>VYME01000003.1_pt1 | contig 614614 bp, 575 predicted proteins | sample 5115281 | NCBI WGS metagenome assembly VYME01 (sample SAMN12291780, study PRJNA351875) | freshwater metagenome | isolation source: freshwater lake | place: USA: Michigan, Wintergreen Lake | collected 2013-08-08
GATCGGGCGAAGCGGTAAGCCGAAGTTATGCGACGTAGCGCTTTAATCCCGAAAGAATGTCGATTTTAGTATAAAATTTCTTCCGCGAGTATTAGAATCAAACATACGAAATCAAGAAGAGAGACTCTTACTTTACGATGAGCCTTTTACCAGTAAATCAGAATCCCATTTACTGACGACGAATTCTGAAAGTGAAAACACAAGCCTGGTTTTTATAAAGCCAATGATCTATCCCGTCGAAAGAATCTACCCTTTTCAGCCTGCCGCGGAAAAAATACGTTAAGACCCACAAGCTATGTCGTATAACGAACTAGGCTACACGACGTTGTCCGTAGCTGAGCCTCGCAGAGGCGTTAGCGTCGGCGCGCCTTCTTGCAGAGCAAGAAGCGTGACGGAGGACAATGTGCCTTTAGGCCGAGCGAGGGCGCAAGTCCCGAGCGGAGCGTGTCAGCCGAAGTTATACGCAGTTGGCAATTTTCCTATTATTTTTCATAAAAATTATTGATGTTTGGTTTAAATAATTCCTCTATACATTCATTTATTTTTTGTTTCATAAATGTATCTGTCTTAAATTCGTTAGGATCATTTAAATTTGTAAGAAAAGGGGATTTTTCTTCAAGAATTATATTTAACAAAAAATCATTGGAGAAAATATTATTATTCATTCTTTTTTGACAATAAGCAATTTCCTCACCTAATCGATCAAAAATTGAAAATCTTAGAAAAATTTTTAAACCTACACCAATGAAAGAGGTCAGGCCTCGGTGTAGTTTTCTTCCCTCAATCATGAAGATAACGGTAGGATAGAATAATTCATTCTCGATAGTCTTGTTAGAGTATCTTAAATCTATGTCTACGATATGATATTGATCAATTAACGTTTTATAATGAAATTTATTCTTTTCTAATTTACTGAAAAGATGTGGGTTTGAAGAGAAGATCATCTCTAAACTATTCTGAAAGTGTTTTACATTTAAATTTTCAGTAGATGATTCAATATATGGAATAAATCTGAATCTCAGATTGAGGTTGGTTTGTTCTAAAAAATCAAGATAGAACTGATTAAAAATAACTGTTCTTTGATTGTCTGTACTTTTTACTATTTCTTCTCTTCTAGATAATTCTTTTAGCGGTAAAGAACATTGAGAGATAAATATTATTGTCAAAGCTAATTTTTTCATTTTTCTAATTGTGAATACTCAATGAATTTTTGCTAATTGCGTATAACGAACTAGGCTACACGACGTTGTCCGTAGCTGAGCCTCGAAAGAGGCGTTAGCGTCGGCACGTCTTCTTGCATAGCAAGAAGCGTGACGGAGGACAATGTGCCTTCAGGCCGAGCGAGGGCGAAAGTCCCGAGCGTAGCGTGTGAGCCGAAGTTATGCGAAGTTGCGGAATTTTCCTTTGATAAAAATACTTCAATAAACTAATCTCACGAAAATATCTATTTTAGAGAAGTTAAAAATTCCACTATTGCTTTTTTTGCATCTCTATATTTATTTTAGAATTGCCTAAATTTAGATTAACATCAACATCTTTCGAAGAGTATTTAACTTCTCAATATTATCGTTTTCTCTGAAAAGGATATTCTAAATATATTTTTTTAAATTTCTCTTTTAAATGATTTTTTATTCAAAGGTATCTAAGGATATTTAGAATAATATAGGATGAAAAATCATTTCCTTGAATTTAAAGTTGATTATAAAAATTAATAAATAGTAGGTTGGTAAGAATTGGCATCACGACATTTCTGACGAGCTTCTTCTAACAAGAGGCAATCTAAAAGAACTACATTTAAGAAATTTTGTCGCTCTTGTTCCGTGAGTTTAGGATTTCTAAAAAATATTGGAAGTATAAATCCTCCTCCGGCACAAAAGGAAACTCCTTCTTTATCTTGAAGTTTTGAGTTACACTCATCCTTTTTAGTTCCCGGTCTGCAGGATAAAAGCAAGTTAAATAAAATAAAGATTAGAAAGTATTTAGTTTGTTTCGATTTTATTTTATTCAACTAGTTTTCCTTAAGAGTATTAAAGTAATTTTTGTATTCGTGATAATTATAAGAACATTTGGTATTTGAAATGGTAGATAGTATTTATTTATCGTGAAATATCGTTTTATAATCAAATTGATTCGGAAATTTCGAGAAACTACCAATTTAAATTTTTTCGGTAAATTGAAATTTTCAGAAAAAATATACGCAATTTCGCATAACGAACTAGCATTATCGACGTTCCTCGTAGCTGAGCCTCGAAGAGGCGTTAGCGTCGGCGCGCTTTTTGCGGAAGCAAGAAAGCGTGACGGAGAGGAATGTGGCGTAGCCCTAGCGAGGGCGACAGTCCCGAAGCGCAGCGATAATGCGAAGTTATGCGAAGTGCAGTTCAGCTGAACTTTTTATTGCAAAAGTAGCTGAAATGTTTTTCAAATTCTTCATAATCAAAATTATACAAAATACAGTCTTTATTTTTGTTATAGTAACTACAAGCGTTAGAACAATCTAAAGCGCATCTATTTTCCATTTTGCGACATTTGCTAAAGTTATATAGTTTTATATATTTTTCTTCTATCCATCCATTGAATTTTTCATTCCAAATAATTTTTTCTGCAAAACCAGAAATGTTGTTAATTTCAGTTTTATTTTCAAGAATGAATTTGACTGTCTCGATACTGTTTTCCCACTTTATTTCAATGGAATTCTTTTTTAAATAGTAATTTCCATGTCTCGAAACATTTATAGACCGATCTTGGCAACTGAAACTTCGTTCCTCATGAGCTTCATTCCTTGCGAATATAATTTTTCTCTGTTTATTAGGACAATCTTCATCACCATATTCATTATATAGTATATAAGGAGTAAATTTCTCATTTAGTGCTTTAGTTATAAATCCTCCGAAGATATATACATCCAATGTTGGAGCAAAGTACCAACTATTTTTACTATTTTTATAGGTATCAATATAATTAGTTTTTTGAAGAAAAATGGAAGAACCAATAGGAATAGTTAAATTTATTTTACTATTGAAATTAGGTTTTTCCCTAGCACTAAGTCCAGTGATTGAAATTAAATATTCACCTTCTTCGGTAAGATCTTTCGATTCCGTGATAGATTGGTGGCAATAGAAAATGAATAAGAGGATGAATAATAGATATTTTTTTTTCATTTTTTCAAAGAATTTACTGCATTTCGCATAACGAACTAGGCTACACGACGTTGTCCGTAGCTGAGCCTCGCAGAGGCGTTAGCGTCGGCGCGTCTTCTTGCAAAGCAAGAAGCGTGACGGAGGACAATGTGCCTTCAGGCCGAGCGAGGGCGAAAGACCCGAGCGGAGCGTGTCAGCCGAAGTTATACGACGTTTCGAAATTTAGTATTACCATTTTTTATAAGGATTCTTTTCTATTATCGCCGCTTGGATTTTATCTCTTGTATATTGTTTGAAATTTTCTTCTTTTTCAATTAATGTTACAAATTCTTCTAAGTCAAATAATACTAATAGTGCATTTTTTGCGAGTGCCTCTTTGCCAGCGATTATTGCAGAGGGAGCGTATCCGGACGCAGAAATAAAAATTCCATGAGCATTTGCTCTATGATAAATCCTTCCTAAGTGCGCGTAAATATCTTCACTTCCGATTGAATCCTTTCTCCATTTCATTTCAGTCAGAAATATTTGATTATCTATTTCAATTATGCCATCAATTTGCTCGATAATTCCATCACCTGGTTCACCTGTTCTTCTGAAGTCTTCTTTGAGTAAAATTTGGTAAAAAGCAAAATATTTATTTAATACGATTTCTAACTGTTTTCCACGTTTATTTGCATTTTGCTCTGAAAACAACAAGAAAAATTCATTTTTAATTTGATCTCGGTTTTCTTTATCTTTTTGAATTTCCTTCATTTTTGATTCATATTCTTTTTTTCGAATATTAGATTCTTTTTCTCTTTCATGACTCATTCTTGTGAAAGAGTCTTTGACATTGACGATTTTTTGAATTTCGGAAACCAATCCTTTTGCTTTCAGTTGATCATTTTCCCAGCAAGTTGAATATGCTTCAAACTCTGTAATTCGTTTAAGAATTTCTCTTCTCTCTCGTAAATATTTATCTGAGTCTTCGTTTATTCTTTCTAAAATTTTTCTACAAATTTCGTATTTGCTAATGCTATTTTTATCGGTTTTTAGTTTTTCTGAAATATCTCTGTATAGATTTTCTCCAACACCAGCACCTTTGAAAAATAATATTACTGAATCCTTCGATCTATTTAACAATGGTATAGTCTGGACAACGAGATCAAAAAGATCTGGAGGATAGTGAAAAACGTTATTCATTTTTAATCTTCTTTTAAATGTTTTTCGAAATGTCGTATAACGAACTAGGCTACACGACGTTGTCCGTAGCTGAGCCTCACAGAGGCGTTAGCGTCGGCGCGTCTTCTTGCAGGGCAAGAAGCGTGACGGAGGACAATGTGCCTTTAGGCCGAGCGAGGGCGAAAGTCCCGAGCGGAGCGTGTCAGCCGCAGTTATACGTAGTGCCGTATTATAGTAAAAGTTTAAACTATTTATTTTTTATTAAGATAGCTTTTTTTATTAGAAAGGTTTTATTTCAAAATTAATAGTCTTGCTACTAAGAATTTATTGATAAGAATATGATCTAAAAGGCTAATAATATTCTAATACTTCTTTTTTATCTATCAAATCCTGGGAATTCTGTTAGCAGTTTTGAATCATTGTTAACTATCAAATCATGTGACTCACAGATTATATTGATTTCAACTTCCTTGTTTCCTTGGTCAGTAGATAAATAGAAATGTAGTAATGGAGTTTTAATTGATTTTTCCAATCTTTCAAGTTTGTTTTTAGTTTCCCGGAGTAATTTACTTTCTTTTAAGATTGCACTTCTGTGAAATTCTGGATATTCGAGATATTCGTTAATCAATTCTAAATCACTATAGTAAACACCTTTAAATAAAAGGTATCCTGAATTCCATCGTAATACCGTTTCAGATTTATCTACAGGTTTGAGTATTTTGAAATTTATAGTTCTTTCTGGATTAAATGAAATAATTACACTTTGGATTGATGTAAGAAATAAACCAAGATCATCTCTATCTTTAAAATTTTGTAATTCAATTTCCATTGCTCTTTTTCTTAAAATAAAATCTTAGGCATTACGTATAACGAACTAGCCTTAACGACGTAGGCTGACCCTGAGTCCCGGAACGGGACGTTAGGGACTGGAACGACACTTGCGTAAGCAGGGGGAGTGCCAGAAGCCTATGTGTCGCAGACCGAGCGAGGGCTTGTCCCGAAGCGAAGCGTTAAGGAGCTGTTATCTGAAGTACCGCACTTAAGAAATTAGGCAACCCCGTATAAAGGAACTCGCCTGAGTTGCACGGATGCACGAAGGCGATTAGATAAAAATTTCATCTTTATCTAAAAATCCGTATTCTTCTATTTGCGGTAAAATTTTATATCCCAGTAAATCATGAAGAATTTTTAATTCAGATATTCGGTCCGTTCCTAATTTAGATTCCTTTAAACTGTTTCTTATCTGATACCAGCCTGCATCCCAAGAGGATATTTTCCATTTTTTAGTGAATAATTTATCTGCATTTTCATAAAATATTTTATAAATTTCTTTACCTGCATTAATTACACTTTTTGCTTCGGATGAAATTGTTTTATCTGTTAACCACAATGCTGCGAATCTATCGTGATCGTTTTTCATACTTTTTTTGAAACTTGATACTGAAATATTCCATTTTTCTAACTCTTTAATTTGGAATGGAAATAATTGATTTTTAATTTGGTATGTTTTTCCAAGATAATTTACATCGCTTAGGGATGTAGTTTCATTTGATGACGCAAATAGGCTCCAGATAATACAATCATTTATGAATTCTGAAGAGGGTTCCTTATTTGGAATTAAAAATTGATTTCTATCGTTGAGCCAAGTTTGTTTCGGTATTTTTTTGACTGCGTGAAGAGTTAATGCTTTGTCAAAATTTTCTTTTATTACTGTAAATGCTCCTGCGCTCGCGTTAGGAGACGAAAGAATTACAACATAATTTGCGTGTTGAAAGTCGTTACCGTTACTACAAACAGATGCTAAAAAATCTGGTCTTGCTCTGTGTCTGGTGTCGGTATTGTCATTTTTAACTGTAATACCATTACTCAATGGAGGTAAAATATAGTCGTTAGAATTCTGTGGTCGTGGAAACCAATTATTAAGAACGTCATTTTCATTAATTAGTCTTAAATGTTTAACTCCGATAGTCTTCGCATCATCGTCTGAAATGTCAATTTCTACAGAAGTTTGATTACGAGGCTTATTTAAATTCCAAATAAGAAATCCGATTGGATACTTACCTTTTACTCCGTGAAAATTTGTAGATTTAAATAGAAAACCCTTTTCATAATGAAAATTAAAATATTTATCTCTATATTTGATACTGTCAGGTGCATTTAAATATTTTAGTTTCGAATACATTGCCAAATAAGTATTCTGTGGTAATTCGTTTACTATCCTAAACATAAATTGAGCAAATAACTCACGTTTAGTGTGTCCAATCTCTTCTCTATCCATTACTTTTTCGATGGCAGTTTTGCTTACTCCGGTTTTAGAATCCTTTTGCTTAGCATTTTGTGCTGTAGCGAATGGAGGATTTATAAATACAATCCAAGTTATCTTAGGATTTTTTAGATCTGATTGTAGATTTTCAGGTATTTTCCACTCATTTGAAAATGGAAGATTGGAGAATAAATTACCAACATCGTCATTTAGATAATCATATTGAAAACAAGTAGATTTTGGAAATATTTTCTTTAAATGATCAACATCACTACTATGTAACGTAGAAAGATAAAGGTATTGATAAGATTTTGCAGGAAGGTGATATTCTAAATTTCCTGTACCTGCTGCCATATCCCAGATTCTATACTTTCCAGAAGTTGACCAATTTTTTCCTAAAACGCTATCAAGGTAATGTATTGATTTTTGTGCAAAATGTAATGGAGTGTAAAATTCACCTTCATAACGTCGAGCAGAGTCATCGTTTAATCTATCGAATTTTGAATGTATTCCTGTAATTGTTTCTGAATCAGAAACGTATTCATACATGCCCCAAAAGTGTTTATACACTTCTATAGGTATTTCTTGTGTTTTTTTATTATTATCTTCGAAAGTGAAGGTAACTTTGTTTCTGTTAGAATCAACCTTTATCTTATCTTTTTGTATATTTGATAAAAAATAATGTGCTGGTTTATATCCATTGATAATATACTTTCCTAGAACTGACTTCCAATGATCAAATACAGATTCAAAATTTTCTTCATTTATGATTTTTTTATCTCCAAAATCTAATAAAAGTTGGGGAGATAAGGCATTCTTTAGGTTAGTTTTAAAATTTTCATGCTCTCCTTTACGAAGAATATTATAAATTACTATTTTACTTATTTCAGAATCCTTAACAAGAGCATCTATTAGCTTTGAATCTGGGTTACTTGGAGCACACTCCCAATTGTAAGAATCATTTGAAAAGTAAGTTTTCCATTTTTTTACTTCTGTAATAGCAGCTTCATCGCTATCCGCCATACAAATAAAATAAGGAATTGGTTTTTCGGTATCAGAGTATTTGAGTCGTCTTATATAATATAATGTTTGAGCTAAAATTTGAGCTAGAATTTTGATGTTTTTAAAATTTTTGTCATTTTTAAATTCGAATAAAACTGTTTCAGTATATAAGTCATGCCGGTCTGTAGTATCATATTTTATATTAAAATACTGCGCGTAGATATGCTTTACCGCTTCCTCCGTTTTAGCTTGTAATAATTGTGCTTTGAAATTTTCTGAATTCACATGAAATCCTTTTCCCGCCACGGATGGCGGGACGATTGTACATATTTACGGGGTTCTTCTTTAAATCTACTATTTCTTTCTTCTGATTTTTTTGCGGTATTTCAGATAACTCGTTCTTGGCGTATTGCGTGATGGAGAATGGTGTTTTGTGTGTTTAGATCGTGGGAAAATGGCAATTGATTTCAAGATCTATTTATAATTGCTGGGAAATCTGTATGTCGTGATCTTGTTGTTGTCTGTTGGTATGTCGTCTCCCTGGATTAGATCTAGCCGCTTCCCAGACGGTCCAGTGGGCTTTTGATCCTTTCCAAGCGCGTTGTTGCTACCTTTGTATAGATTTGAGTCGTGCGAAGGCTCGTATGTCCCAGTAAGGTTTGGATCATGCGAATGTCCGTGCCTTGTTCGAGTAAGTGGGTCGCAAACGCATGACGGAGGGAATGGAAGGAAACTTTCTTTAAAATTCCCGCTTTTTGTTTGGCACTTTCAAAAATTCTTTCGGCACTACGTATGCTCAAGTAAGAACCGTGGCCTGGGAATAAATAAACATCGGTGATGGGGAGTTTCGCTTGGTCGACATCAGATTCCAAGAAGCGAGTTTTGATTATAATATCTTGGTAATATTGAATTTCTTTCACTAAGGAATCCGCAAGAAGGGAATATCGATCCTTTTTTCCTTTGCCTTGGTTGATGCGGATCATCTTACGATCGAAGTCGATGTGTGAAAATTTCAGCCTTACGACTTCACTTACGCGAAGTCCAGAGGAGTATGCGATCTTAAGTAACAGCTTATGTTTGGAATTCTTTACGGCAGCAAACATCTGTAAGATTTCGTTTTCAGAAAGTACTTCAGGCAAATGAAGCTCTTTTTTCATCTTAGGAAAAGAGAGATAGGGAAGTTGATTTCTAAGTGCCTTAAAATAAAATAGATATGCCTGTCTCATCGAACGAATGGTAGATGATCTTATATTTAATTCCACTTGGCAGAATTTTAAAAATAGATGTATATCGATGTCCTCTATGTCTTTCGGAAGTTTTTGAAAATGAGTACAAAGTCGGAGTAAACTGGAAAAATAAGCTTTTGTCGTTCGGAGAGAGTAGTTCCTCTCTCGCATAGCATCAAAAAAGTCGCCAAACAAACCTAGACGTTTTGGAAATTCCGCAACATCAACCTGAATCTTTTCATCAGCAAACGTCTGTAAAATGGCTTGGACAGTCTCTAGATCCGAAGGATAAGTCCAAACTTTGTTTTCGAAGTCAAAACTCCCGTTTGGAATTCGTTTTGCCTTTGCGACCAAATGGGGTTTATATTCAAACGAAAGAATATAGCGTTTAAGTGGGACTGAATACCTAAGCTGCACCATTATAACCTCCACCGCTTCGCACGGGAGAAAAAGAGTGTTTAGGTTGATGTTAGTGGCATACTATACATTTGTAAAGTAAAAAATAGAGCTCCGCCCCATCAGTCACAGGCCGAAAAATTAAACTAATTCCAGTTATTTTCTCGAAATTAGCAATGATTTTTTCTTGTTAGTTTTAAGAGTTTGGGCGCCTCGAATGGGATTTTAGGATCAGATTCTAAAGGAGAATCGACCCGGCTCTTCGTTTCAATCTTCGCTGCTCTCCGATTTCCACTACGATCCGTGGCGCATGTCCTAAAAACTGTTCCGATTGGTTTTTGTTAGTTGAATGTGCCTAGAGGAGGGAATCGCCCTCTCCGCTGGTTCGCATTCCTGCTTCACCTGCGCTCCGAGGCACGGTTTTGCTCTCCCTCCGCCGTCCTGGCTACGGGACAGAAATATTCGTTCCCTATGGGTCACTCACATTTCTGATCGCAAAACTGTTCGATTCCGATTGGTTTTTGTTAGTTGAATGTGCCTAGAGGAGGGAATCGCCCTCTCCGCTGGTTCGCAGTCCTTCTTCACCTGCGCTCCGAGGCACGGTTTTGCTCTCCCTCCGCCGTCCTGGCTACGGGACAGAAATATTCGTTCCCTATGGGTCACTCATATTTCTGATCGCAAAACTGTTCGATTCCGAATGGTTTATGTTAGTTGAATGTGCCCCAGGAGGGAATCGAACCCCCACTGTCGGTTCCGAAGACCGATGTTCTATCCGTTGAACTACCAGGGCAAACTAGGTGATGTCATTGTCGAGGAGGCGATGCATGGAGCAAATTCTTTTTTATAGACGGGAAACTAGCGCGGAGAAAGAGGTAAGCCAAATAAATTGCCCAACCATAAAGGAAAATGCGAAGTCCAAAGAGTACGAAATAAAGCGGTCGAGTTTCTCCTGGGATGATGAAGAGCGTCAAATCATTCCAATGTAAAGTATCACAATTTGGAATTTTGGTTTTGATCGATTCGAGATTTTTTCGGAAGTCGGCAATTCGGATGGACGGATCTATTTTGGCATCATTGCTATAACGGAGGGAGCCATCATCACCAAATACGTAAAAGGTGGACTCCCAACCTAAAAATTGGAAATCGACTGGAAAATATCCACTGCCATTTCTGAGAAAAAAATAAATCTGATCTTTCTGGTAGGTAAAACTTGGAATTTGGCCTTCCTTTCTCAATTTGGAGAGACTCAAACCGTCTGCATATAAATCACTCCAATCCCCAAAGGAATAAATGACTTCCTCACCGTCATACCAAAGAAATCCTCCTAGGTTGGGAATCCCTTCCAGGGCAGTTTCTATGGTTTTTTTCACTTTCTGATCCCCTGATTTTAGTTTTTCGCGTGTTCCCTCCGCTCTGAGAGCCGATTTTAGGTTTGTTCGCACCCGAGTTAGGTCGGCCTGGTTTTTTTCCTCCACACGTTTGCGAATTTCTGTTTCTTCTTTTTTGGGCGGGGAGAGGAAAACTTCTTCTGCCACCTGGTCCAAGAATTCACTTGGGAAAAGATTTGGCCTTGCTTCTAAAAATAGAGGGGACAAGGACGGGAGAAGAAAGAGACAAACTATGGATTTGGATTTCAAAAAAGGTTTCCTCGGTTTCCTTAAGTATCGGAGCATTGTCCTAAGATGATTACTTGTCCCATTTGCCAGGCCCATAAATCCGAGAAAGACATCATCGCTTCCACGGAACATTGGGTCTTACGATTGGCGCCACGTGAAAAAAATCTGGAAGGTTATTGTTACCTTGAATCGAAAAAACACATAGAAAATTGGCAACTGCTCTCCCTGGAAGAGTGTCAGGACTTTGGAAGTATCCTTCACAAAGGCCTAGAACATTCGCTGATCCTACCTTCTCCTGACAAAGTCTATTTTGCGGCACTGGCGGAAGTGGTCCCCCATCTGCATATGCATCTGGTTCCGAGATACCCACATCAAACCAAAGGAATTGGCCATTTAGAAAAAGCTTTAGGTCCAGGTTTTTCCAAAGAGTTCTAAAAAATCCTTTCCATTCCTTAGAAATTCCGATTTCTTTTCCTGCATGATTCATCTCAAAGAAATCAGTTCCTTACCAAAAAAAGATTCGAATGAAGACGAACTTTCCACCTTACAGGAGCGCCTCTTCATCCTTCAAAAAGAATCCTTTGAAAAACAGATTGGTCATATTTTTCTTTTGGAAGGTTGGTCTTCTAGCGGTCGCGGCGAACTTTTAAAAACACTCACCGTCAAATTGGACCCAAGAAAGTTCAAAGTATACTCACCCTTTGTAAATAAATCGGAAGACAGAGGGTATCCATTTTTATGGAATTTTTGGCAATACTTACCTAGGTTTGGTGAATCGCTCTTTTACCTAAATTCCTATTACGGTAGATTGATCTACCTTCTTGCCTTGGAAGATTTAAGTGCGGACGAATACAACCATCGTATGCTTTCGATATTAAATACTGAACGCATTCTAACACGCGATAAAATGCGATTTCATAAATATTTTTTACATATCTCCGAAAAAGAACAAACGAAACGTTTCCAAAAATCCAAAAAAGAAAAACGAGAATGGGAATTATCTAATATGGATAAGGACCAGTCAAAACATTACAATAAATACAGAAAAATCTTTGAACGAGTATTAAACGAATCCAATACGGATTCTAGCTCTTGGGAAATTATCCCTTGTGATGATATTACGACTGCTAAGGTATATTTGCTAAAAAGTATCATTGGAAGGATAGAGAAGGATCTTGGTATCGATTCAGCCCTGAACTTGAGTTTACTTGCCAAAGGCGGAGAATTGTTACCGTGAAAAATAAAATCCAAAATGAACGCATCCTAAAACTCGAAGACATCGTCGATTTTCCAAAAGTAGAACGAAGTCTCTACAAAACCGAAATCAAAAAGTATAAGGATCGCATCCGTAGAGCTACTCTATATGCCAAACAGATCAATCGACCGATTGTATTTGTTTTTGAAGGATGGGACGCCGCAGGTAAAGGAGGTGCGATTCGCAGGTTGACGCAAGAAATGGATCCAAGGCTTTATGAAGTTCATAACATTGCAGCTCCAGATCCCAGGGAAAAAGTTAGGCATTATCTTTGGAGATTTTGGAATCGAATTCCTAACAAAGGATATGTGGGAATTTTCGATAGGTCTTGGTATGGCAGAGTACTTGTGGAACGCGTGGAAGGTTTTTGTTCAGAAGAAGAGTGGTCTCGTTCTTACGAGGAGATTGTCCTTTTTGAAGAACAACTCGCAAATTTTGGAACCATTATGTTAAAATTTTGGCTTCACATTACCTCGGAGGAGCAGTTGAACCGGTTTGAAGCTCGCAAAAACGATCCGCTTCGAAGATGGAAATTGACCGAGGAAGATTGGAGAAATCGGGAAAAATGGGGTTTATATGTAGAAGCCGCGAATGAGATGTTTTTGCGAACAGATACACCTTTTGCTCCTTGGATTCTCGTTCCATCGATTGACAAGTACTATGCGAGGATTCATATACTTTCAGTCGTCGCAGAGAGTTTAGAAAAAGAGCTCAACATTCCTAAAAAATTTAAATGATTTGTTTGGCATTAAGTTGGCTCTTTTAGTTTAAGGATTTTTAATTTTTAATTCGATATGGCTTTTGTTTGATTTGAAAGATCTTTTTTTCAGTCGGAGTCGTGAGGAGGATTTGTGAGTGAAAGTTTAGTGTTAGGTTTTTAAACTTTGACCTAAAAAAACTGTAGTCCTCATCAAAGACCTCAGTTCTACAATTTGGCTCCAAATCTTTTAATTTGGCAAGCGATAGAGAATAGTATAAAAATCCCTTCGACCTAGAAGGGATAATTTTTTCTTCAAATTTTAAGGCTTCCGCAAAACAAAAAAGTCCGTCTTTTGTTAAGATCCGAAATTCACTTTTCCAATTCGTTAATGGAACTTTTATCGGTGCATCCGAATTGTTTTCGATGAATAAAAAATAACCTTGGTAGGATTCGTCAGGTTCTCTCGACAAAGAAAGATAAATCGGAAAACTATCAACTATTTGTTTGGTGGAAATGGTCGGGTCTTGGAAACTTCCTGGATTTAAACTTCTAAATACCAAATAGGCAACAATCATCAAAAGAAAAATGTCGATGAGTATGATAAACTGACGCCATTTCTTTTTTGAATTTTCTTTTCCGATTGATTTTAGATATTCACGAAATTCTTCAGGGGATCTGGAATGGTAACCTTTTCCCATTATATCTTTCCCACCAAAAACTTTAACATATCAAATGAAGAGGGGTATGACTGTGGCATCTCACGTGTGGCTTCGAGAAGTGAAAGCGAATAATAAACTGACTGTATGGTTGGATGACCCAATGATAAAAATCGAGATAATATTCCGACTAATAAATCCCCTGATCCCATAGTCGCAAGTGCTGCATTAGGTGATTCCCAAACATAACATTCACCTTTTGCCGTGATTAACATACTGACATAGGATTTGTAGAGAATAGAGACTCCATGATCCAAACAAAAATTTAAGGCAGTTCGATATGCATCTTGGATGGATTTTGTTTTTTTCCCCGTTAACCTTTCGAATTCTCCAACATGCGGAGTTAAAATAATATTTCCTTTGGGAAGTGAAGTTCCCTTTTCAGGGATGGCTCCTGCATCCATAACCAATGTCTGGTCCTGATTTAGTTTAAAACCACTTAAAAAACTTGGATATTGGGAAAGACCAGGACCAACCACAATGGTTTTTGTTTTTGAAAATAGAGGATCCGTTAAAATATCCTCACCTTGACTAACGGCTACCATTACGGATGGGTCTTTTTGGAGCGAGATGTCTTTTGTCGTGGGGGAGGGTGAAAAAACCTTTGATATACCACCACCTAAATTCTGAAATGCGGTGCTCGATAAAAGAATGGCTCCTTCCATACCCACATCTCCACCATAAAAAATCGCACTGCCAGCGCTATATTTATGATCCGTATTTTTTCGCTTTAGTAGGGGAATGACTTCTTCGAGTTCCATCTTTTCAAAATAAAACCGTTTGGAAAATGTATCGGGCGATAGGTGGGAGCGAACAGGAAAACCTATACTTTCATAATATCTAGGAACTATTTTATCTTCTAAAGTAAAACCAATGTTTTCCCATTTTCTTGTCCCAAGTTCTTCTATGGAGTCTGCTTCTACAAAATCGGTTTCTGCGTTCGAGATATAGCCCGAGGGAGTATCCAAAGACAATTTGTAAAAAAACAGATTGGATGCATTGATCCATTGGATAAGCTCTCTTAGTTCGGGAGAAAGTTCATTTTTAAAGCCCGTTCCTAAAATGGCATCGACTAACAAAATGCTTCCAGAATTCGCGTCTACGCCTATATCGTCGATTTCATTTAAGGAATGAATGGAGACATTGGCTTTTTCGCATAAGGAAGAATAAAAACTAGAATCTTTTGATTTTGGTTTTCCAGTTCTAAAAATTCTTACCTCGTGGCCTTCCTGATACAAGATATTAGCAAGAGCATAACCATCTCCGCCGTTTCCCCCTGTCCCTACAAAAATCCAAATCTCCTCAGCAGTCGACCAAAGGTCTTCATTGGCATGGTACACGGATAAGGCGGCCATTCCCATCAAACTGCCTTCTGGATAGTTTAATTTTTTGTGAGCAAACGCATCAAGAGCCGAGGACTCTTCGTTAGTATAAAGCGGATAAACTTTCATTTAGATCCATCGATACACTTCGAGTGCACCTGCTCTGATCCGAATCGAATAGATATTGTCATCGGCATCAGTATAAGTTTCACGCCACTGGCCACGAGGTGGTTCAAATGGCAGACGTTTGTTATTGATATGGTTGCCTTCTTTGTCGTGTACTTGCAAACGAATCGAATTGCCTTGGTCTTCTGTTTCCCAGACATAAAATTCGCTATTGGAACGAATTGAAAATAATATCTCCGAAGGATCTTGGATTTCTTTTACAAACTCATCTTCAGGTCCACCAAACGTATAACGGAAAATTTTTCTGTATTTAAACCGTTTGTCCTTTTTGGAAAAAAAACTAAACGATGCTAATACATACTCTCCTTCAGGATGGGGAAGTATACGATCAAGAGTAATGTCAAAATCTTTGGCTTCTGGACTGGTAAATACAGGAAGGGCAGACTCTCGGATGTTTCCTTTGAGTTCACCTTCATCAAAATAAGAAAGCCGCATTTCTTCTGCAATGCGGTGGTAAACAAATAATTTATCTCCTTCCCCTGGAGTTACTTTTTCTATATAACGAAATGGTTCTGAATTTTTTCCAGATGCACCTAACATAAATTTCACAACGCCCTTCTGGGAGATTTGGACAAGAAAGGATGGTAATACCGCTGCCCCAGATGTGGAAAAAGTCCCGCTGTAAGATTTGTATAAATTTTCTTGTCCTGGGGGGACTTCTATGCCTTTAGATGAAATTCGATTTTGGACGACCAAGTCTCCGTCTTCTGTGAGGGCCACAATTCCAATGCCACCAAATCGAAACGGGTAATGGGGAATCCCTGAGATAGATTTAAAATCGGGATTTCCTAGGCTTGCTTCGAGCCGTCCATTGCGATCAAAAACCTTGATGATGGATTGTCTTGTATCAGCAAGAGCAATGACGTTTCCAGATACAGGTAAGGTCAGCGGGACATTGGTAAGCACTTGGTTGACGACCACTCCTTCCCAGGTGTCTGGTGTTCCCCCTAAAGGAATTCGGAAAAGCAGATCATTTTTGAGATTGTCCACCCGGAAACGTAGGCAGGCATTTGTAGAGAAAAGGAGGAGGAAGAGTAGGATCAGTCGCATAGACAACCTTCCATTCCCTATTTTTTTATTTACAGCACAACTCGGTTTTCCTAACTTGACAAGTGTCGTGTTATTTTTTAACATGAGTTGGGTCTCTCACTAAGAATCCTTCACAGGGATACTTTTGGATATGGTTTGGTATACACCGAGGAAAACATCAGAGAAGTTTTAAATAAAATTCTCGAACCACCTCTTGCGCTTTTTTCGCTCCAAGTACAGAATCGGAAAAACCACGCCCTCATTGAGATTTCACTGGATCACCTCGAACAGAAAACTGGATCTGTCAGTTTGGCTGATTGCGAGGAAGTATCCAAGAGACTCAAAGAGGAGTTGGACAATTGGGGGGAGGAGTTTGACTTCACTCTCCAAGTCTCCTCCAGCGGAGTGGAGCGTAGTCTCCGGCTTCCAGAGGATTTGGATCGTTTTCAGGGACTTCTGGCAAAACTAGAAGTTCTTTTGGAAAATGGAAATTGGGACAAGCGAGTCTATCGTCTTGGGCCACGAATGGGAGAAACCATCGAGCTAACCCCTTATGAAAAAAGGGGTCCAAGGCGAAAGGTTGTGAAACCCATTCAAAAACCTTTAAGTGAAATTCGAAAAGGAAATCTATTTTTAGAATTATAAACCTATGGCGACAAAACAAGTAACGAAAGATATTGGCCTATTCGAAGCCATCCAACAATTCTGCGCAGATAAATCGTTGGATCGCGACCTCGTGCTCGGAGTGATTCGAGATTCGCTTCTCACAGCTTACCGCAAAAAGGTGGGTTTGGAAGTAGACTCCGAAGAAAGATGCCAGGTGGAGTTCGGCCAAGACAACAAAAATGAAATCGTTGTCAGTGTCCTAAAGGATGTAGTTTCCGGCGAACCTAAGTCCCTAGTGGAAATCAGCGAGGCCGACGCACAGGCGATCTCTCCAGAAGCAAAAGCTGGCGAAAAGATACGTATTTTCGAAAAACCGCAGGACCTTTCCCGAGTCCTCTCAAGCCAAGCAAAACAAATGGTCTTCCAAAGACTACGCGACATTGAAAAAGAAATTTTATTCGAAGAATACAAATCCAAAGAGGGAGAGCTTACCCACGGCTACTTCCAAAGATGGAAAAAAGATGCGATGAGCATTGACCTCGGCAAAGTCGAAGGCATCATGCTGAAAAAAGACCAAAACCCAGGGGAAAAATACCGCCAAGGGGACAGGCTCAAAGCGATCATCTCCCGAGTGGAAATCAGGCCTCGGGAACCAATGCCAGTGATCACACTTTCTCGTGCTTCGGGTGATTTTGTGAAAAAATTATTCGAGATGGAAATTCCTGAAGTCTACGATGGAATTGTAGAAATCCGGGACGTAGCCAGGATTCCATCTTTCCGTACAAAAGTTGTTGTATATACCTCAAAACAAGATGTAGACCCAGTTGGCGCTTGTGTGGGGATGAAAGGTGTCCGCATCCAAGCCATCGTCCGAGAACTTGGAAATGAGAGGATCGACATTGTCCTCCATTCGGAAGAGCCTAGTGTTTTTATCGCAAATGCCATTTCTCCTGCAAAACCAGTAGAAGTGCATGTGGACCGTAAAAGGGGAGATGCCCTTGTGATCGTTCCGGATGAATCCCTGTCTCTTGCCATCGGGATCAATGGATCCAACGTAAAACTTGTATCCCAACTTTCTGGTTACAAGATTGACATAAAGACAGTTTCCCAATACAATCAAGAACTAGCGTCCCCGGAAGCGAGAGAGAAATTGGATCGCCTTTTCAATGCCCAACAAGAGGCTATGGAAGGCGAAGAGGATACACAATCGATGGAAGAGGAAGAGGAGGATGGTTCCTTGACCCCTCTCTCTGAAATTCCTGGCCTCACACCTAGGATCGTTGGCCTTCTGGAAGCCGGCGGTGTAAAAAACGTAGAAAGTCTTCTGGATTTTAGTCCTGAAGAATTATCAGCCATTTCCGGAATTGGCCGAACAACAGCAGACCAAATTTTAAGATTACTGCGCGAGTCGATTGAATGGGTGGAAGAGGGCTAGTTTAGCAAGCATTATATGGAAGAACAAAAATCGATCAAAGAAACGCTCCAACAAGGAGCAGCTGGCGATAAGTCTAAAAAGAAACTTGTCATCAAAAAAAAGCCAGGTTCTCCGGAACCGAAATCCACCTCACCAGCTCCTGAGGTAAAATCTAGTTCTTCTACCTCTTCTGAAAAGAAAAAAGACCTAAATGAACTCATACGTGAGGAAGCAAAACGACACGGTGGCTTAAATGCAGGATCCGGCCCTCAGGCTCCATCCCAAGCATCGCCGATTGTTTCGCGTCCAGAACGGAAACGTGACGAATCTGTGGAAACCTCTCGCCCGATGGACCGAAAACCAGAATCCATACTTTCTGGCGATACGGCTTCCCCAGGATATAGAAGTGCCGAAAATAAAAACCAGGGCCAAACGGTTCCAGGTTTTTTTCGAAAAGAAGATCGCAATCCTATTGTTTCTAGACCTACTTCTCGCCCCCCTTCTGAAAATCGAGGCGGCGGCGGCGGATACCAAGGAAATCGCGGACCAGGCCAAGGCGGCGGCGGACAAGGCGGATACCAAGGAAATCGCGGACCAGGTCAGGGCGGCGGTGGACAAGGCGGATACCAAGGAAATCGCGGACCAGGCCAGGGCGGTGGACAAGGCGGTTACCAAGGAAATCGTGGACCAGGCCAAGGCGGGGGACAGGGTGGTGGTTACCAAGGTGGCCAAAGACCAGCAGGTAGTCGTGGTGCCAGGCCGATTGGACAAGGCGGACCAGGCCAAGGTGGCGGGCAAGGCGCTGGTGGTCTCGGTGGTGGTGCGCCATTTGGTGCTCCTGGGGCAGCTGGTGGAAACGCCTCTGGCAAAAAAAAGGCCTTTGAAAAAGAAAAGGGCGGCCGTGAGGAAAAAGACGAAAACACTAAGTTTTTCAAACAAAGTTTCCGCAAACAAAAAGCCCAAGCTGCAGCACTTGCAGCAGTCCCGAAAGAAATTTCTATCTTAGAAAACATCCAAGTCGGGGAAATCGCAAAGAAATTAAATTTAAAACCTGGAGAGATCATCTCCAAACTCATGAAAATGGGAATGATGGTCACCATCAACAACGTAATTGACGCAGAAACCGCCTCGATTTTGGCAGATGATTACGGCTGTAAGGTGAAAATCGTCTCGCTTTATGACGAAACCGTAATCGAAGAAGAAAAAGACGAACCAGAAGATTATATCACAAGACCTCCAGTTGTTACGATTATGGGTCACGTAGATCATGGTAAAACAAAACTTCTCGATACGATCCGAGTTTCTCGGGTCGCAGAAGGTGAGTCAGGTGGTATCACCCAGCATATTGGTGCCTACCAAGTAGAAACCAATCGTGGTAAAATTGCCTTTTTGGATACTCCTGGTCACGAAGCATTTACTTCTATGCGAGCTCGAGGAGCATCCGTTACAGATATCGTGGTACTCGTTGTGGCTGCTGATGATGGTGTAATGCCGCAAACAATTGAAGCGATCAACCATGCGAAAGAAGCGGAAGTACCGATCATTGTTGCTATCAACAAAATTGACCTTCCAGCAGCAAACGCTGAAAAGGTGAGACAAGAACTATCAAACTACGGACTCCAACCTGAAGAATGGGGTGGAACTACCATTTTCTGTGAAATTTCTGCAAAAAACAATATCGGTATCGATAAACTACTCGAAATGATTCTCATCCAAGCAGAACTTTTGGATCATAAAGCGAATCCAAAACGTCGTGCAAAAGGAACCATTGTCGAAGCAAAACTTGATCCAGGTCGTGGACCAGTTGCAACAGTTCTCATCCAAAACGGAACACTCCGCGTGGGTGATGCGTTTGTGGCTGGGGTTCACTCTGGTCGCGTAAGAGCACTTTATAATGACCTAGGGCAAGCGATCCGAGAAGCTGGTCCATCTTTTCCAGCCCTTGTGACAGGTCTTGATGGGGTTCCAGATGCGGGGGCACCATTTGATGTGGTGATGGAAGACAAAGAGGCACGAGAGATTTCTCATAGCCGTCAAGAATACGAGAGACTCGGTCAGTCGAAAAATGCTGCAACTCGCGTAACACTTGATAATATGAGTGAAATCATCAAACAAGGTGCTCTCAAGGAACTCAAGGTTATCATCAAAGCAGACGTTCGCGGTTCAACGGAAGCTGTTAAAGAAGCTCTCGAAAAACTATCAACTGTTGATGTAAGGCTACATGTGATCCATGCGGGCACGGGTGCGATTGTTGATTCAGATATCATATTGGCCTCTGCTTCAAATGCGATTGTGATTGGATTCCATACACGTGCGAATCCAAAAACAGTAAGCCTGGCTGAAAAAGAAAAAGTCGAAATCAAATACTATAGCATCATTTACGATGTTGTGAACGAAGTAAAAGCCTCGATGGAAGGTATGCTCGAACCAGAAAAGGTCGAAAATATCATCGGTAAGGTAGAAATACGTGATGTATTTAAGATCTCCAAAGTGGGTAACATTGCAGGTTGTATGGTGAAATCAGGTAAGGTGACAAAAGTTGCCAGTGTCCGAGTGATTTCCAGCAAATCTGGAGAAATCATGTGGGAAGGAAAAATCAAAAACTTGAAACGTGTGAAAGATGACGTCCCGGATGTCCTAACTGGTTTTGAGTGTGGTATTTTACTCGATGGTTTTAATGACTTTGAAGTGGGTGATGAAATCGAAGTTTTTGAGATTCGAGAGATTGCACGTAAACTTTAGGACATTAGGCGATTGAATCCGATTCGGAAAAAGAAACTCGAAGCGGAGATCCTTCGGATTTTATCTATGGCGATTTTGGAAGGTAAGGTAAAAGACCCTCGCGTTTTTTTACCAACCTTTCATAGAATTGAACTTACAGATGATTTAAAAAAAGCAGACATTTACTTCACTGCACTTTGCAATAACAACGAACGAAAAAAATTAATGGCAGGGCTTTCTAGTTCTGCTGGATTTTTATCTTCACTCGTTGGAAAACAATTGCATCTACATACGAATCCTCGGTTTTTCTTTGCTTGGGACAATAACTACATCAAGTCTTTGGAAGTGATTCGACTTATCGAAGAATCCAAACCAAAGACTTTATATGAAGAACTACATCCAGGGAAAAGTGCTTCAGGCTCCCAAGAAAATTACCTAGAAAAACCAGCTAACGAGGAAGTAGAGGATGAAGATGAACCCTCTGCTTCTTAAAAGTTAAAACTCTCGATATTTATTTTGAGATGCGATCATAGACACTATGACCAGGAAAAGTCATTCTTAAAATCCGAATCACGGTTGTACCAAACTGACGTGACTAGGTGCAAATTCTAATCGGTTGAGAAAACAATGCTACTCTATGTTCGAGTCATTGGAATTTTCCTTTAAATTCTAAATTTGAAAAATAAATTGGTAGGTAGTTCGCTTTTTCAGTGTCTTATTTGTGAATATGTCTATCAGTCCACCATCAGGTTACCTTTTCGTAAATAAAAACCCTGGTCTCACATCTTCCGATGTTGTGATTCGGATGAAAAAAAAATTCCATTTAGATTCGATTGGACATACGGGAACCTTGGACCGATTCGCGGAGGGTCTACTGATTCTCCCGTTTGGTGATTACACCGCCTTTTCTCAGTTATTCTTAGGAGAAAATAAAACCTATTATGCGGAAGTGGGGTTTGGAAAAAAAACGGATTCTGGAGATTTAGATGGAATCCTACAAGCTGATTGGACTAAAGAGGAAGTATCTTCTTGTTTAACAAAACTTAAATGGTCGGAGACTTTTTTACATTCCGAACTAAACGAACTCACTTCCTGGACTTCCCAAAAAGCCCCAACTCTTTCGGCCCTAAAAGTAAATGGACGCAGGCAATCTGACCAAGTCCGCAGTGGCAAAGAAATGAAAGAAAAAATCAGGGACATCACCATTCACAGGGTGTGGGACATTGGCCAGACAGAAAACGGATTTTTTTTCCGCATCCATGTGAGTTCCGGCACTTATATCCGAAAAATTGTCCTAGATCTGTCCGAAAAATGGGGCATCCCCTTGGTGCTCAGGAGACTTGTCCGGGAATCCATCGGAAAGTGGAGTGTAGACGGCGCAAAATCCTATTTGGATACCGAAATCTCAGATGCTAAAACTTGGCAAGAGGTCTTGGTCCTTCCTGCCAGGAGAGTCGATGCCGATGAAAAAAAAGCCGTGATCCACGGCGGTTATCTCTGGGACAAATTGCCCGAAGCGGGTTCTACAGGGTTTTATTTGCTCGAAAACGGAACGGACAAAATCGTTGCCTGGTGTGACTACGAGGGAAAACCGTCGCATTTGCCATACCGCTACCGCAAAGTATTTTTTAACCCCACATCAAAAATTATGTTTTCTATTTGAAGGCTTCCCAGAATTTGGAAGAAATATGGTCACAAAAGAACAAAAACAGCAGATCATTGCTACTTACGGTAGCAAACCAAATGATACTGGGTCTGCAGAAGTACAAATTGCTATCCTTGACTCTCGCATTAAGGATCTCACTGAACATTTTAAAGTAAATAAAAAAGATTTCCATTCTAGAAGGGGTCTCATTGCACTCGTGAACCAAAGAAAACGAATGTTAGAATACCTCAAAAAAAGCAATATCGATAGTTACAGAAAGCTGATAGAAAAACTCGGTCTTAGGAAGTAACTCCTATGGCTACAGAGTTTACTGGTTCTTGGGGTAGAGACTCTATCACCATCGAAACAGGAAAGTGGGCGAAACAAGCCCACGGTTCTGTTGTATATAAAACGGGGAACCTGGTTCTCCTAGCAACTGTTTGTGCAGCCGATGAACCGAAAGAGGGACAAGACTTTTTCCCTCTAACTTGTGAATACTCCGAAAAAATGTATTCTGTCGGTCGTTTTCCTGGCGGATATTTTAAACGCGAAGCAAAACCACCTGAACACGAAATCCTCCTTTCTCGGATCATCGATAGACCCATTCGACCTATGTTTCCGGAAGGATATTTTTCAGAAGTCCAACTTATGGTTCAAGTTTTGTCGGCAGACAAACAGGTATCAGTTGCTGGACATGCGATTAACGCAGCTTCCGCGGCACTTTCTGTTTCCCCCATTCCGTTTGCTGGCCCCATTGCAGGAGCAAGGATAGGGCGCATTGGATCAGAATTTATTTTAAATCCGACAAACGAAGAAATGACAAGGTCAGATTTAGATTTGATCGTTGCGGGAACAAAAGATGCGATTGTGATGATCGAAGGGGAAGCAGCCGAGATATCAAAAGATGATATGATGGCGGCGCTTCGTTTTGCACAAGATGCATTAAGAGTTGCCGTGTCTATGCAAGAATCCCTTGCTTCAAAACATGGGACAGTGAAAAAGCAAGTTGTCCTCAAGGCTCCAGACAAAGAATTACATACAAAAATTCGTGAATTTGCTTTTGATAAGTTGACGATTGCGAATAAAAACGCAGACAAAGCGAAACGAAACGAAGATATCAAAAAGATAAATGACGACACCGTTGCTCATTTTAAAGAACTTTTGGCACCTTCAGATAAGTCCAGAGATATAAAACATTACCTCCATGAATTAGAATACGAAGTGGTCCGCGAACTTGTACTCGGTGAAGGAATTCGTTTTGATGGACGTAAAACGGACGAAATTCGCCAAATCTCCTGTGAAATCGATGTATTACCAGGGCCACATGGTTCGGCTGTTTTTACAAGAGGACAGACCCAAAGTTTGGGAGTAATGACGTTAGGAACAACGAACGATAACCAGCGTTATGAGACTCTCGAAGGTCCGAAAGAAAAGAACTTCATGTTACATTATAACTTCCCTGCATTTTCTGTTGGGGAAGTAAGAAGAAATTCTGGTCCTGGTCGGCGAGAGATCGGGCACGGAAATCTTGCCGAAAGAGCGATCAAAAAAGTCCTTCCGACGCAAACAGAATTTCCTTATGTGATAAGACTTGTATCTGAAATTTTAGAATCCAATGGATCTTCCTCAATGGCTTCCGTCTGTTCTGGAACACTTGCACTTATGGCAGGTGGGGTTCCGATCAAAGCTCCTGTTTCTGGAATTGCGATGGGACTTTTTAGTGATGAAAAGGGCAGATTTGCCGTTCTTTCAGACATTGCCGGGATTGAAGACCATTTTGGGGACATGGATTTTAAGTTAGCGGGGACCAAAAAAGGAATCACTGCATTCCAGATGGACCTAAAAGTAAATGGACTTGGACTTGAGGTATTACAAAAGGCCATTGAACAAGCGCAAGTTGGCCGCGATCATATCCTTGGGGAAATGAACAAAGCCATTTCTTCTGTGAAAGGAAATCTAGCATCCACGGCCCCACGTATCACACAAAAACAAATTCCGAAAGACCGAATCGGTGAACTAATTGGACCTGGTGGAAAAATGATCCGTGCGATCACAGAACAATCAGGATCAGAAATCTCTGTAGATGATTCTGGTAAGGTGACCATTGCATCGCCGAGTGAAGAATCAAAAGAAAAAGCGATTGCGATGATCGATGGTATCTTTGAGGAAATCGAAATTGGTAAAATTTACGAAGGTGTCATCAAACGTATTGCAGACTTTGGAGCTTTCGTAGAAATTTTGCCTGGAAAAGAAGGGCTTTGCCACATCTCAAAATTAGACGCCAAACGAGTGCAGTCGGTGAGAGACGTGGTTTCCGAAGGCCAAAGAATAAAAGTGAAGGTCATTTCTGTCGATAAAACTGGAAAAATCGATCTTTCCAGAAAAGACGTCCTTCTCGACAACTAACAGAATTACCCTCCGAATTTTACTTCGGGGGGAAGGTAGCTTTCATTGGCATCTGATGAATTCAAACGCATCGTTCTTTCCAACGGACTGACCATCCTCTTCCAACCTATGAAACATGCGGCTTCTATGGCCGTTGGTGTTTTTTTAAAGGAAGGTTCTCTCGCAGAATCAAACAAAGAACTTGGGTATTTCCATTTTTTGGAACATATGTTGTTCAAAGATTCGGAAACCAGAACCTCAAAAGAAATCGCAACGGAGATTGAAAGAGTAGGTGGCGTGTTAAATGGTTCCACAAGTCGAGAATATACTCAGTATTATGTGGTCGCTATAAAAGATAAGGCAGAATTGGCCTTTGATATTTTATCGGATATGATCTACCGACCACTTTTTCGAGACGAAGACATTAAAGTTGAAAAGGGTGTTGTCATCGAAGAGATGCGGTCTTATGAAGATGCTCCAGATGATTTTGTTTACGATTATTATTTTAGAAATATCTTTAAAAGCTCACCATACGGGCGTGATATCATCGGGACCAAAAAATCCGTTTTGGGAATCACAAAAAAATCAATTCGAACTTTTTATGAAAAACATTATTTTCCGGCGAACATGGTGCTTTCGGTTTCGGGAAATTTAAAATGGGATGAAGTGATCAAACTTGCAAAGAAGTATTTTTTCTTTGACAATCCGAGTGGAAAGGTGAGTAAACCTGTGGTCATAAAGGCTCCTAATAAAAGTTATACGAGACACTTAGAAAAAAGAAAAATTGAACAGTTCAATGTGATGTTAGGCGCTTCGGGTGTGCCTCGAGATTTTCGTTCTGTTACTGTGATCCAACTGCTTTCGACCATTCTTGGGGGAGGTATGGCCTCCAGGTTGTTTCAAAATATCCGCGAGAAAGAAGGACTTTGTTATTCAATTTATTGTTTTCCGTCTTTTTACCGCACAACGGGGTTGTTCTCGATTTCTTGTGCGACTTCGAAAGAAAAGGCGAATCGATGTATATCTCTCGTTCTAGAGGAACTCAGGCAAATCAATAAAAATGGATTTACACCTAAAGAATTGGAAGATGCCAAAAGTAATCAGTTAGGTGGAATGGCAATCGGATACGAACTTCCCGAAAACCGGATGAACAATATCGGTTTACAAGAGATTTATTTTGGAAAATATTACCCGCTAACAGAAAGAATGGCGGCGTTAAAAAGTGTCACCATAGCTGAATTGAATGCGATGGCTAAAACTATTTTTTCTATCCCTAGGTTACATCTATCCTGTGTGGGAGATATGAAAGAAGCGGAATTTGCCAAAATCCCGACCAAATTATGATCGAAGTGAAACTGCAGAAATTGCGTCCCCAAGCACAAATTCCCGAACGGAAAACGGATGGCTCTGCGGGTTATGATCTTTCTGCCTGCCTGACCGAAGATTTGGTTCTAAAAAGGGGAACCGTCACCTTTGTCCCGACTGGCCTTGCCATCGCGATCCCTGAGGGTTTTGAAGGGCAAATCCGGCCCAGGTCAGGATTCTCTACAAAGAACAAGATCCTAATGCCAAATGCTCCGGGCACGATCGATTCCGACTACCGGGGTGAAATTTTGGTTCCGCTTTTGAATTTGGGTGAAGATGATTTTGTATTGGCCCATGGCACACGTATTGCCCAGATCCTCTTCAAACGCTACGAGGCCGTTTCCTTTGCCCAAGTAGATACCTTAGGGGAGACGGATCGGGGGAGTGGCGGATTTGGAAGTACGGGAAAATAAGACATAAATCCTAAAAAAGAGACTTAGCCTTTTTGCAAATCTGACCGATAGATTTCGAAAGAGGTGTAAATCTATGATGAGGTCACTTTGGACCGGCGCTACCGGAATGATCGCTCAACAGTTCCATATCGATACTGTTGCCAACAACCTAGCCAACGTAAATACGACTGGTTTTAAAAAGAACAGAGTCGATTTCGAAGATTTAGTTTACCAACACCAAGTGTTAGCAGGAACTCCTGCATCCTCTGTTTCCGAAATTCCAACTGGAGTGAACGTGGGGCACGGTGTAAAGACTGCCGCAACACAAAAGTTATTCGAAATTGGATCATTTCAAGCTACAGGAAATAAGTTAGATTTAGCATTAACTGGTGAGATGGGATTTTTTAAGATCCAAATGCCAGACGGTACTTTTTCGTATAGTCGTGACGGGTCATTTAAAATTGACTCTAACCAACAAGTCGTCACATCTAACGGATATTTGCTTGAGCCACCTATCATTTTACCTGAAAACGCAATCTTAAATACCCTTATGATTTCGGAAGAAGGGGAAGTTACCGTTAAAATTGGAAATGACATTCGTCCAACGACTATTGGCCAATTAGAACTTTACCGATTTGTGAACCCCGCCGGTTTACAAGCCGTTGGCAAAAACTTATTCCGAGAAACTGTGGCTTCAGGTACTGAAATTCCTGGTATGCCTGGCCAAGAAGGTTACGGGGGTGTGTTACAAGGTTTCTTAGAAATGAGTAACGTCAAAATCGTGGAAGAGATGGTAAATATGATCGTAGCACAAAGAGCATACGAATCTAATTCCAAAACGATTCAAACATCGGATAACATGTTGTCTACTGCCATTGGTCTGAAACGTTAAATTGGATCTTAAGTAAGTAGCAAATATTTATGAAATTCTTCGTTACATTTTTCATTTTGGTTCTTTCTACGAATGTGAATTCGGAGCAGCATGAAAAAGGTAGTTCTTATTATTTAAAACCGCGTGTGGTCTTAAAATCGAAAGAAGTCAGAGTTAGTGACCTATTGAATTGGAAATCACAAACGGATCCTATTTTGTATACCAATCTCACGGGTCCAAAAATAGTAACACCATCTGAAATTTCGGAAAGACTAACGGACGTAATTCAAAAGGAATCTGGAATTCGAAATGAATATCAGATCGGAGGTACAAACTCACAAATTGTTCCTCTTACTTCTCTTTGGAATGCAGACAGGTTGGAAAGTTTTCTAAAAAGTGAATTAAAGAAAGAGAATTCTTACAAAGAAGAAAACTATAAAATATTTTATGAAGGAACAGGTGTTTATCTTCCGGAAAAGGATGTGACGTTTGTTTGGCGTAAATTCGGAAAAAATATTCACGGTGGGAAAAGAATTTTTCCTTTAGACGTTTATTATGAGGATCGACTCGTGTATACTACGCCAGTGAGTTTTGTGATTGAAGAAAAAAAGGAAGCCTGGTTCACAAAAAAAAATATTGAGCCAAAGGAAATATTAAAAGATTACGATATAGAAAAACGATCTTTTTTCACTGCTGATCATAATACGGAATATGATCTGGAAAATCCAGTAGGGAAAACTGCATTGAACCAAATATTGGAAGGAACTCCGCTCCAAAAAAAACAAATGCGAAAGCTTCATATGGTGGAGAGAGGAAGTGAGGTGACTCTTATCTACACTTCAGGGAATATAATGGTCAAAGTTAGAACGAGAGCATTGGCGGCTGGTGATGAGGGAGATAGGATCGATCTTCTCAATCTTTCTTCTAATAAAAGATTGGCTGGCAAAATCCAATCGGCAGGAATTTGCCTTCTCGAGGGAAACTAAATGAAAAGATTTTTACGCTATTTTTTCCGAATCAAACTTTCTTATTTATTTCTTGTGGGTTTGGTTACTCTTTTTCCACAATTTTTCGAATCGTTTCAATTGGAAAAATCGAGTTCTATGAATTCCAATTTGATTGCTGAGTCTCTTTGGCGAGACAAAGATCCGTACTCGTATCCACGTCTTGTTTCTCCTGGTTCCGTAGTGAAGGTGGTTTTGAAGTCTGCTCTAAAGATAGAATATGAAACCGAATACAAAGCAACTTTCGACAATGATATCAAAACAGTTCCTGATAAAAAATTAATCTCCGATCTTCCTAGTTTTACAACGAATCAGACGTATATGCGATCAAAAGTTGGCAAATCTAAAACCAATGGTAAAATATTGGGAACGATGGCTGTGCTTGTCGTTGGCATTGATCCTGGTTCTGGAAATTTAGAATTAGAAGGGTCAAAAACCTATTCTTATGGAGAAGAGCGAATCAATCTCAGGCTATCGGGAACCATCTCCCCTGGAGATTTAGATAAAAATCGCAATATCTCAAGTGATCTGGTCGCTAACTTACGTGTAGAATTTCAAGGAACTTTAAGCCCGAAAGAATTAACAGATCCAAATATCCAAATCAAAACCATCACAAATCCAGATGGTAGTATCACAAGAAGAGCAGAACTTTCTGAGACTGAAAAACAAGAACTCATCATGAAGAACATTAAACGGGTATTAGGAGAAAGTAATCAATGACCATCGTATACCAAAATCTAAAATTTGTATGTATATTGATTTTATCCTTACTCATCTATCTTCTGTTATCGACTGAGTCTGTTTTTGCACTTGATTTACGACTTAAGGATGTAGCCAGAATCAATGCGATACGAGAAAACCAAGTAACTGGATTCGGGCTTGTCGTTGGTTTAAACGGAACAGGGGATACAAAAAACCCACTAACAGAGGAAGCACTACAGAACTATCTTTCTGGTCTTGGTGTGAATACAAAAAAATCCATGCGGGAAGCGAGAAACACTGCCAGTGTTATGATCTCGGCCAACGTACCCGTGAACCTAAAAGAAGGGGACAGGATTGATGTGCTCGTGTCATCACTTGGGGATGCGAGATCATTGGAAGGTGGAGTTCTCCTGCAGTCCCCTCTTAAGGCTGGCAATGGAGATACAATTGCCGTAGCCTCAGGCGTACTTGTGTTTGGTGGCAAGGAGAAAAAAAGCAAGGGTATTTCTGAAAAAAAAGGCGGATCCAATACGGGTCTGATTCCTGGTGGAGCAATTTTAGAACGAGCATTGCAGAATCCACCGATTGTCAAAACGGTGAAAGTATCGCTTTTAGAAAGAGATTATACAACTCTCAGTAGCATTGTGGAAGCTATTTCCAACACACTTGGTGTAAAACCGGAAGTAGTCTCTGGAACGGAAATACTTGTACCCGTTCCAGAAAACTTACAAGTAACGCAAGACGGCAGCAGTTCGGCACCAAAGATCGATTTGGCGTTTCTATCGAAACTTGAAAACCTTCCGATCACGCCTGAAATTATTTCTCGAGTGGTGATCAACGAAAGAACGGGTACGATCGTAATGGGTGCCAATATCGCAATTGAGGAAGTGGCCATTTCCCAGACAGGTCTTACCATCCAAGTCGCAAATAACAGCAAAATGCGCTATTTTTTCCCTATTGCAGAACAAGAGAAAGGTGAATCGATGTTTGTTTTAAAAGAAGCGACACAGGTTTCAGATGTTGTGGATGCACTTAACAAAGTTGGTGCCTCGACAAAGGATATCATTTCGATTTTAGAAGCTTTGAAAAAACAGGGGGCTCTGAAAGCAGAGCTCATCATCCAGTAGGAGAATTTTATGGATATATTTTCAGTTCAAGATTATGGTTCCAGGATTTCTAGATCAAGGGATGAACAAATTCTAGGAAAGATGGAATCTCTGAATAGAAACAAATTAGAAACAGATGGAAATAAAAAACAAACTGATTTTGAAAAGCTGATGGTCGAAAGGTCCGACTTACAAGGAAAGGTCAGCTCCTCTAGTTTGAGTGTTCCACAGAATATTCGCGCTGAGATTGCCGCAGATCCATATCGGAAAAAGTTATTTGATGCGAGTGTTGAATTTGAGTCAGTGTTTGTAAAAATGATGTTGAAAGAAATGAAAAATTCCGTTCATAAGGAAAAATTAATCGATGGTGGTTATGCGGAAGAAATTTTTGAAGATATGTTATACGATGAATATTCTAAAGATATTTCGAAAAATGAATCACTTGGTATGGCGGAGCAAATTTACAAACAAATGTCTGCATTACTACCGCCAGTTAAGTCAAATTTTTACCAATGATTAAGTGATCAAATCGCTGATTTTGATTACCTTTAATTGGCTTTTTAATTTTTCTTCAACACTCTGAAGTTCCGATATTGTTTTGTTCTCTTTTTTCCCAATTTCATTCGGTGCACCAAGGGATGCGCTGACAGTTTTTTCATAGAGTTCTAAAAGTGTCACTTGGTCTTTAAGTTTGACAGGAGAAAGTGAGCCTTTTTCAGAAATCGAAATCAATTCTGCTTTTTCTAAACTTGTTTGTATGAGATTGGCATCTTTTTCTGGAATCAATAATTTTTTACGAATTTCTCTGGCTGTGATGAGTTTACCATTTTTTTCCTGATTTTCATAAACGTAAGATAAAAACTTAATTGTATGATAAAACTCGTGTTTTACGAACGTATCTACATCTTCGAAAGGATGTCTAGGTAGAAGATATCTATCTGGAAATTGTAAGGTGGCTGTAACTTCTGCACCAAATAGTATAATGGCACCCACCGAATAGATCGTAAGTAAAAAAATGGGAATCGCTGCCAATGCTTTGTAGATGATCATCGTTTTTTCTGTGAAAGATGTGATATAGATGTTTAAAAATCCCCAGAAAAATACGATCAGTACTACGCCTGTGATCGCTGAACCAATAAACGAAGCACGAATAGGTACTTTCGTATTCGGGATAATGGTATACAACAAAACAAAAAAGACCCATACCGAAAGAAGGGGGAGAATGAGTTGCAATAAAGTATAAAGTGAAAAGAAACGTAATCCACCTTGGTATTTTTTCCAGATGGGGGAACCCTTTTCGTCTTTTTCGATGCGGATGATTTTGTTATACTCGCCTACACCAATAATTCCTAACATATCTGAATTTAATTTTTGGATAGTATCTTCATCCTTATGTTCTAACTCAGAGTTTTCTTCTGATTCGTTTGTAGAACCGAAGCCTGTTATACTTTGATTGGCATTTAAGTATAGTAAGTCGAGAATTGCACCGCCTTTTGGTTTGTATGCAGGAGACCATGTTTCACCCTCGTCCTCGGATAACAAAATTTCACCAAGATTGTTTAAAACAAATAAATCAAAGTCTTGTTTTTTAGGAGATAAAAATGCCCAAACTCGATCATAAGCAAATTTTTTATGACTGATATCAGTCCAAATATTTCCCCCATCTTTGGATCTAAAAATGGCTCCGTTATCACCTACCACAAAACCTACATTACGCGATAAAAAATAGATATCATTTAAGGCTTTATTCGAGATAATTTGGTTTGTAAAATTGATCCCACCATCGGTTGTTTTCCAGAGTCTTCCTTCTCGGTCTAGAACGAATCCATCCTTTTCTGAGAAAAATCTGACTTTTACGGGAGTGATTCCTTTTTCTGAAAATCGTTTCATTTCATAAAGCGGTTTTCCAAGTTCATATTTTAGAGTCCGTGTATCCGCTGTTAAAATGAAAATCGTTTTGTCATTCGATACACCGAAATCGGTTACCGTGATATTGGCCAAACTATGGACTTTCCAAGTTTTTCCTTGGTCTTTCGAATTTAGTAGGGTCCCTTCCTCCGAAATCGCGAATAGATTTTCTCCATTGGCTCGGATACGGAAAAAATTTTCTTTTCCTAGGTTCGGTTTTTTGCAGGTTCCTGTTTCGACATTTGTCAGGTCGACACATAACATATTTTCAAAATCAATGGAGTCCTTAGGGATGAATTGAATTTTAGATTTTAAATCATTTAAAATTCCAATATTTCCCTTTTCACCTGCCACCCAGATTTGTCCTTTTTCCGTATACACAATGGATTTTAGGTGTGGGGAACGAACTGCATCTGTTAGCTGGTTTGAAACACCTTTTCCGACAACAAATAATAGAGGTCCAAAGGTTATTAAAAAGAAATAAAATACAAATTTATTGATAAAACTTCTGTGTAGATCAATTCTCCAGATCGAATGAAAGGTTTTTTCTAAGGACCTGAGAACTGCAGTCGCAGAAAAGATAAAAACGATAAACCCAACGGCTCCAATCTGGGAGGCAGTGCTGATGATGTCACTTAGTGTTTCCCAATACGGAGAAATATCAAACTGTATGTTGTTTTTTAATAGAAAGTTATTTGCTTCTTCATAAATTTTATCCGGTCGACTTTGGAATCCAGATGCTACAGTTAACAAGGCGAATGCGACAGTTAGAGTCGGAACGAGAGTAACGATGGTTGTGTAGGCAAGGCCTGAGGCTTTCATCAAACATTCGTCTACATTGAACCTGTGGATAGAAACTAATATTACGCGAAGTCCCAAAATCAACTTTCGTTTCCAACCAGGGGCTTCCGGTATCGTCGTCAATTTGATAAGAAAAGGATTGTCTGTTTTGGGAATCATAAATACCTACCTGGATTTAAAAGCATATAGAACGTAACTAGAAGTAAGCGGAAATCCTGATTTAAATAGTTTTGATTTAAAATGGTAATAGCTGATTCGAAACCAATGTCTATAATCATACCAATATTTAAAACTACCTCGAGATTTTTTCAATTTGGCGATCAAAGAAAAATCGACACCAAAGAAGGAAATAAATCTATCAAAACCAAACAAGGTCAATATCTTTTTTAAAACTGAATTTGAATAATAAAAGACGTGGCCTGGCATATAATAATGATAGGCAGCCATTTCTTCCTTTGCTTGCCAGCCTTCAAAATTGGCAGTTTGTAAAAGGAGAAGGCCACCTGGTTTTAAAATGCGATGTAGTTCTGAAAAAATTTCTTTGGGATTTTCCAAATGTTCAATGACCTCCACAAGAGTAATCACTTCAAAAGAATTATCAGCAAACTTCGCTTCGGTGAGGGAACCTTGGAATGTGGGAATGCCAGATTCTATTGCGTACTTACTTGCGTATTCAGAAATTTCCACACCTTGGACATCAAAACCTTTATCTTTGGCCGTACGCAAAAAACCACCGAAGGATGAACCTACATCTAAGAAATTTCCAGTTTTAATATATTTTTGGATGGTTTTGATTCGGGCTTCCCATACATATCTATGAAAGTTTTCCGTTTGCCGTTCGTCAAGATAGGAATATTCCGCCTTGCCTTTGTAATAATTTGCGTCATATAATTCTTTTTGACTTGATCTGGGAAATTGACTTTCTAATCCACAAGTCTTACACTTGTAAATCGAAAGGTCTTTAAAATTGCCTGTGGTAAAATAAAGAAATTCCCAGTGGCAGAGAGGTTCATTAATGGAGAGTGGACATACTTTTTGCAAAGGTTCCATAACGGATTATTTTTTTGCGAGAAAAAACCAATGGCAAATTCTTTCTTCTAACTTTCCCAGAGGAGTTCTTTCGGTATAACCGATTTGGACACTCGAAAAAAAACTGAGTAAAAGATTCAGTTCGGCTAGGGAATACGTTTCTGCATAACCACCTTTAAGATCGGTTAGGTTCATTTCTCCGGCTTTGATTCCTAAGTGGGTATCAGATTCTGCACGAATTGATCCTAAAAGATATCCTCCAATTTCTATAGATTCATACAATTCTTTGACAATCGCATGAGCAACTGTCCTTTCATTGTAGTGGAATACACCCCAGGAAACAATGAGTCCAAAGGAGTTTTTGGAAAAGGAATAGGGGAGTTTGTCTGTATGATGGATCTGGATTTGTGGATGTTTTTCTTTGAGTAAAGCGACCGATTCGGTAGAAGAGTCGGAAGCACTAACTTCAAATCCATTCTCTGTGAGCAGTGGTATATGCCTTCCGCTTCCGCTACCGAAATCCAATGCATGCTTGTTAGGCGGAGATGTTCTGGAAAGCAAGCGAACTAAGTTTTCATCTGGGTATTGTAATTTGGATTTATCTTTTTTGTAATGCGAATCCCAGACATTGGTCATACAATTAAGCGGAGATTCTCTCGAGAAGGCTTTCCGTCCAGGTTTCTCTTGAAATTTTGGAAGAGGTGGAGACTCCGTATACGTAGGTTCTTCGCGCATTTCCTTCTCGGTTGGTTAGGTTTGTGCCAGGAGGAAGGAGTTCTTCTTTGAAAAAAATAGACTCATCAGGTAACAAAGTAAGAGGAGTGTGTTCTCGTACCGCTTTTTCTCTGTCAGACGGCAATACAAACACGATAGCACTCATTTTTCCAGGTAAATTTTCTTTCAGCAAAAATTTCGGTTTTGGTTTTTCACCTATATACAAAGATAATAAATCGGGGAAATAAGGATAAGCATAGGATTCCCTAAGGAGAACATCGGCCAAAAATTCACCGCCGACCTCTGGTGCTGCTTCAATCAGATAACAATCACCAAATTCATTGATTTTAAATTCGGCTACAAATGGGCCATTTTCAAGACCAGACGCCCGAACGACGGCTTGGCAGATCATTTTGATCTCACCAGTTAAATCCAAACAACTAGATGGTGTTATGTGCATACGTTCGATAAACGGAGGTTCATTTGTGGTAATTTTATCTGACAAGGAGATGATATAGAATTTTTTAGAAACGACAAGTCCGAGAACAGTTACTTCTTTACCTTCAATTTTTGGTTCGATGATCCAGGCCTCGGGCTTTACGCCTTTGGACCACTTTTTCCAGGAGGCTTCATCTTCAATGATGGTGATCCCTTTTTTCGCATAACCGGTTGATGGTTTGACTATCACGGGGAAAGGGAGTGTTTGCGGTTTTTTAGATTTTGATTTTTCCGCTGGCAGCTGAATCGTTCCAGGCACAAGGATTCCATTTTTTTCGAGTAGGGCTTTCATCTTCTTTTTATTCGAAAAGAGGGCAATGGAGGCAGCAGAATTTCCTGTCAATTTGAACTTTTCTGCCAAGTAGGCAGCAGAATGAACCGCTCCGCCAAAAGAACGAGAGCCTACACCCTTCAAAACATGTGTGTAGGGCACTCGACTCATTGCATGAAGGATTTTACGATATTCAGTAGTAGATTCTAATATACGAATATCGCTATCTTTAAAGCCAGGAGCTACTGCATTTTTGTCAACAGCGATTACATGAAGACCTCGGGCCTTCGCTGCTTGAATCAGTGGAACTTGGTTTTTACCTGCACCGATCGATAAAAAACATCCTTCCACTGACTTCATTTAAGATCCGCGTTGGCCGCCTCTTCTTTGGACTCCTGTGGATGTACCAGAGGTCGAAGGTGCCTTACCAAACGGGCTTTTCTGGTTCATGGGGGACGCCTTGGCGGTGTTTGTTTGTGAGTGTTGGTTTGCGAGATCTTCTTGTTTGACGAGGACAATTTTTTTGCCGTCGATCTCTTTGCCGTTCAAAGCTTCGATCGCTTTTGCAGCAGAAGTTTCGTCCATTTCTGCGCTCCCAAACCCGAGAGATACCTTCGTGATTTTGTCGCGTTTGATAGAAACGGAACTTACCGTCCCGAAAGGAGATAGTAAGGCCTTTAACTGGTCTTCGGTCTGTGTTTGCGGTAGATTGCCAATCGATATCTTCATAGTGGATGACTTCACATTCAGCTTACAAAAAAAAACTTCAACTCTTTTTTGACTATGTCACATTTTCTCTTTTGGAAATTCGAATTTGAACCGAAGGTTTAAGTAGGGGAATTGATTATGATACGTGGTCTTTATACTGGCGCAAATGGAATGATCTCACAACAGGTTCGTATGGATGTGATTGCCAATAATTTGGCAAACGTGGACAAAACGGCTTTCAAACGAGACACAACCGTCTTTAAAACTTTTCCCGAGATGTTGCTCCATCGTTTTTCCGAAGATGGTATAGGCAAAACCCCGATGGGTTCTTTTGATACTGCCCCCGTTGTCGGCAAACTTGGATTTGGTGCTGAAGTGAACGAAGTGTATACGCGCTTCGAACAAGGATCCGTTAAAAAAACGGACAATCATTTTGATTTGATGGTACAAGACCAACCTGGCAGTGAAAACCCAGCTTTTTTTACCGTTCTTACCAATCGCGGAGAGCGATTGACTCGGAGTGGAAATTTTGTTTTAGATAAAAATGGTTTTGTTGTGACACCACAGGGTTTTCCATTGCTCGGAGAAAAAGGTCCCATCCGTGTGAACCAAGGTAATTTTTTAGTGAAAGAAAACGGCGAAGTTTATATAAATGGCCGGCTCGGAACAGATCCGAAAAATGGAACCAATGTCAGCGAAAATAGATATGATGAACCACAGTTAGTGGACCGTTTGAAAATTAGGACAGTCGAAAATCCTCGCCATTTGGACAAAGAAGGAGATTCTTTTTATTCTGATACACCAGAATCTGGAGAACCTACCGCCTTCCCCGAGTTACGCTCCCCACAGATATTACAAGGATTTTTGGAAGCTTCGAATGTTTCCGTTGTTACGGAAATGGTCGATATGATCGAAGTCAACCGAGCCTACGAGGCCAATTCCAAAACCATGCAAACTCAGGATAGTTTGTTAGGTAGGTTATTTGAAGTGATTCGTTAGGTGGGATATCTTTGATACATTCCAAATGGAGAATTCAGTGAAAATCAAACTAGCGATTGAATGGTTTTTGAACCCCGATCACCTTCCTTTTCTTGTCGCCTTAAAAAAAGGTTTGTTCCGTCGAGTAGGAATTGATTTTGAACTCATTGAACCAGACGAACATTACGATGGTTTGCGGGAGTTACTGCTAGGAAACATTCAGTTTGCGACAAATGAGCCGCTCCATCTCATAGAACAATACAATGAAAATTTTCTTTCGCTTGGAATGTTTTTTGAAACAAAGGGTGGCGTACTTTTAAAAGCCTCTTCCTATGAAAAACTGTTGAAAGGTGAAAACATCAGGGTGACCACTCCCGTTTCGAATGAAACAACAAATAAAATCGGCTTTGAAATCATACGTCGCTATTATGCGAAGAAAGGTGTCCAAGTAAACCGCTCTCAAGTCAGTTTTGAAGCCAATGGATTTGAACATATAAAATTCATGAAAGAAGGGGCAGATGCTAGTTGGTTGTATTTTTATAACTTCGAAGGGATAGAGGCAAAACACGAAGGGATGGAAGTCCTCTATCTAGATTCACAAAACGCAGGCTTTGTGAATTTCAGTGCCTTGGATATTTTTGTCAATAAAGCTTATTATCAACAAAATACCGTTTTGTGTGAAAATTTTATAAACGCCATCCGCGAAGCGATTGTTTTGATACAGAGTGATCCTTCAGAAGCGATGAAGGAATACTACACCTACACAAAAACAGAAGTAAGTCCTCTAATGGATGATATCCTACGTGCGACCATCTTATGTTTTTTTCCAAAGTTTACTTCTAGTTATGCTAAAGAACTACCCATCTTGGAATTTTTTACAGAAATTGGCGTCACGGATTTAGATAAAGCGGTATTTAGAAACGCATTTCTTGGCTAGGTGGGGCTAAGGGTGGAAGTAGTCGAAAGAATTCGATTTCCAAACCCCGAGCTTTCTATCAAAGACTTTTACCTTTTTATGTCGATCAGATACGAACTGAGTGTTTTAGGTATTGTTCAAATCAATTTGATTGCAACAAAGAATCATAATGATAATTTCGCAGTGTCCGTTGTAAAATTCAGAAATCTGTTTTGAAAGTCTTCGACGATGAAATCGTAGCTGTACTCATGATAAGAGTGATTTTAAAAATTTTAGGCCAGAGATTTTGCTTTCAAAATTTTCTGGCTAAGACTTAATAAGACTTCGTCACCTGCTAGATCGATTTGTCACAAAGATCTTTAAATTTAAAATCATAAAACACTTCTTAGATGTAATTTCAAAATGAAGAATACAAATCCTTGGTGACTCGTGCTACAAAGCATCTTGAATGTCTTTCAAAATTCGCATCAAATGGAACATCATTTCAAAGGCCGAATCGACCGCTTTTGTACTTCCAAAATTGGCAATGATATAGGCATCGTATTCGGGAGTATAAAAACATAGAGTAGACAACAATCCGGAATGACCGTATAACTCTGGTGTGCCTGCCATCAAAAACAACATATCTCCGTATCGAACTGTCATAAGCCCTAAGCCATATTCAATTCCATCCATAAAACGGTAGGTCCCGACCATCTTTTGGTAATTAGAAAGTGAAACAAGCTTCCCTGTTACAAGTGCTTTTTGGAAAAGCAATAAATCTTCCGTAGTGGAAACAATGCCACCGCCGGCCCAATCTGCACTGATACTTTTATAACCCGTTACATCTTCGTTTTCTAAGAACATAGGAGATAGTTCCAGTTGCTTCGGATTTTTGGGAAGGCTTCTCAAATGCATATAAGTCGAATCCATATGCAATGGAATTAGGATTTGTTCTGCTAAAATGGTTTCGAAATTTTTTTGATAGATTTTTTCTAATATCTTACCTAACAGCACGTAACCTGTGTCAGAATATAAAAATTTCTCCCCAGGTTTTCCTACTGCTTTTTGGTTAGTTCTCGTAAATTCGATAAGATCATCTGGTGTCCAAAATCGGGACGGATCTTTTGAGATTTCTTCTAAGACTGTTTTAGTCGGTTCTTTTTTCGAATCGGTAGACTCAAAATAATCAGCTACTCCGGAAGTATGATTTAACAACTGCCTGATGGTGACTTTTTCGGAATAATCCATTCCATTCATTTCATATAAACCTTTGAGATACTCTCTGTTTAAGATGGTAATGATTGGGGTTTCTAGAGTAATTTTGTTTTTTTCAATTGCTAAAAATACCAAGGCACTCGTGAACATTTTGCCGACACTTGCGACGTGAAAAGGCTGGTCAGTGGTTGTAAGGATTGATTTCCCATCCCGAACAAAAGTTCCATAGCTCTTTGTTATGTGAAGTTTCAGTTTGTCGGAATGGATGAGTAGATTGGCAGACTGAATGTTTTTTTTGCCTTTGGCAGCATCTAAAAACTTTTCTTCGATTGCCGAATCGAGTGTGTTACGATCTATTTTTTGACATGAGGCAAAGTTCGGTAGCATAAATAGAAGTGGTAAGATTAGGAAATGGAATGGTTTTTTTTTGTTTTTGGCAACAAACATGCGTTTCTCCTGATAACAAATTAGAGTTGGTTGAATTTTTTAGCCTGTTTTTTGTTTTGTGGATCGATAACTGTCTTTTCTGGATAAAATACAATGTTCCAATAATTGACAATATAAACTAACATACCGATTAGAACCACTACCAGTAATATATATGCTGAAGTTTCAGCTCTCAGATACCAAGAATCCTCCGGATATCCTTTTAATATGAGATGGGGTAAAAGCATATACCATAACACGGAAAAAGCGACAAGACCCACGCCAAATTTTCCCCACCAATTTGGTTTTCCTTGCAAACCTCGTTTTAAATACAAAAATCCACCCAACCATACACCCAATAATTCACGAATCGTATAGACGATAAGAATCCAAAGTGGAAAACCAAAATGATAGTTCACAACAAAAAGTCCGCCAAGGGTCACAAATTTATCACAGACAGGATCTAGATATCGCCCAAGGTTCGTTTCTTGGTGGAGTAGGCGAGCAAAGAGTCCATCTAAATAATCCGAGAGAACGGCCGCCAAACATAAAAATATGGAAGAATAAAAGAAGAATAGGTCTTTCGGGTTACCTGCATATTCTGCACTCGTATAAAAAAAGAAGGGCAACATAAAAACACGAGAAACTGAGATAAAATTCGAGATGGTAAAAATTCTATCCTCAAAGATTTCTTTTGCTTTTTTTCCTTCGAGTGGCATAGTACCTGCACTTCCAATGTTTTAAAAATGCTCTGGATAGCAAGAAAACAAATGATTTTCATTTGACTGTCAAGTGCCCGCTCATATTCTGACATACGAATCACGGAGTTGTAGCTCAGCTGGTTAGAGTGCCTGCCTGTCACGCAGGATGTCGCGGGTTCGAGTCCCGTCAACTCCGCCATGATTCATTCCACGTATTCCTCTTTATCCTTTTTAAACAAAATTAACTTTTCATCTTCGAGTTCCCGCGCAATTTGAATCACTTTGTTTCTAGCCTCATTGATCTCCCGTAAGGTGACTCGAGGTTTTAAATCCAATGCATCTAAGATATCGCTCGCACGGTTGTTTGACATGTTCTGTAAAAACTTGTTTCTAATTTCATCTCCAGCGCCTCGTATCGCCAAAGAAATAGTAGTGTCATCAGAAAGGCGATTGATGAGTACCCGCATTTCTTTGGCATCCAATTGTAAAATGTCTTCGAAGGTGTAAAGTTGTTCGCGAACTTGGTTGGCAACATCGGGCGAATTTTCATCTAATTCTTGTAAGATGGATTCTTCGATTCCCTTTTCCATAAAGTTTAAAATATTCGCAAGGACGTGGGCACCACCTGCCTCCGAAAACTCGCGTTTGTCTCTTTCTTCGTATCGTTTTTTTAAGATACGTGCAATGTTTTGGATTACATCTGGGTGCGTTTTGGAAGTAGTCGCAAGACGCATGGCGATTTTAGCTTGTTCTGGTTTCGGAAATAATTTTAAAACATCGGCGGCCTTTTTGGGATCCAGATTGGAAAGTGTGACGGCAATGATTTGGGGGGATTCCTGTGCAAGGATGGCTTGCAAAATTCCCGGTTCCACTTGGTTTAAAAATTCGAAGTCGTTTTTTGTTTCTTCTTTATTGATTTTTTTGAGTATGATGTCGGCTTTTTCCTGACCCACTGATTTTTCTAACAGGTTTTTGGCGGCATCCAATCCACCTTGTGCACCATCTCTCAGTTCTGTGATCGTGGAATGGAATTCGGAAAGGACAGAAGCTCTTTCTTCTTTGGAGATGGCTCTAATTTTTGACATTTCCAGAATTACTGCCTCTAATTTGGCATCATCTAAATGTTTTAGTATTTCTGCAGCTTGGTCCTGACCAAGGGAAAGGAGGAGGAGAGCTGATTTCCGAACACCGCTTGGTGTCGTCACTTGGTTGAATTTCTGCATGAGACATAAGTCTCAAGTCTCTCTGCTTATGTCAAAAAAAACTTACACCTAAGGACATTTTTTTCTCAAGGTTTCCTAAAGTCCGTACGATACCCTCTGTAAGTTAAACGTAAAAAAAGGGAAGATACCAGATGGACAAAGCACACAAATTTAGAAATACACTCGAAAGATACATCCACTATAGAGGAATCGACATCGTCCTCCATCTCAAAGATGGAAAGGTAATCGAGTTGGATAAAAACCGCCAAATGGAAAATGACATTGTGATCGGCAACTTAGCCGACGGGATCGTAAGAATCCCAATCGCTGATATCAGCAAAGCAGACTTTTTCGCTGCTTAATCTTTAAAATCCAAGTTTTTCCTGACTCCAGCAAAACACTGGAGTGGGGAGAAAATCATTCACAATCAAACAGCCGAAAGAAGAGAAGGGTTCTCCAAAAAAGCTCGAAGAGTTTTTAAAAACTCGGCCCCGATGGCCCCGTCGATCACTCGATGGTCACAAGACATCATGAGAGACAAAACCTTTCCAGCAACCACGGTTCCATTTTCCACGACGGGTTTTTCTTCAATGGCACCAACTGCTAAGATCGCACTTTCGGGTTCGTTGATTATGGCAGTAAACCTACTGATCCCATACATCCCTAAATTGGAGATCGTAAAGGTTCCATTCGAAAATTCTTCTGGTTTTAGCTTTCGATCACGGGCTTTTTTCGCGAGTTCCTTTACCTCGGCCGAGATTTGAAAGATTGACTTCTGGTCTGTGTTCCGCACAACAGGAGTTAGTAGTCCTCCATCTAAAGAAACCGCCACACCCACATCAATCCTTCCATATTGAACAATCGAATCCTCTAACCAACTGGCGTTGACCTTGGGATGTAGGCGAAGGGTCATGGCGACAGCTTTGATGATGATATCATTGATACTCACTTTGGGAGTCGATTCTGGAAGATTTTTGTCCTTAAAGTCATTGAGCTCAGCGCGAAAGGACTCTAATTTTTTTGCGTTGATATCTGCATTCAGATAAAAATGTGGCAAATTGAGTTTGGAGTCTTTCAGTCGTTTGGCGATCGTCTTTCGCATCCCACCAAGGGGAATGATTTCGTCTTTTGCCACAGTTTGGTAATAAACATTTTTTTTATCCCCAGATTGTTTGGAGGAAAGCGAATCTAACACGTCTTTTTTGGTGATCCTTCCTTCTGGACCTGTTCCAATGATAGAATGAAGATCCACTCCTGTTTCTATCGCTATTGACTTTGCCAATGGGGAAGCGAGTACCCGAAGGGCACCACGTTCGGAAGGAGTCGCCTTTGGGGTTTCGTTTGGCAGCTGAGTGGGCAAAGATTCTTTAGCTTGGGCAGTTGGAGGAACCACGGTCTGGGTGGGAGGAGTGATTGTTTTAGGTACTGGTGTGGGAGTTGGGGCAGGAGGTTCTTTTACGACAGGAACACTATTTTTTGCCTGCTCCACAAGTGAGCTCACATCCTCTCCCGGTTTTCCAATGATCGCAAGTCCTTGGCCTACTTTTAATTTGCTACCTTCACCTTGGACAATTTTCAGAAGTACGCCAGATTCGTAGGCTTCCATTTCCATGACTGCTTTGTCTGTCTCGACTTCCGCAAGTACGTCTCCAGGAGAAACAGAGTCTCCTTCTTTTTTAATCCATTTAACAATCGTTCCTTCCGTCATGGTTGGAGAGAGTTGGGTCATTTCGATAAGTTTTGCCATAATCTGGATCCTACTTTAACATCTCGCGGATAGCCGCACAAACTCTATCCACATTTGGTAGAGTTTCTCTTTCTAAATTGGCCGCATAGGACATGGGAACATCCCGACCTGTTACGCGTTCGACGGGATGGTCCAAATGATCAAAAACATTTTTTTGGATGAGGTAGGCAATCTGAGCCCCAAATCCAGCCACTGGCCAACCTTCTTCAATCACGATGGCTTTGTTTGTTTTTTTTACCGATTCATAAATGATATTTTCATCTAATGGTCGTAAGCTGCGTAAATCTACGATTTCAACAGAAATACCTTCTTTTTCTAGGACTTTGGCCGCCTCTTCTGCAAAAATGAGTGCTCTTGACCAGGTGATAATGGAGATATCCGTTCCTTTTCGTTTGATTTCTCCTTTGCCAATGGGAATGGAGTATTCTTCGTCTGGAACTTCTCCTTTTACACCATATAACACCTCTGATTCGATAAAAATTGTAGGGTTGTTATCTCGAATCGAGGATTTCAAAAGACCAAGTGCATCCTTGGGTGTGGCAGGGCAAACCACTTTCATCCCAGGGACATGTGCATACCAGGATTCAAATGCTTGTGAATGTTGGGCTCCTAGCCTTCCTCCCACACCGCCTGCCCCACGAAATACGATCGGAATTGGAAATTGACCGCCGCTCATATAATTGAGCTTAGCTGCTGAATTGATAATCTGGTCAATGGCCACAAGTGAAAAGTTCCAGGTCATAAACTCAATGATAGGACGAAGGCCCGTCATCGCAGATCCTATGCCAACTCCCGCAAATCCGTTTTCAGAGATCGGTGTGTCAATGACTCTCTCCTCTCCGAATTTGTCTAACATTCCTTGGGATACTTTATAAGCTCCCTGGTAATGTCCAACTTCTTCTCCCATCAGGTAAATCAATGGGTCTTTTTCCATTTCTTCCACCATTGCTCGGTTCAATGCTTCTCTATATGTTAGTATGGCCATCTATTTATCCTCCGCAAGGACATGTTGGAAGAGTTGGGAAAGTGGCGGTTCAGGGGAAGTCTCCGCAAAATCATAGGCTGTATCCACTTGTTTTTGGATTTCCGTGTCTAGATCGTCTAACTCTTTTGTGGTAACACCTGCTTGTTCTAAATCGTGTCTGGCGCGAAAGAGTGGATCCTTTTTTTTATAACTATCCAATTCTTCTTTGGTTCGGTATTTGGCGGGGTCCGACATGGAATGGCCACGAAACCTGTAAGTAGAGACTTCGATGAGAGTAGGACCTTCGCCGCGCCTTGCCCTTTCAACGGCCACTTTTACGTGGTCTCTGACCTTTCGGACCTCGTCCCCTTCGATATGATCTCTGGCAATGTCATAAGCAGTTGCCCGGATGGAGACATCTTTTACTGCTAATGCCCGATATTCGGGGGTTCCCATGGCATAATGGTTGTTTTCGCAGATAAACACAACTGGCAGTTTCCAAATGGCGGCTAAGTTAAGTCCCTCATGGAATGACCCGATGTTGGCCGCTCCCTCCCCAAAAAAACAAATGGTGACGGAATTGTCTTTTTTGTATTTTGAGGAAAAGGCAATGCCTGCTGCGAGTGAGATATGTCCGCCGACAATCCCATGCCCGCCCATAAAATGTGCATTTTTGTCAAAAAAATGCATCGAGCCCCCATTCCCTTTGGAAATCCCCGTGGCCTTACCAAAAAGTTCTGCCATCAGGGCGTTTGTGTTCAATCCGCGTGCGATGGCATGACCGTGGTCTCGGTAAGTGGATACAATGTAGTCAATAGGAGTGAGAGCGGCGATGGAACCCACTCCAACGGCTTCCTGGCCAATGTAGAGATGCAAAAATCCGCCGATTTTTCCAACACTATAGGCCTTGGCGGCCGCTTCTTCAAATTTGCGGATGAGAATCATCTGCCTATAAAACTCTTTTAACTCTGAAATAGACTTTTGATCTTTCGGGATAGAAGAAACCAATTGAACCTCCAAAAACCAACAAAAACTACCATATTTAGACGAGAATAGAAAGCAAAAATCTTGCGATATCACTTGCGATTGTAGAAACTTCCATTAAAGCAAGGTTTCATGAAAATAATAAGTACCGGTTTAGAATTTCAAGACTTTCCCGAGTTTCGCACTTTTGTCTTAGATTATGATCTGTTAGGTTCTGTTTCCCTCAGCGAACCAATTGTGGATAAAAGTGGCAACGTCCTTCTAAAAGAGAAAGTCGCCATCAAAGAAAGTTTGATCAAAAAATTGGAAGAAATGGATGGGAAGTTCATTCCTTCCTTTAAACTTGCGATGTCCAAGGACCTGATGAAAATGTTAAAGCAGGTTTTGGCCAAGGCTGTACTTGCTCGCATCGAAGATAAGTCCAATGAATTTATCAAACACCTGTTTGAACAGAACGTGGAAAAAATGGCGAGCCTTAGGGGCATCATCCTCAATTCATTTTTTACAAAATCCTTAGCACTTTCCTTCTTTCGTATTCTTTTAAACGAAAAAGAATTTTTTAATTATTTAGCTGATCTTGGTTTATTAACTCTTGGATCCGTTATCCAAAAAAAATACCAATATAAAATGGTGAATCGGTATTCTTTTTTAGCAGGACTCTGCGCAGATCTTGCGGCATCAAAAGAAGGTTATTATCGGAAAACATTGATAGGCCCTCCCTTAACAGCAGTTGCATCCCTCTCTACTGAGATCGGTAAAAAATTTGGATTGCCTGATGAAGTAATCACCGCTATCAATTCCCATCCTCTAGCTGCCTTCGAAATACCACATGGACTATCACCTGATATCAATGCTGACGAACTACGAAAACATCCATTAAACGTAGAGTTGTTAGCTGGTACAACAATTGAAGATGATACCTTAGAAGAGGAAGAAGAGGTAGGCCAGTATATGGAAGATACTGCCGATGCCGTACTATCTGCACTAAAAATTGGTCGTTATGTAATTGAAAATTTAAAAGTAACTGTCGACCGTGAACATGTCTCGGAAAAATTATTAGTCATGTTTACATATAACGCTGAGAAGGGAATTTTTCGAAAAGACTTAGCGGATCCAATGATCAACCGTTTTGTGGAATTTGACGCAGCAATTAAAAAAATCAGAATCATTGCCGAGATTGAAAACAAATGTAAATTTCCTTCCTCTGCTTGGGCTTACCCAAAACCAAAAGCCGCACAAGTTCTTTGTAAAGATCGAAATTACCATTGTCCGCTGATTGTAAATGGATGGGATTTAAAGATCATTAGCGCACAAGATCCGTTTGGTTTTATCGGTACTACACTTGCAGTAGGTACTTACCCGAAATGTGCCCTAGAAGAAGAGCTCCAAGAAAAAGTAAAATTTGATTGAAAGGGAATTTTGTAGGAAAGAAAAGTTCACCAAACGGAAGTAAATATCACGTTTGGTGAGCTGATAAAAGTTTTTATGGAAGTTTTGTGTTCACTGCATCTTTTGCAGCGTTTACGCCTTCAGTAGCTTTTTTCTTCACTTCTGTTTCTGCTGTTTTTACTGCTTCCGCAGCTTTTTTCTCAGCATCAGTAAGTGTTTTTTCAGCTGCACCTTCAAGGGTTTCTGCTTTTTCAACAGCAGGCTCTTCTTTTTTACAGAATGCCATTCCAGAAATTAAAAATAAGCCTAGTGTAAGGCTAAGAATTTTTTTTAGCACGTGAGATACTCCTTCCATTCAATGGATGACCAAAGGAGATCAGAATTCAGTTCCCAGGAAAGAAAAAAATACGTTTTGATTTTTACTTTTTTGAAACAAAGGTTAAAAATTCTTCTACTTCCTTTTTACTACCGATGACGAGTGTTGTCCTTTCGTGTAGGGATTTTGGTTCCAGGTCAAGAATCCTTTCTCCCTTTACCGTAACGGCCATTCCGCCTGCCTGTTCGGCAAGAAATGCCATGGGAGCTGCCTCATAGAGCAATCGAAGTTTTCCATTGGGGTATTTTGTGGATTTCGTATCGTTGGGATAGAGGAAAATCCCACCCTTTAGTAAATTTCTATGAAAATCTGCTACAAGAGAACCAATGTATCTAGCCGTTTTTGGTTTTTTGCCTCCATCAATGGATTTGATGTGGTGGATGTAATTTTTAACTTCTTCGCTCCAGTAGCTCGAATTGCCTTCATTTGTGGAATAGATATCTCCCTTTTCGGGCATTACCATATTTTCATGGGACAATAAAAATTCTCCCAAGCTCGGATCCAAAGTAAATCCTATCACCGACTTTCCTGTCGTGAGCACAAGCATGGTGGAAGATCCGTAGATGATATAACCCCCGCATCTTTGTAAGGACCCTTTTTGGAGGAGGTCTTTTTCCGTGCCTGGCTCTTTTGAGGTGACATCCAATCTTTGGTGGATGGAAAAAATCGTTCCGATCGAAACGTTGGTGTCGATGTTGGAGGAGCCGTCGAGTGGATCGATGGACATTGTGTACTTTCCCATCGCATATCCGTTCGGAATTTGGATGATGTCTTCGTGTTCCTCGCTGGCCAAAACACACAAATGGCCACAAATTTTCAAGGAATGATTGAACGCGTTGTCCGCATATTGGTCCAATTTCATCTGCGTTTCGCCTTGAACATTGGTATCACTCGTGGAACCTAAAATATCGTGTAAGAGTCCTGCTTTGCGAACCTCTCTTGCGACTATTTTTGCTGCGTAAACCAGATGATTGAGTAAGGCGGAAAATTCACCCGAAGCGTGTGGGATTTTGAGTTGCTCTTCTATGATGTATTGAGAAAGAGAGATCTGTTTCTTCTGTTTTGGGATGGAGTTCACGGGTAACCTTCGCTTTTTTCTTCATTTTGGGGCATAAGTCCAGGAGGCAATCCTTTCTCCTTTTCTAAGCGGTCTAGTTGTCCGATAATAGGAATACATTTTTATGGAAACCCTTCCGTTTTTTCAATCTTCAAATGACCTAAACCTCTCGGATTACCATGTTCGTAGGCTCGTCCAATCGTTTTATGGGGTAGGAGCAGAGACAGGTTTTCTATTTCTGGAAAATGAAAAGGTATTCCAGCTAGGAAAGACTCCCGAAGAGGTTGGATTATCCTCCCAAATCGAATCTCAGGTAGAATTATTAAGAGAATCCACGAAACTTGTAAACTCTCCTGTTCGTTTTGCCAGCTGGACAGAAGCTGGGAAAGAAATGCAGGCGGTATTATACCAAATTCCGCACCAGGAAATCTCCTTTTTTGCCATATTGGTCCAGAAAGTAGGGGAAGAGTTCCCAAAAGCTAGGTGGACTTTCCTTGCGCAGACGGCCTCTACGTTCCTTTCCATTGGAATCTCGAATCGGTCCAAAACACTCCTCAGTTTTCGTAGTTTTACAGAGGTTTTCCGAAGGAAGGTTTGCGAAGCACTCGAAGGCCACGAGGAGGGGGTTCTGGCTTTGTTTTATTTGCAGGACCTGACTCCGTTTTTTAAGCCACTTGGCATTGTCAAAAGCCAGGAAATCCTTCGGGAGGTCGCATCGACTTTACAGGCCGCCATCCAACCAGGGGAATTGTTTTTCCAGCTCAATGTTCGGTCTTTTTATCTGTTTAGTCCAGGCGAGAATGTAAATCGCGTGAATGATCGTTTGCAAGGGCTCTACTTTCCGTCAAAGCATATGATTCTCGACTATAAATTGAAATTGCACCCCGTTTCCAAACAGGAAGCTAACGATCCCAATCTATTTTCTGACCTTTTTATGGAAAATTTATAAAATCTAAATTGGCGGAATTGACAACCACGCCACTTCCAAATTATTGTAAAATTTAGACCATTTACAAGAGGACATTCATTGTCTATGACCCCACAAGTAGGGATATATTTAAAAGAAGGGGAATCGATCGAGGCTGCGCTTCGTAGATTCAAAAGAGATTGTGCTAACGCTGGTATCATGAGCGAAATCAAACGCCGCGAATACTTTGAAAAACCTAGCGTAGTGAAAAAGAAAGCTGTGGAAGCAGCTAAAAGAAAGAGAGACAAAAAGAAGAGATTGTTTGCGAAAAAAGACAAACTCTAGTTCTCTTTACCTTTTTCTCTGATGACACTCCAAGAGACCATCAATTCTGATTTAAAACAAGCTCTGAAATCTAAAGATGAGCTTGTTTTAGGAACGTTACGTCTAATCAAAGCAGATATCCAATACGAACTTACTAAAACTGGTGCGGCAGACTTAAACGATGTTTCTGTCATGCAAATCTTAAAAACCAATTATAAAAAGCGAAAAGATACTGCTGCGGAATATGATAAAGTTAACCGCAAAGACCTAGCAGACAAAGAACGGGTCGAAGCAGACATCATCTCCAGATACATACCAGCTGAAATTTCGGAATCCGAAATCCAGACAGCTGTTACAAAAGCTATAGCAGAAATGGGCACCGTGACTCCATCTGATATGGGTAAGGTGATGGGTAAAGTTATGGCCATATTTAAAGGCCAAAACATAGACGGCTCTAAGGTTTCTCACATCGTAAAACAATCATTATCAGCGAATTAAAAAAATACCTGTGAATCCCTATCAGAATTTCAAAGAAAGAGTTCGCAGGGAAGTCTCCATTGACTCCTACATAGGGCGTTTTGTTCCTTTAAAACGATCAGGTCGTGGTCTAACAGGGCTTTGTCCTTTCCATAACGAAAAAACACCTAGTTTTTCTGTAAATCCTGAGTCTGGTTTTTATCACTGCTTCGGTTGTAAGGCAAGTGGTGATATTTTTAGATTTGTGATGGATTACCAAAAGGTAGACTTCGTTAAATCATTAGAATTACTCTCCGAATATTCAGGTATTCCACTTCTAGAGCGGACCTCAGCAGAAGAAGAGGAAGATCGTAAAAAAGAATTTTTATATCAAATATCCGAACGCGCAAAATCTTATTTTCAGAAAAATTTTCAGTCAACAGCTGGTGAACTAGCGCTTAAATACCTCCAGGAACGAGGGTTATACGAAGAAGATATCAAAGTTTTTGGAATCGGATTTGCTTTGCCTGGATTTTCCAATATCATAAAGGATTTATTTCGAAGTGAAGCAGAGATAAAGTTAGGTGAAACGTTGGGACTTATCAAACGCCAAGATGTGAACAAAGATCCTTATGATTTTTTTCGTAACCGCGTGATGTTTCCCGTTATCGACCAGAAGGGCAGAACTATTGCTTTTTCTGGAAGGATTCTTGGAAATTTCGAAGAAGCAAAATACATCAACAGTCCTAATTCTGCCATTTATGACAAAAGCCGTAGTTTTTATAATTTGAATTTAGCCCAAGACGCAGTTCGTAAATCTAGAGAAGCAATTGTCGTAGAAGGTGTGTTTGATGCTATCGGTCTCTATCGCAAAGGTGTAGAGGCAGTTGTTGCTCCCCTTGGCACTGGTTTTACAGAAAACCATGCACGAATTCTGAAAAATATGGCTGATAAAGTCATCCTGATGATGGATGCAGATTCCGCGGGGGCAAAAGGTGCTTTCCGTGCTGTAACGTTTTTGAACAAAGAAGGGGTGGACGTGCGAGTTGCGAGTGTCCCAGAAGGAAAAGATCCTTTTGATTTTTCCATTGGACATAACAAACTAGAAATTCGTGAAGTTTTAGAAGCTGCAAATTCCGCCTCCCAATTTATGATTTCCCAGATTTTAGCTGGAACGACTGCGGGTTCGGTTCCTGAGGCCAAACAGGCAAGCATTCGCCGTTTGATGGACTTTGTAAAGACGATGGAAAAACAAACAGACAAGGAAGTTTATTTAAAAGAAGGCGCAAAACAGCTCGGAATTTCCTTTTCTGCAATTTTTCAGGATTTTGCGGGAGTCGGACAGAAAAGTTCACCCCCCCTAAGTGTCGATACTAATAGAACAAACCGACCATTACGTGCACCACTGCGTGTTAGTTCTGTCCAAGTTTGTGAACGTAAAATGATCGCCAAACTCATTCAAAACCAAGAACATTTTGAATTTTCAGATGAGATATTAAACTTGGAATTCCAAGATGAGACTTCGTCTTTCCTTTGGGATTATATTTACACAAAATATTTACAGAATGAACCTATTTCGGTAGCTGAAATTTTATCAAAAGATGATATCCCGCAAGAATATCTCGGACAACTTGCGGAACACTTTAACACGGAAGAGAATGTAGGTGAGGACAGCAAACAGCTGTTTCGGGAACTTCTTTGGCAACATAGAGCATTCCATTTTGATTTTGAAATGAATAGGATCGCAAAAAAAATGGGAGATTCTTCCTTATCGATTGAGGAAAAAAGAGAATTACTCTCCGAGTTGACCTATTTAAAAAATGAACGAGACAAGATATGGGAGTATCTTAGAAAACTCCAGCCCCAAGAAGTTTGATAGAGGATATTTAGAAAGATGGAAAATTTAGCAAGTCTGCCCGAAGTTCAAAAAATTATTTCTATTGGAAAAGCCAATCGGGAAGTTTCTTACGATGAGATCAATGAGATATTACCAGACAAAATCCTCAATTCCGAAAAGATTGATGATGTATTTACTCTGTTACACGAGATGGGGATCGAAATTGTAGAAGAGTATTCGAAAAAATCATTGGAAGAGTCGTCTAGCCTCACCACTACGAAAGAAGAAACGACAAAAGAACAAAAACCTGCTAGAAAAAAAAGGGAATCCACCGTATCTTCTAGCTCAGAAGATCCGATTCGTTTGTATTTAAAAGAGATTGGGAAAGTTTCTCTGATTTCTGGAGAAACAGAAGTATTCCTCGCGAAACGAATCGAAAAAGGGGAAAAAATCATTGAAGAAACCATTCTTGGTTCTTCTATCCTACGACAAAATTTTGCTAAACTTATACCGAAGATTAAATCTAAAAAGATAAAAGTTTATGATTTAGTTAAAGTAGACAAAATGTACGCTCTAAACCAGGAGCAGGCAGACAAATTAGAAAAAGTATTTTTTGATAATATGGAACTCATCCAACAGGATGAAAAGGTTCTCAATGAATCTACAAACCGAATTAGAAAGTATTCGGAAAATTCAAAAAAATTCAAAGAACTAAAAGAAAAGATCGATATGTCTTTTGGGAAAATTGACGAGGCCATTCGAAAGATTGGTGTTTCCCAAAAAGAAATTCAGAAAATTTCACAGAAAATTAAATCCATGGTTTTCCGTGTAAAGGAAATCGAAAAACATTTCCTCAAAATCAAAGCAAAATACGGACATGATGTTCGAGAAATCAAAGGTTTAAATCGATTCATTGAAAAAAATGAAAATTTAGATGAGATAGAAAAGATGATGGGCTGTGACATCGAAGAGGTGCGCGAAGTCATCAAAGACATTCGAAATAATGAACGTAAACTTCGTCGAATGGAACAGGAAGCAGGATCTCCTGTCGGTGAAATCAAAGACTGGGGTGAAAAAATCATCAAAGGGGAGAGAGAAATTGCACAAGCAAAACGTGAGTTAGTTCGTGCAAACCTTCGTTTGGTGGTCTCCATTGCAAAACGTTATGCGAACCGTGGGATGCACTTTTTTGATTTAATCCAAGAAGGAAACATTGGTCTCATCAGAGCGGTCGACAAATTCGAATACAAAAAAGGTTATAAATTTTCAACTTACGCTACTTGGTGGATCAGGCAAGCGATCACACGCGCCATTTCCGACCAGGCTCGTACGATCCGGGTTCCTGTTCATATGATTGAACAGGTAAACAAAGTAATCCGGGAAACAAGACTTTTTGTCCAAGAATTCGGAAGAGATCCATCCAACGATGAAATTGCGGAAAGACTCGGATGGCCTGTACAAAAAGTAAAAGCGGTAAAAAATGTTGCCAGGGAACCGATTTCTCTCGAAATTCCTGTTGGATCGGAAGAGGACTCTGAGCTCGGTGATTTCATCGAAGACAAGGATGTCATTTCTCCTTTGAATTCGGCCGCCACATCTATTCTCAGTGAACAAATCCGCCAAGTGCTGCAGACGTTACCTGCGCGTGAGCAAAAGGTCATTCGTATGAGATTTGGTTTGGACGATGGGTATGCACAAACCTTGGAAGAGGTTGGTTATCAGTTTAAGGTTACAAGGGAACGGATCCGTCAAATTGAGGCGAAAGCCCTCCGACGACTTCGCCACCCAAGCCGATCTAAAAAGCTGAAAGACTATATCGATTAGAATTTTCGCTTGCCACCTGCCAAATCTGATCCTAACCTCACTTCCATCTAGTTAGGATCAGTTATGCCAGTTTTTCTTAGAATTTTTTTTCTCATTTCCTTTTTTCTTTTCCACTGCGGTCCCAAAACAGAAAAAGCGCTCACATATAAAAGTGCCTCCTCAGCTGGACAATTGCGTCCGGAGGAACCTTGGCGATATAGCGCCGAATATGCATTCGATGGTAAAACAACGACTTCGTTTTGTTCTGATGGAAAGGTTTCCGACTCTGGTTTTACGCTCTATTTAGATGCATATTCTGAATTTTCGGCGATCCAGGTAGTAAATGGATTTGCAAAATCTTCGGCCGAGGCCTCTCACAATTCGCAAGTAAAAAAACTAAAAGTAACAGCACTATCGATTACAGCAAACGATTCTAAAACAAAAGTTAATGGAGAAAAGTCGGTCACTATCGAACTCAAACCAGTTTCATTCGCTGGAAACACTCCCACCGAACAAGCCGTAAATTTAGATACCAACTTACACGGGAATGTGATTCGCTTAGAGTTTTTGGATTTTTATAAGGGCACAAAATTCAGTGATATCTGTTTGAGTGAATTTCAGATTGGTGCCATAAATAGTGGAAAGTTTCAAAAATTTCCCATTACCAATGAAGAAAAAATTAAGGCGGTGATTGTTTCCTTCGAAGAAGCATCCAAACATTTTTTTGCTTTTAAGAAGTTACTTGTCGCAAATGAAGCGGGTTCTATTAATTTTTATAACCAGAATCTAGCTCTTCCTGTTTTTTTTAAATCGGATTTTACATTTAGCTTTTCTGAGATGTATTCCCTGAACCCAGAAGCGGGAGCAGGTGGGTTTGACCCCGGAAAACAAGGAAGTTATACGATTCTGGCGTCTTCTGCCAATGGTATTGAAATCAATCTGAGTTATTTTGATTCAGGGGGACTCGAACGAAATGATACTTGGATTTTTAAGCGAGCGGTGAAGGGAGACGAAGATTTCGACTATTTCAAAACAAAACTGGGAACAAGTTTTTCAGAAGTATTTGATCCTAAAACCAAATACTTGCTTTTTCTAAAAGATGTAAATACTGGTTCTTCTTATTATAACTACGAAATCCCGATAAAACCTTAAATCGCCTAATGGTTAGGCGATAGATTTTTCTAAGGAAGATATTAGATCGTTCAATTCTTTGAGGGAAGCCTTCCGTTTCGTCTCCGTCCATTTTAATTGTTTGGTTAAAATTTTTGAAACTGGTTCTGCTAATTTTTTAGCAAGCATTAGATCCAAAAACAAAACTCTCCATCTTCTTGCTAGAACATCCGTTACACTTAAAGCGAATTCGTTTTTCACAAAATGGACAATTTCCTCTTCGAAATATCCACTGCCTTTTTTGATCTCCTTCGGTTTTTTGCCTAGAATCAATTCTGTTTCTCCCCCGAATGTATCTGCCAATCGTAGAGCCGTAAATTCATCCATTGCATACAGGGATTGTAATTTGCGGAAAAGGTCTTTCGTATAACCTATTGTTCCAGGAAATGCATAATTATAAGTCATACATTCGCCTTTAGCTTCCAACCCTGATTCTTCAATGAGTCGATTGGTTAAATCTTCTCCCATTTTACGATAGGTAGACCATTTTCCACCTGACATGGTTACAAGTCCTGATTCAGAAACGAGAATGGCCTCTTCTCTTGAAATGGATTTTGTATTTTGATTTCCTTCCAAGGAAATCAAAGGACGAAGACCGCTGAACACAGATTGTATGTCGTCTTTTGTTAGTTTGGCATCCAGATAATCGTTCCCAGTTTTGAGTAAAAAGGCAACTTCATCTCCTAAAGGAAGAGGCTCTTCACTTACAGATTTTATCGGAGTATCCGTTGTTCCCATAATTACCTTTCCTTCCCAAGGAATGATAAATACCACTCTGCCATCTTCTGTTTTGGGGATAATCATGGCGGTTTTACAAGGGATTTTCTCTTTTGAAAAGACGAGGTGGATCCCTTGGCTGGGAGAGAGTACTGGCGTGGTGTTTGGATCATCCATTTTTCGAATTTCATCGATCCAAACACCTGTTGTGTTAGCGACGACTCTTGCATGGATATTGATTTTCTTTTTGCTGATCAGATCTGTTGCGGTGACGCCGATGATTTGGTTGTCTTTTTTTAGAAAACCAGTGACCTCAACTTGGGATAAAATGCTGGCTCCCGCTTCCTTTGCTCCCCTAATGGTTGCAATGTTCAACCTGGAATCATTGAACTGGGCATCATAATATTTGATTCCCCCCTTTAGTCCATTTCGTTTGATGGAGGGAAAAAAATCCAAAGCTTGCCTTCTAGATACACGCTGGTGTCCAGGGACCGTGGAGGACCCAGCTAGGAGATCATAAAGAGTTAAACCAAGAGAATAATAAGGTTTTTCATACCATTTGTATGTGGGCATCAAAAAGGGCAGAGGTTTGACTAAATGAGGGGCGTTTTTTAATAATCTTTTTCTTTCTGTTAGAGCTTCGTGAATGAGTTTGAAGTGCAATTGGGCCAAGTACCTGACTCCACCGTGGATCAGTTTCGTAGAACGCGAAGACGTGCCACTGGAAAAATCTTTGCGATCGAGGAGGGCAACTTTATAGCCGCGAAGTGACGCATCCAAGGCAGTTCCCGCACCTGTCGCACCTCCGCCAAGGATAAGGATGTCAAATTTTGTTTCAGAGAGAGTTTTTAGGCTATTTGCCCGATCGGTTGCTTGTGCCATTCTTATACTTTGATTTTCTTGCCTTAAAGATTCTTAGGTAACAATTGGCAAATATCACCATTTCATCCATCTAAAAATTTAAAGATATTACATGAAAACTGAAGCACAGATCGAATCCGAATTAGAAAAAATCCGCCGTGGAGCAGTTGAAATTATCTCCGAAAAAGAACTAAAAGAAAAGCTCCAAAAAAAAGATGTATTAAAAATAAAAGCTGGTTTTGACCCAACAGCTCCGGATTTACATTTAGGACATTTTGTCTTGCTCAGAAAACTCAGACATTTTCAGGACTTGGGTCATGAAATTAATTTTTTGTTAGGTGACTTTACGGGAATGATTGGTGATCCGACGGGAAAATCAGAAACTCGAAAACGACTCACGAAGGAAGAAGTCCTTGTGAATTCCGAAACCTATCAAAATCAAGTATTTAAAATTTTAGATAAATCCAAAACCAAAATCGTCTATAATTCCGAGTGGTGTTTGGGTTTGAAAATCGAAGAGGTTCTCAGCTTAACTTCGAAGTATACCGTCTCACAAATGTTAGAAAGAGATGATTTTACGAAACGGTATAAATCGGGCAATCCGATTTCTATAATTGAGTTTTTATATCCACTCTTTCAGGGTTTTGATTCTGTCCAAATGCAATCTGATGTAGAACTTGGTGGAACTGACCAAAAGTTCAATCTGTTAGTAGGACGAGATTTGCAAAGAGAGTATGGCCTCTCTCCCCAATGTGTGGTAACGATGCCACTTCTCGTTGGTCTTGATGGAACAAAAAAAATGTCAAAATCTCTTGGCAATTATATTGGGATCACTGAGGCACCGATCGATATTTATGGGAAGGTGATGTCCATCTCGGATGATCTGATGTGGAATTATTTTGATTTACTTACAGATTTGCCAAACGTAGAGATTCTCGCTAAAAAACAGGCGATCAAAGATAAATCGGCTCATCCCAAAGAAGTAAAAACAGAACTAGCAGAACTTATTATGGACCAACTCGGCCCTCGTGAGCAAAATCGTGAAGCCATCGCCGAATGGAACAAAATTCACAATACAAAAAACAGAGCTCTGCCAGAGGATATACGGACAGAAACGTTAGGTGCTGAGTTCTTTGGCGATAAAGCTCCTTTATTACTTTCTGTTCTAGTACAATTCGGTTTCCTCCCATCGACATCAGAAGGAAGAAGGCTCATCACATCTGGTGGACTCTATCTTGAAGAGGAAAAATTAACTGATCCGAATTTTGTTCTACAAAAAGGTAAAGAATACTTGGTCCGACAAGGCAAAAAAGGCAAATTTTTACGAATTATTACTAACACCTAGTGCTGAAGATTTAACCCCTAATTTCCGATATTCAGTATAGGGATAATTTTATCTAAATGCCACTCGATCCTACACAAGAAGAAAAGGAAATCCAAGATATAGTTCATGAACTATCTGTTGCGATTGAGAAGGATCGAAATTTTGCCAAGAAGTTAAAACGATTTCTTCTTATAGCATTCGTTAGTGTAATCGCTACTGGATTTTTATTTTTAGTCAGTTATCTTCTTTATCTCAATTTTTATGTAAGTCAACTACAAACAGAAGTTAAACAAAAAGAAAAAAATATCCAGCAGATGGAAGAAAGTCTTTATTCCCTCATGTACCAAGAGCAATTACGAGAAGAACAATACCTTCCACTTGACAAAGACTTAGATCAATTTTTCACAAAACAAGTTGAAGACAATATAACTTTTCTGAAAGAAGCGTCTAAAGGCAAAAAGGGAAAAAATATTCTGAGAGGGAATGAAACAAATAAAGAAATTTCTCTCACGTTTGACTTGGCAACTGGAGAAGAGCTTTCCACCTTACTTCAATATATAAAAGACTATAATATAAAAGTTACGGTATTTTTATCAAATGAAAGACCTTCGGATACGAGTGGGTCTTTTTTCCTACGTCAAAATTTAGATATCATAAAAAAAATGGCGAAAACAGGGAAGGTAGAATTTGCCAATCATACTTGGAGCCATTTTAATTATGCAAGATCCGTTTCCGAGACATCTCAGAAAAAACGTACTGTTTTAGAATACTTATCAAAACAAGTTTTGGATCTTCCTAGAATGGCGGAAGAATTAAAGAGAGTAGAAGATATTTTTTCTGCATTGACGAAACAAGAGTTAAAGAAATATTACCGACTCCCTTATGGTGCGATCAATCAGTTGATATTGGATGCACATGCTGTCATTGGTTATACGGAACACATCATGTGGTCGAGGAATAGTCGTGGTTCCCTCGATTTACCTGATTATATTCACAAACCGTTTTTATATAAAACTATCAATGGCAAAAAACAGGTAGTAAAAAATCCATTTTACAAAACAAGCCAAGAAACCATTGACTACCTTGAGTCTTGGGAGGCAAGTGATCCGAACGGAATGAACGGAGCTATCATCCTGATGCACCTGGGCGGACCAAGAAAATTTGATAAATTGATTTATATACTTCCTGAATTTATCAGTAAAATGCAAAAGAAGGGCTACAAATTTGTAACCCTTTCCGAAGTTTTAAACGAGAATGCTGACTAAATCAAAATCTTCTTCTTAGAAAATCTGTGTTTCCATTTCGCTTCTAAGAAGTGTAAAAAGTCATATGTGGTAAGATAAAATACAGGGACCATGATGAGAGTGATAAACGTGGCAAAAGCCAAGCCCCAACCAAAGGCCAATGCCATCGGAACAAGGAACGGATCTCTTCCGCCAATTCCGTAGGCAGTCGGCAATAGCCCGAGGACAGTTGTCACTGTCGTTAGTATAACAGCTCTTAAACGAATGGAGCCTGTTTCCATTAAGAGATCATAAGTTTTGATATTTGGATTTTCCATTTTCAATTGATTGGCACAATCCACGAGTACAATGGAATCGTTGACGACGACACCCGCTAGACCGATGATTCCTAAAAAAGATAAAAAGGACAACGGTTGCCCGTGCAACAAAAATGCGAAGATCACTCCAATGACTGCGAATGGGATGGCACTCATAACTACAAATGGTTGTGTGAGTGATTTAAATAGAGAGGCAAGGATCATATAGATGATGATGAGCCCCACCATAAAAGCACGTCCAAGAGAGGCCATCGATTCTTCGGTATCTTTGTTTTCACCTGAAAATCGAACCGAATAACCAGGGTATTTTAAAATTATCTTCTCACTCAGAGCCTTAGCGTCTGTATTTACCTTTCTTGAGGTAGTGATAGTCTCATCAATATTAGCAGTTACAGTCAACAGACGTTTTCCATCTAAATGGTTGATCGATGCTCGTCCAGGTGAACGTTCAAAGTTTGTGAGACGAGACACTGGGATCATATTCCCAACCAGATTGTTTACATAAACTTTGTTTAGGTGAGTGAGAGAGGTTCTGTATTCTTCGGGAAAACGTACCCGAACATCAACTTCTTCATCTGCACGTTTTATTTTAGTGGAAACAGCACCTTGCAATGCTGTATTGATCGCAAGGGATACAGATTGTACACTTACCCCCGCTAGGGATGCAAGATTTTCATCTACTTTCACTCGAATCTCATCTTTTCCTTCGTTGAAATCATCGCCAATATCAACGACACCTGGAATTTTATTCAAGACATCCCGGTATTCTGCGCCGATTTTTTGGAGGGTGTCAAAATTATCCCCTTTAATTTCAATTGCCACAGGTTTTCCAACGGGTGGACCACCAGCTAACTTTTCAAATTCGAGGTTTACCAGTTTTCCGGATAAGTTCAAAAATGCAGTGGGAACTGGAACATCAACAAACTTGACTTTGTCTTTGCCAGAATTTTCTTTGGAGATTTTTTCTTCCAGTAACAATAAAGATTTATCGTTTAACATAAATTTTGTGTTGTGGCGAACATATTCAATTACACTTTCGGTAGATCGTTTTCGAGATTCCTCTGGCGTAAGATAAACCAAGATCTGAGCGTAGTTCTTTCCACGTTTGGTGAAAGGGTCATTTGGATCTTTCTGAATGATCCCAATTCTAGAAATATAATTTTCTAACTCATCTTTAGGTAAGGTTTTTAATACATTTTCGATGGCTTGGATGTATCTATCAGTCTCTTCTAGAGTAAGACCCGTTTCAGCTGTAACCCTGACTTGGAAGGTTTCGACTGCTCCTGGAAAAAGTTTAAATTTTCCGAACATCCCTTGAAGTACGAGTGAAAAAACAAAAAGTCCTAATAAAAAGGAAGTCATGATCAATTTTCTTTTTAAAGCAAAAGCGAGGAGTGGTAGATATACATTGTTTTTAAAGTTTGTAAACCAATGAGACTCGTCTTTGATTTCCCCTTTTAGGCTCGTTGTTTTGCTGATATCATAAAGATGAGATGGCAACATAAAAAAAGCTTCAAAAAGAGAACTGGAAAGGGATAATATCACAACCATTGGAATTGAACCAATGAACTTTCCAAAAATTCCCGTCATAAAGAGCATCGGTCCGAAAGCCGCGATGGTAGTAGTAACCGTTGCGAGTACGGGTGCCAATACTTCTGAAGTTCCTCGGAGTGCGGCTTCAAAAGGCTCTTCACCTAACTCCAAATGCCTATATACGTTTTCACAAATGATGATCGCGTCATCAACCAATATCCCTACAACGATGATAAGTCCCATCATGGAGATTAAATTTAAAGTCATTCCGAAGTAACTCATCGCAATGAAAGTCATAGCGATCGAAATAGGAATTCCGAGGGCTGTCATGAGAGCCATACGCCAGCCAAGGAATACAAAAAGAGAGGCGGTAACAAGGAGTAGTCCTGACATCGCATTCGAAGTGAGAACACCTAATCTTCGTCGGATATATTTTGACAAATCGTTTACGAAGGCGTATTCGATTTTACCTTCAGAACCTTCGATAAATTCTTTTACAACTTTTTTCGATTCATCTACAACGTTTATGGCGTCTGCTTTTTCTCTTTTGATGATTGTTAGTGCAATGGCCGTGTGTCCATTTGACTTATCCAAATAATCCGAGTCTTCAAAACCTTCTGATACTCGAGCAATATCTTTTACACGAACCGACCTTCCTGCATCATTGGTACGAACAAAAACATTTTCGATTTCTTCTGGGGTATCAAATTCACCGATGGTTCGAACGATGATTTCTTTTGATCTTTCTGAAATATTCCCACCAGGGAAGTTGATGTTTCGGAGGCGAAGTGCATTGACCACTTGCGTGGAAGAGATGGAGAATGCTTGCATTTTGTCGGGAAGAAGATCCACTTTCATTTCGCGGTCACGCCATCCGCGTTTGGTGATGCGAGCAACGGATGGGAGATTTTTTAATTTGTCTTCCAATACTTTCGCTTGGTCACGAAGTTCTTTGGGGCTTAAGATCGCCTGTCCATCTTTTCTGGAACTAGTGAGGTGGACTTCGATTACAGGTTGTCTCGCAGTGGTGATTTCTGTTACAATCGGATCTTCGACGTTGTCTGGAAGGTCCTGGACCCTATCAATCGCCGACTTGATATCATCTACAACCTTTTGTGTATTTTTGACATTCGGATCGATAGTGATGATAATACCCGAACGATTCTCTAAGGAAGCAGATCGGAATTCTTTTATCCCATCTACTTCTTTGATCGCATCTTCTAATGGTTTGGTGACAAGTTTTTCTACGTCAGCTGGAGCCGCACCTATATAAATGGAGGTGACACTTACGATGTCAAAGTTGATATTAGGAAAGGCTTCCCGATTCATGTTAGCGGCTGTGAAACCACCTACGAGAAGGATTAAAAATGTGAGTAAGTTTACGAATAAACTTTTCGAAAGAAAATATTCTACAAAGGAAGAACGCATAATTTAGCCACCTAACATCAAGTTAAAAAATATTAATCTAGAAGTTTTCCTTCAGAATCAATGTCTTCGTTATATCCAAACAGTTTTGTACTTTTAAGTCTATCTACATAAAGCACTCCAAAAAGATGATCACACTCATGTTGCATGACTATGGCTCTGTAACCTTCTATGATTTCTTCATGAGATTTAAACTCTTCGTCCTGCCACTTCATTTTTATTTTGGCTGGTCTTTCCACATAACCACGCATTCCAGGAACAGAAAGACAACCTTCCCAAAAACCTTCGCCAGGTTCTGCAAGAGGAGTAATTTGCGGATTTAAGATCACTTGCTCGGGAACTGCGGGAGATCCTTTGTAGCGATTGTTATCTTCTTCTGAACCAACCACGACGATTTTTTTCAAAACCCCGATTTGTGGTGCGGCAAGTCCAACACCTTCCGCAAACCTCATTGTTTCGAACATATCACGAATGAGTTTTTTAAATTCTTTGGTTCCGATTTCCGACTCAGTGACATCCGATGCAAGTTGTCTGAGAACTGGATTGCCAATACGTAGTATTTTTCTAACTGCCATAGATTCTAATTGATTAGATTGTGAATACCCCTCTAGGGATCAAGTGATCTAGAAATTTAGAATGGAAAAAGAATTTGACATTTGGGTGAAAAAAAGAACATTTTAAGCTAAATTGTGGGATTGTGTGGAGACGAGGGGAATCGAACCCCCGACCTTTTGAATGCCATTCAAACGCTCTCCCAATTGAGCTACGTCCCCGAGCACTTCCAGAGTGTGAAAATGACGAAGCCTGTCAATGCAAAGAATCCGGAAAGGGGAATCATTTCGAATGAGTCAAGAAAGCGTAGAAGATCTAAGCAAAAAGTTAAAAATTCAATCCGATATCATCAAGGGTTACGAAAAGGTTCTAAGACTCAATGAACAAGAGTTAGCAAACGCCGATGAAATCATTCGCATGTATGAACAGATCATTGACTATTCCCGTTCAGAATTAAAAGAGGCGAAAGAAACCGTCCAAGCAAGCTCCATGGTTTCTAATCTCAGTCGAGATGAACTAATGTCTGCGTTTGACAAAATAAAAGCATTGGAAGAAGCCAATAAAAAACTACGCGAAGAATCACTTAAGTTCAATAAAGAATAGATATTAGTGAGTTCTCCTGCATTGCCCCCTTTGGTACAGAAGTCGTCAGAGGGTGGGTATTTTGTCACCTCCAACAGTGAATTGATTGACTTATACCATTTTATATTGGGTCAAGCCAAAAGACTTGTATCTGCAAAATCAGCTGCCTTTTACCTGAAAAACGAATTAGGAAATCTCACGCGTGTTGGATTGATACACGACCAAGATTCAGCAGGTAAAATTGCCAAACATGTTTTTAAATCCCAAAAAAGTATCGGATTAAAAAAGGGAGTTCATCTTACTCCTGATTCGAATGCTTTAGAAGAATCATATATTGCCTGTTATATTGGAGAAGATACTCACGATTTAAGTTTGGGCGTACTTCTCCTCGAAGGAATCAAACATTTTGAGAATTTTTCCGAACAAGATCTGAACTTAATTAATTTTTTTGCCTCCAATCTTACAGCACTCCTGCGTGACACGGTTTACTCAGACGGAGATAAACAATTTTATAGTTCCCTTGTTACTTCGATTTTTCTGCTCGTTGATAACTCGAATATCCATAACAACAACAATCGTCTTCAATATCTATTGGAAGAAATCATCAGAGTTTCTGTGATCATAAATACCACACTCGACATTGAAAAGGTTCTCGAGTCGGTAATGGTTTCGGCAAAATCTGTTTTTAGAACGGAAGCAAGTTCTTTATTACTGTTAGACGAAAAGAAAGAATTTTTAGTATTTAACACAGTAACGGGCGAAAAAAGAGAAGAAGTGTCTAAAGTCAAGGTGCCAGTGGGTCAGGGGATCGCTGGAAATGTAGCGATTACGAAACAGCCTATGATCATCAATGACGCCGAGAACGATCCGCGAGTATTCCGCGAAGTAGACAAGGCTTCTAATTTTGTGACGAGGAATATTCTCGCAGCACCTTTGATTGCAGGGGAAGAGGTAATTGGCGTCATCGAAGCGATCAATACCATTGATCGAAATAATTTTAGCCAGAATGATATCGATTTTTTTCTTTCGTTTTCCTCTGCATGTGCGGTAGCAATTCAGAAGGCTACTCTACTTAATAATTTGAACGTAGCCAACCTCGAGTTGAAACAAAAAGTAAATACACTCGAGTCTCTTTTTGAACTCAGCCAAGCCGTATTGGAATCACATGACGAATTGGGACTAATGTCCAGAGCACTTTTGATTTTGTCCAAAGAATTGGATGCAGAAGACGCTGGTATGGTCATTTTTTTAGAGGGCAAAAAGAAAGAAATCCAGGTTTATGCCCGACAAAAAGGATTCGTTTTTGAATCTTTTTATGAGACAGGCGAGAGCAGCCTTATTTTAAACAGCATTGAGACGAAAGAACCATTGATTGGAACTGTGGATGTAGAAACAGAAGCAACTTTTTTAAGTGTCGAGTCTTTTGTATTAAAAGAATCATATCTTGTTTTGCCGATTTCACCTAGCGGAAGTTCTTTGAAAGCAGCTCTGTACGTCTGTGGGACCCGGAAAAAAAATAGTTTTGATGAAGCGGATTTAAGAATGCTAAAAACGATTTCCAGTCCTCTAGCAAAAGCGTACGAAAATCTTCGACTAAGCCAAGAAATTATAACAAAAAAATCTATAGAAAAAGAAATCGAGATCACTCGTAACATTCAAAATAATATTCTACCAAATTCTCTTCTTAAATCGAACCATTTTGATTTAGGAGTTAAATCAGTAGCCGCAAAAGAAGTGTCAGGTGATTTTTACGACTTTCATCAATATGGCAGTCAGAATTTTTCCTTTTTAGTTGCCGATGTATCTGGGAAAAGTTTACCTGCCGCCATTTTTATGGCGATGTCTTCTTCGATCATTCGCACTCTTTCACGTACAACCACACTTTCTCCATCCGAATTATTGATTCGAGCCAATCAATTGATCTACGAAGACTCACAATCGGGGATGTTCGTAACGTTATTTTTCGCCAATTTCGATTCTCTCACAAAAAAAATCCGGTTCGCCTCTGCTGGTCATAATGACCAACTTTGGATTCGAAAAGATGGTTCCTACGAGCTCTTAAAGGGGAAGGGTGCACCTCTTGGTGTGGTCCCAATCGGAACGTATTTGGGAGGTGAGATCGACATTACCCCTGGGGATATGCTCGTTTTTTATACAGATGGTGCCATTGAAGAAAAAAATAAGGAAGAGGAAGAATTTGGTCTGGATCGATTGATCGCTGAAATTATTCTTCGAAAAGACAAACCGTCTCAAGTGATCATCGAAGAGATCTACCAGATCATTCGAGAGTTTTCAGAGGAATCGGAACAATATGATGATTTTACCGTCATGATCTTAAAATTTCCAGAAAACTCACAAGAATTCTATACCCAAACATTTCCAGCTGTTTCGGCTTCCATTCCAGTATTTCGGGAATTTATTGCTGAAAAGTTAGAAGGTCGTATCCAGAAAGAATTTGCCTTTGATGATATTTTGATTTCATTAGATGAGGCCGCTACCAATATCGTTATGCATGGTTATGCGGGCACTACTGTTGTAGAACCTACTTTTGTTTGTGAGATCCTTCTCGACCAGGATAAAGTCGTTTTTACATTGATTGATGAGGCAAAACGTTTCCAACGAGATGCTGTCCCTTCCCCATCCTTAGATGCCAATTTACGTGGAGAAAGAAGAGGTGGATTTGGAGTTTTCCTCATGGAGAAGTTTATGGACAAAGTTTCGTACGAATTTAAAGAGAATAAAAATCACACCTACTTAGAAAAGAGGATCATATGAACGAATACACCATTAGTATCCGGTCCGAGCTCATTCAGGACAAGGTCGTTGTTCACATCCAGGGCAATATGGACGTACACAATACACACCACATTGAAAAACAGCTCATGGACATCGTGGAAGGTGCAAAAACTGGCATCATTTTTGATCTAAGTGATGTAAATTTTATTTCCTCTGCTGGCATCCGGGTGCTTGTCACTTCTCTCCGGATGTGCCAGGATTTAGGGATTAAAATCTCGATCTGTTCGCTAAAACCAGCCGTCGAAAAAGTTTTTGATGTCATCGGGATCAATCAGCTTTTTTCGATCCATCCGGATCTTAATTCCGCTCTGTAATAAATTTAACTTTTCTAAGTGCCTTATATCAAAAAATTGGAAATAATCTTATGGAAACCAAGCCTTTTTCGCTAGAAAATCCGTTTCAAACCAAACCAGAATCGACTACTGTCCATACAACCGGCATCTATGATGATGCTTTGAAATTAGGAAAGGAATTGATCGAAAAGCCCCTCTTAGGTGGTGGAGAAGACCGAATCCGTGTACAACACTCCAAAAATCGAATGACAGTTTGGGAAAGGATCAAAGTTCTAACAGACTCAGAACCGAATATCACCTACCAAAACTGGGGTCCAAATTTAGATGGGGCTTCTATCGTCACAGGAATTCTAAAGATTAAAGGTCGAGACGTCGCACTTTATGGACATGATTTTACTTTGCGTGCGGGGTCAATGGATGCTACGAACGGAAGTAAATTAGCAAGGTTGATTCATTTAGCTGGCGAACACGGAATTCCTCTCATTGGGATGAACGACTCGGCAGGCGCTTATGTTCCTGCAGGTGTCGGCGGTTTGGATGGTTATTCTGAAGCATTTACAGCACTTAGAAAGATCAGTGGTCTAGTGCCTTCGATTATGTTGATGTTCGGCTTTAACGCGGGTGGTGGGGCATACCTACCGAGACAAGGATCGTTTATGATCCAGAGTGATAATACTTTTTTTGGTCTCACGGGACCTGGTGTCGTAAAGTCAGTACTTGGTGAGGACATCTCTGCCGAAGACTTAGGTGGTCCAAAAGTCCACGGCCAATCAGGAGTCGTAGATTTAGTGACCTCTGATGAGTATGGATCGCTTTTGACGGCAATTCGACTTCTTTCCTATCTACCAGATAACAATCGTTCGTTTGCCCCGTTTTATGAAACTTCGGATTCTTTAGATCGTTTTATCTACGAAGAAGACATTCTTTTCAGAAAAACATTCAACAGTCCTACCGGGATGAACACCCCATTCGATATTACCCTTTATTTGCAGCAAATCTGTGACCATGGGGAATTTTTTGAAGTCCAACCTCAACGGGCACGAAATATTGTAACCGCCTTCGGTAGAATTGGTGGACATGTGGTAGGATTTCTTGCGAACAATTCAGCAGTTTCATCTGGACAAATTGATATCGGCTCTGCGCGCAAAGGAACAAGGTTTGTACGTTTCTGTAATCTTTATAACATTCCTATGGTATTTGTTGAAGATACAACTGGATTTTTACCTGGTCGTGACCAAGAACATAACGGGATCGTTTTAGAAGGACGTAAACTTCTTGATTCCATCATTGACCTTAGAACACCCAGACTCACTTTAATCATTCGAAATGCGTTTGGTGGAGCTTATGCTACGTTTAACTCTTATTTTACGGGAGCCTCTGCTGTGTTCGCATTGCCAACAGCACGAATTGCGGTAATGGGTCCAGCTGGAAAAGAATACGTTTATAAGGATGAAATTACGACTATCCAAAAAGATTTCCAGGCAAATCTCAAAAAAGGTATGAGTGAAAAAGAAGCTACAAGTCTTCGTGATTCTAAACTTTTAGAAATCAATCTCAGATATGAAAAGGAACTTATGAATCCCAAAGAAGCATTGTCTTTGGGATCTGTTTCTTCCATCATATTACCAGGTTACACACGTAAGGTCTTAGGAACCAACCTAAACTATCTTATGTCAAAATACAATCCAGCTCCGATGAGCGGCCCTCAAAGGGAGTTTGAGTAAAATCTATGTTAGATAAAAATTTAAATCGCATTAAATTCCAAGAATCAAGTTCAGAGTGGATCAGGTCTTTCTCTGTCGAGACTATCAAATGTCTGATTGTCTGCCGTGGACCAGTTCGAAAGGAAACCATGGATGTTTTCGATTTGATCGGTGTAAAAGAATACGGGATTTTACTCTCCGAAAAAGATTCCATCGTTTATCCAAAGGCTCTTGCTCCGGAACTAAGAAATTTTAAATACCCAGATAACATCCACCGGGTGCCAGATTATATGGGAGCGGGCAAAGAAGAAAAGGAACTTCGTATCAAACAGATTATCAAAATCGCCAAAGACAATGGGTACACCCATATTTTTGCAGGTTATGGTTTTATGGCGGAAGATGCTGAGTTTATAGAGTCGATTGAAAATTCTGGAGTCATTTTTATGGGTCCGAGTTCCCATGTCGCTAAGGGAGCTGGTGCAAAAGATGAAGCTAAAAAATTAGCTCGATCTTTAAAAGTTTCGGTTACTCCAGGGGTGGACAATATCACTGCCTTGGCTCTAGTAAACAAAATTGGAAAAAATAAAGATGCGCTCATCAAACTTGCGAAAGAAAAAAATATCAATTTTTCTTTTAATGACTCACTAAGCATCGAAGACAATGCAGAGTTACTTTTACAACTGTCTTATGAAAAAACAATAGACCTAACGGATATTAGTGACCTTCAAAAAGAATCGCATATTTTGTGTGAAGAAATCTGGAAACAATATCCAGGAAAACGAATTCGTTTTAAATACATCGGTGGTGGCGGCGGAAAGGGCCAACGTGTAATCAACCAAAAAGATCAAATTGATTCTGCGGTGATGGAAATTTTAGCAGAGTCTAAGGTAACCGCAGTTGGGTCCAATCGAAACTTCCTCATTGAATTGAACATTGAGAATACGAGACACAATGAAATTCAGATGATCGGTAATGGGGAATGGTCACTTTCCCTTGGTGGTAGAGATTGTTCGCTTCAGATGCACGAACAAAAACTCTTAGAGATTTCTCTTACCCAAGAATTATTACAAAAAGAAATTGAAACATGTAAATCAGCAAATGCACATAAGGCGGAGATCCTCAAAAAAGATCTCGCAACCTTAAAAGATATGGAACACCAAGCGGAAGTTTTTGGCAAGGCGATCCGATTGAATAGTGTTTCTACCTTTGAATGTATCGTGGAAGCCAATAGCTTCTTTTTTATGGAAGTGAACACGAGAATCCAAGTCGAACACCGAGTGACGGAGATGGTTTATAAACTTAAGTTTGTGAACCCAAGTGATCAAAATGATTATTTTTATATCGATTCTTTAGTGGAAGCGATGGCTGTTTTATCGATCCATGCGCCAAGAGTTCCTAAGCCAGAAAGAATTCTCAGAAATGTATCGGGAGCAGAAGTCAGGATCAATGCGACAAACAGGGCCTTACAGCCTCATGCTGGGGGTATCATTCAAAACTGGTCTCCTGCTCTTCCTGAAGAAATTCGGGATGACCAAGGTATTTGTACAAGGAATCCAGATACAGGTTCATTTGTTCATTACAACCTAGCAGGAGCATATGATTCAAACGTAGCTTTGATTGTTTCCTATGGGGAAAATCGAACACATAACTTAGAAATTTTGGGAAATATTCTTAGGAAAACGGTTCTTCGTGGCCAAAATTTAGAAACAAACCTGCTCGTTCATTACGGTTTAATCCAGTGGATTCTTGGTAAGGATTCCATGTTCAAACCGTCGACTGCCTTTATGATATCCTATCTCGCGGGAATCGGATCATTGCAGTCAGTGATCAATGATGTGGACTTAGAGTATCTTTGGACTGAAAAAACGAAAAAAGCAGATCCTGAAGTTAAAAAAGTACTCGCAAAAAAGTTAACCTTTGTTTTACGCCCTATGGAAAAACTTTTAGCAAATCCACATGTATTAGGTGGCTTCTTGGGATATTATGATGGTAAACTTTGGGATAGAAAAAGTGCAAAGCCCCTGTTTTTAGAAAACCCGATTTACTTTTTAGAAAAACTTTATTATTATCTAAATCTGGAAGATGTCACTTCCAAGGCACCGTCCGATAAAATTTGGGATCACGATGAAAAGTTGTTAAAAAATGCACTTAGTTTCTATCGTGAATTCGAAGTTCGTACTGGTCTAAAAAGTTGGAAAGATGTAAAAGATTCATTGGAATCTGGAAAAAATCCTAAACCAGATCGTATCTCGGATACGGAATGGCAAAATTGTATTTCTTCTCATAAAGGATTTCAACTTGGAATGGAAGTTCTATTGGTAATTCCAAGCATCGGAACTAAGGCAAATTTTTTCGGTTTGGATATGGATTCGAATTTAGAAGGAGTTGTTCCTGAAGAATTTAGAAAAGCTGAAACAAGGGATGCACTGATCAAAACATTGAATCCGCCGCCTAAAATGAGTGGAGATGAAATTGTGGCTCCGATGGGTGGAATGTATTATTCCAAAGAAGCACCAAATTTACCAGCCATGGTGGAAGAGGGCCAACATTTTTCAGCAGGGCAACCACTCTTTATCATTGAAGTGATGAAAATGTTTAATAAGGTTCTAGCGCCTGTTAGCGGAACAATTGTCAAAAATCTGATGGTGGATTCGGATGGAAAAATTGTAACGAAAGCTCAGCCGATTTTTAAAATCAAACCAGACGAAATTCTTAAAGAAGAATCACCTGCGGAAATTAGAAGTCGGATGGTGAAAGTTACTTCAGAATTAGGGGATATTTAAAGGTTCCCCGAAATTACTTTCGGAAATTCACGGAGTGGTAAGATATGATCTACTGCTCCGCGTCGGATAGCTTCCTTAGGCATACCAAATACAACACAAGATTCTTCATTTTGCCCATAGGTCATCGCACCTGCTTCTCTCATCTCTAATAATCCAGAAGCTCCATCATCTCCCATACCGGTGAGAATGATACCTTTCGCATTTTTTCCAGCATGTTTTGCAATCGAACGAAACAATACATCCACAGATGGCCTATGACGATTGACTAAAGGGCCATCTGATACTTCTACGAAATACTGTGCTCCGGATCTTTTCACCTGCATGTGTTTGTTGCCAGGTGCAATGAGTGCAAGTCCTGGAACAACTCTGTCTCCATCCTTTGCCTCTCGGACATCAATATCGCAGAGACCGTTTAATCTTTTTGCGAAAGCTTCCGTGAATTTTTCAGGCATATGTTGGACGATCACAATTCCTGGAGTTTTGTCTCGCGGAAGTTTGGTTAGGATTTCTTCTAGGGCAAGTGTTCCACCAGTAGAAGTTCCGATAGCGATGATTTTTTCAGTAGCATGAAGCTGGGATAAATCAGAATTTTTTTTCACTCGATTCTCGGGCAGAGATTCGCGAACTTTCACTTTTTCGATATTGATTTGTCCTGCTGCCGTAACAGCATCAATTAACACCATTGAAGATTCGTTCAAAAAATCTTTTAAACCAACCTTTGGTTTGGTGATCACTTCGACAGCACCATAAGATAAGGCCAATAAAGCAGTTTCAGATCCTTCTTCTGTTAAGGTTGAGCAAATGACGATAGGAGTAGGGTGCTCTTTCATGATTTTTTTAAGAAAAGTAATGCCATCCATTCGAGGCATTTCGATATCTAGTACAATCACATCGGGCCATTGTGTTGTCATTTTATCCATTGCAAAAAGTGGATCAGACGCACTTCCCAAAAATTCAAAAACAGGTTCTTTAGAAAAAATATCTGTTAACACCTGTCTTACGACGGCAGAATCATCGATTACAAATACTTTAATTTTTTTCATCAAACTTCCTGATGGGACTCAAGCCACACATCACCATCCCAAATTGTAAAAAATACCTTTCGAGGAGAAACGCCGCCTGTGTTTTCAGAGATGATTTTAATTTGGTGATGCGTAAGGATATTTTTGGCAAATTCTACATTCCTGATTCCAACTAATTGAGAATTGGTGATATTAGAGGCCCCTAAAAGAGATTTTTCTGTTTTGGAAAACATATTCGATCCTCCGAATATTTTGGCCACATATTCCTGAATTGGCGCAAAATGTACTTTGGACATTTGGCAAAGGATATCGAAGGCTTCCTCTCCGTATTTCCCTTCAGGCATCCCATTGTTTTTTTTGTCTCCTCTTGTGGCCAGCAGGTAATGACACATGCCACCAACATTCAATTTAGGATGCCAAAGCACAATCGATACGCAGGAACCTAACAAAGTTCTTAGTCTTACATTGGGTCCACCAAAATACAACTCTCCCGGATTTAGAAAAATATCGTTCACTAATCTGGGTGATACGAGGGTCATAAATCAGTTTTTGAAATCGATAGAACTGATTTGTCTTGTAAGGCAGACAACTCATCCAAATTTAGAATCTGTTCGATGTTAAGGAGGATGATAAACTTATCATCAACTTTGCCTAATCCCTTTATGAAATCTAAACGGATTTTGGCTCCAAAACTAGGGGCCCCTTCAATATGCGTAGGAGGTATGTCCACAACTTCATTCACGGCATCAACTAACAATCCTACATCAATTGATTCCTTTTCCATCGCCACTTCGGTTATGATGATACATGTTTTTCTTCCGTATTCAGTTTTTTGTTTATAAAAACGATGGTTTAGGTCTAAAACAGGTACAACGTTTCCACGAAGATTGATCACACCAGGAATGTATTCGGGCATCATGGGGACATGCGTCACGGATTCAAATTCGATGATCTCTTTGATATGTAAAATTCCTAAGCCAAAGGCTTCTCCAGAAATTAAAAAAGTCAGATATTGAATTTCTTGCATTTGGTTCACCTGATTTTAATACTTCTGGAATCTACTATCGTCTTCCCCAGAGTCAGATCTTTGGCTGTGGATTTGTTTAGAACTACCAGAAGCGATACGTTTTGGATCCTTGGTATTCTGGAATGTAAGTTTCGTTAGTTTAAAAAAGCTAATCGATGACAATAATTGTTCCGCTTGCGACTTCAACTCTTCTGCGATGGCAGCTAGTTCTTCTGAGGCGGAGGCACTTTGTTGGGATACCTGGTCTAGTTGAGACATCGCCTTGTTCACCTCGTTTACTCCTGACGACTGCTCCTGACTTGCCGCAGCTATTTCTTGGACTAGATCGGCAGTTTTATTGATAGCAGGGACGATCTCTTCTATCAGTTTACCAGCAGTCTCTGCAATTTGAACCGAACCACCAGCAAGTGAACCGATTTCATTGGCAGATTTTTGACTTCTTTCGGCAAGTTTTCGAACTTCAGAGGCAACTACAGCGAAACCTTTGCCATGTTCACCAGCACGTGCTGCTTCAATCGCTGCATTTAGCGCCAGTAAGTTGGTTTGGTAAGCAATGTCTTCAATGATGGAAATCTTATCAGCAATTTCTTTCATTGCCGAAACTGTGTTTTTGACTGCCTCTCCGCCTTGTTTTGCTTCTCGTGCAGATTTTGTTGCGATAGAATCAGTTTGTTTAGCATTTTCTGCGTTTTGATCTATCGAAGCACCCATCTCTTCAAGAGATGCAGATGTTTCTTCTACGGAAGCTGCTTGTTCACTAGCACCTTGAGAAAGAGTACTTGCAGTAGAAGAAACCTCATCAGCTGCATTTTTTAATGAATCTGCCTTAATTTTTACTTCGCCTAATATAGACTCTAATTTATTGAGAGTATTATTTACATACTCTTTTAGCATGCCGAAAGTCCCTTGGTATTCGTTTGTGATCACTGCGCTCAAATCACCATTGGAGAGTTTTTCAAGAGATTTAACGACGTCATTGAGCCCCTTTGCAGATATGTCCATCAAATTGTTCATGCCAGTGGAAAGTGTTAAGTAAAAACCTTCCTTACCTTCCATTTGGATTCGTCTCGTAAAATCGCCACGAATGGCTGCACTAACGAGTCCATCAATTTCCTCTTGGACTAATGTTTGGTTGGTGATATCTGACCATTCGACAACGGAACCAAGTCTCTCACCTTTCTCATTTATAATAGGATTCGCGATGAGAGCGAAATGTCGTCCGCCAATTGTGATGTTTGTTCGGTGAGTGTTGGTAAAGGAGCCTAATAAATTTCTTTGATGAGCCGGATTCTTATGAAAACTATCAATATTTGCTCCCATAAGAGAGCGCAAGTTGAAATTAGCTAGTTGCTTTTGTATATCTCGTTCTCCATTTGCAAACATCTGTTGGATAGACTTATTCATATAAACAACATTCAAATCAGGATCCGCCATCATTACATTCGTTGAGACATTATCGAGTGCTACCTTGATTCGTAGTGACTCGTTTAGAATACGGATTCGTTCTGTTTCCATCGCGTTTAATTCAGTGACATCAGCCCACTCAACAACACTTCCTAGACGTTCCCCTTTTTCGTTAATGATTGGATTCGCGATTAAGTTAAATTGGCGTCCCCCAATGTTAATACTAGATCGAAATTCCGTTGTAAAACTTCCGAGTAGTTGTCTTTGATGGCTTGGGTTTTTATGAAAGCCATCAATATTAAATCCCATGAGACCTTTAACAGAAAAATTTCTTAGCTGGTTTTTAATTTCGTTCTCACTTTTCGTAAACATTTGTATAATCGATTTATTCATGTAAACGATATTCAAGTCATTGTCCGCCATCATTACGTTAGTGGAGACATTGTCTAATGCTGAACGGATTCTCGTCATTTCCTGTAAATTTTTTCTACGTTCTGTGATTACTGTTGCATATTTGATAATTTTTACGGTCTTTCCAGAAAGATTCAAGATAGGCGAGTATCTTGCTTGTAACCATACTTCCGTTCCTCCTTTTCCAACTCGTTTGTATTCAGCTTCTTGATAAATTCCTCGATTTAAATTTGCCCAGAATTGTCGATATTCCTCACTTGCTGCAAATACCGGTTCTGCGAAAATTTTATGATGTTGACCCTGTATCTCTGCAAAAGTATAACCCATGGCATTTAAAAATAAATCGTTTGCCGAAATAATAGTTCCGTCTGGATTAAATTCAATTTTAGCTTGGGTCGCATTAATGGCTTCCATCTCATTCGATAGTTCCATTAAATGGTTGCGTAAAGTTCGAATAAAAAACCAAGTAAGGAGTAAAATAAGCAATATCAAACAGCAACCAAAGATAATGAAGGTTTGAGTTCTTGAAATTAATTGTGAGATGAGTTTGGTTTGATTCTCGTTCGAATTGTTTTTTTGATTTGAAAGTTCACTTAGCAGTTGTTTGTAAACGGTAACCAGGGAAAGATACTTATTTTCATAAATATCTTTTGCTTCTAAAAGTTTTTCTTCCGTTGCAAGAAGTTCTTTTATTTTTCCAATTAGATCTGAGAAATTCTCGTTAGTTTCAACTAATTTTATGTGCTTCTTTTTAGTTGTCTCATCGAACGGGGCTGATTCCAATTTTCCAAACTGAAGTAAGATTTTATTCTGATTTTTTTGGATTTTTTCAAAAAGGATTTTAGATTTCTCAGGGGATGACGAAATGAACAATTCAGCCGTTGACTGCGTTGTTTCTCTGACTAGCTCAGTTACCTCTGAAATTGCGGTTTCTTGTAATTCGAGATTTTGATCCTTGACGATTTCTATCTTTCCAAATGATTCAATTTGAAAATATAAAAAAGCAGATATCCCGCTTACCAATAAGAAATTAACAATAATGGTCAGCATTATCCTGGCACCTATATTAAAATTTTTCATCCTAATTTTCCTTTTTATACAGTTTTTTTATTTTTATCAATGTTTACAGTTTGCTCAAATAATGATGGTAAATCGATAATCAGCGCTACTTTCCCATCTGCTAAAATAGAAGATCCACTAACACCTTTTACATTTTGAAAAACACTTCCCATAGGTTTTATCACTGTTTGGAATTCTCCAAACAGTTTTTCAACTACGATCCCTGCTTTTTTATCTCCCGAGCGAACAATGACTATATTTTCGCGTACATTTTCATCCGATTCTTCTGATAAAAAAATATCGCGCATTCGAACATACGGGACAAGACTTCCTCGAAGAGGGAAATATTGGTTTTGGTTGTCTCCAGGTTTTAAATTGAATTCTAAACATTCCAAAACCATCTCCATGGGAAGAATATAATAGGAAGAGCCAACTCCTACAAGAAAACCTTCTATGATGGCAAGGGTTAGCGGTAATCTGATTTCAAAGGAACTACCCGCTCCTAACTTGGATTGAATTTGGACAGTACCACGTAAGGATTCGATACTTTTCTGCACAACATCGAGGCCAACACCTCTCCCGGAAACATTAGTCACCGAGGAAGCTGTAGAAAAACCGGGATGGAAGAGAAGTTTATAGATTTCATCGTCTGAGTCTGGTTTTGGCCCTGCTACAATGCCGCGCTCAATTCCTTTTTGCCATACGATGTCTGATTGTATGCCTCTGCCATCGTCCTTGATTTCAATCACAACCGAACCTGTATCATGATAGGCATTGATCCAAAGATTTCCTTCTTTATTTTTGCCTTTCTGAGTTCTTTCTTTCGGCGATTCTAATCCATGATCGCATGCATTCCGAATGATGTGAACTAGGGGATCTCCCAATTTATCTACAATATTGCGATCTAATTCGGTTTCTTTTCCATCTATATGCAAAATGATTTCTTTATTGAGTTCGTTTCCAAGGTCTCTTACAATTCGCTGGTATTTTTGGAGGACATCCCCGATGGGAACCATTCTCAGTTTAAGTGAAATTTCTCTTACTTCGTTTAACAAGCGACTTACAAGTAAGGATAATTCTTGCATGCTAGAATCTTCTTTTCCGATGACTGACTGATTTAAGTTAGCTGATGCAACTACGAGTTCACCAACTCTATTGATCAAGGTATCAACTCGCTTAGAATCAACTTTTAGAACGGTACTTTTAGTTTCTGATTTAATGGGAAGAACATCAGAATTCGAATTTATTTCAAGGGTGACATCTTTTGTAAAAGAATTTTCGTCGTTTTGTCGATTGGATTCGCCGCCTAAAATTTTTAAATATTCAACTAATGTTTCCGCATTTAAGATTCCTAAGGTTTTCCAAACATTTCCGAGATATATCTCTTCTTCGGGTAATTGACCAGCTAAAAAGACTAGATCGGAAACGTCCGCTCCAGGAGGTAGAATATGTAGAAAAGATTCATTCTCTATAAAATCGAAGGCTTTTCTGATGGTGGGCAAATCTGCGTCAGACGATAGATTGATTTCAAAACCTAAGTAGTTTTCCTCAGGATTAAAATCGGATGGGGGCGGGAACTCCGAAGTAATCGTTTTGAGAGAGAGTATCTTTCCCAGTTTTTTTAAATAATGGATAAATGAATATGGATCTAATCCCGATTGGAATACAGATTTAAAAGGACGAAATGAAATCAGATAGTTGGAGAATGTTCCTTCCTTCGGGGTCAATTTAGTTTTTGTGGAAGTGTCTATTTCAATTTGGTTAGGTTGCGGACTTTTCTGGTTTACAAAGAAGGGCTTGATGGCATCTAATATCTGTTTGCTTTTTGTTTTTCTTTCATCCGTGACATTTTTTTTTGGTTCAGCATCTACAAGATAATCCAGCTGATCTTTTGCTTTTAGTAATATATCGGCCATTGAGGGGGAGAAGGGAATATTACCTGACCGGACTTCATCGAGCAGATTTTCCAATGTGTGGGTAAATTTAACCGTTTCATCGAAACCAAACATCCCTGATGTGCCTTTGATCGTGTGAACAGCTCGGAATAATGCATTCAGATCATCACTGCTCGGAGTTTTTTTCTCCATATCGAGCAAAATCGATTCCATATCACGAAGAAGTTCACTAGACTCAATGATGTAGGCATCGATGACCTCAGACAGATCCATTTGGTTCTCTCCTGGTTCCATAAGAAAATTCTAATTCGCTTGAATTGTCTTTTAAGACTTTGATTTTATCGCCGAAAAAACTAACCAAACCAAGAAGATCGTAGGCCTTTAATACAGGCAAGGAGTGATTCACAAAATGAACTGACACTTGTTTTTCGAGAAAGAACTTTTTTGTGAAAATAAGTAACTGGATACCTGCAGTATCTATTCTATGGATTTTGTTTAAATCAATTGTGATTCGGTTTCCTGGAGTTACAGAAAGTGAAATCAATTTTTCTTTCCATTTTGATACATACTGAATCGTAAGATAACCTTCCCAGGCTGTCATCCTTCCCTCGGATGTATCTCGGATCTTAAAAATAGGCTCCATTGAATTTTTATGTAATCAGTTTTGAAATGGTATCTAATAATTCTTCAGGTGAGAATGGTTTTGTTAGCCAAGCTTTTGCTCCTGCATCCATCCCTAGTTTTCTTTTTTCAGGTTGAGATTCAGTGGTTAACATGATGATAGGTGTAAATTTATATTTTGGATCTTCTTTCGCCTTTTTGATAAAAGTAATGCCATCCATATTGGGCATATTCATATCCGAAACAATTAGATCGATTTCTTGTTCTCCTAATTTTTTTAAGCCTTCTACTCCATCTCCAGCTTCAATAAGATCAAAGCTGGCATTCTTAAGATGAACTGAGATGATCTTTCTAAAAACTGCTGAATCGTCTATGATCAGGATTTTCTTATTCATTCGTTACGCCGACTGGTTTTGAATAGGTAAAATTAATTCTGCTGTGGCACAAATACTAAACTCTTCTGACGGAGATTTCTCGAATTTTCGAAATAAAAAATTCCCTGAGTGTCGATTTGCTATTAAGTTCACTAGCGTAAGTCCTAAACCCAAACTAAAAGGCTCCAAGTGATAGAAGTTTTCATTGGGTGGTTGCATTCGAATAAAAGGCAGAATCAACTTGGATTGGAAGTCATCGGAGATATCACCATAGTTGTCATTTCTTATGGCGTTTTGAATCGAAATTGAAAACTGATCTTTTTTTTGTATGGTGTCTACAATTATATTCGTCTGGGGCGGCGCATATTTAATCGCATTGAGGAGAAGTTCTTTTATGCAGAGAACAAAAGAGGACCTGTGCAATAAAAGAGGAAAGTCAGTAGCAGATGTTTTTAGCTTAAGTTTTAAGTTACATGAATCAATTATTTCATTTAAACTAACACATGTTTCCTGGATTAATTGGTCTACCCATTTCGTAGATAGGACTTCAAAATTAAAATCTAAATTGATTATGTCCACTGCGTTTGAAAGGCCTCTCAGGACGGTCTTTGTGTGCTTATTGTTTTCAATCAAGAGATCAAAGACTTCTGGATCGACCATCCTGACTCCATTTTCTGCTTTTGAGTTTTTAGATATCATGTCTATGATAGAAGACATAAGACCAAACCCGGACCCTTGGGCGAGTGTGGTATATAGATGTGTAATGCCCAAACCTTCCTGAGATTCGAAATGAGTATTTATTTTATCTGGACGGACTTGCAAAACGGTATCCCTTTAAGAATATCGGAATAGTTAAACCAAAAATAAAAATACTTCAACTCAATTATATATAATTTCCAGTTCCTTCTCGTGGAAAATTTAAATTGATTCTATTTTTTTGAACAATCTGTCACATCTGAGTCAGTAGTTCTTTTGGAAGTTTAAAACTCATCGTATCTTCACGACTCTCGGGAAATAACTCCACACGAGATTGTGGAAAGTGTTTTTTAAGTTCTGCAGTGATTTCGTCTACCAAAACCTGTGGGCTTGAAGCACCAGCGGTAATTCCCAAAACTTTAATTTTATTTTCTCTAAGATACTCGGGGTTTACTTCTTCCCTGCTCATGATTCGGAAGGATAAAGGTTTTGTTTTTTTTGCAAGCTGCAAAAGTCGAACCGAATTAGAGGAGTTTGGGGATCCGATGACAAGCATTGCATCCACAGAAGCTATCATTAGAGTTACTGCCTCTTGTCTTTCAGTTGTCGCATAACAAATATCATCTTTTTGGGGGTGTTCTACAAATGGAAAGATCTCTTCAATTTTTTTTACAATATCTTTTGTTTCAGACACGGAGAGAGTTGTCTGCATCAAATAGGTGAGAGGTTTTGTTTCGTTGATTTTGCCTTTCAGGTTTAATACATCATTTTCATCTTCTACTAGAAACATTTCTGCTTCACCCATTGTCCCGATTGCTTCGTCATGACCCCTATGTCCAATGTAAATGATCTGATGGCTGTCTTTAATGTTTCTTGCCTTTCTATGAACACGGGTTACTAAAGGACAAGTAGCATCCCCAATTCTTAGTTTCCTTCGTTTCGCTTCCTCTACAACTTTTGGAGATACACCGTGGGCAGAGAAAATAACCGTAGATCCTTCAGGAACCTCATCCAATTCTTCAATAAATTGGATACCTCTCGTTTTCATTTCCTCCACAACGCGTTGGTTATGAACAATTTCTTTTCTGACGTATAAAGTTTTATCGGGAGTGGATTCGAAAACGGTATCAACGAAGGAAATCGCGTATTTAACGCCTGCACAAAAACCGCGGGGGTTTGCCAAATATATTTTTTCCAGCACTCTTTTTAGACCTACTTAAGGACTTTTTGTCAGAATTGAAAGTAAAAGCAAAGATTATTTTTGTAGGGACATAGCAAGACAGAAGGGAAGTTGCCTTTTATTCTAAAAAACTTTTATTTCTCTATTATCCCATCTTAGGAAAGAACCGATCATCAATTTGAAAGGGCCAAGGATGGCCTCTTCGAAAATTCATCAATTTCCCTCACCTTCTTTTGGGGAGGGGGAACGGATTCAAGGAGGAACCCGGATGATTATCAACCACAATATAAGTGCTATATTTGCGCACAGGACCTTAAAGGCGAATGACGCGAATTTAGGAAAGGATTTAGAGAAGTTATCTTCTGGTATGCGTATCAACAAAGCCGGAGATGATGCTTCTGGACTTGCGGTATCTGAGAAAATGAGAACTCAGGTTGCTGGTCTTCGTCGTGCAGAACAAAATACTGCTGATGGAATGTCCCTCATCCAAACGGCTGAAGGATATCTCCAAGAAACACACGAAATCGTTCAACGAGTGCGCGTGTTAGCTGTTCAGGCAGCCAACGGTATCTACACTGAAGAAGATAGACAACAAATCCAAGTTGAAGTTTCTCAGTTAGTGGATGAGATCGATCGAATCGCTTCTCAAGCAGAATTCAACAAAATGAAACTGCTAACAGGTGCATTCGCTAGACTTAACCCTACTGCAAGTATGTGGTTCCATATTGGAGCAAACATGCACCAGAGAGAGCGCGTATTTATTGAAACAATGAATACTGCGGCATTGGGATTAAGAAACCCTACGGTTCTTACTTTCATTTCTCTTTCGACTGCAGGAAAAGCAAATTCCGTTATCGGTCTTTGTGATGATGCACTCCGAGTTATCTCTAAACAAAGAGCTGACTTAGGTGCTTATTACAACCGTATGGAGCATGCTGCAAAAGGACTTATGAATGCTTATGAAAATACACAAGCTTCTGAGTCTCGTATCCGTGATACTGACATGGCTGAACAAATGACCAGCTTCACGAGATATCAGATTTTGTCTCAGGCTGCTACTTCTATGCTTGCGCAAGCGAACATGAAGTCCCAGTCAGTAATGAGATTGCTCCAGTAAAGTAGCTAGAGAAACAGGAAAGAAGGGCAGGTGGTTGGGGCGCTTCTTTCTCTGTTTCTCGATTTTAAAATTTTTTCCCTAATTGAACGCTAGCATAACGATGAAATGGTGGAACACCATCACCTGCAAAATACTCGATACTTGAAATCTCAATTCCCACTTGAAAAAACCACCCAGGACATTGATAAACATAACCTGTAGATATTCTTCCTTGTATTCGTCTTATATCAACTTCATACGTTTTGTTCGCATTTTGTTCATTGTATATAATAAATGCGGTTATCAGATTTGTTTCTGGCTGCGAAATTCCGTTCGAATAAAAATACCGAATCGCAAGAATCTTTGAAAAAATGGAAACCCCTTTTGTTTCATCACGAAAAAGGGTATCATAGAAAAAGTATTCAAGACCTGGAAACTTCGATCGATCAAAATTTGAATTCAGTACCGTTTCGATGATACTTAGCTTTAAGCCGTCACCGGGAACTGTCGCTCCATTGAAAATTGTATTGAAAATTAGAAATTTTATACCGAATGGGGTATCTGATGCTACGGTGCGTTCATATACTAAAAAACGACTAAAAGCAGAGCCTGATCCTTCATCAAGTATTGAATTATAGAGTGGTTCTCCAATAAAAATAGTGCGTCCATTACTAAAGAGTAAATTAGAATTTTCAATTGGTTGCGTAACGGCTGTTAATTTATTTTTTTCACCTCCGCCCAAGGTTGCATTGATCGATTGATCGCGAATGCTTGGTCTAAAATAAAAATAGGACTCGGTTTCATCTGTGAGATAGAGTGGTGTGTTGTCTCCTAAATGTAAACCCGAACTCACGGGAGACTTGATATTGCCAAATCGAAATACCGGGCCAATACTGATGGAAGTATCAAGATTTCCTAGTTTAACAGTCGTTTGAAATCCAATGTTTTTGTTCAAAAAATATTTCCAATCCGTATTCAATTGGAACAAATTTTGGTTGGGAAGTTGACTGTCCCAACCTTGAGGAATCGGAGATAATGTCAGAACATGGATGCGTTCTTGAAAGTATTTTCCCTGAGCGGCTGGACCCATCTGACCAACTGAAGTCTCGAAGGACAATGCACTCTTTTCCCATGTATAAGATGCGTTATTAGAAAGAAGTGCATAAGCCGTATAAGGTCGTTCGCCATAGGATGTGTCTGCAGAGTATAAATTGATAGGAGTATAAATATTATGTAAAAACGATACTCCAGAATATTCCTGCTGTTTGTTTTTTAATGAAGGTATCAGAGATTCAATGCCAAATAGTATCAAGGCAGAAGGAGAATAGGTTTTTTTATAAAATCCATATTCTGCTTTGATGCCATTTGTATACTCTCTATCCGATATCAAAGGCACATCATTTTCCCAGCCAATTTTCAAAATTTCTCGATTTTGTTTTGTTTCCTCTGAAAAAATGGAATGGGGAAAAAGCAGGAAGTAAACAAAACAAAAGAATAATGGATATAAGGATGGATTCATAAGGAAAAATTCTATTCTTACAAAAGACCAAATTTCATTTTGGAATCCAAGTATTAATTCTTTTCACGATGGAAACTTTAGCGTTTTCAAAAAAAAATGGAAAAATTTGTACGTTAGGTGATTCGAATAAATCAAATAATTACAGAATTTGAAGTCTGAATACTCAAGCAAATCCAGAAGATGGCGATAAATTAAGTGATAGTCAATATCGCCGTACAGCTAAAAAGCCCGAGGTTAATCTTCGGGCTTTTTATTTTAAGACGAAGCCTGGATTAAAAATAAAGTCAATTTGGCAAATAAATTGGGTAGAATGTGGATTTCATTTTTATCATTAAAACTTGCTGTTTTTAAGACTTTGATTTTTTGGATTTCGCAAAAATCGTCAAAATCTTGATTGGAAAGAAAATGAAGATTAGGTGTGTCATACCATCGGAAGGGCATAAGATCTGTAACAGGAGTTTTGCCACTAAATAAAATTGAAATTCTAATTTGCCAATGGGAAAAATTAGGAAAAACAATGATAACTTTTTTCCCGATTCTTAGACATTCTTTTATGATGTCACCTGGATTTAGCGTTTGTTGAATGGTCTGATTTAAAATAACATAATCAAAACTTTTGTCAAGGTGGTGTTGCAACCCATCATCGATATCGCCGTGGTGAACATATAGTCCTCGTTTTACACATTGGATGATACATCTATCGTCCTTTTCGATTCCCTGAACTTTCACGCCGTTTCGCTTTAACAGTAACATCAATTCCCCGAAGCCGCATCCTAAATCCAAAATTCTTTCCCCAGGTTGAATCAGCTTTGCGATGTAGGAAATATCTGGCCTGTTTGTTAAATCAAGATCGACTGGACTTTTTTGGCTGAGAGAGTTCATTTAATTTGGTTCGCCTTCGTCCGTTGACGATAAAAAATCTCTTAAAATAGAATCTTGTTCTTGGCTAGGCAATAAAAAGGAATCATGTCCCGCAGGATTGTTCAATTCGACAAAACTGACAGGGATAGCATTTACTTCTAGAGATTTTACTATTTCTTCTGATTGATAGGGAGGGTATAGCCAATCAGAGGTATAAGCCACAACCAAAAATCGACATTTAACACCCGATAACGCTTTTGTCAATTCTTTTCCCGTTCCGAGGCTATAGTGATCCAATGCCTTTGTCACATAGATATAGGAGTTGGCGTCAAATCGATCCACAAACGATTCACCCTGGTGGATGAGATAACTCCCGACGGCAAAATCGGCAGATTGAATATTCCCTTTTGGTGGGTTTCTGCCAAATTTTTCTCTCATCATTTCATCTGAAAGATATGTTATGTGGCCGACCATTCGAGCTAGAGCTAAACCTTTTGAAGGTCGGTTTTTAAAATCATAAATACCATTGTTCCAATTTGGGTCAGATAAAATTGCCTGTCTTCCTACTTCATTAAATGCAATTTGTTGTGCCGAGTGTTCGGATGTGGATGCCATCACTATACAATTCTTGAGCTTGTTCGGATAGGCAACTGACCACTGTAAGGCCTGCATCCCACCCATCGATCCCCCAGCAACAGCAAATAATTTAGTAATACCAAAATAAGAAACCAAACAATGCTGCGCATTTACCATATCGGCAATGGACACAAAAGGAAACGCCGACTGGTAGGCCTGGCCAGTTTTCGGATTGATCGAAAGAGGACCACTTGAACCTTTACAACCGCCAATGACGTTTGAGGAGATGATAAAATATTTGTTCGTGTCGTAGGCTTTGCCAGGACCAATGTAATAATCCCAATAACCTGGTTTTTTATCACCCAAGTGATAACCTGCGGCATGTGCATCCCCTGACAAAGCGTGACAGATCAGGATCGCATTGTCTTTAGCTGGGGATAACGTACCATAAGTTTCGTAGGCAATCTCCAAAGGAGAAAGGGATTCTCCATTTTCTAGAACAAGGGAATCAAAACTGATTCCCTTTGTTTCCACAATGCCTACGGACTGAGGGTCTATGGTTTCCTGGTTTTCAGACGTAGGCATTTCTAATCTCTTAAGATCAGATCTTTTTTAATGCCTCTTCTAAGTCTACTAGAATGTCATCGATGTGTTCTAATCCAACCGATAGTCTGACGAAACCAGGAGTTACACCTGCGGAAAGCTGTTCCTCCGCAGTCAACTGTTGATGGGTTGTGGAAGCCGGATGAATTGCTAATGACTTCGCATCACCAATGTTAGCAAGAAGACTGAATAGTTCTAAGCTATCGATGAACTTTTTGGCATTGGCTACTCCACCTTTGATCTCAAAACCAACGATCGCGCCGTATAAACCACGGTGATGGTATTTTTTAGCAATGGCAAAATTTTTGTCGGTGGTGAGTCCTGGATAGTTCACCCATTCTACTTTTGGATGTTTGCTTAAAAATTCCGCAACCTTTAAAGCGTTAGTTGAATGTCTTTCCAATCTTAATGCTACGGTTTCCACTCCTTGTAATATTTGCCATGCATTAAAAGGCGAAATTGCAGGCCCCATATCGCGAAGACCTTGCACTCTTGCTTTTAAAATAAATGCGATATTAACTCCACCAAATGGTTCGAATTTTCCGAACACTTCCCAAAACTTCAATCCGTGGTAGGACGGGTCTGGTTCCGTAAAATTTTTAAATTTACCATTTCCCCAATTGAAACTTCCGCCATCGACGATGATCCCACCTATGGAAGTTCCGTGGCCACCTAAAAATTTGGTTAAAGAGTGAACAACAATATCGGCACCGTGTTTTAAGGGGTTTACGAGATATGGGGATGGCATCGTGTTATCAATCACGAGCGGCACTCCTACTTCTTTTGCAATCTTTCCAACTGCTTCAATATCCAGGGTATCCAATTTTGGATTTCCTAAGGTTTCCGCATAGAAAGCTCTCGTTTTGTCATTTGTCGCCTTACGAAAGTTTTCTGGATTCGATTGGTCTACAAAATGTACTTTAATCCCCAATTTAGGGAAAGTGTAGTGAAGTAAGTTGTAAGTCCCCCCATAAAGCGAAGACGAGGCAACGATTTCTTGTCCCGCTTCCACGATGTTTAGAAGTGCTAACATCTCTGCAGATTGACCGGAGGCCGTGGCAAGAGCAGCGACACCACCTTCGAGCGCAGCCACTCTTTTTTCCAAAACGTCAGTCGTTGGGTTCATGAGGCGTGTATAAATATTGCCGAATTCTTGTAGTCCAAACAAACGTGCCGCGTGGTCCGTATCCTTAAAAACGTAAGAAGTTGTTTGGTAGATCGGAACCGCTCTGGAAGTGGTAGTCGGATCCGGTTCTTGTCCCCCGTGTAGGGCAATGGTTTCTGTTTTAAAATTACGAGGCATATTGGCTCTCCCTGGTATGTATTCGACCATCAAAAACGGAAACATCTAATGAGTCAAGAAAATATCCAATAAAACAGATATTGTATCCATATTAGTGGATTCGGAATCCATCTAGCTTAAATTTCTTATTTTCAAGCCCCAAAGATTCGATATTATTATGGAATCCCATGAATAAAGTCCCATTTCTGTTCCTGTTTTTAGGTGCAATGTTTGGATCCCTCGGACTCCAGGCTCAGGTATGGGTTCCCACAGGGACAGAAACGAGAAGGGCTTCTGCATTACAATTTGATTCTGGTCTGAGTAGTTACCGCGGCGATTATTACGGTTATCTTTCACCTAACTTTACATACAATCATGGATCTAAGTTCGGATATTCATTTTCCCTCCCGTTGAATATTTTAGCAGTCGATCGTGACCCTGTTTTGGATGGTTCAAAACCGGGAAAAATCCGAGACATCGATTATAATAGTAGAGCTGATTATTTCCGTGTGTTGAATTATATTTCTTATGGAACTTATAACCAACAAGTTCCGGGAAAAATTACATATTCCGTATATACGGGAAAAGTAATAGATGGATACATAGGACATGGAACGATCGTAAATAAATATCAATCCGCTTCGCGAGTAGACTCGTATAACCCTTCTGTGATGGCAGATTTAAATTCTGATTATGGCGGCGTCCAATATTTCTCTAATTCCGTATCCAATTTCGATGTAAATGCAGTCAGAGTATATATCAAACCCTTAGCCATCGGTAGAAAAATATATTCTATGTTTGATTCAAACACCGGCGGTGGTATGGTTTATATGATGAACATTCGAGGAAATGTTCTCGATGATGCAGGCAGGAAAAGTGTCGAAGAAGAGATTGGCTCAGATTTAAAACAACCAGATAATAAAAAAAAGGAAATTCGTCCGATCCAAAAAGATTCTCGAATGGAAATTGCTGACAATGATCCATGGTATAATCGTCTAACCTTAGGATATACGAATGCCTGGGATAAATCTGCTCCTACACAAATAAATTATAATTCGAATGGTGCTCCTGTTACAGAAGTAAATTTAGATAATCCCAAAACGAGGGATACATCTCGCGTGAGTATTGAAGGTTATGATATCGAATATCGCCTGTTAAATTTGCCTTTTTTGGAATTTACGCCTTATCTTGACTTCAATCGAATTAAAAATTTAGACAATTCTACTGGTACACATTATGGTGCGGCGATACGTCTTGGAACGAAAGATTTGAATATTATCGTCAAACCTGAGCTCAGGCAAATGACTGGAAATTACGCACCAATCTATTTTGATAGTTTTTACGAAATAGAACGATTTCAGTCATTTCCTACAGGTGCTCCCATGCGGACGAAGTTAGAACAACTAACGAATCAGCCAAATGCGACAGTTAAGGGATACTATCATACCATTTATGTAAATTTTTACCATTTAGGATTTGAGTTTGCGATTGAAGATTACGGCGGAAAAGACAAACAAAGAATTTTCGCAGCCGCCTATATTCCCATTGGTTCCTCGTTTAAACTTTCTTTCTTCTTCACTAAGAAAGGATATGATGGGCAAGGGAAAGCGTTCCAAATAGACGAAAACTCCCAAGGGGCGGCCGAGATATCAAAGTCTTTTGGCCCCTTGATGCTTAGATTACAAAATTATCGAAGGTTTTATCTAGATAGTTCAGAAAAAACATTCCAATCTACCGATGAAATTAGATTTCTCGTTTCAGGTGGATTTAGTTTCTAAGATCTGTCTTGTTTCATGTAGGAATCCATGAAATGCATACTCTGTTCGTAAAATGATATTTCCAAGGCTAATAATTGGGATATTTTTCTCCTGAAAGAACTCAAGTTCCGTCGGTAAAAATCCCGACTCTGGTCCAAATACGAATTGTAATCTGAAACTAGAGGGATCCCACTCGAGAAGTCGGTTTTTCATAGAAGAATAGGGTGCACCTGTTGGATCAAAGACGATGGTCTTCGCGGATTTTACCAAATGCAAAAACTCGGACATGGAATATAGATAGTTGATTTCTGGCAAAAAAAGATTTCCAGACTGGCTCATTCCGCCTAATAATTCATCAGTTTCCCCACCTAGATAGAGAGGAGAAGTTTTATATTCTTTGTTTTTTGAATGCGGAAATATAAAATGAATTTTTCCTATTCCATAAGCACCTGCTAGGTGAAGAATTTTTTTTCCTGTTTGAGGTCTTGGTAGGGCAAAAAATAATTCTATCTGGGAAAGCGAATGTAGTTCTCTCGTTTCTTCCAGTTCGATCGGGATACAGAGAATGCATTCGGAATTGATATCAGTGATTTTGTAAATTCCTTTGTGTAGATTAGGTATTAGAACTCGAAGGGTATCGCCGATTTGTTTTTTTAGAATGGAGAGAATGTGATTTTTTCTTTCTCCTGTGAAGGAGACAACGTTTGCTGAGATTTTATCCTGTCGAGAGACTACAATCCAGTTCAAAGTTAGATGTCGAGGGTAGGCTCTTGGTTGAGTGGAGGATGTACGGGTGCTGATCCCTCGGGCAAAGCTTTCAAGTTTTCTTCTGTTTTTTCTTCCTTTGGTGCTGATTGAGTTGGCTCGAGTTTTATGCTACGTATTACGTATAACAAAAGAATGAGAAACAAAAGGATTTCGATAAACAATTTTGGTTTTTTCCACGAATTCGTAGAGTCTTTGGGCTTTGATTCCAATTTTGCGAATTTTGTTTTGAAGTAGTCTACAGGGGCGTAGAGGAGATCCCAAAAAAGATTTAGATATTCCTGTTTGCTTGGTTGAAATTGAAACGTTTTTGGTTGCTGACCTTCTTTTTGAAAATCAAGATCTAACGCGGCATCAAATTGAAATCTATGGGAACATACAGGACAACGAACTAAAACGGTTCCCTGACTAGCAGGAAACCGTAGCGTAGTAGAACAATTCGGACAGTTTTTTAAATAGTTCAAAGAGAACTTAGTTTTAGTATTTTAAAGATCCCTTTAACACTTCTACATTCTTTTTATAATGTTTGTTAGAGTCTCTATCATTATAATCAAATACTTTTGTAAAAAGTTTATCGAAGTAGTCTAGGTTCTTGAAGTAAAAAGCCTTTTTGAACCGGTTACGAATCGGATTTGTTTTTGTATTTTCTACGTTTGAAAGAATATATTTTCCAACACCTTTTTCCGACGGCGTTTCTGGTGTTCCCCAATTTGGAAAACCATCATGTTGGTAAAACAATTCAATTTTATCATTATGAGCAGGTGCTCCATTAGGCGCTGAATCTAAAATTACAGAAATCGTTTTATCTTCTAAGATAAAATTGTTTTGGTAAACATAAGTTCTAACTTTCGTTAAATTTCTAGGTTGCTCTTTTCTTGGATCTGGATCAGCATTATTTGCCCCGTCAAAAAAAAGTTCCATCTTCTTGGACTTGGCACCCAAGTTTTTATAAGAGATTCCGTCATCAGAACCAACAAAGTCAAAAACTTCTAAGTGAAGGCAAGTATTCTCTTTCGCTTCTTGGCTCGTTGCGAGCTCACATTTTTCACCGTCTTGGCTAGGTTTTCCTTTATAAAGTACGGTTTTGTGAGGAATGGTTCTAACTTTCATTTTAAAGAGAACGGTATGGCGCGTAAGTCTTTTGTAAACTTCTGAGATATTTTGGTCTAACTCAGCTTCCGTATCAGAAATCGCTTTTCCTTCTTGGGTAGTGTCAATTCCTGCTTGGGAAGATTCTGCAGTGGTTGCACCTTGCGCGAATATTCCAAAACTAAGGAATAAAATGGGAATTATTTTTAATAGTTTCATGTCCGAGTCATCCTAAAACGGTTAAATTGAGGATACCAGTGAACGGTAGGCTGCCGTAAAGAAATATCCTAGGTAAATTATCGGATTTCTTTTTCCAAGATTGACGAAATTATGTAATTTTCTTACTTCCAGCGAAAATCCGGTAAGGATTCTAGATAAAAATCAGGTGTCGGGGCCGAAATTGTAGTGGAATTCGCTATTCTTTTGGTCACCCACCTTCTTTCCACATAATCACAAAAATCTTTCAAGTTCCTACCGGATGCCCCCTCAAATTTTAGGGAAATCCGCATACGAGTCTCCAGGTTTAGCTGCATGGCATATCCCTCCAGGATCTGGGCACGTTCTTTGTCATTTGGAAGTGGGAAAAAAATCTTTCGATCAAATCGTGAGAGTAGGGCGGGATCTAGATCATTTTTGCGATTTGTGGCTCCGATTGTGATGATATTTCCTTTGTCAGCAAACCCGTCCAATTTTCGCAGCAAAACGCTGAGTAGGTTCCGTGTTGCCTCAAAGAGACCATCCTCTCTCGAAGTTGCCAAGGAATCGATTTCATCCAGAAACAACATCGATCTGTCAAAAAGGGAAGCTGCATCAAACACCATAGCCAGATTCTGGGACGACTCCCCGTAATATTTGCTGAGGATGGATTCAATCGGAACATAGACCATCGGCACATTACAAACACAAGCGGCCACTTTTGCCATAGTCGTTTTGCCCACACCTGGATCGCCTTCAAAGAGTACGGCTCTCGGTAGAATCGAAATGGGTGTTTTCCTTGTGAATTTCGTAATTTCTCGGAAAGGTTCCGGATTTAAAATCGGCATCACCAGACTTTCTAGAATTTGTTCTTTTACATTTTCATATCCATAAACGTCATCAAAACTCAAGGAATAACCCTTGGTTCGAGCATCTACTGGATCAAAAACCTCTACACCTAACTTCTGTAAAATTTCCTTTGGGTTCGGTTTGGAATTCTGATTACCCTGTAAAAACTTAAAGAGTGCAATACATGCTTGAATTTCTTTTATGGTAAAATCTGATCTTTTGGATACTTCTACTTTTAAAATATTTGTCGGATAGGAAAAACGAAAACGAATTTTATTCGATAAGTTTTTATCCGGTTCGAATAAGTTTTCGTTTAATCCCTGTAAACTTAAGTATCCCTTTTCGAAATTGTAGATTCGAAAATTTTCTATGAAATTGCGTATGATACCGAGCGCATCAAATAGTTTTTCTTTGCCAGGGTCCGGCAAGGTCATCCGGAAGATTTGTTCTTCCTTTTCAGATAAAAATTCGTAGTTCGCGCCACCAATCTCCGAAAGAAGGAGTTCTTTTGCTTTGAAGAAATCGAGTTGGGTGGTTTGAATTGACATAATGAACAAAAAATGAAAGTTTTAAATTTTTTCAAGGAAGGATTTTTTATTTCTCCGACAGTTAGTTTATAAGAGGGTTCCCGATGGGTGAAGGTTCGCTATCACAAGAAGATATTGATGCATTATTAGGCGGTTTCAGTGGTGGTGGAGCAGCGACTCCTGCCGCTAGTAGCGGTGGTGGTAGCGGAGGGGGCGGACTGGATGATTTGGATGCCCTTGTCGGTGGAAGCGGCGGTGGTGGGGATGATGGCCCATCTTTTGCTGATATCGCAGCGGCCCTTGGTCCTAGTTCTACACCGGCGCCAGCAAAATCTTCTTCAAAATCCCAGTCCAGTGGGGGCGGAAGCAATACCGCAAATCTCAATCTACTTTTAGACGTCACCTTACAATTGACAATTGAATTGGGAAGGACCACTATGTTCATCAAAGATGTTCTGCAATTGACAGAAGGAACAGTCGTAGAACTCGACAAAAACGTCGGTGAAGAATTGGATATTCTCGCAAATGGTAAGTTAGTTGGTCGAGGTAAATTGATAGTTTTAGATGATTATTATGGAATCCAGATCACACAAATCGTAAATCCCATGGAAAGACTAGGGGGGGCACCAGCCTTCATGTAATTTTTACTCGCTTATATCTTCCAGCCTCTGCGGCAAAAAAGAAAGAAAACACTTGCCTCAGAGAAAGCATTTTGACTATATTCATGGAAATGCTTCGAATAATGTTACTTCTTTCTTTTCTTCTCCCCCTTTTCCAGTGCAAAGACAAAGCGATCCCTCTTCCTTTCGGTGCTGAAATGCGAATCATGCCAGTTGATACGACAGGAAAAGGAAGTATCGACACCAATGGATACTATATTCCTGAAAAAGGCAGTTACCGAATTCTGTATATTGAGATCGATAAAAATGGCAATGGGTCCTCTGATGAGTTTATTTGGCAAGGTCCAGCCGCCTACCAAGATCCAAGTACGCCTTCTGTCAAAACGATGATGAAAGTTCATGAACAAGTTGATGAGAACAATGACGGAAAAATAGATCTGATTCGTTGGCTTCTACCAAATGATCTGATCGCTATGACACAAAAAGACTCTAACCATGATGGGTATTTCGAGACTACTAGCTATTATAACATTAGCAAGGGGATAGTGAGAAGGGAATTGGATTTGGAAAAAAAAGGCAGCCCATCTATTTTTATTTTTGGAGACCGTGCTGAAATCGATACCGACGGAAATCGAGTCCCAGATAAGGTAGTTTTTGGCACTTCGAATTTGGAGTTAGAGGAAAAAGCATCTAGCTTACGCGAAGCAAAACCTCTTCTCGAAAAGGACTCCCTAACACTCCATCCGAATTTATTAAAATCAAGTGAAAGGGCAATCCTCGGATCCGGCGTGATTGATTAAAAAAATATTTTAATATAAGGCCCACGCAAAAAAGAACCTCTGACTCATCCCAATTTTTGAGTTTTTTTGCGTGGCCTTGTTTTCTTAAGCCTTTGGCGTCTTTTTTCCTTCTGTTAGATTCGAAATCAGATTCGGCAAATTCATTACGTCTGCTGGTATCAGAATTTCCGTATTTGCCTTCGCGATATTCAAGAAGTTTTGGATGAAAGCTTTTGTGATTTGAAGTTTGATCGCAGCTGAACCCGTTTGTTCTGAAATGGAATTGGCAATGGATTCGATTCCTTTTGCAGTCGCTGCAGCCAAAGCTTCAATTTCATTTGCCTTACCTTCAGCAGAATTGATTCTTCTTTGTTTTTCACCTTCCGATTTGTTGATCGCCTCTTCTTTTAATCCGAGGGAGCGGTTGATTCTAGAGTCTCTTTCCCCTTCTGAAAGTAAAATTTGTGAACGTTTTACGATCTGTGCTTTTTTCTCTTTTTCCATCGCTTCCAAAACGGATTTTGGTGGAACAATGTTTAGAATTTCATATCGATTGACTTTGATTCCCCAAGGTTCAGAGGCTTCATCAAGTGCAGCTACAATCGTAGAATTGATCAGATCTTTTTCCCCGATGGTTTTATCCAATTCCATGGTTCCAATCACGGAACGCATTGTCGTCTGCGCTAGTTGGATGGAAGCAAATCTATAATCTTCTATTCCGTAAGATGCTCTTACCGGATCTATTATTTTTAAATACAAAACGCCGTCTACTTTCACCTGCACATTGTCATGTGTGATACAAATTTGTGGCTGTACATCGATGGCTTGCTCTTTTAACGTATGATAATAAGCGTCTCGATCTAAAAAAGGTACAAGCAAATGAAATCCAGCTCTTAGGCTTTGGCTATACTTTCCAAGCCTTTCTACGAGCAATACATCCTGTGCTGGAATGATTCTGATACACCGAAAAATTTTATACGCTAAGTAAATAGTAACAATAACCCAAAATGCTATAATATGATAATCCATTTTATTCTCCTGCTCCTTGCGGCAGTTTTGTGGTGATGCGAGATAATCCTTCAAATACTCCACTAATGTTCGCTAAATTTTCGGGAACAACAGTTGTTTTGCTGGTTTTTAGGATATTTCCTAGAGCATCTAAATACTCTTGTGTGATCTGCAAACTCACGGCTTCTTTTCCGCCTTTTTTGGAGATTGCTTCTGAAACAAGTTGAAGTCCTTTCGCTGTCGCTGTTGCAATCAACTCAATCTCTTTCGCACGTCCTGTAGCTTCATTGACGAGACGGATTTTTTCTCCTTCCGATATATTGATGGATTCTTGCATTTCGCCCATTGACTTGTTTACCAAGGATTCTTTTTCACCTTGTGAAATTGTAATTTCTGCACGACGTTCTCGTTCGGATTTCATTTGGTCTTCCATGGCGAGTAATATCTGTTTTGGCGGAGTGATATTTCGAATTTCGTAGCGCGTAACTTTGATACCCCATGGGTCTGTTGCTCTGTCGATATTGGATACCACATTGGAATTGATTTCTTCTCTTTCCGAAAGTAGGTTGTCTAAAACTAATTTACCGATTTCAGATCGAAGAGTTGTTTGGGCGAGTTGAGAGGTGGCCAACATAAAATTATCAATACCATACGATGCCTTTTCGCTATCGATTACTTTCATATATAAAACACCATCTACTTCTACCGAGACGTTGTCTTTTGTGATACAAACTTGAGGGTCGATATCAATTGTTTGTTCTTTTAAAGTTTGGCGGTATCGAATTTGGTCCACAAAAGGAATCAGAAAATAGAATCCTGGTTTCAGTACTCCTTGAAGGACACCTAACCTCTCTTTAACGTATTCGCTTTGTTCGGGAACTATGATGATCGTTTTACGGATGATAAAAACGACCAGAATGAATACTACAACTATAACATTATCCATGAATCTTAAATTGTCTCCTAAGATGAATCTAGGACAAAATCGTATAGGAATTTGTGGCTGAAAAAAAGGATTTTTTATGATTGAGATGATTTTTTTGAAATCAGGTCAGAGGAACTTTTTCGACTGTAAATACCAAATTTTCTCGTTTTAGAATGCGAACTTTAGATCCTTTATGGATCCTCTCACTTGCGGTAATCGCATCCCACACCGTTCCTTGAAACCAAACTTTTCCACCGAGTTCATTCACAAGGATATCGGATTCCACGGTTACAATTTGGTTCAGGAAATCATCCTTGATAAACGGATCTTTTGATTTTTCGGATTTAAAAAGTTTTCTGACAAAATGCCCGCCAAGGATGAGAGATCCCAGAGTCGAGACCATCCATAAGACCACTTGGTTTGTGAATGACATAGGTACAAGCCTTGCAACCATACCCGTAACCAGGCCACCTATCCCTAAAAACATTATAAATGTTCCAGGAAAAACAAACTCTAAGAGAATTAGAATTATGCCTGAGATGACCCAAAGGTAAGGACTGTTTTGAAATAAAATATCCAAGGAAGTCTCCGCTCTCAACGAAACGAGAGGAACTGCGGAAAAGCAAGAAAATTATACTTTGAACTTTTTAGAAAAAATAAACGCTGGAGGGAATGATGAAACGAATTGTAATCCTTTTTTTAGGACTTTTGGTTCTAGTTCAATTTTTCCCAATAGATAGGACAAATCCAAAGGAAGAGTCGCCCATCCAAGCGGAAGAAAAAGTGGCACTCATTTTAAAACGAAGTTGTTACGATTGCCACTCAAACCAAACCAAATGGCCGCTATATTCCTATCTCTTTCCTGTTTCCCTATTTTTAAAGAATCATATCGATGAGGGACGGGCTGAATTAAATTTTTCGAATTGGGAATCACTTTCACTTAAAAAAAAGGCAACGTTAGCAGGAACCATCCTCGAAGAAATCGAAGAAGGGGAAATGCCACTTTTTAGTTATACGATTCTACATAGAGACGCGCGACTATCAAAAGCCGATATTGAAACCTTAAGACAATGGGCGGAAAAAATCGAAACTGCCTATGACGAGGAAAACTAGATGAAACAAAAGAAATTATGGGGAGGGAGATTTGCAGAATCACCTTCACCACTGATGGTAAGGATTGGAGAATCGATTTCTTTTGATAAGGAACTTTACAGACAAGATATACAAGGTTCTATTTCCCATTCTCGAATGCTCAAACGAATTGGGATTTTGAGTGCTGCGGAGCAGAAAAAAATTGAACTCGGTCTTTTACAAATTCGATCCGAGATTGAATCAGGTAAATTCGAATTTAAAATCGAAAATGAAGACATTCATATGTCGATAGAAACTCGCCTAACGGAGTTACTCGGAGAATTAGGAAAAAAATTACATACTGCACGGTCTCGGAATGACCAAGTTTCTCAAGATGTTCGACTGTATTTGAAAGACGAGATCGCGGGTATTCTAGACTTATTATGGGAGTTGTTATCCGTTTGGATTGAAAAAAGTGAAAAAAACATAGGAGTCGTAATCCCGGGATATACACATCTTCAGATTGCACAGCCGATTCGTGTTTCCCATTATTTTTTATCTCACTTTTGGGCAAACGTTAGGGACTTCGAAGATTTTTTAAGTGCATACGAAAGAGCCGATGAACTAGTATTAGGCTCTGGTGCCCTTGCGGGTGTTAACTATAATTCAGATCGAAATTTTTTAAGAGTAGATTTGGGTCTTGGAAGAATATCAGAAAATTCGATAGACGCAGTGAGCCAAAGGGATCATATCTTGAAATTTTTATATGCCTCTTCACAGTTTTATATTCATGCTTCGAGATTTTGTGAGGAAGTGATTCTTTTTTCTTCGCAAGAATTTTCTTATTTTAAATTGCCAGATTCTCTAACCACTGGCTCTTCTATTATGCCCCAAAAAAAGAACCCAGACGTTGCCGAACTCATTCGGGGCAAAACGGGAAGGGTGATAGGTGGACTTCATCACATTTTTCTAATGATGAAAGGAACTCCTTTTGCTTATAACCGAGACTTTCAGGAGGACAAAATCCCTCTTTTTGACACCGTGAAACAGATGAAATTGGCATTAGAGGGAATCCGAGAGATGGTCATGGGAATTCAACTTTTTCCAGAAAACGCTGTTAAGTCGCTAAAGGCTGGATTTGCTACTGCCACCGATCTTGCGGATTGGTTGGTCTTTGAAAAAAAGATTCCTTTTCGCACCTCACACGAAATCGTAGGGGAACTCGTAAGAGTGTGTACAGAAAATGGCTGGGATTTATTTTCAATTCCCAAACAGGAAAGGGGAAAAGTCCATGAAGCACTTACAGACCTCGGTTATGAGGGTTCCATCGCACTTGAGACATCTTGTGACAAAAAAAATGTATTTGGTGGGACCGCCAAAGAAAGACAAAAAGAACAAATTCAACTTGCGAAGCGAAAATTAAAAGAACTTGGGAAAAAACTAAAATCAAAAAAAGGATTTAAAAAATAAATGAAACAATTTAGAAACAACCTAACACTGCCTTTTTTTCTTATTGGCATCACTCTCATTTTTATTACATGTTCCAATAAAAAATTCCGAAAGAATGTTTACGAACCCGTAAGCTATGCAAAACAAAATGTGATCGTGAAAAAACAAGAGGTAACTTCAGTTAAGTTGCCAGAAAAACCAGCCATCTATGCCATAATGTATACGACATCTGGAGATATGATCCTAGAACTTTTTGCAAACGAAGCACCTAAAACGGTTCAAAACTTTATCGATCTATCCCAAGGAGAAAAAGAATTTACTTCCGAGAAAGGAACCGAAAAACGTCCGTTTTATGATGGATTAAAATTCCACAGAGTCATAAAAGATTTTATGGCACAAGGCGGTTGTCCAAGAGGAGATGGAACGGGTGGTCCAGGCTATAAATTTGAAGACGAAATCAACGGCAAATCTTTAGGACTAGACACTCTTAAAGTAAAGGATGCTCCGTATTACCAAACACAATTGCAAAGAGCAGTTCTTACGGAACTAAATATTCTATCTCGTCAGGAATTGGAAGAAAAAGGCAAAGAAGTAGAAGAGGCGTATACCGATGCTTTGGAACTCTCTGCTTTGGAAATTTTGCATCGTGTTGGTTATCGATTCAATGAAGTTTTATCGAGTAAAAAACATGTGAGAGGCAGTATTGCAATGGCGAATGCCGGTCCGAATACGAACGGTTCTCAATTTTTTATCAACCAGGTGGAAAATGTCAATTTAACAGGAATCCATACGGTATTCGGTCAACTCGTCTCTGGTTTTGAGGTATTAGATCGGATCATTGAAAAAGGGAATTTGCAGACAACTATCAAACATATAGCGATAGTTGACAAAAGATAATGAACTATCTAGAAGGCATTGAAACCATCCAAAAATATACTTCAGGTTCTTCCGTAGAACCTGTACTGGAATTTATTCGTAATTTTCCCTATGATGAAGAAGGTTTCTCGCGTGCACTCGATGAGATTGGTGGAATCAACAAATACCCAGATACACTCCTTGGTTTATTATCCTTTATTAGTTTTATTTTGGGCCAAAAGCAAAAGGTGAATGATCTTTATGAACTTGCCTTGGATCGATACGAAAAATTAAACCAGGAAACATCCAAACGAAAGCCAACAGAAGAAGAAGCCAAAATCAAAAAGACCCTGACTGATTTTATTTTAAAAGTGGAAAAAGTTTTTGAAGTTCAAGACTTAACAGATGAGAGTTTGGTAAAAGAATTAAATCGTTTTGTTTCGGAGGCCAATTTGTATGGCATCACAGAAAACGAGATAAAAAACCTAAAACTTGCCACAAAAACCGTTGCTCTTGTCGAAGCACATTTAGATAAACACCGGGAAAATTACTACCAATACAAAAAGCTTCGGTCAATATTTGAAAGGTTGATACGAATCTCGGATTATATTCTAGCCGATGCCAAAAGATGAACTTTAAATTGTGTTATGTCTTAAAAAAACTATTTTAGAAATTTGAAAAGTGCCGAAATTAAGAATGTATGAATTTAGGAATCAAGATAATCCTTTGTTTTTGCCTTCTGCCAAAGGTTCTGTTCGCCTTCCCCGACAGGGATGCCCGCGGGGATTCCATTGAAAATTTTACTGCTTTGCAAACCAAAATCACTCTCACTTTGCCACAAAGAAACTTTGTGCAAGGCGAACGGATCCCACTCAATTATTCTATTTATAACACAGGCAAAGAGGTCGTAAGACTTTTTCCCGCTGGTGATTTTCGTTATAGTTTTCAAATCATAGTGAAGGACGAAGAAGATCGTCTTGTTGCCCCGCTGGAAGATCCTGAATTTCATGATCCAATTTTGAAACGAAGGACAACTGTCGTCAATTTGGTGGGAGATGAAAATAAGGAAATCACCTTACATAAAAACGAATCCTTCTCAAGAACCATTAACTTAGATGAGTTGTATCATTTTGATCCGGATAAAAAATATTTTCTTACAGGATATTTTTACCCAAATTATGTAGAGGATAAAAAAAGCTTCTTAAGAACTGATAACACTTTGTCTTTTTTGTATCAGAAAGCAAAACGAGATCGCAATTTTACACCGATGGCTCAGAATTTTAGTGATTCTGGAAAATTACAACCGGAAGAGATTATTTTTTTATTTTTAGGCTCTGAGATGAAAAAAAATTGGGAAGGGCATTTTAAGTGGATCGATTTTTCCGAGTATATTCTAAATTATGATCGATTTAGTTCTATATACGCAGAGAGCCAATTAACAGACCGTGATGCGATCGTAGAAGAATTTAAAGATTATTTGACTACCTTGCCGTCGGGTCCTTTGAAATATTTTAAAGTTACTGGTGTAGATTATCCTAGCAAAAATGATGCAAGGGTTCAGGTTTATGTAGAAAGGTTACAGGGACGATTTAAATCCAGATACGAATATAGTTACTCGCTAAAAAGAAATGAGAATGATCGTTTGGGTTATTGGCAGATTAAAAATCTTTTGGTAAAGGTAAAAAAATGACCGAAATTCTATCGCAAGATGAAATTGATGCGCTGTTAAATGCAATATCCTCTGGAGAAGTTTCGGAAGATGAATATTCCTCTGTGGGGGAACAGAAAAAAGTAAAAATTTACGATTTTAAACGCCCCGATAAATTTTCAAAAGACCAGATCAGAACCCTTCAGATGATGCATGAAACATTTGCAAGGCTTGCGACAACGGGATTGTCAGCACAGTTACGTGCACTAGTAGTTGTCCACGTGGCATCGGTGGACCAGTTGACATACGAGGAATTTATCCGATCGATACCGAATCCGACAACACTAGCCGTTATCAATATGGATCCCTTGCGTGGATCAGCCATTCTTGAAATTGATCCATCGATCTCTTTTACAATCATTGATCGTTTGTTCGGTGGTAAAGGTGAATCTTCCAAAGTGAATCGTGAACTTTCGGATATTGAGTTGTCAGTAATGGAAGGAATTATCGTAAGGATTTTAGGGAACTTACGTGAATCCTGGTCGACTGTAATCGATTTAAGACCAAGACTTGGAAACATCGAAACAAATCCACAATTCGCCCAGGTTGTTCCTCCGAATGACATGGTGGTATTAATTACATTAGAAACAAAGGTTGGGGAAGTGGAAGGGATGACAAATCTTTGTATTCCCTATATCACGATCGAGCCAATCATCAATAAACTTTCAGCCCAGTATTGGTATTCCTCGATTCGAAAAGGGGAGGTAGATGAAAACCGTGCTGTCATCCAAGAACGATTGGATCAAGTTAAAATTCCTCTTATCTCCGAGGTTGGAAGTGTAGACATCAGTCTCAATGATTTGATGAATTTACAAATGGGCGATGTGATCAAACTGGAAAACACACCGATTAAAAGTGATTTAACTGTTAGAGTTGGAGATCGTGGAAAATTTAAGGCTACACCTGGTAAGGTAGGAAATCGTCTCGCCATCCAAATTGGCGATTCGATTGAAGATATACCAGATGAACTTTTAGGTTCAACACGGTCAGAACAAGAATATTAAAATTTATCTACGGTTTATTGTGCTTAAGCGGAAAACAGCGAATGCTTTTTTTGTCAGCTGCTGTTTTATCTGGTTCTGTTTCCAGCCCATTTCGATCAGTGGACATCCGATTCCGAAAACAAACCAAAATCTGATCATTCTATCAATAGATGGATTTCTTGGAAGTTATTTTGAGTCCGAAGAAATTTTAGCTCTCATACCGAATCTAAAAAAATTTTCAGAAAGATCTGCGTTCTCCTACCAAGTAAAAACTGTCAATCCTTCTGTTACTTATCCTGCCCATACTTCCATGTTAACTGGCGTCGATCCTGGTGTTCATGGTATCTATAATAATACGTTAGTCGATCCATTCGAAAAGAATGATGGGGGATGGACTTGGTATGCAGAAGATATAAAAGTAAAAACTCTTTGGCAACTTGCCAAAGAAAATCATAAAAAAGTGGGAAATGTTTTTTGGCCAGTGACAGTAGGGGCAGAAATAGAATTCAACCTTCCGCAGTACTGGAGAAAAAAAAATACTGAGGATGATAAGTTACTTCGAGCTCTTTCAACAAAAGGGCTTCACAAATTGGCAGAATCAAATGTTGGAATTCCTTTAAATGACACGACTAAGGATTCCGTTAAGTTTAAAACAGCCGAATGGATGTTCGATACATATCGGCCGAATCTCTTGTTGGTTTATACAACGGACTTAGATACCATCCATCATGCATATGGTCCCTATTCAGAAAAAGCAAAAGAAAAATTAAAAGAGATCGATAGTTTATTTGGTGAGTTTTTAAAAAAAATAAAATTATATGAATCTAAGGATTTATCTTTTATTTTGATTTCGGATCATGGATTTTTTGGTGCAAAAAAATATTGTGCGCCAAACCTTTATTTGTTGAGAAAGGGATATATACAAAACGAACAATCTAAGTATGATTTTATTTTTAAGAGCTCAGGCGGAAGTGCCATTCTCCTTCCAGGTCAAAAAACTCCGACAAAAACTGAGTTGGAAATGATGGAGAAAGAATTAAAAAATGAATGTCCGGGAATTCAATGGACGAACGCGACGAAAGATAACTCCTTAAAATCAATCCATCCGGAAGCGATTGTATTACTCACGACTTCCGAATCTATTTATTTTTCTGGTTCCAGGAAAGGCGAAATTTTCGGTGAATCCCAAACACCTATCTTTGGACACGGCTATTCCACAGACCTGAAGGACATGGAAACTATTGCTGGCGTATATTGGAAAGGGATGAAAGATAAAGAAGCATGGAAAATCCACTCCGTTAAGGATGTCTATGAAAGAGGAAAAAAACTACTCTTCCTAAAGGATTCAAACAAAAAATAAGTTCAACGTTTCCAGTGAATACATTCACCAGGGCATTCATCCATTTCTTTTTGGACTTTTTTTATATCTTCTTCGGGTATGTCGGCATCATTGATAGATTTTCCTTCGATATGGGTTTGTGAAAGATCATCTTCATCCATCATAAAATATTTTGGGAAATTATCTGCACATTGATTGCAGGATGTACAATTGTCTTTGTCAACATAAGCTTTTTTCATGTTAGGTCTTCCTGTAATTCAGATTTTATTTTATAAAATAATATGACGCTCACAAATACCAGTGTCACTGCGTTTGCGAGAATTATGGGCAGGTTCGAAAGAATGATTCCGTAGGTTAACCAAAGTAAAATGCCAACACCCTGGAGAATGTACATGTTTCTCGAGATATCACGTGTTTGTCTTGTGAGTATCACGCGCAGTACTTGGGGCAAGTAGGAGAGTGTCGTTAGGACCGCCGCAAAATATCCGATAAAAATTTCCATTATTTAGCCTTGTATTCTCTTCGAACGACTGTTTTGACCCCACCGCGTACATTATAGTCACCGACTACCTTTAAGTAATACGGATCCACAGCCGCCACTAAGTCTTCTAAAACTTTGTTCACTACATTTTCATGGAAGATGCCTATATTTCTGAAAGCGAGGAAATACTCTTTTAAAGACTTCAATTCTAAGCACTTTTCCTTTGGCGAGTATTCTATATAAATCGATCCGAAATCGGGAAGCCCAGTTTTCGGGCAAACGGCTGTAAATTCGGGAATCGTAAACTCAATCATGTATTCTCTGCCAGAATATACATTTTCAAACCATTCGATTTTCGGAGTTTCCCAGTTTGGGATGTGATTTTGTCTGTCTTCGTAGAGAGAGGCGGATTTTTTTTCCGACATTTGTTTACCCAGGTAAATGCAAAATTATTTTGGAACCATCCTATGAAAAGTGATAAAAAAATTGCCGTAGTTGATTTCGGGGGCCAATACGCCCACTTAATTGCCTCCCGAGTGCGTAGGCTGGGTGCCTACACCGAAATCATCACCAATGAAGAGCCAGCAGAAACGTATCAAAATTATGCGGGGATCATTTTATCAGGCGGTCCTGCCAGCGTTTATGAAACAAATGCACCAACTTTACCAGAATATTTTTTTAAACTACAAAAACCAATTTTAGGAATTTGTTATGGCCATCAATTATTAATGCAAAAGTTAGGTGGACAGGTAGTTTCATCGACAAACAAAGAATACGGCCCTGCCAGATTGAAAATCGATAAAAATCAAAAATCATTACTATCAGTTGGAATCCAAGAAGAGACTGTTGTGTGGATGAGTCATGGAGATGAGGTAACGAAACTGCCCGAGGGTTTTTCGGTTAAAGGAGAATCAGATCATTGTCAATATGCCTTTGTCTCAAATGAAGAACACAAAATTTATGGCATCCAATTTCATCCTGAAGTTACGCACTCACGTGAAGGAAACCAATTTTTATCCAACTTTATTCGGTTATGTGAAGTTTCGAATTCTTGGAGTTTAGAGTCCTTCTTAGATAGAGAAATTCAAATTTTGCAACAAAAGGTTCCGCTTGGGAAAAATGTTTTTTTACTTGTTTCTGGTGGAGTCGACTCATCCGTTGCATACTTACTTTTAGCTAAGGCTTTAGGAAAAGAAAGAGTGAAGGGATTGTTAGTTGATACTGGTTTTATGCGAAAAAACGAAGTCCGAGATTTGAAATCAAATTTAAACTCTATGGGCTTTGATCTTACGATCTGGGATGCAAGTAAAGATTTTTATCGGGAATTACAGGGAAAATCTGAGCCTGAAGAAAAACGTAGGATCGTTGGTGATTTATTTTTAAAAGTACAAGCGCAAGCCGTTGAATCAATGAAATTGGATTCTGAACATTGGATACTTGGCCAGGGAACGATTTACCCAGACACCATCGAATCTGGCGGTACAAAACACTCGCACAAAATAAAAACTCATCACAATCGAGTCCCCGCAATACAGACATTAATTGACCAAGGGAAAATTGTAGAACCTATCGCCGATTTATACAAAGACGAAGTAAGAGAGTTAGGTAAACTTCTTGGATTACCACAACAGTGGATCGAGAGACACCCTTTCCCAGGACCAGGACTTGTGGTTCGAATGATTGCCTCGAAAGAAAACCGAGGAGAAGAGATTTTACCAAAATTGCAAGAGGTCTTCGGTAATTCTGATTCAAATTTAAGTTTTGGAATACTACCCATCCAATCTGTTGGTGTCCAAGGAGACCAACGAAGTTATGCCCACGCAGCCGTAATTGCCGGTCGTGGAATCAATTGGAAAAAATTAGACGAGATTTCCCAAAAAGTTACGAACGCGATCAAAGAAGTAAATCGTGTTGTTTTTATGCCGGGCGTTTCTTCCATTCCAAATTCGTTTACCTACACTCCCGTACATATGGACCAAATTCACTCAAATTTGTTAAGAGACGCTGATGATATTGTCAATGAGATTCTCTTTAGAAGAGGGATACAGACACAAATTTGGCAAATGCCGGTGGTCCTGATTCCTGCCGCTGTCGAAATGGGAACTTATGGAATTGTGCTGAGACCCGTACAATCAGAAGAAGCAATGACAGCAAATTTTTATGAAATGGATATGGCCATTCTAACCGAAATCAAAGAGTCTATATTGAAATTGAACCAGATTTCCGCGGTGTTCTATGATTTAACTCATAAACCACCTGGGACAATTGAATGGGAATGAAGGTTTAAGGTAATAGCAAATAAAGAAGTGCCATTGCACCAATTGCCATCTCAGGAAAACGTTTCTCAAAAAAACCTTTCGGTTTTTCTTCAACTGGTTGGTCCCAAACAACAGGTGCAGCTGTGATGGTGATATCTTTTGTCTTTAATATCTGTTTGCTGCCGTCTCTCGATTCCACAATCGTTTCTAATCTTCCGTTTGCAGTGGTTTTCACATTGTCTAAAGTTTCGTTTGTTTTGATAAATGTAACTTTGTCTGCATAAACACTTCCGAATGTGAAAACAAAAAATAATATCAGGTAAAGTGCAAGTCTCATAAGTATATGAATAAATTGATTCCTTACATTAAAATGAAAATCTATATTTTTTTATTACATTCTCGTTAATTTGTTCAATTTCTAATTCCATTTGACACTAGGGTCTCTGTTTTTAGCCTATCCAAAGACCTATTGGGCGTCGTGGCCAAGTGGTAAGGCATGGCTCTGCAAAAGCTTGACCGCCGGTTCGAATCCGGCCGACGCCTCCATAGAGGTGATTTCCCTTGACTCCGTGTAGAAGGTGAAAATCATAACCAATGTATTTTGCCTGGATGGTGGAATTGGTAGACACACAGGACTTAAAATCCTGTGGGAGTAATCCCGTGCGGGTTCGATTCCCGCTCCAGGTAATCAAATGTACACGAGAGAAATTTTCTCAAAATCAAATTCCGACAATTGTTTGCCTAGTCAAATTATGAATCTCTTTCGATGATGATTTTTTGGACAATATCCTGATTTTTTCATGAGAACAAATCCTCCCAATGATCACTTTTTACAAATAACTTCTAAAGAGCTTTTGAGCCGATCAGCGGGTATCGTATTACAAAGAGAAGGTTTGATTTTAATGAAAGCGATTGAAGCTACAAGTCGTCGCTCCAATTTTGAAACAGGAACTCTTTTTCAGGCGAGCGAACCTGTTTTTGAAAAATTAAAAATTCCGTCTGAACTTTCTTTTGATCAATTATGGGAATTGATCGATTTCGGAATTGTTACCCAAATGTTCGAAATCAAAGTGAATAAAACATCTGGCGAGATGGATATCTTTCCGTATGTCGTTTCGATTCCAGACGACCTGCCTTCGTTAGAAGATGCTTTTCATAGATTACAGCATAGAAGTGTCGATCGAATCAAAAAGTATGTTGTGGAAAAAAAAATCCTGACGGAAGAAATCTGGCGTTTGATTTTAGTGAAAATTTCTGATCCTGAATATTTAAAAAAACATTCGGAAGGTGACGATTTAACACTTTGGATGGATCCTAAAAAGTTTCCATTTGCCCCATCTAAATCCATGTTAGTCCAATCAAGAGAATTGATTTTGGACGGATTGAGTAAAGAGGCGGATATCCTCGTCATTCCGAACGTCGGCTTTTATTCGCTTCACAATACACAAATTAATCTATTATTAAAGATTGGATATGAATTGTTTATCGCAAAAATTGAACCAATTTTGCGAAATTTAGATTTAACCTTGCAGGAAAAACTGGAAGAGTTAGGTCGTGAGAATTTGGAGATAACTTCGGAATCGTTAGACGAAATATCACAAATAAAATCCAGAATGGATTTGTATTTGAGATACGAACCTATTCTTAAGAAAAAAGGTTTTTTTCTATATGTCACCATTTTGCAGAAGTTATGTGGCTTCGCCAGAAAAGAAGTTGAAACGAATAATAAGCAGGAAACAGAAAAAATTTTTCGAAAATTTTTGATTCAGTTAGAAAACTCATCAGATTTTGATGAAAAATTTCTCCGATTAAATTTAGAGTCAGATGATAAAAATGAGTTAGATGCCATTGAACAGCTGAAAAAAAATCCGAATGTCCTGATGGCGAATTGGCATGATGAGGAAAAAAAAATCGGTGTTTTTGCATCAAAAAATATTTCAAAGCTAATTGAAATTAACCACCTAATTTATTCAAGATATCGTTATACAACTAAACATATTTTGTATTTAAAAGCACTTCTCGAATTTAATGAACCTGACATTAAAAATATTTTTAAAGATGAAGATTTTGTAAAAACGTACGGAAAAAACCTAGAGGCAGTTTATTTTCATTATATCCCTTGGTATTATCGAATATTCTATTTTCTAAACTTTGACTTCATAACAAACATTGGTTATGCGAAAGCAAAATCAATTATTACCTATGCCCAAATGGATCGAGAAATTAAATATAAAACTCGCAGAGAATTGTTTTTTAAAAGAAAAATGCGTGAAAAACAAGAGAGGGTTGAAAAAGAAAAGCGAGTTCAACAAAAACGTATACTTGTTCAAGCCATAGAAGAGGCATTTTTTACAAAAAATACTGTTCCTAGTGTAGAGTGGATTTTAAACCATTATCCTATTTTTTCCCCACAATCGATTGAAAAAGTGATTCCGGATTTTGCTTTCATTAAATTCCCGAACCACACTTTAACAGACGATACGGTTATTCTGTTTCCAAAATCCCCTGAATTTGAAGGAAGATACAAAAAATTAATGGAGACGTTAAATCTTAAACTTCGTGAAGTTCAGGAGGATGACAACTACAAACAAAAAACAAAGGATCTCTTAGATTTTATTGCTATTTCTAATCACAATTCTCCTTGATTCGTAAAACGGGCATCAGCTTTTCATTTTGATCGTTCTGATAGAGGTATTTGATTCCAAAATCGTAAAAATAAATCACATTATCTTCAGGTGCCACCGGCACTTCGATAGATATAGGTGTAATATTAGAATTAAAGCCGCCTGTTAGCGTACGAATGACAGTTTCCGTATGAACTTGGAATTTCATATCTTGGTCAAACGAATCTCTTCTTCGAATTTCTATTTCATATCCAATGGGAGAGATCTCTTTATTCGAATACTTTTCGGTCTCGAGTTTGAAGTGAAAGGGAATCTTTCGTTTTGAAGGTTTTCCGATAAAGTTTGTGTGATGGCTGAGACATCCTTCCAATTTAAAATAATAGGCATTTGATGAAGAAACGTTTATAGACGTACTTTTGCCATTAATAGTTTTTTGAGACGTGGCATCCAAAAAATTGTTAGCTGTTCGAGTTCGATGGATAAATAAATCTTCTTCGCTGATTCGAGTTAAATTATAAATCTGAAAAAGTGAAAGTAAAAGAGGAATGATAACAATAAGACTGGACTTTCGATTAGGGAGAGTGAAGTGATTCGGAAGAAGGGAAACAAACGCAAGCAAAGGCAAAAAGGATTCGTCATCTAACATAAAACATTGGAAAAAACCAGCGACAAATATAGCATAAATACCTAGAAATAGAAAATATTTTTTCCCTACCTTAATTATATTCTGTATCATCGAAATCCATACGCATATAAAAATTGTCGCTGAAAATAATCCTCCTAAGAGCAGAAATTGTAAAAAATCATGATGTGCATGCGATTTCGGTGTAATGGAAATCTCATAAAAGAGATATGGCTTCTCAATGATCAACGGAACATAACTTGATTGAAAATTCTCTTTATATCTGCCAGCGCCAATGCCTAAAAAATGACTATCTTCGATAATTTTAAGATTAGCTTTGTGAATCCAAACTCTTTGATTTTCTAATGTTTGTTTTTTGAAAATTTGGGTGATGCTTCTCTCAAAGAGCCAATTCGTTTGAAAAAGAAAACATACGAATGCTAAAAAGAAAAAAATCGAAGTGAGGATTTTTTTGAAATGATCTATAAAGAATTCGATATTTAACAAGTTCTTGTTTAGAAACACAAAGCTTAAAATTAAACCCAACCAAATGGAACGACTTTGATTTAATAAAAGCAGAAGAAGTGCAGATAAGGAAAGAATTAGAAAAAAAAATATCGTCAGTATGGATTTTTTCCCTTTCATTTGCGTTTTTATGAGTCGGTAACAATGGAAAAAAATACTCGGTGTAAAGAGAGCAAGAAGAGCCCCGTATGTTAGATGTGTGTTTTGAAAACCGATGGGAAGAAACAGTCTGAGTTGTAAAAAGTTTAGAATACCGATTTGATGCGGAAGCCTTCTTCCTTCTATATAACGGAATCCATCCATAAAAAATGTTGAGAGCCGGTAAGGAAAGAAGGTTGATATAACCCCCGCTAATACTAGCAACATAGCACTTATTAGTATGCATTTTTTTATTTTGGTTTTTTGATATTTTGTAAAGTGCCTTGCCGGAAGAAGAATGAAAACCATCCAAAAATCACTGAACTCAGATTTTAGAGTAATGGACTGAGCCTGAGACACAAAAGTGATTGGATTCCAAAGATAAGGAAGGAGTAAGGAAAGATACAAACCAAGAAGAAGCCAAAAAAGATATGGAAAATCCTTGAAATTTGAGAATCTAACCACAAAATAGCTTAGGATCGAAAAGATTGCGAAGGCCTGCGAAATCGTGACCGAAAATGGAACGGAAAGCAAAAAAAGTATGAAAAAACTAAAGTCTAAATCTCGAAATCTGCTTCGACCACTCATGACAACTATTGATTCTAGGATGATCTCTTGTGTCTAGCAATCCTCTAAGAAAACTTTCTGTTGCGATAATTACATTCAATGAAGAAAAGAATATTCTCGATTGTATTCACTCGATCGAAGAAATAGCAGATGAAATCATTGTTCTAGATTCGTATAGTACGGACAAAACCAAGAGTATAGTCCAAAATATAAAGAAAGTTAAATTTTACGAAAATCCGTTTTATGGCCATGTGGAACAAAAGAATTTGGCAATTTCTTTTTGTTCCAACGAGTGGATTTTATCCTTAGATGCAGATGAACGCGCGGATGAAGTATTAAAATTAGAAATCTCAAAATTTCTTTCAGATCCTCGGTCGGAAAATCTCGAAGGATTTCAAATTGCCCGTTTAACCTATCATATGGGAAGGTGGATAAGGCATAGTGGTTGGTATCCACAAAGAAGATATCGACTATTTAGAAAACAATCTGCAAAATGGGTTGGTGAAAATCCCCACGATTATATCGAAATTCAAAACCCGAACTCAGGATCTATACTGAAGGGAAACATTTTACATTATAGCTTTTCCGATTTTTCACACCAACTAACAACGATCAATCAATTTTCTTCAATTGTAGCACTCGCACGTTTTAAAAAAGGAAATTCATTTTCTCTAATGAAATCACTCCTTAAACCAATTGGAAAATTTTTTGAGATATATATTTTTAAATATGGTTTTTTGGATGGGATCCCAGGTTTGTACATTGCGCTTGCGTCTAGTTTTTCTACTTTTCTCAAATACGCGAAAATCTATGAACTTGAGAAAAATCTCATCGACAAACCGTCTAACATAAGAAAAGATTATGGCGAAAAAAAATAAACCTGGTTTGTTTCGAAGGTTTTTGGGATTTTTTGGCAGAAAAAAACGCCAGACCTTAGATGAGAAGGTCAAAAAGCGAATGCCACAATCATTCCAAATAGAATGGACTGCGGCACGAGAAAAATACAAACAACTGCTTTTGACAAAACAAGTAAGCCAAGGTATGGTTGTAGAAAAGAAAGGTTATAAATTACACAAAACGAATGATAAACTTTTCAGACTCGATGGTGAAAGTTTTTCCATATTAATCGCGACGGGAAACACCCTTTATCCCGGAAAGGACGGAAAGATTTCTGGAATTTTACACGTTGACGAAGGGGACCTAAATTTAGCCATTCAGTCTGACTTTAGCAAACTCGAAAATTTTTTAGAAAAACTCAACTTACCAAAGGCAGATATGGATTTCCAGACCGATTTTGATCACCAGAGAAATTGGCGAACAATCTTGACTTGGGAAACTTTTTGGAAGGAACAGTTGTTATTGCAACTTTCAGCAAATACGACTGCTCTTGTTCTTTTGACTTTAGGTGAAGACATGAAGTCTTTTTTTGAATCCGTAGCGACAGATAGACAAAAAACATTGGTTCGAGATGAATTCTTTTTTTTAAACCATGGTAAAAATTCAAAAGCGAATTTTCCACATGGTAAAAACAAAAATCTATTCGAATTCGGAAAGGCTCTAACCGAATTTTCTGAAAAAATTAACCTAGTACAATCAAAACGAGAGAAAAATAATGAAGCATAACGCACTTATCTCTGAAGCGATCAAAGAATCGATAGAAGTCAAAACAAATGTTTTAAATCAATTGATGCAGACTATTGAAGAGGCAGGCGAGCTATGTGTCTCGACTCTAAAAAATAATGGCATACTTTATTTTTGTGGGAATGGTGGTTCCAGCTGTGATGCATCCCATATTGCAGCCGAGTTAGTTGTCCGATACAAGGGAGGAAACGAAAGAAAAGCAATTCCTGCCATAGCTCTCAACTCTGACCAAGCAGTGTTAACCGCTTGCTCAAATGATTACGGATACGATCAACTTTTCAAAAGACAAATAGAAGCTTTCGGTAAACCTAATGATCTTTTTGTAGGTATCACAACGTCTGGGAATTCACAGAATATAATATTGGCGCTCGAGGAAGCTAACAAAATCGGAATGAAATCTTTACTTCTGTTAGGCGGAGATGGTGGAAAAATAAAAGGTAAGGCAAATTGTGAAATCATAGTTCCTTCCAAAGTAACGGCTCGAATCCAAGAATCTCATATTTTGATCGGTCATATCCTGTGTAGTATTATTGAGAAAGAGTTATTTGGGCTTGATTGAACCCTTGGAATTGTCCATTGACATTCGTAATGCGAATTTATTCTCGCATAACCAAAATCAAATATGGAAAAATCTCTCATTCGCCTTACAACCTAGTCAAATCCATGCGATCATAGGGGAATCTGGATCTGGAAAAACTACATTCGCCTATTCTATTTTTGGAATTTTGCCAAAACACTGGAAATTGCATTATGAAGAATGGAGGGTACTCGGCAAAACGTTCGAAGAAAAACAGGGAACTTCATCCGTTTTCCTCGTCCCTCAAAATCCGAACCTTGCCTTTCATCCCGAGAGAAACTTAGAAGTCCAGTTGCGAGACTTTTTTCGGTATACCTTAAAAAGTCCGTTCGATCCTGATCGCATTCTAAGTTTATGGGAAGAAATGGGGATCAACCTGGGACCAAAAACACTGGCAAGATACCCAAATTCTTTTTCAGGTGGTGAAAAACAAAGAATTTGCCTCTCCCTGGCACTTTTGGCTAGGCCCAGGATATTGATTTTGGATGAACCCACCACTGGACTCGATGCAGAGGCAGAATACTGGGCTCTTAGTCAGATCAAACGAATGGTTGGTGAATATCGCTCTGGGGTCATTTTTATTTCGCATGATTTGCGTATCGTCGAAAGTCTAGCCTCCCAGATTACGATAATGAAAGAAGGGAGTGTTGTCGAAACAACACCCGTCAAGGAATCAAAATTTGAACCTAAATCCGATTACGGAAAAGCTTTGGAAAAAGCCCGGTTATTGTTTCATTAAACAAACCGTCTTCCGATTTCTTTTCTTCCTATTTTGTATTTCTCCCAGTTATGCAGAGTCTCGTTATGAGATAATAGATTCTGACTCGAGTCGTTATCCACAAATCACTGTGGAAATGAAAGCTCGGGAAAATCTTTATGGAAAGGCGACAGATGTTTTGATCACAGAAGAGATTGGAACAGCAAAAAAAGTTGCCACTGATTATAATCTTTCTGTTCATTCAGAACCATATCCGATACATATCTATTTGTCCATTCCTAGCTATACAAATTGGGAAGAAAAGACTTGGTTGTTGCAGTTTTCGCATAACATTGCCTCACTTGTCGAAAAATCTAAGGGAAAGTTTTATTTAAATGTTCAGTCAGATGATCAGTTTATTTTTTATGAAGGAATCCCTGCGTCTAAACTAACGCCTTCCTTTTCTTTGCCAAAAGAAAATCAACCAAAGTATCCTATTCGATCTTGGGAAAAGGTGATACAAAAAATGAAAGCGGATGAATACAGAAATAAAGTTTTTATATCTGTTAGCTTTCAGTCCGATTGGGAAGATAAATTTCGCATTGCTGAATTTTCAAAACGAGTGAATCAAGAGAATTTAAATTTTTTTGTAGTGGCGCCAAGTAGTCTGGAAACAACAAAACTTGCAAGTTATGTTAACGGAAAATTTTTTCCGATCACCTCGGAAGAGGGCATCTCCTCCCTCTATAAAGAAATCAACCTTGCTATCGCACCTAAGGTTCGTTTGGTTTATAACTCGCCTTGGAATTATTCAACATGGAGTAGTCATACTTTTCGCGTGAGCGTAACTTTTGGTGAGGAAAAATCAATAGATTTCGAATACGAAACATCTGCATGGAATACCCTTTATCAAAAATTTATTGATCCATTTGTTTTTTATCCAGTGTTATTCTTTTTTATCATACTTTGTTTTTCGATTCTTTATTATCTTCGAGGTTATGAGGGAAATCGAAATTCAGAACCTCTCTCGATTGAGGAGCAAAAAAAAGCTGTCAAAAAGATAGAGAAAATACCTGAGGACTCGAGAAATAAAAATGAAATGGAAGTCTATGAAAAAGTATATGGAGATTTAGCAGAAAAAACGCGGGAAAACGAATATGTTGCCCAGTATCTCCATCGCGATGAAGTTTCGGGAGAAATGTATCATACCTGTGTGTTAATAAACAAAGAGGGTCCTGGTGCTGGCGAGCAGTTCCATATACGAGAGGAAGAAACAGTCATTGGTAGAGGTGAGACTTGCGATTATATACTAACTGATCCTTACGTAGAAATAGTCCATGCAAAGATAAAAAAAGTAAGAGGCCGCCATCTACTTTTTGATTGTGCTTCGCTTTCAGGTGTGTTACTAAATAATAAAAAGCTGTTACGACCCAAAGCACTTCATGATCTGGATGAAATTCGCCTGGGCAAATCACTCTTCACATTTAGGGGAAGGTAATGGATAAATCTGTTAAACCAATGAAACGTCTTTTCTCATTTGCCCTTTGTTTGGTATTGTTTTGGGCGCTCCTAATGGTTTGTAAAAATGAAAAATCAAATACTGGCTCTACGGCGGCATCCCTCCTGGGTGCGGAATCTGGTGCAGATGGCTGCACGGTCGCTGGAATTTCCAACCAGATCAAAGCAGGTTACACCAATGTTACAACTACATCAACCATCGTAAATACAAGACAAGTCCAAGATACTTACTATTCGGTAGTCCAGGTAAAAGGGGCTCAAATTGGGACCAATGTAGTTTTTAATCAAGCGATTTCCCCAAATGTCTATGTTTCCTCTACTTGCCCATTGAATTTAGATTCGGACCGAAAGGCCGTTGCGGGCGAAGACGCAAATGTAACTATCATCGGATCCACAACTACGGTTAGTTTTATAAAAGCTAGCAGCTATTTGATTTATTTCTATAGTAAAACAAATTATCAAACTTCAGGTCTAACTGTTATTGCCACTGGAACTGCACTCTCGACGGATTCTGATTCGACGTTAACGGGAATTTTGAATGGGACGTCGACTAGCACCTATAAGTTTTCTTGTAATGACAGTTCATCTACTGGAATTTGCCAAAACTATTATGGTCTTTTTACTGATTGTTTGTCTGGTGGAACAAAACAATCTTCTAAGTGTTCCGAAACAAATGTCGTGGGATCTTGTAAAACAACAAGTTCGGGTATTGGTACGATCATTACAGTCTATACATCACCAAAGATAGCCGATTCAGCAACGGCACAAACCAAATGCACTTCTGGCACCTACCAGAGTGGCACAACGGTCCAAACTCCTTAAAACAGCAGAATTTTTGATTCAAATTCTCTGGACGTTCTACCCCTAGTACGAGGTATGACTTATGTAAGGGAGAATCCGAATGAAAACGATGTTTCAGAAAATTTGGGAAGACCATTTAGTGGATGAAGAGGATGGTACCTGCATTATATACATCGATAGGCATTTAGTTCACGAAGTGACAAGTCCACAAGCCTTCGAAAGCCTAAAATTGACTGGTCGGAAAGTAAGACGACCTGAAGCAACATATGCGACCATGGATCATAACGTTTCCACGAGAACAAAAGATCTGAGTAAAATTGATCCCATCTCCGTATTGCAGATGAAGACTCTTGAAAATAATTGCAAAGAAAATCATATTAATTTATTTGATATCAATCATCCTGATAACGGAATTGTTCATGTCGTAGCACCTGAGTTAGGTTTAACTCATCCTGGAATGACAATCGTTTGTGGGGACTCACATACAGCTACACATGGTGCATTTGGAGCATTGGCATTTGGGATTGGAACCTCTGAAGTGGAACATGTATTAGCTACACAAACCTTGGTTCAGAAAAAACCTAAAACTTTAGAAATCCGAGTTGATGGAAAGTTATCCCCGCTGGTTTCGGCAAAGGACATCGTGCTAGCGATTATTGGAAAAATTGGAACAGACGGTGCGACTGGATATGTGATTGAATTTACAGGTGAGGCAATCCGGGAACTTTCTATGGAAGGTCGGATGACCATCTGCAATATGGCCATCGAAGCGGGAGCAAGAGCTGGTTTGATTTCTCCAGATGAGACTACGATCTCGTATATCAAAGGCAGGGACTTTGCACCAAAAGGAAAAGATTGGGAGACGGCAGAAAAAAAATGGCGTGCTTATGCGACAGACGCGGGTGCCACCTATGATAAAACAGTCATTCTGAATGCGAATGAAATCGCGCCTATGGTTAGCTGGGGAACTTCTCCAGGCCAAGTAGTACCTGTTACCGCAACAGTGCCTGGACCAGAAAACTTTGTGGATCCGATCCAAAAAAAATCAGCGGAATCTGCTTTAGCTTATATGGATCTAAAAGCAGGGCAAAAAATTTCGGATATCAAAGTGAATAAGGTATTCATTGGTTCGTGTACGAATTCGAGAATTGAAGATTTGCGGGTTGTTGCAAATACGGTTAAAGGAAAAAAAGTTCATTCCGATGTAGAGGCGATCATCGTCCCAGGCTCTGGTAGAGTCAAACGACAAGCGGAAGCCGAGGGTCTTGATAAAATCTTTTTAGAATCAGGCTTTCAGTGGAGAAATCCTGGTTGTTCCATGTGTCTTGCCATGAATGATGATGTTCTTTCTCCAGGAGACAGGTGTGCTTCGACTTCAAATCGAAATTTTGAAGGAAGGCAAGGCAAAGGGGGAAGGACACATTTGGTAGGACCGGCAATGGCTGCAGCTACTGCGATCGAAGGGCATTTCGTTGACATACGAGATTGGAAATAGGAAAACATATGAAAGCATTTACAACACTCAAAGGAATAGCTGCTTTACTCGACAAAGCGAACGTCGATACAGACCAAATTATACCAAAACAATTTTTGCGGAAAATTGAGAGATCTGGTTTTGGACAACATCTCTTTCACGACTGGAGATTTTTGGATGATGCGGGGAAACTACCCAACCCAAATTTTGTGTTAAACGCAGAAAGATATAAAGGTGCTAACATTCTGGTCACACGGGATAATTTTGGTTGTGGTTCCTCTCGGGAACACGCGCCTTGGGCCTTGGAGGATTATGGCTTCCGATCTATCATTGCTCCTTCTTTTGCTGATATTTTTTACAATAACTGTTTCAAAAATGGAATGTTGCCTATTGTTCTCGCTGAGGACAAGGTAGAAGCAATTTTTAAAGAAATCCAAGCGAAACCAGGATCTCACCTTACAATTGACTTAGAAAAACAAACGGTCCTTACCGAGTCTGGTGCGTCCTATTCCTTTGAAGTGGATCATTTTCGAAAATACTGCCTACTCAATGGATTGGATGATATCGGACTCACGATGAAAAAGGCAGAGAAAATTGAAAAATTTGAAACAAAAAATCAAAAAGAAGTTCCCTGGTTATATAGCAGGATAGAATAATCATACTATGAAACGTTCGCTTATTATTTCACTCAGCATCCTTTCCTTTTCTGCTCTTTTAGCTGTGGATACTTTAAAAATAGAAGATACCAAATTGGGTCAGGGAAAACAAGCGGCTCGCGGAACAACTGTTACCGTTCATTATACAGGGAAACTGACAAATGGCAAAGTATTTGATTCCTCTCTCGATAGACGTCAGCCTTTTGTTTTTGATTTAGGTGCTGGCCAAGTCATCCAAGGTTGGGAGAAGGGAATTGTTGGAATGAAGGAAGGCGGAAAAAGAACCCTTACCATTCCACCACATATGGGTTACGGATCGAGTGCGATGGGACCAATTCCACCTAACTCAGTTTTGATATTTGATGTAGAACTCTTAAAAGTTAATTAATCTATGTTTGATCCGATCTCCAAGGGCATTGATGATTTTGGAAATAGTCTTCTCCAAGCATTAAACAATGTACAGGGACTTTTTGGGAAAGAGCTTTCGGTTGCCAATCCTATCAAGGATAACATCCTTCAGCTGATCGGCAACACACCCTTAATCCGATTGAATCGGATTGGTTCTGAATTTGGCGGAATTCATTTTTATCTAAAGGCTGAATTTTTGAATCCGACCGGATCTGCTAAAGATCGCACAGCGCTTGCTATGTTTATCGATGCTGAAAGAAGAGGAAAGGTCCGAAAGGGAATGTCTGTCGTTTTGTATGGAGCTGGTTCTTCCTCAATTAGTTTTGCTTGGATAGGTAAAATTCGACAGTATCCTGTGTATTGTTTGGTGCCATTGGCAACTTCTCCCGAGCGAATCCAAATCCTCCGGAGTTATGGCGCAGAAGTTACCGTAACGAGTGTGGCTGACAGCAATTCACTTTTTGATTTAGCCATTGCGAAGGCTCAAAAAGTAAATGGATGGATTCCTGATGAGTCCTCAAATCCAGCAAACCCTAATTTTCATTTTAAAACAACAGGTCCAGAAATCTGGCGCGATTTAGGCGGGAAAGTGGGAGCAGTTATCTCTGCTCCAGGAACTGGCGGTGCCATTACGGGAATAGGTCGGTATCTCAAATCTCAGAATTCAAAGATCAAAGTTATTTTGGCTGGAAAAGAATCCTCACCTTTTCTACGATATGTAAGAGCAAAAAACAAAAAAGAACAGGATGAAATTTATTTGCCTGCCGTCTACGATCCGAAACTAATTGACGGAGTTTTCCCAATCCATCCGGAAGAGGCTCTTCACTTACAGGCGGATCTATTTGAAAAAGAAGGTATTTTTGCAGGTCTTACGACTGGAACTGTAATCACCGGTGCTTTGCGTTTTTCTGAGACGATCAAAGACTCTTTGTCAAACGAAAGAGACCCGTTCAACATCGTTATTCTGTCGCCTGACAAAGATTAAATTTTATTTTAAGTCAATCAAAAGGGCAGTAATATCGTCCGAATCCGTAAGTCGTTTTATATTTAAGATGCTGATAAGTTCATTGGTATATTGTTCAGGATTTATAAATGGAATTTTCTCCATAGTTTCCCGAAGTACTTCGGTAGGGTTTTTTTCTATACTAATATTATCATTTAATCCGTCTGTGTAAAAGAGAAGTTTGTCTTTCCGAAATAATTTCATTTTGTATCTTACATACTTACAATTCTTTTGAAAACCGAGAAGAAATCCTTCAGATTCTAATTCAATGATCTGATTGTTTCGAATCAATAGAATCGGTGGATGTCCGGCCGTTGCGTAGATCATCTCAAGAGATTTTAAATCAATAAAGGCATAAACTGCGCTCACAAAACGTTGGTCGAGGGCCTCAACTAAAAAATCGTTCATATAGGAGAGAAGTTTTTCTGGTGAATGAAACCAAGGTTTCTCATTTTTAAATGCTATCTTCACAGTTGATGAATCCATCGCCGCGCTCACGCCATGGCCAGTAACGTCTGCAACTAGAACCCCAAATTTATCTTCATCCAATTCATGAAAATCATAGAAGTCTCCGCCTACAGCGCGTAAGGGAATATAAGAGACGTGAATGTTTGCACCTCTTAAAGTTGGATTGTGTAAAGGCAAAATACGGTTTTGAATTTTCCTAGCTACTTCTAGATCCTTTTCGATTAAAAGTAACTTCGCTTTCATGTTTTCTTTTTCTTTTGTTAAACTTCGAATCCGTCTACCGATCGCTATTGAAAACAGAATTCCTTCGAGAAGAGATGAAAGTTGGGTACCGAATCTACCGAGCCAGAATTCCATAGGAAGAATATCAAGATTTACCATTGTTTCTAAAATAACCCCAATCGTTACTATGATCCAAGCCAATAAAAAGAAAGAAGATTGACCGATTCCTTTTTGATAGGCGATCAGGGCACTGACTATCATAAGTAACGACCCGAAAGGAAGTAAATAATTCATCGACCTTACCATCCAGGTAAAGGGAAGAAAAGGAGAGAGAAATACCAACAACAAACAAAAATACGCAAAATTAGTGAGAGCTCTGTTGAATGTTTTTTGGATGAAACTTAAATTTAGAAATTCTGCCGTGAATAGAAGGACGGAAGCTATTGATAAATACGAAGCAGTAAATAGCGCAGGCTTTACCATAAAATTGGAATCATGGAAAAAAAACTGCTTTTGAAATCCACCTAATATAAAATAGACGAAAAATGCAGAGCAAATATAGAAGCAGTAATATAGAAAACTTTTTTCACGTAATGTAATAAAAATTAATAAATTGTAGAATAACATCGATAACATGGCTCCGAAGTAGAGCCCATGGATGATATATTCACCTTGAGATTTATTTATAAAATCTTTTTGTTCCCAGATCCGAATCGGAAAGGTCAATAATCCTGAATTTCTAATTTTAAAATATACAAAAACTTCCTCACCTGGATTTAGACTTATATGAAAGTTAGGATGCCTATGATCGATACCATTTTCAATTTTTTGCGAAAAAACACCTGACTTTTGATAGGTGATATTCTCGTTTTGAAGCAAATAATAATGGATCTCATCGAGATAGGCGACTCCTATTTCTAATACAAGATTTTTTGCGAGATCCGAATCATTTTTAATTTTGGAACGGATCCAAAGAGACGGTCTACCAGTTCCAAAGTTTTGAATTTTTTTCCCCATTTGTTTCCATTCTGTTTTAGTGGTGGGGAGTTCTTCGAAGGAAACATCATGGTCAAATAATTCTAAATTCGGTCTTTGTATTTCGCCTACACAACCGATGCACAGAAGAATCGAAAAAATGGCCCATTTCATCAGGCGAAATTACCAGGTTTCTTTTTCCGAAGAAAAACTGAACTGGCGCATGATGTTGAAACCCAAACAAAACTCTCTTTTGCTCCAATCATACTCTGCACCTCGTAGGAGCTGCGTTTGTGCTAAGGTTCTGTTATTAGAAAGGAATAACTGGAAGACATGTCCCCCCGTTTCGATATCAAAACCAATGCCAAAGGGGACAAAGTTATGTTTTACAGGTTCATCAAGGAGAATATTACGAACAACAATTTCTGATAGAGTTAACGTTTGGTTGCGAAGACCTGTATTGATTTGGTCACCCGAATATTGATTGATTCCACTAGCAGATGTTTTTTGCGCTTCTGCATCATAATTGGTACCTACAAAATCACGTTTACCTGTGAAGATCGCATTGAAGCTGATGTCAATACGGGTTGTGATTTTAAAACGACCTCCGACGTCGACTCCAATCCTGGAACCATCGATATGAGCAGGAGTAAAATTTCTGTGTACATACATTGGAGATAACTGAAAAGAAAGCGAATCCGTTATTTTCCTCGAAATAAGAAAAGCTCCCAGATACGATCTTTTGTCTTGGTCCGTAAGAGTATACGTGTTTAGGTCCTGGTTGAATTTTGTATCGATGGTTGAGACTCCTGTCCAAGATCGATTAAAGTAAGAATACGAATATTTTTGATCGCTTGTTTCTTGACCAGCAACGCCAAAAAGACTTACAGTAAATGGAAAATCAGCTTGGCTTATGATTCTATACTTCGATCTAATTTCCCAGGTTTTTTGTGCAGAAGTCCTGGCAAGTCCCACCATCCATCTGTCACTGAGTCCGTAATCAAGAGAAAGTTGGGTATTGGCCCCTTCATCTAAACCATATAAATTATCAAAACCTGATTTTGCATTTCCAAAGCGATGGTTGAATCTAAATACTAAATTTCGTTCCCCTATATCTTCGGTCGATGGCATAAAAAGATTACTGGAACCCATAAAATGTGTGTTAGATTTTGATTGCCCAGAAACCGTAGCTAAACTAACAAAAAAAACAAAAAGGAATAAAAAGATTTTTCTCATCGTGTTTCCCACAAAAGTTTTACCTTTACTTGAATTAGAGGGTTTACTTTTAAAAACACCATTTTGGGAATTTCAATATTATGATCACTTAAATTTATAGTAAAGTAAGACAGTTGCTCGGTTCCATTTTCCTTTTTCTGGAGTTTCCCCGTAATTTTAAGATTTTCTTTTTTTTTACCATGTAAATCAAGAAATCCCACGGCCTCAACTTCTCCTTCTTCTTTAATTTCGGTTATGAGACCCTCGAATGTTGCAATTGGATATTTATCAATTTCAAAATAATTATCATGTAAATGGGATGTTTGTAGTTTATTTTCTGTTTTTATTTTTCCCAGTTCAATCTGGATTATTATCTTTTTGGAATTTAAATCTAGAGATCCTATAACAGAATCCCCTTCACCAAGAATCGTTTCTAAATCCGTTTCTGATTTGAAAAAAACCTTTCCTTTGATAAGTTTCCACTCTTTTGTTTGTGCGAATACCGAAAGAAAAGGGATCAAAAAACAAAATACAAGAAATTTAGCTTTCATGGATTTGATCCACCCTGGATCCAACAAAAGATCGCTTTGTCGAGATTTGCATTGGAATAGATCGCCATCGAACCTTTTGTTTGTGTGTATAGAAATGAAGTAGTCGGTGACGAAGGATTCGTTAAAGCTCGAACTTGAGCATAGTTTGTTGTATTAAAACGAGTGGTTCCATCGTGGCAACCAGAACGACCACAAGATGTATCAAAACCAGCATTTTTTAAGCTAACAAATGCAGGAGATGTTACTTCGCAACTCGTAGATGGAACTGGAGCGGTTATCGTTGAAACCAAAATTGCCCTTGTGGCAATTTCTTTTTCCTTATCGGTAGAGGAAATATGGCTACACTGAAGGCTAAAAAAAACTAAAAATAGACAGATAGTTTTCATAAGAATTGATTAGGGTTTTGCCCCGCCTAATATCCAACAGTAGATAGCTTTGTCTATAGCAGATGTGGTATAAACTGCCATAGTCCCCGTAGATTGTTCCCGGTATAGGCTTGAGGTAGAAGGCACACTTACTGTTACGCGAGCGAGTACTTCAGAATACGTATTGGCACGAAATTTATTTCCAGCACTAGTGCCTGTTACGTGGCAACCAGACTGTCCACAAGTGGATTCGAAACCTGCATCTTTTAGCGTCGAAAACGCCGGTGCACTGACTTCACAAGTCGGAGTGGGAAATCTAGCGGTGTTTGTATTACTCGTAGAGGAAGAATTTCTAGCCAGGGCAAGCAATCCGATGAGAGCAGAATTATCATCTTCTTTTTCCGGTGAAATTAAGTTACAATTCAAGTAGAGAGAAAGTTGGCAAATGAGAAGCAATTTGATTTTATTCATAGAAACTAGGACCTATCGAAAAGTAGTGTTGATTTGATCTTTTTCCCCTTACTTTCACAAAATTCCAACCACAAATTTGAAGCCGAGAGGCAATGTTTCAATGATTCTCACTTAATTACTTTTTTCGTAGAGTTCTTTGATTTCGGAAAGGCTGTCTCGAGCAACCTGCTCTCCAAGCTCGATAAACTCAGAACTCCGCCAAAATTCAAACCAGTTCGAATTAGGTAAAATTGGATTTAGGTAAACATCAGCATCCTGTGCAGAGTATTTCCCAATTCTGTATTGTAAAGAATACAAACTATTTACAAGAATATCAAGAACGTTGAGATTTGCCAGCTTATTGGTGTTCATCTGTACTTTCGAAGAAGGCATAGAATTGATCGCGATTATTTTTTCCACTCCTTCATGCGTCAGAGGAGAAACCGGTAGTGGATTTACGATCCCGCCGTCTACATAAACTTTCCCATTTTCCTGGGCTTGTGGTGCAAATACACCAGGAATGGAGATACTGGCCATGAGAGCATCGAGAACTTTGCCTTCTTTTAATACGATTTCCTTTCGATTGGTAATATCACAAGAAATCAAACGAAGTTTAGTTGGTAAATCTTCGAACGTAAGATCACCTAAATATTTTTCTAATAAATTTCTAACATGTTTACCATGCAACAACCCTTGGCCAGGGAAAGATAAGTCAATGAGTTTGAACATTTTAAAGATAGAATCGATTTCTTGGAGAAGCGGAAGAATTCCCTTGTATCCCAAACCACTGGCCCAAAAAGCTCCTATGACCGCACCGATACTAGTTCCAGAAATAATATCGATTTTTAAGTTCTCTTCTTCAAAAACTTTCATAATGCCAATTTGAGCGAGACCTAAAGCCGCACCACCACCTAATGCAATTCCAACTTCAACACCTGAAAGTTCTCTCGCTTTTCGATTGATGTGAGAATATAATTTGTCCTGTGAAACGATAAGCCCGATAGGAGTTTCATGGTAAAGTGTATCATTCGATTTTGCATCTTCTAGGAGTGGAGAAGTAAGTGGAGTTATTTCTTTAGAGGGATTGTTTTCACCTATCAGATGATCTATGTTATCTGATTCTTCTAATAATGCATCTTTTAGTTCTTCTGGATCTTCGGGAAAAATTTCTAAAAAGATAAAAAAATGTGTAGAGTAGTGTCGCCCTAACGTCTCTTTGATTTTGTCAATGTCTCGAAATCGATAGGACTTGATAAGATCAGATTTATATTCTTCTGGTATAGGACGTTGGTTAAATCTTAGGATGATACATTTTTTGCCTGATTCACGTTCGATTGCCTGTGCAAGGTGGGTAGTATATAAATCAGCAGAGGTTTCTGAACTATGCACAAAACATATCACAGAATTTTTAAAATATTCCTTACTTCCAAGCAGCTCATTTCGCAGAGTTTTAGTTAGCATACGAGAGAAGGTAATGGACAAAAAAGGAATTTTTCGAATCAGTTCCTGAAAATCCTTTTGTCTCAGAACCAAAAACCTTGATTCCGTCAACGTTCTTACGCTATGCGAGTGTTCTTCGCCGGTCAATAGTGAATGAATACCGAAATACTCACCTTTTTTTAAAATTTGAAGCTCCTCTTCTCGACTTTCTCCTTTCGCAGGTAGAAAAACAGAAACAGAGCCAGAAAGGATGAGATATAGGCTATGATCACTGGAACCTTTTCGGTAAAGCAATTCCTCTCGCTTGTATTCCACGATTTGGACGGCTTCCGCGATCCAAACCAATTCCTTTTTTTGGAGGCTTCTAAATAGAGGAAGTCCAGAAACTAAATGAATTTTGCCTTCTAAGTCCTTCATTTCACCGCCTGATTTAACCAAAATTTTCGATTCCTTTGCTTTGAAATTTTGTTTTTCACGAGGAAATTTTTTTTGTTGACTAATTGTATGTATAGTAGTTATCGTATGTATAGCAAACAGGAGTTTTGTATGATCAGTCACCTTAAAATTAGAGACTTTGCCCTTTTGGAATCTTTGGATCTGGACCTTCGCTCCGGTTTAGCCGTTTTTACGGGTGAATCTGGCTCAGGAAAATCATTGGTTTTTGACGCGATAGCTTCCCTTTTTGGAGGGCGTTGTTCTACGGCGAACATTCGTACTGGCAAAGAAAAATATTCCCTTCAGGCGATCGTGAATATCAAAGAACAACCCTCGGCCAGGGAATACCTCTCTAGCCAAGGTTTTCAATGGGAAGGGGACGAGATCATACTGACAAAAGAGTTATTTAAAGATGGCAAAGCCAGAGTTAAAATCGGTGATTCTTTGGCTTCGACTACCCATCTGCGTGAATTTGGAAAAGAACTGGCTGAAGTTCATAGCCAAAATGAACAACTCTTTTTATTGGAGAAATCGCACCAATTGGAATTTTTGGATCGTTTTGCGCATTTGGAATCTCTGAAGGCAAGGGTAAAATTATCTCTCCAAAATTTTCGCCATTGGAAGGAAAAATTAAATCATTTTGATGCAACAGTTTCAGAATCAAAGAAAAAATTGGAAATTCTCTCTTTTGAAATCGAAGAGATCGAAGCCGTATCACCGAAGGAAGGCGAAGACGAAGCTCTTTTACAGGAAGAACGTTTTTTAGCTAATGGAGAGAAATTAGCGGGAAACTATCGTTATTTGCTAGAAGAATTGATGGACAGGGAAGGTTCTATTCTCAAAGTATTTCCCAGTTTGTTACATTCAATTGAAAAAATAACACAACTTCTCCCTGAAAAATTAGCCTTACGTGATGAATGGGAAGACGTTTATGATCGCTTAAAAAATCTAAAGGCAACTATTCGAGAAGATGAGGAAGAATTGTTTTTTAGCCCAGATCGATTGGATATGGTGCAAACCCGATTGCAAGAATTGAACAAACTCAAAAAAAAGTTTGGTTTTTCAATCCCCGAAATTTTACAACAACTGGACCAAAAAAAATTAGAATTGGAAAAGTGGACCTTAGAAGCAGGTGATCGGGAATTTTTATCGCAGAAATTTGACCAAGCTCTCGTTGAATTGAAAGAGTTAGTTTTTCAATTATCTCGTGCTAGGCGAAATGCACTTGCCTCCTTTGAAGAAGAAGTCCAAAGGGAATTGAATGACCTCGGTATGGAGGGGGCAAAACTCCAAGTCGTTCTTCGCTGGGAAGAGAACCCTGAAGGAGAGGTAGAGGAAGGCTCAAAATTGTATTACATTACCGAAACTGGACTCGACCAAGTAGAATTCTATTTCAGCGCCAATGTAGGAGAAAAACCGAGACCGCTTCGGAAAGTAGCCTCTGGAGGAGAACTTTCCCGGGTGATGTTAGGATTGCGAAGTGCCCTCGGAAAATTTTCCCCCGCTGCCCAAATCCTGATTTTAGATGAAATTGATACGGGTTTGGGAGGAGAGGCTGCCACTTCACTAGCAGCCAAATTGAAGAAATTGTCTCGTTCTTCACAAATTCTTCTGATCACACACACACAACAAATTGCAGCCGTTGCCGATGAGCACATTGGCATCGAAAAGTATGCCGAAAATGGTAGAACGGTGGCAATTTCTAAAAAATTGTCCTTTGAAGAGAGAAAAAGGGAACTTGCGAGAATGATCGGGGGAAAACAGGTCACTCAAGGAGTGATGAAGGCTGCCTCGGAATTATTGCAAAAGAAGGCAGTCTGAATTTACTAAAATAGTATTTGGCGAAAAAGGGAAGATTGAAATCCTTATTCTGTAATCCTGAATTGGGGCCACTTCATGTTCTTTCCTTTTGCTAAATCAGACTCTATCATCTCATCGGTACCTCCAGAAACCATACCGATCATCATTATCTTTGTATCCATCGTTGGATTTACCATCATCATTGAGCGGTTAGTCTATTTTTGGAAATTAAAACCGATTCCCGGGGAAGACCTGAAAAAAATCAGGGACCTTGCTAGAGAAAAAAAATGGGATGAGGCAAAAGACATCCTAGGGAAAAATTCTTTCTCTCCAGCATCGGTCATCATGCAACTCGCTTTTGATTTAAAACGCCGAAATGTAGAGTATTTTGAGGATGACGTGAGACAAGAAGGTTTTCGCCAAATTAGTCTCATGGAAAAGTATCTCACAAGCTTAGGTACGATTGCAACGATAGCGCCACTTCTAGGTGTTCTTGGAACCGTGATTGGAATTGTGCGATCTTTTGCAGAAGGTGCTGGAACAAAAGGTGCGGAAGTCGGGATCTCGGAAGCACTCGTTACGACTGCCATGGGGCTTGGAGTTGCGATTCCTGCTTACGTATTTTATAACTATTTTTCCAGATCGAAAGAAGAACGAACAATAGAGATGGAAAATGTAACGGATATTGTACTACCGATTCTGGTAAAACAAAAATAAAGAATGAAGTTTCGTAAGAAGCAAGAATCATTTAATAAAATCGAATTAGCTCCGCTAATCGATGTTATTTCATTTATAGTAATTTATTTTCTAATGAATGCGACGCTCGAAAAGAATACGGCTTTAAAAGTGGAGTTGCCGAGATCATCTAGTGTTGCCAAAGAAAAACAAAAGGATGAGCTGATCATCACGGTAGATAAACAAGGTAAGATTTTCTTAGATCAAAGTACAGATCCTGTTGCCTTGGAATCATTGACTGATCGGATCAATGGTTTTTTAGGTCCAGAAAAGGAAAGGGATCCGAAAAAAAACAAAGTAATTATACGTGGAGATGGCGGAGCCTCATACCAAGTTGTTGTTAAAGTCATTGATGCAGTTAATGCGGCTGGTGTTAGCAGATTCAACTTAGCAATGGTTAAAGGCACATCAAAATAGATTTTTGAAGCTTAAAAAAACTCATTCTATTATTCTCTTTGGACTTTGTTTTTCACTGCTCGGTTTAACGCAGTGGTATTCTCTATACTCTAATCGTTCATCATTTATCGATCGTCGTATAACTAAAATTGAATTTAGCGGAAATATCAATACTGCAAGCAGTGATATTGCGGATATGATCGATATGAAAAAGGATATGATCTTGAGCCAGGAGCTTCTTGACTCAGATATGAAAACTTTATTCCAGTCTGGTTATTTTTTCCAAATCGATATCCAGGGCGAAAACGATGGTGAAGGAGTCAAAGTCCGAATCGTCGTGAAGGAAAGGCCGCGCGTAAAGGATATTGATTTTATTGGCGCAGACGAAGTATTCCCTTCCGATCTTCGCGATAAAATTCCATTGAAAGAAAATGAAGTTATCACTCCGAAAAAAGTTCAACTGTCAAAGGAAGTTATCTTAAAAAAATATAGAGATGAAGGTTTTTTTCTCGCCTACGTACGGTTTGAGTTAGATCCAGTAGATCCTAAAACGAATACCGTAAAAGCAAAATTCATTATTGATGAAGGAGAGGAAATTCCAGTTTCTAAGATCAATATTTTTGGAAACAATGAAATCGATACTTTTGATATCCAAGGCATCTTGGATTTAAAGGAAAGTGGAATTATAGAATCAGGCGTATTTAAGGAATCTGCCTTTGAGACCGACAAACAAAAAATTGTCGGATACATGAAATCTCGTGGTTACGTCGATGCAGAGATCAGCAACGATGGAACTAACTGGGAGATTAAATGGGAAAACTCTAAGAAGAAGGACAAACGAGTTGTTATTGTTAATTTCAAAGTAGTTGAAGGGGAACAGTATTTTTATAATGGTTATACTACCTCACATGATATGACTTTGGCGCCAAACAATATGCCCCTTTATTTAAACAAAGAGGGCAATCCTGTCGGAACACCACCGGAAGAATGGAAACCAGTTTATGATATTAAACATTTAAAAAACCAATATGAATTCACAGATAGTGACATCGGAGACGTTTTCGATGAATCTAAATTTCAAAAGGATAGAGGTTCCATCAACGAGTCCTATTCTGCAAAAGGATATTTGTTTGCGCAAGTGATTCCTAGGCGAAAGATCATTGAACTGAGTGAAGATTCTCTTTCTAGATACGAAAACTGTCAGAAAAGAAGTAATCCAGAATCAGTAAAAGAATGTGAAGAAGAATACAATCGATTAAATATTCCAAAATTAAGAAAGATTTTTACGGAAAACAAATCGCTTCATGGTAAAAAGTTTATCCATGTTGATTTTACCATTCGTGAAAACAATTTAGCATTCGTTGAAAATATCATCATTAAAGGAAACAAAAAAACACTCGATCGAGTGATCCGAAGAGAGTTGTTGTTTAAACCAGGGGATTTATTTAATTCTACACTTGTAAATCGATCGCGTGAAAGAATCTTTAACTTAGGTTATTTTAAAGAAGTAAACTTCAATATGCGTCCAGGATCTGATGAGACAAAAATGAATCTCATCATTGAGGTCGTGGAACAACCAACAGGAACAGTTTCGATGGGTGGTGGCTATGGAACCATAACGGGATTTTCCATATTCACCCAGTTAGGTGAAAATAACTTAAACGGTTCAGGACAACAGATCAATGGTAGGATTGAATTTGGACCTATTCGTAGGTTTTTACAATTATCCTGGACAGAGCCTTGGTTTAACGATAAACCTTGGTCACTTACATTATCCGCATTTTATTCATCCAGAACTTTGTTTGTTGGTGCTACTTCGATTACGGAAAATAACAACCAAGGTATCAAAGAAGCAGCGTCATATGAAAGAGCTGGAGTAGGGGTCAGTGCGGGGATCGGGCATCGTTTTTTGATCAACTGGACTCACTTTCATAGATACTCTCCGTCCTTTTTTGCCTCGACACGGCCATCCTCCCTTGTGTCAGACCAGGTTCTCGCTGAGGTCAATCGAGGGTGGCAATTTAGGTCTCAGCTCACTAACGGGATTGCTTATGATAATCGGGATAACGTTTTTAATTCCACACAAGGATTTAATTTGGTTTTTTCTGTTGATAACGTTGGGCAATTTTTAGGTGGAGAAAGCCACTTTGATCAGTTCAGTCCTATATTAGAATATTATCATAATTGGTTCGACTATACTTTTTTCGGTTTGATTCGTAAAAATGCGCTCAGACGTTGGAGAGTGGTTCAACAATTTCGAACTTCCTCTGTATTTACTTTTGAACGGACACCAAAATACCGAGAACAGGACAAGGAAAAAATTCCTTACATCCAGGTGCAAGATCGTTTGTTTTTAGGTGGATACGAATCTCTCCGCGGCTGGTTTTTTGATGATAAATATTATCCGGATGAATGGAAAAACGGAGCGGCATCTCGAGTACTATTTACGTCCGAACTAAGGTTTCCGATCGAACCCTCTCTATTGTGGTTTGTTATGTTTTTTGATGCAGGCGCTATGTATGAAGAAGTCAATCGTGCAATAGGGGAAAGGAAAGAAAGTTTTAGAAACTATGATACGATCGTAACAAATCAGCGTTATGCGGATCCTTCTGCCGCCTACATTTTTGAAAACTTTAACAGCAGTGGGCAAAAAATTCCGATTTCACCTTATGAATTAAATGATCCAGATCGTCTGGTTTTGTCGGGAAGAAATATCAGTTTGCAAAATTTTAAATATTCTTGGGGATTTGGCCTTAGGATTCAAATACCTGTCCTCCCGCTGCGTATTTATTTTGCACAAAAGATTCGTTATACGGGAGATTCGGAGCATCCATTTACTGTTTATCCAGATACGAACGCCTTCCAATTTGTTTTTGGTATCGGAGATTTGCGTTTTTAATGAGCGCAGATGGATTAAATCCAGAACAAAATCTAGCAGTAAATACCGTAGAAGGCCCCGTATTGATATTGGCAGGTGCTGGATCGGGGAAAACTCGCGTCATTACTTACAGAATTGCAAAATTAATCAATGATTACGATGTTTATCCAAATCGTATACTTGCTGTTACTTTTACAAATAAAGCTGCACAAGAAATGCGCGAGCGTTGTTTCCATATTTTAGGAAATTCCAATGGTGAGCCCTTTATTCGAACTTTTCATTCTCTTTGTCTGTATATTCTTAGAAGAGAAGGTAAAAGCCTAGGTTTGGGGAATAATTTTACAGTTTATGATAGTGATATGCAAGAGTCACTGATCAAGGAACTGTTAAAGAAGAATGATTTAGACACAAAGGAGTTTAGACCAAGTCAATTGGCGAATCTTTTTTCAAAAGCTAAAGATTCATTCCAAACTGCGGAAGAATTTGCGAAACAATCTTCTGAGGACCATTATGGAAAAACTGCCTCTAAGATTTTTTTAGCGTATGAAAAAGAAAAGTTCCAAAGAAACGCGGTTGATTTTGGAGATTTGATCTTAAATTGTGTGATTCTTTTTAGGGACTATCCTCTGATTCTGGAAAAATATCAAAATCATTGGCAATACATTATGGTCGATGAGTATCAGGATACCAATAAAATTCAGTATCATCTCGTGAAAGCCTTGGCAAACAAACACAAAAATATCTGTGTTGTGGGTGATGATGACCAATCTATATACTCTTGGCGAGGTGCAGATATTTCGAATATTCTAAATTTCAATAAAGATTATCCGGAGTCATTGGTTGTTAAATTAGAAGAAAATTATAGATCTACGAAAACCATCATCGATACAGCTGCCAAAATTATTTCATACAATACTCGCAGAACTGAAAAAACATTATACACGAACAACGAGAAAGGCGAAAAAATTCGACTTACAACGTACCAAAATGAAACCGAAGAGGCGAATGGAATACTCCAGAAGATATTAAAACTAAAAAGTTCAAAAACAAGATATTCCGATAACGCAATCTTTTATCGGACAAATAGCCAATCCCGTTATTTCGAAGAAGTTTTACGAAAAAAAGGAGTGCCTTATAAAATTTTTGGTGGTTTTCGATTTTTTGATAGGAAAGAAGTAAAGGATTTAATCGCCTATTTGTCTGTTATTGTAAATCCAGTCGATTCTACTTCGCTTTTGCGTATCATCAATTCGCCTCCAAGGGGAATCGGTGAGACGACCATCCAACGATTGGCCAATTATTCGATCGAGGAAGGCCTCTCCTTATTGGAATGTCTTCCGAAATCGATTCCTGACATTAAAAAAGGAACCTCAAAAAAACTTTCCGATCTATCTCGAATGTTTGAAAGTTTTATCAATGAACATGAGAAAAAAAGATCTCCTTCTGAATTGACTTACGAGGTTTTAGAAAGGTCTGGATACCGAGAGTTTTTAGAAAATGAAGGTACAGAAGAAGCGTTTTCGCGTTTAGAAAACTTAAATGAATTTGTAAATGCGATCAAAGACTACGAAGAAACGAGCGAAAATGCTACTCTGGAAGAATATTTAGGAAATATTTCTTTGATTACGAGTGAAGAAGATTCAAAAGATTTACCTGATTATGTTGTCCTTATGACAGTTCATAACGCGAAAGGATTAGAATTTAAAAATGTTTTTTTGACAGGTATGGAAGAGGGAACGTTCCCTCATTTTTTAGCAAGCGATGACAGAGATGATTTGGAAGAAGAACGTAGGCTTTGTTATGTGGCAGTGACACGTGCGAGAGAAAAACTAGAAATCAGTCTCTCCAGATACACTCGTAAATTTGGAGAGGTTGAAGCTAGGATTCCTTCTCGTTTTTTAGAGGAAATTCCTCGAGATAATTTGGTTGGCGACTACATTGAATCGGCCTACGGGGTTCGTAGACCTGAAAAGTCACCAAAGGCTTTGGACGTATCTACAACAAGCCATAAGGACGAATCTACTTTTGGAAAACAAGACCAACATCGCTTCCAGGTCGGTAAAAGAGTGAAACACAAGGTCTATGGAGAAGGAAAAATTATTTCCATATCGGGTACTGGGGATAATACGAAAGTAGAGGTTAAATTTGGCGCACACGTGGAAAAAAAATTCTTATTGGCGTACACACCACTTGAGTTAATATCTTAATGGGAGCACAGATTGTATGAAAACTTTTATATTTGTTATGGTGTTTTTTTTCTTTGAAATCTTGTCTGTTTATCCTCAATCTAGCGGCAGTTTAGCGGAAGAATTTGCAAAGTTAGATGAATATATTCGAAATCAAAAACTTAGCACAGAAGAGAGAAAAAAAATTTTTGAAGCAAATGTGATGAACTCTCTTCGAACTACGCTTGCTCATAAGTTTGCAAATCCGAAAAAGGAACTGAAAGATCTAAAATTCCAAGATGTTCAAACAGAGCGACCAGAAGGAACAAATAATCTTTTTATCAAATATAAAAACTATTTTATATCTTATTCTTTTGTTGCGGATCCGGAGAAATTTTTAACCTCGCCCATTGAAGAGAAAGTATTGGAAAAACCAATAGGGGCAGACCTAAATTCAACGCATACCGATGAAAAACAATCAACGCTTGCAAAATAGAAAGAACTATTTTTATGTTAGATGATGATTTTCAAAAGATATGGAGTTGGGTTTTAGAGATTGGCGACGAAATATTAGAGATATATAAATCCGATTTTGTTGTGAAAGACAAGGGAGGTAATGATCCAGTCACCGAGGCGGATTTAAAAGCCAGCGAGTATTTGCACCAAAAGATTACTGAATTTTTTCCAGACCACGGTTTTTTATCTGAGGAGCGTGTGGATGATAGCATACGTTTAACGAAAGAGTGGGTATGGATCTTAGATCCCATTGATGGAACTAGGGAGTTTGTTAAAAAAAATGACCAATTTGCCTTGAGTTTAGGACTTTGTAGATCTGGCGAACCGATCTGGGGGATTATATTTAACCCTGCAACTGGAGAACTTTTTTCGAAGAAAAATTTTACCTTCAATCTCAAGCTAAATCCGCCCTTTTCGACAATTGAAAATTTAAATAAGGTCATCCAAAGCTCCAAAATTCCTTCAGAAATATTTAACCAAGACTATAACAAAGATGATAAACCGACATTAATTGTATCTGTTTCTGAAAAGAGAGAAGGTCTTTTTGAGGATTCTATTTGGAAGGAAAATTTTAACATCCAAGCCTTGGGCAGCATTGCCTACAAGTTAGGTCTTCTTTCAGCCGGACATTTCGATTTGATAGTTTCCTTAAAACCCAAAAGCGAATGGGATATTTGTGGTGGTGTAGCACTTCTAGCAGAAGAGCAATTTCGTGTTTATCCATTATTAGGTGATACGCATTATAAATTTAACCAATCTAATTCTCGTAGTTTTGGGTTAGTTGCTGGGAAAATCAAAGCAGTCGGATATCTAGAAAATATCATATCAAGAGAATCGTTGTCCAAACATGTGAAGGAAACCTGGTAATGGTATATCGAATTGGACTAGATGCTCGACCTTTGTCGACCAGAATGTCAGGTGTGGGTCGTCTTATTTCCGAAACAATACAAGCATTTCCAAATCCAGATAAATATCATTTTTATCTATTCACCCATCTCCCGATTCATGTTGACCATAGGAACATATTGGAATTAAAAAATGTTACATTTGTAAACAAAGGTTCCGTTTTACGATGGAAAGGTGGAATCTACTACAATTTGTATTTACCATTTCTATTTAGATTTTTTAAATTGGATCTTTTTTGGGGTTCTCAACAGGTATTGCCGCCTTTTTTACCAAAAAAACTCAAAGCGATTCTTACTTATTGTGATTTGGTATTGTATTTATATCCAGATACGATGAGACCTTTGGCTAGAATGCAACAGAGGTTGTTTCAAAAATACTCTGTCGATAGATCCGCCTATATTCTCTCGATTTCAAAACAGACAAATGACGATATGTGCAGATTTTTTTTATATGATACAAATCGTGCAGGAGTGGTTTATCCTGGAGTAAATCAAAAACAAATCCAATCTTTACTTTCGCAGCCGATGTCAAAACGTTTTGCAGATTTTGGAGAAGGATATATTTTATCTGTCTCTACTATTGAACCAAGGAAAAATTATCCATTTTTGTTAGAAGTTTTTCGCGAATATCGCAAACAAAATCCAAAGGATCATAGAGATTGGATCATCGTCGGAAAGATTGGTTGGGAAAATCCAGAGTTCATAGAAGAAATTAGGACCGAACAGTCCTTATTTGGAGATTTGCATATTCTGGATTCGGTTGGTGACGTGGATCTACAACATTTGTATAAAAATGCGGGTTTGTTTTTGTTTGCATCTCATTATGAGGGCTTCGGTATTCCTATGTTGGAAGCCTTATATCATAACAAGTATTGTATGGTTTCTGATATACCAACGTTTCGAGAAATAGGTGGGGAAGGAGTAACATATCTCCCTTACAAAACGAAAGAGGATGCGAAAGAGTGGTCAGATCATATGATTAAATTTTTTTCGAATCCAATATTGCCTACGTCGGATATTACACAATTTACTTGGGAAAACGCAGCCATCACCACAGAAGCAACATTCTCAAAAGTTTTACAAAAACCAGATCGTTAATGGAATATTGAGATTAAAAAGGAATACGGTCGAATTTTGAAAACGATTCCTGAGTATAAAATATAGTTCTCTTTTTTTAAGGAATCAACTTTCAAATGAAATTTGTTTTCTGTCATTGCCTGAATTTCTGCCCGCCAATGGTGGTTATAGTCCCTAAGGGTCAATCGATCAGCAAAAATATTTGCGTCGGGAAGCCATTCGACTTTTTCCACTTCGTTCTCTCGTTTAAAAATCGAGAGGTTTTTCCCTTTCTTAAAACTAAATTTAACGCGTGTTTTGATATTCAATTCATATGGTTCTTTATGTGAAATCACCATTGAAATTCCCTCTCCTTTCCAGTATCCGAGAGAATATTTTTTCCATTCTGTTTCGTCTGAGAAGTAGTTGTATTGTTTTAAATTCAGATGATTTTTTTCCTATGAGACTCTTTCGCTTATCCATTAGTTTGATCCTGTTTTCTTTTGCCTTCCCTTTTTGTAACCCGTCTTCTGATCCAAAACTCAATTTAGTGTCTATGGTTCTAAAAGATATAGAAGACAGAGAAGTTGAACTTTCTGACTATAAGGGTAAGGTAGTCGTTTTGGATTTTTGGGCCACCTGGTGTGAACCCTGCGGAAAGGCGGTAGAAGTTATCAACCAGTGGAAAAATTCAGTTCCCAGTGAGCAGTTCGTTTTTGTGGGAATCAATACCGACGAAAAAGAGGAAATCGCAAAAATCAAAAAACATACGGAGGATCTAAAAATGGAATACCCAAGCCTGCTTGACCCGAATTGGAAACTCACACAAAATTATGAAATCGACGGGCTTCCCTGTGTTCTCGTTTTTAATAAAAAAGGTGAACTGGTTTATCGGCAATATGGGATAAACGCTACAGATTTACCAGGTCTCATCATTCGTTCCAAGGTATGGGGAAATTGAAGGGATTGTGCGTTGCAAAAATAAACGGGTGTTAGTCATTCTTTAGTTTTAGTGGACAAATTGAAAATGTCTTGACCTGACAGGAACTTACTTGTCATCTAAACTTACCGTTTTTACATTTGTGATCCAGAAAGGAGTCAAAAATGCCATCCAATTTGCCCGAACTCTTCCAGCAGAGTGCTGAAAAATTTGGGAATCGCCCAGCCTTTGTAAGCAAAGACGAATCCAAATCTTATAAACCAACCACCTTTAAAGAACTCTTTGACCTCGGTTTGAATCTTGCCGAAGCCCTTGTCGACCTTGGGGTTAATGCGAGAGAAAATGTTGCGCTGCTTGCCGACAACCGCATCGAATGGATCATTGCAGATTACGGCATTCTTATGGCGGGTGCGGCGGATGTCCCTCGCGGAACGGACATTACTGACTCGGAAATCGTTTATATTCTCAATCACTGCGAAGCCAAAGTCATCTTTGTCGAAAACGACAAAATGTTGGAAAAATTTCAGAAGAATAAATCACAGTTTGAACATGCAAAAACGATTGTCGTGATGGACAAAAAGTCTGCCGCAACCGGGGTTCTAAAACTTTATGATTTGATTGAAAAGGGAAAAGAACTCAGAGCAAAGGGAAGTAAAAAGGCAGAAGAAAGAATGAAGGGCATCAAACCTGATGATCTTTTTACCATCATATACACTTCTGGTACTACGGGAATGCCAAAAGGCGTTATGCTTATGCATTCCAATATGTTGCACCAAACAACAGAAATTTTATCCCATATGATTCAAATCAAAACTGAAGAAAGGATGTTATCGATTCTTCCTGTTTGGCACGTCTTTGAACGTGTGTTTGAATATTTGGCGATTGCCGCAGGTTGTGCCACTTACTACACGAATGTTAGAGACCTTCGTGATGATATGAAAAAAGCTAAACCAACGTTTATGGCTTCTGCTCCAAGACTTTGGGAAAGTATCTATACTGGCATTTATACGAGAATCAGTGATCCGAAGCAAACGCCTGCTATTCGAAGAGGCCTTTTTAAAATGGCTTATTTTTTCTCAAAACACTATCATGCGGCGCTTAGATTTCTCAAGGGCAATGAGGTGGATTACACAGGAAGAAATCCTATTGTTTCCCTGACCAGAGGGGTTTTAAGTTTAGTCGTTTTGATTCTCACAGCACCTTTGAACTTCTTACTCGATATATTAGTTCTGGCAAAAATTAGAGAAGCAACCGGTGGTGAACTCAAGGCTTCTGTATCCGGCGGAGGTGCTTTACAAAAACACGTAGATGCATTTTTCAACGATATCGGCATCAATGTACTAGAAGGATATGGAATGACGGAAACCTCACCTGTTATTTCGGTAAGAACCTTTAAACAATTGATCCAAGGTTCTGTAGGATCAATTCCACCGAAAACAGAAATTCAGATCCGAGATGATCATGGCAAGGTGCTTACGCATATGGATGCCAACCAAAAAATAATTTCGGGAAAATTAGGTCTACGTGGTGTCATTCACGTTCGTGGTCCACAAGTGATGAAGGGTTATTATAAAAATCCTGAAACCACTGCCAAAGTTTTAAAAGACAATTGGATGGACACGGGTGATATTGGGATGTTTAACTTTAAAAAAACACTCACGATCACGGGGCGTGCAAAAGATACAGTCGTTCTTTTGGGTGGTGAAAACGTAGAGCCAGTTCCGATTGAAAACAAACTGACGGAATCTCCGTACATTTTCCAAGTTATGGTAGTTGGGCAGGATCAAAAGAACTTAGGTGCGATTGTGGTTCCTGATTTTGAGACCCTTGGCGAATGGGCTCGTGAAAACGGAATTACGGAAAAAGATCCAAACAAACTGATCGATAATCCAAAAGTAATCGAATTCTACAAAAAGGAAATCAAAGCCCTTAACAATACAAAAACAGGGTTTAAATCTTTTGAGCAAGTGACTCCTTTTTTCCTAATCACCAAACAGTTTGAGGTGGGAGATGAATTGACGAATTTGCATAAAATGAAGCGTCACCTGATTACCGAAAAATATAAAACCAAGATAACGGCTCTATATGCGGGCGATCTGTAGAAGTTTCCCTTTTTAATATAGAAAAAGAACCACCTCTTGGGTGGTTTTTTTTTGCCCAAAAGTGTAAGGAAATGCCGATGGAAAGTATGTGACTCCATCGGATGAGATCCTAAAATCCCCTGAAAGTTCAATCTTTCATCCTTACCAACACCAAGATTTTTATGGTTTAGATTCTTTGCTGTTGTCCCCATTAAAATCGGGCGAAAAATGGAATTTACAAAACCTAACACAGGTTTCTCCTGTTTTCTTGGGATTTTTGACTCTCAGGAGTTATTTAACATCTGCGATCTCAGGTGAAAAAATTGAGCTAACAGGACTTTCCCGAAATTGGAAAAGTTATTTAGCAAAATCTGGTTATCTACAATTGAATCCGCATCTTCAAACCTCCGAGTTCATACCAGAAATTGTAGAAACGATTGAGGAACGAACCCAAGAAAATAATCTAATCAGAAATGAGGATTGGAAAGATAGTCTGCGATGGGAGTATAAAGAAAAAGGAAAAAAAACTCTTTTTTATGCTGCTACTTCTAGAATGGAGGGAACCACTACAAAAAATCTTTCGGAATTACTTTCCCAATTTTTGGTAGAATCCCAAAGATTTGATCGTCTTACGCGCGCTTATATTAGGAAAGAATCTTCCTCTTATCTATATCTACAATCCGAGGGTCAGATACATCCAAGAGTATTTTTTAAGGATGATCAAACCAATTTTCCAGAATTTTTACTTTTTATCGCAGAACTAGCGCCTGTTCCATGATTACTCGCGCATATTCATAGCTCTTACAATATTCAATAATTTGACGCTTTTATCGACGATATTGGTTGTTTCCAGGATTTCTTGTTTAAATTCGTATTCATAGTTTAGTATACTTGCAATAAAATCAATGGGATACGTATGGTTTGCAATATGATTTATTTTCATAATAATCGATTCGTCGGCACCTTCGGCGAGTAAGATCCGTTTTGTGAGAATCAATAGTTCTTCCAACATTTCCAAAAATTCAGGATTTTTTTTACCACTTTTGTCCTGTTCAATCATACGAACATTTCCTATACGGAATGGTTCAAGTTGGCTATAGTCTATGATTTCGGCGGTTCCTAAACCTTCGAGAAGGATATTGGATCGACCGTCTGGTAATTTTTCACTTTGGATTACATGGCCCCAACCAAATACAGTTTCCAGGGGTATAAGTCCTTTTCCTGACCAATTTCTTGGATAGGCAGCAATGGCCAGTTGATTCCCATTCGCTAAACAGAATTCTAGCATAGCTCGGTATCTAGGTTCAAATATATGAAGCGGCAAAAAGGTACCAGGAAAAAGAAATACTTCTGGCAATGGGAAAATGGGCAACGGGAAGGTTGACACCTATTAAGCAAACCGATACATTGGAAAGTTGTAAATCTAAAAAGGTAAATACCAGATTGAAAATAAGTCGCTCTCGCCTTCAAGAATCATTCGCAAAATTGCCCACTCTGAAAGTCCTTGTGATCGGCGATTTGATTTTAGATGAATATTTGTTTGGAAATGTAGAAAGGATTTCTCCGGAAGCTCCAGTGCCCGTTGTTTGGGTACGAAGCGAAAAACATGCACTTGGTGGATCGGGAAACGTGATACAAAACTTAGCTTCGATCCAAGTGAATTCCATTGTAATGGGTCGTGTTGGAAAAGACAAAGCATATTCGACCTTAAAACAGTTGCTATCTGAACAGAAAGTATCCGATTCTGATTTTGAATTGATTGAATCGGAAACACTTCCAACGATTCTAAAAACTAGAATCATCGCCTCCCACCAACAGATCTGTCGCGTCGACAAAGAGGAAATTCTTCCATTGACCGAAAATGAAGAAAACCTTGTAATAGAAAAACTTAAAGAGAAAATTGCGAAATGTTCTGCCGTAATCATTTCTGATTATGACAAGGGATATTTAACAGAACGTGTGATCACGGAATGTATTCGAATCGCGAGACAACAAGAGGTGATTGTCACAGTAGACCCTCAAGTAAGTCATTTTTTCCAATATAAATACATTGATATCATGACTCCAAATCACCATGAGGCAGGCAAAGCTCTGGGAAAAAAACTCAGCTCTGAAAAAGAAATCGAAGATGCCTGTATAGAACTTTGCAAACGATTGGAACCAAAAGCAATGATGATCACAAGAGGGGAAAAAGGAATGTCCGTATACGATGTATCGGAAAAAAAATTCCATCATATTCCAACCGTTGCTAGAGAAGTATTCGATGTTACAGGTGCAGGTGATACTGTCATCAGTATTTATACTGCTTTTCTTGCAGCTGGTATGTCCATTTTAGAAGCAAGTCTAGTCGCAAATGCAAGTGCGGGCGTTGTTGTTGGAAAACTAGGTACGGCAACGGTATCCATCAAAGAAATCGAACAAAACTTAGGTGCGCTCGGCATTCTGGAAGTTGACGTATGAATTTTTATCAGAAACTTTTTGAAAAGATCATTGTCAGAGATTCTGTCGAAGTTCAAAGAAAAAAATTTTCGAACCAGAAAGTCATTTTTACAAATGGCTGTTTTGATATTTTACACCCTGGGCATGTCGAATATCTGGCACGGGCAAGAGACCTTGGAGATCTTCTTTGGATTGGTCTAAATGCCGATGAGTCGGTGAAACGTTTAAAGGGTCCAAGTAGGCCCTTGAACCTGGAGATGGACCGGGCAATTGTTCTTGCGGGGCTAGGATGTGTGGATTACATTACGATTTTTTCCGAGGATACACCCCTGGAACTCCTCCGTATTTTAAAACCAGATGTACATACAAAAGGCGGCGATTATATAAAAGAAAAATTGCCTGAATATCCATTGGTTCAGTCTTATGGCGGAGAAGTGGTCATTTTGCCATTTTTGCCTGGAAAATCCACAACCTCAATATTGGAAAAAGCGAAGACCTCGATTTAAACGGTATTGATTTTGGGATAAACTATCCCAATCTGTAAAAAACTATTCTTTTCGTAGGGGTTTCTTTTGTCCAAGACCAAGTATATTTTTATTACAGGCGGAGTTTCCTCCTCTCTCGGCAAAGGTGTTACTGTTGCTGCACTCGGCTGTTTGCTGGAAGCTCGAGGTTATACTGTATCTCTTCAGAAGATGGATCCTTATATCAATATAGATCCCGGAACGATGAGCCCTTACCAACATGGCGAGGTATATGTAACCGAGGATGGCGCTGAGACCGATTTGGATTTAGGTTATTATGAACGTTTTACACATAGCAAGTTATCTAGGAAAAATTCAGTTTCCACTGGTCAGATTTACCATGCAGTCATCGAACGAGAAAGGAAAGGAGATTATTTAGGTCGAACCGTTCAAGTTGTACCTCATATCACTAACGAAATTAGAAACAGAATTTATACATTATCTAGAGATAACGAAACAGACTTTGTGATCGTGGAAATTGGCGGAACAGTTGGAGATATCGAATCTGTTCCTTTTTTAGAAGCGATCAGACAAATGCGTTATGAACACGGTGCGGCACAAGTTTTATTTTTGCATTTAACACTAGTTCCTACGATTACAGCTGCTGGGGAAGCAAAAACTAAACCGACACAACATTCAGTAAAAGAACTCTTAGCCTTAGGAATTCAACCAGACATTTTGATATGTCGTATCAACAAACCCATGACTAAAGAAATGAAGAGTAAAATTTCTTTGTTTTGCAACGTGAAGGATCAAAATGTAATCTCCGCGGTCGATATTACGACTTCCATATATGAAATTCCGATGATGTATAGGGAAGAGAAACTTGATGAAGTTGTATTAAATGCCTTGGGAATGGATTTGAGGAAACTGAGTTTTTCCCATTGGGAAGGTTTGGTAAAAAGAATTCTAAATACAAAAAAAATCGTGAAGGTTGCTCTTATTGGAAAATATATTTCCTTACAAGATGCCTATCGTTCGGTTTACGAATCTCTTGCGCATGGTGGTATCGCCAACGATGTAGAAGTCCAAGTGATTAAACTCAATCCTGAAGAAATTGATGCTAAAAATGTAAAGGAATTATTAAAAGGTGTGCACGGTATTCTCGTACCTGGTGGATTTGGTGAAAGAGGGATTGAAGGGAAAATTGCCTCCATACATTTTGCAAGAATCAAGAACATACCCTTCTTTGGAATCTGTCTCGGAATGCAATGCGCCGTCATAGAATTTGCGAGAAATGTTCTTGGTTACAAAGATGCAAATTCAACTGAATTCCAACCACAATCAAATCATCCTGTAATTTCTATGATCGAAGAACAAATGGAAATCGAACGTATGGGTGGAACGATGCGGTTAGGTGCTTATCCTTGTGTCGTTAAAAAGGGAAGTTTAGCATATTCTGAATATAAGTCAGAAAAAATTTCAGAACGCCACCGTCATCGATTTGAATTCACGCTTCGATATAAAGACGAATATGAAAAGAAAGGAATGAATTTATCCGGTTTTTCACCTGATGAAAGTTTGGTGGAGATAGTAGAGGTGCCGAATCATCCTTGGTTCGTCGGAGTTCAGTTTCATCCAGAGTTTCAATCAAAGCCAACAGACCCCCATCCTTTGTTCGCAGGTTTTATAAAAGCAGCGCATAAATACGCAAAAAAATCGGAGGATTAAAATGAGCGATCTAGTTGGAGAACGAGATTTTTTTGGGAAAAAAATAGGCGGACGTCATCCGTTTTTTTTAATTTCAGGCCCATGTGTGATGGAAAACCGCGAATTATTAGATCGAGTTTGTGGTGAAATGAAATCGATATGTGAAGAATTAGGAATTATCTATATTTTTAAATCTTCTTTCGATAAAGCCAATCGGTCCTCTATAAATTCTTACCGAGGTCCTGGAATTCACGAAGGGATCAAACATCTTGAATTCATAAAAAACAAATACAATGTACCGGTTTTAACGGACGTACATGAAACAAATCAAATTGATCCACTTAAAGATGTGATCGATATATTTCAGATCCCTGCTTTTTTATCTCGCCAAACAGACCTTATTGCAAAGGCAGCTGAGACTGGAAAATGGGTAAATGTAAAAAAGGGTCAGTTTATGGCTCCAGATGATACTCGACATATCAAAACTAAAATCCAAGAATCCGGGTCACAAAAGTATTTGGTTACAGAAAGAGGTGCAAGTTTTGGATATGGTAATTTGGTTTTTGATCTTAGAGCCATTCCGATGATTCATAAATATGACATTCCTATCGTTTTTGATGGAACACATTCGGCTCAATTGCCTGGTGCTGCTGGTAATATAACGGGCGGTTTGCGAGAGTTTATTCCGCATATGATGCGAGGTGCCGTTTCGGTAGGTGTAGAAGGGCTTTTTATGGAAGTTCATCCTGATCCTGAAAAGGCTCTTTCGGATGCAACGACTCAATATCCTCTGGCAAAAGCCAGTGAGCTTCTTAAATACCTCCTGGAAATTGATCGTTTTGTGAAAACAAAAGTATTGAAATCGGATTCTTAAGATTCATATCGATTGAAGATCATGAAACTCTTTCTTATATTCTTACTTTTTTTACAATTTCAATGTAAGGACAAAAAATACCTTCGAATTGAGGAGGAAAAGGAATCGGGTTCCATGATTTCGATGCGGAAATTTTCACGCGTCTCATATACAAAGGATGGTGCGTTGGAATGGAAGTTAATTGGCAAAGAGTCCTATATTTTCCCCATAGATAATCGAACTGTAGTATATGGTTTTGAATTTTATCAATACGATGGAGGAAAGTATAAGTCATACCTAACTGGGAATCGTGCAGAGATCAATCATGGAACAAAAGCGGTTGTTTTGGAAGGAGAAGTAAATCTTAAAACAGAAGATGGCAAAATTCTAAAATCAGAAAATTTAAATTATAATCTCGAGGAAAAAACCCTTTCAACTGACTCAGAGGTCGTCATTTATTCGGATGGAACAACCATTCGTGGTAAAGGTTTAAGAGCCGATAAGGGATTAAACAAATATACCATCTTAAAGCCATCTGCCATCACTGTTGGTGGAACGAGTCCGTTAAAAGAAAAATGAAATTAGTTTTTTGTTTTTTTATTATGATTTTTTGTTCTCAAATTAGTGCTGAGAATTTGGAGCCAGATCTATTGATTGGGACTGATGATTTCTTCCGCTCATTTAATTTTAATAGCAATCTCAATAAAGTAGATAATAAGAAAAAGAACAAAACGCCTGTAATGTGGGGCGGAAATACACTCACGCAAGAGGAAAAACTCGTAAATGGCTTTCAAATGAAGGCATTTATCTTAGGTGGCGGGGCCTATATTACACATAAAAAAATTCAACTGACAGCAAGAGAAATTGAAGTGATCGGTGATGATGCGCTCATGGGAAACTTGAAAGGTCAAGTGATTGTCGAAGACAAAGAAAATGGCGCAACACTGATCGCGAGTAGGGGAGTTTATGATAAAGTTGCAGGAACTGTAACCCTCGACAACAAACCGACACTGATGCATAAAAAAGATGGGAAAACTGTCAAAATTCGTTGCGAAAGCATCATTCGATATCTAGATGAAGCAAAAACCGTTTTATCAGGAAAAGTCATTGTGACTTCCTTGGATTTTAGAGTATTTGGCGAGGATGCTATTTACTTCGAAAATGAAGATCGTATTGATCTCTTAAATGAACCATTTTTATTTGCTGAAAATCGTTTTCTACAGGGAAAAACTCTCTCTTATTTTGTAAAAGAAGGCAGAATCGTTTTAGAAGGCGATGCTTCCATTTACCAAGTAGGATATGAATTGGAAAAGAAAAAGATAGAGGATTCTAAAAAAAAGGATAAGGCTAAAAAAGAAAGTGGTAACAAGTTGCCAAATCCAGACGAAAAAAGTAAAATTAGAATATTAACAATCTTTAGTGGAGAAAAACTAATTCATAAAAATAAAAGCTCTGAGGCTGAGTCTGCGACCTCAATGATTGGGAATGCGTTTATGTTTAGAATGGATTCTGAATTTTTAGCGAATGAAATTGTAAGTAAACAAAATAACAAACTAATCATCTCGAAGGGAAACGTAAGTTTTTTGGATAAAAAAAACTTCTATAGAATGCAAGGTGGATTCTTAGAGTATAGCAAAGATAAGGGATATTCGTATCTCACTGAAAATCCGCAGATTTTCTTTTTAGATGAAAAAACATTGGAAGAGAAAGGAAATTTGTCTGCGGTCTACATTGAAAGATTTGATGAAAAAAAAGAGGCTGTTGCAAGAGGAAATGTCATCATCGAGACCCAATCTTCTAAAGCAAATGGTGAGTTTGCTACTTTTTTTGAAGCGGAAGACAAATTGATCTTAGAAGGAAATCCTTCATTAACAAGGGATAAAACTAAAGTTTCAGCAGGTAAAATTATAATTTATCCGAATGAAGATAAGGCGATTTTAACGGATGGATTGAAGGTAATTGGCAATGACCAAAAAAATTAAGAAATCAATTCCAGTCATCGATTCGACACCAGTAAAAACATTTAAAATGGATAACCTTGTTAAGATCTATAACAAGAGAAAGGTGGTAGACGGAGTTAGTTTTTATATCAAAAAAGGGGAAATTGTTGGTTTACTCGGTCCAAATGGAGCTGGAAAAACCACTTCCTTTTATATGAGTGTTGGTTTTGTTACGCCTGATGAAGGGACCGTTTTTATCGATGATGAAGACCTTACAAAAGCTCCGATGCACATCAGAGCCCGGTTAGGTGTTGGTTATTTAGCACAGGAGGCTTCGATTTTTAGAAAACTGACGGTAGCCGAAAATTTGGAGGCCATCTTGGAAACGATGAATCTCCCAGGAGACGAAATCGTCAAACGAAGAGATGCACTTCTCTTGGAACTTCAAATCATGAGAGTCGCCAATCAAAAAGGATACACTCTATCTGGAGGTGAAAGGAGAAGATGCGAAATTGCCAGGGCTTTGGTAACAAATCCTGATTTTATCTTGTTAGATGAACCCTTTGCTGGTGTGGATCCGATTGCCGTAAAAGATATTCAAAATGTAATCCAAGCACTTAAAACAAGAGGACTAGGAATTTTAATCACGGATCATAATGTAAGAGAGACTTTAAAAATTACTGATCGAGCTTATATCATGTATAGTGGTCGCATCCTTATTTCTGGAACAGCAGATGACCTCATCAATGATCCTGAAACTAGAAGAATTTATCTCGGAGAAGATTTTAAACTTTAGTATGAAACTAGGTAACTCTCTCTCACAAAGACAAACGCAGAAGTTGGTGATGACGCACGATTTACGTCAATCGATAGAACTTCTATCTTTGTCCACGTTAGAGTTATCCGATAAAATACAGAATGAGCTTTTAGAAAATCCGATGTTAGATGAGGTAGGACTCGATGAAAAACAGAAAATGCCTGAGTTGTTTTCATTTGAAGAAGTCAAACGAATTGAAAAATTAAATCATGAAAAAAGTACAGATATCAATTGGCAAGAATCTTATTCTCTAGAGGGTCCCAAAGGATATAACCAAGAAGCAAGCGATCGAAATCAAAAGTATATTGAATCCACGACTAGAGGGATATCATTAGAAGATCATTTATTGTCACAATTAAGACTCATTCGTATAACAAAACAAGAATATAGAATCGGAGAAGTTTTGATTTCAATGATCGATGAGCAAGGGTTTATCAAACAAGATCTTGGGGAACTCGCTCTGGAAATGAAATATTCTGAAGTAAAAATAAAAAAGGTATTAAAGATTATTCAGGAATTGGATCCAATAGGAATTGGTGCGAAAGATGTTCAGGAAACATTATATATTCAGTCTTTGATACTTTATCCTCATAATATTATTTTACATAAGTTAATTAAAGATTACTTAAGTGATTTAGAAAAGGTTGATTATAAAAAAATTGCGAAAAACTTAGGGGTATTCGAAGAAGATATCTCTCAACTGGCGAGATTGATTAAAAAGTTGGAACCATATCCTGCGACATTGTATCAAGGAAAAAAAGTAGACTACGTTGTTCCCGATGTAGTTGTAAAACAAATTGGCAATGAATTTAATATTTTTATTAATGATGAGTGGTTACCTAAATTATCGATTCAGGACGAATACAAAGAATTATTAGGAACGAAACTTCCTGCCGCTGAAAAAGAATATTTCCAAACAAAATTTAGTTCAGCTCAATGGTTAATTCGGTCTATCCAACAAAGAAGGCAGACTTTGCAGCGTGTCGTGAGTTCAATCATCGATTTCCAAGTTGATTTTTTTCGAGGTGGGATTACTAATATTCGTCCTCTTACTCTGAAAGAAATCGCTGAAAAATTAAATTTGCATGAATCGACTATTTCTCGTATAACAACTAATAAATACATTCAGACTACTTGGGGAATATTCGAATTAAAGTGGTTTTTTTCTTCTGGTGTGAAGTCGACAGAAGGAGGCAAAGAAAGTTCTAAAAAAATTCACGAGATCATACGAAATTTGGTAAAAGATGAAGATGACCAAAACCCATTGTCTGATCAAGACATTGTAGACTTAATGGAAAAAAAAGGTATTGAAATCGCAAGAAGGACTGTAGCAAAATATAGAAAAGTGCTACGAATTTTGCCGTCGAACCAAAGAAAACGTATAAGTTCACTAAAAGGTTAAAAATATGCCTGTTCCGGGAATTACCGTTGAAACTATCCTGCGAGATCATGAAGATCTTAAGCTCGTACTCGTTACGGGAGAGGAAGGGCTAACGAATCGTATCAATAATGCAGAAATCAATCGACCTGGTTTGTCTTTAACTGGATTTTTTGATTTTTTTGCACATGATCGCATTCAAATTTTTGGGAAAGGTGAGTGGGCATATTTAAATTCGCTAAAATTTGATGAATTAGCCGAAATTACTGAAAAATTTTTTCAATTTCATCTTAATTGTATCATATACACTCACGGAAACGACCCACAGAGTCAATTTGTGGAAATGGCAACTAAAAAGGGGATTCCACTTTTTGTTACTCCAATCTCCACACATCGCTTTATTACACTGATCTCACAAATATTAGATAGGGCATTGGCTCCGAGAACGATGCGGCATGGAGTTCTCATTGAAGTTTTTGGCATTGGAACTTTGTTAACGGGAAGATCTGGCGTCGGTAAAAGTGAAACTGCGTTGGAGCTCATCGAAAGAGGACATCGGTTAGTTGCTGACGATATGGTTGAAATTCGTAGATTAAGCGAGAGTTATTTGATAGGTTCTTGTTCAGATTTATTGAGACATCATATGGAGATAAGGGGACTTGGTATATTAAACATAAAAGATTTGTTTGGCGTTGGGTCTGTGCGAGATCATAAACTCATTGAATTGATAATCAATTTAAGAGAATGGGAAGAAGAAGGTGATTACGAGCGAACTGGAATTGAACAAAGCACTGAGGAGATTTTAGGCGTTTCTGTTCCGCTTATTGAAATTCCTGTAAAACCAGGAAGGAATATTCCGATCATTGTTGAAACGGCCGCTATGAACCAAAGACTCAGAAAAATGGGAAAAAATAGTGCCAAAGAGTTTTCAAATAAATTAACTAACTATATACAGCAGAGTAAAATTGAAACAAATCCAGTTAAAGATCAATGAAGAAAGCGCGGGTCTGCATGCCAGACCAGCTTCCATGTTCGTAAAGGTAGCGGCTTCCTTCCCTTGTGACATTTTTGTCCAGAAGGATGATATCGAAGTCAATGGGAAATCAATTATGGGACTAATGATGCTTGCGTTAGGTGCAGGTGTAGAGTTTTACGTGAAAGCTGATGGTAAAAAAGAAGATGAGGCACTGGAAACATTAGAAAAATTAGTAAAAAATAATTTTGAAGTCGATGTTAAAAAATAATTTATTTTCTCCGAAAATTTCTGAGGAAACACGTTATTATTTACGCGATATTTTTATTTTTTTGATCACAATTTCTGTATCTGTCTCACTTGCAGAAATTTTTATTTTTCCTAGGGAAGAAGACATCCCTTTTCCCGCGAAGTTCGAAACATATTCATTAATCCTAATTCCATTTTTCATCATTTCATTGATTCTGAGTTATATCTATCGAAACAAACGTAACTTAGAGACAGGGAAAATTCGAAGTTCTATTCGCTATAGACTTACACTTGCTTTTCTTTTTGTCGCGCTGCTCCCCTCCATTCCTATTTTTCTTTTGTCTTCTAATTTGACTGGCAAGTTGATCGAAGGATTTTATAGAGTCGATATCTCAAATGCATTAAAATCCTCTTTAAATTTGATTCAATTAGTAGAATCACCCGTAAAAGAATCACTAAGAAGAAAAACAGATTTTTTTATTAGTAGTTTATCGAATAAACCAGTGGAAAGTTATTCGATTTATAAGAAGGCAGTCGAAGCCGGTTTATTAGAAAAGGATATCTACTATCTTGCCTACCTTGAACAAGATAAAATTAAATATGAGTCAAAAGGTTTGTATAAATTCTTAGAAAACGTTGAATTTTCTAATATTGACGGACAGAAAGAAATGATTTCAGATTATAGTTTATATCAACCATCTCAATCATTTTATCTCATTCGTTATTCTCTTTCCAGTGAAGTTTCCGTTATTATTGGAATCAAGATTCACAACGGCTACGAAGAGAATGTGTTTAATATTGTCAATGCGACTTCGACTTATGATACGGTTAGGCTGTGGAAAGAAAAAATCCCTTATAGCATTCGACTTACAATTGGAATATTTTCCTTTTCTATGTTTTTAGTCGCCATCTTATTTTCTTTTATTTTTGCCCGGAAAATTTCTCGTCCTATCATCAATTTGGCGAATGCTACTAAAAAGGTTTCGTTAGGTGAATCGGATGTACAGATCGAAATGTCTGAAGATGGAGAGATGGGTATACTCATTGAGTCTTTTAACCAAATGGTGGCCGATTTAAAATCGAAATCCGAAGAATTGATGCATACGCAGAGGATTGCTGCTTGGAAAGAAGTTGCACAGAGGATGGCCCATGAAATAAAAAATCCGTTAACTCCCATTCAGCTCTCGGCGGAGAGGATCCAACGGAAATTTAGAAATCCAAATACGGAAAATTTAGAGGGAGTGATAAAGGACGCAACGGAAACTATTATTGGCCAAGTCAGGGTATTAGAGCATTTAGTGAAAGAGTTTAGTGAGTTTGCTCGGATGCCAGTAGCGGTACTAATCAATCAGAAAATAAATCCCATATTGGAAGAAGCTGTATTGTTATTTAAAGAGACTACTGATATTGAATTTGAATTGAAGTTAACGGATCAATTGCCGGAAGTATTTATCGATAAACGATTGCTAATTGGTGTTATCAATAATCTTTTAAAAAATGCAGTGGAGGCAATTTTTTCAACCGAGAATGCGAATGAAGACATAGACATATTGACCAAGAAAAAAAATAAAATTCGAATTTCCTCGAGTTTAAAACGAAAAGCTTTACGAAGGTTTATCAAAATTGAAATTGAAGATTCTGGTCCAGGTTTAAAACCAGAGTTCCGGGAAAAAATATTTGAACCTTATTTTTCGACAAAGGAAAATCATGGTTCAGGAATAGGTTTGGCCGTCGTGCAAAAAACTATCATAGACCATCATGGGCATATTTCGGTGGAAGATTCTAGATTGGGTGGTTGTAAATTTATCATTGAACTACCGCTTGGACAAACTTAGATGAAAAAGCTAATTTATATTGTCGATGATGAGAAAGAAATTCGAAAATCGCTTCGTGCTATTCTTGAAGACGAAAGTTATGAAGTTGAGGATTTTAATAATAGCAAAACACTTTTAAAATCTTTGGCAAAGGATCGACCTGCGCTAATTCTTTTGGACGTCTGGGTTGGAAAAGAAGATGGTTTATGGATATTGGATGAGTGTAAAAAAATCTATCCTACTCTTCCAATAGTAATGATCAGCGGGCATGCAACGATTGAATTGGCAGTTAACGCAACGAAAAAAGGTTCAGTAGATTTTTTAGAGAAACCCCTTTCCATTTCAAAAGTTATTGAAACAATCGAGTCTGCTTTACAAAAGAGTCGGGATACGACTGAAGAAATTCCACCTTTTAAATTAGAATATGATGATATACTTGGAATCTCCCAAGGAATCAAAAGAGTAAAGTTTTCCATTCACCAAGCCGCACAAACTAATGCCCGTGTTTTTATCTACGGTGAAAATGGGACCGGAAAGGAATTGGTCGCTCGTGCAATCTTTCAGAATTCTAAAAGAAGGGATGCCCCATATGTTGAAATCAACTGTGCCGCAATACCTGAAGATCTAATAGAATCAGAACTTTTTGGCTACGAAAAGGGATCTTTTACAGGGGCAAATGAACGTAAGATCGGAAAATTTGAACAAGCACACACAGGTACTTTATTTTTAGATGAAATTTGTGATATGTCTCTTGCAACGCAAGCGAAAGTTTTGCGAGTACTGCAGGAACAAAGATTTGAAAGAATCGGCGGCAATGAATCGATTACCGTTGATGTTCGAGTGATAGCTGCAACGAATATCAGTGTAGAAGACGCTATCCGAGAAGGTAAATTTCGAGAAGACTTATACTATAGGTTAAATGTTATACCTATCGAATTGCCACCGTTACGCGATAGGAAGCAAGATATTCCTATTCTCGTTGAACATTATTTGAAAAAATCTATTTTAGACAATGAATTGGACTCTAAAACAATCGATCGAGACGCGCTGGATTTATTGACGAGTCATTTTTGGCCTGGTAATATTCGAGAGCTAAGGAACATTTTAGAAAGACTTTCCATTTTAGTTCATGGAAGTGAAATTCGTGGAAAAGATGTAAAAGATACGCTTTTGGGTTTTAAGAAGGCAAATGAAATGGCCGAACGTGGGGATCTCAAACATGCTAAAGATGAATTTGAAAGACAATATATTATCAAAACTTTACAGAATTTTGACGGAAATGTAAGTCGGGCCTCAAAAGCACTTGGGATTGAACGAACACACCTTTATAGAAAAATCAAATCCTTGAACATCCAAGTGGAACAGTTAAGCGAGGGTTAGGTGAATTTAGATAAAAAAAAATTATTTAGTTCCTTAATTGAAATTGTCGAGGAGGCCCAATTTTTTATTAAAAAAAATAGTCTTCCGATATTTAATCTTCGATCCGAACCTGATCCTCATGATATTTCTTTTGTTTGGAAACCGCTTACTAAAAAAAGTAAAGAACAGCGGCAAAAAGAAACTCAGGAGAAACAAAGGACCAATCGGGAACTTGCAAATTTTCCATGTAACCTTTGTCCGAATAAAACGACAGGCATAAAGAATTATTTTTATCCAGGTAGATTTCCGATTCTTGTTCTGCATTACTCTGGAGCAAGCTCTGTTAAGGAAAAACCGTTTATTAAATTAAATCCCAAACAGGTGTTTAAAGAAGAGATAACGGGTAAACTTTGGAATGAACTTATTCAAAAAGTTTATCATTTTTCTTCTGAGGAGCTTTTTTACCAAGAATACCCAGCCTGTAATTTTAATATCAGCGTTACGAAAGCGGAAGATTGGAAATCGCGAATCGAAAATTGTAAATCCTTTATTGAAGAGAATGTCAATGAGTTTCAATTAAAAGGAATTATACTACTGGGATCATCCGCAAAACATGTGTTTGGTACAGAAAAAGCAAAGGACATGGTCGGAAAAATAGATTTTTGGGTTTTAGGTAATAAAAAAATTCCAGTCATTACTCTTCGATCTCCTGAGGCGCTTGTATTTCTTGAAGAAAAAAGCAAACATACGTCAGACGATAAAAATTTATTTCATTTTGCCGAAGAAAAGGCTTCTCTAGAGCGTTCTTTTGAAGAACAATTGACTTATTTTTTGAATGAAGTTAAAAAAGAAATGGGATGATCAAATACGCGGAAGTTGCCTTAAATTTAAGTTGGTCTCAGACTTCTCTTACCTATAAATACCCGGACGGCGTTTCGAACATTTTACCAGGCATTCGAGTGAAGGTTCAATTGAATGGAGAAGATCATGAGGGTGTAGTTCTCGACAGTCACGGAAATGAGCCCAATTACCAAGTAAATCCGATTTTAAAAATCATCGATTCCCAACCAGTATTAACCGAAGAACAAATTGACACCGGTAAGTGGATGTCCGAAATCTATCTTTCAACGTTAGGTGAGTCATTGTTTAAAATGATTCCAAAGGGAAAAAGGAAAAAGGATACAAAACCTATCCCTTACGAAGTAAAGAACTCTCTTCTTTTTCAATTGAATGCAGAACAAAAAGATACGGTTGATCGTATACTTAATTCTCCAATTGAAATGTTCATTCATCTTCTTTTTGGGATAACAGGAAGTGGAAAAACAGAAGTATATCTTCATTTGATGAAGGAAATTTTGGAAAAAACAGATGGTCAAATTCTTTTACTTGTCCCAGAAATCAGTTTAACCTATCCAACAGTTAAACGAATTGAAACAATTTTTCCAGGTCAAATTGCTGTTTTGCATTCTTATCTACGAACTAAAGAAAAATTTCAAAACTATTATGATGTACTCACATTAAACAAACGTATTGTGATCGGAACTAGGTCGGCAGTGTTTGCTCCTTTTTCAAATTTACAATTAGTAATTATTGATGAAGAACATGATAATTCATATAAGGAAAATTCAAGTCCTAGATATCATGTACGTCAAATAGCTATGCATAGACTTCAAAAGACAAAAGGCAAACTCATATTGGGAAGTGCGACGCCCTCTTTAGAAGTTTATCACCAAGGCATACAAGGTAAGATAGGCTTTCATCGTTTGACAAAACGTGCAAACCCGGAATCTACTCTAGCAAAAATAGAAATCAATCAAACCACTGATGATAAAAAATTAATTTCCGGAGATTTACAATTTAGAATTCAAAACAGATTGCAAAAGAAAGAACAAACACTGATACTTTTGAATCGGAGGGGTTATAGTCCTTTTATTTACTCAAAAAATAAAAAGGAATTCGTTCTATGCCCAAAATGTTCGTCTACCCTTTGTTATCATAAAGAAGGGATTGTAAGGTGTCATTTATGTGGATTTAGTGAAGCCATGAAATATTTGAGCCAACGAGAAAATGGAGAGATTGAATTGATCGGTGCGGGAACCCAAAAATTGGAAGAAAACTTATTATCGTTATTTCCAACTGCACAGATCGAAAGACTGGACCAGGACTCCACAAGGAACAAAGAAATCATAGAACAAGTTCTCGATAAACTGGAAAGAGGGGAGCTAGACATTTTGACTGGGACACAGATGGTTGCGAAAGGATTGGATTTTCCGAATGTTACATTAGTTGGAATTATTAACGCCAATCATGGATTAGGTGTCCCGGATTTTAGAAGTTCAGAGCGAACTTTCGCTCTTCTTTCCCAAGTCGCTGGTAGAGCAGGCAGAGGAAAAATACCTGGTGAAGTTTTTATTCAATCGAATGATCCCAATCATCCCGTGATCCAATTGGCACTTTCTCAGAACTACCATGAATTTTATAAATGGGAAATTGAGTTTCGGCGCGCTCTCTGGTATCCGCCATTTTCCAGGTTGGCAAGGCTTGTATTTCGTTCGAAAGACGAGGATCTTTCTGCAAAGTTATCATTGGAATACCGAGAACAAATTGCGAACCTATTACCTGAGGGAAACAAAATCCAAATTCTTGGTCCATCGCCATGCCCATTCTACAAAATCGATAATAATTTTCGATATCATATCCTTTTGAAAGCACAGAAAATCCAGGAACTCAGAGAATTGTTAAAGCTTCTAAAAGATAAAATGAAAACGAATGCAAGATGTTATGTGGAGTTTGATTTTGATCCTACAGAAATGGTTTGAAACAACCTTGCCAAGAAATCTATAGATAAAACCCTCATCCTATGTCGATTTCGATTGGATATTTTGGTTCCCCATATTTTTCTGCAAATCTATTGGAAGAGATTCTCTCCGCGGGCATTATGGTCGACTTCGTAGTCACAAATGTAGACAAGCCAGTGGGAAGAAAAAAGGAGTTGATCGGAACTCCTGTAAAACAACTCGCCTTGAAATATAATATACCAGTATTACAAGCTGAGAGACTCCGAACAGATGAGGAAATCCAAAACAAAATCCTTTCCTTTCCTTCCAAATTACACGTCGTTTTTGCGTATGGCTCGATTGTCCCAGAAAATGTGTTTAATGCACCGGAATTTGGTAGTATCAATTTACATGGAAGTTTGCTCCCCAAATATAGGGGTGCGTCACCAGTTCAAACTTTTTTGCTTAGTGGAGAAAAAGTTACAGGTTATACGATTCAATATTTAGCCAAACAGGTTGATTCTGGAGATATTATTTACGCAGAAAACTGGGAAACAAATTTGGATGATACAACCGAATCATTGTTAAATGATATGACGAAACGGGGTGGTCAAAAAATCATTTCTTTGATCAAAGGTTTGCCAGATGAAAAATTTCGAGGCATCCCTCAGGACCATTCACTCGCAACTCACTGTAAAAAAATCACTTCTGAGGATCGAAGAATTGATTGGACAAAACCGGCGATTCAGATTCACAACCAGGTAAGAGCTCTCTACCCTGATCCCTTGGCCTATACAAGCTTTCGGGAAAAGAGAGTGATATTTTTGAAAACAACTTTACCTCCAGAGGCACCTGATGCACCAGAAAGAAAGGTTGGTAGCTTTTTTTTAGGCCATAAAAAAAGACTTTGCTGTGTCTGCGGAGACGGAAATCTGCTAGGTATTGAGATGGTCCAGCCTGAAGGAAAAAAGCCGATGTCTGGGTCAGATTTTTTTAATGGAGCGCGGGCATTGCCTGACGAAACCTTTTTGTGAAAGAGAAATTTCTAAAAATACTACCTTACAGTGGTTATGTTCTATTCCTGAGTTTAGGATTGTTGTTATTTTTTGTATCAGCGTTTTTAGTAGTTGTTGTCCGAACAAAAGATGAACAAAAGCTGACTATGCCTTCTGTCATAGGCAAAAACTATGTAGAAGTTCATAATGAATTACAACGTTTGCAGTTAAAAGTAAGATTAGAGACTTTGCGTATTCCGGAAAAGACAGATGGCATCATCTTGGCCCAATCGATCGACGCAGGAAAAGAAGTAGAGGCAGGATCAAAAATTTATTTAACGGTAAATATTGGATTTGATCGCGTGACCATTCCAGATCTAAAAGGTCAAGACCTCAAACGAGCGAAAGCAATTCTAGAAAAGGTTTTATCAGGTGAAGTTTACGTTCCTGTATCCATTGGTGGCGTCACATACGTTCCGTCAGTCGGGGATGAGCCTCCGGACACCGTTATTGAACAAATTCCTCATGCAGGCAAAGAAACACATTCAGGTGAAAAAATTTATTTGCTCGTGACGGAGGGAACATCAGAAAAAAAATCTAGTCTATTAGATGGAAATAAAAATTTAGAAAAAGATTTAACTTTTATACCGACACCGTTTGCCATCGATGTTCTGCAAAGAAAAAAGATACCGTATAGAATTACGGAAATAAAGAAAGCAGAAATCCGAGAAAACTCTGGCCTAACAGAATCTGTAAAAATGACAAACACCGGCGCCGAAATCGTATCATTTCTGCATAAAGCAGAAGAAAAATTAAACAATATATATGAGACAGTGAGTTATACGATAGATGATGATGATGTTTATTCTGCTGTTTTAACCTACAAAGATCCGACGAACGAATCCGAATTAAAAAAAGAAATTTTAACTTCTCAACCCTTGAAAGAAGATGATAAATTAAATTTGTTATTCTACCGCAATAAGGATGTTACCTTATCGTTAATTGGAAATCAAACTGGCGAAGCCAAAGTTTGGAAGTTTAAAGGAAAATATTAAACAGATGAAAATTTCTGCCTCCATTCTCGCTGCAAAACTTACAAATTTAGCATCCGAACTGCCAACCTACAAATCTGAAAGTATCGATTATATTCATATGGACGTGATGGATGGTAATTTTGTTCCTCAAATATCGTTTGGTGAAGCATATACAAAGGAAGTGAAATCACTCACCTCAATTCCGTTAGATGTTCATTTGATGGTCTCAAAACCAGAAGATCATGTAAGTAAGTATTTCCAATTTCAGCCGTATTGTATCACCTTTCATATTGAAACCACTAATTTTGCAGTAAGGCTCGCCGAAGAGATAAAAAAAACGGGAAGCAAAGTCGGAGTGTCTTTAAATCCGCAGACCCCTCCAGAGTCAATTTCGACCCTTCTTCCTTACCTTGACCTGGTGCTTATCATGACTGTCGATCCGGGTTTTTACGGACAAAGTTTTATCAAATCTGGATTTGAAAAAATTGAAAAAATCAGAAAGATGACCAAAGACTACGGAATTGAACTCGAAGTGGATGGTGGAGTCAACGAAACCAATATCAAACAGCTGGCCGATTTGGGAGTAGATCTCTGTGTTGTGGGATCGGGACTTTATAAAACAGGAGATCCCAATTCCCAAGGCAAAAAATTAAAAGAACTTGCAAAAAGGTAAGAACTCGCTCTTGACAGAGAGGGCTTGTTTCTAAAACCTGTTGCAAAAGAGGTATTTTTTCTTGGTTAAGTTAAGATTACAAAGAACTGGAACGAAAGCAGATCCACATTACAGAATCGTTGCAGCAGACATCCGTTCACCTCGTGATGGTCGTTTCATTGAAGCAGTAGGTCACTTTCATCCGAGCGCTCACGTTGCTAGTCAGAAATCAATTTTCAACGAGGAAAAAACTTTATCCTGGTTAAAAAAAGGCGCTCAGCCAACTGATACGGTCCTTGCCCTTCTAAAAAAAGACGGGATTTGGGCGAAACACAAAGGTTAATCCTTTAGCCTATGGAATCTCTCGTAAAATACATAGTTCGTTCCTTAGTTGATCAACCTGATCAAGTTTCTGTAACGCAGATTCCTGGGGAAGAAGAGTCAGTGATTGAGCTCAGAGTTGCCCAGAAAGATTTAGGCAAGGTCATTGGCAAAAACGGAAGGATTGCGAAATCACTTCGAACTGTTTTGCAAGCTGCGGGAACCAAACAAGGCAAAAACTTTACGTTAGAAATTGTCGACTGAAGATCGACTGATCCAAGTAGGAACCTTTGGTGGCACCTTCGGCATCAAGGGTTTTATAAAAGTCCACACAACGGGCGATTCTTTACTCAACATCAAGCTACCAGCACTTTTTGAAGTTCGCCTTTCCGCAGGTGAAACCAAAAAACTTAATATTCAGACTATCACTCAAAACGGAAACACGCTCATCGCCAAACTAGAAGGATACGATACTCCAGAGGCAGTGGCAATTTACCGTAATGCTTCGATTTTACTTCCTAAAAACCAGCTGCCAAAGATTGATCCGTCGGAAATCTATGTTATCGATCTTGTTGGACTTCAAGCCGTCAAAGAGTTAGGTGGTGAACCCTATAATTATACGATTGTAGAGGTTTTGGACAATCCCGCACATCCTATCTTGCGCTTAGTTCCAAAAAATGACGGTTTATTACCTGCAGAGATATTGGTTCCTTTTTTGGAACTTTACGTTGGGAAGTGGGATATTTCCAAAAAAGAAATCGAAATGCGATCTTGGGAGCTTTGGTTTGAGGTTTAATTTCATCACCTTGTTCCCAGAAAAAATTGAGGCATATTTTTCCACAGGGATTCCTGGTAAGGCAAAAAACAACGGCGTAATCGAAATTCATTCTGTTCATCTCAGAGAATTCGCTGGCAACAAACACAATAAAGTCGACGACACGATTTACGGTGGTGGCCCAGGTATGTTGATCCAAGTAGGTCCCGTTTTTCGCGCCTTAGAATCCCTTGGTGAAAATAAGGGCCTTGTCATTCTGATGAGTCCTTCAGGCCAATTATTCGACCAGAATCTGGCAGTTGAGCTTGCGAATTCAGGAAAATCGATCACCTTTATTTCTGGATACTATGAGGGTGTTGACCATCGCGTGACAGAGCATTTAGTTGACAGGGAAGTGGCAATTGGAAACTATGTAATTTCATCGGGTGATTTGGCCTCTCTTGTAGTAGCCGACTCGGTTTCTAGACTAGTTCCAGGCTTTCTCGGCAAAGAGGCGAGTTTAGAAGAAGAGTCTCATAATACAGAAGAAGAATTGGAATACCCGCAGTACACAAAACCCTTTGAATTTATGGGTTGGACTGTTCCGGAAATCTTGGTGAACGGCAATCACGAAGAAATTCGAAAATGGCGGCAGAAGAACCGCAAAACTAGAAATCATCCTTAGAGGAAGACATGAATCATATCATTGAAAAGGCACTTGCCAACGAGACGAAAAACGAGTTAAATTTTGAAATTGGTGATACCATCAAGGTTCATTATAAGATCATTGAGTCTGGCAAAGAACGGATCCAAGTATATGAAGGGATTGTCATTTCCATTGCGAATAAATCTCATAGCAAAACTTTTACAGTAAGACGAATCTCTTACGATATTGGCGTGGAGAGAATTTTCCCTCTGCACAGCCCAAGAATTGCAAAAATTGAACTGGTCCGTAAAGGTAGCGTTAGACGAGCGAAACTTTTCTATCTGCGTGAGAAAAAAGGTAAGTCTGGACGTATCAAAGAAAGAAAAGGTGGCCAAGCAATGGTGGCAAAAGATAAAAAACGCCAAGATGAAGCTGCTAAAAAAGCTGCACCAGCTGAAGCAGCTCCTTCCGCATAAATTACTCTTTCGAAAAAACTCCGAAAAGGCCATACTTTCCGGAGTTCCAACTTCCCTCTCACTTAATCTCTATTTCCGTTGACGAAGCTGGGCGCGGGTGCCTCGCTGGCCCCGTTTCCGTTGGATTTGTCTCGTTTACTGTTGAAAATTTAAGAAAGATTGAATCAGAGGAATTATTAGTCGGAATTCGGGATTCAAAGAAACTAACGTTAGACAAACGAAAACAGTTTGTTAGGGAAATCAAAGAGATAGCCGCTTTTTGGAAAGTCGTTTTTGTATCTCACCGTTATATAGATGCGTTTAACATCAACCGAGCCATTTTTTACGGGATCAACCGCGGAATCCCACACCATCTGGAACACAAGGATGTGTTTGTATTTGCAGATGGAAATTACAAGCTCCAATTGGGGAAAAAAATCGAGGGCTATCTTTCGCTACCGAAAGGAGACGATTTGGTTCCGAGTATTTCGGCAGCCTCGGTCCTTGCGAAAACGTACAGAGATACCTATATGGAAAAAATGGATCTAAAGTATCCCGGTTACGGATTTGGCCAACACAAAGGATACGGAACAGAGTATCACCGCGAACAGATAAAAAAAATAGGCATCTCTCCGATCCATAGGTTGAGTTTCTTAAAATTTCTCCGAAAGGAAGACCAGGAGAATTTATTTTCAAATGGTGAACCTTTTTGAACCTTTTGTCCTTTCCCTTCTAAAAACAATACCCAGGTATGCAAGTGAGAATCCTCCACAGAAACCAACTCCAACTCAAAATCTTAGCTCTCCACTTCCCATTAAAATCCCAAACAAACCACAAAACTCCCATCAGGTTTTGGCAGAACCAACGTTATTCCATCGACCCGCGAAAGAATTTTTTTTTTCGGAAGTCAAAATGGAGAGATGGATGGATGTCTTAAAACAAAATCAATCTCCAACGGAAGAGCTAAAACCCATCTGGAATTTTTTATTCCCAGAGATTCCTTGGTCCAAGGATCGTTTTTATTGGGAAGATGAGAGGGAAAGATCAAAAGCATACGGAACGATTTTTAAGGACAAAAATGCTTTTTATTTATGTGTTCACTTTGATTCGGCAAAAACTGGAAAAATTTCCATTTATATAGAATATCAAAACGGGGAAAAGCCCACCTGCACGATTATTTTCCGAGCAGTGAAGGAGGAAACTGCCGAGCGTATTATGTTGGATTCCTCCCAACTGAAAGAAGAGCTAAAATTCCTAGGAAAAATAAGGTTAGAAGTGGAAGCAGATAACGATCATATTGCGAATAAGCTTTCTAGCCAAGTAGGAATTCAAGTATGAAACAAAGAGCTGTCGCATTAGGTTATACGAAATTTGACAAACGAGGAGCACCAAGAGTCCTTGCATCCGGTGAGGGGTTTTTAGCGACACAAATATGTCAAATCGCACAAAAACATGAAATCGAATTTATTTCCGATCCTTTGCTAGTCGACTCGCTTTCACAAGTACCAGTGGGCACTGAAATACCAAAAGAACTCTACGATACCGTAGCGATTTTATTCCGATACCTACTTTCTAGCGATAAAAAGAAAAACAATTGATTGCTATTGTCTATGTAATAGTGTTTACAAGACGATGCGAAAAATACCAGTTTATGATCTCCTTCCGGGGACAAAATTTACGAAATCCGTGTATCTTGACAAGGATACGGTTCTTGTAGGATCCAAACAACCGATCACACAACAAGATTTAGATCGTTTGAAACAATTCGGCATATCCTTTGTTCTGACTGACGGCGAAGTGATTACTGGGATCGAAGACGAGAAGTCTGGTGGTGGCTCAGGCCATGGATTTTTTGATACTAACCTTCCGCTATTCCAAGATGACGAATATTCAGCGAGATGTAAATACATTCTAGAAAAGGCGAATTCAAGTAAGGTAGAGTTTAGCGCCGTATTCAAAGATGCCTTCGAATTGGTTCAAAAAACATATAGATCTGCAGCTGAGGGTCGTTATACGGAAATTAGAGAATTCCGTGAGGTGGCAGAGCGAATTGCTGACCATATAAAAGCTAATCCACAATTACCCATCATTTTATTATCCCATACTCATTCCGGTTATTATCTATATACACATATCTGTTATACGACCTTTATGACCGTATTGATAGGAAGTTTCCTGGAGTTTTCCAGACCTAAGTTGATTGATTTAGCTCTCGCCTCCTTGTTTGCTGACATCGGGATGGTGACAGTTCCAGAGGAAGTCTCAGAAAAAAAAGGAGCTCTCACAGAGCTTGATCTAAAAACGATTAAAAGGCATCCTGTTACGGGTTACCAAATTCTTACCCAGAAACTTAAATTAAAAAACTCTCTCGCAATCGTTTCTTTACAACACCACGAGGCAGTCGATGGAAGTGGTTATCCACAAAAAATATTAGCAAATCAGATTGAAGAAATTACCAAAGTTTTTATGATCGCCGATCAGTTCATTGCGATGATTATGCCGAGACCTTATCGCCAAGCTATTTTGCCTTACGATGCCATGAAGATTATGATCAGTGAAAACGTAAGCAGATATGATTTAAAAATGGTTCGTCTTTTTTTAAATAAGATGTCCATGTTTCCGATTGGCTCTGGTGTAATGTTAAGTGATCAAAGAGTGGGAATTGTTATTGATGCTAATAAAGACAAACCTCTTCGCCCGATCATACGCATCACAAAAGACAGTGAAGGTAAACGGATGAAGTTGCTGGAATTCGTTGATTTGATTCGCGACCTAAATGTTTATATCCAGAAGGCAGTTCCATTCTCACAAATTTATTGATCCATGATTTCTAGAAATATCGAGTTGGGTAGGTTAGGTGAAGATTTAGCCGTTCAATATTTAGAATCTACTGGCCACACAATTTTATTCCAAAATTTCCGAAATTCAATGGGTGAAATTGACATAATAAGCCTAAAAGATGAAGTTCTATATTGTACCGAGGTAAAATTCAGAACTCTGTCAAAAACGTTTCATCCACTTACAGTTTTTAATGCGACAAAACAAAGTAGACTCAGGAAGTTATATTACTATCTCTTAAAAGAAAATCCTGCACTTTCTCACCTAACAGTTTCGTTTTGTTTGGCCCATATAAATGAAAAAAGGGAAGTGCACTTTTATTCTTATCTCTTTTAAAATACTTCATCAAGGGATTTTTCCTTGTGTCCGATGTCTTGTGTATCCCAGGAAGATGGGAAGGCTCTCAAGGATGAGAGTGTATTGTTACAAGGAAGTAACTCATGAGACAATTAAGTGTATTAGGAAATCTAGCCGAGACAGATGAATTTGGTCCAGATCCAGTTCTTCTCAGAAAACGAGGGATGTCGGGAACCATTCAGAAAAAATTCACCAACTATAAAAAGAAGGTGGATGACCCCGCGTATATGGACTATGCCATCAATAAAATAGCCTTAGAAATTTCGCATTTTATCTCGAAATAGGTTCATTTGAGCTCTTCAAACAAAAGCGAATTTTCTACGAATTCGTATGCTTCCAGTAGGTGGTGTTCTTGTACCATAGGGGATAAATTAAAATCCGCTATAGTCCTTGCTAGATGCATGATGTTCCTTTTTTGTCGAAATGAAAAGTGTAAGTTGTCGTCTGTTAAATCGTTGTTATCAGATATTTTCGCATTGAATGGGAAACGAGTTTTCAGTTCTTCTTTCTTGCGATTGTTTCTAAATTCTACTGCATCCATTAATTTTTTTTTATAATCCAATCTTGATATTTCTACCAGTCTCTTTTCTTCATTTGCAAAAAGCTGCAAATGGATTGTAATCCGATCAATAAAAGGTCCACTGATTTTTTTTATATAATCTCTAAGTTGTTTTTTTGAACAAGGGCAGTTTTTAATTCCTTTGAAATTTCCACAAGGGCAGGGGTTCATCGCGGCAATCACAGTACAGTCTGCGGGAAGCGATTCCCTTTTTAAAACCCTAGCATGTTCAATTTTTTTTTCTTCCATTGGTTCTCTCAGGGCTTCAATTGCCTTTTCTTTGAAAAATGTAATTTCATCTAAAAAAAGAATGCCTCCATGGGCGAGGGAGACTTCACCTAACGAAAGCGTATTTCCGCCACCTACGAGGGCTTGTTCTGTAATCGTATGATGCGGATTCCGAAATGGCCTAGGTTTTAGTTTACCCGAAGTCGTAACTTTCGAGTGGAAGGGAATTCCTTCATAGAAATCAAAATCTGATTTTTCCCATTTTGGTTGGATGCAGGAAAGCATTTTTACGAGTTTGGTTTTACCAGTGCCAGGATTTCCGATTACGAGGCAATGGTGTCTGCCAAGTAGGCCGTAACAGAGGCCCGTGAAAGTTTTCATTTGGGAAGGGGTCAAAATCTCTTTTTCCCAACTGGGAACACTTTCCGACTCGGAAGGTGTTTCAAATGATTTAGGAAGGGGACTCAAGTCCATACCCGAGATGTCTCGTAGGGAATCCAAAAAGAGATAGCTAGCGTTTGGCAGCCTGGTATCTTTTAGGTCCGAAGGAATCATAAACACAGTGCCTTCTTGTTTGGGTGCAGCCCATAGAAGCTCCACAAGCTCATTCGGGGCAGTGATCTTTCCAGACAAGCTTAAGGAGCCAAGTGCTACCAAACGCCCAGGAAACGGACAAGACCATTGTCCTGTGGCCTCTAGGATTCCTAGTGCAATGGCCAAATCAAAGAAGGATACTTTCTTTGGTTTGTGGTTTGGATCTAAATTGATGATCACCGTATCAAAGGGAAACTCATATCCCGAGGCTTCGAGAGCAATCCGAATCCGGTCCTTCGACTCCTTAGTGTTTTGAGAGGCTAGACCCAAGATTTGGAATAAAGGCAATCCTTTGCGGATCCCGACCTCCACTCGAACGAAAATGCTCTCACGATCCATCAAGGATAAACTATGGATTTCGGACAGGTTAGGAAACATAAGTTAGCTCTTTATGAAATGGGAAAAAAAATCATCTTTTGGTACCAAAAAAAAAATAAGCTTTCCTTTTTAATGCTCCTATGTTCCCTTTTCATAGAATTCGTTTAGGTTGGTAGGTTGTTTCGCTTCTTTGCGCTTGTTTTACTCCTTGTTATGTGCAATTGTTCCCAAAGACTCATTGAGAAGGGGAAATTGCGTGAAATCAATGAATATTACGATGAAAAAATATACTTACTAAAGGAAGATTTAAAGCTTTCGTCTGAAGAAGTTATGAAAAAGGGAACATTGGTTCGGATATATATCGAGTCAACTCCCTCACTTCTAAAACTGAAGGTTTATCCGGCAAATGAAACGAGAGAAAACTCGACGGGAAAACTTGCCTCCTACATCATAAACGAAGATGTGAAAAAAAAGAAGTATGAGCTAGCGGACATTGAACTTTGGGTTGCTACCAAGTTTCAGGTCACAGAGCAGAAAAATAAAAAAACAAAAAAGTAAGTTAGGTTTGGGATGTTTCGATTGTTTCGTTCTTTTTATGTATTGAATTTGTTGATGATAAATTCAAGAAATCTCGATTCCCGTTCCGATAATTGGTTCGTGGGAAAGAAAAATTTACTCATTCTGTTTTTTAGTTTTGGGATCTGTTTGGATCTCAGTGCCAATCCTTTCCTACGATTTAATGAAGAGGTAGAAAAGACTCTATCTCCTACAACTTCCTCTGTTTTTAAGATTTTTGGAAGCCAAGAGACCGAAATGCAAAAATTATTTGCACAAGGAATCAACGAAAAATTAGAAGAAGATGATGCCCATCTTGCTTCCTTGGATTTTCCCAAGTATTTAGAAGTTTCCCCTGTTGTTAGCAATACTGTTGTCCACGAGTCTGGCATTGTCCTGAAAAAATATACCGTCCAAAAAAAGGACAATCTCTCTAAAATTGCTCGCTCTTTTGCTGTGGAAATGGCAAAAATCAAAAAACAAAATGGTTTAACTTCCTCCCAATTGAAACTTGGCCAGGTACTGGAAATCCCCGTTCAAATCAAAAACGCATCCTCTTCCAGAGTTATCAGAAAAAAAATATTTGTACTCCCTGTTCCGCAAAGTCGCATTACCTCGCGATTTGGCAGACGAGTGGATCCCTTTAACAAATACAACCGAGTCTACCACAGTGGTTTGGACTTGGCAGCGAAAGTAGGAACTCCTGTAGTTTCTGCTGCTGATGGGGAAGTCATATTTACTGGTCGGAACGGCGGTTATGGAAACTCGGTCATCATCCAACATAAAAATGGATATAAAACAGTTTACGCCCACTGTTCGCAGATTTTAGTAGAAGTTGGGGAATCAGTAAAGATGGGTCGGGTCATTGCTGCAGTTGGTCGAACGGGAACTGCAACGGGTGCACACCTTCATTTTGAAGTTTTCCTAAATGGAAAAATTATGAATCCTGAATCTGCCCTGAACATGACTGAAAAATTCGTAACGAAGCTTCCTAAATCGGAAATTGCTGGGATTTAGTTAGGGGATGTTCCCTTGAGGAACAAAACTTATGAATTCTATTCTCAATCGTATCCAAAGTAATAAGTTTGTCACACTGATTCCAGCTGTTGTTCTATTCTCGTTTTCACTTGCATATCTTTCTCGGCTATTGCTCCTTTTGTTTTTTGGAACAGAAACGGGGAACACATTGTCCTCTTTGCCGAAACCTAAATTGGCCAAACAAGAAGTCGTTCTCGCAATTTCCACATACGAGGAAATCGTCACTGGAAATCTGATCCGAGGTATTTTTTATGATCCCACCAAAGCAGACGCCAAAGGTCTAGACGGTTCCAATTTAGATCCTGAGATTGCTTCCGATAACGGCGATGCGGACCAAATGCTCATCACAGGTACTTTATCTGGTCACTGGTCTTTTGCACGGGTTACAATCCGCGAAAAGGCATCCAACGATTCGGAAGAATTTGCGATCGGCGAGATGGTTGGCGGCTATAAGGTCCAAGACATCGAACCTCATTTTGTTGTTTTGAAGAAAGGCGGATTGAACCTAAAAGTCAATATCGGAGAAACACCTGCCCAAGCCAAGGAGAGGTTACGTCCGAAGGGTGAAGAAAATGTGCCAGCCCTTGCTTCTAGCCAAACGGTTCAAAAAGTCCTTTCCAGGGAAGATGTGAATCGTAAACTGAAAGATCCGAACACCATTTATAAGAATGCTCGGTTTGGTCCACATCTAGTGGACGGTAAAATTGAAGGTTATAAATTGTATCAAGTCTCAAAGGAACATGTTTTTTACGCACTCGGGGCAAGAAGTGGGGATATCATTCGCCGCGTGAACGGAATGCCTCTCAATGAAACTGAAAAAATGTTAGAAATATGGTCCTCTGTGAAACAGGCACCTAAAATTACAGTAGATTTAGAAAGACAAGGCAAGATTATCACATATGAATTTATCATCCGGAACTAAAATGAACCGAAACTTTGCAATTCTAGTATTATTTGCTTCTTTCTATTTTCTCGTGACTCCCTCTTTTTCAGAAGACAAACCAGAAAAAATAAAATCAAAAACAAAATCATCCTCTGGATCAGAAGCAGCCACATTTACAGCTGATTGGCGAGATACCGAGTTAAAAGATTTTTTAATGGGAATGAGTGCTATTATCAAACGTAACATCCTAATCGATGATACCGTAAAAGGAAAAAAAGTTACCATTATTTCCCAAAGACGAATCCGAGTAGAAGATGCATTTTCTTTCATGAAATCCGTGTTAGAATCTCAAGGTTTCGGTTTGATAGAAGAAAATGATTTGATAAAAGTTGTCAAAATAAAAGATGCACTCGCAAAATCTCCGTTAGTAAGGATTGGCAAAGAACCTGTATCGGAAAGTGACATCGGATTAAATAAAACAATCACACAAATCGTTCCTTTAGAATTTGCAAATGCCAATGAACTCGAACCTATATTAAAACGTGTAACATCTCCTGATACAGATATCATCATTCCGAAAAATCAGAATACACTTCTTTTATCAGGATCATCAGCAGATATCAATAAACTCCTTAAATTAATAGATAATTTAGATGTAAAATTGGAAGGACCAGGAGCGATTTCTTCCGCGGGTGATATTCATATCTATACATTAGAATACAATGAAGCTGAAAAACTAGCAGCCATTCTTGTTAAGTTGGACATGCCGGAACTACCAGCTACAGCACCGACCCAACCAATTGCGGATGGAACAGAACAAAAAATAGCTCCTCCTCCGGTACAACCTGCGGCCCAACCGCAACGACCAGGTGGCAAACAAGAAAAGATAAAAGCAGTTGCACATAAAGAATCAAATTCCCTTATTATCACGGCGCTTCCGCAGGAATGGGAAGAAATCAAAAAAATCATAAAGGTGTTAGATTCTGCAAGAAAACAGGTGTTACTCGAAGTCTTGATTGTGGAGTTGACATCTACAGATCTGAATGATTTTGGTATTGATTGGCGATACCAACAGAATGCATATGGGCAGTTTAATACTGGTCTTGCGGCACAAGGTGGAGTGATCGATAAAAATGGTCGACCTACAAATGTAAACACTCTCTCGGGTTTTTCACTTGGTTTTATTCGAAGAGGTGGAGAACAAATCATTGGTATTTTAAATGCCAATTCAACAAATGAAAATTTTAACGTACTTTCGGCTCCCCAAATTTTAACTTTAGATAACCAAGAAGCTGAAATCAATGTAGGGCAGGACGTCCCTGTTAGAACACAAAATAGAAACGCAGGTTTGGGTGGAGATAACGCTGTGACAGTCGCGAACTTTGAGTATCGCCCTACAGGTATTAAACTAAAATTTACTCCACATATAAATAAAAATAATAGAATCACATTAGACCTATACCAGGAAATCAAAAACGTCGCTGGTATATCCTCTGAAGCTACCGGTGGAAACCCAACGTTTAACAAACGTGATATTAAAACTACAATTGTTGTCGATAATGTACAAACAATTGTGATCGGGGGTTTACTTTCGAATGACAAACAAAAGAAAGTACAAAAAATACCTTTACTCGGTGAAATTCCTTTGATTGGGAATTTATTTCGCCGGTCTACAAATCAGTTGCGAAAAACGAATTTGATGGTATTTTTGACACCTCACATTCTTGAGGATCGTGAAAAATCTGATCGTATGACGATTCAAAAGAAAAATGAACAAGAACGAATGTCGGACGAAAGAGAAAAGAGACTTCGATGAGAAAAAGTTTAGGTCAAATTCTATTAGAGGATGGAATTCTAACCGCCAAGGATTTGGAAGATATCGCCAAACAACAAGAAAAAACAAATCTTCCTCTCACCCATATCATTCAAAAGAAAGGCCTGGCTTCTGAGATAGATATCTTAAAGGCACTCTCGAAACTACACCGTCTAGAATTTGTCGAAAAAATCGAATTCCAAGCCAATGAGCCTATTTATTCTAAAATCCCTTTAAAACTCATCCAAAGATCAAAAATTGTTCCTTATCGCATAATCGGAAACGTAGTTAAGGTTGCAACGAGTGATCCTACGGATTTACATCCGATGGATGATATCCGAGCGTTTTTAAATGGTTATGAAATTCAATTTGTACTAACTCCTGAACAAGAAATCATGCGCATCATCCATTCGCAGTTCGACAAATCAACTGCTGAAGCAAAAGAGATGATGGATGAGATGGATGGATCCTTTGGAGATTTAGCCGATGCATTCGAAACGGATGCTTTGGATCTATCCAACGAAGCGCCGATCATCAAAATGGTAAACGTGATATTGTCACAGGCAGTTTCAGAAAGAGCTTCCGATATTCACATTGAACCATTTGAAAAAACTTTGATTGTTCGATACCGCGTTGATGGAATTCTCCAGAAGGTTTTATCTCCACCTAAATCATATCTAGCTGGGATTTCCACAAGAATCAAAATCATGTCCAATTTGAATATTGCCGAAAACCGGTTACCGCAAGATGGAAGAATAAAGCTCCGGTTAGCTGGAAAAGATGTAGATGTTAGGGTATCTATTATACCTTGTCAATTTGGTGAGCGCATTGTTATGCGTCTACTAAACAAAACGGATCAAAAATATTCCATTTACGGAATGGGTTTTACTGATCAGATATTGAATGATTTTAAAGAACTGATTTATAAACCATATGGTATTATATTAGTTACTGGTCCCACTGGATCTGGTAAATCAACAACACTTTACTCTGCCTTACAAGAAATCAACACCGAGGAAAGAAATATCATCACCTGTGAGGATCCCGTTGAGTATCAAATAGATGGCATCTCCCAAATGCAGATGAGCGAAAAAATTGGCCTTACTTTTGCGGCTGGTTTACGGTCTATTTTGAGACAGGATCCGGATGTTGTAATGGTAGGGGAGATTCGGGATGAGGAAACAGCCAGAATTTCGATACAAGCATCTTTAACTGGTCACTTGGTTTTTTCAACGCTTCACACGAATGATGCCGCATCGGCTGTGACTCGACTTGTAGATATGGGAATTGAACCTTATTTGATTACCTCAACAGTTCTTGGTTTTATGGCCCAGCGGCTTGTTCGTGTTATTTGTAAATCATGCAAAGAGTCTTATAAACCGACTGACAAGGATTTGATGGCGCTAGGAATTTCGCGGAAAGAGTTGAAGGGTGGAGTATTGTATCGAGGAAAAGGATGTTCGGCTTGTCTAAATTCAGGGTATAAAGGAAGAACTGGCATTTACGAATTATTGGTAATGGATGACGATGTTAAAAAAGCCGTCTTACAAGGAGCAGATGCCAATAAAATCAAAGAAATCGCATTGAAGAATGGTTTGTCGACACTTAGAGATTATGGTAAAATAAAAGTCCTGGAAGGTGTAACAACGACAGATGAAGTTGTAAGGGTAGCCTAAACTATGCCACTCTTTACCTACGTTGCTTTTAATAAAAAAGGCAAAGAAGAAAAAGGCATCGTGGATGCCAATAACATCCAAGCAGCCAGAACTAAACTTAAAAACAAGGGACTTTATGTTCGCTCCATTGCCGAAGATAGAGAAAAAGAGGAAAGAGATTTATTCCCGTTTTTAACGAAACTGCTCTATCGTATACCTCGAAAAGAGGTTGGATTATTCTCAAAAATGTTAGGTACTCTTTTAGGAGCGGGCATACCGCTTGACCGCTGTTTGATGTCGATCATTGATCAAATTGAAAATGTATATCTCAAAAAAGTTGTGATTGAGATGCGAGCAGATATTACTGAAGGGCTATCTTTATCTGAATCGATGAAAAAACATCCGACAGTTTTTCCTGATCAGTATCCCTCATTAATCGCAGTTGGTGAGTCAACAGGTAATTATGAAGACACCTTGCATAGATTAGCTGAATTGGAAGAAAAGTCTGCTGAATTAAAATCTAAAGTACAAGTAGCCATGATCTATCCTGTAATTATGGGTGCACTATCACTTGCTGTTTCCGTCTTTTTACTTATCGTAGTTATCCCACAAATTGAACAGTTGTTCGCTTCCTTTAATGCGACTTTGCCACTCATTACCCGTATCGTCATCGGTCTGTCTTATTTCTTAACCAATTATTGGTGGTTGATCCTAATTTCTATTTTTGGTGGATCATTAGCTTTTGCAAAATGGAAGGCAACGGAAAATGGAATCAAGGTTTGGGACCGCTTTATTCTAAGGGTTCCTGTAGTTGGTTCCCTTTTGAAGAAAGTTCTTGTATCCAATTTTGCTCGGAATCTGTCGATCCTTCTAATGAACCGAGTTCCTCTAATCGTGTCCTTAAATATTGTTTCGGATGTGGTAAACCATACGGTTTTTAGAGAGGAAATCACAGCGGCCATCGTCAAAATAAAGGAAGGTGGGAAGTTATCTGATTCCCTACAAGGATCCCAAATCCTATCCCAAATGGTGCTTGGGATGCTAAGTGCAGGGGAGGCGTCAGATAAAGTACCCGAAATGATGACAAAACTCTCAGAAATTTATGAAAGTGAAGTTGATACGGCAATAAAATCTTTGACCCAGTCTCTTGAACCGATTATGATTTTGGTGATGGGGGGGATTATTTTTACGATCATGGCTGCGATCATGACTCCCATGTACAAACTTACACAAGAAATTCAAAATATGTAGAATCTAGAGGAAGAAAGAATGAAAAAATTCGGTAGAAAAAGAAAATGGAAGGAAGGGCTAACTTTAATTGAGTTAACGGTTGTAATATTGATCATTGGCTCTTTGATGGGAATTTTGTATGCTGGATTTAAAAACTTTGGAAGTGGAAATGATAGCCAGGCAAAACTGAAAGTGCAAAACGATAGCAGGATTTTGGAGATTAAGCTACGAGAGTATTTTGATAAGTTTTCTAAATATCCTACGGAAGAACAGGGTTTACGTGCGCTCGTGGAAAGACCTGATGATGAGGAAATAGCCGTTGATTATGAACCATTGATCCGTGATAAATCTGTTCTGAAAGATCCTTGGGGAAGTCCATACCAATTAAAGTATGATGAGAACAATGCTTACCAAATTTTAACTCTCGGAGCCGACAAAAAAGAAGGTGGCGAGGGAAGAAATAAAGACTTTAACATCCTAGATTCTGAAGATTATCCGACTGCACTTAAATAGATGTTAATCGCTGGCAGGAGAAAAACCCGCCAAAAGAGAGTTCGATCTGGGTTAACCTTGGTCGAACTCGTGATCGTAATTATGATCGTAGGATTTCTGATGGTTTTTGTCGGAGGGATCTTACGAAACTTACTGATTCCGACAACAGAGGACGTATCCGTAAAACTTTCAGAAGCCTTTAAGTTTGGGGCTGAAAAAGCCCAACTGATAAACCAGACAGTTGTATTTCGCTATAATTTTAGTAAGGCTGAGTATCAGTTTTTCAGCTTAAAAAGAGAGGAAGATGGGATCGTTGAAGAATCTATTTTAAAAAAAACAAAACTTCCCTTTTATTCAAAAATAATCAAAACGAGAGATTTTTCAGGGAAAGTAAATTATCAGGGAGACTTAAAAATTTTATTCACACCGCAAGGTACTACCACTGATTTATTTTTGTATCTGGGTAGTGACTCGGATATAAAAAAAACAATGCAACTATTTCGCTATTCAGGCAAAATTAAAATTTATCCAGGCGAATTCATTTTTGAAGATCAAAAATCTGATAAAAGTAAAATTTCCTATGGATTGGATGAACGTGATGAACAAGTCGATACAAATTCGAATTCACCAAAACAACCTCCAAGATAAATTTAAAGCCGGGTTTACTCTCATTGAAGTAACCATTGGAATGGCTATGGCTACGTTTGCGATGGTTTACACCTACACGATGATCGCCGATGGAATGAAGTATCAAAAACAAGGTGTTCAACTTGCCAATGCCGTACATTTGGCGAAGATCAAAATGGCCCAAGTAGATTCCTCTACAACCATGACCTCTGATACTACCAAAGGGCCTGTCCCTGGTTTCCCAGGATATGAATTTATAACTGAGATAAAAGAAGAGGAAATGGATTTGTTGAAGCTTGCGGGTGGTCCGAATGCAGATGCATTGAGAAAAAAAGCACCAAAAGATTTGTTAGGTGACAAGGATGTTGGACTCAATGATTTAATGAAAAAAACGGGTAAAAGCAAAACATTTGAAACAGGTGGTATCTTAAAAGTCTTTCGTGTGAAGGTAACCATTACTTATCCAGACGGTATTTCAAATAAAACGTATGCTGTAGAGACCTTCCGATCCGCAAAATATTAATGAAACTAAAACGCGGATTTACACTCGTAGAAATCTCCATCGTTGTTATGGTGTTAGGAAGTATTTTTACGGGTATTTTTATGGTTTTTTTTACCTCCAATAAAATTGCCAAAAAGGGTGCTTCCGAAAAAGGCGCGAATCGAAAAGATGTTTTATATGCAGTAGAAAATATTAGATCAAGTATTGCTCGAACCTACTTTATCGACAACCAAAGAAGAGTTTTATTTGTTGGAAAATCGGACGGCGTAGGCGGCGAAAGGAATGACCGACTTGTATTCTGTTCGGCGAATCCTAACGCTGAGGACGAGGACAGCGCCTCTGTTCGAGAAGTTTCTTTTTACCTGAGAAAAATGGAAAAACCGAGAAGGCCTGATCTATACTATTTGATTCGGAGAGAAGACGAAATGGTCGATAATTTTCCAACTCAAGGGGGAATTGAACATATACTTCTTGAAAACGTGAAGAGTTTTCAGTTAAAATATTCAGAACGAGGCGATAAATGGGTAGAAGATTGGAATTCTCGGTCCACGAAAAAAATTCCCAGACTCGTTAGGATTGAAGTGATCTCTCTAGTAGGAAACGCATTTTTAAAATATGAATCCCTCGCACATCCGGTCATACTCTTCAAATAGACGAAAGCGTGGTGGATTTATGGTGCTGATTTTGATCATGGCACTTGGATCAGCCTCTCTTTTTACTGCTAGCAAATTTTTCCAAGATGCAGCCACAGAATACCAAATTGCCAAAACGCAAGCAGATGGCTTTCGGGCCCATATGTTGGCAAAGGCTGGATTTATGGGAGCTGTAGGTGCTTTGAAAAAAATACCTGAGGAGGTCCTTTATCAGTCAGGACTTGCACTCGATCCTCCGCCCATCCCACTCGGTGGTGGCGTCATTTATTATACGATGAGCCCGGAAGACGGCAAAATCAACGTAAACTCTCTGATCAAAATATATGATGACCAACCGAACCAGAGATCCATCGAGATGATGACTCGGCTTTTCAATCAGTTCGGTTTAAAAAGGGAGCTAATTTTTCCCATACTCGATTGGGTAGATGAAAATCAAACCGAGACAGGAGGAGGAGCAGAACAATATTATTATTCTAGGCTCAAACCTCCTAGAAAAATTAAGAATGCGCCCCTGTATAGTCTGTCCGAGATTCTAAATGTCAAAGGGTATGATCGAGCTATTGTATATGAATCTTTGAAACCAAAGGACTTTGATAAAAATAATTCAAAGGCCTTTTTAACCGAGGAAGAGAGGGCTCTTCGTTCCGATAAAGATTATGTGCTATCAAATAATATTACGGCATACCTTCCTGCAGGTGATTCTTACGACGATCGGATCAATATCAACACGGCACCGTATTTCGTATTGATGTCTCTATCAGATTTTATGACGAAACAAGCAGCGATGAAGATTTTAAAGCTTAAGTTACAAAAAGGTGGCTATATCAAAGAGTTAAAAGATCTTGAGAATGAACCCGAATTTCAGGTAAAAACCTCAGGAGAATTGACACTTTATAAGGAGCTAGCGGGCGAAGGCACCGAAGTTTCGGGTGGTCGCATAAAAACAAAAGGAGAAGTATACAAAATTACGGGAGTCGGTATCATCAAGGACAAGGTGACTCGGAAGGTCACCGGACTATTCGATCTGACCAACAACCAAATGTTATACTATACGGAAGATTAAGCATGTTCTCATTTGATCAATATCTTGCCATCGATTACGGAAGTACCTTACTGAAAGGGGTTCTCTTTAAAAAAGTACTCGGGAAGGTAACCATTTTACGGACTGAAAGTTTACCAGTCGTTCACTTAGATGAAAATGAAGGCGATCCTTATGAGTATAACATTGTGCGATTTATACAGTCCTTTTTCCCAGAAGAAGAACGATTTTTATTAAATTTAGGAATACACAATTTATTTGTTCGTGATCTAACTATCCCACTTACTTCAGAAAAAGCTATTTTAGAAGTTCTACCATTCGAGGTGGAAAACCTAGTTCCATATCCAATGGAAGAATTGGAAGTCATCGGAAAAACCTGGAAAGTTGGGAAGGATTCATCGGAGCTAATTTGTTTTAATGTCCATCACTCGGAATTGGATCGAGCCTTAAAACCGTTTGCCAAAGGTGACCTTCAACTCTCTTGTTTGTCATTAGATTCATTTGTTATATCATCTATTATATCAAAACATCATAATTTGCTAATACATGAAAAAACAGTATTGCAAATTGATATTGGTGGCAAATACTCGATTTTAAATGTCGTACAAGAAGGTAAATTAAGACATACGCGACAAATATATTTAGGTGGGCAGGAGATTTCAGAAGAAATCAGCAAATTGTTAAAATATGAATTGTCTCAAGTAGAAGAGTTAAAAAAGGAAATCTCATTTTCCATTTTTGGGTCAGACGAGAATAGTGAACGTGAACAAAAATTATTAAGTAGATTTTCAATAGCGCAACCTCAATGGAAATCAATTAAAAAAATCATCCAATCAAAGATTGAAGCTGTCATCCATGAGATTGAAAACAGTATCTTTTCGCTTAGCGAAAACGAAAGACCTTCTCTTGTTTTATTATCAGGCGGCGGTAGTTTATTTCCAGGTCTCGTAGAACACGTACAGAGTCGGCTAAATTTGCCTGTGAGTCGGTATGATTTTTTAGGTATTTCTGATCCAACACTCGTTACGGCTATTGGAACCGGCATTCATTTTGAATCCAGAAACCAGGTGAATTTTTTAGGTACAGGATTCGCAAAAAAAATAAACTCGAACAGGTTTCGAATCAGTGCCTTTCGACCTCATTTGATTTTAGTTGGGATATCCTTAATACTTCTGTTAGGTGTATTTATAATCGGAATTGTTTTGGATAATCGAAAAATAAGTGCGAATAAAAAAATTCTTCAGGAAAAATTTAAAACAGGCATAGGTGGAGAGTTATCTGAAGATGAGGACGTTATCGTAACAGCTGCAGCAAGATTGAAAGCAGAGAAAAAAAAGACGGAGATATATAGACTATTTCTCTCCAAAGAAAGTATCCTTGATTTGATGAATGATCTATCGGAACAATTTCCGAGTAATGAAGCACTGCCTTTTGTGTTGGATCAATTTAATTTTGAGGAAAATGAAATTCAAATCTATGGTAGGGTGAACGAATTTGGGGAAATCGGCACAATCCAAGCTGCCCTTGAAAAATCAGAAAAATTTACGAACATCCAAGTATTGAACAAACGTTTGATAACGGGTGTTAATAAATTGAAAGTTAGCTTCAAAATTAAAATGGACTTAGTGATTCCAAAGGATGAAATCTAATGTTAGATAGACTAAATGACCGGGAACGTTTACTAGTATTTGGTGCCTTTGCATTTGTAGCTATTTTGGGAATTTATACCGTTTTGTCCGTCTTTGTGGATCTCCGAAACAAACTTACAGAAGAAATATATGAAACTAGGTCACAAGCTACACAATTAGATCGAATCATCCGCGAATACAATTATCTTCGCAGTTTGCAAACGGGTGGCAGTGAAGAAGATGTCAGTGTTATGTACTCGAAATTAGACCAAATCCTGGTGCGCTATAATTTAAAAGATAAAGTCCAAACGATGAAAGATTCTACCACGACCATTCGAAAAGATTATAGCAAAATCCAAATCGATGTTTCGTTTCGTTCGGTTTTACTTCAAGATGTCATAAAAATGATTTATGACATCGAAAAAAATAAACAGGTTCAAGCAAAAGTTGATTATCTAACATTTAGAAAACCTTTTGCTGAAAAAGAAGTTTACGATGTTAATCTAAAGGTATCTTCCTATAGCAGGATTTCAAAAGGAAAATAGTATGGGAAAACAAAAGGGAATTGAGGCCGAATTTACTGAGGAGACTATTTCCGAAGATGAAGAAGTTTTAGAGTCATTATTAGAAGAAGAAGGTGATTCCGCTTCCGATTTCGAGGAAGTAGAAGAGGAATCTCGTCTAAACTCAAAAAAAATCATATCTTTGATAGGTCTGGGAATTTTTTCGTTTATTGTTTTTTTACTTTTTACGTTTCCTTTGGATGAGATGGTTAGATCCTTGCTCGGAGACATTTCACGTGATTCGGGTTTGGTGGTCGAAGCCAAAGAAATCCATTTTCCTTTTTTTGGTCGTAAGTCTTTTGACTCTTTTTCTGTTCAGTTTTCCAATGGTAATCTAATCAAAGCTGAGGAATTGAGCGTTTCAGTTTCGATGATCGGTCTTTTGAACCAAAGGATCGATGGCGATGCCGAAATTGGTTTTTTTAAGTATGAAGGTAGCGATACATCCCTTCAAATCAAATCGATTTCTTTCCCCCTCCGCATTGCCTCGATTGATGATAAAATTACGAAATGGAATGGAGAAGGGGAAATTGAATTATCTGGCGGGAAATTTTTCGAGTCAATGGAAATTCCCATGCTCGGTAGTTTAAAAGGATATGAAATCCGAAAGGGATCAATTCAGTTTAAAATTAGGTCAGGTAAAGTTTTGATCGAAAAAGGGTTATTAGATTCGTCGATTGCCAAAATTCAATTTCAAGGTGTGATCCGATTATCGGATGTGATCACATTATCTCAGTTAGATTTGAAGTTATGCGCTACATTGAATGAAAAATTTGCCTTAGAACGCCAAGACATTGCAGGTCTTGCAACTCTCTTGCCGCAAGAAAACGGAAGGATTTGTGTCCCGATTAGAGGTTCTATTTCCTCGCCAAAAGTCGATATCCCCAACTTAAACCAATTTGGAAATACGAGCGGAATTCAAACGGAAACGCCCACTACGACAACACCAGAAGGTGGTAATCCAACGTCAGTAACGCCTGGAAACTAAGTAACCTACTGATTCTGCAGGTTACTCAATCGCGTTATTTTGGATTAGGAGCAGCCGGTCGTTGCACCGCAAGAGATACATTTTAAACACGCACCGTTTCTTACCATCTGGAAGGAACCGCATTCCGTACAAGAATCTCCCGTATAACCCTTGATTCTCGCTTCTGCAATATTTCTGAGTGTTTCTGCAGCCGTTGCAGTCCCAGAAGAAACCGCACTTGGGTTTGCCGCTACTGCAACAGCCATAGGCTCAAGTTTGGATTCTGTTAGAGCGGTTTTCATGGAAAGCGTAATTGGCAACGGGTTCTTAATTCCGTTGCTAGGTGACTTTCCCATGATGTCTTCTCTTGGTGATTCAGCTTTTCTGCCTACTTCGTCTGTCCTCAAGTCTTCTGGTGAAACTTGAGCTAAGTCATATCGACCAAGATAAGTGATCGCTAGCTCTCGGAAGATATAATCTATCACAGAAGTTGACATCTTGATATGCGGATTTCCTGAGACCATTCCGTTCGGTTCAAATTTAAAGAAGGTAAACGCTTCGACAAACTCTTCAAGAGGTACACCATGTTGGAGTCCAAGTGAGATCGCAATTGCAAAGGCATTCATCAATGACCTAAAAGCTGCACCTTCTTTGTGCATATCGATAAAAATTTCACCTAACTGACCGTCTTCATACTCTCCAGTTCGTAAGTAAACTTTGTGTCCACCTACCATGGCTTTCTGAGTATAACCAGCCCTGCGATGCGGAAGTTTTCTTCTTTCGGAAATGTATTTGTAGACTAATTTTTCTGCTGTTTCTGTTACCGATTTTGGCATCGCTACCGCAAGAGGTTTGTCTTCTTCTTTTTCCTCTTCAATGGAGGAGAGCAGTTGGTAAACGGAATTCAAAGGCTGAGAAAGTTTCGACCCGTCTCTATAAAGAGCATTTGCCTTGATCATCACTTTCCAGGACATAAGGTATGCATTTTTTACATCGTCAATAGTTGCTTCTTCCGGAAGGTTGATGGTTTTGGAAATGGCACCCGAGATAAATGGTTGGGCCGCAGCCATAATTCGGATGTGAGATTGATAAGATAAAAATCTTTTTCCGTATTTCCCACATTTATTCGCACAATCAAAAACTGGAAGATCCTTCTCTTTGATATACGGTGCATTTTCAATCGTCATCGTTCCACAAACATAATCATTTGCTTGGTTGATATCTTCTGCAGAAAAACCTAAATATTCCAATAGGTTAAAATTCGCGCTGTTGTATACTGTTGGATCAATGCCGAGAGTTTTTGCGAAAAAATCTTCTCCAAGGGTATATTTGTTAAAGGCAAACTGAACATCAAAAACAAACGGAAGTTGTTTTTCTAACTTTTCCAAAATTTCTTCCGTAAAGCCTTTTTCTTTCAATCTGGCAGTATTTACCCCAGGTGCTCCATTAAAAGTAGCATGGCCTTTACAATAGTTTACAATTGCATCTTGTTCTGCTTGAGAATATCCTAATTTTTTTAGCGCCAGCGGAACTGACTGATTGATGATTTTAAAGTATCCGCCACCTGCTAACTTTTTGTATTTTACTAATGCAAAATCTGGCTCAATCCCAGTTGTGTCGCAGTCCATCACAAGACCAATAGTACCTGTCGGTGCAATGACCGTAACCTGTGCGTTTCGGTAACCGTAAAGATTTCCCAGTTCCAATGCACGATCCGAATCTTCTTTAGCGGCATCTAATAGGTAACTCGGTAAAAATGACGGATTGATTCCAATCGGTGTGATTGTTAGACCTTCGTATTCTTCTTTAGGGGCATTGTAAGCAGCTTTTCTATGGTTTCTAATTACACGTAACATGTGTTCTTTGTTACGTTCATATCCCTCAAATGGACCCAATTCTTTAGCCATTTCCGCAGAAGTAGCATAGGCGGTCATGTGCATGATACTAGAAATCGCACCAGTTACTGCCATCGCCTCTTGGCTATCATAAGGAATTCCCATTACCATCAAAAGTGATCCAAGATTCGCATAACCAAGACCGAGTGTTCTGAATTTATAAGAAAGTTCTGCAATCTCCTTAGAAGGAAACTGTGCCATCAAAACAGAAATCTCAAGAATGATGGTCCAGATTTTGTTTAGATATCGATATCCCTGAACATCAAAACTTCCGTCTTCTCTGAAAAACTTAACTAGGTTCGCGGAAGCAAGGTTACATGCTGTATTGTCCAAAAACATATATTCGGAACAGGGATTTGATGCATTGATGTTTCCATCTTCAGGGCAGGTATGCCATTCGTTAATAGTTGTATGATACTGAGTACCAGGATCTGCCGAACTCCAAGCTGCATTGGAAATTTTTTCCCAAAGATCACGTGCTCTAACAGTTTTTGCTGGTTTTGGTTCTCTCGACTCACGATGAGCCTTTTCTTTTTCAGTTCTATTATAAAGATTAAATGGTAAGTCTTTTTCAACGGCTTCCATAAAATCATTTGTGATTCGGACGGAGTTATTTGAGTTTTGGCCAGAGACAGTATTGTAGGCTTCGGACTGCCAATCTGTCGTTAGTTCTTCAAATAAAATGTCTTTGTAACCTTGTTTTGATAAATCTAATACTCGTTTGATGTAATTGTCTGGTATATAAGATTTCCGTGCTTTTAAAATCGCTGCTTTTAAAGCTGTATTAAAAATCGGGTCGTAAGCTTTTTCTTCACCTAATGTTGGTTTCGCCTGACTGCAGGCAGCCATAATCTCGTTTAGTAAACGATTGTTTAAAATCGAACCTGTGACAAGCGAGGCGACTTTTTTCTCTTCCTGAACTTTCCAATCGATAAATTCTTCGATGTCTGGATGGTCCATATCCAAACATACCATTTTCGCAGCTCGCCTTGTGGTTCCGCCAGATTTTATGGCACCTGCTGCTCGGTCCCCGATCTTGAGAAATGACATTAGGCCAGAACTTTTCCCACCACCTGACAGAGATTCGTTGCCAGCTCGGATATTTGAAAAATTTGTTCCTGTTCCTGAACCATATTTAAAGAGGCGAGCCTCGCGCACCCAAAGGTCCATAATGCCACCTTCGTTAACCAAATCATCATCAACTGATTGAATGAAACATGCGTGAGGTTGGGGGTGTTCATACGAAGAATTGGAACGAACTAATTTAGAGGATTTTGGATCTACGTAGTAGTGGCCTTGGGATTTACCATCGATTCCATAAGCCCAATGTAAACCTGTATTGAACCATTGAGGTGAGTTTGGTGCCGCCATTTGACTTGCGAGCATAAAGGCAGTTTCTTCATAAAAAATCCGTGCACTTTCTTCTTCAGAAAAGTAACCGTGTTTAAAACCCCAGTAGGTCCAACACCCGGCCAATCGATGAAACACCTGTTTGGAGTCAGATTCTCCGATAAAACGGTCTTCTGGTTTTAAGGCGCTGAGTTTTTCCTCGTCAGGTACGGAACGTTGTAACCATTCAGGAATTCCTTTCTCTGCTACTTTTTTTAAGTATTTGGGAACTCCCTTTCTGCGAAAATATTTTTGAGATAGGATGTCCGTTGCAACTTGCGACCAGAAATCAGGCACTTCAATATTAGGAGCTTCAAAGACAACTGATCCGTCTGGATTTGTAATTCTGGAATCTCGTTTCACCCACTGGATATTTGGATAAAGCCCAGTATTTTCCTTTGTAAAATGCCTATCTATTTTCATGCAAACCCCATCTCAACAACTTCGATTTTATATATTTCGCCCGACCGGAACCGATACGGATTATGTCACAATATGGAAATCCAAACTTTGAAACATTCATTTTTTCACTCTATTTTCTAAGAGCAGTTAATTTTTTTCACAAAGAAATTGGATTACGTCACATAAATAAATCTTGACCTAGGAGGTCATTTTTTTAGAATGTCCACAGAGTTTGGTTATTCCCCTTTAGCTCAGTCGGTAGAGCAAATGACTGTTAATCATTGGGTCGCTGGTTCGAGCCCAGCAGGGGGAGCCACTTTGTACTGCCAGCCTGATATCTTTTTCACCTGCATTCTTTTTTACGAGTAAAATCGCACGGAGATTGTTCCGTATAGGACCTGTTTTCGCTCTTTTTCTGGTCCTTACTTTTCATTCTTCGCTTTTTTCCGTTCCTATTTCCGATTCTCCAGAACAAGTCATCTTTGTGATTCCAACTCCAACATCTTCCAATGGAATACTCATTCGATACGAAATCAAAGAAGGGCAATGGCAAAAATTAGAGCCAGAATGGGAGATTAAAATGGGAAAAAGTGGGATTGTCCTCGGCAGCGAAAAAATAGAGGGAGACGGAGCGACTCCGGCTGGTGAATTTCCAATTGAAAGAGCATATGGATATAACAAGCAATCCAATGCCAAAATACCTTATCGAAAATTGGCAAAAAAAGATATATGGGTCGATGAGCCAAAATCCAAATATTACAACCAATTTGTCCCAGGTAAATTGGGAAAATTAAAAGGGAAATCCGTTTTTGGAAATCCCGAGATCTACCGACTTTTTGTTGTGATCGAACACAATACCAAAAACATCAAGGCCGACAAAGGAAGTATGATTTTCATCCATTCTTGGTCGGATTGGACGAAACCAACATACGGTTGTTTGGGCTTAAAAACAAACGATTTGGAGGACTTATTTTCCTGGCTGGATGCGGAAAAAAAACCAGTGCTATTTATTTTAAAAGATGGGTCCGGTTTATGATGATCAATCCAAAATGATCTCTGTCTCTCCGTTGATTATCAGCAATATACAGCTTCCCATAATCAATATTATGTCTCATGAGAGAGTGGGATTTCTTGAGAGTAACGAGACATACTTTATATCTTTGTCCGAAGTACTTGCTGTAGCTATTTCCATTCGTAGATTTCCTCGAGCTCATTACCCGAAATAAAGTGACGAGTTCCGTCTTCCATCGTCAAGGATACGGAATTTAGAAACAGGGATGGATTTTCCACGGCATACAAATGGTTCTGCAATAGGCATTGACTCAATCGATCGGCGGGAATTTTGGAGATTTGGCAGATGAGCTCAGGCGTTTTGTAAGATTCTGGGATGAGAATAGAATCCTGTTTGTCTCTGGCAAAGAATAGCATTCGAAAATTTCGAATCGATTGGTCGGTGAGATTCGCAACTTGGATCTTTAGATTTAAGTGTTTCGTACTTTTGGGCACTAGCTGAAATACTTCTATAAAAATAGGATGTCCCTTTAATTTCGCATCTTCTATTTTTGAAGGTTTTGTAGGCGTCGACTGGCATTGGAACAAAACACAAAATAGGATCAGAACAATGAATTTTGGCAATTTATTTGAATGGAATGAGTATGTTCGTTTTATCACCCATCATATTTTGAGGTAATTTCCCATCCCATTTTTCAATCCAGATTTTTTGAATCATCATAGGTGTTAGTTGTTGGGATTCAAGTCTGATTTGGGCAGCGGTTCCTTCTGCTTTTGCTTTATCAATTTTTGCTTGCGCCAATGCTTCACGGAGTTCGTTTTCGCGGCTTTCTGCTTTTTGGATGGCTTCAATTTTGGCATCTAACGCTTGTTTTACTTTTTCAGGTAAACGCATGGTTCCAATCCAATACAATCTTTCGACTAGAATTCCTTTTGGTAAAAATTCCTCGCGAATGGCTGCAGTTGCTTTTTCGATTAAATCAACTCTTCCTGGTCCATAGATCATATCGGAGGTCATAACGGAGGCAAGTCGGTTGAGACTGTCCCTAACTGCTGTTCGAAGAACCGTATCTGTAACCTCATCTATTCCTCGGCGATAAGTTTGGAATAAAACATTGGCCTTTGTTGGTTCCACCCGAAATTGGATGCCCACATCAGCATTTACGGTGAGTCCTTCTTTGGTTTGGATGTCGATGGATTCATTGGTTTCAGAATCTTCTTGGTAGTCTTGGGTCCAGACATAGGTTTTTGTAAATGTAGGATAAAGATAAAGTTCTTCGTTGATGCCGATCCAATATCTGCCCACGCCTAATTCTTCTGAATCTACACCTTTATTGGAGCCAAGTAAATATACCTTAACACCTACGTAGCCTGCGGGGACTTTTTGGCAGGAGAGAAATGGAAACAAAATGAGAATGGGAATCAATAGCAAAATTAGTTTATTTCGATTCATTTGTAGTACCTCTTACAGGAATGTATTTTGATTTCCAAATCCAAACGAAGGCTGGTATCAGGATCGAAAGGATCAATGTGAAAATACCTATGAGAACATGTGAATTCTGAGGGCTGGAAATTAAGATGGGTAATTGGTAAAAATAAAGATACCCATAAACTAGAAATCCCATCACCATCAGGAAAAATACGAGTAATCGATAAGCCTTTTTCATTCTATTTTAACGAACTCGCAGAATCATGCCCTTCTCTTCTATTTGCGTCAAATGAAAAAATAGAAATAATAATAATGAATTTACGAATCCCTTATTCGGTCTAATCATGGGTCTATAAAAAAGAGTTATTCGTACTTAGGAGCATTTCAATGACGTTGAGTCTTCACTTCTTTCGTTCATCGATAGGAAAGAAGATCATTATGGCCATCACTGGATTTGTCTGGTTTGGTTTTGTGATCGCGCATATGTTAGGAAATTTTCAAGTTTACCAAGGGCCAGAAAAACTAAATGCCTATGCTAAATTTTTAAAAGATCTTGGACCCCTTCTGTGGCTTGCACGCGGAGGTCTTTTTGTCGCTTTTTTTGGGCATGTGGTCGTAGCAATCTTATTGAAACGACAAAACGATGCGGCAAGACCCGTTAGTTACGCAAAAAATTCTACCATCCAAGCATCAAAAGCTTCTACAACGATGATTTATAGCGGGCTCTTACTCCTAACCTTTCTTGTTTACCACCTGCTTCATTTTACACTAGGGATTACGAATCCTGACCATTATTCCTATGAGTATGTTTTGAAGAATGGAGATCACGTACACGATGTCTATGCAATGGTAATTTTGGGATTCCAACAGCCGCTCATCGCCATTTCTTACATTGTCTTCATGTTCTTTTTGGCCCTTCATTTTTCGCATGCTTTAGGTTCCATGCTCCAAACTCTTGGAATCGCCGCACCGAAACACTACCCGGCACTTCAAAAAATTGCAACAACTCTCGCAATCATCGTTTTTGTTGGCAATTCTTCGATGCCTTTGTCAATCCTTTTGGGTTTTCTCAAATAACCAGGAAATAGGAATCTATCATGAAATTAGACGCAAAAATACCTTCAGGCCCCATTGAACAGAAATGGGACAAACACAAACAAGATATAAAGTTAGTCAACCCAGCGAACAAACGTAAGTATAAAGTAATCATCGTAGGAACTGGTCTTGCAGGAGCCTCTGCAGCAGCTACTCTATCAGAACTTGGATACCAAGTATCCGTGTTTTGTTTCCAAGATTCACCTAGAAGAGCGCATTCAATTGCCGCACAAGGTGGTATCAATGCTGCCAAAAATTATCAGAACGATGGAGATTCCGTTTATCGATTGTTCTATGATACCGTAAAAGGTGGGGACTTCCGGGCAAGAGAGGCCAATGTTTATCGACTTGCACAGGTTTCCACTAATATCATCGATCAGTGTGTGGCACAAGGAGTACCATTTGCCCGTGAATACGGTGGTAATTTAGCCAATCGTTCGTTTGGTGGTGCTCAAGTATCTAGAACTTTTTATGCAAAAGGCCAAACAGGTCAGCAACTGCTGCTTGGAGCTTATTCCGCTCTCGAAAAGCAGATCGCGAAAGGTGCTATAAAAATGTATCCAAGAACTGAAATGTTAGAGTTGGTTTTGGTTGATGGCCATGCTAAAGGGATTGTCGTAAGAGATCTCGTCACGGGAGAAATTTCATCTCATGCTGGCGATTCTGTTATCCTGGCTACTGGTGGATATGGAAACGTATTTTATTTATCCACGAATGCAAAAGGCTCGAATGTCACAGCAACTTACCGTGCTTACAAAAAGGGTGCTGCTTTTGCTAATCCATGTTACACACAAATCCACCCAACCTGTATCCCCCAATCAGGCGATTATCAATCCAAACTCACACTGATGTCCGAATCACTACGGAACGATGGACGGGTCTGGGTTCCTAAAGCAAAGGGCGATACAAGGGCTCCTCATGAAATTCCAGAATCGGAACGAGATTATTTCTTAGAAAGAAAGTATCCGTCCTACGGAAACCTTGCGCCTCGTGATATATCCTCACGCTCTGCAAAAGAAGCTTGTGATAACGGACTTGGAGTTGGACCTCTTGTTGGTGACAAAAGACTCGGAGTTTATCTAGATTTTTCTGATTCTATCAAACGTCTAGGTGAACCCGTAGTTGCAGATCGTTACGACAACCTCTTCCAGATGTATGAACGAATTACGGGAGAAAATCCTTATAAAGTACCGATGAGAATTTATCCCGCGGTTCATTATACGATGGGCGGTCTCTGGGTTGACTATAATTTAATGTCCAATATTCCCGGTTTACATGTATTAGGTGAGGCAAATTTTTCTGATCACGGTGCGAATCGATTAGGTGCATCTGCACTTATGCAAGGGTTAGCTGACGGTTATTTTGTAATTCCTTATACGATTGGTGATTATTTTGCGAAGGAAGGCGCGAAAAATATTTCGACTGATCGACCAGAATTCAAAGAAGCGGAAGCAAGAGTAAAAGAAATGACTGCGAAGTTTCTGTCCATCAATGGAAAAAGAACGCCTGACGACTTCCACAGGGAACTCGGTAAAATCATGTGGGACAAATGTGGAATGGCACGGAATGAAAAAGGACTCAAAGAAGCCATCCAAAAAATTGGTTCTATCAAGGAAGAGTTTTGGAAGAACTTAAAAGTAACTGGCGTTAACGGAGAACTGAACCAAGAAATCGAAAAGGCTGGCCGTGTTGCTGATTTTATCGACTTTGGTGAGCTCATGTGTATGGATGCATTGAAACGAGAAGAATCCTGTGGTGGACACTTCAGAGAAGAATACCAGACAGAAGAAGGCGAAGCCAAACGAAATGATGAAAAGTTTTGCCATGTATCTGCTTGGGAATATAAGGGTGAAGGCAAATCCCCAGAGGAACACCGAGAAAAACTCGAGTATGAGAATATCCACCTTGCGGTAAGGAGTTATAAATAATGAAAACAATGAAATTACACCTAAAAGTCTGGAGACAAAAAGACTCAAAAGACAAGGGAAAAATGGTAAGTTATGAAGCGGACAACGTAAACGAACATATGTCTTTTTTAGAAATGTTAGACGTTGTCAATGAAGACCTGATCCATAAAGGAGAAGATCCGATCGCCTTTGACCATGATTGCCGTGAGGGAATCTGTGGTTCTTGTTCCATGGTGATCAATGGTGTACCTCATGGTCCGGAAAAAGGAACTACAACTTGTCAATTGCATATGAGAAAGTTCCATGATGGGGACACAGTCTATATTGAGCCGTGGAGAGCGAAAGCTTTTCCGGTTGTGAAAGATCTTGTAGTGGATCGCTCTTCGTTTGATCGGATCATTCAAGCTGGTGGTTATGTGTCAGTGAATACTGGCGGAGCTCCAGATGGTAACGCAATGCCGATTCCAAAAGTGGACGCTGATCTAGCCATGGATGCAGCAACCTGTATCGGATGTGGTGCCTGTGTAGCAGCTTGTAAAAATGCGTCTGCCATGTTATTCGTATCTGCGAAGGTTTCGCATCTAGCTCTACTCCCGCAGGGTCAGGTGGAGAAAAAAGACCGCGTTAAAAAAATGGTAGCTGCCATGGACAAAGAAGGTTTTGGAAATTGTACAAATCAGTATGAATGTGAAGCCGCTTGTCCAAAAGAGATTTCCGTTAATTTTATTACACGGCTGAACAAAGAATTTATCACAAGTTAGTAGAGAAAAAAAATTTCTTAAGCTATTGTGAAAACTTAAAACCTGTCCACGATTAACTCGGGACAGGTTTTTTATTTATAGATTTCGCGTATAAAATAAGATAAGTCTGGTTTGGTAATTGGTAAGCCCAATCGATAATTGTTTTCCAATTTTTCCAAAGGATCTGTTATCAATCCCCTTTTTTTTCTTCCGGAAATTAGGACCGAGAATCTTTTTTCGATCGCTTGATCCCAAAGTTTTTGCCAGCTAACGGGCAAAAGGTTCCACTTCCCTGCGGTTTGTAATTCCGACTTTGTTAAAATTAAGGAATAAAGTCGAAAGCGTTCCATGGCTGGATATAACATAGAGAGTTGGTCATCATGGCCTCCATATCGAATGAGTAGAGCCTCATCCACTAAACCGATTTTTTGATTCTGAATCAAAATTCGATTCCAGAGATCGTAGTCTTCACAGGTCAAAAGTTCATCACGAAATCCGCCAATCTCCATCCAAGATTTTTTTTTGGCCATAAAACTTGAATTAGTTACCATACATAATTCCAAAGATTTTTGAAGAAAATGACCAGAAATCTTTTTATGTTTCCCTTTTGGTTCTTTCACATTTCCATTTTTATTCCAAAATTCTTTAGTCTGAGAAAACTCAAATTCTGGATACAAAGCATGAAATTCCATTTGTTTTTTCAGTTTGTGTGGAAGCCATTCATCATCGGAATCTAAAAAACTGATCCATTCCCCTGAAGATTTCTCTACACCGAAATTCCTAGTTCGGCTGACGCCTGAATGTTCTCTTTGATATAAAAGAATTGATTTTTGATTTTTCCCGAATCCTAGTAAGCTTCGTTTCCAGCTTGAAATATGAGAAATCAAATGATTCCAAGTTCGATCTTCCGATCCATCATCAACCACAATCAGTTCCCAATTTGGATAAGATTGACCGATAACGGATTCAATGGCTCGGCTAACGATTGATTCGCGATTGTAAGTAGGAATTATGACAGAAACAAGTGGAAAATTCATTTTCCTAAAACAATATCAAGGTGATTTAGCTGGCCACCTTGGTGTAAATAGACCCAAGGTTCTGGGAGGTACTCAGAAAAAAACTGAGGATTTTTGAAATACTCCCAAGTCTTTGTTCCATAAATCGGCTCAATTAGCACTCCCGATGATTCGTAGACTTCCATTGCTAAAGTTTTGTCCGATTCCTTAGTTTTAGAAAATTTTGAACCATTTAAGGGATCCAATATTTCTATATCAGTGGGCAATTTTTCTATCAGACCTAGATATTTTTGCTGTTCCTTGATTTTATTTTGATAAGAATGTTTGGCTTCTCCAACTGAAATTCCACATATCTTTACTTCTGTCCCCAGATAACAAGATATCGACGACAAAAATGTCATTCCAGAACCAATTTCGAGGAAAATAGTTTTTTTACCTGGCATCTTAGATTCCAAATTCTCCCACAGCCTAGAAAGACCGGGCAAAGCACTTCGATGAAATCCGAATTCTGGATGGATGTGACCCTCAACTTCAAAATTTTTTTCTACCTGGTTTAGATAAACTAACAAACTGTCTTTTGAAGAAAACCTTTGGAAGGAGGAAGAATGATTTTCTACGATAATCTGATTTGCTGATTTGAAATTTGGGTCCCTTGAGTATGCTAACACGTGGACCTGAAAACCATTTAAATATAGAATATGACAATAAGATGCTAGATAGTTTCCGTGAAGTGAACCCCAAAGTAGGATTTGTTTTTTATTTCTTGATTTTAGATCTTTGATCAATCCTTCAATTTTTCTCACTTTAGTTCCAAAACCAAACGAGATCATATCGTCTCGGATGACAAATATATCTTTTTTTGGCTGTGCTAAACTGATTTTTGAGATTTGAAAAGGTAGAGAAAAATTTTCATTCCAAAAATTGACCAACAAACTATAGTTAATCTCCTGTTTTTAGGATAGAAAGGAAGGCTTCCTGCGGAATGTCAACGTTTCCAATTTGTTTCATACGTTTTTTACCTTCTTTCTGTTTCTCTAGAAGTTTCTTCTTTCTGGATATATCTCCACCATAACATTTGGCCGTTACATTTTTTCGCAGGGCAGAGATGCTTTCGCGTGCGACAACTTTTGATCCGATGGCCGCTTGGATCGGGATCATAAACTGATGTCGCGGTATTAGATCTTTCAGTTTTTCGATGATCGCCCTTCCCCTCTCTTCTGCCTTAGACTTATGGACGATAGAGGAAAGTGCATCCACTGGTTCGCCATTTACGAGGATGTCCATTCTAACGAGTTTTGAATCGCGGTATCCCACTTCTTCATAGTCAAGCGAAGCATATCCCTTTGTATGAGATTTGAGTTTATCATAAAATTGAAATATCAATTCGGCTAGAGGCAATTCGTAGGTTAGCTGAACTTTATCCTTGGATAAATATACTGTATCCAGATGAATTCCTCTTTTTTCAATTACAAGAGACATGATATTTCCTACATATGAGTCGGGTGAAATAATTGTTGCTTTCACCATAGGTTCTTCTGATTTATCAATCGTTATGGTGTCTGGCCATTTGGACGGATTGTCGATTTCATAAACCTCACCTTTCGTATTCGTAATTCTGAATTTAACGGAAGGGGCAGTAGTAATCAGTGCTAAATTAAATTCCCGTTCCAATCGTTCTTGAACGATTTCCATATGAAGAAGACCAAGATAACCAACACGAAAGCCAAACCCCAAGGCAATGGAATTTTCTCTTTCAAAAGTTAATGCTGAATCATTTAACTTTAATTTTTCGATCGCGTCCACTAGGGCATCGAAGTCTTCCCCGTTGATCGGAAATAGACCAGCGAATACCATCGGTTTGGCATCCTTAAAGCCTACTACTGGAGAATCGGTTTGATTATTTGCTAAGGTAATGGTATCACCGGTTTTGGCGTCACCCATTTTTTTCATTCCGGCTACAACATAACCCACGTCCCCTGGTTGCAATTCTTCGATAGGAACCATGGTAAGTCGATTTACACCAACTTCTGTAACCACAAACTGTCTACCTACGTTCATCATATGAATCGTTTCGCCTTTGCGAAGTTTGCCGTCATAAACACGGACTTTTGCAACCACACCCATATAGGTATCGAAAAAAGAATCATAAATCAAAGCTTTTAGAGGTTTATGAATCTCACCTCTAGGTGACGGAATCAGCTTACAAATAGCCTCGAGGACATCTTTGACATTCAAGCCGGTTTTTGCAGAAATGGGAATAGCTTCGTCCGGATTCAGTCCCAAGGACTCTTCAATCATAAGCTTACATTTATCTATATCTGCTGAAGGAAGATCAATCTTGTTGATAACGGGAATTATGCGAAGGTCAAGTTCCATTGCTAAATATAAATTGGCTAAAGTTTGTGCTTCGACTCCTTGGCTCGCATCCACGATTAAAAGTACACCCTCACAGGCAGCAAGTGATCTGGAAACTTCATAGGTAAAATCTACGTGGCCTGGTGTATCAATGAGATTGAGATGATAAATGTTGCCGTCAGAACACTGGTAATCAAACGAAGCATTATTTGCTTTGATCGTGATTCCTCTTTCCCGTTCAATGTCCATGGAATCTAAAATTTGATCTTTTTTGGTTCTTTGGTCGGTTACTAATCCGATCTCGAGGAGTCGATCCGCCAAAGTAGATTTTCCATGGTCTACGTGTGCGATTATGGAAAAATTGCGAGTGTATTCTTGGCGCTGGTTCACTGGGAATCCCTCTTTTTAAGTCATTTTCTCCGATGCGGGTGCAATGTCGAAAAAGTTTATTGTCAGACCATTAAAAATCCCCTAAACTGTAATAAGATCGATCAATAGGAGAATCAAGAGACACATATGTCCCAAAATGCCAACATCAAATCAGTAAAAGCCAGAGAAATCATGGACTCCAGAGGAAACCCGACAGTTGAGGTAGATGTTCTTTTAGAAGACGGATCTATGGGACGTGCGGCTGTGCCTTCAGGAGCATCCACTGGAGAACATGAAGCGGTAGAATTGCGGGATGGAGATAAAAAAAGATACCTTGGGAAAGGTGTTTTGAAAGCTGTCGACAATGTAAATTTAAAAATATCAAAATCACTCATTGGTCAAAATGCGCTCGATCAAATTGCCATAGATCAGGCGATGATAACTCTGGATGGTACAGCCAATAAATCAAAGTTAGGTGCGAATGCGATCCTCGGAGTTTCGCTTGCCGTTGCAAAAGCAAGTGCGGCTTCTGTTGGACTCCCTTTATACCGTTATATCGGTGGATCTTTTGCTCGGGAGTTGCCAGTTCCAATGATGAATATCATCAATGGTGGTTCGCATGCTGATAATAATATCGATTTCCAAGAATTTATGATTTTACCAGTCTCTGCGCCAAACTTTAAAGAAGCTTTGCGTATGGGAGCAGAAGTATTTCACCATCTAAAGTCTGTTTTACATAGCAAAGGATTGAATACCGCTGTTGGCGATGAAGGCGGATTTGCTCCCAACTTAACTAGCAATAGTGAAGCAATAGAAGTTATACTTCAAGCCATCGAAAAAGCTGGTTATAAACCAGATACAGATATTAAAATCGGATTGGACGCCGCCTCATCGGAGTTTTATGACGAAAAGAAAAAGAAATACGTCTTGAAGGCTGAAAAAAAGCCAGAAAAAACAGCTGAAGAATTGATAGAATACTACTCAAATTTAGTATCAAAGTATCCGATCATTACTATAGAAGATGGGCTGGATGAAAATGATTGGGCAGGCTGGAAAAAACTTTCCGAAAAACTCGGCTCTAAAATTCAGCTCGTGGGAGACGATTTGTTCGTGACAAACATCACTAAACTCTCCCAGGGAATTAAAAAGGGCATAGGAAATTCAATTTTGATCAAAGTAAACCAGATTGGATCCTTGACCGAAACTTTGAGTGCCATAGAAATGGCAAAAAAAGCTAAATATACTTCTGTAATTTCCCATAGATCGGGCGAAACGGAAGACGCGACGATTGCCCATATTGCGGTAGCGACGAATGCAGGACAAATCAAAACAGGTTCTTTGAGTCGTACAGATCGGATTGCCAAATACAATGAATTGCTAAGAATTGAAGAGGAATTAGGTAAAACTGCCGTTTTTTCTGGAAAACATACGTTTTATCAACTTGAAAAATAGATGAACCCTTTGAAGGCCTCAATCCTCATCGCATATGTTTGCGCTATCTTTTATTCGGTAGTCTTGTCTACTTCTGGGCTAGCAGAAAGACGGCTTCTGGAGAAAGAATTCAAACAAGTGTCCGATGAGGTGGAGAGGCTTTCTGTTGAAAACCAGGTCTTAGAAGAAAGGGAAAAGCGACTTAAGAATGATGCGTATGCGCTGGAAAAGGAAGCAAGGAAGTATTACCTTCTTTCTGAAAATGCACACGTTCTGAAATTCGTGGAAGTAAAATCAGCCACCCCTGATTTATCTCCGCTACCGAAAGCAGCTGATCTCAGGCTCAATCTATCTGTTAAAGAGCCACCTTTATTTTTGTTACGTTTCTTTTATTTATCTTTTAGCGTTTTCTTATGCCTCGGAGTATATTTCAAACTGAAAAGCTTGCCTCCTACGTCTAAACCTAAAAGACTGAATTAATATGCCAGAAACAGAAGCACCAGAAAAAGAAATTTCAGAAACACTTCAGGATCTCATTAGCGATAAGAACATTGGTAAAAAATTCCTAGAAAAACGTAAAATTTTTCTATGGGGTGCCGTCACCGATGAATCTTCCAAGGAGTTAGTGAACAAGCTACTTTACTTGGAACTTATGGAACCAGGCAAACCAATTACTTTATATATCAACAGTCCGGGCGGCGTTGTGACATCTGGCCTTGTTGTATATGATACGATGAAAATGATTTCGTCCCCTGTTTATACCGTTTGTATGGGAATGGCAGCATCCATGGGTTCGATTCTACTTATCGGAGGCGAAAAAGGTCATCGTTATATTTGGCCAAACGGTAGAGTGATGATCCACCAACCTTCGATCGGAGGACAAATTCAGGCTCCAGCAACAGATTTGTTGATTCACGCAAATGATATCGTAAAAACGAAAGAAAAGTTAAATCGAATGTTAGCGGAAGCCTGCGGTAAAACCTATGATCAGCTAGTCGAGGATACCGATCGTGACTACTATATGGATGCGGATGAAGCCTTGGCTTATGGCATCGTAGACAAACTCATAGATAAAATAGACGTTGGCTAACACACCGTTCATCCCTCGAAAATTTCTCGAGGGAAAACATTTACAAACTGTTTATAATGTTCTTTTTCCTCCAGACAACACTTTGGAGGAAGAATTTTATTCGGAAGGAATTTTGGTTCCTACGAATGATTCAACTGGGGATCACCTCTGGTTAGAACACAATCCGCCTATATCTCAGATCAAAAAAAACGCAATCCCATGGAATGGCTATTATTTGGTTTTAATTCATGGAATGGAAGGTAGTTCAGAATCACATTATATGGTAAGTGTTGGTAAAGAGGCCTTACTTAGAGGTTACGGTGTGATTCGAATGAATCTTCGAAACTGCGGAAAAGGATTAAATCTCGCTAGAACTCCGTACAATGCTGGTCAGTCGGAAGACTTGGAACGCGTATTAAGTCATATTCGTCAAAATTTCACAATAAAGATTTTCGTGAGCGGATTTTCTTTATCTGCCAATTTAGTATTAAAATATTTTGGTGAGAAACGTAGGTTAAAGGCGGACGCGTTTACAGCAACGTCTCCTCCGTTAGACCTAAAACGAAGTTGTGATTTTATAGACTCAAAAGCTGGGTTATTTTATAGAACACATTTTTTGAATACCATGAAAGAAAAAGTTCAATCAGGAGTTTATAGTATCCCTGATTCCATGGTCGAACGAGTGATGCGAGCTAGAACCTTTTTTGATTTTGATGAATTTTTTACCGCGCCTATGTCAGGATACAAAAATGTCCTAGAATACTATCATACATGTTCGAGTATTTATTATTTATCAAATATAACTGTTCCAGGATTGGTGATCCATGCGGATGATGATCCTGTTGTTCCCTCTCATGTTTGGCGAGAAGTGAATTGGTCGGCTTTCCCAACTATTGAAACTGTCTTAACAGAAAAAGGGGGCCATGTTGGATTTATCTCGGATCCAAGTCCTGACAACCCAGAGGGGCGTTGGTTGCCCAAAATCATATTAGATTTTTTTGATAAAAAGAGAAAACTTTTTTAACTAACGACAAAGGGGAAAGAATTGTATGCGCGATCTACTCAAAGAATGTTTAACGGAAGAAAATGGTCTTGTCGAATTGCGTTACCACCACAAAGAAAATAGATCTTTTTTTGCTGAAAAAGGAAGGATTGAATCGACCGCCTTACGTAAAAGAAGTGGTGTTGGAGTAAGAGTTTTACATAACGGCACTTGGGGTTTTGCATCCACGAGTGAAATATCAAAGGCCTCGATTCAAAATGCTATGCGAACGGCAAAACATGCCGCAGAAATTTCCGCATCTCTACGTTCGGAGAAAATTCCCAATCTGCCGAAGGCAAATTTTGCCATCGGAAACTTTATCGGTGAAGGTATTCAAGATTTCCGAAACAAAACTGTGGAAGAAAAATTAGATCTTGTCCTCTCGGTTCAAAACAAAGCCCAAGCCTCCTCCACCTTATTGCAATCAGTTGGATGTGGCTATTCAGAGATTTATGAAGAAAAAGCCATCGTGACAACCGATGGGGCTGATAGTTTTTTTAGCATGGTTCGTCCAGAGTTTAGGGTCAATGCCGTGGCAAATCAAAACGGAAAGTTAGAGTCTGGGAGCGAATCCATCGGAGTTACTGGCGGATGGGATTGTTTATTTCGTGATAAAAACCCTTCTCAAATTTCTGAAGATGCATGTAAAACCGCGATTGATTTGTTAGGCTCTGAACTTCCAAACGGTGGTTTGTCGACGGTCATTTTATCCCCGTCGATTGTTGGTCTTCTTGTCCATGAAGCCATTGGACATACGGTAGAAGCAGATTTTGTTTTGGCAGGAAGTGTTGCAAATGGAAAAATTGGAAACCGCGTTGGATCGGATTTGGTCTCGTTATGTGACTCTGGAGTCTCCGAATACATTCCGGGAGCTGGAGGAACTATTCCCGTTGATGATGAAGGCGTAATTCCGGAAAAAACCATGATCATTGAAAATGGGATTTTGAAATCCTATCTTCATAACCGAGAAACTGCAGAGAGATTCCAAACGAAACCGACAGGATCAGCAAGAGCCTGGGAATATTCTGATGTTCCTTTGATTCGGATGCGCAATACGTTTCTGTTACCAGGTGATTCAAGCCTAGAAGAAATGATATCAAATACAAAAGATGGCTATTATTTGGATGGTCCAAAAAACGGACAAGCAGATGCAACGGGCGAGTTTATGTTTGCGGTACAAAAGGCCTATCGCATCAAAAATGGAAAAATCACGAATTTGTTAAAAGGTGTGACTGTATCAGGAATGGCATTCGATGTTTTACAATCGGTTGATATGGTCTCAAAAGAATTTAAGTGGGACTTAGGATCAGGGCACTGTGGCAAAGGACAACCTGCTAAAGTCGATGCTGGTGGACCGTATGTTCGAGCAAGAGTTTTGTTAGGTGGGAATTGATGGATAAGTCTTCCCTTCAAACAAAAATAAACCAACAAACAGATCTTTTGTCTGAGCTTTTAAAACGAGCAAAAATCAAAGGAATACAACAAGTCGAAATATTCTCGAGTTACGGATATTCAGAGGATGTGACTCTGGAAAAGAGTGATCTTAATAACTGCACTTCCACGGAAGAAAACATGTTTGGAATTCGCGTAATTGAAAACGGTAGCCAAGGTTTTATTACGACAAATCACCTTCCTACTCTTTGGGAATCTATATTGGAAGCACAGGCTTTAGCAAAAAGTCAATCGACTCCAGATATCAATTTAGTGCTTCCCGATCCAAGAGATTTGGAAAAGCGAGCCAGTCAATATGATGAGAACATTGATTCACTAGGCTTAACCCACCTAGTGAAAATTGCAAAGGAGGCTCTCGACTGGCGGCGGACACAGTTTCCTCTCGTCAGCATCGATTCAGGTGAAATAAATCTTTCCAAGGGTTTTAAGCTCATCATGAGTTCAACAGGAGTTTACGGCGCAGAGTTAGGTGCTGATATCTCCGCTTCGGTTATGGGAATGGCAATCAAGGGAGACGATATTGGTAGTTTTGATTACGACTCTGCAAGTGGCGAAAATTTAACCTCCTTCGAAAAAAAATGGAAGGAAGCATTTCACAAATTTGGCGACAAATGTATGGGTGCACTTGGTGCGAAAACCATTCCAAGTTTTAAGGGGAAAATTTTACTCCCACCCGAGGCCGTGTATTCATTTTTCCTTGGCTCGTTTATCGGATCACTTAATGGAACGAGCATCCGAAAAGGAAAAAGTAAAATGGAAGGAAAAATTGGAACAAAAGTTGCGGATTCGAGACTTACCATTTGGGACGACCCTACTCTAGAACATTATGCGAGCACTACGGCTTTCGACAGGGAAGGTCAGCCTACCTCCAAGAAACCTGTGTTAACGAACGGAGTTTTAGAAACCTACTTTTATAATACATATGAAGCAAAAAAAGCAGGTCTAGTTCATTCCAATGGATTTGCAAGCGGCGGTGCCCAAAGCCTGCCAGGATGCGGATCTAGACAATTGCAGATTGCACCTGGTGAAAGTAATAAAGATGATTTTTTTCGTCTGAATGAAAAGGTTCTTTATATCAATCGGATATCTGGAACGAGCGACGGACCCTCAGGGGATTTTTCAGGTGTCATCAAAGGCGGATACCTTCTAGAAAATGGAGAAAAAATTCCAATCAAAGAAGCGCAAGTTGTGGGCAATGTTTATTCAGCCTTAAACCAAATCGAAGCAATTTCAAAAGAAGGCGAATTATTAGGGGAATCTCATTTTGTGCCTTATATTCTGTTAGACGGTTTTTCGATCACTGGACTCGAAAATGGGAAATAACTCGGCAATCCTTGAAAATTTAGAACGGCCTCTTGGTGCATCTTTTTTTTTAATTGTTTCCTACCAAAATGATGATTCTTTTTTTGAGTTAAAATCGATCACGGAAAAAAAATTTTCTAAAACCGTATTTGAATCCAATTTACTCCCCAAGTGGGAACTAGACTCGGTTGAGCGTCTAACTGGAATTTCAGGCCGTCAAACAAGAATTATTTCTTTTTTAAGAAGGGTTCATAGAGAAGAATTAGTTCAGATCAAAAAAGAATGTGTTGATATCCAAAATCAACTCAGGAAATCAGATCCACTCTTTCGCTTAATTCCAGGATACCTTACTTCTCATAACGTAGTCATTGCACAATCTAAGGATGATTTTCACCGAATTTATCTGTTCGCTGGAGTATACGGAGAAATTGTCTATGTTTTTCATGCAGGTAAACTCACTGTATTGGAAACAGCACCAAATTTTTTTAAAAACAAAGACTCCGTTTATTTTTTTAGCAATCTACGAGAATCGTATGAATACAATAAGTTCAAAGATTAAAAGATTTTGCATTTATATTTTTTTGATCTGTTTTCTTTTGTTTACCATAAATTGCAAGGAATCGCAGACATTAAAAATCAAACAGGTCGAGCTTTGCGATAACTATGACCAGGAAGTGAATTGTATCCAGCCAGTACCGGCCCATGGCATTGTGAAACTAAAACCAACGTCAAATTCTCGAGAAAAAGAATCTTGGGAGAATTTTTCGAATTATTTATATTTTACTGCTCGAGAAACTCCAGGATTCGTCATTACATTTTCAAGACCATTGTCCGAGTTAGAAAAAAGTCATTTTCGCAATAATTACTCCGCCTATCTAAGTGTAGATGGTGTTCGGGAAAAAATGGAAGGATTTGAAATAGGTGAAAATAAAATTGCCTCTTTTCATTATTTAGGTTCTATCCTGAAAGACGCCAAACGACAAAAAAAAATCCAGAATCAAAAACCAGACCTAACAAAAGATGGTCATTTTTTACTTCAATTTGAATTCGAAGCACCAATGATTGACAGAGGATCTATCCAAAGAGAGATCCAATTGGAATGGCAATGATGGTATTATTTTCTTAGATAAAGATTCGTTGGATTAAATAGTATTTCTTCTAAACTAATATTTGTTAAAAGATACAATCCCAAGGAAAGTGTGAATGCTCCCACAATCGGTATGAGTAGATTATCATCCACAAGCCCCCTTGCAGTGGTTCCTGAAAAAAATTCAGTTAAACAGGAAAAAAACACACCAAAAGCAACGAGAAGAATTGGATAAAATTGGAAAGAACCATTCGAATTTAGACTAAACGCACTTTGTGGATGCGAAAGGGTAATGAGAAATAAGAATATAACACCTACTACAAATGCAGCGGATGAAAAGCCGATGATACCTTCTTTTGATTTCCCATTATAGAAACGGTTTTTACCATATTTGGAACCAACAAAGGCGGCAATAGGATCACCTACCACAAGAAAGAGGATGGAAAGTACGGCCACCTCTGGTGAAAAAAACAATACAACAAGAAAGTTCGCTAAGAAGTATGGAACAGTACCGTTAAATCTTTTTCGTTCCGATTCTTTCATCAAAAAACCAAAATATTTAAAGAAAAAATTCTCGAAGGCGGGTACATTTAATCGTACTGCTTCCACAACTAACAGTAAAAGTAAAAACAATCCTAAATAAGAAACGATAAATGCTCTCGTCGCGTAAACAAAATTCTGATAACCAGAAAACAAGTCAAAATACAAGCTGATGGGAATGATAAGTCCCAAAACATGCCATACTTTTCTTAAAAAATTAAAACCTTCTTTGTTTTCCATACGGTTTTACCTACTTCCCCTCGATGCCATTTTGAAGGCACCTTCTTCATTGGTTGCAATGGGAAAAAGATTTTTGATTCCCGCCATGTGAAATGCTTGTCTTACTGAAACTGGAATATTGATCAGAATGATTTTGTGTTTCTGAAGAAAAGCTTCTTCGTTTAAGGTTCGAAATGCCTGAATTCCTTGTGTTGTTACCATGGTTAACTCCTCTAAATCAAGGATAACCGAGCCATGTTTTAAGGCTGAGACTACCGATTGGACACATCTTTTTGCAGTAAAATTGTTTAAATTTCCTTGCAATTTGGTCACGTAAACAGTGTCGATTTTTTCGGTAGCGACGACCAGGTCATCTAAACTCATAATTTTTTGTAATTTTCATTTTTCATTCTTGCGCTTAATGGCAAGTAAATAAAAACTTTTGGAAGGAGTTAGATTTGAAAGCTAAAGTTGCTCATCTCTTCAAAAAACTAGAAGAAATCGAGAGAGATTCTGCAGAATTGAAAAAACTGGCAGATCGCATCGCGGAAGACCGAGAATACTCGCCTATTCTACGTGAAAGTTTTTTATCCGAGATGTCAAAATTGGATGAACAAAAGTCTGACATACTTCGAGTTTCTGTTTCTAAATCCTCCTCTCCCAAATCAGAGACAAAAGAATCTGTAGTTGCCGAAGTCACAGATGAATCTGGAAAAGATGCATTATCTTCTGAAAAGAAAAAGTCTGATAAACAAATTCGCAAATATTGAACACCCTTTCTGTTAAAAAAATAAGGAATAAAAATGAATCGTAACATCTTAGCAAACCTTGCTATCGCTTTAACCATCGTATTTTTGTCATCAAACAATTGTTCAGGTGACAGTGAAATTTTAGCAACCTTTGACGGCGGAACAGTAAACCGTGGCGAATTAAAATTTGTCATTGAAGCCTCCAAACGAGGAAATGGAGAACCTCAGACAATAGAATCCGATGTTCAAGTGAAGATATTGGAAGGAGTGGCTCTTGAAAAAATCTTGCTTCTGGATAGCCTTCAAACCAAAAAAATCGATCCGACCGACCTCATCAAAATTGAAAATTTAGTTTCTGATTTTTTAAAATTGAACATCTATCTCCGCGAATATATGAAAAAAGCAACTGTCCAAAAACCACTAGAATTCGTTGATCTGCAAATTGCACTAATTCGAGGTGAAGATGGACCAGCTAACGAGAAAAAAGCTGATGAACTTTTAGAAAAATTAGCTAATGCTTCGAATTCCGAAATCGCAGTTTTAATTTCTGAGGCAACAGATGATATCGGAAGGAAACCAATCGCAGGGAAATTGGAACCGTTCTGTGTGAATTGTAGTAACAATCCATTAGAAGATATTATCCAAGCTGCGCAAAAAGTAAAAACCGGAAAATTCGTTAAATTCTTTAAAGACAACCGAATGATTTACGTCGTGAGAATTACGGGAACAGAAAGAGTTAATCCAGCACGCGTTGCGAAATACTATGAGTCTGTTTTTACTAAGTTTGGAAATGAGGCAAAAGAATACGGCCTAACGCACACCGACGAACAAATGAAAAATGCAATCGCGTATTATTCGGAAGGAAGTAGCGAGGACAAGGGGAAACAATTTGCGGGTCAAATGTTAAAACAATTTGAACAGGGATTGTATCAAAATGAGCTAAATCGTTTAAAGGAAGAAAGCGGAATCGTCGTTAATCCATTGAAGCCAGTTTATGGTCCGGAACAGGTCAATCCAAGTGAGTATACTCCGGACTTAGTTTTGTATACGAATCGAGATAAAACCACCTATACATGGAAAAATTTAGAAGAAGATTTTGCACTCGTACCATCAGCATTGAAAACAGAATATAAAGATCCGAAAGCTAAGATTTTTGATATGTTCAATCTCTTTCAATCTACTATCTTACAGGGAAAAATTGGAAAAAGTATTCCTGCAGTTCAAAAGATTGCATCTGAAACAGCTTACAGAATGCAGTTGGACAAAATGAGAGTATCACTTGCTCTGAAAGCTTTGCAGGATGAAATCAAAGCCGTACCTGTCACAGTTACAGAAGCCCAAATGCGAGATACTTATGAAGCGGGAAAACTGTATGCCTACTCCTCCGAAGATCCTAAAAATCCAAATAACAGAATTCCGCAGTCATATGCGCAGGTTCGTGATCGGATAAAATCTGAACTTGAAGGCTCTCAAAGAAATAGTTTCATAGAAAAAAAGATTGGAACACTCAAGGCCACTTATAATTTAAAAATTGACCAGAGTCGTCTAAAGGCTGTTAAGCTTTGATAAAATTTTTTAAGGTTTTTTCGTTGAATTCAGTCGATTTTTGAAGAATATGACGATTAGAGGGACAAATGAATAATCATATTTACATGCTCAGAAAAAAAAGAGGCGTAAAGCAGTACGACATGGCTCGAGCACTTGGCGTGTCTCCGAGTTACCTCTCCAAAATTGAAACTGGTGCACAGGATCCGACCGAAAAGTTTAAAGTAGCTTGTGCTAAATATTTGAAAACGACTGTGGATCGATTGTTCAACGAAAGTGCAGTTGAGGAAATTTATCCCGAATTTTCTGCAGGTTTAAAAAATAAGCTTTGGGCTGTGCGAAGAGAACTTGGAATCAAACAATACGATTTTGCGAAAAAATTGAAAGTTTCTACTCCATTTCTCTCCAAAGTTGAACTTGGATTGTTAGACCCTACAGAACAATTTAAAACCCAGGCGTCAAAGGCTCTAAAAATGAATAAAAAAGAGCTTTTCCTCGTTTCTAAGTAGGAAAATTCAGAGCAAGGTAATTCACTACCTTGCTTTTTCTCATAATTCCTTTAAAAAAACTTTGTCACATTCCGTCATACGCTTGAGATAGACATGGCATGAAAAATTCACATGACGGATGGGCAACTCGAATTGGATTGATTCTCGCCGTTGCGAGTGGAGCCATTGGACTTGGAAATTTTTTAAGATTTCCGGGGCAAGCTGCACAAAATGGCGGCGGAGCCTTTATGGTTCCATATATCATTAGTTTTGTGTTACTCGGAATCCCGGTATGTCTAGCAGAATGGACCATGGGCAGGATGGGCGGTCATCATGGACACAGCCTTCCTTTTATTTTTAAACAATATTTAAAAGGCTATTCTCTGAAAATAACAGGAACCATCGGGGTTATGGTCCCCGTAATGATCTACGTATATTACATTTTTATAGAGTCATGGTGTTTAGCATATGTGTATTATTTTTTGACGGGAGGACTTGGTGTTTCTTTTAGTAACTCGGGAACTCCGTTATTACAATCAGATGTGATTGCTACCTCTTCTGCTTTTTTTCTAAATTTAACGGGTGCTAATGAAAACGGAGCCTCTTTTCAAAGTCCGATCATTCTGTTTTTTTTGATATGTTTTCTTTTTAACTTTTTGTTAGTCTATCGTGGTTTGTCCCGAGGACTGGAAGCATTTGCGAAATTTGCAATGCCTCTAATGGGAATCTGTTCATTGATTGTTTTGATTCGCGTTTTAACTATTCCTGGAATTGAATCTGGTTTGGCCATTATGTGGAACCCCAATTGGTCTGCTTTAAAAGAACCGAAGGTTTGGATCAGTGCAGCGGGTCAGATATTCTTTTCGCTTTCGACAGGTTTTGGAATTGCACTCGTGTTTTCAAGTTTTCTTAAGAAAAAAGACGATGTTGTTCTTTCCAGTTTGTCTTCTGCATCCTTAAATGAATTCGCGGAAGTAGTGTTTGGTGGGCTTATCACCATTCCAGTTGCTTTTTTATTTTTAGGTGCAACGGTAACTGCCTTCGGAACCTTTGGAATGGGTTTTATTGCTTTGCCAGCCGTTTTTAGTATGATGCCTGGCGGTTCCATATTCGGTGCACTGTGGTATTTTGTATTATTCCTTGCTGCGATTACCTCATCGATCACCATGTTACAACCTGGAATTCTTTTTTTAGAAGAGGGTTTTAAATTAGGAAAATCGAAAGCATCCTTTTTTCTATTTATATTTACGTTTGTTTTGTGTTTGCCGATTGTTTACTTCAATCGGGATTTTGCTGCACTCGATATTGCAGACTTTTATATTGGAACCATTATGATCTATGTATTGGCTACTATCCAAATTTTTGTTTTCTATTTTAAAATAGGTATCAAAAACGGAGCCGATCATGCTAACGAGGGTTCCATCATTCCTTTCCCAGTTTCGATTCAATTGATTTTAAAATACATCACTCCTTGGTTTCTGTTATTTGTATTTATCTCTTTCTGTTATTTGAATTTACCCGAGTATCTTGATAAAATGAATTCAGAAAAAATGGGTCAATTGGCGTTAAACGAAGGTAAAGATGTATATGCAGCTCAGGTCAAAGCAGAAATTTCCAAGTATGTGGGAATTGGGCTGATATGTGTATTCTTATTTATATATTTTTTGGTCCATAAAGCATTAGAGCGTTCCGAGAGGAAAACTTAATATGGAACAACAATTACATCTGAATTGGCAGGGAACAGTCATTATGACTATTTCCTTAGTATTGGTGATCTCTTTGAGTTTGTATTGTGTTTATCATTTGATAAAAAATAAGGAGTAATTTGGATACTCGCACGATTTTTGAAAAGAATCTTTCTGCCCTCTGGGAAGATTACGAACCACGGAAAGAACAAATATTAATGGGTGAGGCCGTAGAACGTTCGCTTGGTGGAGGAATTCATTTGGCGATTGAGGCGGGAACTGGCGTTGGGAAATCCTTAGCTTATTTAATTCCTTCAGCTTTATTTGCCTTAGAAAATGAAACAACCGTTGTGATTTCCACCGAAACCAAATCTCTGCAAGATCAAATATTAGAAAAAGATATTAATATCGTAAGGGAAGTTCTTAAAAAAGATATCATCGCTCATGTTGCACTCGGTGCAAACAATTACCTTTGTAAACGAAAGTATAACAGAGTAATGGACCGCGGTGAGTTTGGTCCAGAAATGGAATCCGAGATTGATGGTTTTGTAAAATGGGAGCGCTCTACAGAATCGGGAATTAGATCAGAATACAAAGGGTTTATGTCCAATTCGTTTTGGAATCAAATCGGTAGAGATGCTGATAACTGTTTGGCGAGAAATTGTCCTAATTTCAGTTCGTCCTATTATTTTCTTGAAAAGGAAAAATGGAAAAAAGCAAATATTCTGATTGTAAATCATCATCTCCTGGCCAGTCATATGGCTGGCGATTTTCGAATCCTCCCTCCGTTTCAACATCTTGTCATTGATGAGGCGCATGCCTTTCCTGAAATTGTTGGCAGAGCATTTGGTTCCGAGGTAAAATATGAGGTTTTGTTAAACTTATTGCATTATTTGTTCCATCCCGAAAAGCGATCAGGAATAGCTTTAAAATTGCCAGAAACCAAAAGAGGAAAGTTGATTGAAGCTGTAGACAAGTCGCTCATTTTTTTAGGCGAATTTTTCCGATTACTCTTCTCTGAGATACCACTCAATTTCCAATTTTCATTTCGACATACTTCTCGTATCAAAGTTGATGACGGTAAATTAGAAGATGCACTGTATGATTTATCTGAAATATGTTTATCTTTTTTAGAAACATATAAAAAGGAAAGTGAGGACCAAGAGGAAAAGGAAATCGCGATTGGACTCGAAATGGTGGGGACCAATTTAAAGAAGGCATCGGCCTTTATAGAAGAGTTCAGAAATAAAATGAATAAAAATTTAGTTTTCTGGATAGAAGCACCTAACCAAAATTCCAAAGAGCGTTTTTATCATTTGTACTCACAGCCAAAAAATACAGAGGAAATTTTGTCAAAAACCCTTTTCCCGAACTTGGAATCTGTTATTATGACCTCGGCCACTCTTTCCCCTACTCCCGGTAATTTTCAATATTTTTTGAAAGAAATAGGTAATAAAGAAATTGAAACTAAAACATTGAATTCTCCCTTTTCTTTTGCTACACAATCTGTATTATTTGTTCCCAAAAATGTGGCAGATCCTACCTCTGAACCTAACAAAAATAAAACGGATTTGTGTTATTGGATTCAAAAATTGGTTAAACTCTCGCGTGGCGATGCATTTGTTTTGTTTACCTCAAACAAAATGTTACAAGAAGTATACGATGATTTATCTGAAAAGCTTGAGTTTCCTATTTTTTCGCAATCTTTGTTAGGTGCGATTCAGGCTAAGAGAGAATTTTTGGAAACACCTGAAAGTGTGCTCTTCGGTGTGTCGAGTTTTTGGCAAGGTGTAGATATTAAGGGTGACAAACTTCGGAATGTGATCATTACAAAACTTCCCTTTCAGGTGCCCACCGAGCCCGTTTTACAGGCGAAAATGGAGGATATGGAAAAAGAAGGCAGAAGTCCCTTTTGGGAGATGCAAGTTCCAAAAACCTGCCTGCAATTGCGACAAGGGTTTGGGCGGCTCATCCGATCGGGCACGGATACAGGAATGGTAAGTATACTTGATCCTCGAATTCATACGAAATCTTATGGGAAAAATGTGATCCAAAGTCTTCCCAAAGGCCTACCGTTCGTTACAGAATTTGAGGAATTGGAAAGAAAATTTAAAAACTTACCGAAAGGTAAAGTAAGATGAAAACTTTTATTTTCGTTGCATCCGTTATTTGTGTAATATCCGTAGGCTTACACTCGGAGTCGGCCCAAGATATAGACTTCTATAAAACCGTAACAAATTGGTACGATTTAACTGTGACGGCTCAAGTAAACGAACCCTTGCCAAAAATTGTTTTTGATGAAGATGATCCTGATTTTGGGAAACCTAATACTGCTACGAACAAAAGCAGATCTGATCTTTTGGCTAGAAAAAAGGCAAAAGAAAAACTCCGCCTTCGATTGAGCCAGAGTTTAGAATCTCTCTTATTCGATGCCAATTATTCTATATTCGAATATTCTCAAGTGAACCCACAGGCTCGATTGAGGATCAACTCGTTTATTTCTGAAGAAAAAGAAACATTTGATTTCCAACCCAAAAAAAACCAACTCATTTCAAAAGCAAACATTCGACTCTCTGGAAAACAAGGGTTTTTGGCCTATCTTCCTGTTTCCTATGGAACTGAGCAGTTACCAACATTTACCGAAGAAGTTTTACCAGTAGAATACTCTGGTTTAGTTGTCGATGCTCGCCATTTAAATATTAAAAAAGCCCTTTTCCCGAGGATTCAGTCTGATCGAGGTTTGGATGTCTACGCTCCTGTTTATGTGAAGGAAGGTTATGCGGTAGAAACAGGTTACATTGTCTATCGTGAAGATGCATCGCCAGAAAACTGGATCAAACGAGCGGGTAAAAATCCATTTTTTATTGTTGCTCTCGGTGTCTCTGGAAAAAACCAAACGGACGTAATTCTACCTGCGGATGAGGTGGCCAAACTACTCAGCCACCCAGAAACTAAAAAGAATCTTATGCGGTGCAGAGTGATGATTTTAGTTTCGAAGTAATAGATAGAAACGTTTTTTCAGCCTTCTCATATTCTCCATGAAATAAATATGCAAAACCCATATCTTCTAGCTCTTTCATGGTTAGATCTTTTTGTTTAGATTCCAACGTCGAGATATTAGAGAAAAGAGTTTTATATGATTCTCTCTTTTCTTCGAAACTTGGTAGTTTAACTTTTCCTGGAATATTTTCGAAGATAACATTGGCCTCCTTGTGTCTGTCAAGAAACAGTAGAGACATTCCGACCAGTTTATGAATTTCGGAATCGTTCAGTTTTTTAATATTTTCCCGAAAGTTTTTAATAACATCTTCATACTTTCTGAGATGATACATTGCGATGATCTCCTCTTTTACAAAAGAATGATCATTGAACTTTTTTTTGTAATTAGATATGATTCCCAATGCATTTGCATAATTTTCAGACCGAAAGTAAATCTTCAAAGTTAGGTTTATGATAGTATAACAAATCAGATTGTTGTTTGAGCGAAAATATAGATTGAGATGATTGGATGCTTCTTGGTATTTCCCATTTATAAAGTTCGACAATGCTTCCACTAAAGGCGAAAGAGAAGAGATGCCTCTTGGACTTACAGACGTTAATTTTCCAGACATTTCAAAAGACGATATATATCCCAAATGCTGAAGGTAATGATTTTCTAGATGAGAATTTGCAAGTATTAATACTTCCTCATTTGCGCCGACCTCAAAGAGATCCCAAGCTTCTTTCTCAACCGATGAAGGAATGCTTTTGATTGCTTGCTGTGCCATAGACCACCTCTCATAAAAAAGATCGGCCTATCTTTTGGATTTCATGTAGGATTTTTTATGGATGTAGCCTATAAATCATGCGTGGGAAGGGAATACATTCTCTTACATGCTCGAGTCCGCATATCCAAGCCAATATTCGTTCCTGACCCATACCGAACCCGGAATGCGGCACAGATCCATATTTTCTAAGGTCTAAATACCAATCATAGGCTTCTAAGGGTAGATTCTCCTCTTTTAGTCGGTCTACGATTTTTTCGAGATTTTCCTCTCTTTCGGATCCACCGATGATTTCTCCGACACCATCGGGTGCGAGTAAGTCAGCACAAAGGACCGTTTGCGGATCGTCAGGATTCTGCTTCATGTAGAAGGCTTTGATAGCACGCGGGTAATTTTTAATAAAAACGGCAGTTCCATAATTGGCAGTCAGTAGGTTTTCGCGTTCTGCATTGATATCTTCCCCCCATTCGATCTTTTCCCCACTTTTTTGTAAAAAAGCAATGGCATCCGTATAACTAAGGCTCGGGAAGGGAGATTCTATCTGCGCGAGTAGCCTAGGAACATCACGATCTAACATCTTAAGTTCAGTTTGGCATCTATCAACAACGGTTTTCACAACTTTCCGGACAAACTGATCTTGCAGACCAATGTTGTCCTCATTTGAAAAAAAAGCGGTTTCTGCTTCTACCATCCAAAACTCAGTAAGATGCCGCCGTGTTTTACTTTTTTCGGCTCTAAAAGTAGGACCAAAGCAGTAAACTTTCGAATGGGAAAATGCAGCTGTTTCCAGATAAAGTTGGCCCGTTTGGGCGAGATAAGCAGTGCCTAAATCAAAATATTCTGTTGAAAAAAGGGTTCCTGCAGATTCGCCGACGGAGCCAGTCAATATCGGCGTATCAATTAGGGTATATTGGTTCTCATGAAAAAACTCACGAATCGCAAAGGAAAGTTCTGACCGAACTTTTAGGATGGCAAGTTGGCGTTTGGACCTAAGCCACAAATGTCTATGGTTATGAAGAAAATCAGGGCCGTGTTCTTTTGGCGTAATAGGATAATCTTTAGAGTCCCCAATGACCTGATAAGAGGATAATTGTAACTCTCGGCCTTCTGGGGCTTTTTGGTTTTCGGAAAAAACTCCCCTGACGGTCAAAGAAGTTTCTTGGGGTAACGATTTTAGAATTCTAAATGTTTCCTCTCCTAGTTTCTCCTTTTCGATGACAACTTGTAGAATTTTTCCCTCCGTTCGGAGTTGCAGAAATTGGACATGGTTGTTTCCGCGTATTGTTTGGACCCATCCGTTCAATTCAATGACGGAACCAGGATCGAGATTTTGATTTATACTAGGATTGCTCTGAGACATAGATGGTTTTTCTGTTTGCCAGGTCGATTTTCTTTGAAATTTTGAACTTACTAGATGAAATCTCCCATCCTACTTAACGGTAAAGCGATTTCTGAGCAGATTCGAAATCGAATTTCTCAGGAGTTAAAAAAAATGGATCCAAATGGATCATCACCTCCGACCTTAGCAACCATTCTCGTCGGAGATAATCCTGCCTCAGAAACCTATGTAAATATGAAAATCAAAGCCTGCGCAAATGTGGGTATGCTTTCGAAATTTGTGAAATTGCCAGAAGAAACAACCACCGAACAGTTGTTAGGGGTGATTTACCAACTCAATCAGGATCCGAAAGTGAATGGAATTCTACTGCAACATCCAGTCCCGCACCAGATCGATGAAAGATTGTGTTTTGATTCTATTTTGCCTGAAAAGGATGTGGATGGAGTAACGACTACCTCCTTTGGAAAACTAGCTATGGGTAAAGAAGCCTTTTTTCCGTGTACACCTTACGGCATGGTTCTCCTTTTACAAGAATACGGGATTTCTATTTCCGGAAAACATGCGGTGGTCGTGGGACGTTCTCCTATCCTGGGGAAACCGATGGCAATCATGTTAACGAATTTAGATGCGACCGTTACCTTATGTCATTCAAAAACGGAGAACTTGCCAGAACTTGTAAAACAAGCAGATATCGTCGTTGGAGCAGTTGGTAAGCCAGAATTTATAAAATCATCTTGGATTAAAGAAGGTGCTGTATTGTTAGATGCAGGATATAATGTGGGTAATGTGGGAGATATAGAAATTTCGATTGCGAAGGATAAATCTTCGTTTTATACACCAGTTCCTGGTGGAGTTGGTCCAATGACGATTGCAGTACTGCTTTTGCAAACACTATACTCGTATCAGTCAAAGTATTCTCCCATACTAAAGAGTCATTGATATGCCAGAAGCCATTAGCTTTGATGAATGTTTCCAAACCTTTCCAAAACTAGATACCCCTTCTGATTTAGATACTTTTTGGAAAGAAGGTTTTCAGTTATTAAAAAAAGTTCCAATCAGGGAAACTTACAAAACCGTTTTAAAAGGTTCCTTCATATGGGAATCCTTGAATGAAGTTTCATTTCAAGGAATTGGCAATTATACGATTCATGGAAAATTAGCCATTCCAAGGAAACGAGGCAATCGACCCGTTGTCGTTTTTTTTCATGATTATATGGAACCCGAGGAAGAAATTCAGAAAGGATATTCCGATCTTGGTGTTGCCCAATTGCATGTCAATTTGAGAGGCCACGGTGCAGAGATGATTCCAGCTCCCGTTGATCCGAACACTGGAAAAAAATTACTGAATTGGTCTCCAAACTATTTTGCAGAGGGGCTTGAGAATAAAGAAGATTTTTATATGCGAAAACTCTATTTAGACGTTATTCGAACCATCGAATTTTTGCGGTTAAGTGATGGAATTGATGGAGATAATATTATTTTACATGGTAAATCATTAGGTTCGGCTTTGGCCGTCTTTGGTGCAGCTTACTCAGATAGAATCAAGGGACTGATACTTGAGACACCTTCTTTCTGTTATATTGATAAAGATCAGATGTCCTTAAAGGGAAATCATTGGGTCCGAGAGATGACTCCTACTCTTGAAAAACGTGCCACAAAAAAAATAGATTATAAAAAAGAAGTAGCTTACTTTGATTGTATTCACCTTGCCAAAAAAATTAAGATACCTGCGCTTTTTACCTGTGGCATGGAAGACAACCTTTCCCATCCAAAATCTATATTTGCATTATTCAATCACATGAATTGTGACAAACGTATGCAGATATACCCAACGGAAGGTAATGAGGCTGGAAAAGAAAAGCAGCCTGCCGTCAATTTAGAATTTGTAAAAGAAATTTTCCAATTATAAGAATAATATATGATTTTTCATTTTTATAATACCAAATCTGGGAAAAAAGAAGAATTTAAGCCAGCTGACGAATCTCAGGTTAAAATCTATTCTTGTGGACCTACTGTTTATAATTTTGCTCATATCGGGAATATTCGATCTTTTTTATTCGTCGATATTCTAAGACGAGCACTAAAGTTAGGTGGATATAAACTCAATCAAACTATGAATATCACGGATATTGATGATAAAATAATTCGTGAATCTATTGCCAATGGTGTGTCCGTGGAGGAATTTACCAAACCATGGACGGAAGCTTTTTTTGAAGATTTAGCTTCTTTGAATGTCGAAAAATTAGAACATTATCCCAAGGCAACCGAATCTATTCCCGATATGATCGGCATCGTACATAAGTTAAAGGAACAAGGTCTCGCTTATGAAAGAGAAGGCAGTTTGTATTATTCCATTCAAAAATTTTCAAAATATGGCAAGCTATCTCATATTGATGTAAGTGGAATGAAGGCTGGAGCCCGATACGATGCTGATGAATATGAAAAGGAAGATGTAAGAGATTTTGTACTCTGGAAAAATCGAAAGTCTCCAGATGAAAAAGCATGGGAAAGTGATTTAGGTATCGGAAGACCTGGATGGCACTTGGAATGTTCCGCTATGATTCGAAAAATCTACAATTCAGGAATAGATATTCATACCGGTGGGATAGACCTACTCTTTCCTCATCATGAAAATGAGGTCGCATTATCCGAAGGAGCTTATCCTGAAGAAAATTTTGTCGGCACTTGGCTTCATTGTGAACATTTGTTGGTAGATGGGGAAAAAATGTCCAAGAGTAAGGGAAATTTTTACACCTTACGAGACATTTTGGCGAAAGGTTATAATTTAAAACAGATTAGGTATCACCTAATTTCTGCTCACTACAGGTCCAAGTTAAATTTTTCATTTAAACAATTAGAAGAGTCAAAACTCGCATTGGATAGAATTCAATCAACCGTAACTAGGGTTCTTGAAAAATTAGATTATAAAATAGGTATAAAAAATTCCGATTTGGCTACGATAGAAGCTAGCATCTCCAATCCAGAATTCTTAAAAACAATAGACGATTTTAAATCTTCGATTGCGGATGATCTAAATGTCCCAAAGTCCTTAGCGTCTATTTTTGATTTTGTGCGAGAAGTCAATACAGGGCTCGGTACTGACAAATGGACAGAAAACTATTTAATGGAAATAGTCTTCTGTTTTCTAATCTTTGATAGTCTGTTAGGTTTACTTTCATTTGAGAAGATCGAAGAGAATGTCGTAGATGAAGAAAAAGATAAGATTGAACATTTGATACAAGAAAGAGCACTTGCTAAAAAAAATAAGGATTTTGCCCGCGCCGATCTGATTCGGAATGAATTATTGGCGCTCGGTATACAGTTGTTAGATAACAAGGATGGAAACACAACTTGGAAAAAAAACCTGTAGACATTCTTTTCGGAAAGAGAAATTTTTTCGAATTTTTGGAATCATTAGATACCATGATACCTGAAAAAGGTTCAAAATCGATAAGGGAGGTTCTATTAAAAGATTCCATTACGGCTGAAGAGAAACGGAGGATTGTTGCTTACCTTCCGACACATGTAAAGTGTTCCCTCGTAAGCACAAGAGAACTCGATCGGATAGCTGGTGATAAAAACCACCAAGGTTATGTGATCATTCGCACAAAACAAAAGTCATTTCAATCTCAAACTTGGGAACAGTTCAAACAGACAATTGAACCTGGAGAGGGACCTATACTAATCTTGGACCGAATTCAAGATCCTGGGAACTTGGGCAATCTTCTTAGAACGGCAGAATGTTTAGGAGTCCAACACATCCTCATGTCGGACCGTGACACTGCACCGATTAGCCCAGTCGTTGAAAAATCGTCGGCTGGCGCTATTCACCATCTTAATATATTTAGAATTGCTAATCTGAGTCAGGCGATGGAACGTCTTAAGGAACTTGAGTATTGGATTTTAGCAACGGACGAGGAAGGGTCTGAAGAGATATGGGAGGATCTTCCAGATTCTCAGAATATGGCTGTTATAATGGGAAATGAGGGAGAAGGTGTGAAAAGGATCCTTCTCGAACAGGCCGATTACATGGGTAGGATTGCGTTACAAGGATCAGTGAGTTCCTTGAATGTGGTTGTTGCTTGCGGAATTACTTTAGATAGGATTGTGAATCGAACTTGAAAGGTTCGAAGTATCTTACCGTATTAATTTTTTTCTGTTTTCTCCTCGATAATTGTGCGTATTATGTTTGGAAGAAAGAATTTACCAGAGACAAAAAAGCAGATGAGGTTCTTCTTTTGTCGGTTCTTGGTTTCCTAGAAGATCCGAATCAAGAGTTATTCTATTTTTTACCGGCAACGAGTCGAAATCTTGCTAAAGAGCAGTTCCTTGAATCTCGTTTCCAAAATCAAAAATCCAATAAACCAAAGTTAGTTTTTATTCACGGATGGAATCCGCTTGAACGAGATTCAGATCCCGTAACATCCAGAACTCGGAAAATTGATAACATCACGGGCACTTTTTTGAATGGGATCGTACACTACCAAGAAAATAGAAGTTTTTCGAATTCGACATATGATTTGTATCTTTTTACCTATCGAACTTCCAATGGAATCGTGATCAATGCAGAAGGCTTTTTGAGAACATTAAAAAAAACTTTTAACAATTCGAATCACGTTATTGTGATCGCCCATTCTATGGGAGGATTAGTGACTCGAGCTGCTATGAAATCGGAAAACTATCCCACTGGGCTCATTGATGGTGTCATCACACTCGGATCTCCCATGTATGGATCTCCCCTTGCTTCTAAATTTTATATTGGTTCACAGACATTGGTTGGGGAATTGTCTTCTTTTTTATTAGAAACCCAGGGTGGAGCTGATTTAAGTTATACGAACAATGGAAGTGGCCAAACAAAATTGGGAAATGAGACAAATATCGTATTGGATTTGATCAATGAAAATTTTTTATATAATAATATCTTTATTAGTTTTTCCGGTGTGCTTAGTCCCTCATGTTCTGGTGCTGAGACTTTCTACTATACTACCGCCTGTAATATTTTAACAAATTCATCTCCAAGTTTTCCAATGAATGATGGAATAGTGCCAGAAAATAGTGCATTTCTTGGTGGAAATGGATTGCGAAGTTTTCGAAAAATCGGATATGATCATTCGATGATGGCGTTTCAAACAAAATCCATTGATGAGGTAAAAAGCATTGAACTTTTTAATGAAATGATCTCGCAGGCTAACCTATTATTGGCTAAGTAATTTGTTTCGTAGATTTGTGTAACACGTACATTAACGTCAGTCCGCTTAAAAACATTGTCGGAATAGAATATATTAATATTTGGTTGTCCCAGAGCAATCCTTGAATACATTGTAATCCACCGATGATAAAAAGAAAACCGGAAAATACTCCTAAAATAGCTATAGTTAGGTGATTTTTATAAATCACCAACGATCCTTCATCTCCTTTAAATAACCCTTTCCAGAAAAAATGAGGTGGACGAACCTCATGGTAAAATCTAATTATTTTTTCTCGGTTGGATGCGGGAAAAATAAAAGTACTGAGTATTAATAAAAAGGTACAGGTGAGGGAATTTGCTAAAATGGAATAAGGAAATTCCAACTCCAATAAATGAACATATAATAAATAACAAAGAGGAGAAAGGATCATTGCTAGTATTTCCGTATATGCTGATATACGCCAATAAAACCACCTAGCTATTAGCACAAAACCAATGCCTGAAGATGCCTCTAACAAAAATACCCAGGCACCTTTTACCGTTTCCATTCCATAAACAGCCAAATATAAAGAACTGATCCCAGTTAGGGATTGGATAAAGTAGGAAACTTTTAAATAGTAAGAGTCAGATTTTTCTTTTTGTAATAACGGTTTCCAGAAATCGAATACTAGATAGGAAGCACCCCAGTTTAAGTGCGTAGCTAATGTTGAAAGATATGCAGCTAAGAATGCACTCAGAATCAGACCTTTCATTCCGATAGGAAGGTTTTCATTTAAAAACAATAAAAATCCTTTTCCACTCTCCTTTTCGGTTAAATCTGGAAATAGAATCAAAGAGGATAGAGCTACAAGAATCCAAGGCCAAGGTCTTAAAAAATAATGTGCGACTACAAACCATAACGAACTTTTGACGGCAGATGCTTCATTTTTTGTCGCCAAAATCCGTTGAGCGATATAACCTCCCCCGCCTGGCTCTGCTCCGGGATACCAACTAGACCACCATATGACCGTTAACATGATGATAAAATGATCTACGGGAAGTCCTACTGTAGTTTCGAAACTGGGATAAAAATTAAGTTTTTCCGCAGGAAGTTTGGAGATAAGGCCAGATATACCGCCAATTTGAGGTAAGGCAAGGACTTGGGTTGCGTATATCAAACATCCACCCCAGGCCAAAAAAAATTGAAATACATCGATTAAAGATATTCCTCGAAGTCCACCATATGATGTATATACGATACCTAACAAAAGTAATATGGACAAAATTAAAATATCGGAATATCCAGGGAAAAAAATCTGGATGATTTTTAACATCGCAAGATTTACCCAGCCAAGAATGATTATATTTAGAATTCCGCCGATAAGAATTGCTTTAAAGTTTCTGAGATACTCAGCTTCACTTCCAGAGTAACGGAGTGAAATGAACTCTAAATCTGTTTTAGCGCCAGATCTTTTCCAAAGTTTAGAAAAGAAAAAAACAGTCACAAGCCCACCGAGAGCCATATACCACCAAATCCAATTTCCAGAAACACCCTTGGTTCGTACGATTTCTGTTACAGCTAACGGAGTATCCGCTGCAAAAGTTGTTGCAACCATTGCTGTTCCTGCGACAAACCAGCTAAGTTTACCTTCTGCTTGGAAATAACTGCTAAGGGTTTTTTGAGTTTTTTTTCTACTATAGAGGAGGATAAAAAGAATTATCAGAAATGGTAAAAAAAACAAAATGTAATCCAGGTAAACAAAAGAAATCATAATCTAACTTTTATTCCCATTTCTCTCATTGCTTGTTTTGTTTCTTTTATGGTAAATACGCCAAAATGAAAAATGGAAGCTGCTAAAACTGCATCTGCTCCGCCACGCAGAATCGCTTCGGACATATGTTCCGGGTTTCCCGCTCCACCTGAAGCGATCACGGGGATGCTTAAATTCTGTGTGAATAATTTCAAGACATTGATGTCAAAACCATCTTTTGTTCCATCCTTATCCATCGAAGTTAATAAGATTTCGCCGGCCCCTCGATCTTTGGCTTCCTTTCCCCATTCCAGTGCATCTCTTCCAGTTTCTGTGCGTCCACCATTTAAATAAACTTCGAATCTTTTTCTTTCATGATTGTATTTTGAATCAATGGCACAGACGATACATTGGGATCCATAGATTTCACTCGCCTCTGTGAGCAGTTCTGGATTTTTAAATGCGGCTGTATTGATTGAAACTTTATCGGCTCCTCGGTTCAATACAGATCGAACATCATCTAACGTACGGATACCGCCGCCAACAGTAAAAGGTATAAACAGTTTGTTCGCAACTTCTTCGACTAAATGAAGTAATATATCTCGTTTGTCACTGGAAGCAGTAATGTCTAAGAAACACAGTTCGTCGGCCTGATTTTCTTCATATGCAACGGCACACGAAACTGGGTCTCCTGCATCGACAAGATTTACAAAATTTACACCCTTGACTACCCTTCCATCTTTGATATCTAAACAGGGAATGACACGTTTTGTTAACTCATCCGTTTGCATCATGAAATTGTTTTTGGTAACGTTATCTTTGTTTCAGGGATTTCATCTAACATAAGGGCGTATGATAAAAGTTTTTCTTCCTCGAAATGATTTGTCGTTAATTGTAGACCAATGGGCAATCCGTTTTCGTCGATACCTCCCGGACAACTAATGGCTGGCACACCTGCTAGGTTTACGGTTGTGGTGAGAATATCGGCTAAATACATTTGGATCGGGTCTTTGGTTTTTTCTCCTACTTTAAAAGCTGTAGTTGGAGAAGTTGGCTGAAGAATACAATCGACTTCTTTAAAAAATTGATCATATTGCTTTTTGATTAGAACTCTCGCTTTTTGTGCTTTTCCGTAGTAGGCGTCATAATAACCAGAGCTAAGCGAAAATGTGCCTAGTAAAATTCTTCTTTTAACTTCTTTGCCAAATCCATTTGATCTAGATTCCACGTATAAATCTTCCAGTTTACCTTGTCCTTCTTCTCGAAATCCATAGCGGATACCATCAAATCTGGAAAGGTTCGAGGAACATTCTGCTGTTGCAATCAAGTAATACACTGGAATTGAATATTTGAATAAACTAAAATCCAATTCTTTAATGATAGCTCCTTCTTTAGTTAAGATTGCTTTGATTTCATCATAGCGTTTCGCAACTGTTGGACTTGCTTGCGTATCGGCTGTCTTCATGACTCCGATCCGGATTCCCTTCCAGGATTTTTTTTGAACTTTATTTACATCAAAAGTTTTGTCTTTCGCAGATGTTTGGTCATGTAAATCGAATCCTTGTATGGAATCAAAAACATCAATGATAGATTGAATATCATTCCCGAAAGGTCCAATTTGGTCTAAACTGGAGGCATACGCTACTAAACCATATCTGGAAACTCGACCATATGTAGGTTTTAATCCCCAAATGCCGCATAACGCAGCTGGTTGTCGAATTGAACCGCCAGTATCAGATCCAAGTGATGTAGATACCATTCCAGAGGCCACAGCGGCCGCAGAACCACCACTTGACCCCCCAGGAATCCGAGAGGTGTCAAATGGATTTTTTGTGATTTGATATGCACTATTTTCGGTTGAGCTCCCCATAGCAAACTCATCCATATTGGTTCTAGGAATGAAAACAAATCCTTTTGATTTCAATTTGGATATGACAGTGGCATCGTAAGGGGAACGAAAATTTTTTAAGATTTTGGAGGAACAAGAAGTGATTTCACCATCAATACAGATGTTATCCTTAATACCGATCGGAATGCCATCATAATCAGATTTTTTTGCATTCGATTTACGCCTAAGATCACTTTCCCTGGCCTGCGTAAGTATTCTATCTGGATTTACTTCTAAAAATGCTTTGATTTTATCATCTGAGTTTTGTATCCGATCCAAATATGCAGACGTTAATTCTTCTGAAGAAAACTCATTTTTCTTCAAACCATCTTTGATATTTGAATATGTAAGATTAAATAGTTCTTTCATGTTTCAATCACCCTCGGAACAACAACATAACCATTTTCATATGATGGAGCAATTTTAGATAAAGATTCTCGATTTAAAGTATTCTCTGATACATCTGGTCGTAGTACATTCATCGTTAATTGATAAATTTCATCATCATCGACTGCCGAAGTATCTAAGTTTTTAATTTCATCGACATAATTTACGATTCTTTGGAAATCGTTTAACATTCCAGAGATCTCTTCATCTTTGATTGACAGTTTAGCCAATGCTGCAATGTCTCTTAAATTTTTTTCATCCATTTCCGTTTCCTTTAATATGCATTCCGATCGAAAATCGCTTTCCAGGGAGTTAGTAAAATGATTTTTAAATCAAAGGTTAAACTCCAATTTTCGATGTAATAAATATCTGCTTTTATCCTTTCCTCGATTGATGTATCGCCTCGTAGACCTTGGACTTGAGCCCAACCTGTAATACCTGCCTTCGCAGCATGTCTACGCATATATTGGTGGTGTTCTGATTGAAATTTTTCTACATAGAAAGGTCTTTCTGGACGAGGACCGACCACAGACATATCACCAAACAAAACATTTATAAACTGTGGTATTTCGTCTAGAGAGAGTTTTCTAAGGATTCCGCCAATCTTTGTTACACGAGGATCATCCTTCACTGTCCAGAGGGTGTCTGATTGCTGTTTTTGTTGAACCACCATGGAACGAAACTTTAACATATCAAATTTTCTACTGTCTAATCCCACTCTCTCTTGTTTATAAAAAACTGGTCCAGGACTGGTTATTTTGATACCAATTGCAATTAGGAAATACACTGGACTAAAAAAAATCAAAAAGAAAAGTGAAAAAACAATATCAAACGTACGTTTGATGACGCGATTATACCCCAGTCGCAGTGGAATATTTCGAATAGAGATAATAGGTATTCCGTCCAATACCTCTACTCTACCCTTAGCTGTAATAATCTCTTCGTAACTTGGTACTACTTTTAAGTCGATTCCTAAATAATCCGAGATATCAATTGCTTCTTTTAGGTAATCTCCTTCTTCATGTGAAAGTGCATAAACTAATAGATCAATTTCATTGTTTTTAAGAAATTCCTCTAGTTTTTTGATCTTTCCTATGGTCTTAAATTGCGAACCCTTCTCTAATAAATTTACCTTCCCCTCTACAAATCCTATTACCGCATAACCGTATATAGCATGTTTTTTGATTGTTTTTGCAAAACTTTGCGCTGATTTTCCTGTACCAAGTATTAATACAGATCTCAGATTATATCCCTTGCTTCTTAAAACACGCAATACACCTCGGAGGGAAAAGTGAGCTAAACTACTTAAAATAATCGTAGCAATGGCAAAGTAGCTTATCACCAATCGAGAAAAACTTTCGCCTCTAAAAAAGAAAAGGAAAGCTAGAACTAACATTAGGTTGATGAGAACACCTGACGTTATCGCAAAGAATTCATCCGTTAATGATAATCCTCGTCTGGGATGATATAAATCAATAGATAGAAAGGAAATGACTTGTGATAAACCAAGAACAAGCCCTAAAACAAAATAATTTCGGAAGTCGATGATTTGTCTTTGGAAATCAGAATCATCTGAAAAATAATAACGTATTACAAAAGCGATCGCAAAACTCAAGAAAGCAATAACTAGATCGGTAAATAGGAATAACAGTTTAAAGGATTGACTTCTTTCTTTTAACATTTGTTATAATCCTTGTGCTGAAATACCATCACTAGTTCCATCAAGTGGACGTTTGCGAAATCTGTAGAGACGAACTCGCGTCGCCTGTGAGGTGGCTGAATCACCAAAACTGAAATTAGTAAGATTGACTGAAAAATATACGGACTGATCATAAAAAGTTAAGGTGTTATCGGCCGTGAGTCCGCCAGGTAGAGCTCTTAAATTCATACTATAACCGAGACGATATTCCCAATTGTGTAAATCGAGTTTTAGAGTCATAAGAAATCGATTGATATTAAAAACTGTTTTTTGCCTACGATCTTGTCCGTTGGCACCAGTTCCAGACGCTAAATCTTCCCAGATCGTTGTTTGGTCATAATTTGTCCCATTTTGTGCAGTGAATAGTTCAGGAGTGGTCGAATATGCATAGAATTGTCCTTGGGCTAACGCTGTTAATCGCCAAGGCTCAGTCACTCTAGAATCTAATTCTAGTTCTACGCCCGAGTATCTTGTCAATTTGGTATCCGTTCTAAAAAAGAAACGATAACTGTCTAGGTAATTGTCTTTATAAACATGATACCAAGTTGTTCCTAGTTCCAGACTTCGAATTGCGCGGATAATAGGCCAGGAAAACCCACCCATTTTATAAGATACTGTTAGGTTATTAGAAAGAGATCTGTTTTGAGGCGTATGATGAACATAATCATTGTTTATAAATATGCCTGAATAAAAATTTCTCTTTCGTTCTAATAGACTTGGTCTTCTAGTTTGAAAACCATCTATGAAATCAATAAATCCACCTACTCGGACAACGGTATAATACCATCTTTGCATATTGGAAATACCTGGATTATAATCTGGAGATATTTTACGGAGGTCACGGATGGTTCGAACTGAAATATCAATATCATTTAGTGCATAACTTTCGACCGCAAATTCAGCTTCGTGTTGGCGCTGGGTTCCAACAACTGGATCCTTAATTTCCGCTTTTTCCGCATCTAACTTTCGGTATGTACTGGAAAAAAATAACTCGGGAATCCCGATTCTTGCGGTATGCGTTTGGCGTACATATTGGTACGATTGTTGTCTTAAAAAATTGCTATAGGCTTTATTTGCATCCAATTCTGGACTATTGGCTGCAGTTCCTACACCCGGAAATTCTGCTGTCTGTTTGGTTGCACCTGCATAGATACTAGGCGTAAAGGATGCGTAGGATCCAAGTGATATAGGAGATCTAAAACCCGATTCTCCATAAACGGAGGTTTGTGTTCGTAAAACAAAATCTCTGTACTTTCCCGTTGGATCCGTTATTGTTGTGTTCGCGAAGGTCGATTGTGTTGGTGCGCCATAAAGCCTTGTAATGTTAGATTGGAAATTGAGATCCCAATACACAGGGCTATTGTAAAAAGGCAAATTACCAACTAAACTAGAATTTTTAATCGTTACTACGGGAAGTGTATCTTGGGCAGAAAAATATTTATCTGCTTGGATTTGATAAACAAGAGTTCGATTCATCCCAATGCTAACGCTCAGGTCACCTCTATTTTCCGTATAGTTCAAGTTCCAATTGAGTAAATTACGAATCAATCCTAACCTAACGTCTCTAAAAGTATATAATGACTGAACTGAGTTTGACGGTTCATACCTGTTTCCAAATTCATAGTCAAATTGACGGTTACTAAAATTCTCATAGCCAACTTGTAAGTTCCTGGTAATATCCTTATTAAAATCGTTAGACTTTACATTTAATCGGAGTTCAGTTTTCCACCATGGATCATAATCGACACCAGTATTCCGAAACCCTAATCCTGTATTCGGAAAAAGTTCTCCACGGTCAACCGTATTGGTAACAGCAACATTTCCAATACCAAAATTTCTAAATCTATCTTCATAAACAGAAGTTATCTGATTTTTTTTATAATTTGCATACCCTAGGTTGATGTTATAATTAACGTTTGGTGAAACTTTCCACATTTCAATTTGTGCAGCCTGACCTGTTTTTTCGTACATGTCAAATCTGAACTTATATCCGTTTGCTAATATAAGTGAATTAGGATATGGGTCTGACCATTGGTAGCTGTTTTGCAAAAACCAACCCTGTGTGTTGTTTTTACCCGCTTGGACCATCCAACCATTTCCAGTTTCTGAATTGTATAATACTGGTAGCCAAAATAAGGGAGTTCCTCCGACTTTAAATGTTAGATTATAGGCAATCACAGATCTATCATCGTAAATAATAATTTTTTTTGCCTGAAAAGAATCATGAGGAAGTTCCGCGTTACATGCAGTGAAGTATCCCATCTCCAATAAATATCTTTTTTCATCTAATCGTTTCAACTTCTGGCCTATAAAAAATGAAGGATAATAACTTAGCTTCGAATTATAGACAACACCTTGGTTCAGTTTTATGTCATACAGAAAACGTTCCCCTGTAACTTTCGCCTGACCGTCCTTATACTCTACTCCCCCTTCTGCATACACTTCTCCGCGTTGTGAATCGATAGACACGGAATCTGCAATCAATTCTCCACCCTTGATTTTTAACCTGACCTTACCTCGTAAAATAAGGACTCCGCCTTGCGTTTTATCGATATTTAACAGCTGTCCTTCGGCGGCGTTTTGAATCTGAATAGGAGGTTCTTTTTTCTTTTGATTTGCAAGCAAAGATTCTTGTGTAATCTCTGGCGGAAGTTCAGGAACAAGTGCCTCGCGTAATCGTTCGCGTTTTACGTAGATTGTCCCTTGGCTACTAAGACCTAAATTTCTTAGATGATCGTCTACTTCTCTGTCCGTCATCAGGTCGACTGATTTTTGTACTAAATTCCTTTGGATAAACGATGCGGTTTGTTTGCGTTCTTCCTCTCCTGCATTCGTCTTTGCGATTGGTGCCTCGGGGAAAAGTTGTCTGAGTCCTTGGATGTCCTGAGTTTGGAGTTCAAAGGTACTGCCAAATCCAATGGCCAAGAAGAGAAATCGTAAGTATTTTCGCACTGGGAAAAGGATGCTTTGAAAGTATAAAACGAGGATTTCAATGTCTGTCAAAAAAGCAATGGGAAAAGCATTTTCACGACTCCGTTCCGTCTGATTTCATGCCTGATTTTATAGCATTTTTCATTCTTTTTATGAAAAAAGAGATTGATACCGTCTAAAAACAGACATAATAAAAGGGCCGCTTTTTTAGCGCCGGGAGAGTTCGATGTCAAAATCCTACAATGGAGAGCGAATACCAGGCACGGTCAATTACCAAGTATTCGTAAACGAAGGCAAAAAAGCGAAACCAATCCTCATTGATCAAAAGTTGAACATACATCAGTTAGTCTCTGATATACATTTGAGTCACCGAGACGAACTTGCATATAAAATTTCATTGGCTATATTAATTGATTTTACAGGTGATATTGCCCTCTCGGAGTCTTGCTTTCGTGATTTTAAGAACAACATGGAACGATTATTTTTCGAAGATCATTGGATTCTACATTCCAACAGAATTGAAGTTTTTCTAAAAAGTGAACAAGGGTTAGAGGAATCAATTGCAGACTATTCCTTTTTTGATCCAGAGCCGCATCCGAAAAAAGATCCCAAACAAAGTATTGTTTTTTAAATTAGGATGTTAAATTTTGGGGTTCATTTTTAGGTAATGTGATTTCCCAACTCCCCCCATTTTCATGTTCAAGCCGCTTCATTTTCCCTCCTAATTCAGATATGATCGCTTTCGTGATTTCTATTGATCCATTGCCTATGGATTTAAAATTAGATGGAGATTTACTAGTATCGTGAATAGAAATCAAAATTGTATCTTTTTCATTCGTCTTCTGAATGATTTGAACCTCGGCTAGGATTTTTCGATTTTCTAATTGTGGATCGTTTAACAAACGAGATCTGGCATCTTGAAGTAAATTTAGCATTGCCTGCTTTAATTTTTGTGGTTGGCAATAAATGACTGGAAACTCATCCGCTTCAAGGTTACAATCGATTCCTTCTTTTAAAAAATATTGGTGTAAAAATGAACGTGTATCCGCCAATAACATATAAACATCGACTAGTGAACTTTGGTTACTTGTTGCTTGGCTATAATTTACTAAGTTCTTAATGATTTTGGCTATTCTTTCCGCTTCATTTAAAATTTTCTGCGCATAACCATGTAGTTGGTGATTGTTGTTTTTATTTGCCTCTCTAGCAATTAAATCAGAAAAATTCATAATAGATGTCAAGGGATTGTTTATCTCGTGTGATATCCCTGAGGCCACTAAACCGATTGTTTCCCACTTTTGCGAATCGTTTAATTTTTGTTGAACCTCTTTCAATTGTCGTTGAATTTGTGATTTATATATTGCCATCTCAACCGAGACATATAGATCACGAGTATTAAAGGGTTTTATCAAATAACCAGCGGGTTCTGTCGATTTCGCGCGGTCGAGGGTTGCCTCATCTGAATATGCAGTTAGAAAAATGACTGGAATATCTTTCTTCTTTCTAATGATTCTTGCTAGTTCAATACCGTCTATGGATCCACCTAACATAATATCCATAAGGATCAGATCAAATTCCTTTTCGGCAATTTTTTCGATGACAGCCGATCCTTCGGACAAATATTCTGTGTCGTATCCGAATTGTTTTAAGGTCGTACAGATATTAATAGCGATGATTCTTTCATCTTCTACGACTAAAACTTTTTTTTGAATTTGAGGAGAGACCTGATCGCTTGACATATTTTTTCGAACTCTCATTCGAATTGCATTTTACAGTTTGTCAATCGATTGAATGGTAAAATAATGATCCTTGTGAAAAAAGGTGAACTTCTCAATGAAAATCAAAGACTAGCGGTAGAAATGCCAGCAGGTCCAGTTCTCGTCGTTGCCGGTGCGGGCACAGGCAAAACGAAAACTTTGGTACATAGGATGTTATATCTGGTCGAAAGAGGAATGTCCCCAGAGTCCATATTACTTCTTACTTTCACAAGGCGTGCTGCCAATCAAATGCTAACTCGTGCTACACATCTATTGGATAAAAGAATGGAAAAAGTAATAGGAGGAACATTTCATTCTTTCGGGAATTCTTTTTTGCGAAAATACGCCATAAAACTGGGATTTTCTTCCAATTTTTCGATTTTGGATATTGAAGATTCCCAGCTAATGATCGGTATTTGTCGCGAAGAGTATTTAAAGGAAAAAGAACTTAAAAGATTTCCAAAGAAGGAAACACTCCAAGAATTATTCTCTACATCATTTAACACGAATCAGTCTCTTGAAAAGATAATCCAGAAAGAATACCCGCATTTTGGTAGAGATATAAAAGAAATCCAATCGATAAAACATAGCTACGAGAAATTAAAGAAAAAATCAAATTCTTTGGACTTTGATGATTTACTTCATTTTACTCGCCAACTATTAATGGAAGACAAACTTGTCCGTACTCAGACTGCTGAAAGATGCCAGTCTATATTGGTTGATGAATATCAAGATACAAATAAGATTCAAGCACATATCGCTTGTTTAATTGCTAGCGAACATTCTAATATTATGGTCGTAGGTGATGATGCGCAGAGTATTTACGGCTTTAGAGGGGCAGATGTAAGAAATATTTTAGATTTTCCCCTAATATTTCCAGATACTAAAAGAATTATTCTAGAAGAAAACTATAGAAGTGAGCCTGAAATTTTGTCTCTCGCAAATTCGATTCTTTCAAATTTTAAAGATGCATATGAAAAAAATCTATTTACCAAAAAAAAGGGAAAAAAGGTCAAACCTATACTAAAGAAGCTTCTCTCTGAAGAAAAGGAAGCAGAATATATTGCTAAAAAGATTATAGAAGAGAATGAAAATGGAACGAAATACAAGGACATTGTGGTTCTTTCACGATCTGGTTGGCATACAAACTTACTAGAGTTGGAATTGAACTCTAAGAATATTCCATACAAAAAATATGGCGGACGTAAATTTTTAGAACAAGCACATGTAAAAGATATCATCTCTTATTTGCGAATCTACCAGAATCCGCTAGATTGGTTGTCCTGGAATCGAATTGTATCTTTAGAAGAAAGTGTGGGTCCGAAACAAGCCAGTTTATTTCTTAAACAAATGCAAAATTTAGGTGATTCAATTTTTGAATTGTCACTTTCAAAACTTGGCGAATCATTTTGGTTAGGTTTTACCCAGCAGGCTAAACTGCATTTGAGTAGATTGTTAGACTTTATTATAGTTCTGACGACTAACTCTGAGAAGAGTTGTAACAAAATTTTTGAAAGTACTCTCGAATATTACCTTCCACTTCTAAAGGTGAAATATGATGATTATGAAAAAAGAGCACAGGATCTTGACTCTATTGGTTTACTCACGAACCAGAAATCTAGTATCGAGGAATTTATTTCGTATCTGAGCATAGAGGCGACCGAATCATTTGTTTTACTACCTGAAGAAAATCTTGATGAAGAAGGTTTGGTAACTCTTTCCACAATCCATTCTGCAAAAGGATTGGAATGGAGCCTAGTTTTTATAATGCAATTGTTAGACGGCCAATTTCCCTCCAGTAAAATTAGAACGGAGCAAGAACTCGAAGAAGAAAGACGATTGTTCTACGTTGCAGTGACGAGAGCGAAAACAAAACTTATTTTGACTTCACCAATAATCCAAGGTGAGAAGAAAATACAAATTCGGACGGTTAGCCGATTTCTAAGTGAGTTAGCGAATGCGGAACAACTTTTTGATTCAGAACTGTCCGATCCAGAAATAGAAGCCTCAATAGAAAAAATTCCGAGAAAAAAGGAGAATTCTGATCGATTTGAACAAATACAGTCCTACTTTTTGAATTGATTTTTTGTTCCCTTGGTTTATTACTTAGTCCTACATCCGGAGGATCTCATGATTTCACTCTCTCTTCAGAGGGCTTTTTTACTATCACTCGTTCTATTCTGTTTTTCACTTTCAAATTGCTCATCGACTGACCCAAAATCCGATGAAAGTTCCTCCAAAGAAGCGTCTCAGTCCGTGGCAAAAGAGAAAAAGGTTGGAAACATTGAGGTATCGGATCCTTCGAAAAGCAACTCCCAAAATGATTCTGATAAAAAGAAAGGGTGTGTAGAGGGAGACTGTGTGAATGGAGTCGGAAAGTATATCTACGATAACGGAGATACCTATACGGGTTCGTTTAAAAATGATCTGCGAGATGGAAAAGGAAATTTCGATTATACAGACGGCGAAAAATTTATTGGTACCTACTTAGAAGACAAACGGGAGGGTTCAGGCGAGTACTTCTTTAAGAATGGAGATAAATACATAGGTCAGTTTAAGGGCGGTCAAATCAATGGAAAAGGAGTATACACATTTAGCGATGGGAAAGCGTTAGATGGAGAATTTCAAAACGATGGTTTGGATGGAAAAGGATCTCTGATGGAGAATGGAGCACCTAAAGAATGTAAGGTGGTCGCACGAAAACTTTCCTGCGACTGATAAACAAAGAAATCTCTCTTCCTTGAGGAAAAATAGGAAGAGATTCTATCGGTCTACTTTTCTTAAAGTTTACAGCTCGGATTTTTTCCTAACCTGAGAGCTTCCTGTTGTAATTGAAGTGCATCCGGCATTTTTTGGTTTAAATTTTTCATTCTCGTTTCATCCGACGGATGTGTAGATAAAATTTCGTTAGGTTTTCCGCTGCTAAGAGCACTCATGTTTTCCCATAGAGTCACGCTTTCTTTTGGATTAAATCCAGCCTTTGCCATGATTTCAAGACCGATTATATCTGCCTCAGACTCGTGTGCCCTCGAAAACGGAAGTAAAACCCCAAATTTTGCGCCACCTCCTAAAATACCTGCCATTTCGCCTTTTCCGATTTTGGTCAAAGCTTCCATTCCACCTTGGGCTACTTGGTTTTGAGAAATTCTTTCGTTTCCATGTCTTGCAATTACGTGTCCAATCTCATGGCCTAAAACAGCTGCTAACTGATCAGGAGTCTTGGTAACTGGAAGGATACCGGTATGTACACCAATTTTTCCGCCGGGAAGAGCAAAAGCGTTAGGAGTATTGTCTTTAAAAACTACAACTTCCCAATTTGTTACCCCTGTTGTGTCTTCACTCACGGCGAGTTCTGCTGCTACGATACAATTTACAAATCGATTTATAGATTCAGACTTCTCAATGGGAATCTTTTTTTTCATATCTTCAAAGGCTTCTTCACCTAATTGGTTCATTTGTGGATCTTTAACGAGTGTTAGCTGTCTTCTGCCTGTTGGAGAAGTTTGGCATTGAAAAAAAATTAGGAAAGTAATGAAAAAGAAAGATGAAAGAAACTTCATAATTAACCTCTTGATTCTAGATGGAATGGATGTTTATAATATTTGTCCAGTAAACTTTTCTAAAAAGTGGCTCGCTTCTTCAATAGGTAATGGCCTTGCTATCAAATAACCTTGTATCTTATCACAATGGAAATCTCGGAGTAGATTAAATTGGCCAAAATCTTCCACTCCTTCCGCGACAACTTTTAAGCTTAAATCATGCGCCATATCAATGATAGAAACAAGAAGTTTCGCTTCTTTGGAGCCAACAGTTACATTGTTTAAAAAAGATTTATCAATTTTTACGATCGATAACGGTAATTTTTCTAAATAGGACAAAGAGGAATACCCTGTTCCAAAGTCATCTAAGGCAATTTTTACTCCAATATCTTTTAAACTTTCCAATATTGGAATTGTTTCCTCCATGTTTTTCATCGCTAAACTTTCTGTGATTTCGACTTGGAGTGAATCAAATGAAATTTTCAATCGATGTTGAAGGTCGACTATCCAATGAAATATATTTTGATGTTGGAAAAGTTGAGGAGAAAGATTTACAGCTACAACAATCTTTTTACCCTGAGAGTCACCTACAGATTTTATAAATTTGCCCGATTCTTCTAGAACAAATTTAGTCAGTGGTAATATTAGTCCTGAATTTTCTGCCATAGGAATGAAATCCACAGGGGAGACCATTCCCTTTTTCGGGTGCCGCCATCTAACAAGCGCTTCCCAATGACTAATTTCATTCGACTCTAAATCCAAAATAGGTTGATAATAAACTAGGAACTCACCCTTCTCGATTCCTTTCTTCATATCATTTTGAATTTCAAGTTTATAATGGATTTTATCTTGCATGTCCTGACTAAAAATATAGATAGACCCGACTTTGTTCTCTTTTGTGTGGAACATCGCGATTTCGGCATTTTTCAATATTTCTTCTGCTTCCTTTCCTCCCATTCCAAATCCGGCAATGCCAAAAGACGCAGTTAGAAATAATTCGTAACCATTATATGGAATAATTTCCTTTAAGTGCTCTTGTAATCGACAAGTGAACTCATACCCCTCCTCGAGGGATAAAAAATCCACAACCAAAACTGCAAACGAATCTGCTGTTAACCTCGTCGTAATGGCTGTCATGCCACAGAATCTACTAATTCTATCGGCAAAAATTTTTAAAATATCATCTCCAGACGTTGTACCCAGTGAATGATTGATTCGACGGAAATTGTCTAGGTTAGCGGAGATGACAATGGGATAGCCGCCATTGCCGGTATTGTACTCATATATTCTTTGTTCTATTCTTGCTAAAAATAAGGCTCGATTTGGCAACTCGGTGAGATTATCATAAAATGCATCATGCGTTAGTTGGTGTTCGGCTAACTTACGATTTGTGATATCATGATGAATAGCGATATACTGAAAAATATTGCCTTCTTCGTCGGAAAATGGGACGATAGTAGTTTCTACCCAGTAAAATGCTCCACTTTTGGAAGTATTTTGGATTTCACCTTTCCAAACGTTTCCTTGTCGAATGATTTGCCAGATGGATTCCCATTCATCCTTTGATTTTTCATCCGACTTTAAAATCCTATGTGAGCTTCCCACCAATTCTGTTTCAGAATATCCTGAAATCTGGATAAATTTTTCATTCACATAAGTAATGATTCCATTGGCATCGGTGATCGAAACTATGTTGGCTTGGTCGACGGCAAAATTCTGGAATTGAATTTCTTTGATCGTTCTTTCCAGATATGATTGTGTGATTTCCTTTTCTTTTCGAAAAATGAGCTCTCTTCTTTCCCTTTCTAAAACTTGTGTTAATCGGAATAGAGAATGATTATCGATTATATCCGCGGCTCCGGACTGCATGAGTTTGAGACATTCTACATTTTTATCTTTGGGGGCAATTAGGATAAATGGAATGTCCAATTTTTTAAACTGAAGGTCTTGTAAAAGGTCATGTGCTGAACAATTTTGATTCCAAGCATACGACACGATTACGGCATCCCAGTCCTCTTCATGAATCCGAACGTCCCAATCTGCTTTGTTTGTAATGATCTGATAGAGAGGAGAAAAACCTTGGGATTTAATTTCGCGTACGATATGAAATACTTCCTCTTGTTCAGAAGAAACAATCAGGATACAAAGTGGACTCGCCATAAGCTTTCCTTCTAGAATTAATTCCTCGTACTAGGAATTCAACTAAAGACTAGGAAAAGTTCTTTTATTTTTGGGTTTCCTTCCTGATTCTAAAAATTGTGCACCCGAAACTATTCGAAACTAGTTATATCAAAAAAGACTTTTTAGAACAGGAGTTAAAAAAAATGCTCCTAGAAATTGGCGACTTGGACTATCAACAGCTGAACGATTACGACAAAGGCGGCTTTGACGGTTACAACCAGGCAGTCACCGAAATTTTGAAAAAACTCCAGCATTAGTATTTATACTAGATTTTGCGCGAAAGGCGGCAGTTTTTGTCTCCTTGCAAAAAGTCTTTACAAAATATGGGAAGTCGAGACAGTTAGAAAGCTAGCAGGAAGTTCAATGAATTTCACAACAAAACAAGTAAAAACGCATACAGTAGTGACCCTAGAAGGGTCTTTAGATATCTATTCCGCACCCGCTCTAAAAAAAGAACTTCATAAGATCATCGATGACGGAGCTGAGTCTGTAGCGATTGATATGGTAAATATTAAATTACTGGATTCCTCTGGGATCGCGCTTCTTGCCAATCTACAAAAGAAATTGAAATCTGAGGAAGGCACATTTTTTCTGCTAAATGTAAGCCAAGATGTCATGGTAATCCTCAAGCTTTCCAGTTTAGATAAGTTTTTTACTATTTTAGGTGGGGAATCAGAACTCCCTTAGTTTTTACTGGACTCTGATTCGTTTTAAATTGGAGTCCCGAATCTCTTCGCTTAGATTTGCCTTTGAATGCCAAGTTCCCTCTTCCTTTCTTTCTAAGTATTCGACTCGAATCTTACCATTTTCCGTTTCAATTTCTAGGTAATCCGTTTTTTTCTGCCGGTTATCTGTTCTAACTGTAGAAATCATTTCCAAAGGAATAGAAAGTTTAAAGTCACCTAATTTAAGGTCAGCTAAGACTCCATCCGAAAGGAACTGATCACAAAGAACAATTCGTCCATCCTTTAGACTCACTTTGATCTTTTTAATGCTTATTGCTTCTTTTTTTGAAGGTATAATGGGTGTTAAAAGTTCACTGGGTGCAGTTGGTAAGTCTTCTGAAACCAGCGGAATGTTTTCTTCTGCGACGACTGACTTTAATTTTTCGGTTTCCTGTTTTGATTCGTCTAGAGATTCTTTAAGGCTACCTTTGATCTCCGCTAATTCCTTGGCATCGTCAGCATTTGAGGGCGTTTCTGAATTAAGAATCTTCTCAATTATAATAGGTTTTAAAACTAGTGATTTCCCCTCTTCAATTTGTGCTACGGCTTTGTTATCACCTAACTTTGTTGCCTCGGATTTTGAAAATTCAACCAAAGATTTATTTTCTTGATAAAAATTACCAATGAGAAGAAGTCTTCGATTTGCACGAATCGCAACTTCCTTATTTTCCTGTTGTTTGACAAGTTGGATATATTCTTTTACAGCATTCGAGGTTCGACCCAACTCTTCCATCGAACGCGCTTTAATATAAGATTGATCTTTCGTTAGGTTAGGAAGTGTTTCTAGTGTTTTTAATGTTGATTCATAATCTCCTGCTTGGAAGGAGGCAATTAATCTTTCCTCTGGATTTTTGTTAGTATTTTCGAACTCTGCCCTACGTTTATCTCCATCTACAAGAAAGCTCATCAGAAGTTCGGCATTTTCAGCATAATGTGTTCCAGGAAAAAAATCAGTGGTTTTTCGAAGTTTTACGAAGGCTTTGTCACGTTCTCCCATCATCACTAAACAATAGCCATGATGTAACAAAGTAAAGGCGTGTTCATCAGCCAAAGAACCTTCTAAACTATCTTCAAGTTCATCATACTTTTTACTTGCTAATGAGAACTTTCGCGTTCTTTCCATATAAAATGCAAATTGTAATCGAATGATTGTTTTTTGTTGTTCCTCTAATTCTAAGAATGGTTTAAAATTTAAAGTTCGAACCGTATTGATAACAGCAAGGCCAAATTTATCTCGCCAGCCCATTTCTATATCGATTCCTTTAGTCTCGGAATTCATAATTCCAGATTCTAAAATATTTACTTTTACTTCTTGAAGATAATCGTCTTTGGAAAGAAACATTTGTTTTAATCTTTCTCGTAAGGTTTGTGAAGAAAGCTCATAATTCATGAGTTGGTCTCTCATGATCCCGAAACGCAACTCCTGTAATTTTACACCAACTATAGCTTGTGATGCTAAACCAAAAAAACAAAAAAGTAATATAAATAAAAAGAAAAAAAGAAACTTTCTCATGATGGTATTTCTATGATGATCATAGTAACATCATCTTTGTACTCTTCATGTACAGCATCTAAATCAGCCATTGCAATTTCTACGATTTCAGAATTTGGTTTTCCGATATTTGCCATTACCAAATTTGCAAATCGATCTAAACCATATAGACTGCCATCTTTCAGTGGTGTCTCTACAACACCGTCAGTGTATAAAATTACCTTGTCACCAGGTGAGACGGAAAATTCTTCGAGCGAATAATGAATGTCATCTCCCATCCCAAGAGGCGGGCCAGAACTATCTATGTAAGTGATTTCCTTCGTTGAAGGGCGGATCATAAAAGGTGCGTTATGTCCTGCGTTAACGAACTTAATTTTTCCTGGTTCGTCCAAAATAACAAAGACGCCTGTTGCAAAAAATGAAGCTTGTAATCGATTTGCAATCGTTTCGCCTAAGTGGTTGATCGCAAAAATTGGATCATGGTTTTCTTTCATGATTCCTTGTAATGACATCGCCATTACAACTGTTACGAGTGCAGCTGAAACACCATGACCTGAAGCATCAGCCAAAAAGAATGCATAGAAATCTTTACCCTCTCCTTCATCAAAATAGAAGTATTGGTATATGTCCCCAGATACTTCTCGCATGGGACGGTAGATTTTTCCAATATTGAATTTTTTAAATTTTTTCGGTGAAGGTAAAAATAGTTCTTGTACCTCTTTACCAATCTGAAGTTCTTGATTGATTTCTTCGTTTAATCTAGTAATTGTATTTACTTTTGTTTCAATCTCGTTCGCCATTCTATTATAGGCAAAACCTAGATTGTCCAATTCATCTTCGTTTTTAAAATTCCAATTTACTCTAGATTTCAAATTCCCGTCCGACATTTCCTTGGATGCCACTTCTAATAGACTTACTCTTCTGAAAATAGCACGGTAAACCAATATAGCAAATATTAAATGGAAAACAACTCCCCAGACGACTGCATAAGCGACTTGAATGTAAAGTTGTTTTAATCTTTCTTGGATCGAGGAAATATTAAAATGAGTCGAAAGGAAAATTTCATCTCCGCGGGCGGATTTGATTGGGAGTAAAAAATCCACTGTAAAGTCTGCTTCATTTAAATCTAGACTATATCTAGCCTTAAAGAGACTACCTTCTTTGTCTGAGGATACATCCTTTGATTTCCGAATCAATATTTCAGAAACCAAAGGATTTGAATTCTCAGTTTTAGGATTTGTTTGCCAGATTTTACCATCTGCTTGAAAAATTGTGAAATTTTCAATGTCATAGAGCTTTAAAGTTTTTCGAAATACTTCGAAGGCATCATCTCTATTTTCCGTAAGGCCTATGTTTTGTAAATCGGCGAGAATCGTATTTGCTAAATTTTCAGATTGGAATTGGAAATTTTTCAGCAAGAGATCCGATTGGTTTTCGAAAATCATGACAGTAAAAAAGATGATATTTAACAGGGCAAGAAGAGAATAGAAAAGCCCGATTTTAAATCGTAGAGAATTCGTGGTTTTAGTTTTACTTTTGGTCACGGTAGCTAATGATATTGTCGATATTTACAAGTAAGAAATCTATCATAAAAATAGAGATTTCCCTTCATGGACCTAAGGTTGCAGAATCAAAAGATACATATTTTTTTCTTTCGAGTTTTTGCTGCAATCTTGTATATTTTACCTATTTTTTCCATTTTGCCTGATCGTCTGATTCGAAAAAATGGTGAGTTTAGCAATGGGAAGGCGCTTAATTTCTATCCAACGCTGGTGGAATGGAAAGACGAAAGTGGAAAGGTGACCAAAATACCCCTCTCGGAAGTTGAAAGAATAGATGTTGGTTATGATGGTATTCCAATCTGCGCAAAACTTCCAAACGCCAAAGAAATTTCCTGCGAACTACTACTTCACAAATTTTCAAAATCGATGGTTTCTGTTACCTCCAAAAAATCGCCTCTCAAATTGGATACCTATCCCGTGAATAGAAATTTAGAAATGAAATTTGATTTTACGCAAGTCGAGGTAGACTATAGTCGGCATATTCGTCCAGGCGTATTTGGAAAGTGGGAAGCTGGCACTTTTGTGGGACGAGCCAACCTTGTATCGAATGTAAATGGTAGCTGGGTTTTATTGCCAGAAGGAAAAGGAGCTGTCCCATTGACCTTTAATCTTCAGGATATGAAGAATTTTCAGTTAGACCACGGTCCGAGTGTCAAGGACTTCGTGATCGAAAATACTCCTAAAGTAATTCCAGGTTATTCGGCACTTAACCAAAAAAAATACAATAAATCACTCTTTCTTTTTGGTAGTGCTGTTTTATCTGGATTTGGAATGATTTATGAATACGATCAATCCGTGAAAGCCATCAATGAAGATCGAGAATTTTTGCCGACTCCCGATGGGCGTGTATTTGTGGTTAGTAATGTGTTTTCAAATGATCGTTATGATTTTCATAACCAACGATTTCAGGCATACACTGCAATTTTTTCACTTATTGTCATCTACTCATTGATAGACTCGTTTTATTTAGGGCAAATAGAATCGAAAACTGGGAATACAAGTAGCGTATGGATACGCCCCGAGATAGGAGCAACGGCTATTTCAAAAGACAAAGCATACACATATCTTCCCCTGTCATATAACCCACTTCACTATTCGTTTGAAGTTGAGGCTCGTTTCTAGTATACACTTTTTCGAATTAGCAGATTTTTTAAATTCTGTTTTAAACGAACCAGATACCAGCGAATTAGAAATCTATAAGGTACATCAAATAACGAACACATTGCACCATAACTGCCTTCTTCATTTTCTTTCACCCATAGGATTTCGCCTTTCAAGTTTGGATACTGACTGATACCAATCCATAAGTCAAAGATTGCGATGGTTTTAGGTGCATATGTTTTTGAAACGGGAATATAAAATTTATTCCAATAGATATTGAATAATGCCGTATTTTCCTCTGAATTCGAAAGTTTTATATCAACGGACCCAAATAATGGAACAGCTAACATCCTATCTCTAAAAAAATAAGGATTTAACACTCCTGCGAAAAAAAACATAAAAGCAAGGACAGCCGGATAGATGATAAATAGAGCAAAATAATCTTTCAATTCCAAATCGATAAACATTTTAGTTATGATGATGGGATCGTAAATAAAAAGCCCGGCAGAAATCAGAGTTGGGATCAAGAAAAAAATAGTAACCACTATATGTCGTAAACTTGGAAGCTTCAGTAAACGTATGTTACTGGTGGATATATGCTTTTGGACGTTCTGAATCCATCCTTCGTGTCGGTTGTGTCGACTGATGATTTCATACTCCTCAACCGTCATATTCATTAATTTTAAAACATAACCAGGTATAAGTATTCTGGATTTTGCAATTGTAATTTCCAAAATAAAAAAAAGCGTAAGAATACAAGCTGGAAGTACTACTAAAATATTTGAATCTAAGAAAAGTGAATAATTATAAATTGCATGTATGAGGATACAAATGGATAAACCGAATAAGAGGCGTATCCATCGGATAAAACTATTTTCCGAAAAAAGAAAAATCATAAGAAAGGCACCCACTAACCCACCATTCATCATATGAATGGGCAGAGAGGAAATGGAACGTAAGACCTGCGACCATAACCCAGAGTCTATAAAATATAAAATATTCTCCAGTAAACCAAATCCACCTCCAAGTACGAGGCCATAAAAAATGCCATCTGTTACCGTGAACTCATCCTGATTTTTTCGAAAAAATATATAAATCCCGATTAATTTTGAAAATTCCTCTACTGTTCCCGATAGAAAAATCGCCTTAAATTCGTAGGATGGATGAGGATTTAGAAGCAGAATACTGGCTTGGATGGCCAATGCAACACCAGCGCTAAAAACAGAAAACGAAAGTGCTGTGTATTGAAGAAACGACTCGGTGTAACGATAGAAATGAAATCTATAAAAAGTATAATAGAATCCTAACGTTGCCAAATTGATCGTAAGTATCAGTACGTTAGGAATAGTAAAAAATGCCACCATGTCGTGTCTTTATTAACGACAAAAATTTGGCTAAAAATGAATCAATCTGGTAATTTTCGGGAAAACGTGGACTAATCTTTACAATTATTTTCCTAACAATTCCTTAACTGCATTTCTCAATCCTTCAATTGTTAGAGGATACATTGGTACGACATCACCAATTGCTTCAATCGTAGGTGCACCCCAAAACCGTTTTGGTTCTGGGTTCAGCCATACAGAATCGGGAAATTTTTCTACCAATTCTTTCAATGAATCGATTCCACTTTTTCGCTTTTGGGTTTTTTCAAATTCCGTTTCGCGATGATAAGAATAAGGATTGTATGGTGCGCTAAATAACTCGTAAGGAGCCATATATGCATCACCAACAAATACTAGTTTTGTGTTTTTTCTAAAACGATCTTCAAAGTGTTTCAATGAGATCCTTCCATCAAATTCATGTGATTCAAATAGATATTCATGAAATATATTATGAAAGAAAAAATTGTGCACGTCTTTAAAATGATACAAGGATTTACTCGCGGAAAATAGTTTACTCACACGATCTGAATGCGGAGTCATACTCCCACCTATGTCTAAAATCAAAACTAATCGTAGGGCATTTTTTCTCCCTCTCTCCTCTACAATTTCTATCTCCCCGGCATTTTCACAAGTTTTGTCTATAGTTTTGTGTATATTTAGGTGATTTCTACCCTCCCTTTTTAGAAACCTTAATTCCTTTAGCGCGATCTGAATAGACCTCGTATCAATGATTTGGTCTTCTCTATAAGCTTTATAATGTCTTTCTGTCCATAAACTAATTCCGGTTCGGTTACCAGCCCCTTCCTCGCCGCCGATTTTTAAACCGTTCGGATTGGTTCCAGAATTTCCAAAAGGAGAGGTGCCAGATGTTCCAATCCATTTGTTTCCACCATCATGTTTATCTGTTTGTTCTTTTAATCTTTTTTCTAATTCCTTAAATAATTCCTCAATGGAATAATTAGGAGCCTTGTCTTTCTCTTCCTTTGTGATCAATTTATCAATATTCTGATCTAACCAATCCAAAAGAACTTCTCTAAATTGTATCTTTGTATCTTGTAGACTCGAGAAAGTTTTCGCAAATCCTAGATCATAGGCATCGTAGTGTTTCAGGTCCTTTGCAAAATTTAGCCTGCCGACTCGATATAAGGTATCCATTGAAATATAACCCTTCGTGTCCGTCAGTGACCTCAAGGTTTGCAAAAAAGCTACGAGCTCTCCCGTCGAACACGGGATAGATTCCGTCCTCAAATTATAAAAAAAATTTAAAAACATTTAATTCAGATGAACTCGGTAGTCATCCTCTGACTTAAAAAGAGTTCCCGCAAAAGGAATTTGCGAGGAGGATAAATTTTCACCCGTATGCAATAAAACCTGAATCCAATCCAAAAGTTCACTTGTAGAAGGTTTTTTCCGAAGAGAATCGATTTTGCGTATGGAATAAAACATTGCCAGCGCTTTCTCCATCAGTTCTGTGCCGATACCTGGATAATGAGCTAAAACGATTTCTTTCATCGCTTCCCGCTTTGGAAATTCAATGTAATGAAAGATACACCTTCTTAAAAATGCATCCGGTAACTCTTTTTCATTATTCGAGGTGATGAGAATGATTGGTCGATCTTTGGCCGAAATCAATTCTTTAGTCTCTGGGATGAAGAATTCCATTTTGTCCAGCTCGAGTAGCAAATCATTCGGAAATTCGATATCTGCTTTGTCGATTTCGTCGATAAGAACCACCGATTTTTTCGGATCCGCAAATGCCTCCCCAAGGGCACCGAGACGAATGTAGTTTTTAACGTCCCGCACCCTGATCATGGCTTCTTCTTCTGGAAACCGAGAGTCATTCAATCTTGCTACGGCATCGTAAAAATAAAGACCCTCTTTTGCCAAACTTGTGGATTTGATATGCCAACGATAGAGTGGCAATTTTCGTTCTTCGGCGACAAAATTGGCAAGTAAGGTTTTGCCTGTTCCGGGTTCACCTTTTAACAGAAGTGGCCTTTTGGTGATTTCTGCAACGTGTACGGCTTCCCGTAATGCATCTGAGAGTATATAATCTGGCATATCCGTCCTCGCTTCCAATATTGCACAAATTGCAATGGAATCTATTAAAAATTGCTTTTTGAAACGAATCTAATTCTATTGAATAACATTTGGGTCAGGTAAAATGCCAGAATTCGACAATACAAAAAGAGCCATAGGTGTCGGCAAACTAGACGATTCCGCTCGTAAGGAAATGTTCAATAAATTCGTAAGCGCCGGCGGGGAAATCATCAAAGAAAAACCCGATCCTAAAGAAGAAGATTCCAAAAAATCAAGACCGGAGACTAAAGTTCGGAGCGGCACGGTATCGCGTTCGGGCAGTGATGATAGTCGCTCTAGAAATCGTTCTTCGGGGGGTGGTCGAGATAACGACTCCCGAGGTAGTGAAAGCCGGTCTTCAAATGACGCGAAACTGGAATATGAAAAAGAAATTTCTAGTTTTATGGCACGTTTGAGCGTTAAAATAAAATGTTGGATGGGACGAGTGACTCCCTTCGGGTCTTCCGACCTGAATCCTGGATTTATGCATGACTTTTCGACGCAAGCAAAACAGGCATTAATTGAGTGTAATTATAGTGCTAACGAAATTTTAGCAAACCAATCTCATTCACCTGCTGTATCGGCAGCCTTAGATAAAATTAATCCATTGTTAGTCGAATTGATTGCCATGGCGCAAAAACTTTATAATGGTCCTGAGCTAACTGATATTACAGAGCCCATTATGATTGCTCCAGAATCTCCTGTTGCTATTGAAAGAATAAAAACTCAAATTTATTCCCTCTTCAAGAGGATGTATGTTCTTTATCCTTACCAAGAGACTTTAAAAAAATCCTTCATACAGGCTTATGACGAATTACAAAAAGTTGAAAACAAACCTACTCTCATATACTCTTCAAAAAAGAAAAAAATTACCTCCGAAATTGATACTCTTTTTGATACTTTTTTTGAAAAACTTTATCTTGTTGTAATTCGATCAGAAAACAAAAACATCCCGCTAATTTCTCGTTATATGGAGAACCTTCTTGATATTCGTCCTGAGGATAGACCTGGATCACGTAAAACCGGAGAAAATGTTCCGGGAGGCATTGACCCTAAACAACAAGCCGAGTTAGAAAAGGCTAAAAAAGAAGAGGAAAAAGAAAATAAAAAGAACGCAGAAAAAGAGGAACTCGTCCTAAGCAAAGAACAAGCATACGGTCTGCGACTTATGCAAATGTATTCCATCCCGAAACTACGTAAAAAATTTGATCCTAGAGGAGAAATGCACTTTGTTCCGGATGGAGATAAGGTATTACTTTCTTTTTTCTATTTCAAAGAGTTTGATGATGAATATTCTTTTGTATTGACTACCAAGAAGATCGACATAAAACTAACGCATGTAAATGGCGTGAAAGTTGATTATAGACAAAAAATGTTAGATTTGTATGAGTCAACGAGGACAATAACTGACCAGCTAAAAATTTATTTGGATATTCTCCGAGAACTCGATAAACACAGAGCAAATCCAGGCGCGAATTATATTGAAGCCTCTAAAAAACTAACAGGAATAGAACAAAAGCGAACTGGTCAATCTCGGACGGTAAGAATGGCTGTCAAAGAATTCAGTGTAAAAGTTAGGGACATTCTTCTCGAACTCATCAAAGATATGAAATCTAAAAAAGAAATCGTAGTAAACATGGATGAGATCATTTCTCTAGATGCCATGGAGGCGAAAAAGCGGTTAAATAAAAAACCAATTAAACAATGTATCATGGAATCATACTGTTATGTTTTGGCACTTTCTGACCGTATCGAAACTGGAGATTTATATGGCGGACTCGTTGAGTTAACTCCTGAGCAAATGAAAGATTCATTCGGCGTTGAGGTAACACCACAGGCGGAGGATAGTGCAGGACTTGAGGATACAATCATTGGCCAAGAATCGAACGCGAAGGGAAAGAGTTCACAAGGTGATACACTTGATAAATCAAATTCTGACGATTTACACGACTTTGAAGATTTAGATGACGATACTTTTCCTTCAGGAAATCCGATTTAATGCCCACAATTAAAATATCTATCTACCAAAAAGACTTACATAGAAAGTTTACAAAAGATCAAATTCAAAAAATCGCAGCGCAGAAGGCTAATTTTTTGCTTTTGCCAGAAGGTTTCCCTCATTTTTTTGATGCCGCATCTCCATCTCTTGCAACGAAACATGAGAAGGAATACCAAGATCACCTATTGGAAATTTCAGAAATTTACCAGGGTGTGATTATGGGTGGTTCACATTACAGGATCAATGCGGAAAATCAGCTTGTTTCTGCCTCTCCAATTTTACAGTCAGTGGTTTTGGTGGATTTTTATGACAAAAAAAACCCATCAAAACAGGAACTAGATGTAACGAGAGGTCAGACGGAATCCATTTTTATTATGGGTGGACTTAGGTTTGGCATACTAGTCGGTGATGATATCGATGATGAAAAAATTTGGTCTGAATTTAAGTCTGAAAGAATAGAAGTAGTATTTCATTTGTCTTCAGAGCATAGTGAAAGAACCTACGAGGAAGATTTAGACTTTTTTTCTAGACTATCAAAAGAAACTAAGATGCACATTATACGCGTTTGTGGAATTTCAGAGAAGTTACCTGGGCGAAGTTTATATGCTTCACCGTCAGGTATTAATTGGAAAGTAGGAAAGTCGGAAGAAAATACTGAGGTATTTAAGACTCTTTCAGTTACTGTTAAAGAAAATTTTTTCCTTTGATTATTTTTTCTTTTTAGCTTCGCCTTCTTCTTTCCAATCCATGGTTAACAATAGAATGACGATGCCAATCGATACACAAGAGTCTGCCACATTGAAAGCTGGCCAACGTTCGAATAAAAGAAAATCAGGCCACTCAAAGTCTAAAAAATCCACCACTCCTATAAACTCCCCTGGTTTTTCTGGCTGAAAACCAAATCGGAATCCCAAGCCTGGTATCTTCACAAAAAACTTATCTAAAAAGTTCCCGAAGGCACCTGCCATCACTAGATTCCATCCCCAAGGGTTTCCCAGATCCGAATTGTTCCACCGATAAAAAAACAAAAAGATAATCGCAAATCCAGTCGCAAATAAGGATGGCAGCGCATTATTTTGAAAGAGACCGAAAACAAAACCAGTATTAAATGTTAGGGAAAGTCTAAAGAAGTCGCCTAAAATCGGAATACTTTCATATGCTTGCATTTTCTGAATAATGACAACTTTGCTAACGAGGTCTAAAACGAGACCTACGAGAACGAATGCAATGTAGGATGGTTTATAAACAGACAGAAATGGTTTTTCTGGAAATTTCATAGTTCCTTAACTCTTACTTTTTATTTTGATAAAACCAAGCTGCTTTTGACAAGGACCAAAAAGACAGACCAGCTAAAATATAAAAAAGTAAACTTGGTTCTTTCCAGGATTTTTCAGCATAATAAATCCCGAAATAGAAAAATATAGATCCGAGTATTCCGTATGTAAATTGTTCTCGAAGTAGAATTTGTTTTGAATCGGACTTCTTTTCCTGCGACCACTGGAAAACGAATTCTCCTCGGTTCAATTTATAGAAAAAATCATATACCTCTTTGGGCAAAGAAAGTGTACTCGCGAGAATTTCTTCGCCTTCGTCTTTCCAGCGTTTTCGAATTGCACTTCCTTTTAAAACGATTTGTGAAAACGGTTTTTCGGCATACTCGAACAGGGATCTGTTTGGGTCTAAGTAGGAAAAATTCCCTAATAACAAAGCAAGAACTCGGTGCAGACTTAAAAAATTAGGAGGAAGTTTCAGCGACTTAAAAAGTAATTTTAAACTAACTTGAATCTCCTTTAAAAAACGTAGATCTTCACCTGGTTTTAATGTATCCCAACTCAAATTTCTAAAATTTTTTGTCGTGAGTAGAATGTGATTTAACTTCTCGAGAGAATACTTTAAAATTTTACATAGTTCTTCTTTGCCTAGATTATCATTGACGGCACCTAACTCATATAATGTATCAGCCATGAGATGATAATCCTTTCGCATTGCACCTAGTACGATTTTTTCTAGTAACCTCGTTTCGTCATTGGAGATCTCTTGGACTGCGCCAAAATCTATAAAACATAATTGACCTGTTTCTAAAAAAATCAAATTTCCTGGATGAGGATCTGCATGAAAAAAACGAAATTCAAAAATCATAAGTAGATAAGCTCGGATCATTTTTTCTAAATATGGATTTTTTTTAGCATTCAAATCTTCGGGTTTTAGTTCATAGATCTTTTTCCCTTCAATAAACTCTGTCACAAGAATTGATTTCGTACAGAATTCTGAAATTGGTTCCGGGAAAACAAAGTCTTTTTCAGAAACAAATACTTGTTTGGTTCTTTTTAAATATCTTAGCTCGTTTCGCAGGTCTAGTTCAGTAGAGATCATCTCCTCTAATTGAGATGAAACTTCTTTTCCGGAAATGGAAATAACAAAATGATCAAATAACCAGATTACTTTTTTGATAGTTTTTAAATCACTTCTTGCTTCTTCCTCGATTCCGTTATATAAAATTTTAACTGCCACTTTTTTGCCGTTATAAAATCCGATATGAACCTGGGCTGTCGAAGCACTTGCATGAGAGGTTTCATCAAGATCTGTAAAAATTTCATGCATGGGAGTCGTGAAATTCTGAAACCAGCGTTTTTGAATTTCTGAGAAAGGTCTAGGCGGAACCTTGTCTTGTAACTCTTGTAATTCCCATAAAAATTCTTCTGGCAAAATATGGAATAAGTTGGAAATGAATTGTCCAATTTTGATATAGATTCCGCCGAGTTGAAAAAAAATAAGTTTGGCTTCTCGACCACTCCTTTTGAAAAAAATCTTCTTTTTGGATTCCCATTTTTCCAAAGATAAAAATGGTTTTTGGATTTTTGAAATTAGATAATAATGAAACCAAGTTTTAATTACGAACTTATAAACAAGAATTGCTCGACCGTTTTTAAAAACTCCAAATTGGTTTTGATTCATTTTTTTCGCCTAAACTTATAAATGGACTCAATACATTCCAGAATGTCTATATTATCTTGGAGCGTTCCTTCTTGGTAGTCAGTTTTTTTTGTAATATTTTGCCAAATCTCATGATATATGCCTAAAAAAGCATTAGATCTTTCCAGTTTCGGCAGGTTTTTCCAGGGTTTAGATACCAAACTTTGAAAACCTTTGTACAATTTGGAATTCTTCGAATCAAAGATTTGGAAGCCGTCATTGGAAAGAATGATTCTTTTTTTTGATGTAAAAATATCGATTTCGAACTGAAAATATTCTCTGCCGCCAGAAACATCCAAAAATATTTCAATCGAGTTTTTATTTGTAAACCAGGCAGTAGCCCTATCTTCGATACTATCTTGATTTGGAAATACTACATTCGCATAACGTAAATATAATTTTCCAAACAACCAAAAAAGAAGGTCAATCGCATGTGTTCCATCATGTAAAAGTGGACCACCACCTACCTTAGAAAATGCCAGACCAGGATTCTTAGCGGAAGTAAAAACATTCGCTCTTACAGATTGAACCTGTCCATACATGCCAGAGTCAATTTGGTTTTTTACATATTCATATCTGGGATGGTAGCGACGCTCATGATTGATCCAAATTTTTGCTCCCATTTTATCCGCTAAATTTTTTAGTTGTTTCGCATCCTTACTGTTTAGTGAGACTGGCTTTTCAACTAAAATGTTTTTTATGCCTGCTTTTATCATTTGTGATGCGATAAGAAAATGAGAGTTGCTTTTAGTGGCAACAATTCCAAAATCAAAACCTTGCTTTTTCAACTCCTCCACCGAAAAGTTCGGTATCTGGAGATCGTGCTTTTTGATGTTCCACTGATTTAAAAATGCATTTACTTTTTGTGGATCGGAATCATAAATTCCCTGTAATTCAAATTTCGATTTTCCCCAGTTTGAAAACAATACTCCAGAATGAGTGCAAGGTTTGTTTCGATATGGATCTAATTCGAGAGAGCTCGCAATTCGCCCAAGTCCGACGAGTATTGTTTTTATTTTAGAGATGGATTTCAAAGTTTTTCTTCCAAAACAAGGGTATTTCCATTAATTTGGCAAGTAGTCCTATGATCACATCTTTTCGATATTCCTTGTCAACTATTATGGGAGTCCTTGGTCTTAAGCCTTCTAAACTGATAGGTGCGGAAGGTTCTTTCTTAACTATCTCTACCTCTTCTAAGGAATGTATTCCAGGAACTCTTTTTGTCCCACTAAAAGACAAGAGGGATGGTCATGAATTTATTCGAGATGCGCTCTCAAAAGGGGCAACAGGCTATCTCTGCGAAAAAAATCATCCTATACTCGGGACGTTAACACCGGAACAAAATCAAAAGGCAATAATTGTAGATGATACATTGGCTAGTTTGGGGTTGCTTGCTAGATTTCACAGGAATAGATTTCGTCCGATTGTGATCGCGATAACTGGTTCCAGCGGGAAAACTACTACCAAAGAATTATTAGGAAATTTGTTTCGATTTTTGCCAAAAAAACAACTGGTAGTCACTGAAAAAAACTATAACAACGAGATTGGTGTACCATTTACAATGTTTCGAATTACTGAATATACGAAAGTAGTGATTTGTGAAATGGGAATGAACCATCGTGGGGAAATCGAAAGATTGTCTAAAATCGCCCGGCCAGATTTATCGCTAATTACGAATATAGGTTCAGCACATATTGAAAATTTAAAATCACCAAAGAATATTGCGGAAGAAAAATCAGACATTATCCTTGGAATGAAAAAAGGTTCCACTTTGTTCCTACCAGACGATACAAATTTTAAGAAACTTGTTTTGAGCAAAGCTAAAAAGAATGGAATAAAAGTGCAAGTTTGGAAAACAGATGCCTCATCTATATTGAAAGTAAAGACAGAGTTGAAAAGTGGATTTCAATTTCTGTTAGGTTCGAGTGAAATTTCTTGGAAAATTCCTGGTAAAACTTTACTCAGCAATGTTCGTGGTATGGCCGAAGTTGGAAAATTTTTGGGACTCGAAGAGAAAAAAATTGCTGAAGCTATAAAAACATACAAAGCGCCATCAAGCAGATTAAATATTATAAATGGATATTTTAAAATCATTGATGATACCTATAATGCCAACCCTGAATCTATGTTGTCTTCTATTCAAGCAAGTCACCAAGTAGCAGATCGAGGCTCTTTGGTTCTAGTCCTGGGAACCATGAAAGAGCTTGGAAAATTTTCTAAATTTTACCATGAAAAAATTGGTGAGTTTCTCAAACAATTTCCAGAGGTAACATTGATTACGTTTGGTAAGGAAGCTGAGTGGATTTCCTTGAAACGGAAAATCGGAAACAATTTTAATTTTCCGGATTCCTTTGTTGAGTTTGAAAAAATGGTGAAAATAGTTCGCGAACTACATCCAAAAGGAACAACCATTCTCGTAAAGGGCTCTCGATCAATGAAAATGGAAAGGATCGTGGAAAGCTTAAAAACAATTAAGGGTTGAAGTTGAATTTAAAAAATAGAGAATAAACATATGTCAGATATCAAAGGGAAAGTTGCAGTGATTATGGGATCTCATTCCGATTGGGAGACCATGAAAGAATCTTGTTTGGTTTTGGAATCATTTGGCGTGCCATATCAGAAAGAAATTGTATCCGCACATCGGTCCCCTGATCTTATGTTTGAATTTGCAAAGTCTGCTAAAAAGAACGGTTTTTCTGTAATCATTGCGGGCGCAGGTGGTGCTGCCCATCTTCCAGGTATGACGGCATCTTTGACCACTTTGCCAGTATTAGGTGTGCCTGTTTTATCAAAGGCATTATCTGGCCAGGATAGTTTACTTTCTATAGTCCAGATGCCAAAAGGAGTTCCCGTTGGAACTTTGGCTATAGGCACAAGTGGCGCCGCGAATGCGGGATTACTAGCGGTTCGTATTTTATCACTTATCAATCCTAGTTTAGTTGAAGAACTTGAAAAATTTGCGGAAAAACAAAAGAATGAAGCCTTGGCATTAAATTCAAAACTCACATTTTAGCTATATGAAGAAGTCTGTATTGGGAGTTTTGGGGTCAGGTCAGCTTGGCCAAATGATGGCAGAAGAAACTTTGCATCATGGAATTGAGTTTAGGTGTTATTCGCCAGATGTAGATTCTCCGATTGAAAAAATTGGAGTTCCTGTTACGAAAGGTGATTTTAATGATCATTCTACGTTAGGAAATTTTTTGAAGACAATAGATATCTTGACCTTCGAATTTGAAAACATCCCAAAGTCGACTTTAAAGTTTCTCGAGGAATTCCAACGTAAGTCTGATCTGTTGATTTTCCCAAATCCTGAAACACTGATGATTGCACAAGATCGGTATCTAGAAAAAACTTTCTTCCAAAAGTTCAACCTAAAAACTCCAAAGTATCAGCTATTGAATAAAAATCTAACCACTTGTTCGATTCCTTTTCCTGTCATTATCAAAACATTACGCTTTGGTTATGATGGTAAAGGCCAATCAAAGATATCATCTGCTGAAGAATTTTCAGATTTTTTAAAGCATGCATTCGCTTCAGGCGAAGAAGAATATTTAATTGAAGAAAGAATTTCTTTTGATTTAGAAGTGAGTGTTATTTTAACAAGATTTCAAGATGCGAGCGTCGAGTCTTACGGTACCATCGAAAATATCCATAAGGATCATATTTTGGATTTATCAATTTTCCCAGCTAGGATTGATTTGCAACTCTCTAAAGAAATTGTTAATATTGCAGAAAAACTCGCTCATGCATTAGGGTATGTCGGAACGATGGGTGTTGAATTTTTTATAAAAGGAAATGAAATTTATTTAAACGAATTTGCTCCGAGACCACATAACTCTGGTCATTTTTCCCAAGATTGTTCGAGTGCTTCTCAGTTTAAGCTCCACATAGCGGCTGTTACAAATTTATTTAGACCTCAAATTCGAAACCCTAAGCCAACCGTTATGAAAAACATCTTAGGACATGATTATGACTCCACCTTAAAAGTTATTTTTGATAAACTGAAAGATGATAGGTATAAACTTCATTTATACGGTAAAAAAGAAAGTCGTAAGGGACGAAAAATGGGGCACATAAACTTTAAAGGTCAATTCTCCGAATTTTCGGATACGTTGCGCGTATTATGAAGATTGTAAAAAATTTTCCCCCCACTCTCTAACGTTTCCAGCACCAATACATAATAATGTGTCACCTTCAGAGCAAATCGCTGCTAGCTGGGTTTGATCCTTTTTTGAATCACCTTCCAAAATTTTGTACTTTGAAATTTTCAGATGTGCTGCTATCGTTTCAGCTGTGACACCCGGAATGATTTCCTCGCCTGCAGAATAAATCGGAAGTAAAAATAGAAAATCGGAATCGTTTAACGCCGATGCTAATTCTTTTTGTAATATTTGTGTTCGGCTGTACCTATGCGGCTGAAATAGAACAATAAGCTTATGGTTTTGACCAATGTCTTTTTTCAAAGATAAAATGACGGTTTTTATTTCGGTTGGGTGATGACCATAATCATCGATGACTTTTATCCCGTTTTTTACTCCTAGAACTTCTTGCCTTCTTTTTACACCAACATAATGATTTAAGGATTTTAAAGACTTTTCAATGGGTATGGAAATCGAAAGCGCTGCAAGCAGAGCACAAAGCGCATTCGTTAAATAATGAGTTCCACTAAAAGGCAAGGTCAAAGAATAGCTTTTCTCAAAGTAAGTAAAATCACATTGATTCCCTTTTATTTCATATAATAAATAATTGAAGTTCAATGGGAATGTCTTCGTTAAATTTTGAATCAGCTCCATTGTAAAGTGATTGTTGATTTCAGAAAAAGGAATGATTGCCAATAGTCGAAAATCTTTTGAAATTCCTTCTTTATTGACTAACATTTGTAATACTTTTTTTATACCTTCGTCTTGTGCTTGTACGATGGCGTATCCTAGTTTCTCGGGGGCAAGATATTCGAGGAATGCCAGTTGTAATTTTTCAATCGATTTGTAAAAATCTAAATGGTCATTATCAATGTTCGTGATGATTCTAACATTAGCAGTATGTTTTAAAAACGTTCCATCTGATTCATCAGATTCATACACACCCCAATCACCTTCTCCAAATTTTCCTCCTTTTTTTCCGAGCAAGGAGGTATCACCGCCTATCATGATAGAAGGTTCAAAATCATTTTCTTCTAAAATTTGTGCGATCATTGCCGTTGTAGAGGTTTTTCCGTGCGAGCCTGCAACTGAGATAGAATTTTTCAATGCGAATACTTTATGCATTACGGTAGATCTATGAAACATCGGAATATTAAGTTTATTCACCTCTTGGAATAAATCATGATTTTTATCGTTGATAGCAGAACTAAAGACAACAAAATTTATTAATTTTACATCTATTGAATCCAAATCTTGGACGATCTTTGCGCCTCTTTCTGTTAAATGTTCAGTAACATCCGTTACCTTTTTGTCATAACCAAATACCGAAAAACCCATATCCAATAGAATGTGCGCCAAGCTAGACATTCCGCTGCCACCTATTCCTAAAAGCAGGCCATTATTACCAGGAAGGACTGAATGAGTCATTTTAATGCGGGAAAAAGTATGCGATCGTTAGGTATGCAGCATTTACATTGGATAAACGTAATGAATTATGCCCTATTTCCTTTAATTCATCCGGATTTGATTTCCATTGTAACAAATATTTGACGAGAGGACTTGGATCATCTGTTGTCGAATTGATGATTACTCCGGCACCTTCATTCCTTATATATTCTGCATTTTCTTTTTGGTGATTGTCAGCGGCATAGGGATATGGTATTAAAATCATAGGTAATCCATAAACAAGACACTCTGCTAGTACACCAGCTCCGGATCGTGCTACAACAATATTTGCCCATTCATAATTAGGTTTCATATCGTTTGAGTAAGAAATAATTTCGGCACTACCTTTTGAACGATGGACAGTCTCCTCATAAAGCGAATTTCCTGTCAAAAGTCTAAACCTAAACTTCTGAGAAATTTCTACATTCTCCATTGTTTTTAGAATCATATTATTTAGTTGTCTTGCGCCTTGAGAGCCGCCTAACACTAGAACATTGACAGTATTCTTTTTGCTATCATGCAGGTTTTCATTTTGACGAATATTTAAATGTTCTGGAATGACACGCATACGTATTGGGTTACCAATAACCTTTGATTCATTAGTCGATAAAAAATCGCTTTTTACTGGAAAACTAAGAGCCAATCTTTTGGCAAATTTCTGAAAATACCTAGTAATCTTTCCAGGTATACAATTTTGTTCGCACAAAAAAAGCTTTTTTCGAAATAGAATCGCATATAAAATCGCTGGGAGACTCGAATAACCTCCCATTCCGATAACCGCTGTTACTTTTCTTTTCTGAAAAACAAAAATTGTTTTTAAGAATCCAAATAAAAACAAAAAAGGATAAATAAAAAATAGAAGCTTCTTAAATTGCGGTATATTATGCCAGATTACTTCACATGGTGGTGATAGTAAATCGGGATTATCTTGATTTCGTATCAGTGAATGCAGAAACACATTTTGTATCTTAAAAACATCTTTTTTAAGTATCAAGATTTCTGCCAGAGCCACTCCGGGCGAAATATGTCCTCCAGTTCCACCAGCCGCAATCAATACAGTTTCCATTATAATGTCAAATTCTCACTTTTTGTTATATTGGCAAGAATTCCCATCAGGATAAAAATTGTAATGAGAGAAGATCCGCCGTAACTTAGGAAAGGCAATGAAATACCTGTGACGGGGAATAAGCCAGTCACCACGTACAAATTGATTAGAAATTGTATGGATAATAGAAGCAAAATACCAGTACCAAGGTATAATCCTAGCTTATCTTTTAATCGTAAAAGCAAGAGATAAATTCGATACAACATAAACATTACGATACCCAAAAACAATAAAAAGCCTATAAATCCAAAGTCTTCTACAAAGGCAGCCATCACAAAGTCGGTATGGCTATATGCTAGGTAACGATGCGAATAACCTGAACCTATCGGTTTTCCGATTGTACCACCATCAAAAAAAGCTCGAAAGGAAGTGACCAATTGATGGCCTTCGTCAAAACGATACTTATAAGGATCTAACCAAATTTCTAATCTCTTTTTTCTATATCCAACTTGTGTGACGAGAATAAATAACAATGGTAATGTGGCAATACTTAACAGGACGATTCGTTTGATCGGAAATCCTGTCATGATCACAAAAAAGAAAATTACCGTTAACATCTCCACAGTCGTTCCAAAGGCTGGTTCGATTACGATTAGAACCAAAATTAAAAATATTGTAAACATGGAGATCAGGTTCTTTTTATTCCAATTGATTTTCAGGGGATCGAAGTTTTGAAAAAATAGTGCTAAAAAAAGTAGTAAACTTATTTTACTGAACTCGGATGGCTGAATTTGGAAACTACCTATCTGGATCCAACGATTAAAATTTCGTCCATATGTTGTACCCACAGATTTGCCGAGTCCAGGTATAAAGACGGATATCAGTAGCAGGATACTAAAAATACAAAAAGGAAAAGAAAGTTTTACTAACAAGTGATAAGGAATTTGGATAAAAACTAAAAACAGGAATACCCCTATTCCACCCCAAATCAGTTGTTTCTTTAGATAATAATAAGGATCAGCAAATTCCCGTTCAGCGGGAATTACTGACGCACTAAACATAATAATAATGCCGAATCCGAAGAGCAAAAAAATACAGTATAACAAAGGTTGATCGATTTTCTTTTTGCCAAACTGAAAGATTTGACTGATTCTAGAAAACATGACTATTGTATTTTGAGAGTAGAAAGTGAAATAATTGCCAATATGATCCCAATGATCCAGAATCGAATGACAACCTTCTCCTCGGACCAACCACTTAATTCAAAATGATGATGAAGAGGAGCCATTTTAAAAATTCTTTTGCCTCGAAGTTTAAAGGAACCTACTTGTAGAATTACACTTAATGCTTCGGCTACAAAAATTCCTCCCAAAATCACAAGTAGAATTTCTTTCTTTAACATAATGGCAGACAAACCAAGAGTTGAACCAAGAAACAGAGATCCTGTGTCACCCATAAACACCTGAGCAGGATGGCAGTTGAACCATAAAAATCCAATCAAAGCCCCGCTAAGTCCCGAAAGAAAAACAGCATATTCGTGTGCACCAGGCATATACGGTATATGTAGGTAGTTCGCTGTGACAGGTGTTCCAGATACATAGGCAAGCAGTGCCATCGTTGCAGAAACTATGACGACCGTTCCTGATGCCAAACCGTCCAAACCGTCAGTTAAATTTACGGCATGAGATGTTCCAATTAACACAAGTATAGCGAAAGGTATTGCAAAAACACCTAAATTAATAAGAGGACCTTTTAAAAAAGGTAAAAATAAATCTGTAATTTCGAATAAAATTCCTTTGCTCGCGATCGTATTTGGATTTCCTGTTACGAAATAAAACAATGATGTAACCGTTACCGCGATCAAAATCGTAATGCCAAACTTTGTTCGGGCTCGCATACCACCTTTGATTTTTTTGACTGATTTCATATAATCATCAGCAAAACCAAGAGCACAGAAGGAGACAGCCGAACCTAATAAAAGTAGAACATTGAAATTTTTTAGATTACCCCACAAAAGCACAGAGAGTGTTAAGGCAATGATCATAATCAAACCACCCATAGTAGGTGTTCCAGATTTTGAAGCATGCGACTCTGGTCCGTCATTACGAATAGATTCTTTAAATTTTAAAGATTTTAGAAATTCGATCATATACCGACCGTAGAGAAAAGTAACGAACATCGACGTTAACCCGGCCATCATCGCGCGAAAGGTCACATATTGAAAAATTCTCAAAATTCCCAGATCATTTCCAAAACTTTCATATATCCAATGAAACATATACCCTACTTATCGACAAAAATCTTAATTTATTTGAAACGCTTTCTCGACTTCCTCAAAATCAAGGAAATCAAATTTTTCTTTTCCGATGATTTGGTATGTTTCGTGCCCTTTGCCAGCAACGACTAAAATTCCATCTTTTTCTAGAAGACCGACGCCTCGTTTTATTGCCTCTCGCCTGTCCAAAATAGTTTCAAACCGCTTAAATCCACGTGAGAATCCGGATTCAATCTCCTCTAAAATTGTTCTTGGATTCTCGGTGCGTGGGTTGTCGGAAGTCAAAATTACATAGTCAGAATATTCTTCAGCAATTTTCCCCATGATTGGTCTCTTGGTTCGGTCACGATCCCCACCACATCCAAAAAGGCAGATAATTTGTTTGGAGGATATTTCCATGCAGCTCTTCAGAATGTTTTCAAGCGCATCTGGAGTATGGGCATAATCAATGACGCCAATGCGTGATAAATCTGGCGACTTAACGACCTGAAATCTTCCTGGAACAGTAGGGATAAATTCAATGGTTTTAAGAATATCATCCCAAACGAAACCCAGTTCTAAAGCCACAAAAGCCGCCAAACTTACATTAAATACATTGAAATTTCCAAGTAAATTCGTAGATACCTTTCTCACTTGGATAAAAGGAAGGTTTTTTTCCTTTTTATGAAGTCGAAATTCACTTCCTAAGATAGTGAGTTTTGTATGTGAAAAGTTAAACTCACCAGAGGATCCTAACACAAAAATCGGAGATGAAAACCTAGCTTCCTTTAATTTTTCCATCATCTTATCGCCGCCAATCACATCTGAGGCGACAATGCCGAATTTATTTTTCAGGGAAGATTGCTCTAAAAGTTGAAAGATTTTAAATTTACTATTTAAATAGTCTTCCATACTTTCATGAAAATCCATATGGTCCCTTGAGATGTTTGTAAATGCAACTGCTTGCACTTCCAACCCACTCGTTCTACCCAATTTTAATCCATGAGAACTCATTTCTACGAATACATACTCAATTTCTTTCTGAAGCATTTCTTTGAGTAATAAATTTAGTGAGGATGCGTCAGGTGTCGTGTATCCTGTTTCTCTGATTTGATCGTCGAGGCGGATTTGAACCGTACCAACAAGACCGCATTTTTTTCCCAATTTGGAAGCTATATGAAATAAAATAAATGTTAGCGAAGTTTTTCCATTTGTTCCCGTTACGCCGACTACTTTTAATTTTTTGCTTGGAGAGCCAGCCAAACAGTGCGCTAATTTTCCATGCGTATCGCCTAAATAATGTTCCGTTTCGAGAATATTTTCAAATGATTCAATTCCAGGAATTTTTATCTGGCCAACTTGTATTAAAATAGTTTTAACACCTTGTTTGGTTAATGTTTCAATAAATGTCGCATAACGTTCATTTTGCCCTTCAGGCAAAACAAATATATCATCATTTTTTATCTGTCGCGTATCTGCCCAAATATAAGAAACCTCAAAATTCGGATCTCCCTTTCGAAGTTTGATTTCAGGAAATTTTTTTGTGATTTCAGCTAGTTTCAAAATGATTCCTTATTTTTAATTGATGGTTCAGCAGGTAATTCGATGGTTATAATCCGATTTCCCAGACTGATGGGTAAAAATTGGTATGTCCTTCGATACAATGCTTCGATTCTTTCCGCGGAGGTATAAGATACAATCCCAATTTTTAGATCATCGTTTCTTCGAATCAATTCTTCCTTTTCCAAAACCTTTTCGTGAATCAATCGTTTCCATTTCGCGGTCTCAATTCCTTGCCAAACAGAAAAAAAGAATAGGGTATAAAGAGGAAGAAGAAATATAATAGGAAAAATCGGCATCACAAACTCCATTAAAAATAGAGGAATAGATTGGATTTTGGGGAGAAACTTAGCTTTCATCTACTTGAAGTATCGGTCTGTCCTTTTGTAATCCCCTAAGCTTTGCGGATCTGGAAGCCCGGTTCGATCGAATTTCATCTTCTTCTGGAATGATTGGTTTTTTTGTTAAAATGGAAAAACCACCCAGGGAAACTAGCTCGCGAAACACCCACTTGACAATCCTATCTTCTAAGGAATGGAAGGAGATGCAGGCAATCACACCCCCAGGGGAAAGCAATTGGGATAGATTTCTTACGCCTATTTCAGCATGTTTCAATTCTTCGTTTACTTCAATTCTCAATGCCTGAAAGACTTTGGTTGCTGGATGTGATTCTTTCGGCCAAAACTTTCGAGGGATCGATGCCTCTACAATTTTAGCTAAATCCAAATTCGTTAAAAACTTGGACTTTTGACGGGTTTGCACAATGTTATTGGCGATTTTTAAAGCCCACCGTTCCTCCCCAAAATCCCAAAAGACTTTTTTTAAGTGCAAAACAGTGCTATAGTTTAAGATGTCGGCGGCGGTTTTCTGTCCGAACTCTGGTTCTAGCCTCATATCCAAGGGTTCTTCCTGTTTGAAGGTAAAACCACGTCCTGAATGTAAAAAATGGAACAGCGAGACACCCAAGTCGACAAGAACCGCATCCAAGCCAGAGCATCCAAGATTGTTTAGGAATTCTGAGTCTACTTCCGAAAAATTCATCTGAAAGGAATATACATTCTTTTGATTCGAGAGATTGGCTTTGGCTCGTTCTAACATGACCGCGTCTCTGTCGATCAAAATCAATTTGGCATTGGGATAGGTTTCTAATAAAAGACGAGAATGCCCACCTTCTCCCGCCGTTCCATCAAGAATCCATTCTGGAGGGTTCTTATGAGAAAAAGAAAGGAGTTGTAGTACCTGTTTCGGTAGAACGGGGATGTGTGGCGATTGGATCACTTGGATACTTTCTTTCTTATAATTTTTCAAAATCCTTGCAATCCTTATTCATTCCACAAACTTGAAAGTATCCATGGCCTCCTTCGAAGAGCATTCTCATCGTAAAAACCTGTTTAGTGTCGGCAAATTAGGATACGCAAAAGGGGAAAGGCCTCCGGTAGAATGTATCTTGTGTGGAGTTCGTGACAAAGAAGAAATTGTTCCGAATCTAACAATTCACGAATCAAAACTATCTATCATTTCGGTGAATCTTTTTCCTTACAATCCTGGTCATATCATCATTTTTCCCAAGCGGCATATCGTTTCTTATAGTGAATTATCTGATGAAGAAGCTCTCGATATTCATCAATTGACACAACAGACAATGAAAATATTGGAAAAACATTGGAACGTAACAGGCTTTAATCTGGGTTACAATCTGGGTAAAAACAGTGGGGGTTCAATTCCTCATATTCACCAGCACATTGTGCCAAGGTTTCCAAACGAAGCCGGTTTTCTCGATGTATTTGCCAATACACGGGTTGTGATATATGAACCCTATCAGATGTTAGAGCAACTTCGGGTGTATTGGCGAGAAATTTAATTCTTTTTTTTATAAATGGTATGACCTAAAAATTTAAATCGGTCCGAAATTCCAAACATCGTCTCAGAATGCCCAAGGATTAAATAACCAAAAGGTTTTAACTGCTCATCGAAATTCTGAAACAAAGTTTTCTGGGTTTGTTTATCGAAATAAATCACAACATTTCTACAAAATATCAAATCCACTTTTTCTTTGATCGGAAACGGATATTGGAGTAAATTGATTTGTTTGAATTCAAGAAGTGCCTTTAAATGAGGTTTAGCTTCATAAAAGACATGCTCTCCCTTGGTAGACTTGGTAAAGTGTTTTGTTTTTAAGGATTCACTTACAGGATCAAGTCTTTCGGACCTGTAAACTCCTTCGCTTGCAGTCTTTAATACGGCCGTATCAATATCAGATGCTATGATCTTCAAATTCCATCCTGGTTTGTTTTGAAAAAAATCATATACCGATATCGCAATTGAATAAGGCTCTTCACCTGTTGAGGATGCCGAACACCAAATACGAAGAGATTTCGCCGAACCAACATTTGCTGCCGTTTCTAATTCAGGAAAATAGACATTCCTTAGAAAGTCAAAGTGATGGCTCTCTCGAAAAAAATCGGTTTTATTTGTCGTTAAACGATTGATTAGTTCCTGCATCTCTTCCGATGCAAATTTTGGATCCCGTTTTAATTGATTCACATACTCTGCGTATGATGTCAGTCCCAGTGTTCGCAACCGGGTATTCAGACGAGATTGGACCATGATTTTTTTATGCGGTGCTAAAAAAATGCCAGCTTGTTTGTATATTAGGTCCTTGATGAATTCAAATTCTGTGTCACCAATTGAGCTTAATACTGATTTAAAATCCAAAGGAACCTCTTTAATCAAAGGACAATTGTTTTTTATACTATGACAAGTGATTTTTTATGCTCACATGACACTATGAGGATAGGAATAGTCAAACATCTGAACGCAAGGCCTTTAACGTATTATTTTGAAAATGATGCGACTTTTAATGTCAAAGCTGACAATCCGAGTGTGCTCGTAGAACTCCTAAAAGAAGGCAAATTGGACCTTGCTCTGATTTCTTCCATTGAATGTGAACGTAATAAGGGTATCCTCTCCTATTCGAAAACTGTGGGAGTCTGTGCTAAGAATTTCGTAAGATCAGTTATTTTTTACAAAAACAAAAATGAGCGAAGTGTTCCCAGAGAAGTTTATACGGACAGCGGTTCAAGGGCAAGTGTCGCCTTATTACAATGTTTGTTCCACCTCCAACACCAAGCAACACCTAACGTAATACCAACTCCAGCAACTGAAATTGAAAAGATGATGATTGCTGGAAAGGGTTCCCATTTACTTTTTGGTGATCATGCCCTACTTCATAAAACTACAAATGATTTTGAAATCGTCGATTTAGCAACATGGTGGAATGAGATTACACACCTCTATTTCTGTTTTGCTTTCTGGGCTTATCCAAAAGACAAACCCGTAGATGATACATTGCTTTTTAAATCACTCGAATATGGACTTCAAAATATAGATAAAATCATTCAGAATGAAACCAGGTTGCCAACTGCTATCGTAGATCGGTATTTAAAGCAAGAGCTTCATTTTATACCGGAAGAAAAAAACTTAAAAGGTTTTGAACTATATATTGATACTTGTAAAAAATTGAAATTGATTTAATAGAATCTTATTTTATAATCCCAAGATTTTGAATCGGGATTTTCCATCGTGTCTTGCAATAAAAACGTGTAGTAGACATTCCCCAAACCGACAGTTCCTCGACTGGAATTACACTCCGAGTCCTTCGGAAATAGAACTCGAAACTGCATTTTTCCATCCTTAAGGAGTCGAAGTGTCTCCCCTACGATTTTTTTTTCGCCTACGCTTTCTTCTCCTTTTTTGAAATCAGAGCTATTTGGAAATTCTCGTTTAACAGATAAAGATTTAACTTTCACCTTGGCGGAAAAATTGCCAATCAAAACTCCCTCCAACTGACTTGGATCTTCAAAATCAATCTTATAAGATACGCGTCCTTTCCGTTTGAAAATCGTATCTAAAATTTCAGATTTTTCCAGTTCGCGAAAGTTAAAATCTCTAATCACCAAACCTGTATTTGGTTTTCCTTTAATTTTGTTTTGAATCGAATTCAGATCGGTTGGTAAAAATTTGACTAGGGAATCCGTGTTCTCTTTTTTTAGTGGAACTGTGTAGGCAATCTCGATCGTACCAGAATTTGGTTTACGGAAAAGGATAGTTTCTTCGTATTCAAAACATCCCAGAATCGGACAAAGAAGTACGAAAAAAAATAGTTTCTTAAGCACATGAATGGCTTCCCAATTCGAGAAGCCAAGGTCAAGAATTATTTAGAAACTGGATATGCCTCGTTTCCGTGTTCCAAAATGTCCAATCCGAGGATTTCCTCTTCCTCCGAAACGCGTAAACCGAAAGTCAACTTGATCAAATAAAAAATAATGAGACTGATTCCAAAGGACCAAACGAAAGCTAAACCAATACCCGTTAGCTGCGCGAACAATTGGTTTGCATCACCTCCATAGAACAATCCTGTTTTAAGGTTAAAAAATCCGACAGACAAAGTTCCCCATGCACCGCACACTCCATGCACGGAGACTGCTCCAACTGGATCATCAATTTTGATTTTATCAAAAAAGAGGACACTCCAAACGACGAGTAATCCTGCCACCAAACCAATACATACTGCTCCTGTGATGCTCACATTATCACAGGGCGCAGTGATTGCCACAAGCCCTGCAAGTCCTCCATTGAGCGTAAGACCGATTTCTGGCTTTTTGAACAAAACCCATGTAAGTGCCATAGCGCTTAAGGCTCCCGCACATGCTGCCATATGCGTTACGACCGCAATTTGCGCAAAACTACCTCCCTTAATGGAAGTCGTCGAACCAGGATTGAAACCGAACCATCCGAACCAGAGAATAAAAACACCAATGGCAGCCATTGACATATTGTGGCCGAGTATCGGGAATACTCTTCCATCGGATTGAAATTTACCTAAACGAGGCCCAACTACAATAGCTCCCGCAAGGCCGGCCCATGCTCCGATGCTATGGACTACGGTGGATCCGGCAAAATCCAGAAAACCCACTCCCTCTTTTCCCTCGGCCGCTCCAAAATTCAGCGTTTCTAAAAATCCAGCGTCACCGAAAAGTCCTCCCCAGGCAAGAGAACCAAACATCGGATATATGAAACCCGTAATGATCACGGAAAAAATCAAATATGCGGCAAATTTTGTTCGTTCAGCCATGGCCCCAGAAACAATCGTTGCGGCCGTGGCGGCAAATACGATCTGAAACATAAAGAAGGTATATTTCCCTGGATCCATTTCGCCAGATTCCGAGTTCATAAGTGACTCTGCGATTCCTGGTTTTCCGATTCCAAAACCGGCTAAGATTTGCGGTCCGAACATGATGCTAAATCCGACTAGCCAAAAAGCTATGGCTCCAACAGTTAGATCTGAAAAGTTTTTCATCAAAATATTCACTGCATTTTTTGCTCGAGTAAATCCAGCCTCTACATAAGCAAAACCGGCCTGCATAAAAAATACTAAGAAAGCTGCAATACATGTCCACAGCCAATCCGCTTCAAGAGCCGTAGTTTCCTGTTTAGCTTCTAATGCTGCTAATCTGGATTTTAGAGACTCAATTGTGACGTCTTCGGCAAACAGAGATGCAGTGGAGAACAGAAACAAAATAGACAGAAGAATGAGAATCATCTTCTTTGTTGACATAAAATTCACCTAACTAGCCTTTTTGGAAAGATTTTCCAATTTGATAAGAGAAGCCCTTAACTCTGTACTCTGAGGTGTATTTTTGACACCTTGTTGTAAAACTTTAATGGCTTTAGGTTTCGCATTTTCCTTCAGATAACACTGTGCAAGTAAAATACTTGCCTTTGAAAAAGAATGATCCGATGAAAGAGACATTTTCAATGCTCTTTTCGCTTCAGAAATTTTACCCGCTTTGTAATATGCCCTTCCCATCATAAAATGAGAACTTGCAGTGTTATCACCCGAAGTTTTTAAATAGGCTTCTAAATAACGTATGGACTCTAAAAAGTTTCCGTCCCTATAATTCATTTTACCTAAAAACATCAGAGTTTCTTTAAGTGAAGGATCAATTGCATATGCCTTTGAAGCGAGAGCATACGCGTCTTCATTTTTCATTTTTGTATTCGCTTGTTTTGCCATTTGTATAAACTGTATCGCATCGGGTAATGAATCGTTGCAGTATAAAAATAAGTAAGAGAGGTCGTCTCCATTTTGTGCATCCCCTTGGTAGGCCCGAAAACGATTCAAAAAGTTTTGAGACAATAATTGGAGATCAACTTTTCCTTTCGCAGAAGTGATTAATTTTTCTCTTTCATCATGTAACCAGGCTTGTATGCGTTCGACTCCCACTTCTTCCTTTTTTAAGTTTCTTTGTTCACTAAAACCATCAGAAATAAGAAGTAAAAAATCACCAGGATCGAGTTTTCCTTGTTTTTCTTCATAATCAGACTTTCTTACAGGCAATATTCCAAGTGGAACTCCTTTCGTGTCATAGGATACAAATGTATCATCAGCACATTTATAGTGTAACATACGTTGGTGACCGGCATTCACATACCCGAATGTATAATCACTGAAGATCCTTACCATAAAAGCTGTGAAGTAAGTCGACTCGGGAAGTTGTTCGCGAAGATTTTCACCTAACTCTTCCATGATCTCTGTTAAACCAAGACCTGCCATCACAGAACGTCGAAATTGGTGGTGAATGGCCATTGTTACCAAGGCCGCAGGTATACCGTGACCAGACACATCAATATTGATCGCTGTTAAGGAATGCCCTTGTCTTACAATATCCACCAAATCACCGCTTACCTCAGCCATAGGCTCGTAGTGAGTTGCAAAATAGACTCCATTCCAAGCGCTCAAATCTTGTGGGAGGATTTGGCTTTGGACATTTCGGCCCATTTTCAAGTCCCACTCCAATTGATTCAGAATGGCTGCCTCTCTAGCCCTCGCAGTTACAAGTCCTTCGATCAATCGAACGCCAGACAAAGCCAAGGCCAGTTGAGAAGTCAAAGCTTCGAGGATTTCCAAATCATCTACCAGATAAAAGTTTTCGCGGTTATTTTCAACGGCCAAGGTTCCTAGAATTTCTTCTTTCTGCATGATCGGAACACACATTACGGATCTTGTTTTTTCCCCTTCGTCGATAAAATCGGGAGAACGACTTAGGTCATTTACAAGGATTGATTTTTTGGATTCGAATACAGTTCCTGAGTAGCCTTCTCCTAGTTTTAAATTCCGTCTTGGCGGCTCAGTTTCTTTTACAAATTTCACAGGGACTAAAAATTCACCGTCCCAAAGCCTAAGAGTCGTATTGTCGGATTCAAAAATTTCCTGGCAGATCAACATAACTTTTGAGAAAAGTTGGTCTTCCTTATCTAAATTAGCGAATTCTTTGGATATATAGAGAAGAATAGAAATTTTGTCTTTGTCTGTTAAACCTCCGACGACTTTGTTTTGTCCTCGGAAGTTGACGAGCATGCGTTTTGATACTTTGAAATCAACCATAATGGTACCTTACCTTTATGCATTGCAAAAATCGTACCGACTAAGCATCTCGCAGCAAAAACGAAATTTATCACGTATTTTTCTACATTGTGTCTAAAATATAAACAGTAAGCTTTAAATTATGACCAAGAAATAAGCGAATTGTATAGATTTTATGCTAGTTTATGTCGTCTTTCTTTGTATCGTACTGGACTTGGAGTTGGAATCCAAAGCGTGTTTCGGGTTCATAAGGCTCAATCGTTTTTCTGATGCCTGTTCTCTGAACATATAGGCTCCCAAAAATTCCTGGTCCGAAGACCGAGGGAAATAGTTCCGATTTCAAACCGGCGGACAATCCGTACACAGGATCCAAGGATCCGTTTGAATTGGGATTAGAGAACTTGGTAAATCCAAACAACATATCAAAATTGGACAAGATATGGTAACAAAATCCAATACTTCCAGAATAAGAAGTCCGTATGGGAAAAGGTGGCTTCTCTTCTAATCCATTTTGGGAGAAAACGGCACGTTCCCAAAACATTCGTACGATCTCTCCATACAAAAACCCCCACTGGCCAACCTCGAACTGGATCCCAAATGAAATTCGATCTGGATATCTTTCTTTCAATACTTCGCTTCCTAGATACGTTTGGAAACGATTGGCACCAGGGCTTTCCGCGGTGAGTCCCATATGTATTCCTGGCAACTTCATCCCAACAGATCCCATTAGATTCCAAGAATACGAACTGTAGCCACCTGGTCGATTTGATACTGTTGGTCCCACCCCAGCACCTAAATAAAAGATTTCATTTATTTTATAACTTAAGACTGCCTGACCGGTATAGTTCACCAAACGTTCATCAGCTGGAAATAATCGTGAGTAAACTGGTTTTAATCTTATTCCCATTCCAAGGGATTCCGTTAGTTGATAAAAACCGCCACCGTTTAAGATAATAGGCCCTACAGCATTTTGTGATTGTAAAGTTGTCGCACCCGACTCTAAGAGGTGTTTGCCGTAAGACATAAGAAACGCTGGATTTCCATGAATGTTTGACATGGAATCCCGAATTCCAGTTCCATTGGAAAACAAGGCCGCATTATAACTAGAAGACTCAGCCTGTGTATAACCAGAAAACTGAGAATATAGAGAACCTGAGAAAAATAAATGGGGGAACAAAACCAAAAGGATTTTGGGAATTGAGTTCGGTTTCATTCTGAAAATCATTTTACTGCCAAGATTGGCTTGGTTTCTTGGAATGGAAAGGGATTTCCAGACTCTCCATGCAAAGGCCAAGGTACAAACAATTTCGATCTCCACAAGGGTGGTATTCTCTATTATATCCCGCAGATTGGGAACACATGGTGGTCGAAGAAATTCCTGCGTTTTTTAAGCCAGATTCTGGCGGAGCGCTTCAATTTTACGCCTTTGAATCCAAAGTAGAAAGTTTTGATGTAAACCAAGAGCTTGAAAACTACCTCAAAATCCATGAAATACCGTATGAGGAAGAAATGGTCGCGCAGTTCGAAAACGATGAGGGAACTTCCATTCGTGCCTGCGAATTTCAGAAGGAAGATCGAGTGTGGATTGCATATATGATCGCCAATCAGAAACAGATGCTTCTTGCCACCTACAATTCGGATGAAGAAATCAGCGATGAAATATTTAGGTGTTTATCTAACATCATAAGCTCTGTTCGTTTCCTTTAATTTTTTTCTTTACTTCTGAAAAATATCCCTGATTTTACTTTCATTTTATATAGAAAAATCTAGGAGAATCGCATGAAAAAAATCATCTACGGTGTAGGTGGGTTTTTTGGTCTTTTGATCATAATACTCGTATTGGCTCTTGTTTTTGCAGGCAGTTTTTTAACGAATGAATTTTTAGTAAAACAAATTGAATCTGCTATCAATGTTCGTGCCAATATCGAAAAGGTAAATATAAATCTTTTCAGTGCGCTTTCCAGCATCGAGGTCGAAGGAATACAACTTGCTTACCGGGATGACGTTGCCGATAAAGGGACTCCATTATCGGATCGAAAACCGATTAAATCTTCTGTGATTTCTATCTCCAAGGCTGACATCAAACTTTCGTTAATTGGTATCCTTCAGAAAAAATTTGAATTAAAAAAACTACTCATTTCGGAACCAAAAGTTTCCTTTATCATGTTCGAAAACGGTGGCAATAATCTTACAACACTTTTTAAAGCACCTGCACTCGTAAACGGAGAGCCTAATCCAGCACTTTCCCCTGAAGCGATTGCGGAACGGAAAAAAGAAGCAGAGGAAGAACGCAGAGCAGAAAAAGATGAACCTTCTAAGCCATTTAGTGCCAAAGACATTCCGGTAGCAATTCAGATGGGAATCGTCGGAGCCGAAAAAGGAGACATCACTGTTACGATGAAAAAAACAGGCCAAGTGATCAAAGTGCAGAATTTAAATTTTATATTGTCTGACATTGATATCGATGGTTCCAATCTCTCTGCGCACAATCATGTCGGAGTTAATTTTGACACGGATGTAACGATCATTGGAAAGAACAAACAGGAAGCCGCAAAATTTTTATTAGAAACAGAGGGAGACTTACAACCATTTGTCGAAAAAACTGGTCTTGTAAATCCTAGCGTGGTATATAATGTAAATATGAAAGAGGATTCGTTCCTTTCTGGCTTTGCGGCATTCGATGCGATCTCTGGTGAGTTACCCCTGTTAAATCAAGCTGGCTTAAAATTAGACAAGTTAAAAGAGAAATCAATTCTTAAAAAGGATGTTAAATTTAAAGTTGCATATAGTGACGGAAAAATTACTTTCTTAGACGAACCGACTTTCCCATCCAAAAACTACGATTTACAAATTGAAAAAGGATCATTTTTAGTTATCACTAACAATTACCATGAGATGAAGATGGGTATGTTATACGATGAGGATGAATCAAAAAAATCGATTGCTGGCGTAGATTCAAAAATCAAGGAAACGACTAAAGGACAAGGTGATCCGAAAGAACTACGAAATAAAGTTCTTGGGAATTTGATAAAGGATGATCGAATTTTTATACCCTTTAAAACAACTGGTGATTTGAGAAATCCTAGCGTTACGTTAGGAGTAGAAATTGGTTCTCTTGCTGATTTGATCGGCGGTGCTGTAAAAGGTGCCATCAAAGGAAAAATTGGTGAGGAGTTAAAGAAAATTCCTGGTGGTGACGCCTTAAAAAAATTCGGATTTTAATCGACGTTAACAATTCGGGTGCACATTTATCTGTGCGCTCGAATACTTCATGGTCATCTTTCCAGATGAGAAGTGATCTTTTTAAAAAATCTGCCCATTAGGAAACGTGAAATTGTTTAAAAAATACTCCCATTTCCTAGTAGCTGCACAACACTGTTTTTTGTTTTTGATTTCCCCTTCGCTTTTTGCCTTTGACGTAGCAAAAATTTCAAATGGAAGTTTGGTGGGAAAAGAATTTTCTATATTTGTAGATAAAACTTCCAGCCATACTATACAAAGTATCACTCAAGATGGGTCAATATCCTTTGAAAAATCAAAAACGGAATCTTTAAATTTTGGTCATTCGGATTACACTTACTGGTTAAAGCTTCCTCTTACAAATAACTCTTCCGAAATTAGATCCTTATTCCTTCTGGTTGATTATAACAATATAGACGAATTCGAATTTTTTTCACCCTTGCCTAAAGAACAAAGTGATGGATACCACCGGGAAAAAATTGGCATGAAATACCCGTTTGATGTTCGTAATGTTAAGAATCGAAATTTTATTTTTCCGATCGAACTTTTGCCCGGTGAATCAAAAACATATTACTTCTGTTCGAAAACAGTCGGAGGCCATTTATTGCCCCTACGCCTCTGGGAGAAAGAAGAGTTTTATGCGCACGATTCCAATCAACTCCAAGGCCTTGGATTTTATTTCGGAATTATGTTTGTAATGTTAGTGTATAATTTCTTTATTTTTATATCTGTAAAGGATGTCAGTTACCTATACTATATTGGTTATATATTTGGTTTGAGTGGAATCCAATTAGTGATCACAGGACTCGGATATCAGAATTTTTGGCCCTCCTATCCTTGGTTGCAACAAAACCTCTATGTTATTTTTTCCACAATTTGTATGGGTATGTCTCTACTCTTTGCAAAATCTTTTCTAAACATACGTGAAATATCTAGAAAAGTTGATTGGTTAATGTCCCTAATGATTGGCTTAAATATTCTGATACTTTTCTCTATTTTTTTATTTCCACGAAGTGTAACGATTATGTCAGCCATTATCGGAAGTGTCCCTTCCATTTTATTGGCCATATTGGCTGGTATTATCAGTTATTTAAATCACTACCGACCAGCCAGATATTATTTACTTGCATTCTCCATGTTAATTCTAATGAGCTTGTTTGTGATTATGAAATTTTTAAATTTGATGGAAGCGAACTTTTTTACAGAGTACGGATTGTATCTTGGCTCATGTTTAGAAGTTGTGTTGCTATCATTCGCTTTAGCCTCGCGTATCAATACCATCAAACGTGAAAAAGAAGAAGCCCAAACTAAATCTCTCGAAATTCAAAAGTTACTCACTGAGTCATACGCTAGGTTTGTCCCGAGAGATTTTTTATCCAATTTAGGAAAAGAATCGATTTTAGATGTAAGGCTGGGAGATCAGATTCAAAAAGAGATGTCTGTTCTTTTTAGCGACATTCGTTCCTTCACCACACTTTCCGAAAAGATGACACCCGCTGAAAATTTTAATTTTATCAATTCCTACTTGAGTCGTATGAGCCCCATCATCCAGAGAAACCGGGGATTTATTGATAAATTTATTGGAGATGCGGTAATGGCACTCTTCGACAAATCTGTATTAGATGCAGTGAAAGCAGGAGTTGAAATGCAACACTATCTGAAGGATTACAATTCCTTTCGAAAAAATCGAGGATATGATCCCATTGAAATTGGTGTGGGCATCCATACTGGTTCCTTGATGTTAGGAACCATAGGAGCCGAAGAAAGATTAGAAGGAACCGTTATCTCTGATACAGTCAATTTAGCTTCAAGAATCGAAAATTTAACAAAAGTCTATGGCTCTAAAATCGCCGTAAGCGAAGAAATCATCCAGGAAGTGAAACGTGATGGTGTTTATTCTTTTAGATTTTTGGACCGAGTCAAAGTAAAAGGTAAAATGAAATCAGTTTCAATCTATGAAATTTTAGATGGAGAGGAGCCGTCCTCGAAAATCGCAAAACAGGAGACGAAGGAGAATTTTGATATTGCAGTTCGAATGTTTCACGACAAAGAGTTTCAGGATTCAGAAAAGTATTTTCAACTTGTTATCAAACAAAACCCGAATGACAAAGTTTCCCAACTATATCTAAAACGGCTGTATGCTGCTGAAAATCGTATCGGCTATCCTTCAGAGGCTTTGATTTCATCCGAAGAATAGCAAAACATTTTACAGATGCAAAGAGAATCTCGATTATTCCTTCGGTGTTCTCTAGTTTCTATTACTTCCAGATCTTTTTCGCATAGAGGCGTCCAAAATCTTTTTTCTAAGTCTTAGACTTTGAGGAGTTACCTCTAACAATTCGTCATCATCTAAAAACTCAATGGATTGTTCTAATGTTAATTTTTTAGGTGGAGTTAGTCGAATTGCTTCATCCGATCCGGAAGCTCGTACGTTCGTTAGCTTTTTTTCACGGACAGGATTTACTTCTAAATCCGATTCTCTTGCATTCATGCCAAGAATCATCCCTGGATATACTGAAACTTGTGGTTCGATAAATAGATCACCGCGTTCTTGTACTTTCCAGAGAGCATATGCAGTTGCTTCCCCAGAATCCATGGAAATGAGTGCCCCATTTTTTCTACCAGGAATTTCGCCTTTATATTTGTCATAACGAAGAAAGCGGCTGGACATCACACCCTCACCACGAGTTTCCGAAATAAAATGCCCACGAAATCCAATTAGACCTCGAGTAGGAATTTCATATTCGACTCTCGTAATACCAGATGCATGCGTTTCCATACCATGTAATTCCCCTTTTCTTCGGTTCAATTCTTGGATCACCGCGCCAGAATACACTTCAGGTAGATCCATCACTAAACTTTCGTAAGGCTCTGTTTTTTCACCATTTGCATTTGATTTTAATATAACTTCAGGTCTTGAAACTTGAAGTTCATAACCTTCTCTTCTCATCGTTTCAATTAAAATGGATAAGTGGAGTTCCCCTCTACCTAATATTTTAAAACGATCTTTATCATCCGTTTCTTCTAATTTAAGCGCAACGTTCGTCTCTAATTCGCGATCAAGTCGTTCGCGTAAATTTCTTGTAGTTACGAACTTCCCTTCTTTCCCAGCGAACGGAGAGTTGTTGATCATAAAAAACATGGAAACAGTTGGTTCTTCCACTTGGATGGCTGGGAGCGGTAATGGATTGCCTAAATCACAGACGGTATCTCCAATGAACATATCTGGAATTCCCGCAATGGCGACGATATCACCAGAATTAGCCTCTTCAATTTCGTATCTTTGTAAACCTTCATAACCGTAAATTTTTGAAATCTTATAATTTGCAGTTTTTCCATCGGTTTTAGCGAGTGTTACATCTTGGCCTTTTTTGATTGTACCTGCGTACATTTTGCCAATCGCAATACGTCCCACATATTCGTTATAATCTAAAGCAACAACTTGAAACTGTAAAGGTCGACTATCGTCCGTTTTTACAGGTGGTACATGGGCTAATACTTTATCTAACAGAGGTTCAATATTAGAACCAGGAGATTCACTCAATTCATTTACGGCCCATCCTTGTTTTGCGGACGCGTAGATAATAGGGAAATCAAGCTGTTCTTCCGTTGCACCAAGATCAGAAAAAAGATCAAAAACTTTATCAACCGCAAAGGCAGGCCGTGCCCCGTCCCGGTCGACTTTGTTTACCACCACGATGGGTTTGTGTCCTAGTTGGAGAGACTTTCCTAGAACAAATCTGGTTTGTGGCATGGGACCATCAAAGGCGTCGACTAAAAGCAATGTACAATCTGTCATGGAGAGAACTCGTTCAACTTCCCCCCCAAAGTCAGCGTGTCCCGGCGTATCTACGATGTTGATGCGCGTATTTTTATATTTTACGGATGTATTCTTAGCAAGGATGGTGATCCCTTTTTCTTGTTCGAGTGCGTTAGAGTCCATGATCCGCTCTCGGTCTTCTTTGGCAGTGACCGCGCCCGTATGGCGTAAGATACAATCGGTAAGGGTGGTTTTCCCATGGTCAACGTGGGCAATGATAGCAATATTTCGAATTTCCATTGTTTTTACCAAAAATTCGGAATGCGTTCAGCTGTCGATGTGGATTTAAATTTGACAAGCTAGTAGACATAGAAATCCTGGTAAGAACCACTAGTTCGAGATTAGGAAAGGTATATGTTTGCCATTATAGAACTCGGAGCCAAACAATTTAAAGTCGCTCCAGAACAAATTTTCGTTGCTGATAAGACAGGTAATTCTGTAGGAAATAGTTTTGATGCGAAGGTGCTTCTCCTTTCGGACGAAAATAAAGTGAACATTGGTTCGCCTGCCCTCTCCGGCGCAAAGGTAACTTTGAAAGTTGTGGAAGATTGCAAAGGCGATAAAATCCACGGCTTCAAATATAAAAAACGAAAGAATTACAAGAAAGCATGGGGTCACAGACAACAACTCCAAAAGTTGCAGGTCGTTTCGATCAGCGGATAATTGATATCATTTAAAGTATACTACAAGGAAGGTCGTATCGCAGGTTTCCAAATCGAGGGTCATTCACCAAACGAATTAGGCAATAAGGGAGAAAATCTTTTATGTGCAGGTGTTTCGACTCTCGTTCAGTCAGTTCACTCCTATTTAGGTTGGAAAGATCAGCTGGAAACAGAGAAAAAGACAGACGGTTATTTGAGATTTTTACTGAAGTCAGAATATATCACCGAGTTTCAGTCAATGGGCGAAATGGTAAGATTCGGACTTAAAAATTTAGAGCAACAGTATGGAAATGCGATTCAGGTCTCTGAAGAAATTATAAAGGGGTAAAAGATGGCTACAAAAAAAGGTGGTGGATCCACAAAAAACGGTCGCGATTCAGTTTCGAAACGATTGGGTGTTAAGGTTTATGGTGGCCAACTTGCGATTGCAGGGAACATCATTGTACGCCAACGCGGAACAGAGTTTAAACCTGGAAAAAATGTTGGGATCGGAAGAGACCATACACTCTTTGCTTTGACTGATGGAGTTGTTACTTTCGAACATGTAACGAAAGAAAGGCAACAAGTTTCGGTTTACCCGAAAAACTAACTCGCTCACCCACTTGCAAAGAAAGCAAGGTGTGAGTGTTGAAGAAGCCCGTTTGAGGATGACCTCCAACGGGTTTTTTTATTGGAAATAATGACAAGCTTTATCGACGAAGTTCCCATCAGAGTAAAAGCCGGACACGGCGGTCCTGGTTCCGTACATTTTCACAAAGAAAAATTTGTGGAGTTTGGAGGACCTGACGGCGGTGACGGTGGCAAAGGTGGTGATGTGATTTTCATTGCAGAATCTCGCATTATGACCCTTGAGAACTATTTACCAGATCGTATGTATGCAGCTGAAGATGGTGAGTCTGGATCTGGCAATGATAAACATGGAAAAAATGGAAGTGACCTCACCTTAAAAGTTCCAATTGGAACGCAGGTTTTTGACCAGACTACCATGGAACTCATGTTTGACTTCACAAAAGAGGGTGAAATGTATGTGATTGCCAAGGGTGGTCGCGGTGGCAAAGGCAATACATTTTTTAAATCTTCCACTCACCAAACTCCACGTTTTGCGCAACCGGGTGAAGATGGCGATGTTTTCGAAATCATCTTACAATTAAAATTATTAGCTGATATTGGAATCGTCGGACTTCCTAACGCGGGAAAATCTACCCTTCTTGCTAAAATTACTCATGCGCATCCCAAAATAGCAGGTTATGCCTTCACAACACTTTCCCCAAATTTAGGAGTGGTACACCGCGACAACGATAGTTTTCGTTATACGGTAGCAGACATTCCTGGAATCATTGAAGGCGCATCCCAAGGCGTAGGACTAGGTCTTTCCTTCCTAAAACATATTGAAAGAGTTCAGGGAATTTTATTTCTATTTGATGGTGGGAATCTTTATCTTGAAGAAGAGTTAGAGATGTTAAGAAATGAGTTGGGGTCATACAATGAAACATTATTATCAAAACCATTTCTTTTGGTGATCAATAAAATTGATATTTGGGATGACCCATTATTCACGGAAGAGATCAAACAAAATTATGCGAAGTTTGGAGAAATTATATTAATTTCCGCAGAAAAGGAAATCAATTTAGATTATCTTCTGACAAGGATCGATGAAGTATTTTTTTCGGATCGAATGAAATGAAACGTGGAAGAACTGATTATATTGAGAAAATAAAGGAAGCAAAGACTATTGTCATCAAAATTGGGTCTGCAAGGGTTTCCGGTTCCAATGAAAAGATCAATGATTTTTTATTTGGCTTAACGGGTGATATTCGAAACCTACGTGATTCAGGGAAAAAAATCATTCTCGTCTCTTCTGGTGCAATCGCTCAAGGTAAAAAGTTATATTCTGAAATCAAAAACCAAGATATTAACAATTCACCATCCCTTTCTGAAAAGCAAGCCTTTGCTGCCATGGGTCAAAATCGGCTATTAAACCTGTATGAAAGTTTTTTCAGTCGGGTTAACATACCTATTGCTCAGATACTTTTTGGCAGAAGAGATTTGAATGAAAATCAGAATCTTAAAAATTTAAAATCTACCTTCCAACAATTATTGGATTGGGGACTCTTGCCCATCGTAAATGAAAATGATTCTATCTCGACTGAAGAAATCAATTTAGGAGACAATGATATTCTGTCTTCGATTGTTGCATCGATCGTGGGCGCTGATTTACTTCTAATCCTCACTGGTGTTGATGGGTTTATCCAAACAAATCAAAAAGTTGACCTTCTTGAAGATATCACTCCATCAGAAGAAATCCATGCAACAGGTCCCTCTGGCCCAGGAACAGGCGGTATGGCGACCAAATTAAAGGCTGCCAAACTTCTTTTGCCAAACGGTATTTTTACGGGAATCATCAATGGAGAAGTAAAAAATGCCATCTCCACTTTTTTCACCGAAACAAGTTTTGGTACCTTAATTGCCAATTTGGACATAAACAAAAAACCCATAGAGGAGAATGAAATTCGAAATCGTTTTTTTTCTATGGATAGCGATGGAGTATAAGTATGTCAGCTGAGAAATTCAAATTAGAAGCAATAGCATCTGCAAAAAAAGCAAAACATGCATGTCAGGAACTTAAATCACTCGATACAAATAAAAAAAACAGGGTGCTTTCTAAATTAAAACAATTATTGGATTCGCACCAAACGGAAATTATAGCAGAAAATAAAAAAGACATGGAAGGTGGGAAAATCAAAGGACTTTCCTCTGCCCTATTAGATCGACTTTTATTGGATCCAAAACGAATTCAAAATATGATTAAGAGTGTCGAAGAAATTCAAAATCTACCAGATCCTGTTGGAGAAGTTGTAAGAGGCGTTATTTTACCAAATGGCTTAGAACTTCTCACCAAACGGGTACCAATTGGGGTGGTCATGACAATTTTTGAATCAAGACCTAATGTCATTATAGATATTGCCTCACTTTCATTTAAATCTGGAAATGCTTGTATCCTTCGCGGAGGATCAGAAGCATTTAATTCAAATCTAATTCTAACAAAATTATTTCATGAAGCACTTATCAGTGAAGGATTAAATACATCGTCAGTTATATTTGTTGAAAATACAGATCGAGAAGCTATGATCCCATTTTTCCAATTAGATAATTTGATAGATCTCATTGTTCCAAGAGGTGGCGAAGCGCTAATTAAATTCGTTTCAGAAAATAGTAAAATCCCCGTCGTAAAACATGATAAAGGTGTGACGAATTTATACGTGGGAAAATCGGCCAATTCAGAAATCGTGCTACCGATTATTTTAAATTCAAAAGTCCAAAGGCCTGGTGTTTGTAATGCGCTGGAAAATTTAATCTTAGATCGAAATTATCCAAAAAATTCTGAATTATTGGCAGCCCTTTCTAAAGCAGGAGTTGAATTATACGTCGATGAAGAAACTTTGAAGTTGATACCCCAAGCAAAATTAACAACTGAAGATGATTATTATACTGAATATTTGGATTTAAGACTTAGTGTGAAGATGGTATCTTCCTTGGAGGAAGGCATGGATTTCATTCGAAAGTTTAGTTCTGGGCATACGGAATGTATATTGTCTGAAGACCTAACTGAAGTTAAAAAATTCCAAAATAACTTAGACAGTGCGGCAATTTTTGTCAATTGTTCCACTCGATTTCATGATGGCGGCGAATTTGGACTGGGCGCAGAAGTGGGTATCTCAACTGGAAAATTACATGTGAGAGGCCCTATGGGACTCATGCACCTCACTACGACTACTACCTATGTTACAGGAAATGGTCAAACGAGGAGCTAAATGATAATCATGTATGGCGGAAGTTTTGACCCTCCTCACCTGGGTCATTACAACATTGTCAAAACTCTGAAAGAAAAGTATCCTTCTGCGACAAAAATTCTCATTATTCCTAATTCAATTTCGCCTTTTAAGGCTGAAAAATCCCTAAACTCCGAAGAGATTCGAAAACTTTGCCAGCTTACCTTTTTTACTTTATTGGATCACATCGTTGAAATGGAAGAAAGTGAAATCTTGAATTCTGGTACCAGTTATACGGTAGATACTATATCCAGGCTCAAAGACTTATATCCAGAAGAAAATCTCTGGTTGTGCATCGGCGAAGATAGTTTACCAGGACTTCCCGATTGGTATCATTTCAGCGAATTAGATAAAAATTTGGAAGGTTATGTGATCCTCAGGCGAAAAACTCGTTCCCCCCTTCCTATCCATTTTCAGAATCTTTCAATTGAGTATAAAAGTCATGTATTAGAGAATGAAATTTGGGAAGTTTCTTCCAGTAGGCTTCGTGAGGAAAGAGACATCCCGTATGCAAAACATTGGATGGTGAAGGAAGCATTCCAATATTTAGAAAACTTAGGTTGGTTTCATCCCGAACTATGAAGACTACCGCCCCCTGGATTGAGTTTTTTTTGAAAGAAGTCCCCAAGGAAATTACGCAAACACGATTCGAACATTGTCTTCGGGTCGCCAAGTATGCTGAAAATCTTTCTAAAAGGAACGGTTACGACTCACCGGATCTTGCTTTTTTAGTGGGAATTACGCATGATATTACCAAACAGAAAAAAAAGGAATTCCATCTTGGTCTCTTGCAAAATTTTGGAGGAATGAACCTAAACGAGATTCCTGAGGCAGCCTACCATGCCTTCAGTGCTCCTCTTTATTTAAAGTCAAAGTATGGTTTTGAGAATGAGGAAGTCACTTTGGCAATTCAATCGCACACTTTGGGAGGAACTAATATGACCTTACTGCAGAAAATTATTTACGCGAGTGATTTTTTAGGCTCTGAGTATGCATTGAGAGAAGATATGTTAGATGAATGGATTACTGAGACACAAAAAAATCTAAATTACGGAATCTATCTTAAGGCAATGAAGACATTGAATCAGCTAATAGAAAATAAAAACCGAATCTATAATACTACTTTAGAAACTTACAATCAGATTATATTAGAACTTTAAATTATATGTTACAAGAAAATTCATCAAATCCGAAAAAACCATTTTTCCTTCTAACAATTGCAGGCGGAGTATTGATTTTCGCCTTACTCACACTATGGATCAAAAATAAGACGTCTCTTGGAAGCGAACTCAAGATATCTGGTCCTAAAAAAACAAACTATCTGATTAGTTTGGTTTCGGATAAAGGAGATTATCTATTTTCCGTATATGCTGAATTTTACCACATAGATAAAAAAGCCGCCTTTTTCTTCGTAAATCCATTAACTTCTTTTGAAGACGAAAAAACTTTAGAAGACTATGGAAAAAAAGCCCCAGATGAATTGTATTCTTCTTTAGAAGACATTCTTGATCATTCGATCCAGCATAAAATTGTCATCACAGAAACTAATTTTCATCGCCTCATCAATCTCATCGGCGGATTGGAACTTTTTTTTGAACCAAAGTCCAATCGAGTAACCAGTAGATTTAATCGAAAGGATCGTATTTATACATTAGACGGTGATGATTGTTATGATGTTATCACCTATTTGGAAGATCGAAAACTGCTATCTTATATTCATAGACTAGAAGTCCAAGAAAGTGTTCTACTTTCCATATTTGAAGCATTTCATCAAAAGAAAGATTTCTTAACAAAACAAAAATTAATTTACCTTCATGAACAAATAGAAAACAATTTATCCATAAAAGATTGGGAAATATTTTTTGAATTTTTTAAAAAAGATCGGGTCCACTTTGGCGTTTCGGAACTACCAGCAGAACCTATCGCACGAATCAAAAAAAAGGACGAGTATTTGAGGACAAACGAGGAAACTGTAAAAGTGGCCTTTAGCAAATTCTCATCAGATGTTCGTTCGAGTTATTATTCAGATGGAGAAAGGGCTAGAATCGAAATTTTAAATGGGACATCAAAAAGTGGTTTGGCGAGATATGGGAAAGCTCTCTTGAATGACAAAGGTTTAAAAGTTTTGTCTGTCGACAATGCCTGGGATACTAATTTTGCGAAAAGTATCATATTAAACCGTTCAGGGAATACGTTTTATACAGACTCCATATCTGAAACATTCCAAGATAGGAAAGTTTACTTTTCGCTCCGAAAGGACTTAGGTTTAGACGCAACAGTAGTCTTAGGTGAAGACTTTCAAAATTCAAAGGAATAAAATGACAGCAATTAGTGACGAAACAATTGAACATATCAAAAAGATCAAAAAAAGCCTCCAAGAAAAAAAGTGTGAAAAAATTGAGGCTTTAGATTTAAGAGATGTGAATTCGTATCTTTCTATTTTCATATTAGCAACAGTTAAATCCGAGACACAAGGGAGATCGGTGGCAAAGGACATAGAAAAGTATATGAAACCTCTCAAACTTGCAGAACGTAGAAATCATATCACCGACCTCCCTAAGGATGCAACCGGGTGGATTTTGTTAGACTACGGTGAAATATGTGTTCATATTATGACTGACGAAATGCGTAATTATTATTCGCTTGAAAGATTGTGGGGCGATGCTAAATCGATTGAGATATAAGATTTTTCATTTCTGTTAACGTCCTAACTGGCAAATTGCAAGTAAAATTTTGACAAACATAGATTAGATGCGAAGTATCCGCATTTCGATTTTTAAGCCCCGTGATATGCTGTTCAAGATATTTGGCTATTTTCTCTTCCAATATGAGCCAAGTCACATTCGGTAGAAATTCGGATCTAAGATATCTTTGTATGGATTCCACCTCAGTGGAAATCTTTCCTTTATAAATCAGAATCACTTGAATCTTGTTTTGAGAATACCGAAGAAAATTTTCTAACATTCTAGGATGATTTGTAGGTGACTGTGTGAGTTCTTCTTTAAAGTAAGATAAAATCTCTCGGATTTTTCTGTTATAATTCTCTGAATTTACTCCTAGTTCACTTAACAGAGTGTATATCTGTAACATTGTAGAATTTCCGGATGGTTCGACACCGTCATGTGCATCTATTGTTCGAACTAATACATCGCTGTTCCGAACAGTTGAATCATAAAACGCTCCAAAACCTGTTATAAAATTTTTTTCTATATAGTCTAGAGTTTCAATTCCGTATAGAAAGTATTCTGGATTTTCCGTTTCTTGAAACAATCTTAAACTTGCAAAAACAAATTCAGTATAGTCGGACAAAGTACCTTCAAATTTTGAATCACCTTCCCTGTATCTCCTATAAAGGGAACCGTCCTCTCTTCGGACATGCTGTAACAAAAAATTATAGATGCTAAGGGCATCCTTCAAATAAGATTGATCATTTGTGACTTGATAGGTATCAAGTAGCGAAGATAGATAGAGACAATTCCAGGAAGTAATCGCCTTATCGTCTCTAGTTGGTCTCGTCCGCATATTACGTTTTTCTAGTAATGTAATTTTGGCTGCTTCAATCAATGACTTTAAATGAGGATCTATTGATATTTTATTCTGAAAAGGATTAATACCTTCAATAGTTTCATTTAAAATGTTTTGGTTTTCAAAATTTCCTTTTTTTGTCACATTCCAAAACATTTTTATTTCTTGGTTTTGGATCGCTGTATCAAATTCATTTTCACTCCAGACATAGAACTTACCTTCTTCCCCCTCAGAATCAGCATCTTCCGCCGAAGAGATACCGCCTTCTGAAAGCATAAGATCTCTTCTGATATAACTAACAATTTCGCGAGCAGTTTCCAAAAAATATGGGTCTTTTGATATTTTTGCTAATTGGGCATTTACTGATAAAAACAAAGCATTGTCGTATAACATCTTTTCAAAGTGAGGTACTAGCCATTGATGGTCGGTTGAATAGCGAGCTATCCCTCCACCGATTTGATCATAAATCCCGCCCTTTTTTATCGCATAGGCCGTATTATATGCCATTTCCAGAGCAAAATCATTTTTAAAAACCACAGAATAGTGCATTAAATAAGTTAATGCCATGAGGGGTGGAAATTTGTTAGTTCCATTGTACTTGAATCCGTAAAAATTATTGTCATAAAATTCAGCGTATTTTTTAAAAGTACTATGAAAAATATCTTCCGTGGGTAATATATCGATCTCTGATTTTTTGTGAGAGTATGACAGGTGTTCCGTTAAGTCTTTTGCTGCAGCCAAAATATCAGCCTTCTGGGTAAACCAGGCATTTTGCACCAACATCAATACTTCTTTAAAACTTTTCCTTCCGAAAGCATTTTCGGGCGGAAAGTAGGTACCGCCGTAGATCGGCATTTTTTCGGGCGTAAGAAAAAAATTTAAGGGCCAACCTCCGGATTGCCCGGTGGCCAAAAGTGCATTCATATATATTTTATCTAAGTCAGGTCGTTCTTCCCGATCCAATTTTATGGAAACAAAATAACGATTCAAAATTTCCGCTGTTCGTTCATCTTCGAAGGATTCCCTTTCCATCACGTGGCACCAATGACAAGTTGCATAACCTATAGACAATAGAACTACTTTGTCCTCCGTTTTCGCTTTTTGAAATGCCTCCTCCCCCCACGGAAACCAATCTACAGGGTTGAAAGCATGTTGGAGTAAATAAGGACTTTTTTCATTTTGTAGTCGATTTGGTTTTTTAGAATCTGCCATAGTCTAATTAATTAGTGGGAGCCGGTCCATTTGTCAGCAAGGCTATTTTGTCTTGCCCAGGCGATCCGAGTTCCATTTCCTGTAGAAAGAGAGGTTGATAAACAATATCTTGGTGGGCTCTTTAAAACGAATCGATTTATTCCTTACGTGTGCCGCTAGGATTCGCCTCAGGTTAGTTTTAGTTTTAACCGCCTTGGTTACATCTCTGTCTTTGTTCGCGGAAGGCGAATTTGAGGAACAATTTCGAAGATTACGCACTTCAGAATGGGAATTTGCCAGTACCAATCCTCCTCTGGAAACGAAAACAGAATCAGCCAAACCTGTTTTACGTTTAACAATTGCTCAGGCAATCGAACAGGTTATAGAAAACAATGTTATTGTACAAAATGCCAAATTAGAAATTATAAAAGCAGATTCTCCCGAGTTAAAAAACGAATCGCGTTTCACCTGGAAAGCGTTAGCTGGAGTACAATCAGCGAAACAAGTTTTTCCTGACAATAGAAATAACCTCTTTGCAGGAACTAAACGTAGTCAAGATAGAATTTCTGCAGGTATCGAAAAACAATTTCGAACCGGAACTTATTTTAAAACAGAAGTATCAACTCTTAGATTTGATACGAACGCATTTGAAGATCCCTTCAATCCATTGACGTCTGGTTTGTCTGCTCTGGCGGCACCACCGATGTACACGGGAGCCATTTCGTTTACTCTTTCCCAAGAGCTTTTAAAGTACGGATTTGGAAGGACAGAAGACGATAAAGACAAACTCTTAAAAAACCAAACGTTACTTACCAGGGAAAATTATATCAACATCCTCACCCAATTGGTGGTAAAGGTATTGGTAGATTATTGGTCTCTTAGTATCATTGACTCGCAGATCAGTACTTACGAAAAAGTTTTAAAAAACACAGATGAGATTAGAAGTTTAACAAGACGGAAACAAGCTCTAGGTCTTTCAGAAAGTTTCGAGATCAACCAATGGAACCAGGCCTATTTAAAAACTGAATCGGCACTTGAAAAAGCAAAGGTAGATCGAATGGAAGCTGAACGTAATTTGGTACGTATCTTAAACGCTGATGTTGGTTCTAGTATTGCAGGTGTAACAGATTTATCCGAAACTCTTCCAACTGGATTTAATTTAGAAGCAGATAAAAAATATGCTCTAGAACATAGAATTGACTATTTGATACTAAAAAGACAAAGAGAGATGACCAAATTGATGTTTGCCAATGCGGAGGACGAGGATATGCCGTCCTTAAAAGCAACGTTAGGTTATAGTTCTCTCAATCAAAACTTTTTATCACCGCAGGAAAACTTCATTGCACGTCAACAAATGGGGATCTCATACCTTAATAACTTTCCTCAAATTTCTGCAGAAGTGAAAATGAGTTATCCTCTTTGGGACTTGGGCGTAAAAGCATCTATTAAGGAAGCACAAGTAAATTTACAGAGTATTGAATTACAAATCCAACAGTTGGAACAAGAAATTTCGCAAGATATTGACAACCGATATGAAATGCTCAAGTCAAGTCATGTATTATTAACCGATCTAAAGAAAACAAAAAAGGAAACAGAATCTTTTTATTCGGGATTGTATTCTAGATTTAAACAAGGTCGGTTTACGGCTGCTAATGTAAAAAATGCACTTGATTCACTTGCTCAAACGGAATTAGGAATCACACAAGCAAAAATAAATTTTAACATCAATTTGGTGCGATACGAATTAGCGAAAAATTCTCTTTTTGAAAAATATGGATTAGATATCTACCAGATTCTGGAAGAAGTAGAAAAACGTGCAAAAGTGGAAACCGACAAATTATGAATCTGATTCGAATTGAAGAGATGGTTCAATTCCGCAGGACCATTCATAAAAACCCAGAATTAAAATACGAAGAAAATGATACTGCAGCCTTTGTAGCAAAACATCTAACCGGCTTAGGTTTTCAATTTGAAGAACACATTGCAGAGACTGGCATCGTTTGTCTCATAGATTCAGGTGTACCCGGAAAAACAGTGCTCATCCGAGCTGATATGGATGCATTGCCTATCTTAGAAGAAAACGATCATGATTATATTAGCGAGAATCCAGGGAAAATGCATGCCTGTGGTCACGATGGTCATACAAGTATTCTGATGGCTCTGGCTAGCGAATTGAAAGAATCTCTACATTCCATAATCCCTAAAGGAAGAGTTCTCCTTTGTTTCCAACCAGCAGAAGAAGGTGGTGCCGGTGCAGATCAAATGATCAAAGCTGGTATATTAGAAAAATACAATGTGGATGCATGTTTTGCACTTCATCTTTGGAATCATATCGATTTAGGAAAAGTTGGTGTTGTCAACGGAACGATGATGGCTTCTGTCGATGAATTTTTTATCAAAGTGAAAGGTGTGAGTGGTCACGGTGCTCTTCCACAGCATACTGTGGACCCCATTCTCGTCGGAGCACATATTGTCACTGCAATCCAAAGCATCGTCTCAAGAAACGTAGATCCTTTAGAACCTTGTGTTGTGACGGTGGGTTCCTTCCATTCCGGCAATGCTTTCAATGTTATATCTGAAACTGCGGAATTGCGAGGAACAGTTCGCACCTACTCTAAATCAGTTTATGAGTTGTTCCCAAAAAGATTACAAGATTTAGTTGAAAATGTTGCAAAGGGATTTGGAGCGGAAATCGAATTTACATATCACCGCATTGATCAGCCGACAATCAACGATCCTTCCATGGCAGATCTTGTTCGAATAGCGGCAACAAAACTCTTAGGAAAAGATTGCCTCACGGAAGAAAATACGAGAACTATGGGTGGAGAAGATTTTTCAGCTTTTTTAATGAAAAGACCTGGTTGTTATTTTTTTATCGGATCTCGAAATCAAAAAAAGGGTTTTATACACCCTCATCATAGTTCTTATTTTGATTTTGACGAGGAAGCGCTACCCATCGGGCTTTCTTTATTCAAAGAATTGATTCCCACCTATTTAAACTCCTAAAATTATACTACTTTTTGCTTGAAATTATAAACCGCTATCGATATAGTTAGATATCTAATCATTTTATCCGAGGTAACGATGATTCATTATAATAATAATTCAGGGATTCAAACTATATCACTTGATATTAATGAGAACAATAGTTTTGATTTGGACGTTTTCAAAAACCTTGCTTCGACGCTAGAAAATGCAAGTAAGGAGAAATCAAAAGTTTTGATTCTTAGAAGTGAGCGGGAAAAAGTTTACTCTACTGGCTTGAACTTAGCACAGTTGAGTGGAAATCCATCAAATGAGATTTTGCAGGAATTTATGAAATACTTTTTTGGAATCTTAGAAATGATTTATAGTTATCCGACTCCTGTCATTGCAGAAGTCTCTGGTCATGCTATGGGGTATGGGGCTATGCTCGCACTCGCTAGTGATTTTCGGTTTGGATTAGAAGGTATGCGAATTGGACTACCAGAAGTTAAAATCGGAATTGGGGTTCCAAGTTTTATACAAATGATGCTTTCCGATATCATTGGGAAAAGAAATGCCAGTGACCATGTATTATGGGGAAATGCGTATAAGACGAGCGAAGCTTTGGAATTAGGACTTTTTCATGAATTGTATCCGGATGCGACAAAACTGCGGGAATCTGTTGATAAATATGCAAACAAACTCATCAAAAATTCGATTCAAGCTATGATTTCTACAAAGGCTAGTTTAAGAGAACTGACAGTCTATAGAAAAGAACTCATAAAAAAAGACATTGAGTCTACATTAAAAAGTATCCAATCAGAAGATGCAAAGGAAGGAATAGCGGCAATGGTTCAGGCAAGAAGACCAGATTTTAAATTTTAACGCGTGTATGTTGGTAAACTTTTTCTAATAACTGATATAATTTCTCTGATTCATCTGGTTCCACTCCCCAATGTTTCAGAGAAAAAACTTTGGAACTGATTTTTAATGCGATTTTTCTAAATGATTGTCCTTTTTTTGTCAAACTAATTCTATATTCTCGTTTATCTTCGATTGAACTTTCTTTTTGTACCAGATCTAAACTCGCAAGTTTATTAACCAATATAGTGACTGTTGGTTTTTTTCTGTGGATGGCTTCGGCTATTCTAGTCATATTTACAGGCACTTTTTTCCGAATCAAATAAGTCAAAATTTCAAAATGAGTCGCGGAGAGACTTTCAAAACCAGATTTTGTCAGTTCATTTTCAATAACCTCGACTAAATATTCTGAGAGTCTTCCGATGTATTTTATGGAATTGAAGCGATTGGAATTGGACAAGTTAGTTTTTCAAATCCTCAATTTCATTTATTTCTTTTGGTATCATCGAAGTTAAGTTTATAGGATTTTTGCCAGAGATAAGAATGTCATCTTCAATTCGGATACCTATACCGCGAAATTCTTTCGGAATGTTTTTATCCTCTGGATCGAAGTATAATCCTGGTTCAACGGTAATTACCTGTCCATTTGATAATTTTCTACTTTTTCCATCTATATAATATTTCCCTACATCATGTACATCCATTCCCAAATAATGCCCGGTTCTATGCATATAAAACTTTTTATAAGTCCCTGTTTCTAAGATCGATTCTAAACTTCCCGATAGAAAACCCATTTCTTTAAGACAATCAGCTAAAAAGTGTAAGGTTTTAGTGTGTATGTCGTTAAACGGAGTTCCTTCTTTAGAATATAGGATAGCGTTTTTTTGTGCAGCCAGAACTACGTTATAAATCATTTTTTGTGGTTCGCTGAATGATTTTCCGCTAGGGAAAACTCTTGTTACATCCGCTGTATAGTAATGATATTCGGCCCCAGAATCCACTAATACGATATCGTCTTTATTTAGAACATCGGAGTTATTTACATAGTGTAGTATACAGGCATTTTTTCCGCCAGCGACGATATGGCCGTACCCCCCACCCCAAGCTCCCTGTTTCAGATATTCGTTTTCCAAGATAGCTTCTAATTCATATTCAAACATTCCAGGTTTTGACTCTCGGATCATTCTAATATGTCCAGCTGCCGTGATTTCTGCGGCTTTTTGTAATAGATGTATTTCTTCCTTAGATTTTTTTAGCCTGAGTTCGTGTAAAAACTGAGGTTCTCGGATATTCGAAGGCCCAAATTTTCCTTCCCTTACTTTTTGCGAAACTTCCCGCGCCGTTCGTAGAATATCGAGATCTCGTTTGTCATCATAACCAAAAAAATAATATAAAGTATGAAAACCTAAAATCAATTCGTATTTTTTTGAATCCCATTCATTTAAATCATACGTATTATCTAACTCCAGGAGAGATTTGATTTTATCTTTGCCAAATCTTATTCCCGTCCAGATTTCTTTATCTTTATCTTTTGGTAAACAAAACAGACCAGACTCGTGTTTTGAAATATATAGAATCCCATCTGCTTCCGTTAGGCCTGTTAGATAGTAAAAATCTGAGTCTTGACGAAATTTATAATCAACATCTCGATTTCGTATTTTGTGATTAGCAGCAAAAACCAAAAGGATTTCAAAGTCTAAGAGTTCTTTTTGTACCAGTTTGATACGTTTTTTATAAAGCGAATAATCGATTTCTTTATTTTTTGCGATCATCCAATGATCTCCCCTAAGGATTGAAATATTTTAATAGGATCTTGGTCTAACATACATTTAAAATGCGCTTTTGGACAAATATTCCCACCGTGAATTCCGCACGGACGACAACTCAAGTCGAGAACCTGAGCGTACTTATGTTTGGTGGATAGAGAAGAATAACCAAAGGCCGGTATGGTGGCACCGTAAACCATTACTGTGGGAATATCAAATGCCGAGGCAAAGTGAATCGGGCTAGAGTCATTTGATATAATAGCTGATGCATTTTTAATCCAAACAGCCAGTTCGCCGAGTGTTGTTTTCCCAATTAGGGAAAACAACTTCTGTCTTTCTTTGTCTTTGATTGGTTCAATATTTAATAGCTGGAATATCTTATCTTGAATCTGCAGGTCAGATTTTGAGCCAATCAATATTATATTTTCTTTTCGTTTACGTAAAATTAAACTAATGATAGAAACAAATTTTTCTTCTGGCAATCTTTTTGTTTCCCAAATCGAGGAAGGAGCGATAATGATATAACCATTTTCCAATATTTTTAAGGACTCTGCGGTTTTTTCAAATGAAGTTTCCGCATCTTCCTTCGGAAAGAGAAATGGTCGTTTATCTCTTCCCTTTGGATATTCTGTTTTGTCATCAAACAACAGACTAAACAATTTATCAACTTCATGTGGGCCTAGTTTAGGTCTTTCTATTTTTTTCGTATGCAAAAATGAGAAACCTGATTGCGAATAACCAATCCTAATATTTGCGCCTGAGAAAAAACTAATCAAAGTGGAGCGAAAAGAAAAATGAGCGGCAAACACAATCGTATATCTTTCTTTCCTGATCTTTAATATAAATCCTAAAAATCCTAGAATATTCTTTTTAATCTTTTTTTTGTCTAATGGAATTACTTTATCTATGTCCGGATTTCCATCTAAGATCTGCTCGGTGCCCAAATTGCAGACTAGGTGAATTTCAGCGTCTGGATATTTCTTTCTTACAGCATGAAAAAACGAGGTTGATAGTATCAAATCGCCTAAAAACGCAGTCTGCAAAATTAGAATTTTATCATTCATGATTGCCTCTGCAGTATAGTTGCAAAATTATTCGTAGCAAGCCCACCAATGCTGTGTGCTAGACCAAACTCAGAATTTTGTTTGATTTGAAAGAATCTGCATAGTTCGACAATCTGAGCTAATCCTGACGCTCCCACAGGATGACCTCTAGATTTTAGTCCTCCCGATACGTTGATGGGCAAGTCGCCCTCAGGATGTGTGACTCCGCTAATTACCTTTTGAAGGGCGAAGCCTCTTTCAAAAAGTCCTGCATCTTCTGCTCCGATCAATTCAAAAGTTGTAAATGCATCATGTAATTCTGCGACACTAATATCTTTCGGTTTTATCTCTGCCTCGGCAAATGCTCGTTTAAAAGCCGTTACACTTGCACTAAAACTTGGTTCTCCACTCGCTTCAAAACTGCCGGTTCCGTGACCGAGACCTCTAACACTAATAGGTGAAGTATCTACAGATAAGATAACTCCCGCCGAACCATCCGATAGTGGAGAAATATCATATAATCCGAGTGGAGACGATATCATAGTTTGGTTCTTATACTCATCCAAAGATAAGTTTTTTTTGATTTGTGCAATTGGATTTTGCAATCCATTGTCGTGAAGTTTTTTAGATAAATAATATAAATCGGAATCTTTATAGCCGTAAGTATCTAGATAACGTCTTGTGATCATTGCTCCACCTTGCGCCATGGACATACCGAGAGCACGTTGGGAATCAGAGAGAACAGAACCTAACAAAAGATTGTTTTCTTCTCGATTTAATTGAGACATGATCTCAGTCGCAATCACAAGTCCATGTTTGAATCGACCACTTTGAATCAGTTGTACGCCCAATTGAAATGCAGACGCACCAGAGGAAGAAGCTGTTTCGGTTCGGATTGCAAAACAATCCTTCAAACCAAGTTTTTCACAGATTTTTGCAGGGATGTGAAATTCCTTTGTATAGATTTCCGGACAAAAGCTGGTAAATATAAGAAATTCAATCTTTTCTTTCCCGAAATTTTCTACTGCCTCCGCGACGGTATTTACGGAAAGTTGCAAAGATGACCCAGCGTATTTTCCAAACGGACTGATAGATGGTCCATGTATGAAAACTTTCGTCATACGAATAGAGTTTAAGCTTGCTCCGAAAGTGAAAGCATTTTATCATTCCTAATGAACGTAGATTTTATAGGTATACAAGATGAAAGGTAAAAAAGAAGTCCTAGATATTTTAGCCGAAGTTCTTTCCGCGGAATTGACTGCCATCAACCAGTATTTTATTCATGCCAAACTCTGTAAAAATTGGGGGTATATCACTCTCGCAGATTACCTTAGAAAAGAATCAATCGATGAGATGAAACATGCAGATGAACTCATGGAAAGAATTCTTTTTTTTGATGGAATTCCTGACTTACAAAAATATATGAAAATCAATGTCGGTAAAAATTTTTCAGAAATCTTGGCCAATGATTTGCAGTTAGAATACCAAGCCGTGGAAAGGTTGAACCGCGGAATCGAAATTTGTGTTTCTATGAAAGACAACGGAACTCGAGAACTTTTGGAAAAAATTTTGGTAGCGGAAGAAGAACATATTGATTGGATTGAAACTCAATCAAATTTAATTCAGGAGATAGGTCTTCAAAATTACCTTGCACAAAAAATAGGAGACGAGGCATAAAACCTTCTCAGACCGTTTATCACGCCGTTTGCGGGGAGGGTCTCTCTCCGCTTGTCGAATCAGAAATCAAAAACGCCCACCTAAACGTAATTAGTTCCAATCGTGGAGGGGTCTTTTTCACTGGAAAAAAGCAGAACATAATTGAATTTGCACTTCGCTCTCGATTTAGTTCCCGTATCACCATTCAAATTTTACAAGAAAAAGCAGAAAATTACGAAGAATTGTATATTAAATCAAAGTCCGTTTCATGGGAAAATTGGATTGAACCACACCAAACATTTCGAATCGATGCACAAACAAAAGACTCTCTTAAAAATTCCCAATTTGCAGTTCATAAACTGAAGGATGCGATACTCGATTATCTACGGGAAAAAAAAGTCAAACTTCCTGGAATTGAAAAAAAAGTATCAGATATAACGATTGTTTTACGATCATTTCTTGATAAGTTCAGTCTTGAACTATCTTTTACGGGAGAGTCGATTGCAAGAAGAGGTTATCGTTTAGAAGCGGGTGTTGCGCCCGTCCGAGAGCCCATTGCACAAGCTATGTTATTTACTTCTGGATGGAATCCAGGTATGCTCCTGGTCGATCCTATGTGTGGATCGGGTACGGTTTTGATTGAAGCAGCGCTCTTAACAAGATTAAATGGGGAGATAAATCGTTACATTTTGGATGAGTCTCCAATTTTCCATAAACTATTTCCAGACTATGAATTCGCAAAAGCCGTTTCAAATCCCCCGTCCGTTAAACAATTCTTTGGATTCGATTTAGATGCAGAAGCGATTCGAATTTCGAAGGAAAACGCCTATGAGGCTGGTGTAGAAGATTGGATTCATTTTGAAGTCGGAGATGTTTTAGAGTTAAAAAATAAGTTTGGTGATTCAGGACACATTGTCACAAATCCTCCGTATGGCGAACGGATTGGTAAACCCATTGAAAATTTACGAGAAATGTATTTCCAGATGGGAAGAGTCTTTAAAAATGAATTTCCTGGCTGGAAACTAACAGTCTTATGCGGCGAATTTGCACTGCTGGGAAAATTAGGTATGAAGGAAAACAACCATCTACCGCTAAAACATGCAAACTTAAAAGCAAAGATCGTAGATTATCAAATTAGAAAATTATAAATTTCAATAGGTTTATGAATTCAAAAGATATAATTGCAAAAGTTTTTGAAATCACAAGGGATCCAAGAGACGGTATCTATTTCTTAGAGGAATTTCGTTCCTTATCTCCAGAAAGTTTTGCGGTGCTGTATGCGGATGTAAATACCATACTAGAAAGTTCGGAAGCCTTATTTTCCGATATAAAACTTTTATCAAAACTGGAATTATTTCCCGTACTAGTATTAGAAGAAGAATCAATCCAATACTTAAGTTTGTTTTTCCCTCAAAATCAAAGTATAACCACTGGTGGAATCGGATTTCCTTATTCGGTTATCACCTATTTTACTAATTTATTGATTGATGTAAAAGAATGTATCGCTCATAAAAAAGTTCCCATTCTTGTTTGGGACAAAGGTTCGATCAGTTTTGATACTTTTTTAGTAAGCGTCATTGATGCATTGCATTCCAATAAATTCATACAAGTCCATCATGAAGGTCCTATTTATGAAGAGGAAAGTGGAAAAGTAATTTCGCTTTTGTCAACAGGCGAAAAATTAAAAAATTTTAAATCTGATGTTGCTCTTTTGGATTCAGATAGAGATATTCATTTTTTAAGTTTAGCTGAACATCTAGTGGAAAAGAGAAATGATCCTAGATTTTCGGCAGTTCTTACCTCTCCCTACACTTTGCTCCGAGAGTTATTTACAATCAAAGGAAGTGGAACGCTTGTTCGTAAAGAGAATAAAATCAAGAAAGTGAATTCAACTTTAGAGATCGATATGGATCGATTGTATTCTTTGGTGGAAACTAGCTTTCGAAAAAAACTGACTGCTAATTTTAAATCATCAAAATTTGAAGTCCTTTATCTAGAAGAAAATTATATGGCCTGTGCTTGGTTGAGTCAAAATGAGTTTGGTTACCTTCTCTCAAAATTTGCTGTGAATGAAACGGCGCGTGGTGCTGGTGTCGGCCGAGACATTTGGGATTTGCTATCGATCGAGACACTTCCACTTTTTTGGCGCTCAAAACCTAACAACAATATCAACAAATGGTATATGAAAGTTGCACAAGGCATTGAAAAAGATGAAGATTGGTATTTTTATTGGCTGTCAATGTCCCGAGAAAAAATTCCCGCTGTGATCCAATTTCTTAAATCCTTACCTGAGGATTTTGAATCAATGAGTGCTTAGATGAAAGCGCTTTTTTTATTTGATGGAGATTGTGATTTTTGTATAAAGTTAGCCAATTTTTGGCAAAACCAAACGAATCCGCAAGAAGTAGAGTTTCTTTCCTTCCGAAATATATCTGATGATGAATTAAAAAAACTTCACCCTAATCTAACAAAGGAAATGTGTGTATCGGATGTCCAATTGCTATATAAAAACCAAAGATTGCCAGGATTTTTTGCGGTGAGGAGACTGATGTTTTTTTCAAGAATGTTTCGGTTTATTGCACCCCTACTTTATCTACCCTTGGTCCCTTTTTTTGGTATGTTTACTATGTATATTTTGAAACGAATCCGATCAAATGACTAAACTAAAATCCAGAAATCCTATTCAATCCTTCGTAAAATTTCATTCGAGCATCTAAGGCTAATTGATTGCCTTGGATCACTGAATCCCGTTGATTTTCAGTTTTAGCTGTTTGTTCAATTAATTCAAAAATTCTTTTGCTATGGCCTTCGTCCGCATCAAGATTGACTTGGAAAAATTTTCCTTCTGGTAATTTTTTCTCTTCTTTCAATTTTTGATAACTATTGGCTATTTTTGAATATTCTAATTTTAGAAGATATTCATTGGCGGGACCAAGGGCTCCTAATCCGTAAAAAAAATCACGTGAAATGATTTTTTGCATTTGAGTTAAATATTGCTGCGTTTCTGCTAATATTTGATTTTTCGTTAGATCAAATCCCAATTTAAAAAGAAAATCTGTTAGAATGTTGACATGAGTATCTTCGATTTTTCCTTCCCCTAATTCCTCCCATATGTTCTGAACCAAAATAATTTTTGCCCTTTGGTCATTTGTTTGTGCGGCAACAATTAAAAACCAATTCACAAATCCTATAGATACATAGTATTCCTGGGATAACCAAAGAATCAGATCCTCAAAATCCAAGTGCGTAGATTTTTTGTTCAACCATTCGACTTTCAAAACAGGATGAGATAGGACCATATCTTGTAAAAATCTACTGAATTCATTCATTTGAGTAAATTCTCCTCCCATATTTTTGTTCTGGAAAATGGAGATATCTTTCTTCAGCAGAAAGGATTATCTTTTGGAGCAAATCCTCATAAGAAAATCCTGATTGAAAATAACATTTAGGCAATGTCGAATAGATTTTTGATAGACCTGGAGTGAGATTCAGCTCTAGAAAATAAATACCTCTCGAATCCAATCTAAAATCAAATCGAGCAGGTCCAAAAATTTTTAAGTGCTCGGCAAGGCGTAAACAAATTTGACTTAACTTTTCGATAACATCTGTTGGTAGATCGAATGACAACTGTTCCGGCATGCCATCTTTTGATTTGATTCCTTCTGAATAAACCTTACTATCATATGTCACTCGGGCAGGTGATGTTAAATGATATTGATTCGGAGATCCAATCAATCCTATGGTAATATCATCTCCCGAAATATATTCTTCGATTAGCAACTCATCGAATTTTAGAAACAATTTATCGGTAATCTTCGTAAGCTGATTTAATGAGTAAATTATGTTTTCCTCAGAGATTCCAATACTTGAACCTTCCCCGTTTGGTTTTACAAATAACGGAAAATTTAGACTATCCACGTTCATTGTCTTTGTTCTGGCTAATGTGTATTTTGGGGTTAGAATCCCTAATCGATCACAGATAGTCTTTAACAGATGTTTATCCAAAGAAATAGCTTGGGCATATGCATCTGATCCAGTATAACAAATACCCAAATATTCACAAAGATTCGGTATATACCCCTCTCGATTTCGAGACAAAAATCCTTCCACTAAATTAAATACAACCAAATCCTCAGATTTATTCTTAACTATAAATTCCAATAATAATCCGGCGATTTCAGATGGATTTTCCCTTATAATTACAACATAGCCCAAATGAGTAAGAGATTCCTTTAACAAAGAAACCGATTTTTTTGATTCCCATTCCTGTCTGTAATCTATGGGACCATTTTCGTAGATATCAGCGGCTAGAAGGATTGTTTTCACGAATTCCCTCCCAACTAACATCATCTAATAATTTATAATCATAGGAAACCTCACTTTCAGGTTCAACGGAAAAATGAACCTTCCCAGTAATCGCTGAGACAAAAGCATGAGTTCTGCTATTTTTATGATAACCCAAATACCAATCAGGCGAAAGCGTGATTTTTCCTCCGCCGCCAGGAAGATCATTTACAAATTGTGGAATACCCATTCCAGCAATTTTTCCTCGCATATACTTAATGATTTCTATGCCTTTGCCAAGTGGGGTTCTAAAACCTCGAGAACCAGGAATCAATTCAGGATCATAGAGATAATATGCTCGGACGCGCATTTCCAACAATTTTTTATGAAGCAGTAACATGGTCTCTGGATCATCATTGATACCCTTGAGTAACACAGCTTGGTTTCCGACGGAAACACCAACTTTTAACAACGATAAGATGGCATTCTTTGCTTCGGCGGTACACTCGTTTGGATGATTGAATTGTGTATTACAAAATATGGAAAGTTTGTCTGTGTTATAAGTTTCTATGATAGAACACAATTCTTGGTCAATGCGAAATGGCAAAGTGACAGGATTTCTTGTACCCAGTCTACAAATTTTAACGTGAGGAATTGATTCCAATTCGGATAAAATCCAGCTAATTCTAGAATTGGCAAGATTTAAAGGATCCCCTCCGCTTATCACAACATCTTCAATAGATTCGTTTTTCCTAATATAGTCCAATGCCAATTGGAGATCTTCCTTTTCCATTCTTTCGTTAGAGGATGAAACTTTCCGTCCTCTCATACAATGGCGGCAATATACACTACAGGAATGATTTGAAAAAAGCAGAACCCTGTTGGGATACATATGTGTTAGGCCTTTAACAGGAGATAACCTTTCTTCATGTAAAGGATCTGGCGATTCCTCAGGAGATAAAATTGTTTCTTCAGAATTGGGCACGATCATCCTTCGGATGGGACAATTAGCATCGAAAGCATCAGACAGTTTTAGATAGTATGGAGTCGTAGAAACATTTAATCGAATGGTATCTTTAATGCCTTTTTGTTCCGATTCGGTCAAAAGGAAATATTTTGACAAGTCCTCACCACGAACACGATTTTTAAGATGAGAAGATCCATCCGTCCATTCTGTTCGCTCAAACAACTGCTTTCGATTTGAAATTATTTCTTCCGGAGAAGAAAAGGATAACATAACAGTGAATTCCTTACTTGCCTTTTCACCGCCGAATTCTTTTATGGCGGTAATGCTTCAAAATCTTCCTGGTGAAATTAGGATGGTAGCCTTTGATGTAGACGGCACCCTATTTTCCTCTGAATCCATAATCTTCAAGACCTATGTGCAGGCAATCGAAGAGTTTGCTCAGAAGACAGGAAAAATCACAAATTTACCTTCACATGATCAAATTATGCTCCAAATCGGGAAACCGGTTCGTGAAATATTTGCGAACCTACTCCCGACCCTCCCAGAATCGGAGCGAGATGGGATTTCGGCAAGGGTTCTGGATTTGCTCTGCGACTCCATTCGCAATGGTGGCGGTGATTTTTACGCAGGTGTGGGCTCAACCATCCACTATCTCAAGGAAAAAGGCTACACCATCACTTGTGCCTCGAATGGTCGACTTGCCTATGTGGAAACCGTCTTGGAAACGGCAGGCGTACTTTCCTATTTTGAACCGATTTTTGTGATCAATCAGGAAAATATCTGTACAAAGGGTGACATCGTCTCCGAATACATAAAAAAATACCAATATCCTCCAGAATCCATTGCCCTTATTGGGGATCGATACAGTGACTGGGAGGCCGCAAGACAAAATGGATGTCGGTTCGGCTATTGTTCTTACGGTCATGCCACTTCGGGAGAAATTCCTGATTTTGAATGGGAATTTAAAGAACTACCCGCTCTGAAAGATTTTTTTTAGACCCTGTACTGCACATCCTTCCGATTCTATTACTGTGGCACCTCTTCCTCCACAAACAAATGACAAACTGAAATCCTTAAGTTATGTACTCGCAGGTTTGTTTTTTGTTCTAGTACTTATCGAAAAATCATTAGGGTTTTCTGGGCAATCGGTAACAAAAAACTGGACCAAAGAAGGATTTAGAAACATCGGCACTAGCACTCCCAAAAAACCAAACCAAGGAACACCAGATCCTTTTGCTAGCGAATGGGAAGACGATTTAGCTTGGGAAGAAGAAGCATTAGAAAATACAGTGGCCATCCAGGATACAATTCCAGCTTCCAAGAAACAAAACGATGACGGCTTTTCTATTCCAGAAATCACGCTTCCCGAAGATATTTTTCCCAAACAGGGAAAACAGATTTCACAAGGCGCCTCCTATATACCTGTCTATTTTCTAAAATTTTATGGCCAAGGTAAAAATACCCAATCTCAACTAGTCAAAGTTACACGGCAATTCAACGGTGGTGATCCAATTTCATTTATTTTAAGCGAACTTTTATTGGGACCAAGTGCAGAGGAAAAATCAAAAGGTGTATTGAATTCTTTGCCAAAAAGACTAAAATTCGAACCCAATTATAAATTGGAAGATGGTGTTTTACATCTGAGTTTTTCCCATGAGTTGGAAGTTGGTGGAAGCCCAGAAATCCTAAAAGACAGATTGGATCAAATCTGTTATAGTTTTATTGGAAATTTTGGGATCAAAGGAGTGGTTCTCTATATTGGAAACAAAAGACTCAGAAGTCTCGGCGGAGACGGTATGAGTCTACCTGATGTACTTGTACGTAATCCACGAAAAGTCATCTTATTTTGAAGGTTTCATATTACTTGCAAGATTCTTCTCTGAGTTTGAAACTAGGCGGAACAAGAGTTTATGAGTCGGTATAATTTTAGAAGATTTTATTTTATCCTTCGTAAACTTTTTTTGCGAACCTATCACCCTACCTTTATCGCGACAAATTTTTCGGATATCCGCTCCTCTGTAATGATTTTTGGAGTTCTAAGTGCATTCACATCTATGGTTTCTCTCTTCTTTGTGGATTCTCTGGTACGAACAAAAGAGGCTAGTTTCTGGATTGTATTTTTCCGAATCAGCGCTCTTTTTATCTGCTTCAGCGCTTATTTTTCTGCAAAAAAGAGGTTTCGATATTTTGAGCGTCATATTTTTTCTTTTACTGGTTTTATCGTAACCTCACTCATCTTGATCTACATACCGATGATGGTATACGATAAACCCAATCATTCCTATTATTTATTCGGATCTGCTATCGTTATCGCAAGTTCAGCGATCATTCTTTGGATCGAACCTATTCGCATCTTTTTACTATCTGTGCTTTATCTTTTTATTTTTATTCCTTTGCATTTAAATTTTTCCGAAAACTTAGGTTTTGATCGTTACGTTTTTTACCAAGACATTTTGATCGTTACCTTTCTTCTAGGAATGGGTTTTACTGCAAATCTGCTCATCAATTATTGGCGCTTTGAAGAATACCGAGCCAAGATTAGATTGAGAATTACAGTAGGAAAACTTCTGCGAATCAACCAAAAAATTCAAGACCTCTCGCGAATAGATTCCATGACAGAATTATTTAACAGACGTCATCTTTTGGAACAGTTTGACCTTTATAAAAAAAGATCCAAACGGGAAGATTTTTTTATCGGATTGGTTATTTTGGACTTAGACAGACTAAAATCAATTAACGATAAGTATGGACACAAACAAGGCGATCTTGCGATCCAAGCATTTGGCAAAACACTGAGATCTAGAGTTAGGTCGACCGACATTGCCGCAAGGATCGGAGGTGATGAATTCTGTATCCTCGCTTCGCCTGTTGATAGCGATGGGTTGGAAACACTTACAGAAAGTATACGAGAAAAGATAGAAGTATTACGAATTCCTATTTACAACCAACCTGGTGAGACAATCCAAATCACGGTTTCTATAGGAGCGACTATGTTTGGTGCAAATGAAGATCCAAGTTTTGATGAGCTATACCACAAAATTGATACAGCGCTCTATGAATCCAAAAACTCTGGAAGAAACCGAATTACAATCCTTCCGCCTTCAGAAACCATCATTGAATAGAAGTTAGATGAGTGACAAAGTTTCCTTTTGTTTGTAAAACAAATCACGTCTAACGGGCACAAATCCACCCTCAGTCAAAAACTTTTGTGCTTCCTTTTCCGTTTTTAATCCAAAAGAACGCAGAACATTTTCTTCAATGACAACTGATGAAATATCATCTGCCCCACTCAAGAGAGCCAGTTGCCCAACACCTTTACCTAAAACCATAACAGATGTTTCTATATGTGGGATGTTGTCTAAAAAAATGCGGCAGATTCCTAAAACCTTTAGATACTCATGTGTCGGAACACTTCTAATTTTAAAGCGTTTGGTTTGTGGTTGAAATGTCCATGGGATAAAAGATAAAAAACCACCCGTTCGGTCTTGAAGATCTCGGATGACTGACAAATGCTCGATTACCTCAGCCTTTGTTTCTTCTGATCCGAAGACCACATTGGCCGACCCTGGTAAACCTACTTCATGACATGTTTCCATAGCACGAACCCATTCAGATACAGTAGCCTTTTTAGGTGATATGATTTCCCGCATTCTTTCTGTTAAAATTTCTGCACCTGCTCCTGGTACAGAGTCCAAACCAATGGATTTCAATTCAATGAGAACATCTTTGAGGGGTCGTTTGGTGATGGTTTCTAGATTGATGATTTCGACAGGAGAAAAGGCGCGAATGTGCATATTGGGAAATCTTTTTTTCACTCCCGATATCAGATTGGTATAATACTCAAAAGGAAGATTTGGGTAAACACCGCCTTGCAAAAAAAGTTGGTCCGCACCCATCTCCATCGCATAGTCCATTTTTTCCAGAACTTGGTCTAGAGTTAGCACATACCCCTTTCCATTGCCAATTTCATCCATGAAGGAGCAAAAACTACATTCTACATTGCAATAATTCGTATAATTGACGACTCGAAACATAGTATAACTTGCTTCCGTGAGTGGTCTGACCTTTTGTCTCAGAAAACGAGCGACCATCTGAACCTTTAGAAAGTCAGCCTCCTCATAAAGAAGGATTGCTTCTTCGGGCGATATTCTTTTTCCCAGGATAGCCTTCTGGAGGATTACATCTGATGGAACGTCTGGAGAAAATTCGAATTGGGAGGGGATCATGGTTTACCTATATTGGACTAGAGAAATTGCACTCTTCTCATTTTAAAAAACGAATTTTCCTGGACATTCATTTTTCTTAGGAAAACCTAGGAAATACCAACACCTCAAGGGCAAAATATAAATGGATATCGGAAGAATTCTCTTTCACATACTCTTTACAGCTTTTTTTATTGTCGCAAACGTCGTTTTCGTTCGCGCAATCCTCTACAGACTACGGTTGATTTTCCAAGGCAGACCGGCCTTCTTCAACGAAGATGCCAAAAAAAACTTAAACCTTCCGTTTCGATTGAAAAGTTTTCTGGAAAACGTAATCCTTCAAAAGAAAAATTTCAGAGAGCCTCTTCGTGGCATCATGCACGCATTTATTTTTTATGGCTTCATTGTTTATACGATTCACACGACTAGCCAAATGATAGCTGGCGTTTTTGGTTATGCGATGGAAGATCCGTATAAGTTTATGTTGCCAGACTTTTTGTTTGGTGAAACATCAAATCATGTTTATGAACAAATTGTTAATTTTGTTTCGATATTAGTTTTAGTCGGTCTAGGTTTTTTTGCTTGGAGGCGTTGGATCCGAAAGGCGAAGGGATTGGATGTACACTCTCCAGCTTCTGCCATCGTGATCAGTATGATTGGAACTTTGATGGTGACTACATTACTAGGAAATGGTGCCAAAACTGTTGCAGCTACATATTACACTCATGCTGGTTTTATAGACGGCGGCATCGGAAAAGTATGGGAAATGTTAGGTGTTTCTAACTCTAGCGCCGATCTTGTTTTCCAAATCATGTGGTGGGGCCATATCATTACTGTATTTTCCTTTATGTTGTATGTTCCGACTTCGAAACATGCGCACTTAATTTTTGCACCGATTAACTACTTTTTTGCTACCGACACACCAAAAGGCCAACTTTCCAAACTCAATCTTGAGGATGAAAATGCAGTCTGGGGATCAAACCGAGTAGAAGACTTTCCTTGGCCAAACCTTTTGGACGGAATGTCGTGTATTGAATGTGGAAGATGTCAGGTAGAATGTCCTGCCAACAGAACTGGTAAGATGTTAAATCCTAAAGCGATCATCGTTGAACTCAAACACCAACTTTTAGAAAAAATGCCACAGGTGGACGCAGCTCGGGCTGGTAAAACCAGAGAAGAAGCAGCTGAAGCAGTTGCGGCACTTGATACGGGTGTGATCAATTCCCATGATGGCCTGAGCGAAGAATCCATTTGGGGTTGTACTACTTGTTATGCGTGCGTAGAAGCTTGTCCAGTTGGTAATAACCAAGTTAATGCCATTATTGAAATGAGAAGGCATCTTGTTTTGGCTGAATCCAAAATGAGCCCCGAACTTCAGAAAGCCTTTACAAATATGGAAAATAATTCCAATCCTTGGGGAGTTGGAGCACACACGCGAGCAGATTGGGCACAAGGTCTAGATGTTAAAATCTTAGGAGAAACCGAAGACAAGAATATCGATATTCTTTATTGGGTGGGATGTGCTGGGGCATTTGATGAAAGAAACAAAAAGATTTCACAAGACTTTGTAAAAATCATGAAAAAAGCCGATGTCAATTTTGGAATCCTAGGAACGGAAGAAGGATGTTCTGGTGACTCTGCAAGACGTGGTGGAAATGAGTATCTTTATCAAACACTAGCACAACAAAATGTGGATACCATGAACGGTTACGGCATTAAAAAAATCGTTACTGCTTGTCCACACTGCTACAATACCATTAAAAACGAATACCCTCAGTTTGGCGGAAACTTTGAAGTCGTACACCATTCTGAGTTTATCAACCAACTTTCAAAAGATGGTAAAATTGATGTGAAAGTAGCCGATGATGCTTCCCAAGGAAAATACACTTACCATGACTCTTGTTATATTGGTAGATATAACAATAATTATGAGAACCCACGTGATGTGGTGAAAAAAGTTTCCGGTGGAAAATTGGAAGAAGCAGTTGATCACCATTCGAAAGGTCTATGTTGCGGAGCTGGTGGAGCTCAATATTGGATGGAAGAACACGTAGATGAATCAAATCCAGAAAGCATGCGAGTCAATAGCAAACGTACAGGACAACTTTTGGATACAGGTGCGAGTACGATAGCAACCGCTTGTCCATTCTGTATCACGATGATTACAGATGGAGTGAAAGCGGCAGAAAAAATTGATTCCGTAAAAGTAAAGGATATAGCAGAGTTAGTTGCAGAGAATTTAAAGTAACGAATTTGGATCAGGTGAAAAACAAAGTCTTCGTGTTTTTTAGAAACGTTGGCTTCTTTCACCTGATTTTTATTTTTTTAGTTTTCTCGTCTCTTTTAGGAGACGCGATTACGACAGACGAAAAACGCGATGGGATCACCATCACGGTCGAAAAAGGGCAAACCCTGTCCGTTATCTCTAAAACTTATCTAGATGATCCAAGAAAGTGGAAAGAGTTACTTAAATCCAATAAAATTGACAATCCGAACTTGATCTTACCTGGGATGAAGCTTTGGATTCCTGCCAGTCTTGGGAAACGACCCATCGCAGAAATTGCGAAAACAAAGGGAAATTCATCCATTTTTTTACATTCCAAAAAGGAAACATCATGGACGAATGCTCAGATCGGCATTGGCCTTTATTTAAGAGATGAAGCCAAAACAGAAATTGATTCACTACTAGAAATGATTTTAGTTTCCGGTTCTCAACTTGAGATGGCACCAAACAGCCATATCATGATCGAAAGGGTCAAAACAGATACGGAACCGGACACCTTTTTCCTGAGAAAAGGTAGATTGAAAGCGATCGTATCCAAACACAACGGGACGGAACTAAAAAAAATGTTCATTTTAAGAACACCTGCCGCCATTGCTGACGTGAAAGGCACAGAGTTCCTGACTGAAGTGGATGGAAAAGAAAACACAAGTCTTGCTTGTTACGAAGGTAAGGTATCAGTATCCGCGGCTGGCGTAACTGTGGAGGTGAACAAAGGGTATGCAACATATGTAGAAAAAGGAAAGGCTCCTCTTACTCCTTTTTTAATTCCAAACGCTCCAAAAATTTCTCCATGATCTTACGCCGACTCTTAGTTTGTTTTTTGTTTCTGTCGTATCCACTGATTCCGCAGGAGCAAGCCACCAAACAAGATAATGTCGGCGACTTTACGATGACATTATTCTTAGAAACTGACAATCCGATTGTTGAGTCATATGAAATAGAATTTTGGAAAGAAGTTCCGAATCAAAAAACAAAAGAATTTCCCATTCAAAAGTTTGCTCAGACTGGAAGAAATGTAATCGATGTTATGCCTGGTTATCATTTTTTTAGAGTAAGATCCATCGCAAAGTTGAATATACGAGGATATTGGACGGATTTCAACCCGATTCGCAGATATCCTCTTCAAAAAGAAATCACTCGTAACTCTCCTTTTGAAGCACAAAAAAAGCTAATTTCTTCCGATGTTTTTTTGAAGTTGGAAAACCAAAATGGTATTTCAGAGAATTTTTTAACCTCAAAAGAAATTCAATTTAAAATGGATAGTAAACCTGATACAAAATATTTTTATCGATTGAACCAAAATATTTGGCAAAGAGCGATAGGAAATAAAATATCAATTCAATCCGAAGGAAATTATTTTTTAGAGTATTATGCTGAAGATATACTCGGAAACCGAGAAAACATTCAAGGGTTAGAGTTTTCGCTGGATTTTACTGCACCAGTGAGTGTAATCCAAGTAATTGGTGATACTAGCTCCGAAACTGAGAATCTTTATGTTTCACCTTTATCCTATTTGAAAATTGTCAGTTCAGATAATTACGTTGGAGTAAAGGACATCTTCTACAGAACCGGTTGTGAAATTTCGGAAACCACGAAATGGCTTAAATATGTGGAACAAATCAGCATTCGATCTTTGGTAGAGAAAAAGTGTAATCAAAAAGTGATATTAGAATTTTATGCCGTTGATAAACTAGAGAACAAGGAAAACTTACAAAGAATCGATATAAAAATAACAAAACAATATGAGTAAAGATTCTGTTACGAGAGTACGAAATAGAATTTTTTCTTATTTAGAGATATTTAAAACAAAATCATTTGTAAAATTCTTTTTTTCCTTATTCTTTTTAGTAATTTTTCCGCTTACGGTTTTTATTACTCATTTCCTGTATCAAAACTACCAGGAAACACTGGATTGGAATTATCGTTTCCAGTTAACGCGCGTTCAGTTAATGTCTATTGATTTGGAAAATCATATTCGAGATCAATTGTTAACTCAATCAATCCATAAAACGCATTTCTGGAAAGGAGATCTCAATTCCTTAAAAAACTCAAAAGAATTCCAGAATTGCCTTTTTTTAGAAGAATCACGGAATTTTCCAGCGAGTCAAAAAACTTACTTCTTTCCATGCAACTATCAAGATAAGCCTAAGAACTGGATATTATATTCTGACAGTGGGATGTTGTGGATTTATTCTGCGGAATTTTTAGAAGACCTTTTACTCGACTCTCCTTTCAGCGAATCCTATGAATCCATTTTTTTACTAAATGCAAATGGTCGATTTGGAATTTCGAGTCAAATCGAAAGTGAATTTCGAGTTCCAGAGCAATGGTCTCAAGTCCTTTTAGCATACTCCGAAGAACGAGCCTCTCTTCCTAAAATTCGCGAAGTAGAAATCGAAAACAAAGTTTTTTACCTCTCGAGTTTTCCTATGTACGGTCTGCCTTTTCATCTTTTTGTGATCAGTCCGAAGGACACGATTCTCGAACCTATTCGTATCAGTCTGGTCAGAAATTTATTATTTTTGTTTTCACTCTTGTTAGTTTCTCTTTTGTTTTCAGCTTGGATTTCTGCCAGAGAGATTGAAGATAAACGAAAGTTAAGTATCGTTTTTAGAGAATTTCCTCACGCCGCTTTTCTTTTTGACGCTGAGGGCAATGAACTACTCCGCAATCCCTATTTAGAAAATAAAACATCTTTATCATCACTCTACATTCATGGAGTTCCTGTATTAAAAAAAATTCAACAGGAGGCAGAATCTTTTCTTTTTCAGGTCAGAGAAATTGAGAAGGTTGCCGCAAAAACTCGCATCGAAGAATGGGAAACTCTTACCAAAGAAGGTGATCTCATAATTCTCGAGGTTGCGCTACATCTATGGTTTTTGGAAAACCAGCAGAACGTGCCCAGAGGAACTCTCGTGCTTGTTCAAGACATTACGAGTAAAAAACTTGAATTCCAAACGGAAATGGTTTATGCGCGAAATCTACAAAAGAAGTATTTACCAAGCGAAAAGATAAATATTCCAAAGCTACAATATGACTTTGCCTACTTACCTTTGTTACAAGTTGGCGGAGATTATTACGATTTTCTAAACTTAGAGAACAATCGTTTTATTTTTGTTTTAGGTGACATTGTGGGTCACGGTGTTCATGCGGCAATGATGATGACTGTTGTTAGAGTACTCTTACATCAGATTGTAAAGGATACATCTGATCCAAGTGAAATATTATTAAAAATGAATGAAGGTGTTCGCACCAATCTTCCTGACTCATATTCTTTTGTTCCGTTCCACTTTCTGCTTTTTGATTTTGATAAAAATAAAATTTATTATGGAAATGCTGGACATCCTGGAGTTGTTCACATTCGAAAAAATGGGGAAACCCAAATCCCTGAAAAATTAAATCCTATGTTAGGAATGTTGCCGACATTCAGTCCCAAGATACTGGAAATTGACCTTTGTTCTGGTGATCGTTTTTTTCTATTTACCGACGGCTTAGCAGATGTTAGGAACAACACAAACGAATCAATGGGATACGATGATCTCGTTTTGTTTTTCCAAAATTCTGCAAAAAAAGATATTTTTCAAATCAAAGATGTACTTACCGAAAAAATAAAAAATCATTCGCAAGGAGCAACATTTCCAGATGACATTACCTGGATTGGTATTGAAATCATTTAATCTACAATCGGTGGGGCAGTTAATAACTTAATTTCTTCGTTATTTTTCTGGAAATAATTCATATCCCATTCAGTATCGAATAACAAAGAAACATTGCCAAACATGTCTTCAACTAAATTAGCATTTGAGGGAACTTTGACAATATCCTCTTTTGTGATCCATCTTGATACATTGTATGGAAGAATATGTAAGTTGGTATCAGCACTGTATTCATCTTTTAATCTTCGTTGGAATACTTCGAACTGTAATTTTCCCATTGCTCCGATAATAGGTACTCCACCACCAATAGAACGGGAAGTAAATAAATGTAATATACCCTCTTCAGCCAATTGATCTAAACCTTTCTTAAAAGATTTTAACTGGAGAGTATCTTTACACGAAATGGTAGCAAATAATTCTGGCGCAAAACTAGGTAAGGGCCTTAACATCGGTGCAGCTCCATTAGATAATATATCACCAATTTTGAATGTACCTGGATTTACAAGTCCAATGATATCACCAGGATAAGCCAAATCGACTGTATTGCGGTCTTGGCCGAAGAAAGCAAACGAAGAAGACAGTTTTACTTGTTTATCTAATCTGTTATGGTTAACGTTTAACCCACGTTCAAATACCCCTGAACATACTCGCAGAAAGGCGATCCTATCTCGATGCGCCTTATTCATGTTAGCTTGTACTTTAAATACGAAAGCACTAAAAGGAGAATGGACAGGATCTAACAAATTGCCATCACGAAGCGGAACATGATCCGGGGCGGGAGCCAAAGCTAGAAATTTATTTAAAAACAACTCGATCCCAAAATTATTAACAGCCGATCCAAAGTAAACAGGCGTTTCTCGACCAACTAAAAAAGCAGTCGTATCCACGGGACCAATTCCATTTTCAACCAAATCAATTTGTTCCCGAAAGCTCGCTAGTATCTCGGAATCAAATTGAGAATCAAGCTCTGGGTCATTTGGGCCAGAAATTCGAAAAGCTGATTTTTGTTTTCCGCCAGGTGTTCGATCGAAAAGATTTAACTGTTTTTCACGTAAGTCGTAAACACCTTTAAAATCAAAACCAGTTCCAAGTGGCCATACATCTGGAACCGCTTTGATGCCTAGAACCTTCTCGATTTCATCGAGTAATTCATAAAGATCCTTTGTAGGCCTATCCATTTTGTTGATAAATGTAATGATGGGAATACCTCGGTCGCGACAAACACGAAAGAGTTTAACGGTTTGAGGTTCGACACCCTTTCCTGCATCCAAAACCATGACCGCAGTATCGGCGGCCATAAGAGTCCGGTATGTGTCTTCCGAAAAATCCTCGTGACCAGGGGTGTCTAGGAGGTTTAGGATTGAATCCTTGTATTCAAATTGAAGTGCAGCCGAAGTGATCGAAATCCCTCGCTCTTTTTCCATTGCCATCCAATCAGAAGTAGCAGATTTTCCTTGTTTTCTAGCCTTTACTGCACCTGCTAGTTGGATTGCACCACCATATAGAAGCAACTTCTCCGTTAACGTAGTTTTTCCCGCATCCGGGTGAGCAATGATGGCAAAGGTGCGCCTTCGTTTGACTTCTTTTTCGATAGAATCAGGTGACATAAAAACATTTCCATATTGGGCGAAAACGGGATTCTGTCGAGAATAAAGAAGGAGAATGTGAGTTTTAGACCTTTTTCAAGAGTTCTGGATTGACTTCTTTATTATGTCCCATTAGATAGGAACAGGGAACTTGTTTTGAAACAGACCATAATCTTCCTTTCCATTTGTTTTGTGTCAGGTTTGTTCTCCGTTGACTACCCTAATTTTACGCTTGGGGAGGAAGTTGCCAAGGAAGAATTCAAACGAGGTCTAATATATAAAAATTTAAAACAATACTCCGCCGCCAAAGAAAGATTTCAAAAAGCCGTATCACTAAAAAAAGATTTTTATTTAGCAAGACTCGAACTTGCTAACAACTACTATCTGCTTGGCGAATGGGAACAAGCACTCGAAGAATTAGAAATTTTATCATCACAAAAAAAGAATGATTTGTTGGTCCTGAACAAAATTGAAATTCTTCGGTTAGCAATTGCAGGCGGAAGCACTACATTAGAAAGAATTTATTATAAAACATTAGACGGTGATAATATTCGAAATCATAGATTTCGTAATCCTGTAGATATAGCCTTTGATAATGAAGGCAACTACTACATCGCCGGCTTTGGTACATCTAATATCGTAAAGTTTAATGCAAATGGCGATCCATTGGCGAACTGGAAAGGCAGTTTCACAAAAAAATTGGACAAACCAGTTGCACTTGCCTATTACCAAGAAAAAATATTTGTTACAGACTTTGGTAGAGATGAAATTTTAGTATTCGATCACAAAGGGAAACTCTTGCAAATCATTGGAGGAACTGGGAGCGAACCTGGTAAATTTCATGGACCTGCTGGACTAAGCTTTGATGATATTGGAAATTTTTATGTGACCGACTCAGGAAACAATAGAATTCAAAAATTCAAAGCTAACGGTGAATTTGAAATAGAATTTTCTGGAAGTGATAAGATACGACTTAGAAACCCTGCTGGTATTTTTTATTATAAGAAACAAATATATGTAGTAGATAAAGACAATGTTCGAGTAATATTATTTGATTCAGATGGAAACGTGCTAAATCAAATTACGAAAACCGAATGGAAGAGACCTAGGAATATTAGAATATTAGAAAATGAAATATATCTGACTGATGAGTTAACTGGTATTTGGTCCTACTCTCTTGAGATGGGAGATTGGAAACTTTTGCCAAGGTTTAGAGATAAAAAGGGTGTTTACCGAGTTTTAACAAGACCATTTGCAATCAATATTGATTCGACAGGAAATTTTTATGCTTTAGATTACGCAAGACATCGGGTGGATGTTTTTACACATAAGAATAATCTTGTTGCAGGTCTTGACTTAAGAATAGAGTCGGTTGATACAACTGATTTTCCAAATATTCATTTATACACTCGATTAAAAAATCGATTGGGGAAAGAAATTATTGGAGTCGATCGCCTTGCCTTTAGGGTTTATGAAAATGATAACATGACTCCTCTTTTTTCTCTAGCAAGAAAAGAAAAAATCAACCAAAAGATGAACATCGCATTTATATACGAAAACAGCGAAAATTTATCCAAATCATATCAAATCCTAAGCGATTCGTTACAACCATTCTTTAAGTCAATTACAGAATGGGATGAGTTATCGCTCTATCGCGCCGGGAAAGATGTAAGTCTAGTGCTTCCTAAAACTCAATCTAAGTTGGATATTTTAGCGAAAATTCGTGACTCTAAAAAGGAAGAAAAATTCAATTTTGGTAAATCTGCCGTAATAGCATTGACAAAACTTTCTCAAAACATTGGACCTAGGGCTTTGGTGTTTTTAGTAACTTCAGAAATTTCTGAAAATGGATTTTTACAATTTTCAAAAACCCGTGTAGTGGATTATGCAAGAGCCCATTCGATACCCATCTATGTTCTGTCTACATCTAACAAAGAATCTACGAGAAAATTCTGGTTAGATCTGACAGATCCGACGAATGGAAGTTATATAACAATCGATGGCGAGGGAGATGAAAGAGAACTTTACAAGAAGATTCGATCACAACTCGATTATCGATATATCTTATCTTATAAATCAGATATCAATCCTGAATTAATAGATCGTTATATAAGTTTGATAGTTGATGTAGAACATCGCGGAGTAAAAGGTAAAGATGAGGCAGGATACTTTGTACCATCTGATTAAGTCATTAGTTTTATCGGTATTGCTTTCTTATTCTGTATATGGTGAGTCGGCACTTGAAGAACTTTCCCTCGGCAATGAAAAAGTAGAATCTGGTGATTGCAAAAGGGCTATAATTCATTTTCAAAACTCTCTAAAATTGAATTCAAATTCAATAGATGCAAAACTAGGTTATGCAAAATGTTCAAAAATTCTTGGATCCCTTAATGACTCAAAACGAGCATATTCAGAAGTGCTTTCTAGGCAGCCAAAAAATTTTGATGCAATCATTGGTCTGTCAGAAATCAACATATTAACAAATGAAGTTAAGGAAATACCTAAACGGATAGATCCACTTCTTGAAGAATTTCCTAATCATACAGGACTTAGAATCTTACAGGCTAAATATTTACAAAACATTGGAAAATTAGAATTAGCTATCCATAAACTAACCAGTCTTAGCGAAAAATTAAATCATCCAGCCGATGTTGAAAAAATGTTAGCTGAATTATTACTTTTTAACGAAAAATGGGCGGAAGCAGAAGCTAGTTTATTAAAGTATATTTCACAATCACCGAATGATCCTTCTGGTTTTTATATGCTCGCTAAATTGGTACTTTATAGGAATTTTTTCAATGTAGATGCATTGTACGCCAACCTAAAAGATGCAGAGCAGAATGTTCAGAATGCTTTAAATTTGGATACTAAACATGAACCTTCTCGTTTGTTGTTGGTTTATATTAAAATGATGGAAGCTTATAATGGAAAAGAGGTAAACCGAGAGCCTCTAGATAAAGCTTTCAGAATAATATATGAACTGGCAAGGGAGTTTCCTGAAAACAAATACTATCATTCTTTAGAAGCCAGTATAGGTGAAGAAGTTAATCGTAATGAATTCTCTGATTTTCATTTTCGGCGAGCGATTCAACTCGATGATCTAGATGAAATTGGAAGATTTGAGGCTGAAGAGTTTGCTTTGAAGAATCTAAAAGAGGAATCAAAACTACGGAGAGAATTGGGAGGTTATAGAAAGGAAAGATATCTCGCTGAAAAACATTCTCTATTTTTTAAAAGTGCCAAATTTCACCTATTCCGTGCAAGGGACCTAACTCCATATAGTTTACGAAGTGAATTGATGGAGATTTATGATCTATCCGGTGATGCGATCAGATATATAAATCTTTTGATTCAATTAAGAGACGAGGATCCCAATCATTTTAAACTCCAAAATAAACTTGAATTTGCAATTCGTTCTTTAAAAGAATCATTGGAATTTAGGGAAGGCCTTTTCCAAATCGAACCGAAAGGTATCAGCTACCAACCTACATCTTACAATCCTGAAGTGTTTGTTTTTGATTTGGAATCTCGTGTCCCATTTCCTGAACATTATCCCGGCGGAAGACTTTTGTCCAAAGCCATTCGATACGAGTTAAAACAAGGCTACCAGATAAGAATGCCGGAAGACAACGAGTATTTGATCATCCGAAAAGCTATCAGAGAGACAAATTTTCATCCTTTTACAAAAACTGTTCCGTTCTCAGTTGAAGCGTTACATCACTTAGATTCCAAACGACTGAACAAAACCAAAATCAGATACGTATTACACGGAAATTATAAGTATCAAAACGATTTGATTGAAGTAGAGGTTTCATTATATGATCGCGAAACTTCTAAAGACATTTATGTTTGGCGAACGAGTCAAAAAGGTAGAGATGGATTGTCCACGATTACCTCACGAATAGCAGAAAAGATAAACGCTAGTTTGCCGATCCAAGGAAAGATTATGAAAATTAAGGAATCGGATGTATTGATTTCCCTCGGAAAAAAAGATGGCCTTACTACAAAATCTATAATTCAATTCGAAAGACGTGGTAACAAAATTATGGAAGGTGAAATAGTCGAGCTAGGCAATGAAATCAGTTTAGTAAAACCGACTAGCAGGGGTTGGGAGAAGGAACTTGCGACGGGAGATTTTGTCAATCTGAAACAAAAATCGGATACAAATCAGAAAAATAAATAAGAAGTAATTCTGATATTCTCTCTTCTGCTTCTCGTTGAATCTCGCTACTTTCAAATTCAATTTGAAAAACATTCTCTTTTGCGTAACATGAAATAACGCCAGGTAAGGATAGAATTTCCATAATGGGAGGAATCTCGCAAATTTGGTCAGAATTCCAACTAGAATCTGGTTTTGTAAAAAGTTTGTTTGATTTAATCTGTTTGATGTTGCGTTTGGGAGTATCGAACCACTCCAAATCGATATTCGGGTAAAATAGATATTTACCCATCGACTCCTCATAAGAAATCACACCATAATTTAAGGTATCATAATTTTCCTGGGAAATGATTTGTCCAAATATGGGATGAATCTTTTTGGTATCGCTTTCTGGAGAAAAGCCAACGTAAACAGAACCTTTGCCAATACGATCACGCCGGATTTCTATTTCTAGGTATAGATTTTGATTCTTCCTTTTTCTTTCCAAATTTAAACGCTGGATTGCCATTTCATCGAGCGAAAGAGGAACAATGAGTCCATTATTTTTAAAAAAATTAAGGATTTTGCTTATCATTACAATCTAATCATAGATATGACTTTCTTTATTTGCCAATCTGAATTTGATACCTCGGTCGAACATTTGTTTGCTTTTCATGAGGAGCCGCAAGGTTTTGACTCTTTAGTTGCCATGGACAAAAGAATCGAAATTATACAAAAACCTAAGTCCATTCAAATTGGAGAAGTTGCGATCCTTCGAGTTCCTATACTATTTCAATTAAAATCAAATTGGATCGCAGAACACACTCAATACGAAAAGAATAAATTATTTGTGGACACACAAAAAGAGGGACCTTTCGTAAAATTTGAGCATCATCATAAATTCAAAATGGTTTCCGATAAGAAGTCAATTCTCACAGATCAGATTCAAATCGATTTTCATTTTTGGCCGATTAGCAAATGGTTTATTCTTCCAGTTTTAAAAAAACAATTTAAAGAAAGGCACCAGGTAACAGCCGAACGATTAAAGTGTAATCACCATTTAGTGTTTTGCGGGTATTCGGTTTCCGTAATCGATTAGTTGTCGATTGTATTCCTTTTCCATAAGTGGTGATGAAATTAGGAAGTCAGCACTGGAACGATTGCAGGCCATAGGTATGTTATAAAGGACAGCGATCCTAAGTAGGGCCTTAACATCTGGGTCATGTGGTTGTGCACTGAGAGGATCCCAAAAAAAGACCATAAAATCAATTCCATCCTCGACGATTTTCGCTCCAATTTGTTGGTCACCTCCGAGTGGTCCCGAAATAAATCGAAATACTGGCAATTGGCATCTTTCTTGGATCAATTTACCTGTCGTTCCTGTAGCGGAAAGGTGATGTTTAGACAAAGTTCCCTTATTGAAGAGAACCCACTCGAGTAAGTCCTCCTTTCGATTGTCATGGGCAACAAGAACGATATTTTTTACTACTTCCATTTTTCTTTGAATGATTGTCATAGATTGATAGTTCTTGCCAAGTTCCTAGATTCAAGGAAAGTTTAGTAAATGGAGCAATTCTAGGTCGGTGTTTCGAAATAAAAAAACAATTCTAGTAGCGACCTTTCTACTTTTTCAATCAAGACTCCTTCCAGATACCAAATTGGAACAAATCTTACCAGGTCCTCCCGAAAAAGGTTCCCCTTGGGGTGAGGTTTCAGAAAAATTTAAAGAAATAGAAATATTGGATCTTGTCGATGAAGCGAGTTCTGAGCGCCGGTGGAAAGAAGCAAACAAGGAATACTCAGTTGCAATCGAAGCATTCTTAAATGTTACAAAATCTGTAGAGAAAAAAAGAGAAGATTCCAAGAAATTAGTCTATTATGAAGACAGATATGAATGGCAAAAAAAGGCAAGAGCGAATGCCATAGAAAAAGACCTTCAGAGACAAATCGCAGAAGCCAGAAACCAAGCAAATGCCCGTTTGATTAAGGGTATGTCGATTTTAGAAAAAATTGAGAATCCAAAAGTAAAATCAAGTGCACCATACCTCGATCTAAAAGCTGGTCTATACCGGGAATATATCAAACACCAAGATGCATTTAAAAATTACCTTCAAAGTGCAGATTTTCTTGAGAGGTATATCTCGTTATCGGAAAAACACGAAAAAGAGGCAGAACCTCACAGGTTGCTGGCCATTGCCTATGAAAAACTGGAATTAACCGCTTTCAAAGCAAAAAACTTTGCAATCGCGGATGAATGGAAAGAAGCAAAGAAAAAACATTTGTTACGTTTTGCTGAGCTTCACTACGGAAGGGAAACGAAAGAATACCAAACAATAGAAGAAAAAGTAGCGAAGGATATTTAATTTTTAAGACCCAATTTTTTCTTAAGAGATTCGTTTTCTGATATCAAATCCTTGATTTCCTGTTCTGTATAATCAAATAGTTTGTTATGAGCTTTTAATATTTTTTCCATATTCATTTCTTCAATTCGTGAATAGTTCAAAACTTGCTCTGTTGCTTTCTGCATCTCTAACGCTTGTTTCAGTTCAATGGCTCTCAATTCATCAAGTTGTTCACTAGCTTTGACTCTTTCGTGTAATTCGATCATTTCTTGATTCTTTAGATCAGAAACTTTTTCCATAGCCTGGTTGATTCCAACCTGTGATTTTTTAACTTGTTCTTCATAATCGAGGATTGACTTAAGGGCAGCATTTTCTTTTTTTGAGTCTTCATACTCACGATGTGCTAATGCGAACACACCCTCGAAAAAACCGACGTTCTCAAGACAACTACTACCGATATCGTGTACTGCCGATTTATAAAATTCTGCTTGGATGCATCGATCTAGTATGATCCTAAGTTCACGGAAATGAAGCGGATTTTCCAGAACCAAATACCGGGCGTTAGTTTTTACTTCCTCATAGATTTTTTCTGAAGCATCGGGCGAATGAACAATGATCAATGAGAGAAACGGATGGCTATCAAAATCTGTCTTTAAAAGAGACCGAATTTGATTCCATTCAGACTCATTTGCTTGCAGAAAAAGAAAATTAAATTCATTTTCACTGAATTTGATTTTAGATATGTCTGTGAAATTGAATTGGTTGACTTGGATTTTAATCTTCGGGTGTTTCCACAATTCCAGTGGAAACGGTCGATTATTTGATATGTTCCAAATAAGAGAGGTTTTCAATTCATATTCTCCAAGCGTTCTATTAAGAAAGAATCATCCGAATTAGAGAATTTTCCAGCAAAATTTGCTTTATTTTGATCTCTTAAGGCGATTTTTTAGTTTTTCCAGAATCTCATCTAGGGAGTCCTTCGCCTTGAAGTAGAATCCTAATTTTTTTCGGACAGATTCTGGAAGTTTGGCGTCCGTTCGTGTGACCATAATATACCCCGAAATCAAGGAGATCACGATATTGGCAGACCAGGGGCCAAGCCAGTCGGGCACATTTGCTTTATAGGAAATCCCTGTTCCAAAGATAAAAAACAAGTAGTATACCAATAAAAATACGACAGCAAGAGTAAAACTCATACCTTTGCCGGACCTTTTGACAACTAAACCTAGCGGAAAAGATAAGAAAAAAAAGATCTGACAAGACAACGGTGTCGCAAATCTTTTGTGAACTTCGATGTTAAATGCTGTTAGAGTTTTTTTAGATTCATTGAGGAGTTCACTTAACTGAGAATAAACGGCAAACTTTTGAGTCAAATCCTCTTGGCTCGCTCCGCCACCTTGGGCTCCAGTCAACATTTCAAATTTCAATTTTTCGACGATCTGATTCAAACCATTTATCCCTTTGATGGAAAGTCCCATTTCGTTTAACATTTCGAGCCCAGGGATTTTTTCCAATCCCTCGCTTTCTAGAGCTCCTCTAATCTGAAGTAACATAGGTAGAGAAAATGTATCAGGTTTGACATTTATTCCTAAGGTCTTGGTTTCCTTTTTTGTTGGGACATTATAGTCCATTTCTCCATCTAAAAAATTCGTAACACTGATCCCTTCGGTTTCAGTATTCCATTCAATTACAAAACCCTTTTTCAATCGGATAGATTTTTCATATTCACCTTTGGAATTTTTCTTTTCGACAAGTAATCCTTCGTTTGCATTTATGATTTGGATCACACGAGAGCCACCCATAGGCACCATTAAATTATTTAAAATAATATAATCTGTTCCACTCGCGGAAATCTGCCACTCGCGGATTTGTACCCGGCTAAGATTTCCATCATTATCCACTCCTCCCGAATAAAGGGTTCTTCCTTTTTCCGCAAACAAGTCTTGGGTTTTGTCACCAGAAAACTGGCCTGGTTGGATCGCCAAAAGTGGATTGTATGTGGCAATCCAATTGTCAAACTCTTTCATTTTGCGAGTGTTTTCTGGCCCAAGATAAAAATTAAGATAGGCAACAAGCATCGTCATCACAAATCCGAATATAAGAAAATTCGAATATATAAAAGGAAAAGAGACTCCAGAAGCACGCATAGCAGTAATTTCAGAATCTCCAGAAAGTCTTCCTGCTGCCATAATACCTGACATCAAACAAGCCATTGGAATCGTCATGGGAAGTGTATTTCCAAAAACGTATCCCATATAATCTAAAAGTCGAAAAAAATCAATTCCCTTGCCGACAAAGAGACCAATCATTTTTTGAATGGCAACTGCCATGTAGATCATGGTAAAAAAAGATAACGCAACTAGAAACGGACTTAGTATTTCTTTTAATATATATAAACGTAGGATAGGTGGCTTAAATTTTTTAAGGAGCCCCCCACCTCGGTCCGTGTCAACAATAAAGTCAGGTGGAAGGTCATCCTTAGAAAAAACACGAACTGATCGAAGGTCGACTTTTTTAGGTTCAGACACTTACAGAATGTCCTCGCAGTGTAGCACTAGTTACTGATTCAATTTTCACATTTACGGTTTTTCCGATCCAATCCATTGATTGCATAGAATTGCCTTCTGGAATTGGAAAAACAATCATTCGTCCGCAGTCCGATCTTCCACATAAGTCTTGTTTGCTTTTTTTGGACGTATTCTCTACGAGAACTTTGAATTGTTTTCCGATCTTCTCTTGATTTTTCTGCAGGGAAATGGAAGTCTGTAAATCTACTAATTCAATCAATCGACTAGATTTTTCCTCTTCAGGAACGTCATCCATAAACTTACGTTTTGCGATGGTGCCTTCACGTTCTGAATACTTAAACATATAAGCCATATCATATCCAACGGTTTTTACGATTTCTAAAGTTTCTTCAAATTCTGATTTGGATTCTCCAGGAAAACCTACAATGATATCCGTTGTGATTCCGACGTTTGGTATCTTTTCTCGTATCTGATCCACCAACGTGAGATATTCTTGCTTTGTATAACTTCTTTTCATATCTCGTAATACCTTATCGCTACCAGCTTGGAGAGGAAGATGGATCTGTGAGGAAAATCGTTCTTCCTTTGCCATCAAATCTAAAAGATGCATAGGAAAATCTTTTGGGTGTGGAGATGTAAATCGAATTCTTTCCAAATTGGTTTCACGTAGAATGTTTTCAATCAATCCTGCAAAATCGGCCGTCTCATACTTATAACTATTAACATTTTGTCCAAGAAGAGTCACTTGTTTTACACCTAACTCTTCTAATTGTTTGATTTCACTTACGATGGAAATTGGCTCCCTACTTCTTTCCCTACCTCGCGTATAGGGAACCACACAGAAAGTACAAAAATTATTACAGCCGCGCATGATCGTAACAAATGCCTGGATTCCATTTACTACTTTTGGCTCGAGTTCATCGTAAGTTTCTGTTTTGGATAAACGAGTAAGCTGAACATCTCTTTCCCCTTCTCTGATTTTTTTGATCAATTCTGGCAAGGTTCTGTAATTGTCAGGTCCTACAATTAGGTCGAGTGGAAGTTCTTGGTGGAAAAGATCTTCTCCCAAATTCTGTGCCATACACCCAAGTACACCAATTACCAAATTGGGATTCTTCTTTTTTAGATAGCCTAGGGATTGCAAGCGTCCGTATATTTTGGCGTGAGCATTTTCTCTCACAGCACAGGTGTTTAAAAAAATAATATCTGATTCTTCAATGGACTCAGCATTTCTATAATTTTCTTTTCGAAATAGTTCTCGTACAATGCCCGAATCATACTCATTCATTTGGCAACCATAGGTTTCCACAAATACACGGCCCAAATCTAATGTGGTATCTGGTTTTGCGAGTAGAAGATCAGTTGTTGGCAGGTCCATATTTCTATAATTTTTGGAAAATTGAAGTTGTAAAGCAAAGATCAGAGCCTTCTAATCTGAAAGAATAGAAGTCATGACCTTTGTCAGAAGAGAAACATATTACGAAACTTTGGGTGTGAAAAGAACCTCTGACCAAAAACAAATTTTTTCCCGATTTAACGAATTGGAAAGCTTTTGGAAGGCCATGGCAGATAATTCCCCTGGGGAAGCCAATTTGAAATTATTGGAGCTTCGGTTGGCCTTTTCGATTTTATCAAATGAAAAGTCAAAACAAACATACGATAACGGCCTGGATTTTGAATTTGTTTTGTTGGATGGCAAAACTAAAGATGCAGACTTAGAAGAGGCGTATGAAATTTATAGGCAAAATCAGAACAAAAGTTACCAGGAGATATTTTCAGAATTTCAGTTGTTTAAAGAAGATTTAAGTACGACACTTTGGCTTCTAAAATCTACGACTCTTTATCTCATCCTTTCTTTATTTTTTTATTCCGGAATGATCCTTCTTTTTAGTTTGGTTGGCGAATATTCTGAAATAAATTTCTCTGTGAAAACTAACTGGAAAAATTTGATAGTTCCTTCTTATATCCCCTTCGCAGGTTTTGGATATCTACTCTTTCGAAAGTATATCCAAATTCCACTTTTAATAAAAAGAAAGAATATGAAGACGAACCAAAATTAATTTCTAAGTTCTTTCGGAAATAAAATAGGAAGTAAATTCGAAAAACAAGCTCCACTCAAATGTAAGGCATCAACAAAATCTTTGCAGGTCCATGCAGAGGAAACACTCGGATCAGATGAATAAAATCTTGTATCCTTAGATTTTCCAAAAGTTTCAATTAGTTCTCGTGTTTGTTTTTGAAAATGACCAAGAACCCCTGATCTCTCCATGCGATTTTTTAATGCTGGAGCTACAACTGGATAATAGAATATTATAGGAATATTCTTTCCTTGCATGAGAACCAACATTCTTTTGAAAAAAGAAATCTGTGTAACCGATATTTTATAAGGATTCATATGAGTTAAAAATAAGTTCTCTGCATCTTTCTCTAAAAAAAAGTCTGCATTGGCAAATTTAATTTCATTTGGCATAGCACCGAATAAGTTTCGATTCGCTTCCTTTATTTTACTTAAAAATTCTCGTTTATGTTCTTTTCCTGTAATACCTGCTGTGATACCGGGAATAAAACCGACTTCTATTTCTTTGTTATTTGCTTTGATCGCACCTGGATCAATTGGATACTTATAAAGAGCAAAAAACTTTTTTAAGAAAAAAGTTTCAGCCTCATCTACTGAAAATCCTTTCGATTCATTTTTCCAAGGATCATAACTTATTTCTCGATAATAGTCAGTATTTCTAAGTACAAATTTCCAATCATAAGAGCCATTTAAAGAATAAGTTATGGCAGATTTTGTAAATAGTAAAGGATCAACTTCTACCATAAAATATGAAATGGGCAAATTTTCAGCTAATATCCTCTCCATCCAATAATACTGGAAAGATATTGGTCCAAAAGGAGCCGCAAAATTATAGGTGTCGGTATCCTTTAAGAATTGTCCTATAGCTTTCGTATCAAATTCTCCAGAGCGAGAACTTCCGAATATAACTCCTATTTTGCGGTCCGGATTTTTTTTATTATTTTCTAACAATACTTGAAATAAATCTTCTTTATAATCATAAAAGGAACGCTCAATTTTTTTCCAGTTATGAGTATTTTCTACAATGGCTGGTAAAAAGAAAATCTTATCAAAAACAAAAAGTAATAAACAAATAAGAAGAGGATAGAGAACAATAAATTTTGAATTTGTTTTCATAAAATTAAAACTGAAAGTAAATGAACTCAGTTCCTCCAGGTGCCAAATACCCGAGAAGTATTAGACAGAATAAGCCGAAACAGAATAAAAACGAAAGGCTTTTGGTCGTTGACCATTCCTTTCTTGGAAACGTTTCCTTTAGTTGTAAGTAATTAAAAAGAAAAGTAAGAAAAATCGAATACACCAATAATTCTAATTTAGGAACTTGTATTCCAGAATTTCCGAAGAAAGTATTCTTGAGTAAAGAAAATGAATTGCTAACACTGCTTCCGTTAAAAAACGCAGTTGTTAGGCTAAAGATAGAAAACGAATATAAGACTCCCAGGACAATTCGATATTTAGGCAACGGTAGGCTCATATCTATACCTTTACTTTTTTGATATAATTGCCATTTTCTTTCAATACTGAGGAAGACTCCATGAGTAAAACCCCATAACAAAAATGTTACATTGGCACCATGCCAAATCCCAGCGATAGAAAACGTAAGGAGTAAATTAAAGTAAGATCGCATTTCCGAAACTCTTGAGCCACCCAAGGGAATATAAATATAATCACGAATCCAGCTAGCGAGAGTCATATGCCATCTTGTCCAAGCTTCACTCATGGAAACAGAAAGGAAGGGTGCCTTAAAGTTTTCGGGAAGATCTATCCCTAAAAGTTTCCCAAGGCCACGTGCAAGATCAGTATATCCTGAAAAATCGCAATATGCCCGTGCAGCAAAACTCACTAACGCAGAGGCATTCGATACCCCATCGTAAACATTCGGTTGGTAAAATATCGGATCTATGACAGTTGAAATATTATCAGCAACGACGACTTTTTTTAACAATCCAAGAAAAACTAAGTACAAACCTTCAAATAACTGTTGTTTTTCTGCCTTCCAATGATTGAGCTGAGAAAAGAATTCTCCGTGGCGAACAATCGGTCCGGCCACCAATTGAGGGAAAAAAAAGATGAAGAGTGCGAACTGTAAAAACTTTGGATTTTCTTTGGCATCTCCCCTCCTGACATCAATGGTATAAGCTATCATTTGAAAGGAATAAAAGCTGATGGCAAGTGGTAAGGTGATCGAATCAAATCCAAACTGAGATTCTAAGAAAGTACGAATCTGTTCGGGTAAAAAAATCGGTGATGCAGTTAAATATAGCAAACTATCCCAAAAAAAATAAAAATATTTAAAAACAAACAAATTCGAAAGGTTGAGCAGAAGGATAAAATAAAACCAAAGTGATTGCCGGTTTTTTTGGACTTGAACGTTTGCAAAATGATTCAAAACGACGATTGCCAAAAAATGAAAGGCGAACGGAATCGACCAAGCTGCATAAAAAAGTACAGAAACAATAAAAAGGAATAAATGGCGAACTCTCCCTTGGAGAATCCAATTGATGATATAGACGAAAAGGAAAAAAAATAGGAAGCTAAGGGAGGTGAATTTCATAAGAACTTCTGTCCAATATTGTACTTTTGTCTAGTTTAATCAACTTGAATCACGAGACCTTTCAAATATTCACCTTCAGGGTGGTAAATGGAAAAGGCATGGTCAGGCGCTTGGGTCAATTGGTGCAGAACTTTTACATTTCGACCGGAGTCCTTGGCAGCCCCAAAAATGATTTTTTGGAAGAGATCTTTCGAGATGTGTTGGGAACAAGAAAATGTAAAAATGAGTCCTCCCTTTTTGATTTTCGAAATTGCTTTTAGATTGATATCCTTATAACCCCTGGCAGCGGATGTAACCGTTGAGATACTTTTTGTAAACGCCGGAGGATCTAATATGATCAAATCATATAGATTCATTTCGATATTTTTTAAGTACTCAAAACTATCTGCCACAATGCCCTTGTGTTTAGATTTAAAAGAAATATCTGGAAAATTTATATCTAGATTTGATTCACATAGTTCAATGGCGGCCGCAGATATATCCAAACTATGAACTATTTTTGCGCCTGCCTTCAATGCATACATGGAAAAAGCACCTGAATAAGCGAACGTGTTGAGAATAGTTTTATTCAAAGCATAGGAAGCAAGAAGACTTCGATTTTCCCTTTGGTCCAAAAAAAATCCTGTTTTTTGACCAGATACTAAATCCACTTGAAAGCCAATATTATTTTCTTTAAATAGACACCTAACATCAGTTCCCTTGTGAAAAATAATTTCGCCCTTTTCCAGCTTATCATTTTTATCTTGTTTTTCGATGATAGTCTTAAAATGATTTTGATTTAAAAACTGTATAAGTTCCGATTTATGTTTCTGACTACCTGGAGTTCTGCACATAATTACCGTTGTATCGGCATAACAATCTACCGTAAAACCCGGGGATAAATCGCCTTCAGAGAATAAAAAACGAAAACCATTGGTTCTGTTCAAATCGAACATACTTTGTTTACGCTCAAAAATCTCTGTCCAACGTTTGGTCCAAAAACCTTCCTGAACATCGGATTCTTCCTCCAAAAATGAAAACAAACGGACACGGATTTGGCTAGAGGGATCATAATGACCGTAAGCCAAAAATTGACCTAGAGAAGAGCGCACTGTAACCGTATCGCCAGATCGTAAACCTTTTGGTGTTTCGTGAATTGCTCCCGAAAAAATCCACGGATGAAAGTTCAATACCGCTTTTTCCTTTGCTTTTTTAAGAATCATGTCCATGGTATTGCTAAACGGAAAACGATACAAATGGCAAAAATGGTAAAATGGATTCCAATTCTTGCATTTCTTTGTTTGCCTACCTATTTATTTGGAGAAGAAAAACATCTCCCCTTCCAGATTTCCAATTTAGATTTTCCTGTCAGCCTTGATTCCAATGACACGGCTGGGGCAATTTGGTTTCTAAAACTAGAAAACGAATTTGAGATAGCCCCGAACACACTAAATAAAGAAAATTTTAATCCCGAATCGTGGAAGAAAGTTATTGTTCCGGGGAATCTAATCAAACAAAAACCAGAGTTAGCTGGAAAAAATACAATTGTTCTGGCAACATGGATCACTCTTCCTCCGATGGATGCTGGCAATTTGTCTATTCGACTTGGGATCATCAATGATAGCGACGAGGTATATTGGAATGGGAAACTCATAGGTGCTACTGGAAATTGGAATTCAGCTTTACCGCAGGCCTATGACAAAATTCGTATCTATGCAATACCCAATCAATATGTAAACTATGGTAAAGACAATCTTCTGGTAATAAGAATCAAACCATTCTTTACTTCAAGTCTTGGCATTGAACAAGATTTTACTGCTATCGGACATACACATCAAATTCTGAAAAATTTCTATATCGATGAATTTGTTAAAGTCTTTTTTCAAGTTGTTTATGTAACAGTCGGTGTTTACTTTTTATTTTTATTTAGTCGAAGAAGAAAGGAATCGGAGAATTTATTTTTTGGTTTATTCTCAATTTTTCTCGTAATTTATAATATCCTTAGAAATCAAATTAAATATGAATTCGGGATCCCTTTTTTATTCATGAAAAGATTAGAATATTCGGTTTTATTGATGTTAGTACCTCTCATGTTCCACTTTATCCGAAAACTATTTTCTTTTCGATATCAGAGGATACACCAAATCGTTGACATTGCTCAATTTTCTTTTTTTCTGATTTTTGTTTTCGATTCTAATATAGAACACTATCATTTTTTGATGACTCGTATCATTCAACCGAGTTGGATCCTTTATGTATGTTTTCTTTTCTATTTTCTTTTCAAACGTATTTATGAAAAAAACAGACAGGCTTACGTTGTCACAATCGGATTAATGATTGTGATAGCAGCCTCCGCAGTAGATATATTTAGCACTCGCGGTTATTTTGTTTTTCCAAGGGTTTTAGGATATGCATTTTTGGCATTCAATGTTAGTTTAGCCACTGTACTGGCGAATTCATTTGTAAAAGTACATGAAGAGGTAGAAAATCTAAACAAAAATCTCGAATCTATAGTAAAGGAAAGAACAAATGAATTGAACCAAACCCTGAAAGAAGTTCAATCCCTAAAAGAACAACAAGATGGTGACTATTTTTTAACTTCACTTATGATCCACCCACTTGCTAAAAATGAAAATAAAAGTAAATTTGTAAAAACTGAATTCTATACAAAACAAAAGAAAACTTTCGAATTCAACGGTAAAAAAAATGAGATCGGCGGAGACATTTCCATTGCAGATCAAATTCAATTGAACGGCGAACCATTTGTTGTTTTTGTCAATGGTGATGCCATGGGAAAATCAATTCAAGGAGCTGGTGGAGCACTTGTTCTAGGTGTCGTTTTTCATGCTGTTGTTTCTCGGACGAAAGCTTTACCCGATTTTCATCACGGAAACCCGGAAACATGGTTAAAGGATTTGTTTTTGGAATTGCAAGGGAGCTTTGAAAGTTTCGATGGATCAATGTTAACTTCAATTGTAGCAGGCGTTATTTCGGAAAGAACTGGAGAACTTTATTACATCAACGCAGAACATCCCTGGAGCATCCTTTATCGTGATAAAAAGGCAACGTTTCTAGAAAAAGAAATGTGGATGCGTAAACTTGGATTTCCCAAAAATAGCCAAAATTTTTCAATCTTAAAATTTCAATTGAAGCCAGAGGATATTTTAATTTGCGGAACCGATGGAAGAGATGATATCTATATCAGAAATGCATTGGATAAGGGAGAGAGTTTTTTCAATGAAGATTCAAATTTGATTTTAGGTTGGATTGAAAAAAGTAAGGCGAATTTAGAGGAAACAACAGCTTTGTTGCAAGAATTTGGGGAACTGACTGATGATTTAACCTTTTTAAAGATCACTTATAAAAGTAGAGAATCACAAGTATACCCAGAATAATTCTATATACACCAAATGACATAAAACTACGTCTACGTAGAAAAGAAATAAACAATCGTATGATAAAATAACAAATTATAAACGAGACGATCGATCCAAATAACAAAATACCTATCGTTTCTGAATTCAGAATTGCTCTATGTTTATAAAGTTTATACAAACCAGCAAGTGTCAGTACAGGAAGTGCTAAAAAAAATGAAAATTCTGCAGATTCTTTTTTAGATACACCTAATGCCCTAGCAGTTATAATCGTCGCTGCTGATCTCGATACACCTGGTATCAATGCAAAACATTGAAAAAAACCTATATAAAGAGCTTCTTTGAATCCTACTGGTCTATGGACTGAATCTTCTTTAGAAGTTTTTTTCCACTCTATGAAGACCATCAAAATTCCGCCAACAAACCACGAAGACCCGAGTATCAAAAGTAAAGATTCGCTAGATTTTATTTGATCTAAAATAGTCTTAAAAGCAAATCCTAATAAAACGATCGGGATGATTCCGACTAGAATGTTTCGATAGAAATCAAAACCTTCTTTAAACTCACTTTTTCCCTTTAAGTAGAAAAAGGATTCTCTCGCGTGCAGAAAAAACTTTTTATAATACAGAAACAGGACAGAAAGAATAGCACCCGTTTGGATAAAGATGTCAAATAAATCTTCAAAAGCAGCGCTGATTTCTCCCAGACCTTTGAATGGGAAAAAGTAACTAAAGAGAAAGAGATGGCCTGTGGATGAAACGGGAAGAAATTCCGTGACAGCTTCGATGACGCCACGGAGGAATGCATTTAGATGATTGTCCAGAGATTATTTACCGGCTGGTTCTTCAGTTTTGTTTTCTGGCTCAGGTGTTTTTTTCTTTGGAGCTAGATACGCATCCAAATCAAATTTATCATTTCGTTTGATCGTAATTTCCTCTTTGATCCGTTCCACAACTAATGGAAGCTGTTCCCTGGTCTGAGCGGTTTTAATTTGTGCCTTTGCAAACTGAAGGCATTTGTCAATGGTAAGAGTGGCAATATTTTTATCCAAACCACGCAACCTTTCACATTCTGACTTTGCAACTTCGTCTGTAATTTGGATTTTTTTCTCAACTTGTTCAGAAACATACATTTGGGCAATTGTCTGCATTTCCACTTGTTTCAGAACTTCCTGAACATCAGGTCTGGAAAAATACCCTTTTTTTTCGGCAACAAGTTTCGTCATGAGCATTTGTCTATATGTTTGGTAGAAATTCTTTTTCTGAAGCTGAAAGTTCATTTCCTGGAACTGTTGAGGAACTTCTTGAACATCCTTTTCGACGAATTCAAGGAGCGTTTTTTTCTCTATGTTTTGAAGGCGGCTAATCGAATCCAATGCAGTATCATACGCAGTTTCAAATTCTTTTACTGTTATCTTATAACCGTCCAGAGTTTCTATGACGGGACTTGTGTCGCCGCAATTGGCTGTTAAAACCAAAGCAGAGAATAGTGCAATTAGGAGGAATTTTTGGGACATGAAATTATTTCCAGGGGGTAAGGATTCTTTTATGAGATGATGGTCGAAGACCTAAAGACAGTGTCTATCACTTTTTTGAACTAGAATCTAAGCCTTCGCAGAGAAATGTGAGCAATGCAAGAAGGTTTTTAATTTTTTTCAAATCATCAGAATCAACAACCGCATAACGTAATATTGTCGGTTCCTGTGGATGTATGGTGAGGCCTTTAAATTTTGATAATCCGAGGATAACGCGAGATGGATCCCCTCGGAAGAATGTACCGCATTTAAATATGATTTCATTGGATTTTTCAGATACGGATTCAAAGCCAAGTCTTGAGGATAATGTTCGTATTTTTTCTAGCTCCACAAAGGTATTCGCAATTGCGGGAAGTTCACCAAACCGATCTTCCATCTCTAAAGTAAGATCCGCAATTTCATCCAAGTCACTTGCACCTTCAAAACGTTTATAAAATTCAATCTTCTGTTTGGTATCCGGAATATAATCATCGGGTAAATAAAAATTTGCCGATAGATTAACGGCCGTTCTTACTTCCACAGTTACATCTTCACCTTTTACTCTTGAAATTGCCTCTTCCAACATCTTTACATATAAATCAAAACCAACTTCCATTATATCGCCGGATTGTTCCCGTCCAAGTAAATTTCCCGCTCCACGAATTTCAAGGTCTCGCATGGCAACTTTAAAACCAGATCCTAATTCTTGGTATTCAAAGATGGTGTTTAGTCTTTTTTCGGCAACTTCTGTCATCATACTTTTGGAAGGATAAAAAAGATAAGCATATGCTTTTCTATCAGAGCGACCAACCCGCCCTCGAATTTGGTAAAGTTGTGACAAACCAAACATATCTGCACGTTTTACGATAAGTGTATTTACATTCGGCATATCTATTCCAGATTCTATGATCGTAGTAGTTACAAGAATATCATATTTTCTATTATAAAAATCCACTAAGGTTTCTTCAATCTCATCTTCCGTTAACTGTCCATGTAGAATACCTACTGCAACTTCCGGTACCAGGGAGCGAATGTAACTTGCTTCTTCTTCTATTGATTCCACTCGGTTGTAGATATAAAAAACTTGGCCAGAACGCTCGATTTCTTTTCGAATTGCTTCTTGGATTAGAGTATCGTCTTCTTCTAATACGTAAGTTTCGACACTTTGTCTATTTTTAGGTGGAGTGGAAATAATAGATAATTCCCGAATACCAGTTAAGGCCATATGTAATGTTCTCGGAATCGGTGTTGCTGTTAAAGTAAGTACATCCACTAGTTGTTTAAATTTTTTGATCGCTTCCTTGTGAGTAACACCAAACTTTTGTTCCTCGTCGATCACGAGTAATCCTAAATTTTTAGGTTTCACCTTGGAAGAAAGAATGGCATGCGTACCAATCAGCATATCGATTTTCCCTTCCGAAAATAGTTTAAGATCGGCTTTTACTTCTGCTGCCGATCTAAATCTTGAAACAAATCCTATGCGAATGGGATAATTTTCATATCGGGAGGTAAATGTATTAAAATGTTGAAGAGCAAGAATTGTGGTCGGTGTAAGTAACATGACTTGTTTTCCCGCCATGATTACCTTGAAGGCAGCTCGAATCGCAATTTCAGTTTTTCCATATCCAACATCACCACATACAAGACGATCCATCGGTCTTTGAGACTCTAAGTCTTGTTTGACGGATTCTATGGCAGAAATCTGATCTGGAGTTTCTTCAAATTCGAAAGCCGCTTCGAACTCTTCTTGCCAAATGGTGTCTGGAGGAAATGAAAAACCATTCAGTTTCATCCGATTCGAATACATGACGACTAATTCTTCTGCCAGTTTATCAACAGACTCCTGGACTCTCTCCTTTGCCTTCTTCCAAGAATTTTTTCCTAAAGTGTCTAAACGTGGACTATCGGTGCCTCCGATATACTTTTGGACCAATGAAATTTGATCGAGAGGTACAAATAAAGTGTCTCCACCAGAATATTCTAGTTTCAAAAAATCTCGTTCTTTGTTATCTGCTCTTGTCCTCTCAATTTTTACAAACTTACCAACACCGTGATTGACATGGACTACAAAATCGCCTTCCTTTAAATCAATAAAGGATTCAATCATTTTCGAGGACTGTTTTTTATATCTCGTTTTTCTTTTATATTGCCGTCCAAATAGATCGTTGTCCGTAAATATATGAAGATGTTCCTCGGGCAGAGAGTAACCCTTTCTCAATTCAGAAATCCCAAGATGAACCCCTGGCTCGAGCGACTTAAAGTCAATTAACATAGGTTCTTCGGAATTATCGTTTACGATTTTGGCATCATTGGCTGGAAAAAGTCCTTGTAAACGTAACATTTGAGCTGCAAAGGAACTAGTGATCAGAATTCTATTGTCAGAATTCTCAACCATTAGTTCACCGAAGTGCTCTTTTGCTTCCCGGATTTTACCACGAAAACTTTTCACTTCCTTGACAGGAAAAATAAGAGCGACCGAATCTTGGGTCGGAAGTAAACTAAACTCTAAGGTATGTTTGGCATTGGAAGTAATTAAATCCCATTCATTTTCGAAAGATAATAATTCTTCCGGAGACAAACAGATAGATTCAGAAGATTTTTTTTCAAAGAGAGTTTCATATTCTCTTTTCATTCCATAAGCACGTTCTCTAGTTTCTTGCGGTTTAGGAAAAATGATGAGTGGATGAGATTCAAAGATATTTAAAATTCCTTCATGTTTTCTCACCAAAGGAAGGTGTTCTTCTATAATTAAATTTTCTTCTTCGTGGGGATGTTTTTTGTCTTTCGTATTACTGATTATTTTTTTGTATTCTTCGTATTCTTTTGTCGTCACTACGGATTCATTTGCAGCTGTTATAACGACTTTGGATATTTTTTCGATCGACTTCTGAGTATTTGGATCAAAAGTTCTAAGATCATCCACAGTATCCCCAAAAAAATCTATCCTGACAGGATAACTTAAGTAAGGTGTATAAATATCTAAAATTCCGCCCTTTAAACTAAAATGTCCAAATTGTTCGCAAACCTCTTCGCGGTGGTAACCCAATCGGATGAGATCTAAGGTAAGTTTTTCTAAGGGAAAATCTTTACCTTTTTCGATGGTGATCGATTTTCCCACCAAACTTTTTACTTCGGGAATTTTTCTAAGTATCGTTGCGACCGAAGTGACAAATAGAGCTGGTTTTTTGGAAAAAATGCGATTGATAGCCAAGATTCGATCCCGTTTCCATTCCACTTGCCACTTCGTATACTCATAAGGAATGTTCTCAGGGCCTGGGAAAAAATAGATATCGTCTGGTTTTAAGTAAGTTAACAACTCTCGGCTAAAACTTTCGGCCTCTGAGTTCGAAGCTAAAACAATAAGTTTGTGTTGATTATTGGGTAAATTTGAAAAAATCTCTGAACATAAAAAAGGTGCGCCGTAATCGCCAATCCCGCTAATCACTACGCGGGATTTGTGTGATTCGGATTCAATTTGATCGAAATCTAGGATTTTTTCTTTGGGATTCTGCTTTGATTTCAACGGATTTTATATGAGAGATCTTTTTGAGATCAATTTATTGTCAATAAGTCTAGTTTTACCAACAAATACGGCTAAGGCGAGGACAAAATCCGATTCAAGATTCTCAATCAACTGTAGATTATTCGGATCCACTGCTTCTAGGTAATCGATTCTAATTTTAGATGATGATAGCAACACATCTTTCAAAATTTCATAGAATGTATTAAGATTTTTTTCTCCATTTCTAATCACTTGTTCAGCTATTGCATACATTCTTGGGATAAGTCCTGCGATTTCCCTTTCACTTTGATTTAATTTTACGTTTCGAGAACTCATGGCCAAACCATCACTCTCTCTTAGAGTCGGTATTCCCACTACTTGCAAAGGAAAATCTAATAGCTCTACCATATTCTCAATGATTCGAAATTGTTGGTAATCTTTTAAACCGAAGAAAGCAATATTAGGCGAAACTAAATGAAACAACTTAGCAACAATTAACATAACACCTTCGAAATGACCTGGCCTTGTTCTTCCACAAAGATTTCTTTGAAGATCCTCCTGGATAAGTTTAATTGTGCTTTTGTTATCGGGGTAAAGAGTTTCCTTCTTTGGTAAAAAAACAAGATCCACTCCAGCTGATTCGCATTTTGCTAAATCACCTGGGACATCCATAGGGTAAGCATTGTAATCCTCAGGATCATTGAACTGTGTAGGGTTTACAAAGATAGAGACAATTGTTTTCGAACATCTTTCTCGAGAATTTTTTACTAATAACAAATGCCCATCATGTAGAAAACCCATAGTTGGAACAAACCCAATAGTTTCTCTATTTTGTTTCCATTCTATAATTGAGTTTTGTAACTCCTCAATGTTAGAAACTATTTTCATATTTAATTTTCCTCATACCGAACTCGAACACTTGTTCCATGTTCTTCGTCCAAACCTTCAAGTTCTGACATCAATTTAACATGAGGATACAATCTATGCAGAGATTCTTTTGTAATTTCTTGGAAAGTAACTCTTTTTAAAAACGAATCTACACCTAACGAGGAATAAATTCTACTTCCTCTGGCAGTCGGTAAAATATGATTTGTTCCGCTGATATAATCCCCCATCGCCACAGGGGAATAAGGTCCTAAAAACACGGATCCTGCATGTTCAATACCATCAAATTGATCATAAGGATTTGATGTTTGGATTTCTAAATGTTCGGGTGCAAGTAAATTGGAAAACTGAACACAATCGTGGAGCGAAGGAAAAATTAAAATCCCAGAATTTTCATAAATTGCTTTTTTCTTCATCTCTAATCGCTTCGGGCGTTCTATAAATGCTTTTTCAATTTCTATCGAAACCGAATTTGCCAAACTTTTGCTAGTTGTGAGTAAAATAGCCGAGGAATCTTCACCATGTTCAGCTTGCGATAACATATCACAGGCGATCCATTTCGGATTGGCAGAATCATCAGCGATGATACATACTTCTGATGGGCCCGCAGGACTATCTATGCCGATAAGCCCCATTCCAGCTAAATAAGATTTTGCGGCCGCAACATATACGTTACCTGGTCCTACTACAAATTCTGATTTTGGTATGGTTTCTGTTCCGTAAGCAACTGAAGCAATTCCTTGAGCTCCACCAACCATTACAATCCGTCTAATCCCAAGTATTTGGGAAAGCCAGACCAATATTTCGGGTAAGCCGTTTTTTTGCGGTGGAGTAATCAGCTGGATATCTTTTACACCAGCAATGATTGCCGGAATCACACCCATAAGCACGCTGGATGGATACAGCGCGGTGCCACCAGGCGCGTAAACAGAGACGGAAGGAACAGGCGTATACTTAACACCTAACGTATTGCCGTCGATTTTAGTCGACCAATCCTTTCGAATCTGCGCTTTGTGGAAGTCCTCGATATTTTTTTTTGCGACTAAAAACGACCGAGCCAAATCATCTGGAATTTTGGTTTGGAAGGAATGTGGATCGATCGAAAGAGAATCCAATTCGATACCATCAAACTGCTTCGTGTATCGTTTGATTGCAGTATCACCTTCATTTTCAACGGCTCTTAAAATTGGGATAATTTTTTCTGTGGCCGCCGAAAGATCCGATTTAGCAGTCTTTAAAAAAGACTGAAAGGATTTTGGGTCCTGAATAGAGGCAAAAGCTATAGGAAGAGCCATATCTCGACTCTATTTCAAAATGGTCTCCTATCTCAAGCTTTTTGTCTAAAACTGAAGGGAGAATTCGAGTAGATACCTTGAATCCCAATGGGATGAAGTGGAGGAAATGCTTTGTTTTTCTGGTAATAGGGATTTGTCCATTTTTGCATTTAGCCGAATATTTTCCTGTCCTAGAGGAAAACCGTTTGGTGATTGGTTGATCGCGACATTTCGTCTTGCGCTAAAATAAGAATCTACAAAATTATATAACATAAACAATCCAAAAACCCCAGCACCAGCTTCGATAGAATTTAGCTCTTGTTTTGCGTTATTATAGTAGCCTTCCGATATATTACGATTTAAGAACCAAATCAATTGGGAATCGCTATTTTCTGAAATTAAAAAACTTGTTAGTATCGAATCTTCATATGTTGATCTTGCACTTAAAAAATTCTGATAGGAATTAACATAAGCTCCCACGATTCCTAGTCCTAAGACCGGATAAACATATAGTTTCCAATTCTTCCCATCAATATATTTTTGTCCCCAACCAGGAACGATCGAAGAACGCCAGAATGTTGACCAATACGGTGTTTCGTAATAGTCTTCTTCGATTTCCTTTTTTAGAATACGTTCCTGACGATTGGCAAATCGCTCTGCTTTTTCTTTTGATTCGCTTAAAACTACTCTTTGTTTTACATTCAATATTTTTTTTCTTGGGTTCTCTAAAATCAAATCATAGACACCAGTATCGAGCTTTGGATCGATTTCAAATACTACTTTTGCTCTAGAAGTTGATTCTACAATCACACTTTTCGCCAGAATTTTGTTTCCACCTAATACGATATAAACGCCCATAGGATCAATAAAATCTTTTCCCTCAAGAATAAATGTCTTTGTTTTTTCTTCCTTTGAAACAGGAATTACGACTTCTTTCGTTAAGGCGGGAACTTTCGAAACCACCACTTCAAACGAAACCCATTCGGAAAACGAACCAACTTTCCCGAATTTATTGATAACACCTACTCTATGTTCGTAAATACCTGGTAAAAAGTTTGATGCATTATAAAAATTATTCGGCACTTTTTCGGATGTCACTAGATAGCCGCTTGAATTTTTGATTTCCAAGAGATAAGCTATCGCACCAGGTACTTCTGCCCATTTCAACTGGTAAACGGAACCATCATCTGATTGTACGGGTTCTGATTTAAGTCCAAAAAAAGACATTAGTAACAAACAATAGATTAGAAAAAACTTATTCCACATAAATTTTTCCTGGCGTGAGAATCTTCGGTATTGTCAATCTTGGTAATGTTACAAAAAAATCAGACCTAGCATAAACGGATTCTTTTTCATTTTCACCTTGAGAATAAATGGAACAAATTTCTACTCGGTATCGTCCTTCATTTAACTTGGTAAAGTCGGAAAAGTTATACTTCAATTGGTTGGTTCGTTCTGCAAAAACCTGTCTTTCTTTAATACCACTAATATCAATTAACTTAATTCGATAAGCAATGGCCTTTTCCTGGGATTTCCATACAAAACCAATAGTATTTTTAGTTGAAAGGTCTATGGATTCATTTTTACCAGGAGAAACAAGAATTGGCGGCTCCATGGTTGAGCTCAATTGATAGCTCCAGACTTCGCTTGATGTATCACCAGTCGCCAAATCTGTGCTAACTCTCCAGTAAAACTTGCCAAAATCTTTTTGTTTTATTTCTTGGAACGATTCTTTACTTGATTCAGTTACTATTATATTCGTAAAATCCGGATTTTTTGAAATTTCTAATTTATAATTTGGTTTAGAGGATAGTTTTTTCCATCGAAACAAAAGAGTCCCTTTTTCCGAGAGTGTTGCTTCGCTGCCGTTCCCAGGCGCTACTAAAACCAACTCTTCTTTGGCAACAATGGAGAAAGAAGAGATAGAAGAAACGATATCTTCCCTACCATTCAATTTTCCTCTGACACGCCAAAAGAAATTACCTGTCGGAAGTTCACTTCCAAATTTCAAAAAACTATTTTCTACTAATTGTTTATCTATTAGTTTCGTAAAATTTGAGTCTTCACTCAATTCGAATTGGAAGGAATCAAAATCTTTGTTGTCCTTCCATGAAAAGAATATATCGTTTTGGATTTGATCTTTGGAGAAGACTCTTGATTTTGTTGGTTCGATGAGAGTCGGTGGTTCTAAATTTAATTTTTTCCCGATAGAAAACTTACTAGCGGTGGATATTTTATCAGACACATCGGGTATGCTCGATTTTGCAATGACTCTTGCATAGTATACGCCATCTTCTAAACCATCAAAGGCTATACTGGTATTTTGAGTTTGTTTGGATTTTACTTCTGAGTTAAAACTAGCATCCTTTGAAATTTGGGCCGTATAACTAGAATATAATTCTAAGTTTGCCCACGCTAATTTGATTACTGGACTTTCTGAAGTATAGGTAAAGTTTTCACCATCCTTCGGTAGAAATAAACGCAATCCAGGATTGGAAAGAATTTTAAATTTCAATGTTTCTGAATTTAACTTTTGTTTTGTCTCTGGATCAAAATAAGATACTCTCCAATGATACGATCCGGGATTCAATTGGCGCGTTAGGTTTCCACTTTTTAATTTTTCTTTGATCGTAGTTTTAGAAAAATCTGGGAAAAGCGATACTTCAATGATCGGTGTAGCCAATTTTAGTATTTCAGGGGAAATGCCGCTAATGCTAAAGCTCACGTTTTCCGTTCCAGATTCGGAAAGGATATTTTTTTTATCTTCTGGGCTCACCAACACAAATTTTGGTTTTGAAACCTTTACCCCTTGGCTCGAAACATTTGCTACTTCATCTTTTGCGACAGTTTCTTCTTTGCCATTGGCAGTAATTTTTGCTTGTCCCTGATCCACTTTTACATTCAATTCATCTTTAGTTTTATCTAATTTGATATCACCTTTTCCGACTTCTACAACTTTATCCCCAGCTGTGATGTTCATTTTAACATCACCCGCTCCCTTACCCTCCCTTGCAGCTTCAAAGGAACCGTAAGCAAAGTTAACATTGATGTTTTTGTCGGAAATATCTAAAAGAATCATCGAATTTTCTGCGATGTTTATTTTGGTTCCATCATTCAAAGTTAAGACTGCATCCGATAAACCTTCGGTGCGGATCGTATCTCTGTTTTTGACTTCAGAACTTGATTCGATAGTATCCCAAACAACTTGGTCATTGAATTTCCGTAGCACGGTTCTTGATTTATAAGTCAGAACACCGATGGTAGGATCATTAGATCCACCTAACTTTGCAGTTAAATTTAAATATAACAGGACCGAAAAAATTGTAATGATAAACAATAAAAATGGAATTACAAATCTTGTATCGTTGAGTAAACGCATTCTTATTTATTTGTGCATTCTAGTGAATACACCGTCCCAATCTGATCCTGGCGAGGATTCTTTATATTCTTCGCACCTTTCTATCAACACATGACAAGACTTATCTTTAATTCCTTTAGCTTTTTGTGAGGCTTTAAAAAGTTCAATCGCCTTATTCCAATCTTGTTTTAGATAAGCTTGAAATGCGCTTTCATATAAACCTGTTGCTTCCACTAACTGATCACTGACATCCGACCTAAGACCAATTAATTCATGTATCCGAACTGGTTCGTTTTTTCCTTTTACGCGAACTAGGTCGACATTCCGCGTCAACATTTCTTCTTTTACTGGATGGTAAATAGAATCCGTTATTAAAATATTTACTCCGTAATCCTTGCCAGCTGCCTCAAGGCGTGCTGCTAAGTTTACTGTATCTCCCATCATGGTGTAAGAAGCAAGGGCATCCGTTCCCATAAAACCAACCTTAGCCGGACCTGAATTTAAACCGATCCTTGCGTCCATCATTTGAGCTTCTTTCGAATACAGATTATTTTTAGTCCAATAAGCTCGAAGTTCTGCCAATTTTTGAACCATTTTAATGCTTGCCTTCGCCGCTTTCAATTGATGGTCGAGGACAAGAACTGGAGCCGAAAAGATTCCCACTATCGCATCTCCAATGTATTTATCCAAGACACCTTCATGTTCTTTTAGGATCAAAGTCATGGCACTTAAATATTCATTTAGTAAGGCAGCTAGATCAGCCGATTTCAATTGTTCCGAAATCGTGGAAAAACTGGCAACATCGGAAAAAAAAGCCGTGATATCAGTCTCCGAGCCGCGCTTCAATGCAGCAAGATCCACCATAGCTTCTTTGACAACAACTGGATCGATCATACTTCCCAGAATGTTTTTTACTTTTTCTCTTTCTTCTAACCCTTGGCCCATCTCAATAAAATATTCAGTCAAAAGTCCAACTTCATCACGTGTAGTCGGTTTGATGCCAATTTTGAAATTTCCTTTCGCTATTTCCAGTGTTGCACTTAACAGTTGCAATATGGGCTTTGTGATCGTTTTGGAAAAGAAAAATACAAATATCAATGCGACACAAAGCCCAATGCCCATGATATAAAGATTTCTTTTTTGAATGTTATAAACTGCTTCAAATGCTTTGTTTTCAGAAACGATTGTGACTACACCTGTGTCTGCAAATCCTATCTTTTTAAAGGAGCCTAGAAACGGTTCTTTTAATTCAGGATCGATATAACTGGACTGCCCAGTCGGTGCATCACTCGTTAACATAGATTTTACAATTTGCATAGAAGAAAGATCTGTTGCTGAAAGTACGAGATCCTCTTTAGGATGTGCGATGACAGTCCCTGAACCATTGACTAAAAAAGTAGTCTCAATTCCCTTTTTTTCAAATGCCCCAATGATTTTATCCAATTTTATGATCATAATCAGAATATTATCCAATTGGCCATTTTCAGTTGTTGGCAAGGCGATGGCAAACGATGTTTCTTGAAAGCCAGGACTGGAGTTGATGAGTACGGACTGTCCAGTGAAGGCATCACTAAACGCATCTTTGTTTCTTAAAATTACGTTGTGAAAATCTTCTTCTGTAAGGGACGTAAGTTTTAACTCTTCTTCGTTAAAAACTTCTTTTTTGTTTACGAGAGTTTCGCCTTTTTTTTCATATATTCCGAGGTAAATAAACTCTTTGTCCGCATCGAAGAATGTTTTTAGTAACAAATTTTTTTGATCTTCTGGAATGCCTTGTGATGTTAAGGTAACAGCTATTTGTTTGCCTCTTTCGACCGCGTTGAGTACATCGGATTTAACCTTTGAACCTACGATTTCCGCCATACGTAAATTATTGTCACGTAACTGTAATTCTGAGGTTGTTCGAAAAAAAATAGAAGCAAAAAAAATAATCGTGGAGACAGTAAGGATAAAGAGAACAGAAATTACTCCCATCATTTTTAATTGGATAGAGAACTTGGTAGATGAGCCAAAATCTGAGGAAACATTTGTTATAGATTCTTTTTCAGGAGCTGGATCAGAAACTGGTTGTGGGTCTATTTGTTTTGTTTCTTGGACTGCTTCATTCGAGGTAAAAGAAGAGACATCGATTTTTGATTCGTTAGCAGGCAGGATCGTTTCTTGTGTTCCATGCGATACGACAGCAGTAACAGGTGTAATCTGAGAAATTTTAGGTTGATTGTCGTTTTTGATTTTGATTGGTGGCGTAGTTTCGTATGCGAAAGGGGCTTTGGTTTTCGATAAACTTTGAAATTTAGAAAATTCACCTAACGCGGGAATTTCATCCCCGATGAGACCAAAATGTTTTGATACCTGCTCCCAATTATTTATATCTCCATCACTTAGGTAAATTTTTGCAAATTCCAATCTCGCTTTGTTTTTATCTTCCGAGGAAACAAAAACTAATACGTGTTCATTTCTAATTATATCCTTCCAGGACTTGGCTAATTCAGTGTATTCAGATGTTACCATATTAGAATAAAAAGGAAATTCTAAGTGACGGACTGAATTTGGAATTCCGAAGAGTGGACTGCCAAAACGAAATTCTTTTTCCGTAATGGATCCGCGTGATTGGAAAAAACAATACAAACCATCGGACCAGTCCCAGGATTCTAAACTCTCTGGCATTCGGTCCCATACAAGGAAGGACACTTTCGATCCCGAAAGGAAAGGTATCTCTGGAGAAATTTCAAGCATACTATTTATAGTATCGACCAAATTCTGACTTTAATCGTTCGATTTCCCATGAAAATACTTACTTTGAATTGCAATGGAATCCGATCTGCTACAAAGAAAGGACTCTTCGATATCATTCGTCAGGAAAATCCTGACATTGTCGCCTTCCAAGAAACAAAAGCCCCGGAATCTGAAATTCGAACCGAATTTTGGGAGAAAATGGGTTATCTTTCTTATGTTTGTATCGCTGAAAAACCAGGTTACAGTGGTGTCAGTATTTTTTCCAAAGAAAAACCGATCCAAGCAAAGCCCGGTTACGGTGATGGTATATTTCGTTCAGAAGGACGTTCGATCCTTTTGGAATATTCTCATTTTTATTTTTGGAATCTATATTTTCCTTCTGGGACAACGGGAGAGGCAAGACAGGCGATCAAATATGATTTCCTAGATGAAGTTCTGGTCCTATCTAAATCGCTTCGAAAGAAAAAGAAACCTCTCTTACTTGTCGGAGATGTTAATATTGCCCATACGGAATTGGACATCCACAATCCTAAATCCAATGAAAAGAACAGCGGCTTTTTGCCAGAGGAGCGAGCCTGGTTGAGTCAATTTTTGGAATCAGGTTATGTGGATCTTTTTCGATTGTTTTATCCTAAAAAGCCCGATCTTTATAGCTGGTGGACCTACCGAGCGGGGGCCAGAAGCAAAAATAAGGGCTGGAGGATAGATTATATTTTTGGATCAGAAGTATTAAAAAACAAAATTATTTCTGCTAAAATCATTAGTGAGCCAATCGTTTCGGACCACGCGGCAGTACAAGTCGAGATTCAAATCTCTTGACAGAGAAGGTGAGCTGGGGCTCCATCAAACAATGATCCGTATCCTCATTTTTACCCTAGTTTTTCTTTTCCTCCAAAATTGTTCTGTGTTAGGAGTCATCCAGGAGCGTATCCCAAAACCAGAATTTACATTTGAATCTTTGAGCATCAAAGAGATCACATTAACAGACATTACACTTAAAATGGATACGACACTAGAAAATCCGTATCCAGTTGGTTTGCCAAAAAGTTTGCTTGATATGGACTTATTGATAGAAGGAACAAAACTCACCCATATTTCCACCGATTTAGGCGAAATCCAAGCGAAAGCCTCCAAATCTCTTCCCTTCGAATTAAAAATTAAATATGCCGATCTTGTAAAAATTTACCAAACTGTTCCAGGCAAAGCCTTGTTAGATGTTGGTTTAACTGGAAATGTAAAAGTTCCTTTACCTGCTTCAATAGCCTCCGTTGGAAAAGAATCTGTAAGTTTTCCTTTTCAAAAACAACGAGAAATTCCAGCTGTTTTACCTTCTGTTGACATTCAAAATTTTAATATAAAAATGCCTAGTAAAGAAGAGATTGCTTCTAAATCAAATACAACCGCTGTAGCAACGGCCGCCTTTTCTTACTTAGATGGACTTCTAAGTAAAAAAACAAAAAAACCAACCGCAAAATCGGCCGTTAGCGCTGGATTGTCAGATCTCAAAATAGACTTAAATACTGATTTTGATTTAAAATTTCAAAACAATGCAGCTTCGGAACTATTATACCAAGGATTAAAATATGATTTAAAACTCGGTGGCGAAAACTTTCTAAAAGGTACCCCGAAAGAAATCATCAACAATGGAAAAGAATCCATTATAAAGGTCAATACTGCATTCCCACTAACCCAAATTAGTCAAGGTCTTTACAAAACCATCCAAACAAAAACAGCTGCTTTTGACTTAGGTGGAAGCTCTGGATTAAAGGTTCCTGGCATCGATGATGCCATCAATTTTCAATACAACAAAACTGGAAAATTTAGCTGGTAATATTTTACTTCTTTTTCTGTAACATTTGTTTGACTTCGTCTCTTGACTTTACGGGATAGAGACGTATTTGGTAGTTGATGATGAATTTTAAAACAGAAGGAGTTCCATCCTTTGTCAAATGTTCATAGTTAAACCTAGAAGCATCATTCTGTATCAGTTTGGCGATATCATTGATCCGCGGAACACGCCTATCAAAAGCAATGGTTTCTAATTTCCCCGTATTTGAGTTTAAGCCCACTACAATGTAGCCATCATCAATAAAATTGATCAGGTCGAATCGTTTGACCTCTTCTTTGGCAAGTTCGTCCGCACCTGGATCTGGTTTGCGGATGATTTTATCAGCATTTCGAATTTGTCGCACCTGGTAACTATCGGAAGACATATAAACTCGAAAAAGTTCATTCGGAATCTCTGACTTTTTTTGAAAGAAAGGCAACTCGTTTGTATGGTTGGTTACCACTTCTCCACGTTCATTTAAGATCACCTCACCTTCTCCGCCTGGCGGCGGCAAAACATCCCCTACAAGTGTTTTGGCATCGTTTGTGTTATTCGTATTCGAGTTTGTGGTTTTACACAAGGCAAAAGAATTGAGCAGACAAAAAAGAAAAAAGAGACGTAGGAGCATTTGATATGATTCTTTGGAGGCTATTGGTCCTTGGCAAGAAAATTTAACCAACTAGGTGCTTAGAAAGTACTGTTGCAAGTCCTAAGAAAAAGAAAAATCCGCATACGTCTGTCATCGCCGTAACGAAGATGGAGGATGCAATGGCAGGATCAATACGTATGGCTCGCAGCAAAATCGGGACCAAGGAACCCGTAAGAGATGCAACCAACATATTCACTAACATCGCGGAACCAACAACGAGTCCGAGGACAGGATTCCCTTTCACGAAAAAAATCATCAAACCTGTAATCGAACCCAAAACGATACCATTGATACAACCAATCACAAATTCCTTGTGTACGGCTTCCCACCAATTGGAAAAAGAGAGATCTCCCGTGGCGATATTTCGTATTACGACGGTTACAGATTGAGTACCTGCATTTCCTCCAAGTCCAGCTACGATCGGCATTAATGTCGCGAGCACAACAATCTGGGAAATCGTATCTTCAAAAAAAGCAACCACGGTAGAGGACAGAAAAGCCGTCAGAAGATTTACATTTAGCCAGATGATCCGACGTTTGACCGATTGTAAGATAGGAGTCGCCAAACGTTCATCCTCCGAAACCCCAGCCATCCTTAAGATATCCTCAGACGCTTCTTCTTCGACAATTTCTAAAACGTCATCTAAGGTGATACGACCGATGATACGCCCTAAGTCATCAACAACAGCTGCACTCACCAAGTCGTATTTTTTAAAGTTCAATGCGACTTCTTCTTGGTCCGTATCGAAATGGAATGAATAGATGGAATAGTTTGTGATTTTTGAAATTTTAGTATTGATGGGCGTGAGAAACAAATCTTTTAAAGGGATAAATCCTTTTAAGATCCCTTCTTCGTCCGTGATATAAATTTGATAGATGTCCTCAATTTCTTTGGCTTTTTTTCTGACATTGATGATTCCTTTACGAACATTATCCGATAAGGTTGCCGTTGCAAAGTCCATGGACATAAGACGGCCAGCGGTTGATTCTCTAAAGCCTAACTGCGATCTGATCTCAAACGAATCTCTTTTGCTGAGTTTAGAAAGTACGTCATTTCGTTTAATGTCTGTTAGAAATGATAATAAGTATGTTGTTTCATCCGTTTCTAAAAAATCTAAAGTTTTAGAAATTTCATCGATGGACAACTCATCCAAAAAAGTAGCCAACATATCATCATACATTTTTACTAGGGTATAGGCCTGTTCTCCTTCCGCGAGCAACCGAAAGAGATATAGAGCGTCCTCGGATTCTAGTTCGTGGAGGACCGTAGCAATGTCGGCAGGGTGTGCACCTTCAAGAAGGGAACGGAGATAATTCTCCCTCTGGTCTTGGATTGCTTCCCGGATTTCGTCCAAAAAGGATTCGAAGGAATCACTTTCTTTGTCAATTTTGTTACGAAAGAGGGTCTCTTTGCTAACGTCTTCTTCCATCGACCGCCTACTTCCTAAAATTTGATATTGACGATTATGTCACAAACTACATGTCTATGTATATGTCCAAATATACTCTTTTTTCACGAACTAGTTTTTTTCTCATCTTAGTTTTTTTTCAATGTGTTCTATTTGAACCAAAGTTAAAGACCGTTCCAGATGCCTACGTTCGTGAGGAAGTGATGAACGAAGAGCAAAAAAACGCAGTTAAAATCCTGAAACAAAAAATCGTCACATTGAGCACGGAAATAAATGCACTTAAAAAAAACTCTGAGATCAATGGGCAATCACTGAAAATTTCCAAGGCTAAAATTGGCCGACACATCGCCACGAGGGACCTACTCTCGGAAAAGGAAAAATTAGCACTCATTAAAGATGATAGTATAAACGCCAAACGTTATTTAGACGAATCTCAGACTGCAGATCTAGAAAAGGCAAAAGAAGAAACAAGATTCCAAACTTGGACCCAAAAACAGGCAGAAGATTCCGCTTTTCTCCAAATGAAAGAAGCAATCCAGTCTGAACTCATTGCGGAATTGGAACTAGTCAGAGCTGAAATTGCCATTAAATACCAAGAGTTCCAGGGCAAAACGTCAAAAGATCCTGACTATATTGAAAAACCAAAATACGATGCACAGTATAATACCAGAAAGACAGAAGCACGTAAAAAAACTGCTGAATGGGAAAAAATCAAAAACAGCGCCATCAAACTCCCAAAAGTAAATTTAGAAGATACCTACTCAGATGAACCTAAATAATATGATTAAAAAGATTTTATTCCTCTTCACAGTTCTATTTTATCTGCCTTCTACTATACTGGCAGATTGGATTTATTTTCCGATTGAATACAACCAACTCTATAAAGAAAAATACGCACTTGAACTTCAATTACAAGATTTAAACAGACAGTATCAAAATGATCTTTCAAAACTAGCGGACAAAAACAAACAACTAGGTTCCCAGATTCAAAATCTTACGGAAGATCTTGAATTAGAAAAAAGAAACCGCAAGGACGATAAGGATAATTTTTCTGATAAAATTCGTGATTACGAAATGAGAATGCGAGGCCTAGAAAAAAAAGGCACGGATAAAGAAAAAGAAATTTTGGATGATGCAAGGCGTCGAGAAGAAAAGGATAATAAGGAAATAGACGCACTTAGAAAAAAACTAGAAGACGCAGGCAAAGAATGTCTTCAAAACGAACAAATGTTACGCGAACAATATGAAAACAAAATCAATGATTTGCAAGAGCGTATTCGGAATTTAGAAAATGAAATCTCCAATTTAAAGCAGATGAATAAAAATCAGAAAAGAGAATTGGAAAGACTTTCTGACCAAGCAAAGGAACTCGAGGAAAAACTTTCAAAAGAAATCTCTAACGGCGATATCCGCGTCAAACGATTTCATAATAAGCTGATTATCAATATAGATGATAAATTGTCCTTTGATAGTGGTTCCGCCGAATTAAAACCTGCCATTCTTCCTGCAATCGACAAAATCAAAGAGATTTTGGCTTCTTATCCTGAAAATTATATTTCGGTCGAAGGTCATACAGACAATGTACCGATAAAAACAAAATTTAAAAGCAATTGGCATCTTTCCACGGAACGTGCGCTAGCTGTATTGGATCAATTATTATCCAATAAAAATCTAAATCCAAGGAACTTCTCTGCTGCAGGATATAGCGAATACCAACCGATTGTCCCCAATACGAGCAAAGAAAACAAAGGATTAAATCGCAGAGTTGATATTGTAGTAATTCCTCGAGCAACTAGTACTTCAAATGGAAACAATGAATGAGCGAAGAGTTTGAAATCCACCATCTAAAAGCAAGAAAACGTAAAAAACTTCTCTTTTTTCTAGCTCTTTCCGGCTTTTTATCTGTGATTATTTTTGTCATTGAATCCATTGGCTCCTCTGAATCAGGAAGTTTGGCGTTGTTTGCCGATGCGGGACACATTGCCACAGACATTTTTGCTCATATAATTTCTTTCCTTGCGATTGTATTTTCAGCTAAAAAAGCCAATGAAAAATTTCCATTCGGATACCATCGGATAGAAGTATTAGCTGCATTGATGAATAGTTTGTTACTTGTGGGAATTGCAGTTTTTATTTTATGGGAAAGTTACGTTAGACTTATTGGTTCTGAACCTATTCACGTCCAATCGATGTTAAATTACTCTTTGGCGGGTCTATTCATAAACTTATTCTCAGTTTTCATTCTGTTTAGAGTAAGCAAAGAAAGTTTAAATTTAAAATCTGCATATTTACATGTTCTGAGTGATCTTCTAGGGACAGTTGCTGTTGTCATTGGTGCCATTCTGATTCAATTTACTAACATAATGATCATCGATAGTGTGCTCAGTATCTTCTTGGGGTTATTTATCTTAAGGTCTTCCTTTTCAATTTTAAAAGAAAGTATTGAGATTCTTTTAGAAGCTCATCCTCACGATTTTGATACAGATCATTTTCTTGGGCATCTGAAGGGCTATACCCAGATCCTTCGAATTCAAGTTTTTAAAGTTAGAAAATTAACTTCTGGAGTATTTACTCTTGAAATCCAACTAATCGTAACTCCTGAAACAGACAGAGATAAACTATTACTCGAAATACACAAAATCGCAAAATCACATTTTGGAATCCCATATGTTTTCGTCGAATTGCTTTCATTGAGCACACAAGAAGCACTCTCAAAATTATCTCTTTTAGAAAAAGAGGACCCACATTTGCACCATCACCATGGGCACTCACATGGTCATGGGCACAAACACGGACATCACCACTAACCAAGGTTATGTTTACTTTTTTTGTTGATCAAATATTTTGTAAAGGTGTCTTCCCATAAAAAAATAGCATAATCGGGATTTATCTTGTTTAGATCCCGTTTTGACGTCAGTTGATAAAAATCTTTTAGTTGGTTCAGCAAAGTATCAATTGGGAAAGGAAACGCATCAAGCAGTACTTTCAAAAAGTCATTGCTCTGGATTTTTCTAGCAACAGTATCTCTCCATTTTTGTAAATTTTCCCATTCTGATCGTAACAGGTGACTTTCACTGTCTTCGACAAGTGTAGCAGTATACCCCAGTAGTAAAGAAACAAGGCTGAAAAGTTCCTTCAACCGAAGTTCAATCCCCAAATGTTGGTAATCTGTACAAACTAACTCGCTTGGTCCGAGTGGGAGATCAAAAGCCGTAAACTTAGAATGGGTGACAGAAGCTAAAAATGGAGTGGATACAGATTCTGAAATTAAGTTTTGCTGCTTAGTGAGCAGATCGATAAAATAAACAGGAAATTTATTTTCATGGGATACAATCCATAACAATCCATTTGCTTCCCCACCATTCGAAACAAAAGATTTCGTTCCATTTAGTTTTAAATTTTGGTCCAAGACGGATTTGATGTTTTTTAATGATCCTTCCCAACCTGGTTCCGAAACTCCACAAGCCAAGATAAACTCTCCCGTGGAAAAAAGTTCCCGAAGTTCAAGAGATTTTTTTAAATCGGATGCGATTAGTACACCACCAGCAACATTTACTTCTATCATAAGTGAAAGTGCCAGATTCATACCTTTTGGCAATGTCGCCAAAGCCTGAAGGTCTTCTTGAAATTTTAGATATCTTCCTGGTTCATCTAACAGCTCAGAGGTTCTGGGAAAAATGCCCGATTCACATAAGAAAGGTTTTACAAACGAATACAAACCTTTGTTTCTTGAGACCCCTTCCCGAGATTCAAAATAAGTCTCGAGTAGCTTTCGGATAGCCATCACGTTTTTTTCTTTTTTCCTTTTCGGTCAAGTTCCGTCTCTTCTGCAAGAATCTTTTTTAAGTATTGCCCGGTGAAGGAATTTTTTTCCCTAGATACTTCCTCTGGTGTTCCCTGTGCAATCACCATACCACCTCCATCACCACCTTCGGGACCAATGTCAATTAGGAAGTCTGCTGCTTTGATCACATCTAAGTTGTGTTCTATGATGATCATAGAATTTCCCTTTTCAACTAATACCTGCAATACTTGTAAAAGTTTTTCAATATCATCAAAATGTAGACCAGTAGTTGGCTCATCCAATATATAAAGGGTTTTTCCCGTGGGACGTTTTGACAATTCAGTGGAAAGTTTAATTCTTTGGGCCTCACCTCCAGAGAATGTTGTAGCCGCTTGCCCCAGTTTAATGTAACCGAGACCCACATCCATCAGTGTTTCTAACTTTCGTTTTAAGGAGGGAATCATTTCAAAAAAAACAACCGCCTCTTCTACCGTCATTTCGAGAACATCCGAAATATTTTTACCTTTGTATTTAACTTCTAATGTTTCTCTGTTGTATCTTTTCCCTTTACATACTTCGCATTCAACATAGATATCTGGCAAAAAATGCATTTCAATTTTTAGAATTCCATCTCCTTCACATTTTTCGCATCTACCGCCTGAAACATTGAAACTAAACCTTCCTGGCCCGTATCCTCTAACTTTTGCATCTTCTAGTCCACTGAAGAGATCTCTAACGAAGGTAAACAAACCTGTATAAGTAGCAGGATTCGAACGAGGAGTTCGTCCAATTGGGGATTGGTCTATGTTGATTACCTTATCTAAATGCTCTTTACCTAGAATTTTTTTATGTTTTCCCGGAATGAGCTTAGAGCCTTGGATGGAATTCGCAAGTTCTTTGTAGAGTATCTCATTGATGAGGGTAGATTTTCCAGATCCAGATACTCCAGTAACAACTGTCATAGTCCCGAGCGGTATCGATACATCTACATTTTTTAGATTATTATGACTGGCACCTAATATTTGTAACTTTTTACCATTCCCGGTCCTACGAACCTCTGGCATAAATATCCGTTTGTTTCCCGATAGATATTTTCCAGTAACCGATTTAGGATTCTTTTTGATTTCACTAGGCGTCCCAAAGGCAACGATTTCACCACCATGGACACCTGCACCCGGTCCCATATCGATGATAAAGTCGGCTTCTTCCATTGTTTCTTTGTCATGTTCCACAACTAGAACTGTATTCCCAAGATTTCTAAGCCCCTTCAAAGTTGTCACGAGTTTAGAATTGTCCCGCTGGTGCAAACCAATCGACGGTTCATCCAGGATATAAAGTACACCCATAAGTCTGGAACCGATTTGGGTTGCGAGTCGAATTCTCTGCATTTCCCCGCCAGAAAGAGTTCCCGCAGAACGACTTAAATTCAAATAACCGACTCCTACATCATTTAAAAAATTGAGCCGTTGCAAAATCTCCTTTAATATCGGTTTGCTGATGATTTCATCTGCACCCACCCACTTTGTCGATTTTGAAAAATCCAATGCCTTTGAAATACTGTAACCTGTATACTCATCGATTCCGATACCGTTCACTTTAACCGCTAAAGCTTCTGGCCGCAATCTTTTACCTTTGCAGACATCACAATCGTGATTTGTCATAAAGGTTTCATACCATTGGCGCATAGAATCTGATTTCGTTTCTTTATATCTTCTTTTTAAGTTAGGAATTACACCTTCAAAATTTTTTGAGAACTCGTAATGTGAATTGGCACCTCGAAAATCATAATCAATCTGGATGGAATCATCTCCATGAAGAATTACATCTTTAATTTTTCTTGGGAGATCCTTCCAGGCTGTGTTTAAATTGAATTTTAATTTTTTTGATAGTGCAGTTACTGTCGCCATATACCAGTAACTATTTGATTTTGAACCTCCCCACGCTTCGATACAACCATCTGCAAGCGAACTCTCCGCATCACTTACAAAAAGATTTTCATCGAATTCCAGGATAGCGCCTAAGCCATCACAGTTGTCACAAGCTCCAAACGGGGAATTGAAGGAAAACAATCTAGGTGTTAATTCAGGTATGGAAATGTCATCACATTTTGGGCAGGATAACTTTTGTGAATAAAGATGATCTTTTTCGCCATCTTCCACAATTAAAATTCCATCACTTGTTTTTAAGGCGGTTTCCACAGAATCAGACAATCGTGATTGGATTCCGTCTTTCATTACAATTCGATCTACAACCACATCAATGTTTGCTTTAAAATTCTTTTTCAAAGGAATTTCATCTTCCAAAGAATAAATTTCACCGTTCACTCTTACGCGATTAAATCCCTCTTTTTTGTATTTTTCCAATACATCGCGGTGTTCTCCTTTTTTTCCTTGGATAACAGGCGCTAAAATTTGTAATTTTGTTCCTTCTGGAAAAAGCTGAATCCGGTCCGTGATTTGGTCTACGGATAAATGTGTAATTGGTGTTCCACATTTTGGACAATGTGGTTTTCCTACTCTTGCATATAACAGACGTAAATAATCATAAATTTCTGTAACTGTCCCTACGGTGGAACGCGGATTCCTATGAGTGGTTTTTTGTTCGATGGAGATAGCGGGCGATAAACCTTCGATGAGATCCACCTCAGGTTTTTCCATCTGACCTAAAAACTGTCTCGCATAACTAGAAAGCGATTCCACATACCGCCTTTGACCTTCAGCATAAATCGTATCAAATGCCAGACTAGACTTGCCGGAACCCGAAAGTCCCGTGACAACAACCAATTTATCCCTTGGGATATCTAAGTTGATATTTTTTAAGTTATGTTCCCGAGCGCCGCGAATTCGAATGAAAGATTCCACAACTTACACAATGTTTTCCTCTTTCATTCTGAAAAGAATTTTAAGACATGGAATAGAGAGGATCCTAAGATTGTTACGAATTTTCTTCCAAATCATTTTTTTCCCTATTCGCTTCTTATATTACTTTTACCTACGTCTAAGGATCTTTTTTGCAAAGAAAAATAAGGTCCTTCATATTGAATTTCCAGCCTATTTTGAAACTTCAAATAAATCCTTTTTAGTTCGAAAATTTCAAGGAAAAGGTACGTCAACGACACGCCTGGATTTTTTATTAAGCCTTAGATCTCTCCAAAAACTAAATTTTTTACAAACCATCAAAATCAGCATCCCGCCACTCAATTGGTCTTTAGGCGATGTTTGGGAGGTGGCCGAAGAGTTACGAACTCTCAAAACAAAATTTGGCGTAGAAATCGAGGGATACGCGAAAGAAGGAAGTTTGGGGACTTTGCTTTTACTTTCTACATGTTCCAAGGTTTTTTTAAATCATGATGCTGAATTTCAAATGATGCTCCCTTCCGCCGAACCAGCATTTTATGGTGGTTTCTTGAAACATTGGGGTGTCGAAGTGGAAGCATATGCGAGCGGACCTTTTAAATCCTTTGCCGAGAGTTTTACACGAACTAGTTTTTCAAAGGAAGCACGCTCCAATCTTGAAAATTTGATTCAGGATTTACAGAACAAAATTTTGTTTGTTCTCACTACAAATAAAAAGATAAAAGAAGAATTATTTTATACACCAATCCTCACGGCAAAAAAATTAATCGATTCTGGTTTCGCTGACTCTGAAATTTCGGAGAGTGAATTTCTTAAAAAGGAGGAGAAATATCTCCAACAAGATATTCTAAATACATTTGAAAATTTCCATCAGTTTCGTTTTTTTTCCAGACGTCGCCCTATTTTAGCAGTGGTTCCCTTAAGCGGGGGAATCAGCGCCGGTGACTATTCCCAAGATCAAAGAGAAATGGGCAGTATACAAGTTTACCCTACCATTTCTCTTTTAAAAGAATTAACAGAAGACAAATCTGTAAAAGCTATTGTATTAGAAATCAACTCGCCTGGTGGATCTGCGTTTCATTCCGAACTATTGTTTCAGGAAATAAAAAGAACAAGGGAAACCAAACCTGTATTAGCTTTTTTTAAAGACACAGCAGCAAGCGGTGGCTACTACATTGGTGCGGGTGCGGAATCCATTACTGCCTTGCCTATCTGTATCACAGGCTCTATCGGAGCCGTGATGATAAGAGCAAATCTGAAAAAACTATACTCAAAAGTAAAAATCGCCAAAGAAGCGATTGGCTTTTACCCATATAGGGACATACTTTCTGAATACACTCCTCTAAAAAAAGATTCTATCCAATATCTGACAAATGAAATCAAACGAGTAGAAACTCAGTTTTACAACCGTGTCAAGGAAGGCCGAGGGATGTCAGATGCAGATCTGAAACAATTGGGAAGCGGTCGTGTTTACCTTCCAAAAGTGGAAAACAAAGTCGTAGATAAGTTAGGTGGGCTACTTGATACCATTGATCTAATCAAAGAAAAATTTCCGAAAGAGCGGTTTTTATATAGTTACGAATTGCCAGAATATAACTTTCGTTCCGAAATCTCTCTCTTAGGCCGATTCACAAGAATTTCCATTCCAAAACCGATGGAACCATTTCTTGAATTGATCGAAAATAAATTATTGGATAAAATTTTATATCTTATACCATTTAAAATCTTATGAAAGGAGACTAGTTTTTACTCACTGCTTTGTTCAATCGATTGAGCAGTGGATGAAAATATTGGTCTTGTAAAGGCATTTCACAGTAACAGGTTTCTGCGGAAGCTTTGTCGGCATCAATAAAGAATGCATATAAATTTTTCATATACTCTTCGTTATTCGACAGTAATTTATCATTTTCCCTTGGACTTATAAAGTGAAATCCTATGAAAACATTCCGAGAATTTTCTCTTTTAGTTTCCCATGTGTATTTAAAGTCACTTTCGGAAAGTAAAACTACTTTTGCATCGGGAGAGTAGTGCCTATATTTCATTCCTGGGCTAGTGATTGGTAAAACTCCCCTCTCTTCTTTCGCATCTTTTAAACCGGGAAGGTAGGTTAAAAGAGATTCATAAGAAATTTTTCCAGGGCGTAACAAAATCGGTTTGTCACCGGAAAGATCGACGACAGTGGATTCAATGCCGATCTCTGGTTCATTGGCTAAGTAAATACCGTCGACTTTTCCATTAAAATAGGCTATCACATCATCTAATCTTGTAAAGGAAGGTTTACCTGATGGATTTGCAGAAGGAGCCGATATGGGAGTACTTGCATATTGCAGAAGTTTTAAGCTCTCCTCATGTGCAGGAATTCTAACCGCAAGAGTTTCCAATCCCAATGAAAAAATGGATTCCTTTTTTTTCCGTAAAACAACTGTCAAAGGACCGGGTGAAAATACGTTAATAAGATTTCGAATATTGGAAGTTATATGGCAAAATTCAGCAATTTGATCGATGGAATAAAAATGAGAAATAAGCGGATTGTCTAAGGGACGATTTTTGATCGAATAAATTTTTAGGCAAGATTCAAAATTGGTACTATCGGCTCCTATGCCGTAAACCGTTTCCGTTGGAAAAACTACAATCCCACCCTCTCTCAAAAGTTTTCCTAGTTCTTTAGTATCTTTTGAGATTAAGGTGGAAATCATTTTCAATTTATAATTGTTTTTTGATTGTTTTGTCTTTTGTCTTAGAAATCTTTACGGGCTCTTCTGAAACGAGTTTTGGAGCTGGGTTCATCATTTCATTTAATTCCGCTTCCGTTACTTTTGCGACTGGTGGAATTTTGCCTTGGACAAGCAAACTCAAATAATCATTTATCTCTGGGTCATTATCTGTAACCAATTGCCAGAAAGAAAAACCACCCAAATCATATTTACGAAGTAAGTTCATTTTTTCTTCAAATGCCTTACGGTTCATATAAAAAGCAACGCGGTCACAACCACCTTGCGAATACCATAAGGTAGGATCTTCATAAGATCGGTTTTTGTGAATATCACTGAACTTAGAAAGATTTCTCCAATTATTTACTTTGTTTTCGTCTGCAATGATCTGATTGATGTTTGTTGGTTGGTGTTTTTTATGTGCCCCGGAACGAATTCGGATTACATCTGAATGATAAACAGCCTTTGCCGATGCTTTGCAGTTCAATGCCCAATCATACCCATAGGTTGGTATCGCCATATAGAGTTTTGATGTAGGAACTCTTTTTTTTGCATACGCAATGATATCTTTTAGCCAAACATTGGGCGCCTGTGGACCCGGACCCGGATTGTGATACTTCCTTGGATGAAGTTCATAAGCCATAATTTTTACCCGGTCAGCATGTTTCGAAAGGAACGCATAATCATGAGTAGTCGGTCCTCGCCAGTTTTCCCGAAAATCGAGTTGGATAGGTTTCGAGAGTCCCCGACAATTCAATTCCTTTCCTTTTTTTTCACTCGGAGTTTTAGGATGGACGGCTACCGAAATCATTTTTCCCTTTTTGTGTATTTCTTTCGCAAGTAAGGCAAAAAATTCTTCGAACTTTTCTTTTTTATCGCAACTCATCCCTTCGTAATCGATATCAATCCCATCGTAACCATACGTCATCACTTCGTTTACGATGATTTGTATGTGTTTATCTCGAATGTCCGAGCGACCTCCCATACCGATGTTTTCTTGGATTTTTTCCTTTGGATTTTCCCAGCGGAAAATAGTCGGAATGATTTTTACTTTTGGGTTCAGTGCTCTTAGTTCCTGAATTCTTTCCTTTCTAGCTGTTTGTGACCATGACGAAATCAACTCTCCATTATTCGAAAGACCTCCGCGGAGCGTGTAAATAAAAGGATGAATTTCGTTATAAAGGTGAACTGTTTTTCTCATGGCAGTCCAATCCGTTGACCATGCTGAAGCTCGAAAAGAAACTCCATCATCAGCCACGAAGTCAGCATTTGGTGTAACTTCGTCCATTACAGATTTAATTTCATCAGCCGACTTCGTTTCTGATTCTAACTTAGGTGAATCGTCGGACTTTTCTTGAATTTTCAGCTCTGGAGTTTCAGAAGTAACTGATTCTACAGTTTGTCCTACCGAGGCAGATACATTTTTGAGACTGACAGTTTGAATACTTTCTTTGGCCATCAGGTTCATTCCTAAATAGAATGAAAATGCGGATAAAAAGACCCAGGAAGCAAAAAGAAAGGTATATTTAGCAGTTACCGAAAGACGTTTTTCTGCAATTGGATTCGAATTTGGATCAGGTTGTTTTTCAGACATAAATTTGTTCTTAATTAATCTATCGTGTATTTAAAAAAAAGAGTAGAGAAGAAAATGATTCTTCTGATTCAATCTTGGTGTATCCATGATTTTAAATCGACTTATCTCTCCTAGCTTAAAATTTAACTGTTGGCTTTGACATAAAAATAACATATGAATCACTTAAATCAAAAACCTGTAATTCTCTACTCCGTCCTTCTGAGTCTTTTCCTGACTTTTTTACTCATGGCAGAACTTACTGGTAGTAAGTTATTTACCGCATTTGGTTTCACGATGACAATGGGTGTGATCCCCTTCCCAATAACATTTATCATCACAGATTTGTTAAACGAATATTTTGGACGTAAAGTTGTAAGATTAACCACTCTTCTCGGCATGATCATGATTGCCCTTGCGTACATTCTAATACTCGTAGACATCCAAATCCCAGCTGGGAAAAACTCACCTATCGACGACCATTCATTTAACACAGTATTCGCCAATTCAGGTCTTGTGATTGTTGGATCTATCATAGCATACCTCATCGGTCAGTTTATCGATATCCAAGTTTTCTATTTCCTTCGCAAAAAAACAGCCGGCAAACATATATGGCTACGCGCAACGGGTTCCACAATTTTGTCACAATTGATTGATTCCTATATTGTCATTTTTATTGTTTTATGGAGTTCTCATTCTTTTGGGAGTATGGTCGAAATTTCGAATACGAATTTTCTTTATAAAATGGGAGTCGCAATTTTAATCACACCTCTTTTATATGCGGTTCACATATACATCGATCGATTTTTAGGTGAAAAATTAAAAACGGAAATGATGAAATCTGCCATGGAAGAAAAGGGATTCGAATCCACAATCCAAGCTGGTTGATACTTTGATTTCTCCAAGAACAGATAAGCTAAAGGTAATATTGGGTTCCCCCTTTGTGAACATGGGACACCGAGGGATAAGAGGCCTGGCACCTGAAAATACTCTTCTCTCATTCCAGATGGCATATCAATCTACTCGCTTTTTTGAATTGGATACAATGTTATGCGGAAGTGGAGAACTTGTAGTGATCCATGATGAAACCATTGACCGAACCACTTCCGGTAAAGGTTTGGTTTCGCAGCTATCACTTAAGGAGATACAATCTTATGACGCAGGTTCTTTTTTTTCTCCCGAATTTTCTAAAGCAAAAGTGCCGAGTTTACGAGAGGTGCTTACCGAAATGCCTGACGATTCCGTGTTTGATATTGAGGTAAAATCGTATTCAGGAGAAAATGACCGGGAATCTTTAGCCAAAGCACTTTCAATCCTAATTGAAGAATTGAAAATTGAATCGAGAATATTTATCTCATCTTTTGATGCGAAACTATTACAAAAAGTAAAATCGCAAAACCCAAATTTGCTTCGCGGTCAATTATTAGATACATCATGGCAGGAAAAAGATTGGGAAGAATCAGAACCGGATCTCATCTTACCTAACTTTATGTCCTTAAATGCAAAAACGATGGCAGGATTTAAGTCGATGGGATTTCTTGTCATTCCTTATACGGTAAATGAAAAACTGAATTGGGATCATCTGATTGAGTTAGGTGTTGATGGCATGATCACGGACAGACCAGATCTTTTAAAAAGTTATTTAGAAAAATTTTCTAAATAACGATACCACCCGAAAAGACCAATTCTAAAAAGCCGAAATTTTGTGAAGCCCGATTCGATCCTCCTGAGGTATAAACATCCAGTAGATCTATGTAGCCACCTTTCCCACCTAACTCGAGAAAATAAGATTTCGAAAAGTCAAATCTACTTGCAACATATCCGGAAACTCCATAACCAGAAAGATGAAAATTATTATTTTGACCTTTGCCCATCAACCTGACATCACTTCGACAGACAACGGCACCGCCTCCTAGTGAAGAAACAAAACTTAATCCACTCTGACCATCGGAAGAAGTCCAGATAGGTGTATTCCAACCTATATCGGCAAATAACAAATTTAACCCGTCCGTATGTTCATATTTCAATATATCGGGTGTCAGGGCAATCGTCTGTTCCCCTCCGTGGTAGCCAGCAAGTTCTCGTATGTGACTCGGAAACAAATAGATAAAAGCCCAAGCTTCTAAACTAGGATCGAGAAGATTTTTATCAATGATCAACGGATCAATATAACCAGAATAATTTACCGTCTGCCCTTGTTTTACGACATACTTCATATGATCTTGCCCAAAACTTACGAACAGATGATCCGAAAAAAAATAGGTGAATTTAAAATTATATTGAGGAATTTCAAATTTACTTGGATTCAAATAAACTTCGGGTTTAAAAGACTCCGGTTTGTCTTTAGCAACGACCGACTTCAATGTATAATGGTATCCGGGGCCTCTAAAATTGATATCGCTTTGAGTATAAGAAGTTCGATTGTAACCCCACTGAAAATTCCAAGTCCCTTGTTTTGAATGAACGCTAGAGACATTTGATCCAACTGATTTTTCATCGTTAGCGTACAAAAAGGAGCTATTTAGTATTAAAAGTAAAACAATCGCAAACCACTTAGATTGAAAAAAAGCGTACACCGTGTTACAAATCACAATTTAGTACCTTTTTTTTAACGTACTATATCAACTATCACTTTTTTATTAATTCTAAAAAAAAGACTCCTATCTTTTTTGGTAAAACCAGATTCGATTGTGCCACGGATCTAGTGCGGAAATATATTGATCTTTTTTTTCCGAAGATTTTTCCAAATGGAAAGACTGAGGAAAATTTTTGACTAAGGAATTTAAATTTTTCGTAACAAGTGTTAATGTTCCTGGTGTTACGGGGCATACTTCAGTGGGCTTAGAAAAAATCAAAACAAGAGAACCATCTATTTTTAGCTCAGAATGGCCAGTGGACTTGGACAGAATTGGCCAACCGAATGTGTTTGCATACAAATCTGCTGCGATTTCTGTATCTTCTCCGCCAGCAAAATTGACAGCGTAAAGATGTAAAATTTCATTCTCTATCATAAATTCGTTTTCCATTCGACTTACATTTGATTTTTGGGATCGAGACAAACCTCTCAACTATGAGATTCATTGCCTTTACCATCTTCCTGATCCTCGCCTTTTGTATCATTTCGTTGATTGGCATACAAACTCAGTTTTATTCCTTAATCTTTCATTCGGATAATTTGTATTTACCCTTATTTGTAAAGGATTTGTTTTCAAAGGAAAACCTGTATTGGTTTTTTCCGCCTTCCACTTACTTTTTTCCCGATTTATTCCTGATGATCCTCATTTATCCTTTTGTATCACTTACAAATCTTCCTATTATTTACGGTCTTGTAAATTTTTCTCTTATTTTTGTTACAATGCGACTTTATTTAAAACAGTCGTTAGGCGTAAAGAAAAGCAACTTTGTTATTTTCTGTATTTTATTTATTTATCTTTTGAGTGTTTTTCTCTCTTTTTTAATCGATTCTAAATTAAATCTCTTTGGATTTCTCTTCACGAATGGTCACCATACATCTGTCATTTTTATTTTTTTCTATGTATATAGTAGGAGAAATGAAGTATTCGCCAAATTTAATTTTCACAAAGCTTTATTATTTTTTGTTTTGGTGATGTCATATTTATCGGATCGATTTATTTTCATACCGCTGATTTCAATTCTTTTTGTACCCAGTCAAACCAAACATAGAAAGTATATTCTCTATTTTGTCACGCTCGTAGTGTTCTTAGGTGAGATTTTGCACCAGTCTCTATCTCTGTTCTTATTTCTTCCTGACTCGTTATCTAGTTTTCTTTCTTTTCTATCCGCAAGGTCCATGATTGAAAATCTGCTACTTGTATTCTTTTATATTTTTACTCTCTTCAAACTCTATCTGCAAAAGGTTATGATCTTTTTCCATATCCTTTTCTTTGGAATATTTGTATTCCTATTGCTTCAAAGAAATTCCTCAAAACAAAAATCCTTTCTCGTAGTATTTGGTTTTTTTTCTTTGGTATTTACAATTCTTGTTGGTAGATTTGTTTATCCGCATCCATTTCCCATTCGTTATCTAGTTCCTTTTTTATTTATCGTTTTTGTTTGGAGTATACAAAGAATCATACAAATCCAAAATTTCTCAGATACATTTTTTAAAATCACTTATTCGTTTTTCTCCCTTCTCATCCTTTACTTCGTTTTGATTACCGTTTCATTAGGAATTCCTATGATCGAAGAGAAGCGGACTTACCGAGAGTCTCTCATTGAATATTTAAATCATTTTGGATCAGGTCGATTTTGGACAGGATATGAGTCTGAAAAAAAAATCAGATTCTGGAGCCAGACAAGCTTAAGACCCCTCCCATGCGATTCGAATGGTAAAGCCTACCCTTGGATTACTGGAGCCTTTTCAAATGAGTTGGAAGTGATTTCTAGATGTCCTGGCAAGGGTGAAAAGATTTGGACACCGAACTCCTTGACAAAGGACTTCTAGACTATGATCTGGAATGAGATGGAAGATTTCGTACGGATATTTGATACTACTCTCCGAGACGGAGAACAATGCCCTGGTGCGGCCATGAGCGAAGATGAAAAGGTTGAAATTGCACTTCATCTCGCTAAAATGAACGTGGATATCATCGAGGCAGGTTTCCCTGTTTCCTCTCCAGTCCAGTTTGAGGCAGTCGCACGGATCGCTAGAGAAGTCGAAGGGCCTATCATTTGTGCACTGGCCCGTTCCTTAAAACCAGATTTGGAATCCGCCAGGGATGCACTAAAGGCTGCTAAATCAAAAAGAATTCACACTTTCATAGCATCATCACCGATCCATATGAAACACAAACTCGGAAAATCGCCATCGGAAGTGTTGGAGATGGCTCGAGAAGCCGTTAAAATGGCGAGAAGTTTTGTCGACGATGTAGAATTTTCGCCAGAGGACGCGACAAGATCGGAATGGGAATTCTTACGTGAGTTAGTGGAAGCCGTTATTGAAGAAGGGGCGACGACAATCAATATACCAGATACTGTCGGTTATACGACTCCTCAAGAATATTTTGAATTATTTCAATTTTTAAAAACAAAAGTCAAAGGATCAGATAAAGTCATTTTCTCTGCCCATTGTCATAATGATTTAGGGCTCGCGGTCGCCAATTCTCTCGCCACAGTTCTTGCAGGTGGTCGACAAATCGAATGTACCGTAAACGGAATCGGAGAAAGAGCAGGAAACACGGCCATGGAAGAAGTTGTAATGGCTCTTCGGACTAGAAAGGATAAATTTGGAGTAGAATCAAAAATAGATTCTTCACTCATCACAAGAGCTTCCTACTTAGTAAAAACGATTACAGGAATGGTCGTTCAACCTAACAAAGCAATTGTTGGCGCTAATGCATTTGCACATGAATCTGGCATTCACCAAGATGGAGTAATCAAAAACAGACAGACCTACGAAATTATGACTCCAGAATCAGTTGGTTTAAAATCAAATCGTATGGTGTTAGGTCGTCATTCGGGAAGAGCTGGATTTAAGGATCGAATCATCCGCTTAGGTTTTGATCCCAAACCAGAAGAACTCGACAACGCCTACCAAAGATTTTTAGAGATCGCAGACAAAAAAAAGGAAGTCTTTGATGAAGATATATCTGCCCTTTTCCAGTCCGAAACTCGCAAAACACAGGTAGAAAGAAAATACCAACTTGAAAGTTTTGAACAGTCGACAGGTTCGAATAAAACCCCAAATTCTATTTTAACACTTCGAGTAAATTCCGAAATCAAAAAAGCGGAAGCAACTGGTGATGGTCCTGTTGACAGTATTTTTAAGTCTATTGATAAAATAACGGGTGTTTACCCACTCTTATCAAGACTTGTCATCTCACCGGTCACAGAGGGAACCGATGCCATGGCTGAGGCTTCCGTCACGATTGAGTATGAAGGCAAACGAGTCGTCGGGAAAGGCGATTCGACGGATATCATCGAAGCCTGTGCGCAAGCCTACATTGATGCTTTGAATCGCTTGTAATCGCCAATGAAAAAAAACCCTCTCTCCTATTTGAGGCAAGAACTTCAGGAATTACTTCCCTATTCCCCTGGGGAACAGCCAAATCTGAACCAAACTGTAATCAAACTCAACACAAATGAAAATCCGTATCCTCCTTCTCCAAAAATCCAAGAAATTGTAAACTCAATCCTAATAGAAGGAAAACTTAGAAAGTATCCACATTACAATGGTAAGTTGCTCAGGGAAACAATAAGCCAAAAATTCAATGTCGATCCAGACCAAGTATTGATAACAAATGGGAGTGACGAAGCACTACGCCTACTTTTTACGGCAGTGTTATCACCAAACGATACCGTTATTGTCCCTGATCCGACATATTCTTTGTATCCCGTTTTATGCGCATCACTCATGGCAAATATTCAATTCGAAAGGATTCCTTTGTTGCCAAACTTAGGTCTGGATTTTGATTCCTTAAAACGATCAAAAGGAAAATTGATGGCATTTGCTCATCCGAATGCACCAACAGGAATTATAGAAAAAAAATCTGAACTAATCGCTTTGGTAGATTCCTTCTCAGGCATTGTTTTATCCGATGAGGCTTACATTGATTTCGCTCAGGAAAATATGAGCTTAATGGATCAGATTGCCTATTTACCGAATCTGGTTGTTTCCCGAACCTTTTCAAAATCCTATTCCCTGGCAGGACTACGTGTTGGTTATCTCGTTGGCGAAAAAAGTTTAATCCAACTGATTTCAAAATTAAAGGATTCATATAATGTTGGATTATTGGAACAGGCAATCGCGCTTGCTGCATTGGAAGATGAAACATATTTCCAGAAGAATCTAAAGTTAGTAATTTCCGAACGAGAAAGGTTAAAAGTCGAATTTTCGAAAATGGGTTTTTTCGTCACGGAAAGTCAGACCAATTTTTTATTTTGTAAACCAGACCACCGCCTAAATCCGGAATCGATTTATTTAGCCTTGAAGGAAAAGAGTATCTTGGTCCGATATTTTTCAAAAGGTCTCGCGAGTGAATACATTCGCGTAACAATTGGATCACCAGAAGAAAACGCTAAACTTTTAGATGAACTAAGATTACTCCTAAAAGGGTGAGCGCCTTTAAAAATCTAGGCGCCCACATTGTTAGTGAGATTTTAAGCTTGGATTTCGATTTTTGTTTTTTTAGGTTCTACTTTTGGAAGTGTTAGTTCCAAAATTCCATTTTTAATTTTCGCCTTCGAATTCTCGGCATCTACTAACTTACCGACAGTAAATTTTCTAGAATATTTTCCACCGACAAATTCTCGAGAGTTTACTTTTCCATAGGATTCCTTGTCATATTCAAAGTTTCCTTCTATTGAAAGTGTATCTTTTTCGATTGTTAGGTTAACACTCGATTGGTCCACTCCCGGCATCTCTACAACCAATGTTACACTCTCACTGTTTTCATATACATTCACATTTGGTGAATAAACCTTCTCCAATGTCTGTTTTTCTGACGATTTTGTCTCTGTTGTCAATGTATTCATAATCTTCTCCTATCAATCAAAGTGTATTGAAATTTTCTTTGGTTTGTCTTCTTCTCGCCTTGGCAAAAGGATATTCAGAACTCCATTTGTATATTTCGCCTGAACTTGTTCTTGGTTTACACGAAACGGAAGTTCGACGGTTCTCGTAAAATCACCTGAAAAAATCTCTCTTCGGTGAACTTCAGTTCCCTCCGAAAGTTCTTCCGACTTTTTTTTGCCATGTATGGTTAAAAGATTGTCCTTCACTGAAATATCTATGTTGTCTATCTCCATTCCAGGAAGAAGAGCAGATACCAATGCCTCATCTTCTTTTGAGAAGATATTAACCGGCGGAAAACTTCTCAAATTCCCAAACTGGGAATCTAAAATCGACTTTGTGATTTCTTCATTGAACCTGTCGAAATCTCTCCAAAACGGATTTGGTCTGCTTGGGTTGTCTAGTATTCGAAATAACATTCTCTCGCTCCTTTTAGCACTCTAGAACTTTTTGTGCCAATTTTACTGGCACTCTACATGTTTGACTGCTAGAAGTCAATCTTTTCTGCGACAAATTGAAAAAAAAAATGAAATTGCAGTTATTTTCGCGTAAAAAATAATGTTTTCCATGAATTTGGAAGAAAAAATGCGTTCGTTGGGCCTGGTTTTGCCTCCTCCACCAGCAGCGGTTGCCCTCTATCTACCTTCCCAGAGAACCGGAAATCTGATCTTCACCTCAGGACAATTGCCTCTGAAAGATGGTAACCTTTTGGCAAAAGGAAAAGTCGGCGAATCTGCGACTCTCGATGTCGCAAAGGAACAAGCCCGCATCGCCTGTCTCAATGCACTTTCTACCTGTTTGTTACATGTCCCGACTCTCGACAATTTTCTAAAAATTGTCAAATTGGGAGTTTATGTTGCTTCCCATCCTAATTTCACCGAACAACATTTAGTTGCGAATGGTGCATCCGAGTTACTGATTCAGATTTTTGGAGAGAATGGGAAACATTCCCGTTTTGCGATTGGAGTTTCTTCCTTACCCTTAGACGCAGTCGTTGAACTAGAATTACTCGTGGAAGTCAGAGACTAATGGTCAGGACTTTTTCAGATTATTTAGTTTTTTTACTCCAAAATATCCCAATTGTGATTTTAGGATGGATTCACCTAGCAAAATCGGGTTTTCTTTTCATCTATACTTTCTGGGATAAAAAAGCTCTTTTTGATAAAGTATTCTTTATCTTTTTATTTTTTCAATTTATACTTTGTAATTTTTCTTGGTTTAGCTATCAGATTACTTTTTTTGATACTCCTGAAATCGTTTCAATTTCTCCCAAATGGAATTTCTTTTTTATATTAGTTTCCTTATTAAATTTCTTTTTTTTGGGTTTCTGGAAAAGTTCTTGGATTCGAATTTGGTTTTTTTCCACGCAGATGATCATGTTGATCCTTCTTCTTTGGGGTTATTTAGAACCTACACGTTTTTTCTTTGATTTTATCAACACAAAGGAAATACAATTTCGGCCCGTTTTCTATTTTTTTGCAACAACGACTGTGTTAACCTTTATTAGTGGTTATTTTTCGTTCCAAGATGAGGACCGAAGATTCGAAATTGTCTAAAAATTATTCGATCACGATACTTTTTTTCTGATCAGATCCTATAATTAATTTTACTGTTAATTCTGTTTTGTTTCCGTCTTGGAATAGAATTTTTTTAGAAAGAGGTTTTCCTATTTCTGTATCGATGATCCGTTGTATGGGCCTTGCACCCATCTCTTTGCTATAACCTGTTTCTGCGAGATGTAATCTAGCTTCGGGGCTAAGAGTGATCTGAACACCCTTCGATTTTGCTTTTTCCTTTAATTGAAGAAACATCCGATCCACAATTTTGAGAACCACTTCTAACGGGAGTGTATTAAATTCAATGATCGATGTTAAACGGTTTCTAAATTCTGGAGTGAAGGTTCGTTCGATTGCTTTTAAACTTCGATCATCATAATCACTCTGCTCAAAACCTAGAAGCGGTTTCGAACTTTCACTAGCGCCCGTATTGGTTGTAAGAATGAGAACCACTTGGCGAAAGTCAGCCTTTTTTCCAGTGCTATCTGTTAGAGTCGCATGGTCCATTACCTGCAAAAGAATATTATAAATATCCTCGTGTGCTTTCTCAATTTCATCTAACAAAAGTACACAATGAGGTGTTTTAGTAATCGCATCTGTTAGTTGACCACCTTGGTCATAACCTACATAACCCGGTGGAGATCCAATCAGCCTAGAAACCGAGTGTTTTTCCATGTATTCACTCATATCAAATCGTAAAAATTCGATTCCCATTTTAGCTGCCAAGGTTTTTGCTACCTCGGTTTTCCCCACTCCTGTTGGACCAACAAACAAAAAAGATCCGATAGGTTTCGATTCTTCTCCAAGTCCAGATCTTGAATAGTGGATGGCATCAACGATTTGGGTGATCGCATCTGTTTGTCCGTAAACAACAGACATCATTTCTTCTGAAAGGGTCAAAAGTTTCTTTTTATCATCCGTTTTCACTGTTTTAGCAGGAATTTTAGCAATTTTTGAAATCAAAGATTCGATTTCCGACGTACTGACAATCTTTTTTGATGATTCTTTATTGTCATCGCGTAACTTTACCAAGGCGCCAGCCTCATCAATCAAATCAATGGCTTTATCAGGAAGATGTCTATCTTTGATATATTGGTTAGATAAATCAACAGCAGATTTAAGTGCTTTCGGACTATATTTTACGCCGTGAAAATCCTCGTATTTTACTTTCAATCCGTTCAAAATTTTTAACGAATCTTCTAGAGAAGGTTCTGAAACTTCTACCTTTTGAAATCTTCTGGCAAGAGCATGATCTTTCTCGAAACTCGCCTTGTATTCCTTATACGTTGTGGTTCCGATACATTTTAATTCTCCATTTGCTAACGCTGGTTTCATGAGGTTTGATGCATCTAAACTACCGCCCGAAACGGCTCCTGCACCAACGATTGTATGAATTTCATCAATAAAAACGACCTTATTTGGAAAACCGACAACCTCAGCTAAAATCGCTTTCAATCGTTCTTCAAATTCTCCTCTAAACTTTGTTCCTGCCATGACAAGACCCATATCGAGCGAATATATTTCGAAGTTTAAAAGTGATTTCGGAACTTTTTGTTCGATGATTTTTTGAGCAATGCCTTCAACGATAGATGTTTTTCCTACTCCAGCTTCACCCACAAAGATGGGATTATTTTTTCTTCGCCTACTTAAGATATGAATGGTTCGTTCCATTTCAAAATCTCTACCGATACAAGGATCTAACTTGCCTTCCCGTGCTTTTTGTGTTAAGTTGATACAAAATTTATCGAGAGCCGATTTATTGGAATCTTCCCCTGATACATCGTCTTCCGATTCCGCAAAGGATTCTTTTTCAGTCTCTGGCTTCTTTTTTAAGCCATGTGAAATAAAACGGAGGACATCTACTCTAGAAATATTCTGTTTTGCTAATATATAGCAAGCTTGGCTTTCTTCTTCCCGGAAGAGTGCGACTAATATATTTGTACCGTCAACCTCCGATTTTCCATTGTTTTCTACATGGAAAGCAGCAAACTGTATTACATACTGCACACCAACAGTATACTTCGGTTTGATTTTGATGCCGGGAATCGCGATCGTCGAAAGTTCTTCTTCAAAATAGGAGATAAGATCCGAACGAAGAACTTCCAAGTCACAACCAACATTTAGTAGGACATTTTTTACTTTTTCGTTATAACTCAAACCATATAAAAGATGTTCTAAGGTGATAAATTCATGATGGTATTTCTCTGCTTCCGCTTTCGCATTTTCTAACGACTGTTCTAAATCTTGTGATAATTTCATGTTTCTCCATCCTCTTCTTTGGCCAATTGACACTGAAGCGGGTGGCCTGCTTCTTCCGCGTATTTATGAACTTCGATAACTTTTGTCTGTGCTATGTCCAGAGAGTATACTCCACAAACGGCCGTTCCTGTTGTATGAGCAGTCCACATAATTTTTCTAGATTCTTCAATGGTTCTTCTGAATACATTTGCCAAAACCCACACAACGAATTCTTGGGGAGTATAATCGTCGTTGATAAGAATTACCTTATATCTGCTTGGTCTTTTTAGTTTTATTTTTTGTTTTTCTTTGAGGAGAATTTCTCCGTCGGAATCAATATCCTTTTTGGTATTTGCCATAATCAATTTAAACCTTTCTGAGATCCTTTAAAGGTGAATGAGCATTATAAGTGATGATATTCTGTTCTTCCATCTTGATCTCTTTTTCTAAATAATCGTAGATAACTTTGCTTCCCGATTCATGGTAAATATGATGCAAACTGTACATCGGTACTGCCTCATATCCTCTCAAAAATTTGTGTTCTCCTTGTGCGCCAGCTTCCACACGTTTCATCTTCCTTTCAATGGCAAAATCAATCAACTGATAATAACAACATTCGAAATGTAAATTTGGCACATGTTGTAAGGCACCCCAATACCTTCCAAATAAATAATCCCCTTTATAAAAATTAAAACTTCCACCGACGGGAGTCCCGTCCCCTAACGTCGCAAGGACAAGATGAATTCTATGTTTCATGGTGCTAAAAATATTTGTAAAGAATACTTCATTCAGGTAGGCCTGTCCCCATTTCCTTGAATGAGTATCCATATAAAAGTCATAAAAAATTTTGGAATGTATATCCAAAATTTGATCACCAGTTAACGTCTGTATCACGAGGCCACTTGACGCGATTTTTTTTCTTTCTTGTCGGATTGTTTTCCTACGATCTTTTACCAAGTTGGAAAGGTAGTCTTCGAATGTTTCATAACCCTTGTTGATCCAATGATATTGATGAGTGATCCGAGGAACAAATCCTACGTTTTTCCCATAATCTAATTCTATCTCTTTGCAGAACAAGATATGAGCAGACGAGACACCTTCCGATTTTCCAAGTTCTATATACGTATTCAAAAGAGTTGTCGCGATTAGATTTTTTTGCGGAGAATCCAAATTTGGAGATAATAAAATACGAGATCCTGTAACAGGCGTAAATGGGACGGCCGAAGTATATTTTGGATAATAAGGAATTCCTGCCCGGTGAAAAGCATTGGCCCATTGAAAATCAAATATGTATTCCCCATAGGAATCAATACGTTTGTAGATTGGAAACAAACCTAAAAGCTCATCATTCTCTCTGTAAGCAAGAATTTGGAACTTCCAGTCTCCTGCTTTTTGTATACATTTGGAAGATTCGAGTGTAGAAAGAAATTCCCATTCCTGGAAAACAGTATCTTCGTCCACCAACTCATTCCACTCCGAAGGCTCAAAGTCAAAGAAACTCGAATGAGCGGTGATACGATCCGAAAGGACTTTCATCTATTGTCTTAGACTCTCTAAACCTTTCTATTGTTTAATTTGTTTCCTTTGGATGTGTTCTTTTAATCTCATCAAACTATGATTTTCTGGATCAATAGCAAGAGCAGAATTTAGAATGATCAATGCGCGATCATAGTTTTTAGAGGCTAAGTATGCTTGTCCTAAATTGATTAAATTTTTTAAATGAGCAGGATCTCTAAGTCTTACCCTCTCCCCAAAGTCGATCGCAGTATTCAAATCGGCTACTTTTCTAGCACAAAACGCTGTCACATACATGATCTCGGTGTCCATCGGTTTTAGCTCTGAGTAGTCCCGAGCCATCACTTTGGCTTTTCCGTAGTCTTTGATTTTTAAAGAAAGTTGAATGAATTTCTTTTTGATTTCTGGAATATTTTTATCGAGTGAATTTGCTAATTCTAAATAAGAAATAGCCTCTTGTAAATCTGCTGACTCAGATGCCGTTTTTGCTTTAGAAAGCAAGTTTTTGATGTCCTTTAGTTTTTCGCCTTCTACTTTTACTTTTTCTCGGTCTTCGACAAACGAAACTCGAAGTAGCGATAAATCATCTGTCAGACTTCCGACCCGGTGCAATTCATCGTATATTTTTTCTAATTCACCTTGCCCGCGTTCCACGATTCTCAAAAAAAGTTTTTCATCTTCGTTGATGATTCGTTTCCCATCCTCTGTCAGCGATATAAGTAAATCATCGCGACCATCTGAACCAGCAATAACAACATCACCTTGTTCTAATTGGAAAGTACGAATATAAATCTCGCCTGCGACTCCAGAAGTTCCTAATTTGCGGAACATCAGTTCATCTTCCATAAAACTGGCAATTCCGTCACGATACAAAACGATCCAAGGATGTTCTGCGTTTATAAAATACAACAAACCAGTTTCATTGTCCACAAGGCCAAGAACAAGCGAAACCAACATACTTCCATCAAATCCCTCAAACACTTTGTGAAGCTCGATAAACGTATTTTTGATCCATCTCTCAGGATATGTTTTTCTAGCTTCGGGAGATAATTGGGTTCTTGTGATTATCGATTCAAATACAGAGCCGAGTACAAGTGCACCGCCAGCACCTTGCATCGATTTTCCCATCGCGTCGGCATTTAGGAAAACAGAATATGTTCGGTTTCCAAGAACAATTTGATTGGCAATATTTAGATCACCGCCGATTTCTTTTGAATACTGCCGAAAGGTAAACTTTTTCTTTTGTTCTAATAAAAAATCAATTTGTACTCGCTCATGCATCGTATGATTCGTGGCAAAAGGCTGAAGTAAAAGGGAAGTTAAAAAATAATCTCCATCTTGTTGGTCTTTTAATGCCTGAACTTCTTGCAAGGTATTTTCTAATTCTTTTGTTCTTTCCTGTACTTTTTGTTCTAGCTGATTTGCATATTGTTGGAGGCGTTTTCTAGCAGCCATAATAGATCGAACCATTCGGTTGAAAGACCTGGCCATAAATCCAATATCATCTTCGACATGAATTTTTAATCGATAATCCAAGTTACCTGAGTTTACCTCTGTTAGTCCATCGATGATCTCTTCGATCGGTCGAATGAGCGCGATCAAAAAGAAAAATCTAAATCCCAAAATGACGAGAATTGCTATCGCTGCCCCACCATACATCCACGGGATGGACACTTCGTGTTGATAATCCCTATAGACTTCGTATGGAAATCCCACTTCTAAAACCTTAGATGATTTAGGATCTACGATAAAATAACTGATATAAAACGAAGATTCTGGATTTGATTCTTTGAACCGAGTGACACCTCGGTAATTTCGTTCGCCTAAATGAGGCATTGGAGCGAGTATCTTATCAATTTTTTTAAATAGTACTTCGCTTGTTTCATCCGATTCTAAAATTTTTCTCGCGGTTTCATGAAAACCAACCATGGGACCATCTTTTATGGCAAACAAATTTGGCCCTTTTTGTTTTAAATCATTCAGTGATATTTCACGCCATTTATTTCTGGTATATAAAATTTTCCGTTTTAAGCCATCGATATAATCTATGATCTCGGCAGATGATTGAATTTTCTTTTCTTTGACGAACCACCTAATTTCGTTTCGATATCCTGCCTGTTCATCTGGAAGTGAGCTTAGGATGGTCTCTAAGGTGGGTTCTAAGGATTCGGTTTCCTTTATACTTTGTAATTTTGACAAAAACCAAACATTCCAAAACTCCTCAAGGTATTCATCTGGCGAGAAAGTTTCGCCTTCGACATCTTTTAGCGATTTCCCAAACGACTTTTGTAGATCATAATCAAAGTAAAAAGAAATATTGGAACCGGTATCTTTTTGGAGAACAGAACTTCTAGCTTGTTCATAATAAATTCTATCGAAACTACTCTCCGTTTGGTGAATGGAAAAATAAGCGATAAGCTGGATAACTAATAAAAAAGTCGCTAGAGTAATGCCGATGATTCGCGACAAAATATTGGTTTTATCTTTTGTATTATTGATAAACAAAACGGTTGATATAAATAGACCTACGACTAACAAAAGATCTGTGATTGTTTGATACAGACCGCGATCGAAGGCACCGTCACGAGATTGAACATTTAAGATTCCAGGAACAACAGTTATAAGAGCGAATGAAAATAGAATTCCGCCACTCGCAAGCCGAGTACTCGCGGGCATTCGATACAATTGGATACATCCTACGATGAGATAAATTCCAAAGTAAACGAGTAAAGTCGCACCATAAATTTTATAGAAAGTGGGAATCGGAAAATCCCAATAATGCCCTGAGAAATAATATACCCTACCGGCTGTTAAACTGACGAAAACAAAATATAGGGTCATCAGAATGACACCTGAATATAAAAAGACTAAAAGAATCCTTCTCGTTTTTGGAAAATAGATTTCGGGAAAAGCAAGGAAAAACCCTGATAAAAAAGCAGCGCCAAATTGTGCAGATGGCATAACTAACCAGCGAATATAAGCTGCACTCGGACCCATTAAGGAAAAACCGATGAGATAGGAAAGATGAAATGTCCCTAAAGATAAAGTGGCCAAACCTAAAAAGGTCGTGGCGGTCGACTTATCCTTAATTCGGAAGAATGATAGTGCATTGTAAAAAGAAAAAACAACGCCGACAAGTGATCCGAAGGAATAAAAATCAAAAGCAATGGGACCCCAATGAAACATATGGGCATAAATCTCGTATTTGGTTCAGGGAAGTCAACTTTGTTCTTTCTTCTTAATCAAATAATAAATAACAAAAAATATAAAAAGTGCTACAAGGAATACGCTAATGATTCGATTGTACGTCGTCAATATAACATTGATTTGATCCCAGTTCTGTCCCAATAGGTATCCAGAGGATAAAAGAAGTCCGCACCACAGAAAAATCGCTAGAGTATAATAAAATAAAAAAGCAAAGACATGCATGCGACTCATCCCTGCGATGATTGCCACAAAAAATCGAATTCCAGCTGAAAAACGTGAAAATACAATAAGAAGACCTGAATACTTTCGAAACCAACCTACTGTGACTTCGAACTTATTATCGTCATAATTTTTCTTCACAAAAATGGATTCAGAATGACGCAAAAAAAGGATGATTCGTTTTCCAGAATAAAACATCAATAAGGCACCAGCCCAGTTTCCTAAAAGGGTCGCCAGGGAAAGTTCCCATAATGAGAAATCTACATGCGGTTTGCTTGCCAAAAATCCCGAAAAAACCGTTACAGTATCTCCAGGCCAAGGGGGGAAAATATTTTCAAGAAAATTGGAAAATCCAAAAAAAAAGAGCAAATATATGCTCGGTAGTGTGATCAGGAAATCAAAGAGTGAATTCAGCTCGGTCGTAAGATCCACACCTCTGTTTTAGATCGATTCTGCAAAGTAGCAACTAAGAATTTAAAAAATGATTGGAACTTTCGATCATTTCCAATTTGCTTTCCCTATGCCTCGGATTCTTTTGCTATTTTTCTCTGTTACACTCCTATCCAACTGCCGAGCCGGCAAAGATTTCTTTAAAGAAACATATGCTTTTGACAGAATTACGATTTCCCATGAACCAGAACGCATACCTTCTGCCATACCAAGATCCTTTTTGCCAAGCTCTGTAAAATTTATCGACTCCGTGGAATTGAGATCGGGTTTCTCGAACCCGCGTGAATCCTTTCTGTATTTAGAATCAGATCTAAGCACTGAGGAAATCAAAAAAACACTCGAAACTAGAAGTAGCCTAGGAGATTGGAAGGTTTTGCAAAAAGAGGAAGATAAAAATAGAACTTCATATCTTTTTGAAGGTTTTATAAAAAAATCATTATCCATTATTGTTTATGATTTTGGCGACAAGCGCGTGTTAAAATATTATTTTAAAAAACAAACTACATATTAGAAGAAAAAAAATGCCAACTTGGTTTGAAAACAAAAATGAAGTCATTGTTTATTTAATTTTAATTTCCTTATTTATAGGAACGAGTTACATTCTCTTTTTCGTATTTAAGCCATATTTGTGGGCATTTTTTTTAGCAATCTTGTTTTATGTAACCACACGAAAATCGCATAAACAACTTCGCCATTTTCTTGGTGCCAAATTTAGTTCTTTTTCTCCTTATATCATGGTGATCGTGATATTGGCAGGAGTAGTTATACCTTCCTATTTAATCCTTTCCACGATCATTCGTGAACTACTCTATCTTGTGAGCTACATTCGAAACCAGCTAACAGAAGAATCACTAGTTTCGTTATTATTGAATTCTCCATTTATGACTGATTTTTTTTCTGAAAATGAATTTTTTTGGATCAAACTTCCAGGGTTGTATCGAGAGTATATTGGCGAACATATGGATATTTTGAACTTAGATTCTATCTATAGTTTGTTAAAGAATTCGACGGGATATTTACTTGGATCTTTTGAACTTCCAGGTGCGATTATTTTTAATACATTCTTTAGCTTCATCCTACTTTTTTTCCTTTATAAAGAAGGAAGTCGAATGGAACACGCATTATTTAATAATCTACCTTTCCCCCAAGAGATTGAAGAAAGATTAGGCAGACGAATTGAAGAAGCAGTAAGGACTGTAATGTTAGGAAATATGTTCATTTCCTTATTACAAGGTATACTGATCTATATTTTATTGCTTTTTACGTCTGTTCCGAATAAGTTTTTATTATCTAGTATAGCGACAATTTTTTCATTGATTCCTGTTATTGGTACATCTGTTATATGGCTTCCCGTTGGGATCTATCTTGGCTTAGTCCAAAATGCTTGGACTACTGGAGTTCTCTTTATGATTGGTGGTGGCTCTGCTTATCTGATTTTGGAGAATTTAGTAAAACCAAAAATATTGGATAAAAAATTAAAGACACATCCATTTTTAATTTTTCTGTCCTTGATTGGAGGCTTACAGGAGTTTGGTGTTGCTGGAATTGTCATTGGCCCCATGGCATTGACACTCGTAATCATCCTTTGGGATTTTTGGAAAATTTTCAAGGAAACGCGCTTCAAAGATTCGATAAATGTCTAATCAGCCTAATTCCTTAACCGTAAGTGACTTAAATCGACTTATTAAATTAAGTTTACAAGAAGTTGATGAACTAAAAAACATTTGGGTAAAAGGAGAGGTTTCTAATTTTTCTCAAACAGCTTCTTCTGGCCATATGTATTTTTCGCTTAAGGATAACCTAAGCGTCATTAAATGTGCCTTTTTCTCTTTCCAAAGTAAAAATTATAAAGGATCACCGATTAAAAATGGAATGGAAATTCGTGTATTTGGATCGATTTCTGTTTATGAACCAGGCGGATATTACAGTTTTTCAGTCCAAAAAGTAGAGGAAGTTGGCGAGGGAGATATCCTTCTTCAAATCGAAAAATTAAAGCAAAGTCTGGCAGCAAAAGGTATATTTGATCCGTCCCATAAAAAACCAATTCCAAAATATCCGAAACGATTAGGTATAGCCACTTCCCCAAAAGGTGCTGCCGTCGAGGACATCATTCGGATTGCAACAGATCTAAATCCCACCATACAGATATTAGTTTCTCCTTGTATCGTACAAGGAGAAGAAGCACCGAAATCAATTCGCCTTGCTATTGAAGCATTGAATGATCCCAAGTGGGACGTTGATGTCATCATCGCTGGGCGCGGAGGTGGATCCTTTGAGGATCTAATCGCCTTCAACACAGAAGAAGTAGTAATGTCGTATTACCATTCTAAGGTTCCCATCATCTCAGCTGTAGGGCATGAAATAGATCGCGTACTCACTGACCTAAGTGCAGATGCAACGGCACCCACACCGACCGCCGCCGCAAAACTGGCCATTCCAAATGTTTCCGATGTACTACTTCGAATAGAAGAGACAGAAGAACGACTTGATCGTTCCATCAAAAACCTGACCAAACTCTCTAGAGAAAAACTATTAGGACTTTCCAATCGAAATGTGTTTCAGAATCCTTTGCATTTACTTGAACCGAGAGTTATTGCCGCGGATGAAATCACGAATCGTTTGTTTTTACTTGGGCGAACTTTTTTACTGCAAAAACGAAGTGAATTCGTAAGAACTGAAATCCTTAAAGATAAAATGGAAAAACACTTACGAACAAAAAAACAGTCCTTCGAACTTTTGTATTCGCGAGTGGAACATTTTTCACCTCTCGGAACTTTATCAAGAGGATATTCTGTAACAAGAAATCGAAACAAAGAAGTCGTCTCCAATCAAAAACAAGTGAGTCTCGGGGATTCGATTGAAATCATTTTAGGGAAAGGACGTTTGTTTGCAGAGATCACACAAAAAAAAGAGGATTAACCGATGACAGACAAAAAACACATTTCATTTGAGGATGCATTGAGAGAATTAGAAGACATTGCGGAAAAACTAGAAAAGGGTCAACTCTCTCTCGAAGAATCTATCAAAGCGTATGAAAAAGGTATGGAACTAAAAAAAATATGTTCTGACCGTCTAACAGAGGCTGAATCTAAAATCGAATTTTTGGCGAAGGGTCAAAATGGAGAAATCGTTAAATCAACGGTCAAAAAGAAGAAAGACGAAAGTTCAGCATCTAAACAAGGAGATGATCTTTTTTAAAAAATGAATGCTCAAGGCATTTATATTCTATTATACCTTCTTACTACTGTTGCTATAGGCATATTTGCCGCCAAACGGGTAAAAAATGCCAAAGATTTTATTTTAGCAGGAAGGAGTTTACCACTTCCCATCTCTACTGCTGCGTTATTCGCTACCTGGTTCGGAAGTGAAACAATTCTCGGTTCTAGTGTAGAATTTGCAAAAGGCGGAACTTTAGCAGTCATACAAGATCCGTTTGGTGGCGGACTTTGCCTTTTGTTACTTGGTCTCTTTTTCGCAAAATCCCTATATAGGATGCAAATTCTAACTTTTGGAGATTTTTATCTAGAACGCTATGGCAGGCGAATGGAGTTTATCGCGGGGATCTGTTTAATTTTTTCTTATTTTGGTTGGGTGGCAGCTCAGTTTGTAGCTCTCGGAATTATGATGCAGGTTATTTTTGGGATTTCACAGTTTCACGGAATTGTAATAGGTGCTGTTCTTGTAATCTTTTATACTTTTTTAGGTGGAATGTGGTCCGTATCGATAACAGATTTTTTTCAATCTATATCAATTGTGATCGGTTTAACTTTTGTTCTCTGGGAAATGAATGGAGTCCAACCGATTGCCCAAACTCTTGCAAACGCACCCGATGGATTCTTAAATTTTTTTCCTAAACCAGATTACAACAGTTGGGTGTTGTATCTTTCGGCTTGGATGGTGGTCGGACTCGGTTCACTTCCGCAACAAGATATTTTCCAAAGAGTTATGTCAGCGAAGTCAGAAAAGGTGGCAGTGCGTGCTTCTCTTTTCGCTTCTGTAATATATGTTTCGTTTGCTTTAATACCTCTGATACTTGGCCTTCAGGCTTCTGCCTTACTTAAAGATTTTGATTTATACGGCGAACACTCCCAATTACTAATTCCTGTTATGGTATCTAAGTATGTTTCACCCACTGTCCAGGTATTATTCTTCTCAGCTTTGATTTCGGCAATACTCTCCACTGCTTCAGGAGCAATCCTCGCACCCTCTTCCATTTTATCCGAAAACATTCTAAAATATTTTTTAAAAACCAAATCAGATGCCAACTTACTTAAACTTTCCCGAATTTCGGTGATTATCATCTCCCTCATTTCATTTGCGCTTGCAGTAGGCAAACCATCGATATATGCGTTAGTTGAAGATTCTGGAGGCATTTCCCTCGTTTCGATTTTTATCCCCATGGTATTTGGTCTTTGGGTTAAAAAAACAAGTCAAACGGCAGCCTTAATTTCCTTGTTTATGGGAATTATTACTTGGGTGATGTTAGAGATTTTTCACAATGGAATGACCAGCCATTTTTATGGAACAATCGCTAGTCTCGTGGGTATGCTTTTTGGAATTTGGCTGTTTCCTAAACAGAAAGAGCCTGCTCTAATAACCAGCTAAATACATCTTTCATATTGATTCCCAAGGCCTCAGCCTGTTGTGGAATCAAACTCGTGCCAGTCATGCCAGGTAATGTATTTGTTTCCAATACATAGGGAATATTTTCTTTGATAATAAAATCAGTTCGAGAATAACCTCGACAGCCCAAAGTTTGGTGGCAAATCAAAGTATAATTTTGTAGTAGTGCCATCAAATCTTGCGAAACGGGAGCTGGTGTAATTTCTTCGCTTGCTCCTTTGGTATATTTGGCTGTAAAATCAAAAAATTCTGATTTAGGTCGGATTTCTGTGGCTACAAGAGGAAAAGCTTCCCATTTCCCGGAATTCTTTTTTTCTAATACCCCGATAGAAACCTCTGTACCTTGGATCAATTCTTGGATTAAAACTCGATCTTCCGTAACAAATATTTTTTCGATTAATTTGATAGCCTCTTCTGGCGTTTTGGCCGGGCCTGTATTTACGCTCGATCCACCTAATGTTGGCTTTATGAAAACGGGGAAATTTAACGGAAGTTTTAGGACAGATCTTTTTACATCTACATCTTTTTTATTTAATTCTAGGAATGGTGCAACCGGGATGCCAACCTTTTCGAAGAGAAGATTAGATCTCAATTTGTCCATCGCAAGGCTTGAAGCCATCACGCCCGACCCAGTATAAGGAATCCCATGAACTTCCAATAATCCCTGTACCGAGCCGTTTTCACCCTGTCCGCCATGTAGTCCGATAAAAACTGCATCTAGACCTAATGAGCCTAATATATGTAGCCCAGACTTGGGTAAAATTTGGTTTTGTTTTACAAAATTTTGGTAAAATTCATCTTCATTTTTTTCTCCAGGCTCGGGAAAGAAAGCTTCTGTCGAACTTGGGATGATCCATTCAGAATTTGATTTGATATAAATCGGCAATACTTCAAATTTACTGCGATCAATCGTTCGATAGATAAAATAGGACGAACGAATGGAGATTATATGTTCTGTAGAAACTCCTCCAAACAGCAATGCAATCTTTTTTGTGCTCATGAAATCACTTGATTCCTCATATCAAACAATGGGTATTGTAAGATAGTGTCAAATGTTTTCAAGAATCGAAGTTTATTTCTACTTTTCTTCCTTTCTGTTTTTTCATTAGAAGCGAAATTACCTACAACATTTACAGAAGACATTCCTTCTGATTATTACCAGTTTTGGTTTTTATATGAACAAGAATCAAGAGGAGCTCAATCAAACCTTTACGTTCGACCTTTTTATGGTAGTTTTAACGACAGAACGACAGCCTTTCGTTTTAAGACTATCCTCAGCCCGATTTTTTACCGAGAAGAAACAAATCACTGGTACACTTGGTCTTCTATGTTTTTTTTCAGTGGGACGGGCATAAAACACGAAGAAGGCGATGAGGAAGATGATATACTCTTCAGCCCCTTATTTTTTTGGGGTAAGGGAGATACGCCAAAAGAAAATTATCTAAGCATCTATCCATTTTACGGAAAACTGAAAAACAAACTTTCGTATCAGGAAATTCGTTACTTCGTTTTTCCACTTTTGATTTTTCCATTGTATTCGGAATGGAATTATAAAACCTACGAAGCCAAATCAATTCTTTGGCCACTTACTTTACGAGGTAAATCCGAAACCAGAGATGAACTTCGAATTTTCCCGTTTTTTTCCTGGAAGGAACATAGCGGTAAATATAGACGTTATTCGATCTTATGGCCATTTTTTCAATGGGGCGAAGACCGAATGGATAAAAAAGAACCTACCCGTTATAAGCTATTTTTCCCGTTTTATCTTTCTAAAGACACGGAAAGTGGAAGTATGAAAAGCCGAGCCTTTCTATGGTTTCCTATTCTGAATTCACTTTTTTCTTACGGCTTCGATAAAAAAACTGGCCAATCAAATTACTCGGGATTGTTTTTTATATTGCAATATACAACTTCAGCGAAAAAAGACACAGAAAAATTTGTCTTTTTTCCTTTTTACGGTTATTCCTATTTCGCGAATAAAGAGGCCGAGTTCATCACACCATTTTATATTTCCCTCTCACAAAACACAAATCACCTAAAGGCAAAGTCGATATTTATCCTTCCATTTTTTTCTATCATAAAACAAGAGTATGTTGGCACTGGAAAAAAGGATATGTATTGGAAAGTCTGGCCTCTAGTTAGATATCACAAAGATTCAGAAGGAAATTTAACATGGAATACTATTTCCCTCATACCTGTACGTTTCGAAGCTATGGAAGACATTTGGGAGCCCATTTTTTCCATCTTAGAGTATAAAAAACTGGTAAACGGTGAAAAAAGATTACATCTATTAACCAGAATTTACACACAAAGATGGACGGAAAAAGAATTTAATGTTCATATACCTTTGTTAGTTGAATACAAGAAAAACGAAGCTGGTTTTAAATATGATTTTTTATACGGTTTGATCGGTATTGACACAAGGGAAGAAAAAATGAAATTTAAAATGTTTTGGTTTTTGGAAATATGAATCAATTTTACAGAACTCGGATTTCACCTATCATTGAAGCTGTTGGATTTACTGTGCTGCTTCTGTTTCGAGCCTTTGGACAAACCCACCACGTATTTTTCAAACGTAGAGAGATCCTAGACCAGATGTTTATCGCAGGTGTCGGTTCCTTATTTGTTGTAAGTATTGTATCAATTTTTACAGGAATGATCATGGGTTTAAACACAGGTCTTGGTCTAAGGGATTTTGGAGCCGAAGGCCAAATTGGACTACTTCTTACCATCACCTTGACGAGGGAGATGTCTCCGTTTATGACATCTCTGATTCTTGCGGCTTCCGTTGGATCTGCGATGGCCGCTGAAATTGGAACCATGAAGGTCAGTGAAGAAATCGATGCGCTAGAAGTAATGTCCATCAACCCAGTGCGTTATTTGGTGATGCCACGTATTTTTGGTTTTTCGGTCATGGTCCCCATTCTCTGTGTTTATTCCTCTACCCTTGGAATTCTTGGAGGAGCCATAGTCGGTCATTTTCAACTCGGAATCGATATGATAAGTTATTTCCAAGACGTGATGTATCGTATCTCTTCGATTCCAGGATTAAAGGATTTGTATGTAGGTGTTTTTAAAGGTTATGTATTTGGCCTTATCATTGCTACTGTTTCCTGCAGCCAAGGTCTAAGGACAACAGGCGGTGCGATCGGTGTTGGCCAAACAACGAGACAAGCAGTTGTAACGTCTTTTTTGATGGTCATTTTTTTCGGTTATGTGATTACAGCTATTTTTTATAAGTGAGTGGATATGGAAACCTTTGCAATTGAAATGAAAAATGTACACAAAGCCTTTGGTGAAAGGAAGATCTTAAAAGGCATGAACATTCAAGTAAAAAAGGGGGAAACGATGGTGATTCTTGGACCATCGGGAACTGGAAAATCGGTAAGCCTAAAACATATCACCGGACTTCTCGATCCAGATGATGGAGAATGTTTTATTTTTGGCGAATCCATCAGTTATGCTGATGATAAAAAAAAGGAAAAACTCCGTTCCAGATTGGGCGTTTTGTTCCAATCCGGTGCACTCATCAACTGGTTGACTGTCTATGAAAACGTTGCCCTACCTCTTCGGGAACATAAAATCGCCGAGGGTGCAGAACTCGATCGAATTGTTATGGAGAAATTAAAATGGTTGGATCTGATTCCCGCAAAAGATACGTTACCTGGAAATATTTCTGGTGGTATGAAAAAAAGAGTGGGACTGGCACGGGCACTTACCTCTCAACCAGAAATCGTTATGTACGACGAACCGACTTCTGGGTTAGATCCGGTGATGTCCAATGTCATCAATGACCTCGTCATTCGGATGCAAAAGGAACTAGGACTGACAAGTATTGTAGTCACGCACGATATGAGCTCTGCCTACCGCATTGCCGATAGGATCAGTTTTTTATATGAAGGAAAAGTTCTCTTCTGCGGAAATTCTGAAGAATTACAAAACTCTAAAAATGCGGTCATCCAGCAGTTTATCCACGGAAGAACCGAAGGACCTATGATCCTTGACCATTCCGAATTAAAAACGGTAAAATCACATTGACTTCTTCTTTCTCATTAGCCGATAATCAGCTTAGATGAATTCTATTGGACGAACGATCATCGTTGGCTTTCTTTTTGTCTTCGCAGTACTCGGTGTTGGCTACTTTACCATCATCACAGAAGGTGGACCTTTCCAGAAAGAAGGGTTTAAACTTGCCGTCTACTTTCCTGATGCGGAGGGGATCAAAGTGGGTGGAAAGGTTACGATCCATGGCGTTCCCTTTGGATACGTTTCAAAAATTCGTTTGGTCCAAATCAATGAAGCCGGTGATATTTTGCCTGAAGGAGAACTAGGAATCGGGACAAAGGTGGAATTGACTCTTCTACTCAAAAGTCCTATCAATCTCTATGACAATTACCAGATCATCATCAAAAACGAGAGTCTTCTTTCGGGACGTGTTGTTGCCCTCGATCCAGGCTCAAAATTTACGGTAGATCCAAACTCAAAAGAGTACCTAATGGAGGGCCAAATCAACCAACAAATCCTCCTTTCCCCCAACTCAGGAAAAACCGTACCCATCCGAGGAAAGGTCACTCAAGACCCTCTGGTTTCGCTCTCCGAGTTGATTGCCGAAAATCGGGCAGACATTCGAAAATCCATCCAGAACGTTGCGGAAATCACCGGAAAAATCAACCAAGGCAAAGGAACCCTCGGGAAATTGATCAATGAAAGCGATGTCCACAAATCCGTGAACACCACTCTCGGAGATGCACAAGTCGTATTAAAAGAGATACGCGAAGGACTAGAAGATACGAGGGAACAAGCGCCTGTTACAAGTTTCATACGGTCGGCTCTCTCCGCGTTCTAACTTGTTGCACAAAAGAGACAGTGTTGTAAAAAAGAGACACTTTTTGGTTATTTTGTCTCTTGTTTCCCCTCTAGATCAATCTTGAATCTCGTTCAGAAATGGTTTTTGGTCTCTTTATGTGCAGTGCAGCGTCGTTCGAACCCTCCTATAACTTTTTTTCCAAATTACCACAAATTGGCATGGGGATTGCACTACATATTTAGCAACGGACTTAAGTTGATTGGATGAAGAAAAGATGAACGTGATACATAGAAAAACGATCAAAGAAAGCCTTACTTTGAAAGGGATTGGGCTTCATTCTGGGAAAACAGTAACATTAAAGTTACACCCAGCGGAAGCAGGCACAGGTCTTATCTTTTTCCTTTACCGGGCCGGCCAAAAGGTTCGCATTCCGATTTCTCTCGACCACGTTGTCGACACGAGCAATGCGACAACCATTGGTGACGGCGGTTCAAATCGCGTCCAAACCATTGAACATTTATTAGCAGCAGTATATACCTTAGGGATCACGGATTGTGTCTTAGAAATTGATTCCGTTGAAGTGCCGATTATGGACGGTTCTGCAGGTCCATTTTTGGATGGGATTCGCAGTGTAGGAATTCAGGAACTCAAGGAAACGATTGAACCCATTCGGATCAATTCACCCATGTGGGTCGTAGACGGCGATAAGTACTTGGTGATGTTGCCCTCTGATGAACTCAAAGTGACGTACAACATTGATTTTAACCACCCACTCCTCAAAGGTCAGTCCTACACGACAAAACTAGACGAGTCCATTTTGACGAACGACATTCTTCCTGCTAGGACTTTCGGTTTTCTAAAGGATGTGGAAGCCCTCCAAGCTAGAGGTTTGGCTCTAGGCGGATCCTTAGACAATGCCGTAGTACTAACTGATGATGGATACCTCAACGAAAGCCTTCGGTTTGAAAACGAATGTGTTCGCCACAAAATCTTAGATTTAGTCGGTGATTTAGCCGTGATGGGAAGGCCTTTTTTTGGACATTTGATTGCCTCCAAGGCTGGCCACGCTCTCGACATCTCCCTTGCAAAATGTATCATGAGTAAAGTCACCGGCGATGAACTCACTAGCTTCAAAAGCAAACGGATTCCGCTATTTTCAGGAAAAAGAGCTAATTCCTAGTTAAATTTTTTACTTTTCAATCTCGACTTCTTCGGAGACACTCCTAGCCATGGGCACCCATGGTTGAAGAGAAAGTTATCTTTAAAGGGATTTCTGCCTATCCAGGGGTAGTTTACGGGCAGGTTTATAAATGGAAACCGCCAAAACGCAAACGTGAAAACCGTACGGGCCTAACCCCCGCCGAGACAAGAATTGAACTCGAACTCTTTAAGGCCTCACTTTTAAAAACCGAATCGGAACTTGGGGAAATTATACAAGCCTGTCATCACGATCCTAACCAAAAGGAACTGATTGAAATATTAGAATCACAAATTGTATTCTTAAATGACCCTCTCTTTCGTGCAAGAGTGGTCGAAAGAATGCAATTGAGTTTTGAGAGCGTAAACTTAGCTCTTGAAACAGCCGTTAGCTCACTTTATGAAGAATTTCAAAACATTGAAGACCCATATTTTCGTGAAAGAGCTGACCATCTTCTCGATATCGGAAAACGATTAGAAAAAAATCTAAGTGATTCTGAAAACATCGATCCAAATACCAATTTGCCTGATTCCTATATCCTCGTTGCAAAAGAAATTACACCTTCGGAAATGATCACCTTAGATAAAAGAAGGATCATCGGAATTGCGACAGATTATGGTGGGAAAACCGGCCACATGGCCATCATCGCAAGGAATTTCGGAATCCCAACAATCGTCGGTTTAAAAAACATCACCTCACATGTTGATGATGATGATTATATTTTACTCGATTCAGTCAAAGGCGAAATCAATCGATATCCGAAACTTGATGAACTTAAATTATTTGGTATTCATTCAGAATTTAAAATTCCTACTTTTGGTGAAGAGACCACAAAACAATTATTAACCGTGGATGGACAACCCTTCCTATTAAAGGTAAATATAGATTCCATAGAAGAAGTGTCTCTAGCATCTGAAAAGGGAGCTGACGGAATCGGACTGGTAAGAACTGAAATTTTGTTTATCCAATATAAGGATCACAAACCAACAGAAGAAGAACAGTTTCAGATTTATAAACAAATCCTATTAAAAATGGAAAACAAACCAGTAAATTTTCGAGTTTGGGACATCGGTGCAGACAAAATGGAGAACGGATACGAGGAATCCAATCCATTTCTCGGCAACCGGGGAATTCGGTATTTGCTCAGACATCCCCATTTTTTTAAGGAACAAATTCGAGCACTTCTTCGAGCTAGTGAATACGGAACCATGTCAGTAATGATTCCTATGATCACAACCCTCGCAGAAATTTTGCAAACCAAAGAGCTATGGAACCAATGTTTGTTGGAACTAAAAACGCAAGGTATCGAAATCAACAAAAGAATCCCGATCGGAATTATGGTCGAAACACCTGCCTGTGCATTAAATCTTCCTTTTATTGGTAAACATGTTGATTTTTATAGTGTAGGAACAAATGACCTTTTGCAATATTTATTGGCCGTGGAACGTAACAACCATACGGTGAATGATTTATACAATCCTTGGCAAGTTGTGTTTTTGCTACTTTTAAAGAATATAGCAGAAGTCTCCAAATCTCAAAAAAAACCTGTGTCCATTTGTGGGGAAATCGGAAGTGACCCTATGTTCACCTCCGTTTTGATAGGGCTTGGATTTCGAGATCTTTCTTGCGCCCTTCCGCTTCTGAAACAAGTGAGAGCAAAAGTAAAAAACTGCTCCACTTGGAAATCCAAATTGCTCGCAGAACAGGTAATAGACCTAGCTGCAGAAGAAAAATATTCTGAAATTGAAAAACTAGTGAACCAAACAAACGGTTAGCGAACCACCAGCCATTTTTTAAGTTTAAACCAAAACAAAAAGAGAACGAAGGCACCTATCCAAGAAGTAAAAACAAAAAATTGGAAAAAATCTGCAAGATTCCCGATACGACTGAAATAACCGGATAAAAATCCAGCTAAATAATGTCCAAAGGCAGTAGATAAAAACCAAATTCCCATCAGTAAACTTGCATTTTTTTCAGGTGCCGTGGCACTTACAAAGGACAAACCAACAGGGGATAAAAATAACTCAGAAATTGTATTAAAGAAATATGCACCAAACAAAAACCAGATGCTCACTAGGCCTACGTTTGCTTGGTTTTTTGCTGCCAGTACCATAATTAAAAATCCAAAGCCTAACAAAATCAGACTAAATACAAATTTTAAAATAGGATCTGGATTAACCTTATACTTTGCCAACTGATTCCATAATAGGGCAAGGAACGGACTAAATAACAAAATAAATAGCGGATTGATCGATTGGAAAAGGGAGGCAGGAATCTCGACTCCGAAGAGAACTCGGTCCGTATAACGATCGGCAAATAAATTCATAGACGAACCCATTTGTTCAAACGCCATCCAGAATAAAATACTAAATAAAGAAAGACTGAGAATTAACAATACCCGATTTCGAACATTTGAGTCCGAATTTTCTGAAGCTAACGTCTCTTTTTTGACGATCGTCCAAACTTCTGAGGGTAATTTTTTACTCCCAAGATAAAAAACCAGTATGCCTATTGCCATTCCGATTCCTGCAGCTGCAAATCCGTAATGCCAATTTACTTTTTCACCTAAACTTCCACAAATGATCGGTCCGACGAGTCCACCCAAATTGATTCCCATATAAAAAATGGTAAACCCACTGTCACGTAATTCCGGCTTTGATTGATAAAGTCTACCGACGAGATTTGACATATTGGGTTTAAAAAAGCCATTCCCCAGTATTAAAAAAAACAGTCCTAGATAGAATGTTTCCAACGAAGGAAATGCAAGAGAAAGATGTCCGCATAACATTAAAAAGGAACCGATAAATATCGATCGTTTGATTCCTAGATACTTATCAGCAATAAAACCTCCTAGTATCGGGGTTAAATATACCATACTGGTGTATAAGCCATAAACCTGTCCTGCTCCTTCATCTGAAAAATGTAATTCTTTCACAAGATAGAGTACAAGCAGAGCCCGCATCCCATAATAACTTAGGCGCTCCCACATCTCTGTGAAAAATAAAGTTGGCAGTCCTGATGGATGTTTCATGGAGATTTGGTTCTGCTTTTCCATTCTGTTTCCGATTTTCCAGATTTCACATTTGAATACCTTGCGGCCGTAAAAAGATAATCCGACAAACGATTCAAATAGATTCGAAGATTGGGAGACACGTCACCACCAGCTTCTACATAGGATAACATCTCTCGTTCGAGTCTTCTGCAAACCGTCCTAGCCACGTGTAATCCTGAGGCAAAGGAGGTTCCTCCCGGTAAAATAAAGTTTTTAAGCATGGGTAAAGATTCTGTAAGGCGGTCCATTTCCTTTTCAATCCTCTCTATGTCGTTTTCCTTCAAAATGGTTTTACCTTGGTCTTTAGGAACATAACCAGCCAATTCAGAACCGATCTCAAAGAGGATATTTTGCACTTCGGCAAGAAAACTTACGAAACCAGGGTCCTCGTCCTTAGCAAAAGAAAGAGCAAAACCTATCACTGAGTTCAATTCGTCGCAGGTTCCATATAGTTCAACTCTTCCATCGGTTTTTGAAACCAACTTTCCTGAGGCGAGGTAGGTCTGGCCTGCATCCCCAGATTTTGTATAGATTTTCAAAATTATACCTTCCTATCACAAATTTTCTTTACAGGTGTAGATTCCCAATGGTAGATTATAAGGGAAAGGCAAAATTCAAATGGGATACTAGGAAAGGCAACTCCTACCCCATCCTAATCTGTTCTTCAGAGTTTAGAATTGGATTTCTGTTATTCTCCGTCTGTAAGGAAACAAACGGGTCATGTACACACAGGAGGGTGTGACTATGATTATCAATCACAACGTGAGTGCTCTCATCGCAAAACGAGCACTTCAGAACACAAGCAGGGACATGGACAAATCCATGGAGCGTCTATCAACGGGTATGCGATTAAATCGACCTGGTGACGATGCTCCTGGTTTTGCAGTCTCCGAAAAACTAAGAAGCCAAATCAGAGGACTCGGGCAAGCAGAAAGAAATGCGCAAGATGGATTGTCGTTTCTCCAAGTTACCGAAGGATCTCTCGACCAAGTAAACTCCATTTTACAGAGATTACGTGAGCTATCAGTTCAATCATCAAACGGTATTTATTCAAATGAAGACCGTAACTTGGTTCAACTCGAAGTTTCGCAACTTGTAGAAGAGGTAGAAAGAATAGGAAAAACGGCAGAATTTAACAAAGTTCGTCCATTGGATGGCAGGTTTTCTCGTGCGTCCAAAAATCCTATGTCCTTCCAAGTTGGAGGAAATGCTGGTGAACGTATTGATGTTTACATAAATACGATGACTGGTTCTTCGCTAAAGATAAGTGGAGGCAACAATCGTTTGACATTGTCTACACCTGATAAGGCGAATGGTTCGTTACAAGTTCTTGACGATGCGATTACAAAGGTTAATCGATTGCGTTCGGATCTTGGTGCTTATTACAACCGTTTGGATTTAACCCTAAAGTCACTTAGCAACAACTATGTGAATTTAGTTTCTTCCGAATCTCAGGTGCGTGATGCAGATATGGCCATGGAGATGGTAGAGTATTCCAGAAATCAAATACTCACTAAATCAGGTGTCGCCATGCTTGCACAAGCAAATGTTCGACCAGAATCTGTCGTAAAATTACTCACTGACAGATACTAAACAAAGACAGGGGGTCTTAGCATCCCCTGTTTTTTTTGAATTCCTCCTTGCCTCGAAATCAATTCCTTAACAAACTGCAAAAAACCTTAGGAGTTTAATTCGTGAAACAAATAACAGCTTTTTTAGCTACCCTCTCCCTCTTTTCATCCTTAGCTTGCGGCCTTTCTGATAATACAAAAAGGATGATCGCCAGTATTTCTGTTGGCTGCGCGGTCGGTTTAGCCGTCGGTGCTGTGTATGATGAAACACAAAGAAAAAAAGATTCGAAAAACAAAAGCAATGATTATCTAAGACAAGTAAAAGAATCAATTACTCGTGAAAAAAAGAAGCCACAAAACAAAGGTAAGATTGTTGGATTAGGTGCTGGATGTTTGGCAGGTGTCGGTGCTGGTTTTTATTTAAACACTATGTATGACAACATGAATGAACAACTATCAAAAGAAGGCATTGCACTTGAAAAACGAGCTGGTTCCAATGGAGAAACAGAAGCTCTTCTTGTAAAAATGGATGGTGGTATTTCCTTCGAAGATGGAAAAGCTGACCTCAAAGGCAAAGGAAAAGAAAACATCGACAAGTTAGCAGAAGCCCTTACTGCATACCCTGAGACAAAAATCAATATTTCTGGACATGCGAACAAAACTGGTTCTGAAGATGTGAATATGAGATTGTCTCAAAACCGAGCAGAAACTGCAAAAACTGAAATCATTGGATCTGGCATAGAAACAAATCGTATTTCAGGTGTAAAAGGATTTGGTTCTACAAAACCAGCAGTAGTGAATGGAAAAGAATTGAAACCAGAAGATGGTGCAAACCGTCGAGTTGAAGTAGAAATCCTTCCTGCAGGATAATCACTCCAAAGAATAAGGCCAGGACTTTCTTCGTTCTGGCCTGTCTAACCTACATTCCGAGTCCTGGAAAACCGCCCATGGCTTGCATCTGTTTGGCTGCACCAGCCTGCGCTTCCGTCAGTGCCTTGGAATAAGCTTCCTGTATTGATTTTTCTAGAAGATTTTTATCTTTTTTTTCCAAAAGTTCATCTTCAATTTGGATCGATTTCATTGTAAACTTTCCATCTAAAGTTACAGATAAGAGTTTATTTTTTGAGATTCCGACAAAATTAAGATTCGCAAGCTCTTTCTCCATCGTTTTTACTTGCGAGCGCATCTTTTTCATCTGCTTCAACATTTCAAATTTATTCCCACCGGCTCCACCGAACATAATTACCTCTGATTCACGGATATAACTTTCACCTTTAAGGAGTGTCCCTATAAGGCAATTGAAAAATGATATTGGTCAATTGCCACTTGGTATTTGCCGATATTTACTACATGATCCATCCTGACGCACCCTGGAAAAGAATTTGGGACTTACTCATATTCTGTGCGATCACTTACTTTGCAGTCGAGGTGCCCCTTCGGATCGTTCTGGCATATAAAATTGATGCTCAGGTCGCTGTTTACGAACGACTCATTCAATTTTTGTTTATGGTCGATGTGGTTCTAAATTTTAAGACAGGTTTCTTTCATGAGCGAGTGCTTGTCACTGATCCTAAAAAAATAAGAAGACGTTATCTGGCCACCTGGTTTGCCATTGATTTTTTATCTGCTTTTCCGTTCGATCTTTTCGGTGGTTTTTTTTATCAGTATTTTGGATTAACAGATACTCTTCGTATCCTAAGGCTACTCAGAGCCATTAAAGTATTTGAATTGTTTCGATCTCTTAGATTACTTGCGATGGGTGGCAATGAAGAATACCAATACAAGGCCTTAGAAGTCATAAATCCGGTAACATTTCGCCTAACATTCTTTATCTATTGGACTAGTTTATTTGCCCACTGGGTTGCGTGTGGATGGATCAGATTAAATCCAACATTTTTAGCAGATAAAGATTCAATCACAAGATATATTCGATCTCTCTATTGGTCGGTTACGACTTTAACAACAATTGGATACGGAGATATTGTACCAACTACAAATATCCAAACCGTTTATACGATGGGAGTCATGATTGTTGGTGTCGGGATTTATGGTTATGTGATTGGTAATATCGCGAGTATACTTTCAAACGTTGACATTGCTAGGATTAAATTTCAAGAAAAATTAGATACGATCAATTCCTTTCTCAAATACAAACGGATTCCTAACCACCTATCTAATCGAATACGAGCCTATTATATTAATCTTTGGGAATATCGTCACGGTATTGATGAAAAAGATATATGGCAAGAATTGCCCTCTGCCATTAAAATTGATGTCTCACTTTTTTTGCATGAAAAGCTTATATCCATCGTTCCATTTTTTCGAGAGGCAACCGAAGAATTAAAACGAGAAGTTGTGCAGGAATTAAAACCGATGGCCTTTATGAAGGGAGATTTGATTTTTAGAGAGGGTGATGTCCCACATAACATGTATTTTATTGCAAAGGGTTCTGTCGATATCATCAGCGAAGTTACAGGTAAAACCATTACAACATTGGGAGAAGGAAGTTTTTTTGGAGAGATGGCCCTTGTCGATGATAGCCTTCGTACAGCCTCCGCGAGAGCTGCAAGTTTCTGTGACCTCTACACACTTGGCAAGGATGCTTTCGAAAAAGTTTTAGAACACCACCCTAGTTTTGCCAGGTCGGTAAAAGAAATGTCTCGATTGCGAAAGAAAGAAAGAAAAATCAAAATGCAGACGGTAAAACCTAAAAAATAGAGTCTTTTCTCTAAAGAAAGGGAAATCGATTCTCAGGATCGACAATACGTATCACTTCATCTGCTAGTTGGTCAAAGGCATGCCAAGTATTTGTCCCTTTTTTTAGGAATTCATGTTTTTCGGTTTTATTTTTAATGGATTCAGACTTGGGAATTTCATTTAAAGTGGGAATTTCTTCAATCGCCTTTAGCCTATCCAATATCTCCCGGTGTTTCTTTGAAATACCGAAGAGACAAGGAAGAAAACACGTATGTTTTTTTGCCGTAAATAAATTCTCCGTTGCAGAGATCTCATCTAACAATAAATTAACGGCACGAATAGCCCATTTACTCGGTGTTACAGGTATTAATACTAAATTTGCATTTGACAATGCGGTTGTTAACTCGTATTTGGCGGATCCTGGTGTGTCGATCACTACGTAATCATATTCCTTCTGGACTGAATTTAAACTTAGCTTCAGGGTTTCTGACAAAAAAATAGGATCTTGCACGATGCGAACGAGTTTCGCTAGACTAAGGGTTGCAGGGATTACATCGATCGGATTCTTTTTGAAAATAACCTCTCCGATTTGAGACCGGCCCAAAAGTAAAGTCATGATGTTATGAATTTCTAGTTTTTCTAAGGATTCGTCTGGCAGAAAAAAATCGGTCAAATCCGCCTGCATATCCATATCAATGACAAGCGTTTTCCCACGCCGAGAAAGTGCCTCTGCCAAATGGATGGCCGTAGTAGATTTAGCACTCCCACCCTTTATATTGGATACCGCGACCACTTTCATTACGACTTAGTTTACAAGGTTTAGGAGAATTACCAAGGAATTTTTTTTTGAATTTTCCTTGGTCATACTTCACTTCTATGAAATCCTTGTCATACATTATGGCATTTGCGTTGAAATTTAGAGTTTGGGATAAATCTGCGAAAGAGTTTACGACAAAAGGATTTTCTATGAGTCCGGATGGAAAATTACTAAAACTTGGGCAACCAATTCAAAACGAAGACAACTATCTTGTTCATGCCTTTACTGGTATGAAAGACAAGTATGACAAAGATATTTATGAAGAAGACGTTATCGAACATACGATCGCAAAAGGTGGGAATCTAAACCAAGAAATTGGCGCTGTTTACTATAACAATGAACATGCAACTTTTTATATCGAAAATGGTCCACCTCTTTCGCAGCTATTTTCGATTCGCAAAGTAGGAAACCCTTATCAAAATCCGATTCTCTTTGATCTTTATAAAAAGAAGTAAATTCGCATTTTGTATTTTTTCTTTTTTATTGGCTCCATCTCTTTTTGGACTCAGTTTAGAAGAAGTTTGGAACCTACTCCAAAAGTCTAAAGAATTATACCAGCTTCAAGATAAAAGCCCCGTTATTTCAAGATTTGGTTTCGGCTTTGAAGGTCCACAATCCATTACTAAAGAGGCGGTTGGCCATGAAGTTTTCCAATTTTGTTTTAAATATTTGGAAAAAAATTTTCCAACTTATAAACCGCTTCGGCAGAGAAATTACATCCGACAGATGCTTGTTGATGTTTATGGCGAACAAATATTTCAGAACCTTCTTGGTAAGTCAACGATCTCCTGTTATTCGAGTCGTAACGATGAAGGTTCACAGATAAGAATTGATTTTTATTCTGATCGAAGTGTGTTCAAACCATTCCGTTGGGATTATTTTAATAAAGACGGTATTCTTTATCTTACGGAAGAAGATGAACAAAGAATTGGTCGGATTGAATCTACTACTCTTTATGCGTCAAACAATTGCAAAAAAGAAATAAAAAAAGATAAAAACGGATACGGCGGTACCGATGAATGGTGGACCTTTGAAAAATGCAATTTAGTAAAAATTGAATATGATGAAAATGAAAATGGATACAAAGAGAGAACCTGCTCGTATGAAAATGGGAAACTCTTAAGTTGCCAAGGTGTTGGAGAGCTTGAAGAAAAAAGCGCAAGACTTGCCCTTGCCATGAATGATACTGAATCAGCATTGATTCACTTTCAAAAAGCAAATGATGAGATCAAAAAGGAGTTCAACACTCCATCTTTCAAATCCTGTGTTTTATTAAAGGAAATCATCGGAATTGAATTTCAAAAAAAAGACTTCATAGCTTTTGGAAAACATTTGGATGAATTTTTTCAAATCCCCCAATGCGAAAAATCTTCGTTAGAGATTCTTATTTATAAAGCTTATTATCTATTATACCTAAGTAAAAATTTTAAGGAAGCGAAATTAACTTATAGAAAGGCATCGGAAGAATATTTCAAAATCAACGGTGAAGAAAATCCAGAATTGATTTTAAATTTATCGTTTGCTGAATACTCAGATAATGATCCACTTTCTTGTTTAGCCAGCTTAGAACGTTTGAGAGAAAGGAGAATGTTGCACTTTGCTCGTTTTTATTTTTTTTATTACCGAGCTTCTTGCAATCAGATGTTGTCAAAATACGAAGAAGCCATTGAGGACTTCCGCAAAGCCTTAAAAAAATCTGAAAATGAGGATTATCATCCTCTCATTCATTTTAAGATAGCCAATTCTTATTATGCCTTGGACAAAAAAACAGAAGGAACACCGTTTCTCGTATTAGCGCTGAACAAAAATATAAACCTCCTTTCTCTGATCCAAAATGATCCTCTCTATGCAGAATTTTTTCAAACGTCGGATGGAAAACAGCTCATCTCAAAATATTACTTGAATCAAAAACAAAAGTAAGAAACCCTCAGAACCATTAGGGAGAAAAGCCTGGAATGAAAAATTTTACCACACTGAACGATGTATTTTATTATGCAAAAAACCAATATGCTACGAGAGATTTATTTTTTTCAAAGGATTCAAACAAACAGTTTATTGGAACATCGTTTGGCAACGTTTTTAGAAATGCAGAAAATGTAGGGTTAGCCTTATTACAGTTTGGTTTAAAACCAGGGGATCGAGTTGGTCTAATGGCAGATAACAGAACTGAGTGGGCGATCGCCGATATGGCGGTGCTCCTCAATGGTGCTGTAGATGTTCCGAGAGGTTCCGATTCTACTCCACAAGAAATCCAATATATTTTAGAACATTCAGAAAGTAAGTATTGTTTTGTGGAGCATGAAAAACTCTACGATTCACTAAAACCCATTTTACCACAAACTAAAGTAGAAAAAGTATTTATATTAGATCCGGCCTTTAAAACAAAATCAGATACCGTCTATCCTTTGCAAGATCTCATCAAAATGGGCGAGGATTATAGAAAAAACCTCCCTTCACTCGAACTTCGAGCTAAACAAGTAAAACCAGACGATCTTTTTACAATCATCTACACGTCAGGTACAACGGGCATGCCAAAGGGTGTTATGTTGACACATCAAAATATGGTATATAACATTCTAAAAGTTCCGCCAAAGGTTGGACTTGTTCCGGGCGATAGAGCACTTTCGATACTCCCAGTTTGGCATATTTTTGAAAGAGCTATCGACTATTCTTTGTTATCGGAAGGTGCAAGTATTGCATATACCAATATTCGAGACTTACGTGATGATTTTGGTAAAATAAAACCGACCTTTATGGCTTCAGCTCCCCGGTTATGGGAAAATTTATATTTAGGCATCAAACAAAAGTTAGAAAAGGCTCCTGAAACACGAAGGAAACTATTTGAATTTGCCTATGACGTCTGTAAACGTTGGAAAGATGGAACTGATTATCTAGCGGGAAACAAATTAATGGCTGTTGAAGAAAATCCTTTCGAAAGAGCTAAAAATACAGCAGTCGCGCTTGCCAATTCTATCAATTTATTTTTACCCGCAAAAATTCTGGATGGAGTTGTTTTCTCTAAAATTAGAGATGTATTAGGTGGCGCCTTACATGGGACTATATCTGGGGGCGGTGCACTCCCTTCTCACGTGGATGAATTTTTCAATGTCATTGGAATCCCAGTATATGAAGGGTATGGTATGACAGAATGCTCCCCTATCATCTCAGTTCGTTCCGTCGGAAAAGTTATCCAAGGTTCTGTCGGATTTTGGCCAGATGGAACATCCGTTAAAGTGTTAAACGATTTAGGGGAACCTGTAGCAAAAGGAAAAATGGGAGTCATTCATATAAAAGGACCTCAAGTCATGAAAGGTTATTACAAAAACGAAGAAGCCACTGCTAAAACTTTAAAAGATGGTTGGATGAACACGGGAGATTTAGGATTTATTTCCTTTAATGATACATTATCTGTCAGAGGTCGAGTAAAAGACACAATCGTTCTCTTAGGCGGCGAAAATGTTGAGCCAGTACCTATTGAAAACTTGTTATTAGAAAATGCGCTTATCAACCAAGTGATTGTAGTTGGACAGGATCAGAAATCTTTAACGGCTCTTATTTGGCCAGATAAAGATAGAATGAGAGATGCAGGCTTGAATTTCAAAGATTCAGAAGATTTAAACCAAAACAAAGATGTTCGAAGTTTTTACCAAAACATCATCAAACAACAAGTTTCTTCCGAAAATGGATTTAAATCCTTCGAAAAGCTCACGGACTTCCGTTTTTTACCAAAGGCTATGGAAGTTGGCGACGAAATCACGAATCTTTTCAAAATGAAGCGAAACGTGATCCATGACAAATACAAAGATTTGATCGGATCTATGTATAAATAATCCTTATAAACCTTTCTGGATTTTAGATAAAACTTCTTCTAATTCGCTAGAAAGGTTATCAAGTTGTAACAGCCGTTTTATTTCATTTTTGGCGATCTGCTTTGATTTTGGTTTTTGCCATTGGACGGATTGATATAGTTTTCCGAGATTGGCGGCAATCTGAGGGTTAATGGCATTGAGTTTTTCCAAGGCTTTTCCTAAGAATAAATAACCACTGCCATCCGAAAGGTGAAAGGATCTTGGGTTTCTAACGAAGGTTCCGATCAGAGCTCGCACTCGATTTGGATTCTCCCAATGAAACTCAGGAATCTTTAATAAGGCTTCCGCGGACGAGAGAGCCGAGGTTCCAAAAGCGACTTGGGCAGAAAACCAATAGTCTAAAACTAGTGGTTCTGCTTTCCATTTGATATAAAAATCATCAATACTTTTTTCCTTTGCGATATGGCCAACCTCACATAAGAATTTAAGTACAGTAATTTCCTCGCTCATATGTTTTGCTTCTCTTTGTTGCTGAAGCGCGATATCCGCATATGATTCAAGATGTGACGGATCATGTAACAAAAAATAGAGGGATAAGTTTTTCAATCGCCGTTTGCCGATCTCGGAACGTGTTTGGACGGGCATGGTATCAACGTGACTTTTATACATTTCAACAAAACTTTTTTGAAATCGACTGCTTATTTTTTGGATCAACTCTGTGCGAAGCATATCCAAAATTTCAAAATCATAGACAGAAAGTTCTGAGGACATTTGGGTCAAACTAGGAATACTTAAAAGATAACTTAAAAAATCCTTCGGTATATTTTCACTTTGGTCTAAAATTTCCTCATAGACGATAAAAATTTCCTCACATTTGATTTCATTTTTGTTCTGAAGTGCATCGCGAAATATTTGAAATATGACTTCTTGGAGTGCAAAAAACCGAGCTACTCCGTTGTGTTCGTATTTAGCCAAAAAGGCTAGTTCATCAGCTTTCCGTTCGAAGTGTATTTTGATAGGTGCTGAAAATCCTCTTTGAAAGGAAAGAATGGGTTTACTAGAAATTCCGTCCCAATTCATTTTGAAGTTTTTACCTTCAATATTAAGAGTCTCCTCCGCTAAAACATTACCCTCTTCATTAAAAAGAGCGATCGACATCGGAAAACACAAAACTAAAGAATCTTTGTCAAGATCAGAAAATTCCAGAGAATATGTTTGTTTCTCAGCATTCCAGTTTTCCGTTAAACGATATTGAGGCGTACCTTTCCTATGGTACCAGTTTCTAAAAACTTGTAAATCGGTTCCAGAGACGAATTCCATTGCTGCGATAAACTCTTCATATGTGACTCCAGTTCCGTCATACTTATTTAGGTAATAACGCAATCCGTCTTTGAATTTATCCCGTCCAAGGAGAAGACTCAGCATGCGGATGACTTCAGCTCCCTTCTCATAAACAGTCACAGTATAAAAATTATTCATCTCCACATATGATTTTGGTAAAATTGGATGGGACATGGGACCAGCATCTTCTTGGAACTGATGCTCCAATAAAAACAAGACGTCTTTTATCCGTTTTACGCTCAAATCTGTATTGTCTTCTGTGAACCATTGGTCTCGAAATACTGTGAGTCCCTCTTTTAAAGTTAGATTAAACCAATTTCGCAGCGTTACACGATTCCCAGTCCAATTATGAAAATACTCATGTGCCACTACCCCAAGAATCGATTCAAATGTTTCGTCTGTTGCTGATCTTTTGTCAGCTAATACGAGTTTAGAATTAAAGAGATTTAAACCCTTATTCTCCATAGCTCCCATATTAAAATCGTCAACTGCAACAATCATATAAAGGTCGAGGTCATATTCGAGACCAAAGGTCTCTTCATCCCATCGCATAGCCTCTTTTAAGGACATCATGGCAAAATCAGTTTTTTCCTTATTTCTTTCGTCAACGTAGATTCGTAAGTCTACCTTTCTGCCACTAGAAGTGATAAAAAAATCTTGAACATGAGTTAATCGACCAGCCACAACCGCAAATAAATAACTTGGTTTCGGAAAAGGATCATACCATACTGATTCTAATTTGCCTTCCCCTAGTTCTTTTGTCGAAATATGGTTTCCATTGGACAAAAGAACTGGAAATCTTTCCTTATCTCCGCAGAGCGTTACTCGGTATTTCGATAAGTTATCTGGCCTGTCGATGGAATACGTGATTTTTCGAAATCCCTCTGGTTCATTCTGTGTACACAACATGGAACCAGAAAGATAGAGTCCCTCCAAGGCTGTATTATTTTTAGGTGAAATACTATTTTCTATCCACAAGGAAAATTCGGCAGAGGGTGGATGGAAAAGCTCCAAACCATCTGCATGAATCCTGAATGTATTGGGTTCACAGAGTAACCCGTTGACTCGAACAGAAATCAGATGGAGTGATATGCCATTTAAAAAAAGAGACGGATAGGTTTGACTAGCCTGAACACCGTTTAACTGAACGAGATACTCAGTTCTAACAAGCGTTCTTTCTAAATCTAATTCGAATCGAATATTTATTTCAGGCGTTGTCCAAACAGGAGGAGCATAATCCTCAATTCTATGGGTTTTTGAATCGATAGAGGCGGATTCCATCCTACCTCTATCTAGAAAGTCACGATTTTCAGAAAGGAGAATTTTAGGACTGTCTTTCTTTTCTTTTGTCCTCTGCAAAGGTAACTTTTAAATTTCTACCATCGACCTCTTGTCCATTCATTTGGGTGACTGCTTCGGACGCTGCCTCGTCAGTCGCATAAGTGATAAAGGCAAAACCTCTAAAATTTCCAGTTTCACGGTCATAAATCATCTTAAGATCCTGAATGGCACCATAAACAGAGAAAATCTGTCTTATATTTTCTTCTTTTAGAGTAAATTTCAAGTTACCTACATATATTTTCTTAGAAATCATCCGAGCCTCGTAAATTAAATTCCATTTCCTTTAGAGAATGGAACGGCTAGATTGAAACCCATCTTCAAAAAATGTCAATCGCAAATATTTCTTGCAAATTGCCAAAAAATCATATATTCCTAAAAAATTAACCTTTGGATTACGTTTTGAAAAAACAACGTTATATTCTGTGCATTGATGATGAAACCTTTATCCTCTGGAATCTAAAGGAACAACTAAAAAAAAAGTTTAGCCCGGACTTTCTCATCGAAACAGCAGAAAGCGCCCAACATGCAGAAGATCTAATATCCGAAATTGATGGTTCTCGTGGTGAACTTGTAGTTGTGATATGCGACCAAGTGATGCCGGGCAAAAAAGGAGATCAGTTCCTAACCGAACTGCATAAAACAAAACCTAACACTAAAAAAATTATGTTAACTGGCCAAGCATCGGTTGAATCCATCGCACGGGCTGTGAATCAGGCTGACCTTTTCCGTTTTCTATCTAAACCTTGGGAAGCAGGTGATCTCGAAACGGCCATCAAACAGGCGATAGAAGCATACGAAGTAGAAAAAACTCAGTTAAAACATTGAACCAATTAAATCAAAACTCAAAACAAGGGAATAAAACTATATGCAAGAAAATCTTGAATTTTTAGACCATCGCCAGAAAGGCCATAAAATATTAAAAATAATTCTCTTTCTTTTTTCTTTGGTATCGGCACTTATCTTTATTCCTGTTATCTATATGATTCTTCTAGAGTCAAATACTGACTCTATGTTGATCCTATTTTTCATCATTCCGAGTTTCCTATTTTTTTTTATCCTTCCGATAGTGCTTTTTAAATTTGTAACCAGGAAAGCTAAAAAAACCATTTTCCTTCCCCAAGATCAAAAAATCCAATTCTTCGAAGGAAAAAATCTTCTTTCAGAAATTGAATTCGGGAAAATCTCATCTCTCAAACAATCAAAATATACTTACACGGTAAAAACAAAAAACGGAACATCGACTGTTACCGTTTATACTGCCGTCTCACCGGAGTTACCCGAAAAAATATTAGCAGAGTCAACTAATTTTATCCAAACAAGAATGTTTGCAGAAAAAATTGCAAAACTTTTAAAGATTTCTCTAACGAATGAAGAAGGCCTAAAAAGAGAATACCATGAACTTGATATTCCCTTTCATAAGAGAAATCATCCTGAAATCGACTTGTTTACTCCACCTAAGTTTTCTGCGGAATCTAATTTGCAATGGTTGGACACGGGAACGGAGTTTAGGATTATTTCAACATACAATCCCCTCGTTTTCAGAATCGTAGGTATTTGTTTAAGTGTAGCTTTATTTTTATTCACTCAACTTGCATTAGGTGATTTTTTAGATCTAAGTATTTTTTCTTGGGAGTCGTTCCCGCCAACAATTCCAGAAATTATTTTTTCGCTAATAAGCCTCGTCATAGCTCTTGTACCTGCAGGTTACGCATACTATAATGGTTACAGAAAAAAAACCATTGTAATCAAAAAAGAAGGCATTTATAAAGATAAAAGTTCGATCCTTTTTGCAAAATTGGAAGAAATCATACAGGATGAAAATCATCTTTCCCTTATCGGTGATGATGTATCTATGCGCATTCCACTCTTTCTTTTTTGCCGTAACGAAGACTATAATTCAATTCGCCAAGCACTAGTTTACGGAATATTGAACCAAACAAATGCAACATCAAGTGCATCCTTTGAATCTTTTAGGACTGAATTCTGATACTTATATTCAGATTATTTTAGTGAAAAGTTCGATATCTCCATTTGGCAGAGTTATTTTCTTCGTAAGATCGTAAGACTTGGGCATTTTTCCACCAAATGTATGATATGTGATCACCTTTGTATTTTTTGGCATTTCCGAAAGCCGATTTTTGACATATACCAAATCAAATGTAAATTTTTTAAGTCCTTTTTCATGCTCTGAATCTATCGAATTTTTATTGGTAATACTTTCATAAAATGGATTATAAAAGTAGAAAACATTAAATGGTAGCCAACTGATTTCAGTCATTTCCCCTACTTGGAATTTAACGTTTGATAAAGAAAAATCATTGGCAATCCGATTCGCGATCATACAAAGATTTTTTCTTTTTTCGATTCCGAAGTAATTTGCCTTACTCAGCAAAGCCATAAGAATACAGAATTTTCCAACACCTGATCCAATATCCAGCACACGATCGTTTTCTGTTATAAAACCTTCAGCATAAATTTTATAAATCACCTCGGAAGGAGTCCATTGGATTCTGGATAGGTTTTGAATGGTTTCGGGATACAGAGAATCAAATTCGTTATCAAATATTTGTATTTTGTTTTTGATTTTATATTTTAGTAAATGAATTTGATTCGAATGGAGTGATAATTTTTTTGAATTTGTAGTCCACATAGTTTATCTTTGAGGTTAGATATCTAAATGCAATTGATAGTCTAGAATTTGATCCATTTGTGTGATACAATACGTCGCATGTTCTTTATATATAAATTGTCCTGATGGATCAATATAAACTGTTTCCGTTCCAGCTGCTTTTCCTACCTCTAAGTCATAGATATAATCACCAATCATAAGCATCTCACTCGGTTGACAGTTCCAAATCTTTTGTAACTCGAATAAACCTTCCGGATGTGGTTTTGGCTGCACCCGGTCCCGAGTAAAAATGAGAGTCTTGTCAAAATAATGAAGAAGCCCTGCTGTTTTTAATGTGCCAAATGTGTTTTGATCATTGTTCCTAGTAAGTATCCCAACTTGGATTTGATTTTGTTTTAATACTTCCAAAATACGTAAAACTCCTGGCGAAGGTGTAGCATTCTCCGCAATCTCTTTTTCGATTTGATTTAATTTCTCTCGTTTTTGAAGTTGAGATTTTTCATCCAACTGGGATAGCCCAGTCAAAATATCTAAATCCAGGGGAAGACCTAATTCTCGTTTAATGGCTGGAAAATCGTGTAAAGCATTTGTCAATGTTCCGTCCATATCAAAAACCCAAAACTTCTTTCTCTTTTTCATAACTTACTATCTATTTCCAGATTAATCTGCTAACATATTCTATTATAAACTGAATTTTAGTTGAATCCTCGAACAATTCAGTCCATTTTATTCACTTGTATGGACAATAAAATTCAATATTTAAACCAAATCATCGAAATCATTGATACAAAAGTTTCTACTTTCAAAAAGAACAAATCTAAGATGCATACCACTGCTTATACGGCAGAAAAACAGGTTTTGACGAGAATGATCGAAGATGCCATTAAACTGGCAGAAGAGATTAAACCCGTTCCCTATTCCCTAATCAATGATTTAAAATCACTCATCAAACAATTATAATTTTAGATTTTCTGAAACCACTTTTTGATCATCGAATATAATTCATCCATAAGCAGTGGTTTGTTCATGAAATCATTCATTCCAGAATCTAGACATGCCTTTTTTTCTTCGTTTAAAACGTTCGCTGTTAGTGCTATGATGATAGGCTGAGATTCGCCTTTTCTATTGCGAATTCTTTTTGTTGTCTCGATTCCATCCAAATCGGGCATCTGAAGATCCATAAAAATAAGATCAAATCGTTTTTCCCTTACCTTTTCCAGTGCATCTATTCCACCGGATACCAATTCTGGCTCGTAACCGAATCTCTTTAAAAATTTTGCCATCACCTTCCGATTGATGGCATCGTCTTCTACTACCAAAATTTCCAACGGATATTGATCTGCTAAAACTTTTTGATCATTTGATTCGGAAATAATTGGATGCTCCCTTTTTTGTCCCTCATCCACAGGATGAAACTGGACAGTAAAGATAAACTTAGAGCCAATCCCAGGTAAACTTTTAACGGAAATAGTTCCCTGCATCTGCTCCACTAATTTTTTAGTGATGTTAAGCCCTAAGCCTGTTCCTGGAAATGATTCTGTTAGGTGGTTTCGAATTTGCACAAAAGGCTGAAAGAGATGCTCCAGCCTTTCAACAGGGATTCCAATCCCAGTGTCTTCAATTTCAATATGCAACAAATTCGCAAACTTGGAGACAGAAATTTTGATGAAACCTTTTTCTGTGAATTTAATCGCATTTCCGATCAAATTGGTTAGAATTTGGTTTAGTCTGCGCCGATCAATCATGATATGCTCTGGCATCGAGTTCTCGATTTCATAGAAAATCTCAATTTTCTTTTGATCGGCCCTACTCCGAAGCACTTCAATAGAATTTTTAATAAATTCTCTAACCTGAACTTTTTCATCGTGAAGTTCAAAAAAACCAGACTCTAGTTTCGAAAGATCTAAGATATCATTGATCAAATGCAAAAGGTTTTCTCCACTAAATTGGATCAAACTTAAATATTCCTTTTGTTCCTCGTTTAGATTTGTGTTTTTAAGAAGTTGAGACATTCCTAGAATGCCATTCATCGGAGTTCGAATTTCATGGCTCATCATGGATAAAAAATTTGATTTAAATTGTGCTTTTGCTTCTGCCGTTTCCTTTTGTCTTTTGTAAACTTCTTTGTTAATAAAATTTTCTAACAATCTATAAGAGATAAATGCGGCTTGCGAAAAACCAAAAATTAAAAAGCCATATTGTATCTGGTAAATACCTCCCTTTCTTCCAAATTCAGTTAATATATCTAAACCAAATAGAAATACTGTGATTAAAATCGAAGATAGAAAAACTTTACTCCCAAGAATTTTCTCTTTGATACCAACAATAATCGGGTAGAACAAAGAAATCGATATGATAAAAATTGCAATAAGATAGTAAGAAAGAATCTTAGAGTATAACAATGTTTCGATGGGCAAACAAAACAAAAAACTCAATGCAACGGTCAAATTGATCCGATAAATCCAGGTAAATCTTTGGTCTGAATAAAGAGATCGAACATACAAAATAAAACAAATGGTCACGGAAATCAGAGTGAAGCCATTCAATTTTAAAATGTATTCATAACTATCAATTGGTGCATAAAAATAGATAAGCCGTAATTCACCGATGCAGAAAACTCTAAACGAGGCAATCAAACATACAAGGGAATAATAAATATGGAATCGATCATTTTTCCATAAGACAAATATCATCAAATGAAATAAGGCAAGTGTACCAAGAGAAGAGATCACTAGCCAATCTCTACTAACCGCCTCCATAAAAGTTTTGTTTATATTCTTTTGGGAACCTAGCTCAAAGGAGGAAGATATTCCACAGAGATGATAGTGAAAACAAGAAACAGAAATGGTGATATCCAGTTCCTTCTTCTCGACAGCTGGGATAAAATACGTCTTTCGATCAAAACTCGCGGTCTCAGTTTCTCTCGTTTTGCCTACTTTTCCGACTGAAAAAAGAATTTTTTCAGACAGATAAAAATCATAGGCATTTCGCGTAATTCCCGTTAAAATTGCTAAGGTTGGAATTTCTTCTGGCAATAGTACTTTTAATTTAAGTTTTGCGTAGCCATTGGTTTTTCCTGTTTTGTTCCAGTTCCCAGGGACTTGGTATTTAATTTTTTCTTCCTCCGAGCCTTTCCATAACATCTCCCATTCTCCGTCTAGGGGTATGTTTCCATCTCTCTCAAAGTTCCATTCCCTTAGGTCTAAGACTCCGCTTTTGGCAGTAGGAGCTGGTAGTTCTCCTTTCGAACAAGAAAGAAGAAAACAAATCGAGAAAAGGGAAAATACAGAAGAAAGAAAATTCATTTTAATCCACTAAGATGTCCGTTAAAATATCTAGAAATAATTTATCCATTGGATTCTTTTTTTGATAAGAAAGAAATTCGTTCGTAAGATAGTCAGATATTTCATCATTGAATTTTTCAAAGTCGTCTATCGAAACATTCAAAAACTCGATTATATTTTCTTTCCCGAATTCTTTTACCAATTTTAAAAAAATCGTTTCGCCAAACTGATCCAAAGTAGTCTCAATTTTTTTATCGTTTCCAAAAGTCTCTATTAACTTTTCAAGTTTAGTTTCAGCAATTTGTAATTGATCTTCATTTGGTAATATGAGTTCTGAAAAAGGAGCATTCACCAAAATATGAACCAAATCCTTTGAAAGCGTGCTACTTGTCCCAAAACTCGTGTTATGTAAAAAATCCGCAATTTTAGGCAGAAAATTTGGCAGAAACAAGTTGATAAATGATTTAATTTGTTTGTCTAGACCGGTCGCCTGAATCATACCGAATAGTGGATTCGTTTTTTTATTAAATTCGATAATTCCGCTTTCAATGATATTGGCAATGATATCCTGGATTGCCTTCTGGGCTAGTAGATCTACTAGAAGTTTTTTAGAAGGGTAAACTTCGATGGACGATACAAATTCGCTCAATGCCTCGACCGACTCTTTTTCCATGCCTTCAGCCAAGGTGTTATACGGATAAGCAGAGCCAAAATCAAAGTTTAAAGCTGTTTTAACCCTATCTTTCTTATGTTTAAATAGTTCAGAAAAAGGCGCACCTGGTAAAGGCTTCAATTCAGGAATTAGAGTTTCAATTTTTGTTAGAAAAACAAAGCGAATGATTTTTTTATGCGTAATCTTAATTTTGGCAGAGTCGTTTAGGTATTTGTTAATTTTAAGAGAGAGTTCTGAATTTAGAATCATTTTTATTTACTTTGCCAGCTATGAGAGTTTGTTTTTCTTATTAGAACTAAGTCTTAACCCACGTCAAGTTTTATGAATTTGTATTTTATTAATATTCGTTAGGTTTTACTATAAAAACCAATAAAATTAGATTGAAATCCGTGACTTTTTCCGTTATTTTTTTTAAGATGAATGAGGAAAAAGATCAAACATTTGTAAAAAACAATTTCTGGAAAAAGGTAAAGGAAGTCGGCTCCAAAATCCCGTTTTTGAAGGATATAGTAGCCATGTATTACTGCCTGTTGGATGAAAAAACGCCGATGACCGTAAAGGCTTCCATCGCTTTGGCTTTGGTTTATTTTATATCCCCGATTGACGCAATTCCAGATTTTATCGCGGCTCTGGGTTTTACAGATGATGCAGGTGTGATTGCCTCTACTCTTCTTTTGATCAAAGGCCAATTGAAAGATACTCATTACAAACAGGCAGAAGATTATCTAGATGACCGTAACAATTAAATAAATGTTATTTTTTGACGGAAAAAAATACCTTTGTTCCTTGTTCAGAGGAAATCTTTAAATCGCCCTTTAATTGAGAAACCAGTTCCTTGACCAGAAGCAAACCAAATGTTTGTTTGCTTTCGATTAATGTTTCTTCTGGAATACCGATACCATCATCTTTTACGATCACTTCCACAAAAGTATCTTTTTGGCTGGTTTTGATGAATACACGACCATTGTCACGGCCAACAAATGCGTATTTCATAATATTCGCAATCAATTCATTGACGATGATTCCAATAGATTGAATCTTTACTGCATCGATTAAAAAATCTTCCAAATCGTATTCGATTTGGACCATTCTCTTCTGAGGAAAATTACTTATGATTTCGTCCACCAAGTGTTCTAAATAATCTTTTAACGAAAGTTTACCATATTCCGTGGACCGGTAGAGTTTTTGATAGAGGACAGACATACTATGAACACGAAGGCTTGCATCCTCTAAGGCTTGGATGGCAATTTTGTCCTTTAGATTCAGAGCTTGCATTTTTAGCAAAGCCGTGATCGTAGCAAAATTGTTTTTGATGCGATGATGCACTTCTTGTAATATCAATTCTTTTTCTTTCAGTAGAGAATTGATTTTTTCTTCGGAAAAGCGTCTCTCCGTAATATTTCTACCATAACAACACAAACCTATCGTTTTGTTTTCATAGACAACAGGCTTAAAGCTCATAGCATAGAGATGAAGAATATTTTTTTCTGGCGTGGGAATCTCTATTTCAATCTCAAAACTTTCACCAGCAAGTCCTCTGTCATATAAACTTTTCCAATATGCAAGATACTCGGCCGGAAAAAGATCCTCTATAAGTAAGTAGTCTCCCGCTTTAAGTTGAACTCCTGTCGATTTAAAAAATCCATCTAAAAAAATGTGATTGCCGATGATAAGAGTATAATCCGGATTCATGCTCCACATAATATCTGTACTACTATTTATGAGAGTCTCATTGTTACTGCGAATTTTTTCCATTTCGAGCTGAATCATTTTTCGTTCGGTGATGTCCTGGAAAGTACCAAATAATCGAACCGCCTTTCCTTGTTTCATCTCGGCAAAACCTTGGGTTTGGACCCACTTCGAATTCCCTTTTGCGGTGATAATTGGTAATTCTAAATCATAGGGAATGCCACTTGCCATGGCTTCTTCAAGTGCCTTCGTAATGACGGGCCTTGCTTCCGGTGCAAAAAGTTGAATGCCATCTTCGAGAGGTGGTTCGTTAGGAGGAGTGACTTCTGCAATTTCGAAAGTCATTGGAGTCCAGGACAATTTCATATTAGAAAGGTCAACCTGCCAGCCACCGACTTTCGCAAGTTTTCCTGTCGACTCCAAAAGTTGCGTCGTTTTTTCCACCGTACGCTGGGACTCAAATAATTTGAATGCCATTTTGATGGACGCATCTAAAACAGTAACGGAGGAATTTTTAACAACATAGCCATAGGATGTAATCCTTTCTGTTTTTTCAACAACCTCTGGTTCGGTATGACTTGAAAGAAAAACAATCGGGATTACAATTTCTTTTAGTATCAACTCCGCCGCCACTGTTCCATCGATACCCTTGCCAAGGTCAATATCCATTAAAATCAACTGAATATCTGAATTGGAACGGATCATCTCGAGGGCAGACTCCCCAGAGAGAGCATGGAGAACAACATAGCCATAGTTCTCTAAAGCTCGTTTTTCCGCGAAAGCGATCATCGCCTCGTCTTCCACGAGGAGCAGTGTTTTTTGAGTGGGCATAATTGTATTTTAAAGACGACCTGCATGAGAACACGTATCGCGATTTTGCCAAGGCTTTTTTAGAAAGGAGTTTTAAAATACATCCGAATATCCTATTTTTTTCATCCCTTCTGAAATAAATTTTCAACGACTCTAAACTGAGCTCCCATACAGAAGGGGTACTCAAACAATACATATAGATTTATTCACCTAACTTTGAATTTCGAGAATGTGTGGATTTAGAACTATTTAGAAAAAGGCTTTGCAGAATAGCTCTACATAAGCGTCTGTAATGGATGTTTTCCCACTATATGATTGAGAAAATTTTACGAGTTGAGATCTGTATTTCGTATGACGAACGTTTGCTCGAAGGGGGACTCGAACCCCCACACCTTGCGGCACTACCACCTCAAAGTAGCGTGTCTACCAATTCCACCATCCGAGCTTAGACCAACGGTCGTTTATTCTGCCAAAGTAAGAAAAACGAGTCTTTCGTCAAGGAGATCAATTTTCTCTTGTCATACCCCACTCCTGAAAGTGTAAGGTTGAGATGAGTCTATGCAAGTATCGGATCTATATTTTCGACTGAAACTAATCACCTTTGGTTTCCTTAGTCCTGTATTTTTATTCCTTGGGTTTTTATTCGCTTCACCCTACTATTTAAAGGTTACGGAGCCTTTTCACAAATCAGAGATTGCGATTTTAGAAATGGAAAACTTACCTTCTAAAAAATTTTTATCCTCCATCGCAAGTTTATATCAAAAAAAGACATTTTCTAGGTTAATTGTAGTTATTCGAGAAGACAAAACAAACCAATCTTTTTTTACAGCTGTTGAAAAAGAACAAAAGCTACTCTCCCTCTTAGCCTCTCAAAATATCGACATCTCCGCCATCCAAATATTGAAAATTGTTACTTCCAAATTGGGTGACAGCGATGAATCTGCAAAAAATATTCTAAAAGTTGTCGTTTCTGAAAATCTGAAATCAATACTACTTCTTACAAGGGAGTTTGAATCTAAAAGAGTTCTTCTGGTTTATAGAAAAAATCTCCAGTCATTACCATTACAAATTTCCGCATTTCCATTTCCTTCAGACTATACAGCATCCAATTGGTTTTTATCGGATGATGGTTTAAAGGAAGTATCGTCCGAATTCTTCAGGTATATATATTTTTTAATTAGGGGTATCATCTAAATGGATGAAATATTAAGTTCAAACGAACTGATCCAACAGCGCATTCAAAAAATCAATGATTGGAAAGCAAAAGGGAACAATCCTTATCCACTTCGATTTTTTCCCAATGCTTATTCTGCAACTCTACTTTCTGAATTTGATCCAACCAAATCTGAAAAAGTTTCATTTAAGTTAGGTGGACGGCTTCATGCAAAACGGGTTATGGGCAAAGCAAGTTTTGCTCATCTAAAAGACAGAGACGGTCTGATCCAATTGTATGCGACTAGAGATGATTTAGGTGAAGAAAACTATTCCCTATTTAAATCCTTGGATTTGGGCGATTGGATAGGCATCGAGGGTTGGTTGTTCCAAACCGGAAAAGGAGAGACAACCCTTCATCTAACATCTGTAACCCTACTTGCAAAATGTGTTCGACCTCTTCCTGTTGTAAAGGAAAAAGATGGAGTCGTTTACGACGCTTTTTCAGATGTGGAACAAAGATATAGAATGCGTTATGTGGACCTTGTTGTAAATGACAATGTCAGGGAAACCTTTAAGATGCGTTCCCGTATCGTATCGGAAATACGTAAATTTCTGACTAACGAAGGTTTTCTAGAAGTGGAAACTCCTATGATGCAACCGATTGCCGGTGGAGCAGCCGCTCGCCCTTTCGTTACTCACCATAATACCTTGGATTTAAATCTATTTTTACGAATTGCACCGGAGCTGTATTTGAAGCGACTCATCGTCGGTGGTATGGACCGAGTTTTTGAGTTAAATCGAAACTTCAGAAACGAAGGTATCTCCACAAAACACAATCCTGAGTTTACCATGATGGAAGCCTATATGGCGTTTGGTGACATGGAAACAATGCTAAGTCTAACAGAAAGAATGGTGATCTCTGTGGCAGAGGCCATTGGAAAGGGAACAAAATTCGCCTATGGAAAAGATATGATCGATATCTCTGCTCCGTGGAAACGGATCAAATATGTAGACATCATCAAAGAATATTCTGGAATTGATTTTAGTGAAATCAAAACACTAGAAGATGCGAAATCCAAAGCGAAGGCTGCCAAAGTCGATGCGGATGATTGTGTTTCCATTTGGAAAGTTTGCGATGAAGTTTTTAGTACGCTTGTAGAGCCTTTTTTGATTCAACCAATTTTTATCACTGATTTTCCAAAAGAACTTTCACCTCTTGCAAAATCTAGGGAAGATGATCCTCGCTATGTGGAAAGATTTGAACCGTATGTGGCCGGTCGCGAAATTGGAAATGCGTTCACAGAATTAAACGATCCTTTTGATCAAAAAGAACGATTCGAAGAGCAGGTAAAACAAAGAGAAGCTGGTGACGATGAAGCCTTTATGATGGATGAGGATTATATCCGTGCATTGGAGTATGGTCTTCCACCTACTGGCGGACTTGGCATCGGTATCGATCGTTTGGTGATGTTACTCACAGACTCCCATTCGATACGAGATACCATCTTATTCCCGCTGATGAGACCAGAAACTTAGAAACGAGAGATTAACTCTCATTTCTAATTACTTTTTTAGGATATTCATTTTCTTTTCCGATTCTAGGAGGCGTTGTATTTTTACAAAGCCTTCTTTCAATCTGCCAGCATCCGACTCACCTAGCAAAAAATTTTCTGTATGAGAACGGTTCGTATAACTTACCTCAATTTTAGTAGCATTTGCAATAACGGATATTACTTCAGGGCTGAGAACTGAACTGATGGTTATGCTTTCAGAATAAGATGTGCCTGATTTTTTTAAGTTGTACCAAATATCACCAATCTTCAAAGAGGTTCCAAGCGGCAGGTCTACATCAAAAGTTCCGATCTCATATCGGAAATAGTATTGCACGATACCCGTCGTATTGTCCTTTTCCCCTTTGATGCTGACACAAGGTTTTCTGGAAAAAAAATAAAGGGTTCGTTTCAGACAAATCTCTTCCGATTCGGCTGTCAGCTGTTCAATCGTAGGCTCATATTGAACTTTATAGGCCGTGGAGGATTGGCAGCTGGGAGCCATAAAAACGGACAAAATTAGGATTAGGGACAAGTAGAGGTGAGAATGCAGATTTCTTTCCATACAAAACTCAGCTTTTTCGAGATGCAAGCATTCGCAAAGGAAAAAATCCTGTTCTTATATGGAATCTTACCCAAAGGGAAAAATCAAAGTTTTACTCCTGGAAAACATCCACAAAGACGCTTACGAACTTTTTAAGCGAGATGGATTTGACGTCACCATCGAAAAAGACGCCCTTGAAGAAGAGGAACTGGTAAAACGGATCGGAGAGGTTCACGTCTTAGGAATCCGTAGCAAAACTAACGTTACAGAAAAAGCATTCAAAAATGCGAGAAGACTTTTAACCATCGGTTGTTTTTGTATTGGAACCAACCAAGTAGATCTGGAAGCCGCAGAAAAAATTGCCGTTCCCGTATTCAATGCTCCCTATAGCAACACACGTTCTGTAGCGGAGCTCGTGATCGCAGAAATCATCATGTTAGCCAGGAAGGCCACTGACCAATCTAGAGACGTTCACTTAGGCAAATGGAATAAAATTGCGAAAGGATGTTTTGAAGTCCGCGGCAAAACATTGGGTATTGTCGGATATGGTCATATCGGATCGCAAGTATCGGTACTTGCAGAATCAATGGGAATGAAGGTAATTTTCTATGATATCATTTCCCAACTGCCTTTAGGAAACGCCAGTTACGTTGCCTCCTATGAAGACCTCTTGAAACAATCTGACTTTATCACTTATCATGTACCGGAAACCCCTGAAACCCAAGATCTATTTCGAACTGAACATTTGAATTTGATCAAAAATGGTTCTTATATCTTAAACCTTTCGCGCGGAAAAGTAGTTAATATTGCTGCACTCGCTGCGGGCATCAAATCGGGAAAAATAGCGGGAGCCGGTATTGACGTATTTCCAGATGAACCAAAATCAAATGACGATCCTTTTAAAAGCGAATTACAAGGCTTACAAAATGTAATTCTGACTCCTCACGTCGGTGGATCCACAGAAGAAGCTCAAAAAAACATCGGGACAGAAGTCGCGCAAAAACTATTGAAATTCATCAATAATGGTTCGACTACTTTCTCAGTCAATTTTCCCAACATTGAACTTGGGAATTTAAAACCAAACCATCACCGAATTTTAAATATCCATAAAAACCAACCTGGTTTCCTACGAGATATCAACCAAATCATTACAGATCTCGGCGGGAATATTTTAACTCAGAACCTAAGTACGTCCACTAACATAGGTTACCTTTCGATGGAGATTGATAAAAATTTGGGTGATGAGTTAAAAAATAAAATCAAAGCGCATCCCCTTTCGATAAGAACCAGAATTTTGTATTAGAAACAAATGTTGAGTGTAAAACAAATCTACACTCACTCTCCCCTTCGAAATTATACATATATAGTATATTCGGATCGAAGTGGAGAGGCTGTTTCTATCGATCCATTTTCCGCTGAAGAAATCATAGGATTTTTAAAAAAGAATTCACTTAAACTAAAATTTATTCTAAATACACACGAACACAAAGATCATGTAGCTGGCAATCTCGAGTTAAAAGAAGCAACTGGCGCTAAAATTTTAGCTCACAAAGACACAAAAGGCAAAATTCCTGGCCTTGATGATGTTTTAAACGAAAACGATGTCGCTTTTGCAATCGAGGGCGAAACTCTTACGGCCTTAGATACCCCTGGACATACCTTTTGCCATTTTTGTTATGTGTTAAATAAAGGAAAAAAAAAGGACGCGATTTTTACTGGTGATACTCTCTTCCATGCAGGAGTTGGCAATTGTTATCGCGGAGGGGATGCAAAAACTCTTTACCAAACCCTCCAATCTAAAATCTTAAATCTTCCTGGTGATATTAAAATTTTTCCTGGTCATGATTATATCGAGAACAATTTAAATTTTGCCGTTCATTTAGAGCCAAACAATTTGTATTTAAATTCAATACGAAAAGAAATATTGGAAAAACACTCAGAAAAGGATCCTTTTTTATCCAATCTAAAATTAGAGAAAACTTTGAATCCTTTTTTTCGATTGAAAGAAGTTTTTGATAACCCCAAAAATCTTCTTTTGCCTTTGGAACAAAATACGAAAGAAACAGAAGAAAATCTTTTTTTATACCTTCGTTCTGTCCGAGATACGTGGTAAGATAGGAATTTAGATGAATAAGCTAATTTCCGTTACTTTGTTTTCATTTTGTCTCTCGTTTCTATGTTTAGCTTTGCAAGCAGAGGAGACTGAAACCAAAATCGATACTGTGGTCACCGACTTTTCCAAAGCCAAAAAATTTTTACGACGAATCTATCGTAAAATTGGTAAAGAGTTTTATTGTGGTTGTACGTTTGTTCCAGATGAAAATCTACAAGGTCGATTTCAAATAGAAAAAGATTCTTGTGGTCTATCCTCACGCACGGGAAGCGATCGCAGCTATCTAATTGAATGGGAACACATTGTACCTGCCTATCAGTTCGGCAAGGACAGGAGTTGTTGGAAAAAGGAGGATTGTGAGTGGAACGGGAAAAAACTTAAAGGTCGTAAATGTTGTAGTGCCATCGATCCTGTCTTCCGAGAAATAGAAGCCGACTTACACAACTTAGTTCCAGCTCCAGGCGAAATCAATAATGACAGAGGTCATTTTTATTTTGGAATCATAGAAGGTGAAAAAAGAGAATATGGAAAATGCGATTTTGAAGTGGATTTTCGGCGAGGACTAGCGGAACCATCCGAGTCCATTCGCGGAGACATTGCTCGGATTTATCTTTATATGGAATATGTCTGGGGGATCCAAATCCCTCCCGAAACAAAAAAACTCTATGAGAGTTGGAATGAACAAGATCCCGCCGATGTTTTCGAAATCAGGCGCAATCAAATCATTGAACGAATCCAAGGCAGGAAAAATCCCTTTATTCCCTGAAGCCGTATTTACAGAAAAGATGCCTTTTCATTCCATGTAGAAGTAGAATGAAAGAGTATGATATCATTGTCATTGGTGCAGGTGCAGGGACAAAGTTAGTCACTCCACCTTCCCAGATCGGAAAAAAAGTCGCCGTATTTGAAAAGGAAACCCCTGGCGGAACCTGTTTGAATCGCGGGTGTATTCCTTCTAAGATGCTGATCTACCCTACTGAATATTTGTTCGCGACGAAAACCATTTCTAAATTTCCCATCCATATAGAATCTAAACCTGTTCCAGACTTTGGGTCTATTTCAGAGCGAGTATCTGCCACCGTGGATGCAGATTCTTCTTCCATCCCAGTTGCCTATGCTAAAAATCCTAACATTGATTATTATCCACACCAGGCAAAGTTTATCGCAAATAAAATCCTCGAGACGAATGGGAAAACATTTACCGCCAAACATATTTTTATCACCGTCGGTACAAGACCTCAGATCCCAAATATATATGGCCTAAACTCTACTCCATATTGGACATCAAGAGAAGCACTTCGCAATACTTCCTTGCCGAAATCTATGATAATTCTTGGAGGTGGCTTCATCAGTCTAGAATTGGGTGCCGCTTACAAAGCATACGGTTGTGATGTGGTAGGTTTTACTCGTACAGAAATTCTAAGAGGAATTGATGCAGAAGTACGTAAAGAATTTTTTGCCAATCTGCCGTTTCCGATTCACAGTCATTTTTCTATCCACAGAGTGTTATATAAAGACGGGAATTTTACGATCGAAGGTTCTAAAGAAGACGGTTCAAGTTTTACATTTGAAGCAGAAAAACTTCTCGTAGCAACAGGAATTCGACCTAATACCGATGACCTGGGACTGGAAAATACAGAAATAAAAACCAATGAACTCGGTTACATTCAGGTCAATGAATATCTTGAAACTGATGTTAACGGAGTATTCGCGTTTGGTGATGTCATCGGAAAATATTTTTTTCGCCATAGTGCCAATTTTGAAGGTGAATATCTATTTCAAAATCTGTATAAAGCACAGAATATTAAACCAATTCTATATCCCCCCATGCCATCCGCTATATTCACTCATCCCTCCATTGCAACTGTCGGAAAAACAGAAGAGGAACTTATTGCAAAAAAAATCCCATATTATAAAGGAGTAAATCGTTACTCTTCTTCGGCTATGGGGATGGCTAGAATGAGCGAGGTTGGATTCGTAAAAGTTCTGATTGATAAATCCACGGAAACCATTTTAGGAGCCCATATCATTGGGGATGAGGCAAGTAATCTGATACACCAACTGATACTGGCCATAAATTTAAATGTGACACTTGACCAAATGTTGGAAATGGTCTATATCCATCCAGCTCTTCCAGAAGTCACAAGGAATGCATTTCGAAAAGCCCGCGAGGAGCGAATTAAGGAAAAAGGATTCTAAAATGAAAAAAAATCTCCTCTTTAATAAATATGACAAGGAAACACTGCTCAAACAGGTACTAAGTGATCCACGGGAAAGGCGGGTTCTATCCTTTTATCGTTATGTTAAAATTAATGAACCAAAAGAGTTTAGAGACAAATTATACGAATCCCTTTTTCCCATTCAGACGCTCGGAAGGATTTACCTTGCAACTGAAGGCATCAATGCCCAAGTTTCCATTCCGGAAACAGAGTATAACCAATTTCGTGCGATTATTGACTCCTTCCCAGAGCTTAATCAGGTTTATTTTAATGATGCGGTAGAAAACAAAAAGGAATCGTTTTTAAAATTAAAAATTAAAGTTCGCTCTAAGATTGTGGCTGATGGTCTGGATGACGAAAATTTTGATCCAAGTGATGTTGGAACACACCTCACACCTATCGAATTTCACGATGCGCTCGGAGAACCTGACGTAATTGTAATCGATTTAAGAAATAACTACGAATCCGAAGTTGGTCATTTTGAAAACGCAATTTGTCCAGATGCTGGAACCTTCCGCGAAGAATTACCAATGGTCGAAAAAATCCTCTCTGGCAAAGAGGATAAAAAGATTCTGTTGTATTGTACGGGTGGGATTCGCTGTGAAAAAGCGAGTGCGTATCTAAAATACAAAGGATTTGCTGGTGTCCATCAGTTGCAAGGTGGCATTATCTCTTATGCAAAAACAATCCAAGAATTGGGATTAAATTCTAAGTTCAAAGGTAAGAATTTTGTTTTTGATGACAGGTTAGGTGAAAAGGTAACAGATGATATTCTAACCGTTTGTTACCAATGTGGGAATCCATCTGATCGACATACCAATTGCGCCAATCTTGGATGTCATGTACTCTTTGTACAGTGTGAATCTTGTGAAACAAAAATGGAAAATTGTTGTTCCGAAAGATGTCTCAATTTCATTCACCTTCCCATTGAAGAGCAGAGGCGACTTCGAAAAGAAGGACGTCACCATGAATACGAAACGCATCATTTAACGAGAAAACACGTAGGGAAATAATGTTACAGCCAGAATCAAAATATGCGATCGATATACAAGATTTAGAAAAGACGTATGCAACCGGTGTCAAAGCCTTAAATTCCATTAGCTTACAAATTGAACATGGAGATTTTTTCGCACTCCTTGGTCCGAACGGAGCCGGGAAATCAACGACGATCGGAATTCTTAGTTCCCTCATTCAAAAAACTTCTGGTAAAGTATCCATATGTGGCATTGACATTGATCAAAACCAAGATCTTGCAAAAACTTATTTAGGAATTGTCCCCCAAGAATTCAATTTTGGTATCTTTGAAACGATTGAAAATATTCTCATCAACCAAGCTGGATACTATGGGATTCCGAAGAAAGAAGCCATCTCTCGAGTGGATTTTTATCTCGACAAACTTTCATTAATCGATACGAGAAAATCACAAGCAGGTCAACTTTCGGGAGGGATGAAACGACGGCTCATGATTGCAAGAGCTCTCGTTCATGATCCGAAAATTTTAATTTTAGACGAACCGACAGCTGGGGTAGATATAGAAATCCGACGATCTATGTGGGAATTTTTAACCGAACTAAACCAGAAGGGGAAAACAATCATATTGACAACCCATTATTTAGAAGAAGCGGAATCCCTTTGCCGAAATATTGCTATCATCAATAATGGCAAAATTGTCGAAAATACTTCGATGAAAAAGTTACTCGTTAGCCTAACCAAAGAAACATTTGTGATCGATGTGAAAGATGTTCCTAAAAAAGTTCCGAATTCAAAGAAGTTTGATTTCGTCTGGACGGATGAAAAAACTCTTGAAGTCCAAATCAATAAAAAACAATCCATAAACGATTTGTTTGCCGAACTTTCTAAATTAAAAATTCAAGTAGCAAGCCTTCGAAACAAATCAAATCGACTCGAAGAGTTATTTTTGACTCTTACACATAAAAAGGAACATTGATGTTAAAACAGAATCTTATCGCGCTTATCACAATCATTCGCAAGGAATGGAACCGAATTATCCGAATCTGGATCCAAACATTAATACCACCAGTGATCACCATGTCTCTTTATTTTCTGATTTTTGGTGAACTTGTCGGAAGACAAATCGGTAAAATTGGTGGTTTTACATATATTGAATTTATAGTTCCAGGACTCATCATGATGAGTGTGATTACAAACGCTTATGGAAACGTGGTCTCATCATTTTTTGGTACGAAATGGCAAAAAAATATTGAGGAACTTCTCGTTTCGCCTACATCTCCCTATACGATAGTTTTAGGTTATACGTTTGGTGGTGTCGTTAGAGGTCTCTCGGTGGGATTTCTTGTCACTCTCACTTCTTTGTTTTTTACAAGTCTTCGCGTTCATAATATTTTTATCATTTTGTTTACCGTGTTTTTGACATCCCTTCTCTTTTCGCTTGGTGGTTTTTTAAACTCACTCTTTGCAAAAAAATTCGATGATGTAACCATCATTCCCACGTTTATTTTGACACCGCTCACTTACCTAGGTGGGGTGTTTTATTCCATTGAAAACCTTCCGGAATTTTGGCAGTTCATCTCCTTTGCGAATCCTATTCTTTATATGGTAAATGCGTTTCGTTACGGATTTTTAGGAGTTAGCGATGTGAATGTCTACTTTTCACTAGGAATCATTTCTGTTTTATCTGGACTACTCTTCTACTTGAATGTACGTCTTATGAAAATTGGCTATGGCATCCGAAACTAGATTAAAGCGTATACAAAACATTCTCTCGAATTCTCTGGCACCCACCTATTTGGAGGTCATAGATGATTCGAATCGTCACATTGGACATTCGGGTGCGTCACCTAGTGGAGAAACACACTACCGCTTAAAAATAGCATCGCCACAGTTTAAGGGACTCTCCCTCGTAGAACAACACAGAAAAATCTACGATCTTCTGAAGGAAGAATTAAAAACCGGATTACATGCACTTGAAATCGAGTCTAAAGAATAGAAATGAACAAACCTAAACTCATTAGTTTTAAGCTCTGTCCTTATGTGCAGAGATCGGTCATCACCCTTCGGGAAAAAAATATTGATTTTGATATCGAATACATTGATCTAACTCACAAACCTGAATGGTTCTTAAAGATTTCCCCTCTAGGACGTGTTCCCGTATTACAGATTGGTGAAGAAGTTCTGTTTGAATCCGCTGTGATAAACGAATATTTAGACGAAACTAATCCACCAAGCCTACATCCAAAAGATCCACTAAAAAAAGCGAAACATCGGGCATGGATAGAATTCAGCGGTTCTCTGTTAGTTGACCTTCATATGTTCACCTTGGCAAAGGAAGAGGCAGAGTTTGAAAAAAAGAAAGCGGACTTAAAAAGTAAATTTAGTTTATTGGAAGCACAGCTACCAACACCGAAAGGAAACGCGCTATATTTTTCTGGTGAAACTTTTGCTTTGATCGATACATCTTTTGCTCCTTTTTTTATGAGGCTAGATTTTTTGATTCATAAAAAACCAGATCTAATTTCTCTCTTTGATGGATTTGTAAAAATTCCTCTTTTTTCAAAAACTCTGTTATCAAAAGAATCAGTCCAACATTCTGTTTTACCCGAAGTTGCAGAAGGATACATTGATTTCATCAGAAAACACAATTCTTATCTAGGTGGTAGTTTATAAAATGACGATTCCAGAAATCCAAAAAAAGATAGAGGAAGGGCTTCCTGGAGCCAAGGTAGAAATACTGGATCCATACAAAGACGGAGTTCATATCAAAGCTGTCGTGGTCTGTCCAGAGTTCTCAGGAAAATCCTTAGTTGAACAGCATCGAATGGTGTATGCGACTTTAAAAGATGAATTGAAAGAAGAAATACATGCTTTAGCATTGGAAACAAGGAGTGAATAATGGAGCAAACGACTAAAACAAAAATCGAAGATTTGATCAAATCAAATAAGGTATTCCTTTTTATGAAGGGAACACCAGAGCAACCTCAATGCGGATTCTCTGCAGGCGTTGTGAGTGTATTAAAACAATTGAATATTCCGTTTGGTTCCTTCAATGTCCTTTCTGACATGAGTGTTCGGGAAGGGATAAAGGAATATACAAACTGGCCAACAATACCGCAACTCTATGTAAATGGAGAATTTTTAGGTGGCCACGACATCACAGTTCAAATGGCGAATTCAGGTGATTTACAAAAGAAGTTAGGTTAACCCCATGTTTAAGTTATATCAATTCAATGGATGTCCATATTGCTACAAGGTAATCAAAGTAATCGAGAACTTGGGTTTAAAAATGCACAAAGACTATGAATTGGTAGAATCATCTAGAAATACACCGGGACGTGAAGAAGTGATTCGTCTCGGTGGCCAATCCCAAGTACCTTTTCTTGTGGATGGTGATGTGCAGATGTATGAATCTTCTGACATCATCAAATACTTACAAAAGAAATTTTCTTAATTTAGAAGCCTAGTAACTCTAAAACTTTTATTCCTACAGCACGAGGTATTCCTGAATAAGGAAACTCATGTATATAAAGGACTGGATTAAAATTAATTTCTAAAATCGCATAATGATTAGGGTTAGGTTTTTTTTCGATTTGAGAAGAAATGATATCGATCCCACAGATGATTGCATTCGCTGCCTTCGCACTTCTAATCGCGATCTCCTTAAAACCAGGATGAACAAAGTCGGTTTTGTCCACCGAATCACCGCCAGTCGATATATTCGAATTTTTCCGAAGATACACAATTTCGTCTTTTTTCGGAATGGTTTCAAAGTTATAACCAATTCCTTCTAAAATTTCCCGCTCTACGTCCGACATCTGTATCCTCTCAAGCGGAGTCTTATGTCCTTCCCCTCGTCGTGGATCCTGATTTTTTAAAGAGATCAATTCTGAGATTTTTAAACTCCCATCTCCAACTACATTCGCCGGAACTCGGTTGCAAACAGCAACGACCTCATCTCCTAATACTAAAAAACGATATTCAGGTCCTTCAATAAACTCCTCGATGATTACAGATGTAGAATGTTGAAAAGCGATCTCTAGATGGTGATTGAACATTTCTCTCGAGGCTTCTTTATCCAAGATGCCAATCCCGATCCCAAAATTGGTAGTGGCAGGTTTTATCACCTTTTTTATATTTTTAAAATGATCAAAATCTTCTATAGCTTTCTGAATTGATGCATAATGTTTTCCGATCGGAACGCGTATTTGACTTTCCTGTAAAACGAGTTTAGAGGCGATTTTATTTTCCATCACAAGATAGGTCATAAGACTATCGAGTCTAGTTTTAGTGGCTTCTTTTACAAATTCCTGTTTGGTGCCTTTTTTAAGCCTAAGGAAATTTTCTTTCCTATCAATGATGTCTACATCAATGCCTAATTTAAGTGCATCACGTATGATGATTTGGGTAGAAATTTCAAGATCTTCGTAACCTTTCGGTAAGTCGAAGGAAACCATCACTTAAGCCCAGAACATAACTTAATTGGATCTAAAACGATTGGCTTCTGATTTTTTTTCTGATTCGAACCTTCTTGTGATTCTAATTTTCTTTGTTCAAACAGGGATTGATTGCAAAGGCTCTCATAATGATTCAATCGATCAGAAGGAAGGCTCAATTCTTTCAAATAGGTAGCATGACTTTTACTTAAATTGAGGCCGAATTCCAAAAAGTCCATTTTATTGATTTTTAAATCGATTTCGGATAGGGTGGAAAGCAGAAGGGATGGATCGTTCCATTTTTCCCATTGTGCTTCCCATGCTTTGGTATAAAAGATCTCATCTGATTCTTTCTGGTCTAAGAGATCGGCAATTTGCTGTAACTCAACTAATACCTGATAAACGAGATCTGGTACCAGCCATTTTTCACCAAAAAAAAGAATTTCGGTGGTTGGTTTTCTGCCTAACCAAGAAATCTTTTCCTGATTGATTCGCCAGTTTTTTAGTTCGGATTTATCAGCTTTTGGAGAATCTGCAAGCAAACAGTACAATAAAAACATATGAACAAATCTCAATTCATTTTCATCAACTCCAATTGGCGAAAAAGGATCCACATCGAGCAAACGAACTTCTAAATATTCGATCCCACGCTCCGTAAGTGCATCTATGACTCTTTCCTCACCGACGGGGATTTGTTTAGGTCTTACCAAAGAATAATACTCGTTCTCCAATTGTAGATAGTGATCGTTTAGTTGTTCTTCTTTTTTTTGAGAATATTTTTTATAACCAGAATAAGGTTTTGATACTGCAGAACACATCGATTCTGAATATTCTTTTAATGAATTCACAGAAATAGGTACCTTGGCTTGGACTTTACTCGTATAACCTATATTAGATAATCTTAATGTAGTCGCATATTTGGCATTCCAGGTTCTTTTATTCCACTTCACCAATCCTTTCTTGTTTTTGATAAATGTTTCATCGACTAGACTTGACGCTCCAAATAGATAAAACAATACAGGGGACAAACGATTAAAATTTCGAATTGTATCTAAATAAATTTCAGATTGGGTAAATTTATCGAGAGGTTTTTTGTATCTTACTTCGGATACTGTAGATAACAGACATTTATCGAAAGATAAATTGTAATGTACACCCGAGATCGTTTGCATATTCCTACCGTAGCGATTTCCTAATCCTTTTCGATAGATCGTTTTTTTTCTGCCTTCTTTACTAGTTCCATATTTTCCAACAGGAATTTTCTCTGCAGAAGGCAAAGAACAAGGCATACTAAATGGCCAAAGCGTCTCATCCTTTAATTTCTTTAATGTAAAGGAGTGCAATTCGGTAAGCTCGGAAATGGTATCTTGAATATTTTTGTAAGCATGGGTCGCATATTCAATTTGTGGTTCCGCAAAATCTGTTTTGATTACAGGATGCATGAGGCTAGAGCCTAAACTAATTGGATGGTCCTTTTTCGATAAATTTCCCTTAGAATCTATCCGCAATCCCTCTCTCTCTAAACCGTGTTTGGCGGAGTTTAAACAATCAACACGAGAACTTACTAGCAAACTCTTTGCTGTTTTTTTATAATTTCTAGAAAGAAGTTTTTTCTTTGTCATTTTTTGTTAAAAACCTAATGGGATTCCGTCTCCGCGAGGATCAGAAACTCCAATCAATTGTTCCCCTTCCTTTGCGACTACAAAGACTTTTGCCCTATGTCTAGTATATTGGACTTGGTAAAAAGGCAATTCCATAGCGGGAAATTCCGATTTTGCTTCTGGTTCGATAAATAAAATATCAGGCTGGTACTGGTGGTGGTATCTCGGATAAGATGCACTCTCATACAAGGAATGTCCTTTATAAAGGTATTGGTAGAGAGTATTCAATATTGTCGTAGGAATTTGGGAACCTCCCGGTGCACCAATGGCCATCTCACTTTTTCCTTCGTTGTTTAGAACGATGATTGGTGACATACTGGAAAGCGGAGTTTTTCCTGGTTGGATGGAATTGGCTTCTCTGCCGACCAAACCATACAAATTAGGAACACCTGGAGCTACTGAAAAATCATCCATCGTATTGTTCAAAATTAGGCCTGTCCCTGGAACGACTACTTTAGCACCTAAACTTCCATTGATCGATTGTGTGCTAGAGACAGCATTTCCGTCTTTATCAAGTACGGAGATATGTGTGGTATTATAAGATTCTTGTTTTTTTTCACCAGGTATTATATTCCACGCTCCAGAAAGAATTTTGCGTTCAATGGCGTTGGCTTCTTCCTTGATATAAGATTCTGAAATCAAGTTTGGAACCTTTATGTTCGTAAATTTTGGATCACCTCCGAAATTTGCTCGGTCCCTATAACCTACTCGCATAGATTCTGTAAGGCGCATCATATCACCGATCTGATTTTTTGGTAAACTTTTTCTATTTTGCAATTCACTCAATAATTGAAAGATCGTGAATAGATGTACTGCCGAAGATGGTGGCGGCATACTCATCACTTTTTTACCGAATGCCACCCCGTAAATTGGATCCGATTCTATTACTTTATAATTTTTAAGATCATCAAGCGTGATGTATTCCTCGTATTTTTTATAATATTCTGATATTTTGATTGCTGTCTGTCCATCTCTGATTTCTGTTTCTTCATTCGCTGCAATTCTTTCCAGAACATAAGCCAAATCTGTTTGGATGAGAGATTCTCCTTCTAGAAGTGGCCTATTCTCTTTTCCAAAGATAGTTTTCATCTCTGGATTCATGAATTCCCAATTGTTTTTAATTGCCTTGGCTAAATCAGCATATAAGGCAAATCCTGATTTTGCAATGACTATCGATGGTTGGATAACTTGCCTTAGAGGTAGTTTGCCATACCGATTTTGAATATGAATTAAGCCCAGAATCATCCCTGGAAGTGCCGCTGCATAAACACCGTTAGTGGTTTTATCTGGAATCGGTTTTCCTTCTTTGTCCAGATAGAGTTCTTTTTTACCGGCTTTCGGTGATCGTTCCCTAAAATCAAAAGCTCGTTTTGTTTTGCCATTGTCTATATTGATGACGGCAAAACCTCCACCTAACAAGCCAGTTGAATGTGGGCGTACAATGGAAATCACAAAACTTGCAGCAACAAATGCATCTACAACGTTTCCTCCTTCCTTCCAAACGTTTACCCCTGCAGCAGAGGCAAGAGGATGGTCTGTGGCAATGACAAATTCATTCCCAATAAATTCATACCTGGTTCTTTTTTCCAAAGCACCTTCGATTTGTAATAACTCTGGGACCGGCGCTGGAAGATTGGATTGGCGAAGACTTTTAAACGGTTGGCAGTATAAAAACGAAAAGAATAAAATTAAAAAACCAAATGAGGAAAAAGGAAAGAGGTTATTTTTTTTATTCAATCGAATATTCCCATTTGCATCTTTGCTTCTTCACTCGCCATTTCCCTCGGATCCCATTTCGGATTCCAGACCACATCCACCACAGCTTCGTTGATACCGTCTACCCGAAGCGCATGGTTTTCGATGTCCTTTTTCATTTCTGGTCCGGAAGGACAAGCGAGAGATGTATATGTCATTTTGATGAGCGCCTTCTCGTCCTCTACCTTTACTTCATAAATTAATCCAAGTTCTACGAGAGAAATTCCAATTTCTGGGTCTTCGACTGATCGAATGCTATGAAAGACTTCCCATTCTTTTTCTGTTGTTGGTTCTGTTATCATCTCTAAACTCCTTTAAATCCCTTCTCTAGTGCTTGGAAAGGTAAAAATGCACATCTATGTCTACCTGGATGCTCCTTCATTAGGGTCCAGAATTCTTTTTCCTTTAAATCTAAGCTTTCTTCCGGTTGATTGTCATTCAGAAAATTTTCGATGCTAATTTTGTAGTTTCGGAATTCCTCTTCTTTCCAGCGCATCCTTTTTGAGAACAAAATTCCGCTACTGGCCAGGCAAACCGAACAGGCTTCTCCTTTCATAGAAGCAATGGTCAATTTATCATTTTCTATTTGGCAATGCAGGGATATTTCATCACCGCATAAGGGATTATGAACTTTATAAATGATATCTTTCGTCTTTGGTTCTGACCAAACACCTAATGCTTTCCATTCCAGGAAAGTTTCGTATAAATTTTTATTTTCTTGCGACACGAGAAAATATAGTTTTCACCTTTTTTAAACCGGAAACCAAAGCATCAATGTCTTCTTTTGTTGTATATAGATAAAAACTAGCACGACATGTTCCTGGAATCGACCATTGTTTCATCAAAGGCTGGCAACAGTGGTGACCCACACGAATCGCCACACCTTCTTCATCTAACATCGATCCAACATCGTGTGGATGAACACCGTCAACGGTAAAAGAAACAACTCCTCCCCGTTTGGAAAGATCCTCTGTTCCATAAAGGCTAATGCCCTCCATAGAGTTTAACTGATCTAAAGCATAAGCAGTGATTTCTTGTTCATGTTTATGGATCTCGTCCATTCCTAATTTGCTCAAATAATCTAAAGCATATGAAAATCCCAAAACACCTGCTATATTAGGAGTACCCGCTTCTAATTTTGCAGGTAAATTCGCGTAAGTGGAATATTCTAGATTGACTGTTTCGATCATATCCCCACCACCTAACCAGGGAGGCATCTCTTCCAAGATTTCTTCCTTTCCAAATAACACTCCGACGCCAGTGGGTCCGAGCATCTTATGAGCAGAAAACGCAAAAAAATCGACATCCATTCCCACTAAATCAATTTTCAAGTGAGAAGAAGACTGAGCGCCGTCAATCAGAACCTTTGCACCGACCCTTCGCGCACGATCAATGATAGGCGATATGTCATGTATCGTCCCAGTAACATTCGACATTTGTGAAACTGCAACGATTTTGGTTTTTTTAGTAATGATTTCGTTTAATTTAGAGAGATCATAAGTTGTATCCGAAAGAATAGGGATAAATTTTAAAACCGCTTTCTTTTCGAGCGCTAACATCTGCCAAGGGACTAAATTCGAATGGTGTTCTTGGACAGATAAAACGATTTCGTCGCCCTCTCCTACGTTGACTCTACCCCAGCTTTGCGCCACTAGGTTAATGGATTCAGTGGTTCCACTTGTGAAGATAATAGCCTTGGCACATTGGGCTCTAAAAAAATTCGACGTTTTGATTCTTGTCTTCTCATACATTTCTGTCGCATGTTGTGAGAGATGATAAATTCCACGGTGAATGTTAGCATTCTCCGTGGAATAGTATTTTGAAGTTCCCTCAATTACGCTAAGAGGTTTTTGAGAAGAAGCCGCATTGTCCAGATAAACAAGAGGTTTTCCACTAGGAGTAGTTGTACTTAAAATGGGAAAATCTAATCGCAGTTTGTAAGGATCGAACATCTGATTTAGTCTTCCATATCTACTTCAACATCGTTTCCAGTAACCTTTACTTGAAAAACAGCAAGAGGTTCAGTAGCTGGCCTTGCCAAAACTGCACCTGTTTTGATATTAAACTTGGCAAAATGTCTCGGACACGTGATCACTGCTCCTTCCAAATTACCACAGGAAATTTCTTCCCCGTCATGCGTACACATGTCTTCAAAGGCGAGGATTTCTCCATTTAACTTTGTTATGGCGATATTCATAAATTTAGTTTTTACAACTAAGATTTTTCCTTCTTCCACCTGATCTGTCTTTGCCAAAATTTTGAATGCCACTATACGTTCCTCAATACACTTTTTTTCAATTTTTCTGAGATCTCTTCTTTTATCGGCTCAGAAAATGGAAGTTTAGAAACAGTTTCTTCATAAAAGGCGGATACTAGAAGTGATTTTGATTCATCTAGAGTAAGTCCTCTTGATAACAAATAAAATAATTGGTTTTCATCTATATCTCCGACGGTTGCACCGTGGGTACAGGAAACATCCTCAGCCATCACTTCCAACTTAGGATTTGCTTCTGCTCTCGCTTTTTTATTTAAGGAAAGATTATGAGACTCTTGGTGAGCACTAACTTTTTTAACTGTATTCGGAATCGCCAAATTCCCAGTGAAAATATGATGTGCCCTATCATTGACGATTGCTTTGTAAACAATTTTACTCGTGGTATTAGATGCTAGGTGAGTGGCTTTTGCATCGATATCTAGAAGTTCTCGTTTTACTACGGAACTAACTCCCATTAGTAAAAATTCCCCACCACTTCCGTTCAGTTCCGGTAAATAAAAATGTTTTTTGCGAAAACCTCCAAGCGGATAGGAATGGATGCGGAATTCACTGTCCCTTCCTTGTTCGGAGACGGAATATCGAAATTGAACTAAATTTTCATCCAATTCTTCTTCATATAATACGTCCAATTTGGCACCATTGCCAATTTTATAGAACGAAATATTTCCTAATAGATGTAAATTCTCAGATGTAGAATTAGATTGAAACGCCTCACGAATACGAATCTGCTGCTCATTCTTTACCGAGTATAAAAAAACAAATAAACCATTCTTATCGGGTGGAACATGGGACCTAGCATCAAATTGGTTTTCTTGGTGAGAATCGGCCGCAAACTCAAATAAAAAGTAATCTTTGCACGTCAGTAAAATATAAAGAGCAAAATAATTTGTCTTAACTGACTCCAAAAGAGAATGTAACATCTGCTTGGCTGTAGACTCATCCGACAAAACTTGTGTTTCTTGGCCTTTGACTTCTGTTTGTGTTATGTCGATTTCATTTCTGATGAGGGTGTCGAATTGAATCTGCTGAAGAGGGAACTTTCTCCATTCCTCTTCGTTGCCCGAGGGAAATCGGATTTGTTCAAAATGTTTTTTTACTTCTTTTTTGAATTCATCCACGATTGAAGGTGGAAGAAGATTTGATTTCAAATTTGAATTTAAAACAGAAGCATTCAATTATTTGATTCCAGCCTTTTCTAAAATCCAATCATATCCCTGCTCTTCTAATTTTAAAGACAACTCTTTCCCACCAGTTTCTAAGATTCTTCCGTTTGCAAAGACATGAATAAAATCTGGTACAACATAATTTAACATTCGTTGGTAATGTGTAATGAGTAAAATGGATCGATCCTTTGCCCGATTGGAAGTAATTCCTTCTGAGACAATACGTAATGCATCAATGTCTAAACCAGAATCTGTCTCATCTAAAATGGCAAGCGCTGGTTTTAAAAGACTCATCTGAAGAATTTCCGCTTTCTTTTTCTCACCGCCGGAAAATCCATCATTCACATAACGCGAGATAAATGAATCAGGCACATCTAATAATGCCATAGCACTTTTTAACTCAGCCTTAAATTCTTTTACAGGAACATCTTTTCCTCGGTGTGCTTTCAAAATTGATTTTAAAAAGTTCCCTATGGAAACTCCCGGGAGTGCGGTTGGATATTGGAAAGATAAAAAGAGGCCTAGTCTTGCCCTGGCATCGGTAGGTAATGGTAGAATCGATTCGCCACGGAAGAGGATATCGCCAGAAGTTACGGTATAATTTGGATGTCCCAGGATGACATTCGAAAGCGTACTTTTGCCAGAACCATTCGGACCCATAATGGCATGTACTTCGCCGGATCCAATCTGAAGATTTACACCTTTTAGTATTTCTTTTTCACCAACAGTCGCGTGCAAATCACGTATTTCAAGTAGGATGGACAATTTGGTATCCTCTGGAGAATTTTAGAATGATTCTATTTTTAGACGATTCTCTCCTACCAGGAAATCATACAACCCTAAAAAAACAAACGATTCCTATTCCGTCCAGTCGACCTGAGCAATTAATATCCGAGATTCTGCGAGTGAAAAGGTAAAGATCACATATTGATTTTGGTTTTGGATGTCATACAAAGGATACGTCACACCCCATTTTTTTTGGAAACGGTCGGACTCAGCTTTATGTTTTAAGAAATACGGTTTCCAAGCGTAGTTATTCCCAATTTGGTTCCGTTTTTCCAAATATCCGCCTGCCATTCGGTCCAAGTCGTACGTTGGAGTAATCTGGTAGCCGTCTTTATCGCAGACAAAAATCTTTAAAATATTTTTGGGAAGAGACTTTGTAATGGTTCCGAAGTAATAGATAAAATTATCATCAGAAGCAGAGTCAATACCACTAAATACTTTGTTTAGGTGATCAATGATCACTTGCTCTCTGGCACCTTTTTCTACGAGTTCCATGGATCTGCGGGTACTAAAAGTTTCTAAAACTTGGGTCATTTGGTCCGTAAATGTATTGCGATTTAGAAAACTAGGATTGGGTGTAGAAAAAAAATAGCCCTGCAAAAGATTAGCTCCCATCGAGAGCGCTAAATTAACCTCGTCTTCGGTTTCAATCCCTTCGAAAAGAAGTTGTGAACCTAACTTCTGAGACATTTCCGATATCGCACCTAATACCTGTTTGAATGAATTTTTATTCAAACTTTCTCTCATGATCTGGATGTCGACTTTCATGATGTCGGGATGTAAATAGCCAATTCGTTCCAAATTTGAAAAACCGGAACCCAAATCATCAATGGCAATTTTTAGGCCATAATCACGAAAAATCTGCACAATCTGGATCAGTCTTTCAATCGATCCTTCAAATTCATCTTCGGTAATTTCGATCACTACTTGGTTTCGATTGATGCCATACTTTTCAATCAGCTGGATGATGTGAAAATTTTCTGCAAAGAGATCCGTATGGTGAACACGAGAAAGAAAATTCGGCATCATATTGAAAAATAGCTTAGTTCGTAGGTTCGATTCCTTCAGCTGCAATACAGCCTTTTCACGTAAAATTCGATCGATATTATAAATCGGAACCATATCTTTCTCTCTACTGTGAAAAAGACCACCGAGAGAGTGATAGGAATTTTCTTCTGGGTTGAACTGGCGTCCAAGCACTTCATAAGCGGAAATAGACCGATTGATGGCATTCACAATCGGCTGAAAATGTGGGACAAAATGGCTTTCGTTCCAAAACTGATTTCCCTGTTCTGTTTCTGTGATGAACATAGTTCTCTCGCTTGCTAAGGATACGATCGGTGAACTACGAAGTCATGCAAGCACTTTTTGGTTAATTTATGACATTTTTATCACAAATTGACACAGAATATGTCAATTTTGTGAATTTTAGATCTCGTATCCGTCAGGGATTCGTGTATGCCTCGGGACTACAATGATTCCATCCCGAATCCTAACATAATCATCCTCGTATTCTGTTAGATGGTTGCGGTTGATCAGTTTCACACCTGCTCCGATGGCACAATCCTTATCGACAATTGCATTTCTAATTTCACAATCAGGACCAATTCCGTTCGGAATCTTTCCTGATTTTCGATCAAAGCCACCATAATGATTCAAACCCATAATGATGGAATCGTAGATCTTGGTATCATGCGCAATGTATTGCCTCACGCCTATCACCGAACGGTGAATTTCACAGTGATCTAAAATCGTTCCTTCGGAGATCAGGGCCTTATTGACAACAGCATTGTTAATTTTGGTGGGAGGTAGAGACCGAGCCCGAGTATAAAAGGGAGTTTTTTCTAAGTAGAGATTGAACTTCGGGATGTCATCGGTTAACATCAGATTGGCATCATAAAAAGCACGGATCGTACCAATATCTTCCCAATAACCTTCGTAATTATATGCTTTTACTTTTTTTTCCCGGATCGCCTTCGGTAAAATTTCTTTTCCAAAGTCCGTCATCGATTGGTCTTCTAAAACATCGATAAGTGTTTTTGTATTAAAAATATAAATCCCCATATTAGCCAGATAGCAACCGTTTGGTTGTCGACAAAATTCAACCTGGGAAAGATCCTGTGGTTTTTCGATAAATTCTTGGATAAAACCACCTACTCCGGTTTGTACGATCCCCAAACCATAGACCTGGTCTTCCGGAACTGCATTACAAGCTACACTAATCTCTGTTTCTGGATCGATTAAGTGGTTTTGCATAAAATCGGCAAGGTCCATGTTGTAGAGTTGGTCTCCAGATAAAATCAACACATATTTAGGCAGCTGTTCTCTGATATAGGGTAGCACCTTTCTCACGGCATCCGCTGTCCCTTCAAACCAATTTACACTCGAAACAGTTTGTTCTGCGGCAATGATTTCTACAAATGATTTCTGGTGGATTGAATTAGAAGCGTAGGTCCTATGAACATGACGATTTAAAGAATACGAATTGAACTGAGTGAGAACAAAAATTTTCTCAAAACCGCTGTTAAGCGAATTGGAGATAGGAATGTCGATCAACCGGTATTTTCCACCAAAACTGACTGCTGGTTTGGAACGTTTTTCCGTGAGAGGGAGTAGCCTCGTGCCTTTTCCACCCCCTAAAATCACGGTCAAAACTTCATCTTTTTTGAGAATAAAATCAACACAATCGATCGAATCTTCTTGAAATCGCATATTTTTTATTTCTGCATTATTTCTAACGCGAACCCCTAACTAAATTTTGCTACAGATTCGCAAAAATTGCATCAAAAATATCTTTTCCGTCCAAATGATTGGTGTATGGATTGATCGCGCGCTCCGGATGGGGCATCATTCCGATGATGTTTCCAGATTTGTTACAAATGCCTGCAATGTCATTTAGGGATCCATTTGGATTTGACGCATAACGAAAAACAACTTGGCCCTCATTTTCTATTTGATTTAGTGTCTCTGTCTCTGCAAAAAAGGCGCCTTCTCCATGCGCAATTGGGACCACCAATTCCTTTTTTTGGATGCGTTTGGTTACGGGATTCGAGGAATTTGGGATCAAGGTCACATCTTTACAAATATATTTTAAAGACCTATTGTGTAATAATGCCCCAGGCAATAGCCCGCTTTCTGTTAATATTTGGAATCCATTGCAGATACCGAGGACCAGTCCGCCTGTTTTAGCAAATTCATAAACTGACTTCATGGCTTCACTGTATTTAGCCATCGCACCGCATCGCAAATAATCTCCAAAGGAAAAACCACCCGGAAGGACAATCAGATCTGGTTTCTCTACAATCTGCTCTTTATGCCAGAGATAATTTACTTTAGCTGAATATTCTTTTTCAAGAATATTTCCAATATCTTTGTCGCAATTAGAACCTGGAAATGTTATGACACAAACTTTCATATTTTTTCAACAGTATAACAAAACGTTTCAATCACCTGGTTGACAAGGACGGAATCACATAGGTCTTTCGCATGTTTTTCAGCGATAGCTTTATCTTCGGTATTTACCTTTACTTCTATATATTTCCCAACACGTAGATCTACGATGGAATCTTTTCCTTGATCGTGTAATGCTCGCAACACGGTTTGACCTTGCGGATCTAAAACGGAATCTTTTAAAGTGATGTTTATTTTGATGATATACATTTGTTAATTTTCTCTTCTAATTCCAAGTATTTTGTTCTAAGTTCCATAATTAAGGATTCGGATAACGCGGGTGGTGGAGGCGTTTTGTCCCAGCCTGTTGTTTCTAACCAGTTACGCAATATTTGTTTGTCCAAACTAGGTGGAGAAGTTCCTATTTTGTAAAGATCTGCTTCCCAATACCTCGAAGAATCTGGTGTTAATATTTCATCTATGAGAATGGGTTCATCCTGTAAAAGCCCAAATTCAAATTTAGTGTCACAGAGGATAATGCCAACCTTTTTCATCTGTAACTGAGCTCTCTGGTACAAGGCGATAGAAGTTTCTTTTAAAACCCGAAAGAGTTCCTCTCCCACTTCTTGTTTCATGGTTTCTTCGCTCACGTTTTCATCGTGACCAGAATCATTTTTTCTGGCAGGCGTAAAAATGGGTTCAGGGAAAGGCTCTGATTCTAACATCCCTGCTGGATATGGAAGGTATGCAACTTTTCCTGTAGATTTATACTCTTTGAAGGCACTTCCCGAAATAAAACCTCTGACAACACACTCAAAATCTATGCGCTTGGTTTTTTTGACGAGCACAGAACGCCCAGCAAAAAGTAATTCGTCTCGAAACATTTCTGGAAATTCTCCAATGTCATCAGAAATCAGATGATTTTTAAATTCTGAAAAGTAGCGAAACCAGTTTGTTGAAATTCTATTTAATATTTTACCTTTATCAGGTACAACTTCTGCGAACACCACATCAAATGCAGAAATACGATCACTCGCACATAATACTAAAGTATCACCTAAATCGTAAACGTCTCTAACCTTACCTCGGTAACTTGGTTCAATTTTCATAGCTGTATACAAACCATCGCCATATCATCGGTAGGCGGTTTGTCTCCACAAAACTTAAGTATATTCCTCTCCAAATTCTGTAAGGTATCGCCACCTTCCAATACTGACTCGTGAAAAAGTTTTAACATACCCTCTTCACTTAGAAAAACAGAAGATTCATTCATGGCTTCACTCGCGCCATCTGTATATAAAAATAATTTTGAACCAGCATTTAATTTTATAGATCTAACTTCATCCTTTGCCTTAAGATCTATACCCATAATCATGGGACTACGCCCTTCTAAAGATTTACTTTCACCCTGGGAAAAAAGCAAAGGCGCAGGATGTCCGCCGTTGATATAGGTAAGGTTTAAATCACGATCTAGGATCGCATAACAAAATGTTATCGAATAATCTTCTGGCAAAACTATTTCCATATTTCGTCGGATATAATCGACCCGGTCTTTTAAATCCATGGCCACATCCAGATTGAATAATTGCATTTTAAACATGGCGCCAATTAGGGCTGCACTTGGTCCATGTCCTGAGCAATCCGCAATGACAATATGAAGTTTATTAGAATCAGCCCAACAATCGACAAAATCACCACCTATTTGAAAAAATGGCCGAAAGAGAGTCTGCGCTTTAATGCCGTTCCAGATGAATTTTTTTTCAGGAATCAGCTGGTCTTGTACTTTTCTTGCGGCTTGGAGTTCCCGCTCAAATTTTGCTTTTTCTTGTGTCAATTCATCTTGTAATACTTTGATGCGAAGTACAGAATGAATCTTAGCAACTAATTCACGTTTATTAAATGGTTTGTTGATAAAGTCATCGCCACCGTTTTTCATCGCTTCTTCAAAGCCAATTTCACGATCTATGGATGTTATAAATAAAATAGGAAGTAGCTTATAATCATCCATTCCACGCAATTCTCGACAAAACGAAAATCCATCTTGAATGGGCATATTGACATCTAACAGAAGTACATCGATAGCCGTATTTACAAATATCATTCTCGCTTCTTCGGCGGAATACGAAGTAAAGGTATTAAATCCTTCGCTTGCTAAAAGATATTTCAATAGCTCAACATTTTCTGGTACATCGTCTACGATCAAAATGTTGTGATTGTTTATGATATCTGTCGCAGCTTTCAAGTTAGCCCCTTTCCATCCGAATTTTATCTCGAATGGCCATCATTCTTTGAGCTCTTAAGGTCAAAATAAAAAGCAGCAAAAATAGTAAATGAAAAGCAAAAATGGAAAACCAAAACGTGGATTTCATATCGGGATCCATTCCACCCTTGCCAAGAACAGAACCTGGATGATTCCCAGGATTTTCAATCCACCGAATCGCACCCCACGTTAACACGGAGCTAATTGCACAAAGGAGAGAAAGATAGGAAGAAATCAGAGCTTTCTTTTTTATGTCCAAAATTAAAAATCGAAATATAAAATAAGATACTAATGATAAACAAAGGATAAAAAAAGATTGCAAACGAGCATCCGTTCTATCCCAAGGAACACCCCATGCGCTATAAGCCCAAATCGGTCCAGAAAATAATACACCTATTGCAAATAAGAATGAAAGTTGATTGGAAGTGAACGCCAAGTTATCCCACTTTGATTTTTTTGTGATCAAATAAATGATTGAAAAAAAACTGGCAAGGATTGGTCCATATAACGCAACCCAAGCGACTGGGACATGAAAATAAAAGATTCTGTGACTCAATCCCTGTTCTAGTATCACGTTCGGATAAATAAGAGAACCGATGACCGCGACTGGGATACAGATAGATACAGCTACCCATAAAATCAAATCAGACCAAATTGGAAAAAGTGATAATTTCTTTGCCACTGTATCCAGCTTCCTTGTTTCCATTTAAAATTCTAGGAAAAAAGAAGAATCAAGTTTCTTTCTTGAGTATTTCTAGGAACAAGGCTCCAAAGGAACCATAAAAGACTGCAAAAAATAAAAGTAAAAAAACGCTCGGATAATAAAATTCTGATTCCATCCAGAACCTACTTTCCGCTTCTAAGCCAAATAAAAAAAGTGGGATTGAAAATGGCAGCTGCAACAGAGGTAAAACGATTTCTTTTACCCGGCTCTCCTCGGATAAAATTCCCATGGCTACCCCTAAAAATACGAGAGAAAGACTTCCCAAATTAGAAAAGAACCAATCTCCAAAAAAGTTTTCGATGAATGCGTTTTGAAAGAAAACAGAAAAAACTAATATAAGTAATGCGTTGACAATGGAGGTACAAATCCAAATCACAAAAGATTTAGCGAGATAAAGTTTTGCAAAAGAGACATGAGATAATGCAGATACCATACCTCCTGATTCCCTCTCTTCAAATAAGGACTGGCCAACTAAAATAAAATTTAAAATAAAAATGATCGCCCACTTTAATCCGCGGACACTTCTTACTCCAAGAGCTTCGTTTACCTCGATGGAAGAGTAGAAAATAAACATCACACATAAGCTTAAAGAGAGTAATGAGACTAGTCCGCCTAACGATCTTCCAACGAGAATAAATTCTTTTTTGAGAATTTTCGGAAACATCTTCAATTAATTTTTCCCGAGAAAAATCTTTTCATCGATTTCTAATCCATATGGAATTTCATGTAATACAACAACAATTAATCGATTTTTCTTTTCCTGATTTAAATGTTTCGTAAATAAATCAATAGAGGTCCTGTCAAGTCCAGTAAATGGTTCGTCCATAAGTAAAATTTGTGGAGATTGTACAAAACTGCGGACGATGGCTGCTTTTTGTTTCATCCCTCGGGAATACATAAAAATAGGATCATTTTTTCGGCGAGATAGTTGGTAGTAATCGATCAGTTCTTTTAACTCTAAGTCGGAACATTGTGTTTTGGATAAGGACCTATAATATTCCAAGTTCTCTAAAAATGTGAGCGAAGAATACAATCCTAAATCATGACCGAGATATCCAATTGGTACTTGTCCATTTGGCCATTTCCAATCTTTTTTGGTATGGGAATTCAGATAGATTTCCTTCAGTAATGTCGATTTTCCGGCTCCATTTTCACCTTGGATCAAAACCAGACCACGCGACGGAAAATCAAGATGTTTATCAACAAAAAGTGTTTTGTAACCGACAGATAAAGTGAGAGACTTGATTTCAAGAATCCTTTCAGAAGCCATACAGAAACCATGTTAAGATCGCTACTCTGTTTCGCACTTATGTTTTCCTCTTTTCTATTTCTCGTTGCGCAAAAACAGATCGGCAACCAGGAATATGCAGAAATTTTATGGGGGAAGGATGAGGAATTTGATACCAGTGATTTTCCTGATGGATCTTTCATTTACCATACAGCAGATTTTATTCTAGCACGGGGAAAATTATATTCAGGTGATCCACCTCCTTCCACATCTGAATTTCTTTTTGAAGGAAAAATCATTCGAAATTCAGGGGAATGGAACAATGAAGCAGTTCAAATTGCTCTGAGTGGAAAAGAAAAAGACCGCAATCTCGCAAAAAGAATGTTACTCGCTGGAGTTCGATTTGATCCTCAATTTTTTCCCTTTCGTTACAACCTGGGAAGGCTTTATTCCATCGATTTCCAGTACAAAGAAGCTTTAATTCATTTCGAATATGCAAAGGCAGAAATGCCAGATTACTTCAAAACATATTTGCATATTGGAATATTGTCGGAAATGACTCGCGAAGTGTATTATGCCGTTGACCATTACAAAACAGCGGCAAAAAAAAATCCCTATGATACGGAAGCCTTAATAAGGCTCAGTGACCATTATATCACTACTGGGCTAAAAAACAGAGCTTTTCTTTATTTAAACGAAGCATCCAAAATCCAAGAAACTAGTCCAAATGTTAAACTTGGTTATGCGCGAATTGAAATGGAAAAAGGAAACTATCATATAGCATATAAAATATTTCTCAGAACCTCCCTTTCTTCCCAAGAAGGAAGGCCTATTCCTTATGATAAAAAATTTCATTATTATTTTGCTGAGACTGCATCCAAAGTAACTGATTATGAAATCGCAGAAAGAGAATATAATAAAATGCTTAGCTTTCCCAACGATCCATTCTTTGCATCCGTATCTGCAAAAGTAATTGCTAGAAGACGAGATATTGCTAAAAAATTCGCAGAAGCTAAACGCACGCAATTAGATGATAAGGATGAGACGAATCCTGAGAAACAGGAATGATCTAAAGACTTGATAAATCTCGTTTTAAAATCAAATTTTTCGTAAATTGTGATTTGGGCTCTGCGAATACTTCTTTTGTATCACCAGATTCCACGATCGTCCCTTCATTTAAAATATAAATAAAATGGCTTAAATTTTTCACCAAACCAAGATCATGTGAAATCAAAACAAATCCGATATTTTTTTCTCGATTTAATTCTTGGATCAATTCTATGATTTCTGCCTGAACGAGTACATCTAAAGCAGTCACTGGTTCATCTAATAAAATCAACTCTGGCTCACACAAGATGGCACGAAGTATAGCCAATCTTTGAAGCTGGCCTCCACTCAATTGTGTTTTCTTTTTATCGAATACTGATTTGTCGAGATGGAAACGAGGCAAATAACTTTCGATCCGTGATAACTCACGGTCTCTCAACATCTTTGAATGAAAAAAGCCATTTTGGATGTAAAAAGATTCGAGAAGGCATTTTGAAATCGAGTGGAAGGGCGAAAAATACGCAAAAGGATCCTGGAAAACAGGCTGTATTGGTCTTTTTTTAAAGGTATCAATTGATGAGCCTTTCCAAAGAATCTCCCCCTCTTTCGCGTAGGAAGAAATCAATTCTTCGACTCCAAGGATCATCTTAAACAAGGTTGATTTTCCTGAGCCAGATTTTCCTACGATTGCAGTAATTTTCCCACTAACGGCCGTCAGATTTAATTCTCTAAGAATCTTCTTTCCTTGAATGGTTACGTTTAAATTTTTAATTTCTAACACAGGATATGTCTATGAAAAACGTATTGCATTGTTCTATTAAGAAAGAGAATAGGAAAAGCGAGGGGAATATCAAGTGAAATTTATCAAGATAACGGAAGTCGGACCCAGGGATGGACTGCAAAATGAAAAATCAATAGTTTCGACTGAGGATAAACTTGAATTCATCCGTATCCTTTCCCAATCGGGCTTAAAAAAAATAGAAGCAACCTCTTTTGTTAAAAAAGAGTGGGTACCTCAGATGGGAGATTCTTTTGAACTATCAAAATTACTATTTTCCTCTCCTACTAATTTAGATATCAATTTTTCTTGCTTAACTCCAAACATAAAAGGGTACGAATCGGCTATCGAAGCAGGCTATAAAGAAATCGCAATCTTCACAGCGACCTCTGAAACCTTTACGAAAAAGAATATAAATCGTTCCATCAAGGAATCAATCGATGGCTTTAAAGAAATATTTAAAAGGGCGAAACAGGATCAAATCAAGGTTAGAGGATATATTTCAACAGTAATCGCTTGCCCATACGAGGGCAAAATTTCTCCAGAAAAAACAGTCGAAATTTCTAAGCTTTTGTTAGACGAAGGTGTCTATGAAATTTCACTCGGCGAAACAATCGGCGTTGCTGTACCAAACGAAGTGGAAGCATTGCTCGAAGTATTATTGAAAACACTTTCGCCGAACTTGTTTGCGGGACACTTCCACGATACATACGGTATGGCGATCGCCAACGTTCAAAAATCTCTGGAACTAGGTCTAAGGTCTTTTGATTCCTCAAGTGGTGGACTAGGCGGATGTCCATACGCCAAAGGTGCTTCAGGAAATTTAGCAACAGAAGATCTGTTATATTTTCTTCATGGAGAGGGATATGAAACAGGAATTGACATCGATCAGATTTTAAAGGCATCTAGTTTCATCCAAAAAGTTGTCGGCAGGCCTCTTACATCTCGGACCTTTATAGCTAAAACAAGCTCGTGATGGGTGAACTAGTTTTCCCTTCGGAGTTAAAAAAGGCATTAGATGAAATCACTCGTACATATAAAAATCCAAGTTATCTACAGACAGATCCGATAATTTTCCCTCATAGATATAAAAACTCAGTCGATATTGAAATCATCTCACTCCTCTCCTGTTTGTATGCATACGGAAATGTAAAATCCATAAAAAATTTTTTAGAAAGTATATTCAAATTGCTCGGTCCAAACCCCTATGAGTGTTTCCTTGAAAAACAGGAAAGTTTGGAAAGGAAATTTTCACAGATTAATTATTATAGATTTCAGACAAACAATGATAATCGCAATATACTCCTAACCCTATCTTCGATAATTAAAAAGCACGATAAAAATGGTCGACCTGGACCGATCTTTGAATCCTATTTTTTGGAAGGATTAGAATGTTTTGAGCCACAAAAAAGTATATCCTCATTTCAGGCAAAACTCAACCAACAACTTCTCCAAGAATCAAAAACTAACAAACTAACACGAGGTTTGCGATTTCTAATCGGTGATCCAAAATCACAATCCGCAAAAAAAAGAATCTGTCTATTTTTAAGGTGGATGGTAAGAGATCAATTTCCTGATTTTGGGATTTACAAACTTATTTCTCCTCGAGGCCTCGCATTTCCATTGGATGTTCACGTCCAAAGGCTGATTAAAATTCTTGGAATTTCCGATCGTAAAAATTTCGGCATCAAAGAAGGAATTTTAGTTCGCGATTTTTTCCAAAAAATGAATCCCGATGATCCTCTGTTATACGATTTCTATCTTACGCGTGTGGGAATGATCCAAAAATGCCGAGGAATTAAAATTGATTCAATTTGTGGAGGATGCGGATTACGATCTGTTTGTTTGATTGGTAGTGCCACGGGGAATTGAACCCCGATTGCAAGGATGAAAACCTTGTGTCCTAACCATTAGACGATGGCACCGTTTTATGACACGTGCATTGAGTCGTCGGGGATTCGAACCCCGGACCCATTCCTTAAAAGGGAATTGCTCTACCAGCTGAGCTAACGACTCGTGCTCTGTTGCCAAGAATAAAGACCTGCCCTTCTTGGTCAATCAATAGTAAAAAAAATACCCTCCGATTCTCTCAATTCTTCCTTCATTTCATGATGATCGTATGATCACGGTCGGGACCAGTTGAAACTATCCCGATTCGTGTGCCAACAAGTTCTTGCAATGATTTGATATAACTTTGACAAGACGACGGAAGTTTGCTAAAATCAGAAATTCCAGATATATCATCCTTCCAACCCTTGAACTCAGCAAACACTGGTTTGACGTCTTCTAATCCTTGAGATGGAAAATTGGGGAGACGTTTTCCTTTGTATTCGTAACCTACGACAACGGGGATTTGGTCATAATGCGAAAGTACATCGATTTTTGTGAGTACGATACTATTGATTCCATTCACCACGATAGAATGTTTGATCATTTGAACATCAAACCATCCACATCTTCTTGGTCTGCCTGTGGTAGAACCATACTCTCCACCTAACTTCCTAAGGACTTCGCCTGCCTCACCCATTATCTCGGAAGGAAATGGTCCTTCTCCCACTCGTGTCGCATAAGCTTTGGTGATACCAATCACATCTTTTAAGTGCCTAAAATTTACCCCTGATCCAGCAAGCGCTCCCCCAGTTGTTGGATTTGAACTTGTAACGTAAGGATAAGTTCCGAAGTCGATGTCTAAACCTGTCCCTTGCGCACCTTCTAAGAGCACACGTTTTCCTTTGTCCAATTCTTCGTTTAGGTAATAGATCGTGTTGACAATATTCTTACCCATTTTTTCCGCAAAACTCAGTAAACTTTTATAGATTTCTTCAAATCGAACAGGTTCTAGATCATAATATTTAACAAGTTCTTGGTTTTTGACATCGAGAATATGCGTAAGTTTTCGCTTTAACATATCCTTATCCAGCAGATCACCTGCACGTAGGCCAATACGTAACATTTTATCCGCATAACACATGCCAATTCCCTTTTTCGTAGTGCCTATTTTCCCTTCTGGACTGGAACCTAATTCTCGCACTTCATCGATCAATCTATGATGAGGCAAAAGGATATGACAAGAATCACTGATTAAAACTTTTTCTTTTACCTTAAATCCGCTCTTTTCTAAGTCGGCACATTCTTGTAAAAAATATTCAGGATCTAGGACAACTCCGTTTCCGATCACACACACCGTGTTATCATAGATGATCCCGGAAGGTACTAAATGAAAAACATATTTATTCCCACCGACTACAACAGTGTGACCCGCATTTGCGCCACCTTGGTAACGAACAATAATATCTGTATCTTTGGAAAGATAATCAATTACCTTTGCCTTTCCTTCATCACCCCATTGGGCTCCGACAACTAAATTTGCGGGCATAAATTACCTCATTTATTTGAATAAATCTTCTCTTCTATTGGATCAATGTGCAATGCAAATCCACATGCATCTTTTTTTATTTCAGCATAAGTTTCGTATAACGAATTGTAAACGCCACCTGCAAATACAGGCTCAGAATATCCTTCCATAAATCCTTGGAATACCAAGCCCGAATAATAATCCAAATCTCGAATGAGAGATGGATCCCAAATTCCTAGAAACCCAATCGAGCTTTGATTCCATTCCTCGAGAAACATTTCGATTTCATTCAAATGGGTCTTAAAAAGATCTTTGGAACCTGAGTCATTGATCCATTTCATAAACTGTTTTTTAAATTCAGCAAAAGTAGAAAAGTTATGGGCTCTAAGTGTTAGTTTTAAAAGGGAAATTGATTCTGCCGAAAAATTCTTTTTCGTAACAAAGTTCATAAGCTCTGGAACGTTTTTGGTATAAAGAAAGTGCGCAATGATAGCCTCGTCATTGGGACTGAGGGCAAGCGATTCAAAAATTGCCCCGAGCAAACCTGCATGTCCCAATACAAAACTTGCATGTGTCCCAGGTAAACTTTCGTTCCACATCTTTTCAAGAGTCTTTACTTGTGAAACAACGCTTGACGCTGAACTATCGCCAAAACATTCCCCTCCTACTTGGAGGATCTCTCTACGCGAAGCGTTTCGCTTTTTATGATCTCTGATCTTTCGGCCAACATAATATACCCGTTGGTTCTCTTGCCAATGCGATCTCCCAGCCATACCTTTTACAACTTGTAGCGTCAAATCGACACCTGGCGAAAGGGAAAAACCGTCATAGTCCTTCGCTACAAGAAAAGCGGAAGAATCTAGGCCAGTGATCTGGGATTGATAAGACGAAGTATAATCAAAAGCAGGAAGGTTGATTTCTGAATAACCCGCATTTTCAAGACATTGGGTAAGCCGATGCAAAAGTGAGCGCCGATTTGCACTTTCTTGGGGACCTAAAAAGTGAAAACCGTCTGGGATCCAGCGACGTTCGGAAAGTTTAACTTTTTTCAATGCATTCATGTCTTGGGAGGGATGCCCAAGAAGTCAGTTTAGAGAAATCAAGGATTTATGCAATCACTTGTAAAAATCGGATAGACAAAACGAATTCTTCGATTACCTTAATGTCGGTTCAGAGGGTACGCATGACAGAAAAAGAAGCGACACTTGGTCGTTGGCATAAAGAATTTTTTGAAAATATACATTTGTTCATGAAATCAGGGCTATCAGAGTCCGAAGCAAAGGCCATTTTAGAAGAATTTTTAGTTCTTTCTCAGGCCACACCGAAACCGAAGGTAATGGATATCTTCCAAGAGCCAGAAAGATTGGAAGAAATCGGAGTTTATACAGACATTCGGGAACAACCGCGTGATTTTATGCTGAAGTTCTTAGATCCGATCATGAAACGCTTCACCGTCGAAGGTGTCGAAAATCTCGATCTTCTCGGAGATGTCATTGGCAAATATCCCGTTACTCTTATATCAAATCACCTTAGCCATTTAGATGCACCTGGAATCTTTACATTGCTTTATAGTACAGGGGAAATGGGTAAAAAAATTGCCCAATCTCTGGTATTTATTGCTGGTCGATTAGCATTTGAGCCCGACTTTACTCGGTTAGGTTTATACATGTTTGGAACTTTGTTAGTTTGTTCCAAAAAGGATATGGCCGACAATCCATCCCTTTCCGACCTCATGACTAAAATCAATATGCGTGCCTTTCGTAATTCGCAAAAATTACAAGCGGAAGGCAAAATCATTTCTATCTTTCCAGAAGGAACTAGATCAAGAGATGGACGTCTGATGCCGTTTGTTGACACAGTTTACCATTATGTTGCCAACAAAGTGATTTTACCTATTTCTCTCGAAGGAACCGATCGTATCCTACCTATTGAGGGTTTGCTCTTCAACCAGGCCGTAGGAAAATTGGTCATAGGTAAACCAGTATTAGTTGGCGAGCTCACAAAAAAAGAGATGGCAACTTTTCCATCGCATATCGAACAAATTTCTTTTCCAGGTGTAGGTGATAAAAAACAATTTATCATTGATAACTTGGCCTTGCTTGTTGGATCAAATTTAAATAAACACAAACACGGAACATATCGTAATCTCTACAACGGTGATGACCAAAAATCAAATCACCTCATCACCACACCAAAGGAACCTAAAGAGCGTATCGTGGTCATAGGCTCTTCTAATATGTCTGTCGCCATTGGTTGCGTACTCGCGAATAAAAATGTTGAAGTCGTTGTTTACCAACCAGATGCTGATGTTGTCAAACAGTGCAATGAAGAGCATAGGGACGTCGTCCACTATCCGATTTACAAACTGCCTCCCAATATTAGTTTCTCCTCCGATCCTTCCGTTTGCGAGAATGCAACACTATTCATCCAAGGGACTAACCCTTGGGATTTTGATTCTGTTTTCCCAAAAATCAAAAATTATCTACAAAAAAATAAATCTCCGATCATCAATGTGATCAAAGGATTTACGGGATCCAAAAAGGGTTTAATTTTGGAAGACTTAAACGAACTCCTTGGAATTGAAAGGGATCGTTTGGCCGTTATTTCGGGAGCCTGTTACCCTGATCAAATCATGGAACGAAAAATTTCGGGTTTTGAAATCGGTTCCTTTGAAGATTCTCTTATCCCTAAACTCTCCAATCTGTTTAACACTAGCTATGTTTTCACCCGACCGGCGATCAATTCTCGAGATACAAAGGGAGTCCAATTAGGTGGTGCATTAAAAACAGTTTATGCTCTCTCCATGGGACTAGTAGAAGGCTATTTCAAACGAGAGTTAGGTGGGAATGTTGATAACACATTATTTCATTTATCAAATCGTTTTTTCAACGAAATGGTTTCGATAGGTGTTCTATTAGGTGGTGACCCGACAACTTTTAACGGATTATCTGGTATGACTGATTTTATGTTAGCCTGTTTTGGATCAGATACTAGGGATAGAAAGTATGGTTACGATTTGGCCTACGGCACAAGACCTGAAAAAATAACGAATGGTTTTTACGGACTGAAGGTGTTACCAAATTTAATCAACTTGGACGAAAAACGCCATCCAATCGTAACGGCCTCATATAGAGCGGTAATTCAAAATGAAAATTTTGACAATATAGCAGAATCGTTACAACTCCGACTCGCGCGGATTTAAGATCCGCCAAATTCGCAAGGGGAAAAAGGTAAAAAAAAAACCGCGCTGAAAATCACAGTCGCGGTTTCTTTTAGAAGAAAAGAGCTGAGTTTTATTTCGCTTTCGCTACTTTTTTGTCTTTCTTCTCTGCCTTTTCTTTTTTGTCTTTTTTTTCAGCTTTCCCTTTTGTCGGAGTCGCTGACTTTTCACGTTTTTGTCTGAGTTCTTCTTTCAATTCATCTTGGGTTTTTCTTTCTACTAGTTCCAGTATCCCCATTTCTGTGTTGTCGGATTGACGATTCACCAACCGAATGATCCGAGTATAACCTCCGACCCGTGTAGCAAACCTTGAAGACAAATCAGTAAGAAGTTTATTTACGATCTCTGCATCGCCCAAATGCGTATACAAATAACGAGTATTGTGTAAAACAGTCTCAGCCTTTTTCTTTTCATCCAAATTGCTTAAATTTGCATCCAGATTTCTTTTGGCACGCGTGATGATGCGCTCTGCATAAGAACGCGCTACTTTTAACTTAGCAACAGAAGATTCAATACGTTCATGTCTTAGCAACGAGATCACCATATTCTGTATCATAGCTTTTCTATGATCAGCGGATCTATTTAATTGTTTAACTTTATTCTTTTTGTTCATTTTTAAAAATCTCTCATTCCAAAGGAAAGCCCTAGCGAGGAAAGTTTAGCCTTCAACTCTACCAAACTTTGATCACTGTAATGTTTCGATTTAGTCATTTCTTCTTCAGTTCGTTTAACGAGTTCGCCGATAAAATCGATCTCTAGACTTCTCAACACATTTGTAGAACGCACGGATAATTCTAATTCTTCTACGTGTTTCGAAAGAGATGCTTTTAATTTTTCATCTGCTTCATCCAACTCTTCTTCTTCTTCTTCAATTTCTTCTTCGAAATTGATAAATACTGTTAGATGATCTTTCAAAATTTTAGCAGCCTGAGCAACAGCATCTTCCGGAGACACTGAACCATCAGTCCAAACTTCTAAAGTTAGTTTTTCATAATCAGAGCGCTGTGCTACACGAGTTTCGGAAACCTCAAACAATACCTTTTGAATCGGAGAAAAAATCGAATCAATCGGAATGGTACCTAAAACTTCGATATCCTTCTTTTTGTCTTCAGCAGGAACATACCCGCGCCCTCTTTGGATTTCAAGGTCTAATATTACATTCGCGTCTTCATTTAAAGTAGCAATGTGAAGATCCGGATTCATGATCTCAATAGAGGAATCAATAGCCAAATCTCCAGCCCTAAAATAACCAGCACCTTTTAGTTCAATATGAATGACTTTGCTTGCTTCTTTGTCTTCAGGTTCGTATTTAATACGAACTTGTTTTAGGTTGAGGATGATACGAGTGACATCTTCCGCTACACCTTCAACATAAGCAAATTCATGAGTCACACCTTCAATGCGAATCGCTGAAATCGCAGCACCTTCGATGGATGACATAAGAGTTCTGCGTAATGAGTTTCCAATAGTTGTGCCAATACCTCTTTCAAAAGGTTCAGCTACAAACTTACCATAGTTAGGAGTATTCACATCAGTTGTGAATTCGATTTTTTTTGGTCTTTTAAAACCTTTTAATAAGTTCTTTGGGGACAATGTCGTAACCTTCTCTCTAGATTCGTATGATTATTTAGAGTACAACTCTACGATAACTTGTTCTTTGATCGGAATATCGATGTGTTCTCTCGTTGGCAAAGATAAAATTTCACCAGAAAATTGTGCGAAATCTACACTCAACCAAGAGGCATTTCGATTGATTGCTTGCGCCAAACGAATGTTTTCTTCAATAAAAGTGGATTTTTGAAATTTATCCCGGATTTGGATTTTATCGCCAATGTTCACGCGGTAGGAACAAATGTCTACCCGGTGGCCATTCACTAAAATATGTCTGTGAGCAACAAAGTTACGTGCTTGTCTTCTAGTAACCGCAAAGCCCATTCTATACAACACATTGTCCAATCTTCGTTCTAAAAACTGCAGTAAATTTTCCCCAGGAATGCCTGGAGTATGTGATGCTTCTTCAAAATAACGACGGAATTGTTTCTCGAGCACACCATAAGCACGTTTAACTTTTTGTTTTTCGCGGAGCTGAGCGCCGTATTCTGTAATTTTCCCTTTCTTCTTAGGAGGTAAACCTGGCGGATACTTTCTCTTTTCTAAAGACGACTTCTCTTTGTGTAGAGTGTGACTATTTTTTAAGAAGAGATTTAAGCCCTCTCTTCTCATCAATTTTACAACGGGTCCTCGATAACGTGCCATAAATAATTCCTATATTCCTACTACACTCTTCTTCTTTTTCTTGGGCGACATCCATTATGAGGGAGTGGAGTCACATCTTTAATCAATTTGATTAATAAACCTTTTGTGGTAAGAGATCGTATCGCCGACTCTCTTCCGATCCCTGGTCCAGAAACCATGACATCTACTTCTGACAAACCAGTAGCTTCGATCGCTTTCTCTGCTGCGTTAGTGGCTGCAATTTGGGCGGCATAAGGAGTCGATTTTTTCGAACCTCGAAAGCCCATCATTCCGGAGGAAGACCAGGAAAGAACATTCCCTGCCATATCTGTCACAGACACAATTGTGTTGTTAAAAGAAGCTTGGATATAAACCTTCCCTCTAGGAACGTTCTTCTTTTCTTTCTTTTTAATTTTTTTTGTGTCTTTTTTGCCTTTCGTTTCTTTCTCAGCCATCTATGATTCCTTTACTTCGTTACCTTTTTCTTATTCGCAACTGTCTTCTTAACACCTTTTCGTGTTCTTGCGTTAGTTCTGGTCCTTTGGCCGTTTACCGGAAGACCTCGTCTATGTCTTAGTCCTCTATAACAACCAACATCCATAAGTCGTTTTATATTTAAATTTACTTCGGAACGAAGATCCCCTTCTACTTGAAAATCCTCTTCGATCACACGGCGAATAGCCGCTTCTTGTTCATCGGAAAGGTCTTTTACTCGAATGCTTTCATCAATGGCAGCTTTCTTTAATATTTTAAGGGAGGAAGTTTTTCCTATGCCGTAAACATAAGTTAAACCAATAACAATTCTTTTATTTGAAGGTAAATCAACGCCTGCTATACGTGCCATATATCTTATCTTTGCCTTTGTTTGTGTTTTGGATTTGTGCAAATCACTCGGATCACACCTTTTCTGCGAATGACCTTACATTCCGTGCAGATTTTTTTTACTGATGCTCTAACTTTCATATACTTCCCTATTTTTTTCTGTAAGTAATCCGACCCTTGGTCAAATCATAAGGAGAAAGCTCTACTGTCACTTTGTCACCAGGTAGAATCCTGATGTAGTGCATCCTCATCTTACCTGAGATATGCGCTAATACTTTGTGACCATTTTCAAGTTCTACTCGAAACATCGCATTCGGTAATGGTTCAAGAACAGTCCCATCAATGGTAATTGCTTCTTCCTTAGCCAGGGTGATTCTCCTATTGAATCTGTTTTAAAATAGAATCTGTGATTTCTTCCATACTTCCCAATCCATTGATTTGCCGAAGGATACCTGTGCCTTTGTAAAAGTCAATCAGGGGCAACGTCTTTGTGTTGTAAGTATGCAGACGGTTTTTGATGGTCTCTTCGTTGTCATCTGAGCGCCCTTCTTTGATCGCTCTACCTAGCAACCGTTTTACCAATTCTTCATCGGGAACGTCTAGGTTGACAACGGAGTCGAGCTCCATGTGAAGCTCTTTGAGGATTTCCGAGAGAGCTTTTGCTTGCTCCACCGTCCTAGGAAATCCATCCAGTATGAATCCATTCGCACAATCCTTTTCGACCAATCGGTCGCGGATAATGCCTATAACGACAGCATCTGGAACAAGGTCTCCAGCGTCCATATATTTTTTGGCTTCTAAACCCAGCGCAGTTCCATTTTTTACTGCGACGCGGAGCATATCCCCAGTAGATATTTGTGGGATTTTGAACTTTTCTTTGATGGTATCTGCTTGGGTTCCCTTGCCTGCACCAGGAGGTCCCATAAAAATCAATCGTTTCATTTAATTATGCCCTGCCTTTTATCTTGGTTTTTTTCATAAATCCTTCATAATTTCTCATCAGAAGTTGTGCCTCAATTTGTTTGAGTGTTTCTAATGCGACTCCCACCATAATTAGAAGAGAGGTTCCACCGAAGGTATAAACGAGTGTTCCACCACCTGTGTTTGATCCCAAATTTAAAAATTTGATAATCAAATAAGGTGCAAGAGCAAGACCGGCCAAGAACAAAGCGCCAGGCAATGTGATTCGATTCAAAATCTTCTCAATCATCTCTTTTGTTTGTGAACCTGGTCGAACACCAGGAATAAAACCGCCGTATTTTTTTAAGTTATCAGCTAATTCTTGAGGATTAAACTGAATCGCCGTATAAAAATACGCAAAGAAGATAATAAGCGAAGTATAAATAACAAAATAGAATAAAGCATGATACCAAATTTGAGAAAAAGGATTAAAGTAATCCATAATCACCGCCCAACCAGCCCACTGACCACCCTTTGAAGATAACCATTGAACAATTGTTTGCGGGAACAAAATCAAAGAAGAAGCAAAAATGATTGGCATCACATTCGCACTGTTCACTTTAAAAGGGATAGATTGGCTACGTGCTTGTACCATCTTTCTTCCCACCATCTGTTTTCCATAATTCAATGGAACCCGTCTAACACCTTGTGTTAAAATTACTGTCAAAGCAATTAGAACAACAAAAATAATAAGAAGAATTAGAACTGAAAGGGCATCGGATGTATCCGAAGTAAACATAGAAATGAGTGCTTCTGGCATCCTACCTATGATACCTGCAAAAATGATAAGAGATATTCCGTTTCCGATTCCGCGTTCCGTTATTTGTTCACCTAACCAAATAAGTAGAACCGTACCTGTAGTGATCGAAAGCATTGCCAAAGGCAAAAAGTAAGATTCTACAGAGGGATTGATTAGACCTGGATATTTCGCAGGTGAATTTCCTGAACCAGTAGACCAAGAATTAGCCAACTGAATCACAGCTAACGACTGAATTGCACAAAGAATGAGTGTTCCATACTTTGTATACTGCTGTATTTTTTTTCTTCCTTCCTCTCCTTCTTTTTGCATTTTTTGCAAGGAAGGAATGAGAACCATCACGAGTTGCATGATGATCGAAGAAGAAATATAAGGCATAATACCTAAAGCAAAGATAGAAAATTTTAAAAGTGCACCACCCGCAAACAAATCCACCATCCCGAGAAAACCCTCGCTAGGATCTGCCGTAATTCCTGTTACGATCAAACTGTTGATTCCCGGAATGGTAACATGCGTTCCCATTCTAAATAGAAGCAACATCCCTATCGTAAAAAAAATTTTTGATCTTAATTCTGGAATTCTGAAGATGTTTGCTATAGTTTGGAACATTGTTTATGTGCTTTTTTTCTCTACTTTTTTCTTTTCACGAATGATCACTTGGCCACCAGCTTTCTCTACTTTTGCTTTTGCAGAAGCAGAAAAAGCATCTACCGTAATTGTGATCGCAGTTGTAATTTCACCTGTACCCAAAAGTTTAATCAAACCCTCGGCTGATTTTACTAGGTTTTTAGAATGCAAAAGTTCCGGAGTCACTACCCCAGAGAGATTTGTTTTTGAAATAGCTATCAAATTGATCGGTTGGAAAACTTCGCTAAAAATATTCGTAAAACCTCTCTTCGGCAAACGTTTGTGAAGTGGCATCTGTCCACCTTCAAAACCTCGTTTCATAGAGGAAGCTCTCGCTCTTTGTCCTTTTGAACCTCTGGTTGAAGTTTTTCCCATTCCAGACCCAGGACCTTGTCCGACTCTCTTTTTGGATGTTTTCGCACCTTTTGAGATCGGAATTAGGTTTTTATTCCCTAAAGACGTGCTTTTTTTCGGTCTTTTTTTACCAAATCCGCGCGCATGTTCAATTCGTTCGGTTGCTGCCATATAATTATACCTTATCCACTTTCAAAAGGTAACCTACTTGTCTAAGCATCCCTTTCAATTGAGGAGTCATTTTATGTTTTCTAGATTGCCCTTTCTTTTTTAAACCAAGTGCAATCAGAGTTTTTTTATGGGTAGGAATGATACCTATAGAACTCTTTTCTTGGGTGACCAATACTTCTTCCATTGTTTTACCTTTTATAGATCTTGACCGAATAAGTGTTTGAGAGAAACACCTCTCCTTTTAACGGCCATTGATGGAGTTTCCAACTGTTGTAGGGCATCCATTGTGGCCTTCACAATGTTCATCGGATTCGAAGAACCCCAAGATTTTGTTAGAACATCTTGGACCCCAGCTCTTTCCAAAACGGAACGAACAGAGGCACCCGCAATAATTCCAGTTCCTGGCGAGGCTGGTTTCAAAATCACTCGTGCTGATTTGAAACTTCCAATCACGTCGTGTGGAACGGTATGCCCAATGTAATGAATTGATTTTAGATTTTTTTTCGCAGATTCAATGGATTTTCGAATCGCATCTGGAACTTCATTTGCTTTTCCAAAACCGATTCCCACTTTTCCTTTTGAATCGCCGACAACCGATAGCGCGTTAAAAGAAAATCTTCTACCGCCTTTTACTACCTTTGCAACTCGATCGATTTTTACTACTTTCTCAGTAAATTCTTTTGTTTCTTCTTCTAAAATCATATTAGAACTCCAGACCACCTTCGCGAGCAGAATCTGCGAAAGCGGCAATCCGACCGTGATACACCATACCAGAACGATCCAAAACGACTTGCGAAACACCTGCTTTTTTGGCTTTCTCAGCAATCACTTTGCCAAGAATTGTTGCAGCAGATTTACTTTTTTTCGAATTTTCATGTTTTGGAAAATCTTTCTCTAAAGTAGTAGCATAAACAACTGTTACGCCTTTAACATCATCAATCACTTGCGCTGTTAAATATCGATTCGTTTTGTTAAAAACCAAACGAGGTCTATCAGTTGTGGCTTTTATTTTATAACGTACACGTTCTGTTCGTCTTTCTCTTTGAATATTTTTTGCTGTCTTGTTGATCATATCGACTTACTTCTTACCAGTTTTTCCAGCTTTACGACGGATGTATTCATCACTGTACTTCACTCCCTTTCCCTTATAAGGCTCAGGAGGTCGTTTCGATCGTATATCAGCCGCTACTTGACCAACCAATTGACGATCAATGCCAGATACTTTTATTTTTAACTGATCTAATACATCTATTTTGATACCAGCTGGCTCAGGGAACACGACTTCATGGGAATAACCTAGGTTCATCACCAGATCCTTTCCTCTTTTTTGAGCTCTGTAACCTACACCTGTAATCTCAAGATTTTTCTCCCAGCCAGTAGTTACACCTTTTACGCTGTTCATAGCTAATGAGCGAACCAAACCATGGAGTGCGATTACTTTTTGATCTTCACTATTTCTTGTAAAAACAAGTTCACCATTCTCCACTTTTGCGCCAACGCCTTCGTAAATAGGAGACTTTAGTTCCCCTAATGGGCCTTTGATGGTGATAAAATTTGAATCTGCTTTTACCTCTACTTTTGGAGGTAATTTGATTATGCTTTTTCCGACTCGAGACATGATAATGATTCTTCTAAGGTTAGAATACCTTACAAAGAACTTCCCCTCCTACTCTGAGTTTTCGAGCGCGTTTTCCCGTCATCACACCTTTCGATGTAGAGATGATCATCGTACCAATGTTATTTCTAAAGGGACGAATTTCAGACGATTGGATATAAACCCTTCGTCCAGGAGTAGACACTCTTTCAATCATACGAATTACCGGTTTTTTATTGATGTCGTATTTCAATTTTACTTGAAAATCATCAAAACTACCGTTTTTCACAGTTTGAATTTCATCCACGAAACCTTCTTCTTTGAGAAGATCTAATATTGACTTTTTAATTTTACTTCCCGGTATCACACACAACTCGTGTTTTGCTTGTTGTGCATTGCGGATGCGGGTTAGCATATCTGCTATAGGATCTGAAAGACTCATTCTATATAACCTTTCCTACATTCTACCAGGAGGATTTTCTTACGCCAGGGATCTGAGCTTTGCTCGCTAGATCTCGGAAGCATAAACGACACATATCAAAGCGGCGCAAATAAGCGCGTGAACGACCACAGAGAGGGCAACGATTGTACTCTCTAACTTTGAATTTTTGCTTTTTCGCGTGGCGTTCCATCATCGATTTTTTCGCCATGTCTCTCTCCTATTTTCCTGCGGCACGGTAAGGCATGCCGAAAGCTTGAAATAATTCATACGCATCTTTGTCTTCTTCAGTATTTGTGACAAAGGTAATGTTAATCCCATAAATCGTGTTGATCTTATCAAAATGGATTTCAGGGAAAATGATTTGTTCTTTTACAGAAAGGTTATAATTTCCACGACCGTCGAAACCTTTAGGATTGACGCCGCGGAAGTCTCGAACCCTTGGAAGTGCAATGTTGATGAAACGATCAAGGAATTCATACATGTAATTCCCTCGAAGAGTCACCTTACATCCTAGTACCATACCTTCTCGAACCTTAAAACCAGCGATTGATTTTTTCGCGAAAGTTTTCACAGGTCTTTGTCCAGTGATCTGGCCAATTTCAACCAGACATGCTTCCATCGCCTTAGGATTGGTGTGGGCTTCTCCCATACCAACATTGATAACGATTTTTTCAAGTTTAGGCACACGCATCACACTTTTAAAGCCAAGCTGTTTTTGCAGGCTTGGTCGGATGACCTTCTCGTATTTTTCTTTAAGCCTAGGTATCATGATTAAACTTCTTTCCCTTCTGGCCGTGTAACTCGCAGGGTTTTACCATCTTTTTTCAAAAACCCTAAGCGTACAGCCTTAATTTTCTTCTTAGGTTTGGCCTTGTTCTCGGCTTTTGGATCAGAAAACATAACATTCGATAGATGGATTGGAAATTCAATTTCAATAGCTCCACCTTGTGGGTTTTCTTGTGTAGGTCGAACATAACGACGTCTTTTGTTTACACCTTCGATATAAACTCGATCACGGCGTTTGTCGATTGCCAAAACCTTACCCTTCTTGCCCTTTTCTTTTCCAGCAATCACTAGGACTTCATCATCCTTTTTGATTTTGGTTTTTTTAAATTTCGTAGGTTCGGAACCACGATATGCTAATTTTGTAGCCATTTATAAAACCTCCGGAGCAAGAGAAATAATTTTCATATATTTCTTATCACGAAGCTCACGAGCAACAGGTCCAAAGATACGTGTTCCTTTCGGATTTCCTTTGTCATCTATGATCGCAACTGCATTGTCATCAAAACGAATGTAGGTACCATCTGCTCTGCGTACTTCTTTTTTTGTTCTCACAACAACTGCTCTTTGAACTGCCTTATTGTGTACCTTTTTCCCCTGCCCATCGCGTAAACCGTAGGCAGGTTGTGCATCTTTTACGGCGACGATAATTTCGTCACCAAGTGTCGCATAACGTTTCTTTGAACCGCCAAGCACCTTAACGCACATGACTTTTTTTACACCCGAGTTATCGGCTACTTGTAAAATAGTTTCTTGTTGGATCATACTAGTTTAGCCTTTTCTACCACTTTCACGAGTTTGTGGTGCTTTTGTTTCGAGAGAGGACGAGTTTCAACTGCAATCACCCGATCTCCCACCTGACATTCATTCTTCTCGTCGTGAATTTTCACGCGGGATGTTTTCGTCATAATTTTCTTAAAACGCGGATGGACCTTTCGAGTAATCACTTCAATGACTACCGTCTTGTCCATAGCATCGCTCACTACAACGCCCTGAATGGTTAAAGATTTTTTTGAGTTCTTATCTTCCATAACCTACTTCTTTTTACCCTTGGCTGGTTTCGCAGCTTCGGTTTTCTTCCCAGCTTTTGCTGGAATTTGTTTCAATTTCCCAGCTTCCACTAATTCTTTCTCGCGGAGGATAGTAAGACCTTGTGCGATTCTTTTTTTATGATTTCGAATCACTCGGGGATTTTCTAAAGACCGAGTCACTCCAAATTGAAATCTTGCTTTTCTCACTTCCTCGGAAGAAGATTGGATTTCCTTTTTCAACTCATCCACAGAGAGAGATCTAAGATTATCTTTCATAGAATGTTCCTCTTCACGAAGGCAGTTTCTACAGGTAATTTAAAAGCCGCTAAATGAAGTGCCTTTCTTGCTGTAAGTTCATCGATGCCAGCCATTTCAAATAAAACTCTTCCTGGGCGAATTTCAGCGATCCAGAACTCTGGATTTCCCTTTCCTTTACCCATCCGCGTTTCCGCAGGTTTTTTCGTAATCGGAAGGTGTGGGAAAATACGAATCCATAATTTCCCGCCTCGTTTTACTTGGCGGTTGATGGTGATCCTTGCGGCTTCAATCTGACGGGCCGTTATTCTTCCAGAGCTAATGGCTTTTAAACCAAATTCTCCAAAAGCGACGTAAGAACCTCTTTCGTCTTTTCCTTTCAAACGCCCTCTTTGGCGTTTTCTAAATTTAACTCGCTTAGGTGCTAACATTTTAGTTTCTCTTTATCAGTTCTTAACTTGTTCTACGTTTTACAGCGTATTTATCTTCTTCAGATTCTTCTTTGGTTGGGAAATAATCTCCGGTGTATGTCCAAACTTTAACACCTATTTGACCAAAGGTGGTGAGTGCTTCTTTGAAACCAAAGTCAATTTTTGCCCGTAAAGTATGCAGAGGAACTCGTCCTTCCATATACTTTTCAGTCCTAGCCATGTCCGCGCCATTGAGTCGGCCAGAAATTTGGATTTTTACTCCCTCTACTCCGCCTCGCATAGCACGTCTTAGCTCAGCCTTCATCACTCGACGGAACGGCATACGTTGCTCAATCTGAAGTGCCACTGTTTCAGCAATCGCTTGCGCAATGACTTCCGGTTTTTTCACTTCAATGATGTTCATGCCAATTGGCTTATCGGCCATCTTCTTTAGCTCTTGCTTCACCGCTTCGATGTTCTGTCCTTTTTGACCTATCACCATACCAGGTTTAGCTGTATGAAGGTTGATATTTACTTTCTCAGGGAACCTTTCGATTACGATTTTTACAACCGATGCATTCTTGAATTTCTTCTGTAAGAATCTTCTGATTTTGATGTCCTCGTGAAGATTTTTAATGTAATCTTGTTTTGAGAACCAAATAGAATCCCAATTTCTTGTGATTCCAATACGAAGACCAATTGGATTTACTTTTTGACCCATATCTTAGTTTGCCTTTTTTACGATCTCAGAAACAACCACCGTTATGTGGCTAAGTCTCTTGCGAATTCTGGATGCGCGGCCCCGCGCTCTCGGACGGTAACGTTTCATTATCGGACCGTCATCTATGTAGATTTTTTTAACGAATAAACTCGAAGGATCCAATTGTTCATTCATTTGAATAGCATTTGCAACCGCAGAATTTAAGAGATTGATGATGAGAGAACTTGCTGCTTTGTTTGTGAAACGAAGGATATCAATCGCTTCCTTGTAATCATAGCCGCGAATTTCGTCTGCCACTAGTCTAGCTTTTCTTGCAGAAATTCTTAAATGTTTTCCTACTGCTTTGGCTTCCATTGTCTTACCTTATTTCTTCGCAACTTTCTTGTCCCCACCGTGACCTCTAAAGGTTCTTGTGGGAGCAAATTCACCGAGTTTATGGCCAATCATGTTTTCATTCACATATACAGGAACGAAAGATTTGCCATTGTGTATCATTACAGTATGCCCAATCATATCCGGATATATTGTGCTTCTTCGAGACCAAGACTTGAAAGGGTTCTTTTTACCTTCCGAGTTCAATTTCGTAATTTTTTTCATGAGGTGGTCGTCTATAAAGGGACCTTTTTTTAAGCTTCGTGCCATGGTATCCTAGATCCTACCTATTTCTATTTTTCTTTCTTCTTTGTACGATGAAACGATCGGAAGGCTTCGTTTTGCGAGTTTTCCAACCTTTAGTTGGTTTTCCCCAAGGAGTTACTGGGTGTCTACCACCAGATGTACGTCCCTCACCACCACCGAGCGGGTGATCAACGGGGTTCATCACCACACCTCTCACCTTTGGTCGTTTTCCTAACCATCGGTTTCTTCCAGCTTTTCCAATGATGACTAAATTATGATCTTTGTTCGAAAGTTCGCCAATGGTCGCCACACATTCTTTTCTGATTTTACGGACTTCAGAAGAAGGGAGCTTTAAACTTACATAGTCTCCGTCTTTTGCCGCGATCACTGCGAAAGAACCAGCAGTACGTGCAATTTGCCCACCTTTTCCAATGTGCAATTCGATATTATGTACGTTTGTTCCAGCAGGAATTTTATCCAAGGGAAGAGTATTGCCCAATTTTATTTCGGCAGTCGGTCCAGACATCACTTTGTCCCCTACTTTTAAGCCATGAGGTGCAAGAATGTATCTATATTCACCATCCGCATAACAAATGAGTGCAATAAACGAAGAACGATTCGGATCGTATTCGATTGTTTTTACAGTCGCTGCGATTCCTACTTTGTTACGTTTGAAGTCGATAATTCTAAACTTTCTTTTGTTACGTCCACCTTTTCGACGTACTGCGATTCTTCCATCATTACTTCTTCCCGCCTTGTATGTCACATTGGCAGTAAGAGGTTTGTAAGGAATCGTCTCAGTGACTTCTTTGAAATCGAGAACTGAGTAGAAACGTGAAGATTGTGTCGTTGGTTTTAATTTTCTGATTCCCATTTTTAAACCTTAGCGAAGTCCAAATTCGCACCGTCAGCAAAAGTAACCACGGCCTTCTTGAAATGAGGTCTCTGGGAAGGCATGTTTCTAAACTTTTTCATCTTTCCACGGAAAACGGCAATGTTTACTGCAGAAGGTACAACATTGTACATTTTCTTTAATGCTTGTTTGATGAGGGTCTTATTCGCGTCTGGGTGTACTTTAAATGTGTATTTAACAGTTCTTTTTCCCAATCTTTCCCCGATAGACTGTAAATCTTGGGATTTTTCTGTGACCACTGGAGAAAGGATAACATTTTCAAGGTTCACTGAATTATACCTGCTTTCCATACTGAGAAAGTAACTCTTTCAAGGCACTCTCAGCGATGACTAAATTATTATTATAGAGAATATCTCTGCAAACCATACGTTTGCTATTTACGTACTTAAGATTTTCAATGTTACGAGTGGATCTTTTTAAAAATTGATTTTCACCGGCAACCACAAGTCCTACATTTCCTTTGTTCGCAATTTCCATATTTTTTAAGATATTGAAAATGGATTTAGTAGAATATGCAGAAGGTTCTACATCTTCGATGATCGAAATACGGCTCTCTTCTGCTTTTTTATTTAGGATCGAAAGCACTGCCTTTTTCTTCACCGAACGAGACAAATTTGACGAATAATCCCTTGGCTTCGGTCCGTGAATGATACCACCGCCTACGAAATGCGGAGCTCTGATGGAACCTTGTCTTGCGCGACCAGTTCCTTTTTGAGCCCATGGTTTTTTACCACCACCTCTGACTTCCGATCTGTCTTTCGTAGAATGTGTCCCTTGTCTAAGATTGGCATTTTCTGCTTTTACCGCGTCATAAATGGCGCCAAGGGAAATACCAGTCGCAAATAGTCCTGCTGGCAATTCTACTTCGCTGACGAAGACACCCTCTTTATTATATTTACGTGCTTTCATTATTCTATCCTACTTCCCGATTTTCTCGATCGTGATGATCGATCTGTCGCGCCCCGGTACAGAACCCGATACAAAAACCAAATTCGTCTCTGGTTCTATTTTTACCACTTTTAGGTTTCGAACCGTGCTTTCCGCATTCCCCATTCTTCCGCCCATTTTAAGGCCTTTAAATACACGACCTGGAGTTGTGTTAGATCCAATTGATCCTGGGTGCCTTTGGAATCTGGAACCGTGGCCTTTCGGACCACCAGCAAACCCGTGTCTTTTGACAACACCCTGTGTGCCTTTTCCTTTTGATGTTCCAGAAACTTTTACTACATCGTTCATAGAGAAAATGTCAGTGAGTTTTATTTCTGAACCGAGAGCCAATCCCTCAAAACCAGAAAATTCAGCTAAGTGCTGTTTTGCTGAAAGGTTTGCTTTTTTCAAGTGACCTATCTCAGCTTTCGATAAATTCTTTTCCTTTGCTTCTTCAAAGGCCAATTGGACAGACTCATACCCGTCCACGCCCTGTGTTTTTAACTGAGACACGAAACAAGGACCCACACGCAAAATAGTTACAGTAACCATTTTACCTTCATCATTAAAGATGTGGGCCATGCCCAATTTTTCGCCGATCAAACCTTTTGCCATGGATCCTATCCTTAGGATTTAATGTCTACTGAGACTCCCGCCGGGAGCTGAAGCTTCATTAAAGCCTCTACAGTATCTTCATTAGTATTTAATATATCTATGAGTCTCTTATGAGTTCTCATTTCGAATTGTTCTCTTGCTTTTTTATTCACGTGAGGAGAACGTAACACTGTGTAGATTTCTTTTTTCGTAGGAAGCGGGATCGGACCGGAGACAGTTGCCCCAGTCCTCTTCGCAGTCGCGACGATCTCATAAGTTGATTGGTCAATCAACCTATGATCGAAAGCTTTTAACTTAACGCGAATTCTTTGTCCTGCCATTTAAGTTACTCAACAATCTCCGCTACAACTCCAGAACCAATCGTTCTTCCACCCTCACGGATAGCGAACTTAAGTCCTTGGTCCATCGCGATTGGATGGATGAGTTCAATAGACATCGTTACGTTGTCACCAGGCATAACCATTTCCATTCCACCAGGTAAGTTACAAACACCAGTGATGTCTGTAGTTCTGAAGTAGAATTGTGGACGATAGTTATTAAAGAATGGAGTGTGTCTTCCGCCTTCATCTTTTGTAAGAACGTAAACTTCTGCCTTAAACTTTTTGTGAGGCGTAATAGTTCCTGGTTTTGCAAGAACTTGACCTCTTTCGATGTCTTCTTTTTTAGTTCCCCGGAGAAGAGCACCGATGTTATCACCAGCTTCCGCTTGGTCGAGTAACTTACGAAACATTTCAATACCAGTAACAACCGATTTAGTGGTGTCACGGATACCTACGATTTCGATTTCATCATTGATCTTAAGAACACCTTGCTCCACACGACCAGTTGCTACGGTTCCACGACCAGTGATCGAGAACACGTCTTCTACTGGCATAAGGAAAGGTTTGTCGATGATACGTGTTGGATTTGGAACGTAAGAATCAACTGCTTCCATCAATTTTACAATCGACTTCATTCCTAGATCTGAATCCTCTCCTTCGAGAGCTTTCAATGCTGATCCGGAAACGAAAGGTGTTTTATCACCAGGAAAATTGTATTTGTTTAGAAGGTCTTTTATCTCTTCTTTTACCATTTCAATCATGTCGTCTCTTTCATCTGCTGCAAGCATATCTGCTTTGTTGAGATAAACAACGATATACGGTACACCTACTTGGCGAGCAAGAAGGATGTGTTCCTTAGTCTGAGGCATCGCACCGTCAGTTGCAGAAACCACGAGAATAGCCGCATCCATCTGTGCAGCACCGGTAATCATGTTTTTTACATAATCCGCGTGTCCTGGGCAATCTACGTGCGCATAATGACGATTAGGAGTTTCATATTCTTGGTGGGAAGTAGCAATAGTGATCCCACGAGCCTTTTCTTCAGGTGCGTTGTCGATTTGGTCATAAGCTACTGCTTTGTTTTTACCACCCACTATTTTAGCTAGTGTAGTTGTAATAGCAGCAGTTAACGTAGTTTTACCGTGGTCAACGTGACCAATAGTTCCTATATTTAAGTGTGGTTTTGAACGGTCAAATTTTTCTTTAGCCATTGTTAGAATCTACTCCTCAATCGTGGTGCAAGACCCGATCCTCGGTTCTTTACTCCTTTAGAACTGCATAAATCTCAGAGGTTAAAGCAGTCCTTTCCCAAGAAATGCCAATCCCTTTGGTCATGTTTCTAAGAGCCCCTGAAAAGCCAAGCATGTTTTCTGCCGATGCCGTGGCTTTTAAGCGACTCTTACCTGATCGTTCTTCATCCACTGAATGGATTTTCGCAGAACGTCGGTTTAACTCTGAAAGAACTACACCTACATGCACCGCATCTACGAGTATTTCCAACTCGGTTAGCGGTCCAATCAACAAGGTGTTCTCATGAAACCCATCTTTCATTCCAATATGAACGGCAACCTTCAAGAGAGACGGCACGAACTCCCTTCCAGAAAGAGGCATATCAAATGCGATCACTCGCAAACGAACGCCTAATACGTCATAACCGAAGAATCCCGCAGAAGCGGATTCAAAAAAAGCGGTCTCAATCGAGTTTTTAACTTCTTCCGGAAGACTTACCTCAAAGGCAATTTGCTTTGAAAAATCGGCAGTATCTTCCAGGAATGCGGTGAGCGTACCACTTGACTTTGAATCTTCAAAGGCACGATGCTCTAGTGCAACCTTATGTGCCATTTTCTTGAAGCGCTCAAATCTCGCAATGTTTATCGCACTGATATGTAATTTTTTTTTGGAATTTTCTTGGATTCGTTTGATGCCGACTTCCAAATGCAACTCCCCTCTCCCCAAGAGTTCGATCTGTCCTGTCTCTTGGTTTTCTTTAGCGACATAAGATGGATCTTCCCAACAAAGATCAGAGAGTGCATTCAGCCACTCTTCCTTTTCGGAAGTAATTTCAGGTTCTAAATTCACAAGGAACGGACTAGTAAGCGCAATCTGTTCCTCGTCTTGTGCCACCGACTTTTTTTGTGACATAATAAATTTACCGGGCAAACAGAGGATCTGGGGGAGATTCGGTATTAAATACAACATGGAAGCGGGTGCCTCCTCGATAGGTAGAAACTCATCTTGTTCCCAAGTATACGCAATCGGAATTCTAAGATTTTCAATAGTTGCTTTAATTTCGAAGGGAAAACTGATCTTGTTTTGGGTATAGATCACCGAATATCGTCCGTTATCTGGATGTATCCTTCGCGCTAATACAAATTGTTCTAAGTTGTCAGGTCTCGTTCTTTTGAACGTAGATAAAAAGCAGATCAAATCCAATAACTCGGGGACTCCCTGGCCTGTTTTTGCCGACCCACCGTATGTGGGATAAATTTTGCACTCCATGGTCCCTTGGCCTAAGGCTTTCTGCAAAAGCGCACTTTTATCGGTATTTTCTGACCAAGAAGAGATGAGAAGTTCGTCCGACCATTTTAAGATATCTGTTCTAGTTTCTTCTGAAAAGATATCGGAAGAGTTTAAAAAATAAGAAATTTCGCGAGAATCCGTTTCCCTTTCAAAAAGAACAATAGGCGACACATCGAGAATGCCTTCTAAATCGATTAAATTATCCAGATAGTCTGCGTTTTTGTCGAGTTTGTTGATAAAAAATACCATGGGAACTTGGTAATTTTTACATTCCTCGATAATCAATCTTGCTTGGGATTGAACCAAAGAACCCGCTTCCAATATGATAATCGCAATTTCAATAGCCGGTAAAATGTCTGTTATTTGGTTACGAAAATCGATATGCCCAGGTGTATCTATAAATTGTAAGCGGAAGGGTTGATTTTGAAAACTCCAATCCACCTGGTGAAAAGAGGAACGTATCGAAATCCCCCTCTTGATTTCCTCGATAAGCGTGTCCGATTCTGTTGTCCCATCTTCAATATTTCCAATCGCAGAAATTTTGCCAGCTTGGAATAAAATTTGTTCGGTGAGTGTTGTTTTCCCTGAATCAATATGGGCGAAAATTCCAATGCTTGCGTAGTGCATAAAAATAAAAAAGCCGAGTAGAAACTCGGCCTGTTGAAATGTTTAGAATCGAATGTAAAGTATTACCAGCGGTAATGAGAGAATGCTTTGTTGGCATCTGCCATCTTTCTGATATCTTCTTTTTTCTTGATCGCAGAACCGGTACCCTTTTGGGCTTCCATAAATTCTGCGGCAAGTTTGTTCTTCATAGATTTTTCATTTCTGTCCCGGCTATAACGAATCAACCAACGAATGCCAAGGGCAAGTCTTCTTTCTGGCCGAACCTCAATAGGTACTTGGTAAGTAACACCGCCTACTCGACGAGATTTTACTTCAACTTGCGGTTTAACATTTTCAAGAGCTTCTTGAAAAACTGTGTAAGGATCCTGACCAGTTTTTTTATTAATTACTTCAAGTGCATCGTAGAACACCGATTCTGCGACACTTTTTTTTCCGTCTACCATAAGGCAGTTGATAAATTTTGTAATTACTTTATCATTGAATTTAGGATCGCCGATCATCGGACGTGGGTCAACTTTTCCTCTTCTTCTAGACATACAATAATTCTCCTCTAAGCCTTAGGACGCTTAGCGCCGTATTTCGAACGTCCTTTACGACGTTTGTCAACACCTAATGTATCAAGTGTTCCGCGAATGATATGATAACGAACCCCAGGTAAATCTTTTACTCTTCCACCACGAATCAAAACTACGTTGTGTTCTTGTAGGTTGTGACCTTCTCCGGGAATATAGGCAGTCACTTCAATCCCAGTAGTCAAACGTACTCTGGCAACTTTTCTAAGTGCTGAATTTGGTTTTTTGGGAGTGAAAGTCATCACCCGTGTGCAAACTCCTCTTCTCTGAGGGCATGCTTTTAGCGCAGGCGATTTTGTTCTTTTCTTTTGTGCGTCTCTTCCATGTCGGATGAGCTGATTGATTGTAGGCATTCGATTCCTTCTTAAACTCTATTCTCTATTTTAATATGCCGTTTCTGTCCAAATTTCCAGACAGGCCGGTTTTGTAAATAAAAAGCTATACTCTTTATTCGGACGACTCGGTTTAATCCTCGTCGTCCTCATCGTCTGCTTCAGCATCCGATTCTTCATCTTCTAATTCATCCTCGTCTTCATCTTCTTCTTCTACTAGTTTCGAAAGAGAAATTGTAGCAACGGGCGCTGATTCTGGTATTTCAACCAATTCTTCATCGGCTTCTTCCTCTTCTTCCAAATCCCAATCTAAGTCTCCTGGAAGATCTTTGAAAACCTCTATGTCCCGGTATTTTTTCATCCCGGTTCCTGCAGGAATCATATGACCGATAATCACATTCTCTTTGAGTCCCATCAAATTGTCTGTTTTCCCTTTGATGGCAGCATCCGTAAGAACCTTTGTAGTTTCCTGGAAAGAAGCGGCCGAAAAATAAGACTCGGTATTCAAAGATGCTTTCGTCAGACCTAACAAGATCGGTTGGGCCTGTGCTGGACTTCCACCCTCAGCGATCACTCTCTCGTTTTCCTCATTGAAAAGGAAACGATCAACTTGCTGTTGGTTGACGAAAGATGTGTCTCCACTGTCCGTGATGATCACTTTTCGGAGCATCTGGCGAACTACCACCTCGATGTGTTTGTCGTTGATGTGAACACCTTGCAACCGATAGACTTCTTGGACTTCCGAAACCATATAATTATGGAGGGCATTCGGACCTTTGATGCTTAGGATATCATGTGGATCAAAATTTCCTTCATCAATTTGATCGCCGACTTTTACAAAGTCCCCATGACGAACCCGAAGTTGTTTACCAATTGGAATGGCAACTTTTGCTTTTTCAACATCTGCAGAATCAGAAATGATATAGAGAATCCGTTTCTCTTTTACGATTTCGCCTCGGTCCTCGATTTTCCCTTCGATTTCTGCTAGGGTACACGCATCCTTTGGTCGTCTGGCTTCAAACAATTCATCCACTCGCGGCAATCCGCCCGTGATATCTCGTGTTTTTTCAGCAACAGAAGGAATTTTGAACAAAATATCCCCTTCTTTTACTTTGTCACCCGATTGAAATTGTAGCAGTGAGTCTACGGGAACAGAATAAGATTCATTTGTCGAACCTTGCACTGCAATTACAGGTACTAACCTGTCTTTTTTCTGTTCGACGACTTTAAAGATAATATTGGATGTTTTTGGATCCACGTCTCTTCGAACGTTTTTACCGACTTCTAAATCTTCCCATTGAACTGTACCTTCAATTTCGGAAACAACGACTTCATTGTATGGATCGAATTCGGCGAGAGGTTTGTTTTCTTCAACAATGTCATGTTCAGTGCATTTAACAACTGTTCCAACTTTAACTGGGATAACTACATCATCGCCAAGTACTCTTAGGAGAGTTCCTTGTAAGGAAATGGTACCAGGCTGATCTGCCGTTACCATTTGTTCCCCATTTTCAGTAAGCTGAGTTCCAAAAACCTCTCCCTTTTCTAGACGTTGCCCATCAACAACACGGACATTCGAAAGAGCAGAAGTTTGAAATTCTTGGACTAATCTTTGGATGATGATAGTTCCCCTTCTGGAGAATACCTTCGAACCAGATGGGTTGGTAACAAGTCGTCCATTTACAGATTTCACAAGTGATCGGTAAGGAACCTTATGTTCTTTTTCTTGAATGGTAGCAGAAGCAGCACCACCGATGTGGAAGGTTCTCATTGTTAGCTGAGTTCCGGGTTGGCCAATCGACTGGGCTGCAATGGTTCCTACTGCTTCACCGATTTCAGCCGGAACAAGTCGCGCCATGTCCATACCATAACATTTAGTACAAATACCTTGTCTAGATCGGCAAGTAAGTGGTGACCTAACTTTGATTTTATCATAACCAAGGTTTTCAATTTTTTGACCAATTGCTCTTGTGATGATGGTATCTTTTGGAAATACTACCTTTTCAGTCACAGGATCAATGAGATCCTCTGCGGTGTATCTTCCAAACACGCGGTCCGCAAGGGAAACAATGATGTTCTCACCTTCTTTTACCATTCCGAGAGTGATGTTTTCCTTGGTGCCACAATCGTCTTCGCTAACGATCACGTCTTGGGAAATATCCACAAGCCTTCTCGTCAAGTAACCCGCGTCAGCTGTTTTAAGAGCTGTATCCGCAAGACCTTTCCTTGCACCATGTGTGGAAATAAAAAATTCTAAAACACCTAAACCTTCACGGAAATTCGAGCGTATCGCAAGTTCGATGATTTCCCCGCTTGGTTTCGCCATAAGTCCGCGCATCCCAGCCAACTGACGAATCTGTTGTTTTGAACCGCGTGCACCTGAGGCTGCCATTACGAAAACGGGGTTAAACCCACCTTGGTCTTTTTCCAATTCCTTGAACATACCATCTGTGATCCGGTCATTGGTTTTTGTCCAAATTTCGATTACTTTTTTGTACCGTTCTTCGTTCGTGATGATCCCTTTTCGGTACTCCATATCCGCTTTTTCAACTTCTTTGTTAGCGTCATTTACGAGACCTTCTTTGTGAGGAGAAACTCTGATATCTTCAATAGAAATCGTCGGTGCAAAGTATGTCGCGTATTTGTAACCAAGTCTCTTGATTTCATCTAACATGACAACTGTCGCGCCTGGACCAAACTTTTCATAAACATCAGCAATGATACGGTTCGTTTCTTTGTCCCCAAGAGTTCTGTTTACATACACATAACCCTTTGGCATAACTTGGTTGAAAATCAAACGACCTGGTGTCGTTTCGATGATTTTCCCTTCGTGTAAAACAGAGATTTTTGATCTAATCTCAACTGTTTTGTTTTCTATGGCATACATGATCTCTTCGAGACCTGTAAAAAATTTACCCTGACCTTTTGCTTCTTTCACTTCAGAAGTTAAGTAGTAAATTCCAAGAACGATGTCTTGAGTCGGACCACAAATTGGCTGCCCATTCGCCGGGTTCAAAATATTATGCGGAGAAAGCATGAGCATCCACGTTTCCAACTGCGCCTTTGGAGCAAGAGGAATGTGAATCGCCATTTGATCTCCATCAAAATCGGCGTTAAACGCATGACATACGAGAGGATGAAGTTTGATCGCCTTACCTTCTACCAAAATTGGTAAAAAAGCCTGGATTCCCAAACGGTGAAGCGTCGGCGCTCTATTTAGAAGTACTGGGTGTTCTTTTACGACAGTATCCAAAACATCAAAAACCTCACGGTCTTCGGCTTCGATTTTTTTCTTCGCCGATTTGATATTTGGTGCAAGTTCTAAATCCACAAGTCGTTTCATGATAAACGGCTTAAACAATTCAAGGGCCATCTTTTTGGGAAGACCCATCTGGTGGTATTTTAATTCTGGGCCTACTACGATTACGGAACGACCAGAGTAATCCACACGTTTTCCGAGAAGGTTCTGGCGAAAACGTCCTTGTTTTCCTTTTAACATATCAGAAATCGACTTCAGTGGTCGATTTCCTTTGCCTTTCACAGTTCTTTTTCTACGGCTATTGTCGAAAAGAGCGTCAACAGCTTCCTGTAACATTCGTTTTTCGTTACGAACAATAATTTCCGGAGCTTTTAACGCCAAAAGACGTTTCAATCGATTGTTTCGGTTGATCACACGGCGATACAAATCGTTCAAATCTGAAGTTGCAAAACGTCCGCCTTCAAGTTGGACCATAGGTCGAAGTTCAGGTGGTATGACAGGGACAACATCTAAGACCATCCACTCGGGACGGTTTCCAGAATCACGAAATGCTTCTAAGACTTCTAAACGTTTAAAAATTCTTTTATCAGAGATTTTATTACGGTCTTGGATTTTTTGGCGTATGGCACGCGCTTCCGCGTCCACATCGATACGAGCAAGAAGTTCCTTGATCGCATCTCCACCGATTCCAGCGATAAACTTATCACCATATTCATCTAAAAAATTATGATATTCATCTTCATCAATGAGTTCACCACGATTGCGACCAGAATCTGCTGGATCTATGATGACATATTTTTCAAAATAAAGAACACTCTTGAGTTGGTTGATGGTCATATCAAGAAGGAGACCCATTCGGGAAGGCACGGATCGGTAATACCAGATATGGGAAACTGGAGCCGCAAGTTCAATATGACCCATTCGTTCTCTTCGAACTTTTGAGTGAGTCACTTCCACGCCACACTTATCACAAACAACGCCTTTATAGCGAATGGATTTAAATTTACCGCAGTAACATTCCCAATCCTTTGTCGTTCCGAAGATTTTTTCGCAAAAGAGACCATCCCTCTCAGGCTTTAGCGTACGATAGTTGATGGTTTCTGGTTTTTTTACTTCACCAAACGACCATTCTTTGATCCGTTCTGGAGAAGCCAGACGGATCGTGATTGATTCAAAACTGTTGTAATTTCTCATAATCTAGTTTCCTTACGCGTTTTCGATGGTCTCAAATTTGATTTTCTTTTTATTTTTCGAGAATTCATCTTCGTAATCAGAGATATCCACTTCCATTCCTTCCGAATCTTTGATGATGATGTCTAGGGCAAGACCTCTCAATTCTTGAACAAGAACGTTAAAGGATTCTGGAATTCCAGGTTTAATGGAATGAATTCCTTTTACGATCGCTTCGTAAATTCGTGCTCGTCCAAGCATATCATCTGATTTAATCGTCAATAATTCTTGTAAAGTATGAGATGCACCATATGCTTCCAGAGCCCAAACTTCCATCTCTCCTAATCTTTGACCACCAAACTGCGCTTTACCGCCCAGTGGTTGTTGTGTGACTAGAGAGTACGGACCAGTAGAACGAGCATGGATTTTATCATCTACTAAGTGTGCTAGTTTCAACATATAGATGTATCCACAAAACACTGGATTGATAAAAGATTCACCCGTTCTTCCATCATACAGTTTGAATTTACTGTTTGGTGGCAATCCAGCTTGTTTACAATAATCTTGTACATGGTCTTCGGTCGCGCCGTCAAAAACAGGAGTTTCAAAATTAAGTCCCAATTTTTTTGCAGCAAAACCTAGCTGAGTTTCAAAAATTTGTCCTAAATTCATCCTTGATGGAACACCTAATGGGTTGAGTACGATATCTACCGGCGTACCGTCTTCCATATACGGCATATCTTCTTGTGCCATAACACGTGCGACAACACCTTTGTTCCCGTGACGACCGGCCATTTTGTCACCCACAAGAAGTTTTCTTTTGCGAGCAACGTAGACTTTTACCATTTCTTCAACACCAGCAGCGAGTTCATCACCCGTTTCTCTCGAGAAACGTTTGATATCGATGACAGTACCTTCAAAACCGTTAGGCATTCTGAGTGATGAATCGCGAACTTCTTTCGCCTTTTCACCAAAAATCGAATGAAGAAGTTTATATTCTGGAGTGAGGTCTGTTTCCCCTTTCGGAGTAACCATACCAACGAGAATATCTCCTGGTTTCACTTCTGCTCCAATTCGAATTACACCTGTTTCATCTAAATCGCGAAATGCTTTGTCCGAAAGGTTTGGAATGTCCCTAGTGATTTGTTCTTGACCGAGTTTAGTTTCTCGAGCCTGGATTTCAAATTCCTCTATGTGAATCGATGAAAAAACATCTTCTTTGATGATTCGTTCTGAAATCAAAATCGCATCTTCAAAGTTGTATCCTTCCCAAGGCATAAAAGCAACGAGTACATTTTTTCCGAGGGCCAAATAACCAGCATCCGTAGATGGACCATTTGCTATCACTGTCCCTTTCTGTAAAATTGCACCAAAGTCGCCAATTTTTTCTCCCCGAATCAGCTGACCTGCAATCGGAAATCCAACTGGAACATCTTGTCCCTCTTTTACTAAAGAAACAAATTGAACTTCTTCACTTAAAATCAGCTCGTGTATTTCTTTTTCGCCAGACTCAAGAGAAATTTCGATTCTCTCTTTGCTAACCTTTGAAACCTTTCCTGCTTGGTAAGCATGTAACATACTTACATTTGGTTTCTGATTGAAACAGGTTCCCTGGTTGGTTTTTTTAAATTTAATCAATGGGTAATGCGAGATTTCTTTGGTTGCATCTTCTTTTACCCAAACGCCTTCAGCGTCAACTTTCGATACAACACCATCTTTTTTAGCAACGATACAAACGCCCGCATCATAAGCAGCTCTTGATTCGATTCCAGTTCCAACAAACGGAGCTTCGTCGGTAAGTAATGGTACTGCTTGTCTTTGCATGTTAGAACCCATAAGTGCGCGGTTCGCATCATCGTGCTCTAAAAATGGAATAAGAGCTGTCGAAACCGACACTACTTGCAAGGGAGCAAGGTCCATATACTGAATCTCAGACGGACTTCTGAAAGGGAAATCGCCCCTGTGACGAGTAGAAATCAATTTAGATTGGAAGTCCCCTTTGTCATCTACTGCAGAGGAAGCTTGGGCCATATAATGGTACTCTTCTTTATCTGCCGTTAGGTATTCTACTTGTTTAGATACCTTTCCGTTTTTTACAACTCGGTAAGGAGTTTCTAAAAATCCATAATCATTTACGCGAGCAAAACTGGACATAGATAGAATCAAACCAATGTTTGGTCCTTCAGGCGTTTCGATCGGACACATTCTACCATAGTGAGAATAATGAACGTCACGAACTTCGAAACCAGCACGGTCACGTGAAAGTCCCCCTGGTCCAAGAGCGTTTAACCTACGTTTATGCGTAAGTTCTGCCAAAGGATTGGTCTGGTCCATAAACTGGGAAAGCTGCGAAGATCCGAAAAATTCATTGATCACGGCAGTAATAGGTTTTATTGAAATCAATAACTGCGGTGTCTGTTGTTCCGGTTCTTGAACCGTCATTCTTTCTTTGATGACCCGCTCTACTCTGGAAAATCCAAGTTTCAATTGATTGGCAACAAGCTCCCCAACCGATCGGATCCTTCTATTACCCAAATGATCTATATCATCTGGATAAAAGTTTTCCGCATCGCTCATAAGCATCACAAGGTAACGAACGGTTTCAATGATGTCTTCTTTTCTAAGGACTCGGTCATCTACCTTATTGAAATCTTTCGGATTGTTAAATTCAAATTTACTGTTGATTTTGTAGCGTCCGACAATTCCCAAATCAAATGTTTTTGGCGAAAAGAAAAGTCGTTTGAGTTCTGCTTCGGCATTCTCAATTGTAGACGGCTCACCAGGACGCATAATTGTGTGAAATTTTTTCACTGCGTCTTCATAGTCGTTAACTCCATCTTTTTCGAGGCAGTTGATGAGGACTGGATTGTCTTTTCCTTTCGGAAACTCAATGACCTCCACTTCTTTTACCTTCATTTCTCGAAGGATCGAAATGTTGTCTTCATTGATTTTGGAGCCCGCATCCAACATGACTTCCCCAGTTTCCATGTTGATAATGTCTGCAATCGTCCTACGTCCAATCAATCGTTTGATTTCTTTTGGACCAGCACCCGCAATTTTCATTTTTGAAGAACCGTAGAACAAACGTAATACTTCTTCGTTTGTTCCCATGCCCATGGATTTAACTAAAAGTGTAGCTGGAAATTTTTTCTTTCGATCGATTTTAGCAACGAGGATACCTTTGTTGTCCATTTCGAATTCTAGCCAAGATCCTCGGTAAGGAATTACTCTTGCTGAAAAAGTATCTCGGACCTGATCATAGGAAAAGAAAATACCAGGAGATCTATGCAACTGGCTGACAACTACTCTTTCTGCACCATTGATAACAAATGTTCCGTGGTCAGTCATAACAGGCAGATCACCCATATAGACAACCTGTTCCCGAATCTCACCAGTTTCTTTGATGATTAGTCGTATAACAGCCTTTAGCGGAAGAGCAAAGGACGAATCTGTGTCCTTGCATTCTTGTGGGTTTCGTTTTGCCTCACCTAACACATAATGGCCATATTCCATGACCATATCATTGTTAGGACTCTCGATCGGAAACGACTCCCGAAAAACTGCTTCCAAGCCTTGGTTGGCTCTTTTTGTCGGATCTTTGACATCCGCTTGGAGGAACCAGTCGAAAGATTTTTTTTGAACGTAGATAAGATTAGGAAGTAAATTGAGGTCGGTAATTTTACCGAAATTTACCCGCTTTCTAGATTGCATTCGGGTATTCATGGAACACTCTCCCTAGATATAACAAAATATGATGGTAACTATAAATGACAAAATAGAGGTGGGGACGCCTACGGCCTCCCTGCCTCTAAATTTTTGAAGAAAGGGGATGAAGAACCCTGCGAGCTGGTGATTAACCGGCAGCAGCAACTTCTACTTGAGCCCCAGCACCTTCGAGTTTTTTCTTAATATCAGCAGCTTCGTCTTTAGAAACCCCTTCTTTCACTGACTTTCCGCCAGCTTCTACAAGAGTTTTCGCATCTGCTAAACCAAGACCAGTGATTTCTCTTACGAGTTTGATCACATCGATCTTTTTATCTCCATGAGCCTTCAAGATTACATTGAAAGTTGCAGGTTCTTCAGCAGCGGCAGCACCGCCCCCACCAGCAACAGCCGCAACTGCAACCGGTGCAGCAGCAGAAATCCCGAATTTGTCCTCCATCTTTTTCACTAGTTCAGAAGCCTGAACGAGTGTAAGATTTCCAATTTGTTCTAATAGCGCGTCAACAGACATCCTATATTCTCCTTACTCTACTAATCACTATGAATCCAGTGGATATTAGCCGTTCTTTTCACCAATAGCTTTGATACCTCGGGCCAAACTTGCGATAATTTGGTTTAGTCCAGAGGCAATTTGTGTACTAGGTGCATTTAGACCACGTGCAATTTGTGCAAGTAGTTCTTGTTTAGAAGGTAATCCAGCTATGGATTCTACTCCCTTCTTATCTAAAACTTGGCCATCAAAATAACCAGTTTTAACTTCTAATTCTTTTTTGTCTTTGGCGAAATCCTTACAAACTTTCGCAACTGCTGGCAAACCTTCGTTTGAAAAAATAGCAGCTAGCGGGCCTTTGTATGTATCACCAAAATCAATTGTTTTATCTTTATGTAACGTTGATTCTTTTAAGGCACGAAGGAATAAATTATTTTTTATTACCTTCATTTCAGAACCTTCTTTGCGAAGTTGAGTTCTAAGATTTGTAATATCTTCTACCGTTAGACCACTGTAAGACGCTAAAATAAAATTAGGCCTTTTTTCTAGTCTTGTTCTCAACTCTGCTACTGCTTCAATTTTGCTCGCGTTTGCCATTGTCTTACCGTTAAATATTTGCGTTTACTAATTCTTTGACATCGACTTTTACACCGACACCCATGGTTGCGGAAACAGCAAAAGATTTTAGATAGTCGCCTTTTGCGTCCGAAGGTTTGTCTTTCATAAGAGCTGCTACAACTGCATTGATATTTTCTTGGAGTTTATCATCGGAAAAAGAGACTTTTCCAACTCCTAAATGCACAACCCCACCTTTGTCTGGTCGGTATTCAATACGTCCAGCCTTTAGTTCCTTCACTGCTCTTGTTACATCCGTGGTTACAGTTCCAGCTTTTGGTTTTGGCATCAGACCTTTTCTACCAAGCACAGGTCCAAGTTTTCCAACTTCCTTCATCATATCGGGAGTCGCTACACAAGCATCAAAATCCGTCCAACCACCAGAAACTTTTTCGATGAGATCCATATCGCCAACAAAATCAGCTCCTGCTGCCTTCGCTTCGTTTTGTTTGTCACCTTTACAGAATACTAGAACTTTTATCGTCTTACCAGTACCATGCGGGAGAGAAATCGTTCCACGTACGTTTTGTAAGGATTTATAATTGATCTTTGTAGAAATTTCAAGAGTTCCGTCAAACTTTGTGTAAGACGTCGCTTTTGCAAGACCCACTGCTTCTGTGAGTGGATATGCCTTTGTGCGATCTACTTTCTCTTTCAATTGTATATATTTTTTACCGCGTTTCATAACTTAAGCTACCAGGATCCTATTAAAGTTCTACGTTGACACCCATGGAACGACAAGTTCCAGCAATGATCTTTACTGCTGCTTCCATATCGTTCGCATTTAAGTCTTCCATTTTTGTTTTTGCAATTTCTTCGAGTTGGGCACGTTTGATCGTTCCCACCTTTGTCACGTGTGGAGTCGGAGATCCAGAAGTAATGCCGAGTGATTTTAATACTAACAAAGCAGCTGGCGGGGATTTTGTGATAAAAGTGAAACTTCTATCCGTATACACCGTAATGACAACTGGTAGTTTTAATCCAATTTGTGCTTTTGTTCTTTCATTGAACTGCTTGCAAAACTCCATAATGTTCAAACCAGCCTGACCGAGCGCAGGTCCTACCGGAGGAGCTGGATTTGCTTTTCCTGCTTCTACTTGGAGTTTAATTTGTTTTACTACTTTCTTTGCGGCCATAAACTTAAAAATCCTTACTTATCAAAACTCTTACGATATATTACGGTTCAGACTTAACTTGAAGATAATCGAGCTCAACTGGCGTAGACCGGCCGAAAATCTCAACTCTTACACGCAATCTTCCTTTATCAGGAAAAATCTCATCCACAAGCCCGCTGAAATTGGCAAATGGACCGTCGATGATCTTAAGAGTCTCACCAACTTTAAATAGAAACCTAGGACGAGAGACTTCTTCGGATTCAACATCACCGACATCCGAAAATAGATTTTTAATCTCATCCAAAGAAAGTGGCTCTGGTCCCTTCCCTTGGCCACCCACAAACGTAGAAACGGAGGGAAGATTTTGGATTTTAAATCGCAAATCATCCGTCATGTTCATTTCTACTAAAACATAACCTGGCATAAGTTTCTTTTTAGTAACTTTTTTCTTGCCATTTTTCATCTCAGCGACATCCATAGATGGAATTTTCACTGAGAAAATATGATCCTCTAACTTTTGTTGTTGGATCATTTTTTCTATATTGGTTTTGACCTTATTTTCATGACCCGAATAGGTCTGAAGGACATACCATTTTTTATCAGTAGAATCGCTCATTTTAACTAAAAAAATCTCCTAAGCACCTAATGCCCAAAACCACTTGAGTAGTTTCAAAAAAAGGAAATCAGATGCGGAAAGGAAAAGGGAAAAAATAATTACGGTAAGAAGGACAACAACAGTAGAACTCACGACCTCCTGACGGGTAGGCCAGTGGACTTTCTCTAACTCTGCTCTGCACTCTTGAATGAAACTAGTGGCTTTCATCAACTTTGTCCTAATTTTCTCTTTTTCTTGGTAATCTAACAGCCAACGTCAATGGCAGGGCTGGAGAGAATCGAACTCCCACCAAGGACTTTGGAGATCCTAGTTCTACCATTAAACTACAGCCCTATACAAGCCCTCTACCAGGCTTGAACTGGTGACCCCTTCCTTACCATGGAAGTGCTCTACCGCTGAGCTAAGAGGGCATTCTCCTCTCCCACTCAAAGCGCGAGCTCCCAAGCAGGGCTAGGTTTTTTACACTATTTTTAATGGGCCTGGTTGGTCAATGGAAAATGGCTTTATTTTCCGATTTTGGCGAAAAAGAAGGAAAATTTCTTTAATTCGAACAGAATTCAGTTTTACGAGATTTCAGTTCGATAATAAATATGACTCCCTAGGAAGAGAAGGATCTATCGTGGCTAAACCCTTTCAAGAACTTGAATCAAAAATACCAGAATTGGTAAAGGCAAATTCTAAAATTTCCGTTCGATCTTCCCGCATGAACCGCCAACTCGAGCAGTACGTTCTCGGTCTCATCACTGAAATCCTGACCGATCGTCACAACGAACGGTTTATCGAAATGTTGTATACGATCACCAAAGAACTGACCATCAATGGGATCAAGGCCAACCAAAAACGGGTCTTTTTTGAAGACGAGGGTCTTGACATCACAAACTCATCGGATTATGAAAAGGGGATCAAAGAATACTCAAAAAAGTTCTCCGAAAAGATGGCCGAAGAATACGGCCGACGTTGCCTGGCCCGAGGTGTATACGTTCAATTGAAATTCCACTATTGCGAAGATGGAATGCTGGTTGAAGTTTTGAACAATACCCCTGTCATCAAAACCGAAGAAACCCGGATGCGCGAAAAAATGAAAAAGTCCATGGGTTATAATGACATTGCCGAGTTCTATATGGACAATATGGACAATACAGAAGGCGCTGGCCTAGGAATCGCTCTCATTATGATTCTTATGAAAAATGAGGGAATTGACCCCAATCTTTTCCGAATCATCACCCATCCGGACAGAACCATAGCTCGTGTGGAGATCCCGTTTACGGAAAACTATGTTTCGATCCGAAGCGGAGAAGTAGCGGAACTACACTGAGTTCCTCTTTTTCCTAGACTTCCCACCTACTCTTTCCCATTCTGGTGGGCATGGAAATAAAAGGTGCAAATATACTGATCACGGGTTCGGCGGGTGGACTCGGCAAAGCAATGGCTCTAAGGCTCGGAAAACTTGGAGCAAATATCATTCTCTCAGACATACAACAAGAAAAATTAAACGAAACGGTTGTGGAATTTGAATCACTCGGAATTCCGACAATCGGGATCGCTGCGAATGTAGCCCGAGAAGAAGAAAGTATCAAACTCATCCAAAAAGCAAAAGAAAAATGGGGTACTCTCGACGTTGCGATTTTGAATGCCGGAATTTTACGTGATGGCCTTCTCATCCGAGTTGATAAAGAAACAGGAAAGGTAAAAGCCAAAATGGGAATCGACCAATGGCAGTCTGTAATCGATGTTAACTTAACGGGAGTTTTTTTGACAGGTCGGGAAGCGGCTGCTTGTATGGCTGAACAAAAATCAGGAGTGATCATCCCAATTGCTTCTATTGCCATGCATGGAAACTCAGGCCAAACAAATTACAGTGCAGCTAAAGCAGGTGTTGCAGCAATGACTGTTACATGGTCAAAAGAATTAGCTAAATTCGGAATTCGCGTGGCAGGGATTGCACCAGGTTTTATCGGAACGGAAATGGTATTGAAAGATATGAATCCAGAGGCATTGGAAAAATGGAAATCGATTATCCCAGTGGGAAGACTCGGTGAACCAGATGAAATTGCACATACTGCACAATTTATTATCGAAAATGATCTTATAACTGGAGTGATTCTCGAAATTTCTGGCGGAGTGAGAATATAAGTAAAGCTGCATTTACTTATTGATGAAATAACTTATTTTTAATATCTAATATACGGGAATGTACGATTGATATTCAGTAGTAAATTTCTTTCAGATAAAAAAAAATGTAGTCTAAACGCAACGTTAATCGTCTTAAGAATATACGAGATTTCGGAAAAAATGAAAATAAAAACAGAACTTTCAAAACAACAATTGGATCTTGCCATCAAGGGTATCCAAGGAATCGCCCACCCTATCCGACTGCTAATTCTTTATACGCTTGCAAAAGAAGAAAAATCAGTGGGACAGCTGGTGGAATTACTCGGGACTAGCCAATCGGCTGCCTCGCAACACTTAAGCAAAATGAAAAACAATGGGATTTTAGAATCTAGAAAATCTTCGAATCAAGTTTATTACTCCTTAAAAGACCCAAAATTCAAAGAGTTGATAGGCACGATCGTTAAGGTTTACAAAAAATAATTTTCTAAGAAAGATGCCCTTCTTTTTTAAGAAGGGCAACATAGTCTTCAATCGAGTCCTTAAGACTCATAAATCCTAAATCATAACCAACTTGTAAAAGCCGATCGATTTTAGCACAGGTATAATATTGGTATTTGCCTTGTAAACTGATGGGCATCTCCACATAATCAATTCGGAGTTCTTTTCCCATGGCAGTAAAAAGTGCTGATGCCAATTGATTCCAAGTTTCGGCAACTCCTCTTCCTACATTGAAGATACCTTTTTTTCGATTCAATAACAGAAACAAGGTGATACGACTTGCATCTTTCACATATAAAAAATCTCTTTTTTGTTCCCCATCCTTATATTCGGGTCTATAAGATTTAAATAAATTGAGTTTATTTGTTTCTAATATTTGTTCGTACCCTTTTAACACAAGGCTACGCATATCACCTTTGTGAGCTTCTCCAAATCCAAATACATTGAAGTATTTTAACCCCGTAATTTCCTGAATCAATCCAGTTTTTGTAGCATAAAGATCAAACTGATGTTTCGAGTAACCATACATGTTGAGAGGTTTTAATGTCTCTAGAGGCAAATGATCATCATAACCAAATTCGCCGTCTCCATATGTAGCAGCACTTGAAGCATACACAAACGGGATTTTATTTTTTACGGCAATGTGAGCTAAGTCTTTTGTGAAATGATAATTATTATGAATTAAGTAAGTCGCATCTTTTTCTGTCGTCGCCGAACACGCACCAAGGTGAACAATATGGGTAAAATCTTTAAAAAACGATGGATGTTCATCCATTTGTTTGCGAAGTTCATCTTTTTCTAGATAATCTAAATAGGAATTTCGCCTAAGATTTTTCCACTTGTCTGTAGTTCCCAAATGATCGCAGATATAGATCTCAGATATTCCTTGTTCGTTTAAGTCTTCGACAACTTGAGCACCAATTAAACCCGCCCCACCCGTAACCAATATTCTATTTTTTTTCATGTCTACTTAGGTAATTTGTGAATTGTTAGGAATGGAATCAATGATCTTTCCAAATTTTTCATCCACTTGTTTGACAGTTTGTTCTAATGGTTCCAGAACTTTCGGCATCCAAGATTTCATTCGTGCATCAATTACAACAGGAGCCACCTGACGAATGTGATTGTTTTCTACGATTTGTTTAGCATGTACGTCGCGTGCGGGTTCCATCCGCGTAAACACGGTCCAAATAAAATTATGATCTGATTGGATGGTGTCAGATGCATCTTCGACTAAAAATACGAATCGAAAACCAGATAGGTTTTCTTCCAAAAGTCTTTTCGGCAACTGAAGGTCATTCAACTCGGAGGATTTTCCTTCTACCACAAGAACCCCAGGCATATAAACAAAAGCTTTTGTGAAGGAAGAATTTTTAAAAGACCGATCAAATGTACTAGGTAAATTTTTATATTTAGGTTCTCCAGTTTCACTGACACCAAGAATCAACATTTTACTACCTTTATTGACCTTTCCGCTCGTGTAATCTAAAGTGTCTTGGCTCACATGGCTAAATATATGAATATCCGTTTCTGTATCACAGCGTTCCACAATTACTTTGAAAGTCTCAAAAAAGTTTTTTAAATTCACTCTTTGATTTGTCACTAACAAACATTTTGTTAAGGACAATTGCCCTTCTCCCATAATCCTAAGTGCACCCGTAAAAGCTTCCTTGTAATATCTTTCTTTTACAACGGCGGAGGCTAAGGAATGAACCCCTGATTCTTCATAGGCCCACACATTGATCACCTGGGGCATTACGAGAGGGAAAACTGGTGATAATAAATCTTGTAAAAATTCTGCTATATAATGATCCTCTTGCGGAGGTCGACCCACTACCGTCGCAGCCCAAATTGCATCTTTACGATGATAAACAGAAGTTATATCTAAAAAAGGATATTCATGGGCAAGAGAATAATAACCGTAGTGGTCTCCGAATGGTCCTTCTAACTTCCGTTTATACGGAGGAATATTTCCGATCATAACAAAATCCGCATCTGCGACGATGGGATAAGGAGAAATATTCGGTTTGTGGGTCATACGTAATTTTTCTCCCATAAGAAAGGAAGCAAAAACTAGCTCTGGGATTTCTTCCGGCAGAGGTGCAACGGCTGCTATCGTTAGCGCAGGTGGGCCTCCCACATAAACATGAGCTGGCAAGGGTTGGTTTATCTTTTCAGCTTCATGATAGTGGAATCCCCCCCCACGATGGATTTGGATGTGCATTCCAGCTGTTTTTTCATCAAACAATTGGACACGATACATTCCTAAATTACTTTTTTTATTGTTAGGTGATTGCGTATAAACTAATGGCAATGTAACAAACGCACCACCATCTTCTGGCCAGGAAACAAAATTGGGTAAGTCGAGAAGACCATTTTTCCCTATCTGGTTGCCTAGAACTGGTGCGGAGCTTACTTTTTTAAGACCGACGAGAAAAGGGAGAAGAGCCAGTGATTTTTCCTTCCAAAGTGTTTCCAATTTTGGAGGCAACATCTCCTTGACGAGTTTGGTAAGTCTTTCGATGGTTTGGACAGGTTTGTCCCCGAAAGCCAAATGGATTCGCTTTTCAGATCCATAAAGGTTTGTAGCTACGGGAAATTTTGTTCCCTTGACATTCGTAAATAAAAGTGCAGGTCCTTTTTTGTTTACGACTCTTCTTTGGATCTCAGCCAATTCTAGATGGGGATCAACTTCTTCATTGAAAACATAGAGCTCGTTTTCCTTCTGCAGACTTTGGACGAATTGATTTGTGGAGCGTAATTGTTTCATAAAAAAGAGGTGGAAATCTAATCCTTATGCTTTAGACTGTGAGCACAAGTTTTTCCGCATATGTCAGATCAGAATCAAAATTCCCAAACAAATTATACAGATATCAAAAGAATTGCCGTATGTGGCGGCTCACTCGGTCGCGAACGAAGGTCCTATATCCGAGGCCAAGTTGTAGACATTGGTATCACCGATCCGATGAAGGCAGAAGGTCTTTGGGATTTGGTTACTGGGCTTTTTTCTGGGGAAGAACGCAATATCACACCATTTCTTGATTTTTCGTTAGCACCTGTTAGAAAACCGGTACTTAGAATTGATATTTTCAATGAAGTTGGAGAAAAAATTTATACTTCAGGAAAGGTCAAGGCTGATGAGGACGGTTTTTTTTCCTGCGAAGTGAGAGATAAACTGCCCATTGGCAGACATACATTCCAAGTTTTTTTAGAAGGTCTCGATAGCTTTCGGCAATATTCAAAGGACCTGGCCCATTTAAACAATACGGAAAACTCTATTCTCGGCAAAACAACGATCGTGGGAAAAGGAAAACTTAGAATTTTGGCTGAGGATTACAAAGGTTATATTGTTACTTCAGACATTGACCAGACTTATCTTGCGACAGACATCCATTCCGGCAAGGGAAAGTTCAGCACCTTATTTGAGACGCCAGAACAAAAAGCGAGCCTTCCCGGCATGCCTGAATTGTATCGTCAATTGCGAACAGGTCTAAGTGATGCACCCCTCGCTTTTATCTCGGCAAGTCCTCATTTTTTTCGTCGGACTATGCTTGCCACGATTGCGAATCACAAAATCGAAATCGAATCCCTACATCTAAAATACCTCGAAGGTACGATCAAAGGTGTATTCGACAAAGTGTTAGGAACTTTTTTCAATCCTCTTGAATTTTTACAGAATGGCTTTCGACCAGCCTGGTCTAGAACCAAAAAATTCTTCGGAGCATCTTACCAAAGTTTGTTTGACCAGATGGCTTACAAATTATCGATCCTACTTCATGATCGTGTTTTCCAACCAACCCAATCAAAAGAAATTTTGATGGGCGACAATACAGAATCTGATTATATGATTTTTACACTCTACCAAATTATATGTCTTGGAAAATTAGAAGGAGATACTCTGGAAGATTATCTTTACGAGTTAAATTTTCTAGGCAGAGATGCGATCACAAGAGATGCCGCCAAACGTATCAGAAAACTAGGTGAAGAAAATATTCGGATCCATGGGAAGATAAATCCTGTTAGTTTATCACTCATCAACATTACCGAAAAAGGTCCAGGCCACGCCGGAATGGTCGACCTCGTAAAAACTAGTTTGCCTAACAATCTTTGGGAGTTAATTTTTCCAAACCAGAATGCGTTTTATGGAACAGAAGGTGCACTCGGAATGAGCGTAATGTTACATACTGCGGGATACTTGGATTTGACTCAAATCTTCCCTATTGTAAGCGAAATGATTGGTCAGATGTTCCAAAACAAAGTGTTAGATGAAGAGTTGATTTTAAAAATCACCAAAGAACTCACACTTCCAGACTTCGCAAAAAAAGATCGGGAAACTTTGTATGGCCTTTTAGAAAAGGCATTTCAGACTTAGATTTTTTCTTTTGACCGTTTATAAATCGATGTCAGAAATTAAAAGTCGAAACCGAAAAAAATTTAAAGTTACGATCGTCATTCCCTCTTACCGTGAATCGAATCGTCTTCCAAACTATTTAGAAACCCTTGCTAAAATAGTTCCGAAAGAAATGAGGTTTATCATTGTCGATGATGGTTCACCTAAAGAGGAATATGAGGAGTTAAAAAAACGCATAGGTCACTTACTCCATTCTCAGTTTGAGCTCCGCCGTTATGCGACTAACTTAGGAAAAGGCGCTGCCATAGAGTATGGTTTTGAGGGTGTGGAAAGCGATTGGCTCGGCTTTTTAGATGCGGATGGCACAATTTCAGCGAAGGACGTTTCTTACTTATGGAATTTCGTATTAGAGAATCAGAATTATGACCTAATTCTTGCAACTAGAATTAGAATGCTGGGTAAAACCATTGTTCGTTCATTAAATAGACATCTCCTAAGCCGGCTATTCATTACTTACTTTAATTTTTTATTTAATATTCCGATCTACGATTCTCAATGTGGTTTTAAAATTTTTAAAAAAAAATTATATGATACGATCAAAAATAAAATTGGAAACAAAAGGTGGTTATGGGACACTGAACTTGTCATCCACTCTTATAAAAATGAATTTCGGTGTATCGAAATACCAATAGACTGGCACGAAGTCCAAGGATCAAAGATCAATCTCTTTCATGACTCGATTAAAATGGCATATGATTTATTTAATATCAAAAGAAGATTAAAATGAAAGAATATTTTCTCGAAATTTTTAAAGTAAACAACAAAGAAATTAACGAACTATATGGGATCCGAGCAATCGGTTGTTATATCGTAATCGCCTATCATTGTTTTGCGAACGGCATGGGATATATGCCCACTAAATACCATTCTTATCTCCCCAAACTACAAAATTTCGAAATGATGATGGATTTATTCTTTGTTATTAGCTCTTTCCTAATTTCCTACTCGTTTTCCAATGAACTTAGAAAAAATACATTTTCGAAATCTTGGAAAAATTTCTTTCTCAAACGATCTTTGCGCATTTTTCCACCCCTTTATCTCCTCATCGCTTTTTCAATTATAATTATGGGGCTAACGATCCAAGCGTCAAAACTAGGTGCCAACATGGGCGTGATGAATTCTGGTTTGGCGAATTTGGAGATCAAGTTAAACCATTGGTGGGCAGATACATTCTACATATCCAACTACTTTCCAAACAGAATGTTGATCCATGGATGGTCTCTTTCCATGGAGGAGCAATTTTATCTAACAATGCCTCTCTTCTTTTTAGTCTACACTCGCTACTTAAAAAATTTTAAAGGCCGAGTATTTTTACTATTTCTTCTTCTTGCACTGCCTATTTTGATCAGGTTTTACTATTATAAGTTCATTTCATTGGAAAACAACGAAGAGTTCCTCCAAAGAATATTTCACCCCATTCATACACACTTTGATTCGTTTATCGCAGGAATCTTATTAATGGAAATTTTTAGAGAATCTCGTGAATCGAAAAAAATCTCAGATTATAAACTCTACTTTTTCTTAGTCTTCGGTATCACTTTTTCTTTTTTTATATACTCGTTTACTTTCACTTTTGAGTCCACTCCTCTTTACCATATAGTTTTTAGAATTTCAATCTATACACTACTTTCCTTTTTGATCGTACTTGGAACTATTTTTGGTTATTTCAGTTATCTAAAAAAACTCCTGTCCAACATTTTCGTTGTTTCTATAGGAAAACTGAGTTACGGAATTTATTTGGTCCACCTTTATGTTAGTGGTTTTGTGATGATCAAAACCTTTAGCTATACCCACCAGGAAACGAATGATCATCTTGTCGTCTTTAAATCGTCTCTATTCACATTTCTTATTTCAGCCTTCATTGCACTCTTAAGTTATTATTTAGTTGAGAAACCTTTTTTAAAGATAAGAGAATGGACTCAGCCAAAATTCAACGTCTTAACACAAAGTTTTTACCTCATTCCCGTTTCACGACAGGAAATGAAATTGGTATCCTGGATACTTACACTCCTAAGTTTTTTACCTTACTATATTTTAAAACAGTTAATTAGAATTGATTTTATTGAGAAATCTTTAATGAGTAATTCGATTCAATTTTTATTTTTGAGTCTTCCCATCCTTCTGAATCTTTTCTCCTTAATCAAACATAAAACAAATTTTATAGAGTTTGTTCTCAACTGGACGATCCAAAACAAAGAAAATTCGATCGTAAACCCTTCCTAAACTACTCTTTAGGTTGAGGAAGGAAATTGAAAACTTAATCGTTACTTCTGTAAAAATGTAAACCTGGTACATTCTGTTTATCGTGACAGTACGTACTGTTCTCGATACAAGCCACATTTAACTCCGTGGAAACAATAAGTATATCTTTCGGTGGCAAATTAGACATCTTTAAAAAAGTTTCCAATTGATTCGGATTTTCAAGGTAATACATACTTTTTTCAAACATCAATGTTTGTAAATTTTTGGGAAGTGCTTGTTCTAAAAATATGAAATTCTTTTCCGGTTGCGAAATAAAAATATGATTTAACAAGGCAACATTTTGATCGGATTTCTGAATAAATTGAACATTTTTATAAAACTGTCTCACAGAAAATAATATACTCAAAAATAAAAAACCAAGAATAAGTCTTCTTATTAGATCCTTTTTCTGAAGGAACAAATTTTGAAAGCAGATCGAGCTTAAAACAAAGATACTCGGATATAGACCGAACAAATAACGAGGCGAAATATGATCCCCATGATTGGGCGAAAAGAGAAGTAGAAAAAATAGTCCAAAGAAAAAAACAAAGATGTTTGTTTGGATAATTCGCTTATCTTTCTCTGAAAAATCAAATCGGAAGTAGAGGAAAGGAAGAATTCCCAAAACCAACATCAAATAGGGAGATTGGTAGAAAAATCCACGAAGTTTTCCGAAGAGCAACTCATATACAATTTGCGTTCTTGAATTTCCTACTGTGACTGGATCATTCATGGTGAGAGTGTATCGAAGACCTAGAGGATGACCGTGGATGTATTCATTTAAAGCGAATAAGGTGACAATCATAACGATAAACACTGGTGAAAACTTGATTAGAAGAGGAGCCCTCTTCTTTTGATAAAATAAAAAGAGAGATGCAAAGTGTATTGAAATTACGAAAATAAATTCTAATCTAAAAAAAAGAGAGAAACCTAACAAAAATGCACTGGTAATATATTTTTGATTATCTTTTTTAATCAAATAATACAAACCTGAGTACAGGAACATGAGTCCTATGGAATATTCATGGATTACTAGATTGTAAGTAAAAACAGTTGTAGCGAATAAAAATAAGCTTCCTAACAGTAAAGAAATAAGTTGATCACCAACAATTTCATAAATCAATCGATACAAATAAAAAATAGCAGTTGTAAGCCCGATCAATTGGATCAAATAGACACCTAAATTGGACCCAAATAAAACATAAAAAAAGGAGATGAATAAAGGGAAATAAGGGGGAAAGTCAATATAAAGCTTTTCATTTACATATCCTAAAAACGGCGCCCGGAACGAGCTGAAATTTCCAACAGGATCAAATTCAGATCCTGGATACTGATACGCAAAAGTTTTATAACCCGTCTGAACCAAATCTATCATTTGTTGCCACATAAATCCAGAGTCGCCATAGGTTACGATCAAATCAGTTTTAACTTTAAAAAAAGTAAAACTTACTAATATTAAAAAGAAAATATATACGAACTTTAACATACTAATCCCAGGTAAATGATTTATTCAATTGGTAGTTCGAAACAGTAGCAATTAAAATACCAACCAGGTTCGCCAAATAAGTGATATACTGCGGAAAAAATTCGGGAAAATAAACAGTAAATAACTGAAACAAGAAAAACCAACAAGAATACTGAATTAAAAAACCAACAAGACTAACAAGATTAAACTTAAATAACCCAGCCAAAAATGGAAAAATTCCTTTTTTAGCTTTATCATTGAACGTAAATTTATTGTTCAAAATAAAATTTGAAAGAACACTTATTTCAAAACCAAAAGCAACCGCTGAAGAAGGTAACAATAACTTTGAATTGCTATCGTAAGTAACAAATTTACCCGAAAACTCATTGTAAAGCCATTGTCCAAACAGATTAACAAATACTCCAGAAAGTCCAATAAGTCCATATTTGATAAATTGAATTGAGAAATATTTTCCAAAACGCAAATCAAGTAGAGCAAGAATATACTGTTGCATCACAGTACCAGAAAGCTTTGTTTCACCAAATTCTCGCTTGCGAAAAGAATAGCCTACCTCTCCGATTTTAATGTTAGGATTTTTGGCTAAAAATTCTAACAAAATCTTAAATCCCAATGGATTTAGTCTGTTTTTAGAGTCTTCAAAAACTTCCTTTCGCAAAAGAAAGAAACCACTCATTGGGTCATTTGTTTTGATAGGCAAAAGGATCTTAGCAAGTAACGTTGCGCCATAGCTGAGAAATCGACGAAAATAATTCATCTCGCCATAACTTCCATCTTCGGTTCGTCTAGATCCTACGACCAAATCTACCTCTTTTAATTTTTGAATCATCTTGGGTATGATGGATTCGTCGTGTTGCATATCTGCATCGATCACACCTAAAATTTCACCTGTCGCAGAGGCCATTCCTGTTATGACCGCGCTCGACAGACCCTTTTCCCCTACTCGCCGGATGATTCGTACTAGTTTATGTTTTTTCGAATAGTCCTGCACCCATTCCCATGTTTTATCAGGAGAGTCGTCATCCACAACAATGATCTCATATGAAATTTTATTTTTAGTGAATAATTTTTCTATGATGGGAAGGTAAATCTTTAGATTTTCTTTTTCGTTATAGGTGGGTAAAATAAGTGTTATTGAGCTCATGATTTCCTATATCTAGAATTTAAAATGAAATATCTGAAAACCCAGGTAAGATTTTTCTTCCCAAATCTTTGCTTTCTTTTTTAGAATTTCTATATTTTTCGACTGCTGAAGATATTCCTCTTCATTATTTTTATCCCAACTCGACTCTAAAACAATTAAATTCGTTTTTCTATTTGTTTTCATTTTTTCAATTAAATTTCTAATTCCTATTTCAGAATTTTCTAATACAACTAACGGGTCTTTTTTGTAAATATCAACTAGATAATAATTATAATAATCTATAAGGTGAAAACATGTAATATACGATTTATCATCTGTAAGTTCTACAGCCATTTGGGTGACCTCACGCCATGGTTCTTTCAGAAAATCTTTGTAATAATATTTGGAAAATGACAAACAAGACAAAAAAATCAAAAAGAATACCAATAAATTTTGTCGATAACCCGAAAATAAATTGGAAGAAGAATACCAATAACTAATAAGAAAATAAGTCGGAATCAAAAGGACCAAAAGGTTTCTGGAGGTTACCATCGGTCTATTTTGAGAAATTAAAAATGTAGAAATGAGAAGTGAAATTATAATATAGAGTGATGTTACGTAAATTGACCGAAAGGTTTCGATCGAATAAAAACTTAATTTAAATTTTCGAAAATTAAAAAAAGGTAATACTAAGGAAATCAGAAAAAGAATTAAAATCGGAATTCGTTTATAACTAATAAAATAAAATATATATGAAAAAAAATGAATATATATTTCTAAATTAGGTTTTGGAATCCATTGAACAGTATTCAATTTTGGTATATAAAAAAGCAATTTATAAACTTCTGGAAGATAGAAGAAATTCAATAAAATATACAAAAATATAGGAAAACTTTTTGCTTGTGCTCTGAATAGATAAATAACCAACAATAAATACAACCACATAAGATTGATTATAATAAATCCAAAATAATGTGTGAACGAACAGAGGAGCGAAACTAGAAAAAATAGAAAAAGCGTTTTTTTAGCATTCGAGCCCTTCAGTATGCCAAGCCAAATGAAATAAGCAACACCTGAAAATAAGATTAGTAGAGTATATGACCTGACCTCCTGGGAATAGTAGATCGCACCCGAAGAAAAAACAAGGAAGGTCAAAAAGGATAACGCTACATGTCGATTTGAATTCAAATATGCGAACCTAAACAATAGCGGCAAACTAACAATACTTAGACTCGCCACAAATAATCTTCCACTAAATTGAGAATTTCCAAATACCTGAATCCAAATCCAAAGCAAAAATTGAAACAAAGGAGGATTCGTCTCGGTCATCATTGTTTCAACAAAACCAGTGAATGATTTTGAAGATGCTACGATCGCAAAGAGTTCATCATACCAATAACTAAGTCGATCCAAATGGAATAACCGAAAGAACGAACCGAGCGCAATTAGAGTCAAAACGAGAAATATATAGCGAGCGTCCTCTTTGATCCAGGCTTTCATGTTATTATCGCTTCTTTAATAAGAAAAGTTTTACACCAAACAAATCTTTTTCGCTAATTCTCTCGACAAGTTTTTGATCAATTTCTACTTCAGTTTTATATTTATAGAATAATTTTCTAGGAATATCAGAAGAAATGTAAATGTCACGAGGACTTTGAATCACGGAAAAAATTTCATTTTTATCTAATTTTTTTAGATAATTTTCAAAATCTTCGTCGTTGGCAGTTAACACATGGATTCTATTCAAAAAAGATTTCCCCATCCATATACTGCTATATAATGACGTATGTATAACAAATCGACTAGATTTTTCTATCTCTAAGTGGAGAGTATTCAAATCAGCCGAGGAGCTGCGTAATACTTTAAGCCCTTCTCTTGTCGTAACTAAGTTTAAATAGAATATAATTCCTAAGATTACGAAAAGTGCAATTCTAGCAATTCGCATACGTTCGAGATTCAATTTTACAAACGCATAGGAAAAACCTATGATAAGTATAAAAAATGGCGCTTCTAAATATCGAAGACCAAAATAACCGACTCCACCATAAAACGTAACATAAAATGGTATGCTAATGATTGAAGCTAGTCCACTTAACAAAAAGATAAATCCTTCTTTACCTAATTTTCGAAACAGAAAAGCATATGATGAAATAAATAGAATTAAAAAACACAACGGATTGAATTGTAAAATTCCCACCATGATGTGATCTCCCCAAAGATAAGCTTTCAAAAGTCGCAACCTCGAAAACAAATCCGCACTTGAATTTTCATTCAAATCAATTGAGGATACATAACGAAATCCTAATATATGCCCTGAAACCAAATAATTATAAATAAAAAAAACAGAAGTGATGATACCAAATCCGGCCGATATCAAAAGAAAACTTCGGAAATCCTTAAAAATAGCTAAATAGAAGAACATTACCATCGCAAACGGAATAAGTATTTCCAATCTTATGAAAAAGGAAAGTCCTATTGTAAAACCGAATAGAAAAGGTAGATACCAGTGTTTTCGTGAAGAGTCATTTAACCACCTAACGAAAATATAAAACGCAGACAAATAAATTAAAATAAAAAATGGACTTTCGGTATAATCTAATGCAGTCAAAAGAGGGAATGAAAAAAAGGAGAGAACAACAATATAAACCCGAAATAGCGATTCAAAACCAATTTCTAATAATATTCGATCAAAAAGAAAAATAGATAAACTATAAAAAAATATTGGTAGATAGAGCAATAATGAAAGCGGAAGAATATTTAAGAGTAATGCACCTAACCAATAAAAAAATGGAGGATATTCTAATACACATTTCTGTTTGCTGATTGCAGAATTAAAAATAGCCCACGGATAAGATATAGGATAAAAATGAAAATCAGGATCAAATGACTTACCAGGATAAAAACACTCAAGCTCGAAGATTCCTTTTTCTTTGTACTGAAAAGTCTGATATATCTTTACGGCACCATCGCTCGTAAAATAAGGACCGAATTTATCTAACTTATAGCGAAACTGAAAAATATACGCGATAAGTATGAAATAGAATATAGCTGGTATAATCTTTTTAACAGTCATTTATAAATTTTTATACCAGTAAAGGTTTACTAATTCCTTATTTTCAACTTGTGTTAACTTTAGTTCTAAATTAAATTTTTTAATAATTCCGTCTGGTTTAATACCCTCGAGATCTTCTGCAGAGAACTTGGATAAATTCATATTCTCGGTTTTTGGTTCAATGAGAACAATTGTCTTAAATTTTTCTTTGTCTTTTAAAAATTTGTTTTTAAAGTTTATAAAATTTCCTTCATGATTTAAAAGAATTACTGGATAATTGATATAATTTTCACCTGTTTGCATAGCGATCAGTTCACTCGTGAAAACGATTATATCTGCCTTGCCAACTGAAGTCTCCGTCATATACTTACTTTGTTGCTCTGAAACTTTTTTAGAAGCAAGCAAGCCTTTGCGTTCGTTTCCAAGTGCGTGAATTGTGAACAATAGAATAAAAATTTGGATTCCTAGAGAAAACTTTCCGCTAAATAAAGATTCGCTCCACTTTATCATTCGGCCTGTTAGGAATACGAGCGGAAATATACAAAGAAACAAATACCTGGCTCCCCAAGGTGACCCACCATCGTTAGGAGCTAATAAAGGTACAATGAGAATCAATCCTATACTTGGGAAAATCATCATCCAATCTAGAGAAGTCCACTTTTTTCTAAAAAATAAAATCAAAAAACAAGTTACTAGAAATATTGGATTTTTACCAAACAATCCAAAATAAGGACCTTCCTTCCATAGAATTACTTTGTAAAACGATAACTTATTTCCTAAATCCGAATATAGTCCAGCGCTGTTCGCGTTGAGCCTGGGTCCAACACTGGAACCATACATAAATTTATTCATTACAAAAAATAGGATAAACGCAACATACATGCTTAACGCAAAACTGATTAACAATTTCAACGATAAAAAATTTTCCTTCCTTCTGATATATTTTAGAAAAATTAAGGTTAGAATTAGGAAATTACCAAATATAAGAACTTCATGTCTTAAGAACAATCCGATTCCAAAGAAAAATCCAGAAAGTGATAAATGAATAAACTTTTTATTCCTTAAATCAAAATTCGAATATCTAAACTTTCGAAAAAAATAGTAACCGATAATCTGGAATATAATTAGTAATGCGTGTTCTGAGACCTCTGAGTTTGGAATAAAGAAAGGCAATCCAAACAAAATTAAAAATAAAATAGCAAAATTTTTCTTAACACTTTTATAAATTAATACATATAAAAAAAAGTTCAAAAAAGAGAAAAACAGGAAGACTTTATTGAAGCTAAAAAAATTTAATAAAAAAGCTATAATACTTGTTAGCGTAATTGGAAACGGACCTAGTAATGAATCGCCTAGTCGAAACGTAAAAATATTCTTCTGAAATAAACAAAACTCATAATTCTTATCAATATTTCTAAATCGATAATATAAACTTTGATCTGTGAAGTTACTTACTTTTAATGAATACCCCTGCAAAGTCTTTAAAAATGGATCTACAGGCCCAGGCACTGATCCTATATTTAATGCATCTATCCAATAAATCTGATAGCCAAAAGAAATTACAAATAATGTTAAAACAAATATTCGGAAATTAAAGGGTTTCACTTAATAAAAATTCCTCGGAATAAAACCATACAAATCATATTCATATAAAGATGCCAGCGTTCCCTTGGCGCAGTTCAATTGAGGAGATGACTCACTCGTTTTCATTAAATTTCTAATATTATTAAAATGCCTTGGGCTAGGCTGTAATTCAAACAATTTGCAATACAAAACTACGGCTCTGTCCACATATTCCGTATTCTTACCTGTAATGCCTGTAAAGAGGAGTACATCTGCTTCTGCCTCGAGATATCCAAGAGATCCAGGAAAATTTCTATAGAATTGAAAATAATTATGATAATCAAATAAAGTTCTTCCTTCCCCACTTTTAAGGAGTGTATCGGTCACCTTATCACCTAAACCCCGTAAACTGGTCTTAAAGTGAGGATTAGCCATTATAGATTTAAAAACACCTATATTTGCAATATTATAGGAAAAGAGAAATAAATAAATGGAGAACAGAGCAAATGTCTTGACGGGGTTAATTTTAGCGGCAAAGGGTATCGTAGGAAGAGATTTACGTTCATTAAACAAATCAAAAAGGCAAAACCAAACTATAAACGAAACATAGTAATTGGTAATTATTGGTTCTGTTAAACCATGGATACTCAGAATCAAAATGGTAAATATACAAAACAAATTCCTCGGATTTAAGTCACCATTGGATAGCTTACGAACTAAAAAGAAAAGTAAACATAGATACCAAAAAAACAAAAAAAGTCCGCCACCGTAAAGAAAGGCTACAAAATCGCTGTGAAGATGAGTTTGAAAAAAACCAGCGTCGTAATTAAAATTCAAGTTAGAAATAACAAAATTATTTTTTGTAACCCACTGCAATAAATTGATTTTGCCGAAGTCTCCAAATCCGAATAAAAGATGGAACGGATTTTCTAGAAGTGCCGAAAGACCCAGACTCCAAAGTTTAACTCGGATAATTACTCCTTCACTGTTTACTAAGCTTATCAAAAAATAAGAAAATAATCCTAAAATAAAAAAATGAAGGAATGGCAATAAATATGCCATATTTTTAAGATAATTTTTCTTTCGCAATAACAGGTAGAACAAGAGAAACAATGCTCCGTAGGTTATAGATATAAATGGAGTTCTTGCTGTAACTCTTACGAGTCCTACTACCAAAACAACATTGACGAATAAAATTAGATATTTGGTTTTAGATTTTTGAAAATTATAAAATAAAAAAATTCCAATCAAAAATAAGAATTCTAGTGTAATTCCTATCAGATTATTATTCACTCCACCTCGAGCACCATACTCAAGAGAAGAATAAGCAATATATAAAATTTTAACTGTATATGTGAAATAAACAGCAGTCAAAATACAAAAAAAGGAACTCGGATTCCGAACCAATCGACTAACCGATATGGAACACAATATTAAGACAAAACTAAGCACTATAAACTCGATCAAGTTAAAGCTAAATCGATTTATGATTCCAGAAATAATTAACCCTCCCGTAAAAACAAAAAAAAGCGATCGTATAAAAAAACCTTTAATTTCAATACTCTTTGAGTATTTTCGGTAATTTAGTTTTATCAATATAGCTATTATTGTAATTAGTCCACTTACATTTAAAATGGAGGATGAATCCAATAGAACGGAAGCAGGTGGAATGAGAAGATAAATTAAATAAGTGGGGAGAAGAAATTTATGATATCTTCTAAATACTTTAATTTCAGCGACTAAAATAAAAATTAGAACTTGTATATATTCAATCGTTCTATAAACCTTCGCATCATTTCCCGTTGAATATAAATAAGTTAGAAGGTTTGTTCCATTTAGTAAAACTAATAGAAGAAATATTTTTTCGTTTAATTTAATAAAGGTTCGTTTGACTCGAATATTTAGCCCTTTAAACCGATGCTTACCAACGTAAAGAAGAATCAAAAATAAAAAACATAATCCGAAAAAATCAAGATTCTTCTTAAAAAGAGTAAGATAAAGTTGAATGAACAGTGAAATATTTAAGAATATGGTAATGAACATCTAATGATGTAACCTATTTGAAAACTTCTTAGCACCAATAAAAATTTAGAGCCAGTTTCCACCGATTGGTATGTATTTTTTCGGTAAGTCTTTTTTGAAGAAGTTCTTTTGTGAGGCGAACAAGTTAAAATAAATAATATGCCGAAGAGCAGCCACCCCATCCTTCCAAGTTATTTTTTTACCTTCTAAGTAATTCCGTGGATAATACGAAATGGGAAATTCTTGCACACGTACTTTTAAACGAGCAATCTTAGCTGTGATTTCTGGTTCGAAACCAAATCGATTAGATTCTAAATTTATATTCCTTATAATCTCTGCATTAAAAACTTTATAGCATGTTTCCATATCAGTCAAATATAGACCGCTGAGAAAATTAGATAATATTGTTAAGATTCTATTGACAAGGTAGTGGAAAGTTCTATGTACTTGTCGACCGTCTTTTTTGAAACGTGATCCAAAAACAATGTCTGCCTTTCCGCGTGCAATCGGTTCAATGAGAGCAGGTACCTCATCCATGTCATATTCAAAATCTGCGTCTTGGACAATGATAATCTCGCCCTTAGCCTCCCGAAAACCACGCTGTAACGCAGCTCCTTTACCTTGATTTTTATCCTGAAACAAAATTTGATGTTCCGATTTAAATTTAAATGATCTTAAAATGCTGCGTGATTCATCTTTAGAGCAATCATCGATAAAGACCAATTCTTTCTTAGTTGGTAATTTTAAATCATCTACCTTTTCTAAAAATTCAAATAAGTGTCCAGCTTCATTGTAAATGGGAATGATAAGTGAAGTTTTTAATTTTAGCGGATTCAATGATGTTTTCGCGCTTTTTGCACGAGGATTTGATGATGCCATTTTAGTTACACTCTCCTTTCCAAATACGGAATAGTCAATGGATTAAAAAAATTTAAATTCAAAATTTATTTTACTGATATTGATATTCACTTTCCGGGACCTCACGCAAAAGTGGCAGATCATTTAAGAAACGGATAGCATCCTCTGCCGCTTGACTTTCCATCGCCAAACGACAATCATATGAACATGATCCCATATGCTGGGTAAGTAAAACATTCGACAGTTGAGCTAATGGCCCAAAATACGGTTCATTTTGAAAAACATCGAGAGCGGCACCAGCAATCTTTCTTTGATAGAGACACTCATATAAATCCTGTTCATTTATTAGCTCACCTCGTGCTGTATTGATCAGATAAGTTGAATTCTGAAAAAAAGCTAAAGATTCTGCCGATATCATTTCGAAAGTTTTTGAATAGGCTGGCAAATGCAAACTGACAATATCTGCTTGGGAATAAATTTCCTTTTTAGATGCCTTAGAAATTTTCAGTCCATTTTTTTTTAGGATAGCTATTTCATCCGAAATGTCTTTAATGTCATCGACTAAAATCTTTGGACTAAAAGATTGAAGTAACTTTGCGACATTTTTTCCTACCCTCCCAAAACCAATTATCCCAATAGTCGATTCGCCAATTCTTTTTCCGTAATGTCTATGCCAGGCTCCTTCTCGAATTTCTTTATCGGCGATATTTAAATTGCGAGTTAAAGAAATCATAAGTCCAATAGTCATCTCGGCAACTGCCATAGTAACCGCATCAGGCGTATAACAAACCTTGATTCCCTTTTTATTACACTTCACAAGATCGACGCTATCCAGACCAATCCCTACTCTTGAAATCATTCGCAATTTTTTACTGTTATGAATGAGGAGACTTAGGTCTTCTGTACCTGCGATGATGACATCTGCTTCTTTAGCAAATTCGAATACTTCCTCGGCCTTTAGTTTCCTGGACAAAGGATTATAAGAAATGCTAAACTTATTTTCGCTTTCGAGCATAGAAATTGGCGAGCGATCTGCTTTTCCAAAAGGGTATGTAGATACAAAAATTCTTTTCATAATAAATTACAGACTACTCACAAGACCCTATACAAATATTGAGCAATGTAAAAAAAACTTGCCCTATTAGAGATATAGACGATCTTAAAAATATTGAAACCAAAAATCACGATTATTACTGCTTGTTACCAAGCCGAAAAAACTATTTCCCGACTCCTAGAATCGGTACATTCACAAGAACAAATTGAATTAGAACATATCATAGTCGATGGTCTTTCGACAGATAACACGGTTAACATTATCAAGGCCAGCAAATATAAATATAAACTAATTTCAGAAAAGGACTCAGGATATTATGATGCCCTTAATAAAGGTATTTCGATTTCTTCTGGTGAATGGATCGGGATTTTAAATGCTGATGATATCTATTCTTCCAGTTTTTCTTTAAAGAATCTTGTAGAATGCGGAGAGTCAAACAAAACTGATACGGCTATTGCCGATATTGGTTTTCGTAATACAAATGGAAAAATATTTAGAAAAGTATCTGCTAAAAATTTTAATTTGGACTGGTTTTCAAAAGGAAACATGCCACCTCACCCAACCTTTATCGCAAGGCGCGATTTATTCAAAAAATTTGGGAATTATAAAACTGATTTTAGAATCGCTGGTGACTTCGAATTGATCGCTAGATTCCTGTGGAAAAATTCTGCCACCTGGAGTTATTTGTCCGAGTTAGTGATAGTAATGGATGAGGGAGGAATCAGTAATTCTGGCCTAAAAAGTAAAATTTTACTGAATGAGGAAATATTCAGAGCATGCAAAGATTTAGGTATTAAAACGAATTATCTGAAAATCTATTCAAAATATCTTACAAAATGGATTCAATTTTTATAGCTAAATTGCTTATGTTATACGATTTTTAGATCTTGAAATATTTTAAAAAGATCCCCCTTCTTTTTTTCAAAATTAAAATTTTCGATAATATGTTTTCTTGCTAATTTTCCCAGATGTTTTCTTTTCTTTTCGTTTTTAAGTAACTGATATACTTTACTCGACATGTCCTCAATGGACATTGGATCTGTGTAAATCCCTGTTTCAGCAACTACTTCGATTATTGCTCCGTTAGCACTCGTTATAACGGCGCATTCACAGGCCATAGCTTCGGCAACCGCTAATCCGAATCCTTCATATAATGTTGGAGCTAAATAAACATCGGTCTCTTGTAAAATTTTAACTTTTTTATCCTCAGAAATATTTCCATGAAAACAAACATAATCTGCGATTTTTAAACTTTCGACATGATGTAATAAATCTTCATATCCTAAACCTGGTCGGCCTATTACGTTAAACTTTACTTTTAATCCTTTTTCAACCAAGGATTTAATTACGTCCATAAGTTCAAAAATCCTTTTTCGTTCCATATTGTACTTTTCAAGCCAAGAGATTACAGTTAAATGCAAAGTCTTGTTTTTACTGACATTTGGTGGAACTTTTATTTTTTTTGCCTGATATTTTTCAGTATCGACTACACAGGAAACTATGTAAGGATTCCTAACGGGCAAATTTAATTTCACATCTTCATACTCTACTTTGGAAATAAATAAATTTGCATCCGCAAAATACAATCCAATACGAACTAAAAACTTATATATTTTACTTCTTCTGACAAAATCGGTTCCACCCATAAGTGGGGTTCTATAATGAAAAGCTCCGGCTATAAGCAACTTTACACCTTTTATTCTCGCTGCTGTTACTGCAAATATTGAATACGTCCACCACCAAACATATAATACATCATATTTACCGAAAAAAAGGTCACGAAGACGATTCGTTGCTTGGACTTCGAATCCAAGGGCGTTCAAGGCCAAAATATCCTGCTCATAGTAGGCAACAGTGGAAAATAGACTTATATCTTTTACATGGCTATAAAATAATATTTTTTTCACGATTATATTCTAATTTAGTTTAAAAACTTTTCAAATTTCATTGTTAACTTATATCTTCGCTCAGGAAGGATTTCGTAAACCGTACTCGAAAATCTTATCTTCTTCCAAAGAGTTTCCAAATAAGAAAATAAATTAATCTCTAAACCGTGTTAATGGCAATAGACTATCAAATTTTGGATCGATAAGCAAGGCATGTAATCGTTTAAAGTCCGGATAAGGTAATTCCGTCACAGGAGCTTTTGTTGCAAGATATTCCAAAGCAGAACCAGTTTTATTCACTTCCATCTTCCTTGCTTTCACAATTACAAGTAAATTACGTTCTCTTTCTAACATCTGAGCTACTCGCTGTATGTGACCGATCTTCGTCGTATAAAAGAAACAAACTATAGCGACAATTAAAACCAAAAAACTCATATATTGCTTTTTGGTTTCTCCTTCGAATAGGTCAAAAATCAATAGCAACGTAAATAAGGGAGAAAGAAAAAGTATATCTAAATAACGGTTCGCAATTTGAGCTTCCGAACCTTGACTACCTCTGCCAAAAACCAAAAGAAAAGTTTGTGCATAAAGCCATATCAAACAAGACAGTATCCAAAAGAAATACGGATCTTTGATTTTTTCCTTTTTGAATTTTAACGTATACCCCAAGCCAAACAATGTTGCTATTAAAAAACCTAGCCCAATAGGTATAAACTTAATATGAGGCCAACTCAGATAATAATAGAGACTTTTTATAAACGTAACAACATTAGTTGCTCTCATTCCAGCGTGGCCAGAAGGTAAATTAGTGAAAAAAACTTCTAATACAAAAAGAAAAAGAAAACACACAGATACTAAAATAAGCTTTTGAGTCTTCCCAGAAGCTCCCATCAAAATCTTAACCATGCAGAGGAAACTGATCACGATAGCTGCAAGAGCTCCACTGGCAATATTAAAAAAAGCAAAGATAGCAAAGAAGAAAGATCGATAAAGGTTGGAATTATTTTGTTCGCTTAAGGCAAAATAATACAAAGCAATGATCGAAAATAAAACCATAAAATAGAATTGGCTTTGAAAACCCCAAAACATATTTTCGGTCCCAATCGGAGCAGCAAAATATAATGTCAAACTGATCAATAGAAAAAGTGAAGATGTGCGATTCCATACCAGCTGAGCGATAAAACCAGCAGTGAATGAAGGGATAAGTGCTTGAATCTGCATTACTAATTGGGTATTCCAATAACCATTTAATTTAAATATTATAATATTCAGGATACGAGTAAAAAATATTCGATGCTCATTATGCTGACCAAATAAAACTCTAATATCGAAATTTTTATTTAGGAGAGGAAGATAAAGATCCCTTGCCTCTCCATCGTATTGATCCCAAAATGGAACATCGACCCCATATAGTCCAATCCAAAGATTACGAACAGCCCATACCGCTAAAACAACTTGAATGAAAATTTGATTCTCTATGAAATATTTACGATAATTGCCAAAATTCATTTAGTATCCGACCTTTCGGCTAAAAGATCATCTAAAATAAGTAATCGTTCAAACCAAATTTTTAACAAGGTTGCCAAATACCGGCGCCCCATAGCTCTCAATTTTAAATTGGATTGGCCCCATTTCCTTCCATACCAATTTATAGGAATCGAAGCAATTTTATAGTCTCGGATTAGTGCAGATAACGAAAGTTCTATGGTAATATTAAAATGACACGCATGCAAAGGCATAATACTTTTAATTATATTGGTGCGGTACGCCTTAAAGGCATTTGTTAGATCATTATGGCGAGTAAAAAACATAACTTGAAGACAAGTATTTACTATTCTATTTACGTAATACTTTAGAAATGGATAATCCTTTACTATGGAACCTTTTCGAAATCTACTTCCGAAAACACAGTCATAACCTTCTTGAATTTTTCGATAGTAACGTACTATGTCTTCTGGGTCGTCAGACAAATCAGCCATTACGATCACCACTATATCGCCTGTAAAGTTTTCTAAACCAGTTCGAATCGCTCTACCAAATCCTCCTGGTGGTGTTCTAGATACTAGTTTAACTTCTTTATGTATCTTCTTTAACTCTATTACCTTATCTACTGTTTTATCATTGCTATTATCATTTACAACAACTACCTCAAAAGGAATTTTCTCCCTTCGCAAACACTCGACAATTTCATTTACAGTTGGTGTTATATTCTCTTCTTCGTTGTATGCGGGAATAACTACACTTAATTTTTCGCTTTTCAACATAACTAACTCCTATTTATCGTGGCTTCAAAAATCTGAGTTAGAATGTCATCCAGGTTATATCTGTACTTCCAATTTGGGAAATGATTTTGAAATTTTCTAACATCACTAATATACCAGATATGATCACCGATTCGATTATCATCGACATACGAGTAATTCATTTTTTTACCCGTTATCGCCTCGCATTTAATAATTGCTTCCTTCATAGAACAATTCGAATGTCGACTTCCTCCAGCATTATAGACTTCACCCTCTCGAGGATTTTTAAAAAAATGGTCAAACATATTTACAAGATCATAACTATGAATATTATCTCGGACTTGTTTTCCCTTATAGCCAAACACATTATAGTGGTTTCCCGTTACCGCACATTTCATAAGGTATGCAAGAAACCCGTGTAAGGATGTTCCTGAATGTCCAGGTCCAGTCAAACAACCACCCCGGAAAATTCCGGTTTTGATACCAAAATACTTTCCATATTCTTGGACCATCACATCGGCAGCTACCTTCGAGCTTCCAAAAAGTGAATGTTTCGTTTGATCTATGCTCATAGACTCATCGATTCCATACTCAAAAAAATGATGATCTTCTTTTATTTCCCACCTATCTTCTTTTTCAATCAGTGGAAGATAATTTGGTGTGTCGCCATACACCTTGTTAGTTGAAGTGAATATGAAAACACTCTTTGGCGCAAAAAGTCTTACTGCCTCGAGTAAAACCATGGTCCCATTGGCATTAACGGTAAAATCTTTAAACGGATCTTTTGCCGCCCAATCATGTGAAGGTTGAGCCGCAGTGTGTATTACGAGCTCGATGTCGGTGGAATATTCTTGGAATATTTTATAAACATCTTCCTTATCCCTTATATCAATCGAATAGTGTTTATAACGCGAAATCGTAGATTCAAGTTGTTTTTTTTGCCACTCCGTAGATGCTTCTGCACCAAAAAATTCCTTTCGCATATCGTTATCGATACCAACAATCTGATATCCTTGCGCAGAAAAAAAACGAACAGATTCAGCTCCGATTAATCCAGCTGAACCAGTAATAATGACAACACCCATTTAAAAATTCCTTATAATATATTTTTTAAAATCGAAGAATTCTGTAACATCCAATCATAAATTTCTTTTAAGATACTTTGAGCATTGTATTTTGGGCTCCAGCCAAATTGTTTTTTGACAAGCGAACAATCCGAGAGATAGATTCGAATATCTGCTTCTCTATTTTCCATCACGGATTCTATCATAAGTTTGTTTCCGGTTAAATTTTCACAGAATTTAGTTAATTCGAATAAACTAACACTTGTCTCTCTTCCGCCACCGACATTAAACGTTTTAGAATCACTTAATTCCCAATTCAATAACTGAAGCTTTAATAGTGCATATAAATCTTCTACATGCAGCATATCTCTTACTTGTTTCCCTTGCCCGCCGTATCCAAAATATTTTAATTTTCTTTTATATAAGTGAGAGGCTAACCAGAAGACAATGACTCCCTGATCAATTTTTCCCATCTGCCATGGACCTGTCAGCACACCGCATCGATTGACTAAGGTTCTCAAGCCATAACAATCACCATATTCTTGGATCATCAATTCCGAGGCCAACTTGGTACTACCATATAAGGATCTAGGTTTATCCAAAGGAAAATCCTCAGCAATTCCCTGGGAGCTCACACCCTTTATGATCTGGTCATCCAACCATTCAAATCGTGATTCTGTTTCCTTCCACCTAACATCATTTAAATAAGAAATCGGGTAAACTCTACTTGTGGAAAAGAAAACGAAGTCTGATCTATCGCGCCTCGCCAATTCTAAACAATTGAGAGTTCCTACTAAATTTGTCTGTATTAAATAATCAGGGGAACTATGAATACCTGCCATCACCGAAGGCTCCGCAGAACATTCCAGTATCAGGTCAATTTTAGGAAGTGCCAAGAGATCTTCTTTGTTTCGAATATCGCCATGTTGGAATACGATATCCATCTTTTTTAATCTGGGCAAATTTAACTCTGATCCAGAACGTTTCAGATTGTCAAAAGAAATCACCTGATCTTCTGGATTCTCCTCTTTCCAACGCATCGCTAAATGGGAGCCAAGAAATCCAGCGCCGCCAGTAATTAATACTCTTTTCATATAGTGTTTACTTCGCTATGATTCTAAATCAGACTCTCTGAAAAATCCCTTTTTACAATTTTTTATTGTTTTTTAAGCTTAGATATATCTGGAAGAATAATAGTCATTCCGGTGAAACACTCAAACAGCAATTCCCTATTCCCCGAACAAATACTCGTTATCGTTAGAATCCATATCTTAAAAATAGCAATTCTCAAAAGAAATACTAAAAAAAAATTTGAACAATTTTTTATAACGAGTCCAAATTGAATAATATACTCAGGCGGATTCAACCATTAAGTGCAAATTATGAAGCTAGGTTCCAGAAGATTTCAGAAGGAGATTTAAATCCTATTTTCTTTCTCGGTCTATAGTTTATTTCATTCTCAACTCTTTCACTATCTTTCTTATGTCAGTTTAGGGAAATCTGTCTTCTTTAGAAAATAGTGTCGAATTAAACCATTGGTATTCTCATTTATAGATCTATGCCAATATGAATATGGATTCGCGAAATAAACTTTTGCATCTAATTTTCCGGCTATAACTTCATCGTAAGATAATTTTTTTCCTTTATCAGATGTTAAACTATGCAATTGATTTAAAATTTTTTCTAAAACTTTACAGATGGCAGTTGTAACCGAACTGGCTGTCCGAAAAGGAAGCAGATACATTTTCAGATAAAGAGACTTTCTACCTACTAAAGTTACTAAGGAGCCTTTCTGATTTTTACCAACGATTGTATCGCCGTCGAAGTCTCCGATACGTTTTTGTACTTCTACAATCTTGGGACGTTTGATGATAGAAAACCTATTCTTTATGGAAGCTTTCAAGCTTTTTCCAGTTGCACATGTCTTTTCTCTCCGACGTCATCCCTTTCTTAGGTTCTTATATAGACTTTCATCTAGCTATCGTTTGAGTTTTACAAGCTTATAAATGGTTTCGTGGAGGATCGAGATATTTTCATTCACAAAAAACCAATTATTTATCTGCTCAAGGACCCCATCGTATAGATAGCTTAGATTGGATTTTCTTCTCTATCAATTTGGTTAAACGGATACTTTTTCAGGAATATAATTTTTAAAAAAAAAGCGTAATTGTGCGCTAGCTTCCAACGATTTCCCTATCTTTTTTGTAATTTCAGAGTATGTAATTTCTTGTTGGAAAAATAAACAGATATAGATCCTATCATCTTGGGTTTACCAGTTATACTTCGTTTTCATTTCTTTTTGTTTCGCAACTTCAGGAAAGCATTTTGGAATACCGAGTCAACCTGCCATTTTGTTGCACTTAATGGTTGAATCCGCTAAACCATTCAGTTGCCCTAAAAGAAAATCGAGATTTCCGAAATAAGAGAATTAGTTTCTTCTGATTCGAGTATCGTTAATCAAATTTTATCTATCTTCGATAGGAAGGTATTTTTTGTGTTACACATCAAGGATGGTTTTCCCATTTCCCGGTTTTCCCCCCGATACCATCACAAATTCCGCGAAAGATTGCATTTCTCAATTTTGGATTTCTACGAGTGAATAAAAAAAGATTTAGGATAAGTCTACTAAAAATCGAAAAAAATATATATATAAAAAATATTGGCTTTTTAAAATACCATCTAGCAAGGAGAATACGGTTTCTTGTTATATAATAAAATGCCAAAGCATTTCCACTTCCACCACCACTCTGCGAATGTTTGTGAAAAATTTGAAAATTTGAATTCAGGTAAATAGAGTATCCAATTTTGGTTAAATATAAACCTAATTCTAGATCTTCGGCGTATAAAAAGAGCCGAGTATCAAATAAGACTTCGCGATTCAATTCAATCTGATGACATAAATAATCACTCATGATAAAACTAGATCCTTCGCAGTAGGCTGTCGAATAATATTGGTTAGCTATTAAATCAACTTTATTCGAGTGTTGTATTCCGAAAAGAGTTTGAGGAAAGGAAGCACCAGAAAAAAGTCTTTTTGTACCGAGTTCGTTATTAACGAATGCTCCCACCAGTCGAATTTCCTTATCTAAATCGATGCTTTCATTTATAAATTCGAAAGTTGCAGCGGGTATGGTGATATCTGTATTCGATACCCAAATCGCATTCTTAGGAAATTTCTTTCTCGTCTCTTTAAAAAGAAAATTGATACCGCCAGCAAATCCTTTATTTTCCTCACTTTCATACAGATGGAATTTAGCATTATTGGTAATTTTTTTTTCGGCTAATCCCTTTATAAATTTGTTTTTTTCAATCTGGGAAGAATCATTCTCCAAACAAAAAATATTCCAACCATATTGATTTATAAATGGAAGTAAACACTCTATAAAATTTAAAGTTAGAGAGGAAGTATTCCAGTGGACGATTAGTATAGATAAATTGTTCAATATCGAAATAGCTTTTTAATGACGGACAACATCGGAATTTTCCGAAATATTTTCTGATGCCTAAGTAAGGTTTTTTCTTTGTCTCCGATTACCTCTAGATATCGATTGATCAAAAATTCATCGGTATAAGGGTAAACACTTGATTTTATCCTTGGATTTAAGTATAAATAAGTCGGCAACAATCTTTCTAAAAAAAAGGGAAAAAAGGAAGCAGCATAATTATATGATGTTGTTTTCTTCATAGCTTTATTTAAGGAACGATTCCTTTCTACAATTCCAACGAGATTTTTTGTGAAAACAATGTAATTCTTCCAAAATTCACCTTTCGCCAAAAAATAATTACAGTATACTTGTTGGTCAGACCGAAGAGATATATTCGTTAGTTTGACCTGGTAGGAAGATTCATCAAATACTCTTTGGGCAATTGAAAGTAGACCAGGATGAACAAATTCGCCTTGAATCCATGGGTTTTCGTACAAGGAAACTAATTCAGGGAAAGGGTTCATTAAGTAAACATCTACTTCGTCAGAATTTTGAACAAAACGTAATAGATCAGAGAATATAAGTTTAGTTTTCTCTTGAAATTTCCAAGAAAGCACTCCATATAACTCAGAATCAACGATCTTATTCTCAGCGTTAAATATCTCAAACATTACTTCGGTTTCAAATAACTGCCTCTCATTCGTACTAGAATTAAAAAACGGAATACAACCCTCTAATAGCTTTGATTTTTGATCCTCATGAAAATAAACTTGATAAATATTCAATTTTTGATTCATCATTTTTATTCAACATTTAAGCTGAAATCCAATTTTGTTCTTGAGAGATGAATGTTATAATACGGATCATTCTGTATCAACTTACCCCATCTATCCCTCATAAGTTGCGACTCTCTTTGTAATCGTTGATTTTTCTCAAAACCAGAATCCTTTCCGCGGGACTTGGATTCAAAATGATATAAAATAGCATCTGGTATATACAAATTTCTAAAACCTTTTGGAAGAAGTTTCAAACAAAAATCAATGTCATTGAAGGCCACAGTCAATTCCTGATCCAAACCCGATACCATATCAAATTTAGACTTTGCTACCATTAGACAAGCGCCGGTTATGGCACTCACATTGTTCATCACCTTCAAATAACAAAAATGGCGATTGGAATTATAATATTCACCTTGAAGAAGATGATTGGCAATACCAGCAACACCTAAAAAAACACCGGCATGCTGAATAGATTTGTCTTTATAAATGAGTCGACAGCCCACAGCTCCAATTTCTGGTAATTGAGCATGACCTAACATAGATTCAATCCAATTAGGAGATATAATTTCGGTATCATTATTTAATAAAAGTAAATAATCTCCCCTTGCCTTCTCTCTTCCAAATTGAATCAATTTCGAAAAATTAAAAGGTATATCTAGACTTAAATTCTGAAATCGACTGGGTTCATTCTTTTCCCAACCCCGTAAGAGTTCTTTAACTTTCGGATCTTCCGATCCATTGTCGACAAATACGATTTCGAAATTGGAATATGTTGTTTTTTTAAAGATAGAGTCCAAACAATTTTTAACAAAAAGATATTGATTTTTGCTGGGAATGATGATAGAGACGAGCGGATTTCCTTTTATCTCATATTCCAATTTAAAATTACCTGGTAGATTGTCGATCGGTATCACCCTGGCAGATTGTTTTCTGCGCTCCAACGCATCAACTAACGCTTTCTCCCCGGCGATGGTCGCATACGATTTCGCACTAGCGGAATAAGATGTCGAATTCAAATGAGTTCGCCAATGGTATAAAATTTTTGGTATGTGGTGTACTTTCTTAGTCACTTCTGTAAATCTAAGAATCAGATCATAATCTTGGCTACCTTCATATCCCTTTCGAAATCCTGAAATCTGTTGGACAATAGACGTTCTTAGAACCAAAAAATGGCAGATGTAATTTCGAGCTAATAAAGTTTCAGGTGACCAATCTGGTTTAAAAAAAGGACTAAATCTTTCATTTTGTTCATTGATCTTGTCCTCGTCAGAATAGATCATTTCGATTCCCGGATTTTCATTTAACGCTTTGACATTCGAAAACAATGCGTCTGGCGACAATAAATCATCCTGATCCAATAAACCGATAAATTCACCGCTTGCGATAGATAAACATGTGTTTGATGACTCGGAAATATGTCCATTCAAAGGTCTATAAACAACCTTTATCCTTTTATCCTTCAAAGCATATTCTTCTAGGACTGACTTTACTCTCGGATCGGTGGAAAAATCATCCGCAATACATAATTCCCAATTCGAATATATTTGTTTGGTCACGGATTCAATTGCCTGTATAAAAAAATCTATTGGTGGATTATATACTGGCAGTAGAATGGATATCAATGGTCGATATTGAAATTGTAAATTCACTTCTTCATAATTTTTTAGATCAGAAGGACTGGGATCGTTTGCACGAATCCAATTTTTATAAGATAAGGAATTTAAGTGTCTCGGATTCTCCAAAATGTTCGCATAACGATCTGATAATCTTGAAAGTATTTTCTTACATAAATATTTAGCATAATATTTCAATCCCAAATCGATTAGGATGAGAAATTGAGAATGAAGCCTTGAAAATAAGAACATTCTAACCAAACAACCGAATTCCAAAAATCTTGCGGAAATAAGTAAAGACTAGGGCTAATTTTTTTCCAGAGGGAAGAATTTTCACGTCATTCCCGTTTTGAAGAATGAAATTATTGGTTTCCATCGCAGCTAAACGATCTGTTAGGCTTTTTAAATCAGGATATTTAGATTCAATTTCCTGATAAGATAACTTCTGGCCCGCGGAATGGTAAATAGTCAATAAAATCGAAAACGATATCGAATTTTGTAGATTGATAAAAAAAATCAAATAAGAATTCCATAATATAACGAGACTTACATAAATAAGAACCGAATCTATAAACCCAAATTGGGAAAATAAAAAATAACTGCTAAAAACAATAGATAAAAAAAGAATCAGCATTGCATGAAAAACATATTTCTTTCCTCCCTTTACCAAACAAAAAACCCAATGGCAAAAAACGAGAATTATAAAATTGGATATACTAGCTAAAAATAGATTGATCATTTTTATTTACCTAACTGCCTCAAATTGAAACATCTTAAAAAAAATTGGATCAGAATCGAAGTTCTCTTTCCCCGATGAGTAATTTGATACACCTTATCCTTCTGTTCAATCAATCCCAAATTCAACATATCCTGGATTCGAGACTCCTTGATATAGCTAAAACCTTTTCCATCTGCATAACGCTTCGAAATATCAGCTACTGATAAAGATCCTTTGTTCGCCTCTAAAAGTATCAAAATAGAAGCGGAAATGCTTCGCTGCGCCAAACTAAAAAAATTTAGAAAAATCGCATAATGGATACCATAGTAGTAAAAAAAACCAATCAAAACCTCTAACAAAGAATCTATTTTCAGAGGGAAAAAAAGATATAGAGTGATGAAAGATAAAAACAAAAAAAGGAACGAAAAATGAAAATGAAGTTTGTTAAAACTATAAATCGGACTTTCACTTTTTCCTATTTTTCGAAAAATTGAAATGAGTAAAAAAATAAAATAACTTAAAAATGCCAAAAAGACAAAGGTATATTTCAAATATTCATTACTCATTTTCATTTAACATCCATTTTATGATTTTGTTTTGAAGTATATCTTTCATTTCTTAGATAAATCTTTGTTAGACCAAAAGGTAATGTACTCAGCGGCATTGTAAGGTAAATCACTCTCCAAAAATTTAACCTTCCCAATCATTTGATAATTATGACTTACCAAAACTTGATTGAACACATCCTCTTTTCCTTGGAAGGGGATATATGAAAGTATGATTGGCTTATGTTTTTCCATATATTTTTTACACCCAGATGAGTTTAAGGCGAGCGGCAATCCACCCCAATAAACGTAATACGGACCACAGTCTTTCGTGGATTCAAACATCGCCCCGAGAAATGTATGCGTTGTTAAATTGATGACGGGTTTTTTGAGCATCTCTGGTCCAACTAGAGTCGACAAACCTTCATGAATACGTTTTAAAGATAAAGCAATGGGTTCAAAAATGTATAGTCCTTTCACACTTGCATATTCCAATTGAGAATACTTTAACGATGGGTAGTTAGAATATAAACTTGGGATGTTCCGTATTGGACTTAGGAATAGAAGGAAAAGTGTAATCGTGATTAGGGAAGATCTAGAGAAACATTGATACACACTAAACAAAAAAAAACCTATCATTGGCGTCAGTGCCCAATAAACATGTAACGTATCAGCAGAAGGATAATATTGAGTCCAAGAAGAAATAATAAGTCCAAGAAATAGGATTGAATATATATCTCCTATAGGATTTTTTTTCTTTTGGATCACTTTAGTTGTTAAGAGAATTAGAAGTAGAAGAATGAAGGCGGGAATTTGGAATACTGCGTTTATTTGATAAATTTCAGGAAAAAACCCATAGCTAATCAGGATAAACAAGGCAAAAACAATATCAATAAAAATGTTATTGATTTGCTTTAAAAAATATCCACACACTCCCCTCGCTAATCCTATTGATGCAAGGAATATAAACTTCGGTAGCTCCACTTCATAATTCGGAAACATTCCCACCAAGACTTTCAATAAAGAAGGTTGTACGCCTTCAGCGGAAAGAAAAACCCAAAAGATATTTTGATACAACCATTGTTTCAACGAACCAGTAAAATGGAAATATGTAAGTAGCAATCCATTAAAAACTAGAAATCCTAAGGAGAAGAAAAACTGAGTTTTTAAAAATAATTTCTTTTGGGAACGTCCTATCCTCCTCAATTTGACGGAACAAATAACGGCAAACAGAAGGATCCCAACGAAATCTGCGAAGAGAAAAAAAAGCGCGGCTGGTTGCCTTGTATGAAACAACAAACCAACGGCAATGCCAGATAAAAATCCGAATTTTAACTCTCGATCCAAGAGCGATTTTGCAAAAAAGGAAACACCTAACAATTGGAATGTAATTGCTGCAACTGAAGACCAAGATAAAAAACCAATAGGATTTTCATTAAAAAAAGGAGTTATTAAAATCCAATACAAAAATGACAGAATAGTCAGATGGATCGGTAGAAACCTCCTCCAAAGAGCTAACATAAGAAATACATTGACTGAATATAGAAAAACCGTCGCTAGTCGAATGGAAAGAATGGAAGGTCCAATAATATTTATGAAGGCCGCATGGATATAAGTTGCAATGGAACCGTATTGTGTGAACGATTCTTTAAAGAGAAGTTTGCCTTCGGCAACATCTAAGGCTGGTTTGAACATCACTCCTTCATGGTATGGATCAAATCCATAGATCGCAAATTTTTGAAAAATAAACCATACAGCAACCGCCAATAGAAAAAAAACTGAATATTCTATTAGCCTGCGAGAAAGTTTATATTGAGATGATAAGGTTAAGGACATTTATAGAAAAAGGGAAAAAACTAACGATAGCTCTTCAAAAGTTAATTCTTTCGCTTTCAATAACGAGTGGACGTTTTAGAATCTGAGTTTGAATGGAGCCAATGTATTCTCCAATAATACCGATAAAAAAAAGCTGAACCGAAGAAAAAAAGAAGATACCGACGACCAATGTAGAAATGCCGATCGTATAGGATTCCCAATATATGAATTTCAAAATCACTTGAAAAAGTGCAATGATCAGACTAATTCCAGATAAAATAAATCCTATAAAGGTGGCTAGCCTTAAAGGTATTTTAGAATGATTAGTGATACCTAACATAGCAATATCATACAAGGTATAAAAATTATTCTTTGTGAAGCCCCTTTTTCTTACTGGTTGAACATAAGGTATTTGGAATATATCAAATCCAATATCACAAATCAAACCTCGGAAATATGGATACGGATCATCAATTTTTCTCATGATGTTGATCACGGCCATATCATAGAGACCAAAACCTGTAAAATTTTTAATTAGCTTAGTTTCCGATAATCTCGAAATCAAATGATAATATAACTTCCGTATGAGAAAGAATATTTTCGATTCCTCACTTTCATTCTTTACTCCTACTACAATTTTATAACCTTCTTCCCACTTTTGTATAAATTCATTTATCATTTCTGGTGGATCTTGCAAATCAGAAACAATTGAAATGACCGCATCACCTTTTGCTTGCATTAAGGCGTAATATGGGGAACGGATGTGTCCAAAATTTCTTGCATTAAAAATCAATTTAACATTTTTATCTTTTTTCGCGATCTCTCGAAGAATGAGCCTAGTCTTGTCTTTTGAGGCATTGTCAATAAAAATATGTTCATAACGATAATGTCCATTGTTTCCAAAAATATCCTTAACTCTCTTATACAATTCTTCGACATTGCCTTCTTCGTTGTAACATGGTGTGACGATACTAATTAATTTTTTAACTTTTGCCATTCGATTGTTCTCTGAATACCATCTTCTAAATTTATATATTCGTTTAACGCCAATTCATCTTTTATCAAGTCAATGCTCGGAACATACAATTCCGGATCTATACCTGGTGCCATTGGTTTCGCGACATTTACTGAAATCTTTTTTTCGGAATAATTCGCCATCTTGTTTGCTAGATCGCCAATGGAAATCGGTATGTCAGAACCAACATTATAGACGGATCCATTTTTGCTTTCTAAGAGAATTTGAAACAACCAAATTGCCAAGTCAGCAGCATACATGTAAGACCGAAGCGGACTTCCGTCACCCTTGATTTCAATATTTTCTCCAGAAATTAAATTTTGTAAAAAATTTCCGAATGCAAAATGCCCATCCAATGGAAGATGAGGACCATAAAACGCAAAACAGCGTGCAATACTTACTGAAGCTAAATTTTTTCTCGAATAAATATTACACAATACTTCCGCTAGACGTTTCCCTTCTCCATAGGCTGCGGAAGGATCAGAAGTCGATGGCGCTGAGGTATCTGATTCTTTGATGTTCCCTTCCGAGCGGTATCTTTTACCGTAAACAGCACCAGAAGAGATAAATAAAAATCTAGATGTATTGGATATTTCCGCAAATTCCAATACTCTCTTTGTTCCTTCTAAAATCGTATCTAACATAAGCTCAGGCCTTTCTAGATTGAGCTTCGTACTTGCTTCCGTTGCTCCATGAACGATAAAATCTATTTTTTGTTTCGGAAAATCAAAGTCTCTGACATCACCATCCACAAAAGTTATGGCATTATTGTCTGCTAGGTATGGGAATTCTTGTTTAAATTTTTTAGAGTTCCTTGACAATACCCAAATTTTTGAATCTAAGTGGTAGACTGCATTCGCATAACATAGCGCTTCCAGTATCCACTTCCCAAAAAAACCGGTTGCACCTGTTAGAAAAATATCCTTCTTGGAAAATTTTTTAAAATCAACGTTCTGTAAGATATAATCTAAGTCCCTTTGAAGAATGGAAAACTTCATCTAAGAATACTTTTAGTTAGCAGTACTTTTATGCCAATCGATCGTACGTTTTAAGGAAATATTCAAGGGAAATACTGTTGTAAAATTATATTTTTTCTTTGCGATTGTTATATCTGGAATCAGTTTTGAATAGTTTGTTTTATAACCAAAATAATTAACTTCGACTTTCGATTGATTGCCAAATGAATCTGCGACTAAATTCGCGAGATCCTTAATTTTTATGCCTTCTTCACTGCCAATGTTTACAATTGAACCTGAATCCGAATCGATCAATATTTTTAAGGCTAAATATGCAGCTTCTGCGCCATACAAATAACTTCTAACTGTTTCCCCGTCGCCCAAGACACGAATTAAATTTCCAGACAAACCATCACGAAGAAAATTGTTCAGGGCAAAGGGACTATCCATGGACTGATAAGGTCCAATAAAAGCAAATGGCCGGGCAATGACAATGGGGAGTCTAAATTCACTTCTATACGATGCACAAAGAGTCTCCGAAAACCTTTTTGCTTCCACATAACAGTTGGAAGCCACAGAAAAATCGACGATTCCAATCTCCGACTCTTTTATCGGATTTTCATCTGTAACTCTTCCATTAACTAAACCAGAACTGAGGTGCAATATTTTTTTTATATTATCCAGACGAATACAATGATCTAATAAATTTTTTGTTCCGTTTATAATTGAATCGGAAGTTCCAACTGGATCCGTCGCATGATTTCTAGTATTCGTATCACCGATTGTGTTGATTACCCAGTCAAGGTCCTTGTCCAATTGGACAATTTCTCTTACATCTTTTTCAATGAATTCTAGATCCTTACGTATCAATAAATGATTAGCATTTGAACGAAAAGATTTGAAACTCTTTGATACAATAGAAATTTTGATTTGGGCATTGTATGCATCGTTTAAATGTGTTAAAAATTCCAAAATCCAAGTAGAAAAAAAACCACTACCTGTGATTAAAATATTCGAATTATGCAGTTTAGAAAATTTTTCAGCAGGATAATTATTTAGAACTTTTTGAATGTCCTCTTTGATCATTTGACTTTTGCTCATATGATTCTGTTAACCTTTCTTTGAAAGTGCCACTGCAACTTCAACGATCATATCTTCCTGGCCTGCCACAGCTTTTCTTCTCCCAAGCTCAAAAAATATATCGCGAGGGTCCACATGGAACTCTGCAGCAACCCGATTCACGTGTTTGATAAAACCGGAAAAAACTCCAGACAAGCCGCTAACGACACTTGTTGAGGAGACAAACGGCACAACGGGAATAAATTCTTTTTCTGCAAGATCGGCTGCATCAAGAATTTTGTATAAATCAATACCTGTTTGATAGCCAATTTTTTCAAGAACCGCAACTAACACCTCAAGCTGGGTATTTCCAGCCCCGGCACCAAACCCGCGCACAGTCCCATCCACAATGGATGCCCCTGCTTCCACAGCGGCAACCGTATTCGCTATAGCCATTCCTAAATTATTGTGACCGTGAAATCCAACCGGGACATTCAAATTAGATATTAATTTGATGACTCTTTCTGAAACATCGGCAGGCAAATACGCACCTGCACTATCCATAAAAATGACGGCTTCTGCACCATATAACTCCATCTTTCCAGCTTCTTCTGCCAATACTTCAGCTGAGGCCATATGACTCATCATCAACACGCCATGGACGGTCTTTCCTTTATCGCGCAAAAAACCTATGTGTTTTTCTGTAATGTCTGCCTCAGTACAATGTGATGCAATTCGAAACACATCCACATGAACATCGATAGCTTTCTGAATATCGCGTTTGATTGTAGAAAAACCTGGAATAGAATGAATACCTAATTTGGAATTTGAAAGATTATCTCTAGCGGCTTTTAACAAGTCATAATCAGTCGTCGCAGCAATACCTACTTGGTAAGAACTTGCTCCTATGCCATTCCCATGCCCAACTTCTACGATCGGTATTTTGGCTAATTCGGCTGCTTTTGCGTACTTTGCGATTTGATCTGCCGTAAGTTTATGCCCGATTGCATGATTTCCGTCTCGTAAAGTAGGATCGCTGATTAAAACTTTTTTATTCATCTGTCATTCTCCAAATTTACGTTTCGAAAATTCTTCTGCTACGGAAATTGCAGCACAATTAATTATATCTAAATTACCAGCATACTTCGGAAGATAATCGCCGTTACCTTGAACTTTTACCGTAACGATAACCCGTCCATTTTCAAATGTTGGAGGAACGAGTAAGCTATAACCAGGCACATATTTCTGTATTTTTTCAATCGTCAGGTCGACTTCTTTTCGAATCGCCTCTAGGTTTACTGATTCAATTTTTGCACTAACCGATGTTTGCATATCGATACAAGGTACCGCTGGGTTTAGTATCAATATCGCTTTCGAACTCTTACAACCGGAAAACTGCACAATTGCTTTTTCTGTAGTTTCCACGTATTCATCAATATTTGCACGTGTTGCAGGTCCCGCACTTCTTGAGGAGATGCTGGAGACTACTTCTATATAGTCTAAAACCTTATCAGGATGAGCCCTTCGAATCGCACAAGCAATTGGAATGGATGCTTGGCCCCCACAAGTAATCATATTCACATTATTGGCAAGTGATGCTTCTTTTAAATTTTCTGAAGGAACACAAATCGCACCTAACTTCGCAGGTGTCATGTCAATAACTGGAATACCCAAACGATTCAATATTTCCCAATGAACTTCATGATTTTTCGCCGAAGTTGCATCAAAAACCAAATCACACACATCCGGATTTTCCTCTATGGCCCTGATGCTCTGGTCAGAAACCTTCACGCCAAGACTGATCGCCTTAGCCAAACCTGCGGATTTATAATCGCGTCCAATAAAAAGGGAACATTCCAGATATTCCGACTGATTGGCCTTTATAAGCAAATCCGTCCCAATATTCCCACTACCTATGATGGCGATCCTGAGTTTTTTGCGATTTGGCTTCATTTCAAATTATACTTTCAAATTCATTGATTTTTGATGAATAGGAATAATCATCGTTTCTTTTAATTCATCTCTAGGAATTAAAGGACTTAGATCTTCAAGAGGGGGAGAAACTAAAACACCATCATCTCCCACCGCTAGTGATAACTTTGGATAAAACATTTGTTCTGGGTGCATAAAAACCTCACATATCACGGGTTCCGTGAGATTCTGAAATTTTGGCATAACTAGATCCATATCCTCCCATGTGCGAATCTGAAAGGAAGGAATTCCGAAAGCTTTTGCAATGGCTCCATAATCTGGACAGCTTACTCCGCTTTTTTTGTCTGTTGCAATCTTTCGACCTGAAAAAAGTGCGTTTTGAGTATGTTTAATCATTAGATATCCATCATTATTGAATATTATGATTTTAATAGGTAATTTATGATGAACAATCGTTTGTAGTTCTTGTAAATTCATCATCATTCCACCATCGCAATTTAAACAGAGAACTTCGCCTTTATTTTTGGCAAACGAAGCTCCCATCGCCCCTGGCAAGCCGAATCCCATTTCACCTAAACCTTGTGAGGTCATCAGTCGTTGTTCTGACTTAAATTTTAAAGTTTGATGACCGCTTAGAAGAGCAGTCCCCATGTCGGTAACGACGATTTGATCGCTTTTCATATAGCCTATCAATTTATCCATAAACCGATAGGAATTTATAAAATCTGTATCGTCATGTTCCTTGCCAATCCAAGGATATTTGAGCTTAATTTGATCACATTTATCTAGCCACGCTTGTTTCTTTGTTATTTTTTCCGAGCCAATGTTTTTTAGAATTGTATCAATAAAAATCCCAGCATCCGAGTGTACCAACGTTTTAAATCGATCTTTGTATTTATTTAATTCATCTGCATCAATATCAACAACCCCAATTTCTGCAGCACGCGCAAATTCCTGAATGTCATATCCTACTTGTGGAATAGCTAACCTTGTTCCAATAGTTAAGACAAAATCTGAATTTTGTAATATAAAATTTGCCGCTCTTTGTCCATAAACACCTGCTCGACCGCACAGTAGAGGATGGTCGGAATCAACCATATCAATGCCAGTCCAGGAGACTAACGTTGGAATATTAAGTGCGTCTAAAAGTGCCGGAATCTTAGATACAGAATTCGAAAGACGGATTCCGTGCCCGAGCCACAGGAGTGGTCTTTCCGCACCTCTAAGCGCCTTTATGATCTCCACACATTTATTATTAAGCGATTCAGTTGTTTCGAGATAGATATTTTTTGCTTCGGATACGGAATCAAAACGTAACATTTCGTTCTCTTCAACCATCATGGATTGAATATTCATAGGAATATCGATCCAACATGGACCAGGTCTGCCCGTGGAAGCAATGTGGAATGCTTTATCCAATTCATATAAAACTTTCAATGGATCCATAGTCCTTGCGGCATATTTTGTAATTTTCCGAACAAGTTCTACAGAATCGTATCCTTGAACTCCGTAAGCACGAAGGACATTGTCATCTGTCGTAAACTTTGAATTCTCGTTACCTGAAATGACTACGCATGGAATAGAATCCATCCAGGCTCCTAAAACGCCTGTTACGCCATTCGAAGATCCCGCACCAGTCGTAAGAATAGCGGCTGTTACAACGCCAGATATGCGATAGTAAGTTTGGATTGCCATCGTCGCTGATTGTTCATGGTGAACACAAACGATTTCTGTTTTTTCCATTTTGCCAATCGAATCAAAGAGATGGGCATTCCCTGCTCCTACGATACCAAAAACATGTTTGATCTTTCTCTCAGCTAAATAATCGGCAACGAGATCGCTTACTTTACGTTTCATAATGCCTCATAAAATTTTTCATACTGTCATTTTTTGACAAAGTTTTGAATTTTTTCGATAATATAATCAATCATAAGATCAGACATGCCTGGATAAACTCCCAACCAGAAAGCATCGTTCATAATTTTATCTGTTGTCTTCAAATTCCCGATGACCCTGTAACCTGATTGGCTCTTTCGCATTTCATCGAACGCAGGGTGGCGTAAAAAATTTCCTGCAAATAACATTCTCGTCTGGATGCCACTTTGTTCCAGGAAATTGACGATCTCTGACCTATTAAACTTTTGATTTTCTCTTAAGGTCAATAAAAATCCAAACCAACTTGGTTCTGAATTTTCTGTGGGCTCAGGTAGGATAAAAAATTCTTTCAATGCATCAAGCCCGTCTCGAAGTCGTTGCCAATTTTTTCGTCTTGCTTCTACAAAACTCGGAAGTTTTTTCAATTGTGCAACGCCAATCGCCGCCTGCATGTCAGTTACCTTTAGATTATAACCAAAGTGAGAGTAGATATATTTATGATCATATCCAATAGGCAATTCGCCTAATTCCCATTTGAATCTTTTTCCACAGGTATCATCCTTTCCTGAGGCGCACCAACAATCACGCCCCCAATCTCGAAAGGACTCGGCAATTTTTTTCAGACGATTGCTTTGCATGTATACGGCTCCGCCTTCTCCCATCGTCATATGATGAGGCGGGTAAAAACTAGACGTTGCAATATCGCCAATCGTTCCTGTGAATTTCCATTCTCCCTTGTAATGATAGCGACTACCAAGGGCATCACAGTTATCTTCGATTAACCATAAGTTGTGTTTGTCGCAAAAATCTTTTATTTTTTGCAAGTCAAATGGATTGCCAAGTGTATGGGCAATCATAACCGCTTTCGTTTTCGGAGACAATGCCTCCTCCAGATAAGTGGTATCTAAGTTATAAGTTGGTAAACTAATATCAACTAAAACAGGTATGGCACCATATTGAAGAATCGGATTGATAGTAGTTGGAAAACCTGCCGCAACACCAATCACCTCATCCCCTTTTTCAATTTTGCGTTCCTTCAGGGAAGGAGAAGTGAGAGTAGAAAATGCAATCAGATTGGCCGAAGAACCTGAGTTAACAAGAATTGCGTTTTTCACACCTAAATATTTTGCAAATCCTCTTTCAAATTCCTCGGCATATCTTCCAGTTGTTAGCCAAAATTCCAGAGAAGAGTCCACTAGGTTCGTTATCTCTTCGGAATCAAATACACGTCCCGCATAGGTGACACGAGAGACACCAGGTACAAAAGGTGCATTTTTTTTAGGTAGATGAACAGATTGGTAATGAAGTTTTGCATATTTTAAAGTCAGATCCCGAAATAAAATTTCTAGGAAAGCATCACTTACTTCCGCTAAACTCTTATAGGACGAATCAAATTTTATTGTTTGTGATTTACTCAGATCTAAAAACAAATCAGAATCTAAACTACCACCTGTTAGATTTGAATTAGTGATTGGTATTGATGTTCCAGATTTATTTTTGGACAATGAAAAGGCTTCAAAATAGGAATCTATATCTGGGTCGGTGATGGCCAGTACAAGGTCTTCCAAAGAACCTACGTTCCCTGTTATGTTTAAAATTTTTGCTTTTGTATCCATTTAACTTTAACCTTAGAATTTCTCTTTCTATATTAAGAATTATTTCTATATTCGTTTATTTGACGAACGCAGACTTCATCCATTTTTTCTTTCTGGAGATAACATTCCATCCAGATCAATATTTTATTTAACGCGGTGTCTAAATCCCATTTTGGACGCCAATGTAGATTTGCCTTAGCTTTCGAAATATCGAGTTTAAGATAATTTGTTTCATGAGGATGTACACCTGGATCGATCTCGTAACCTGGAAATCTCAGCGAGGAATTTGATGAATGTTTTGTATTTTCTTCAATTTTATTTTCTAGGATCTTAACTATCGAAAGAACCGATTTCGCATCGTCTTCATAAGGTCCAAAATTCCAGCTGTCAATGAATTTCAATTCTTTGTTATAAAGTCTTTCTGCAATCTCTAGATAACCAGCAACGGGTTCTAATACATGTTGCCAAGGCCGAATCGAATTCGGATTTCTAATTTGAACCTTTTTATTTTCTACTATTGATCTCATAATATCTGGGATTAAACGATCATTAGAAAAGTCTCCCCCACCAATTACATTACCAGCTCTAGCAGTCGCAATGGCTAGACTATGTTGGCTTATTTTTTCTGGATGGAAAAACGAAGATCTAAACGCTGAAGTTACGAGTTCGGAGCAAGCTTTACTATTGGAATATGGATCATATCCGCCTAACGTTTCATTTTCCCGGTAACCCCATATTGATTCTTTATTTTCATAAACTTTATCGGTTGTTACATTTAAAAAAGCTTTTATATTCAAATCACTGGTTCGTATAGCTTCTAGTATGTTGACAGTGCCCATAACATTAACCGCGTAGGTATCAACCGGATTTTTATACGACTCGCGTACGAGTGGCTGGGCTGCCATATGAATCACAATGTCAGGCTTCGCTCTTTTAATAGAACTGCTAAGTTTTTGAAGATCTCGAATGTCGCCGATAATGGATTCTTTCAAATATGTTTCTACGGACGAAAGATCGAATAAGGATGGGTTTGTGTTTGGTGCCAGTGCATAACCCGTTACATTGGCGCCAAGAGAAGACAGCCACAAGGACATCCAAGAGCCTTTGAAGCCAGTATGACCTGTGAGGAAAACCGATTTAGATTTCCAAAAATCAGACTTCATTTCCAAATCTTCCAAGGTGCTTTGCCCGATTGCCATAAACTCTCTAGGTGCAATTTATCTCGAATAGTATCCATGGGCTGCCAAAAGTCATCGTGTTTAAAACAAAATAAATTCCCAGAGCGAGAGAGATTTTCAAGTGGTTCCTTTTCAAAAACTGTCTGGTCATTTTCGATCAAATCAAAAACAGAAGGTTCCAAGACCATAAAACCACCGTTAACCCATCCTGATTCGCCTTTCGGTTTCTCCGTGAAACCTGTAACGCTATTGTCACTCGAGATTGCAAGCGCTCCAAATCTCCCGCTGGGTTGAATTGCCGTCATCGTAGCGTGTTTTTTATGACTGGTATGAAATTCTAGAAGCTTTTCTAGATTAACATTGGAGACCCCATCTCCATAAGTTAACATAAAAGTTTCGTTGCCAATATATTCGCGAACACGTTTAACTCGCCCACCCGTCATGGTATCCAAACCGGTGTTTACCAGTGTCACCTTCCAAGGCTCCGCATTGTGGATATGAGTTGTCATCCGATTGGAATCCCGAAAGTCAAAAGTGACATCCGATTCATGCAAAAAATAATTCGCAAAATATTCTTTGATCGCATATGCTTTATAACCCAGGCAGATTACAAAATCATTAAAACCGTAATGCGAATAGATTTTCATGATGTGCCATAGGATAGGTCTCTCGCCAATTTCGATCATGGGTTTCGGTTTCAGATGAGACTCCTCGCTGATCCTAGTTCCATATCCACCTGCCAGAATTACTACTTTCATTGGAAACCTCTACCACCACCCTTATTCCCAAACTCTAGTTTTAGGCCACTTTGGAAAGACTGAATTATCAAAATTCTCACCTCATTCATACTTTTTGTTTCTTAGAAACTGGCATAGAAAAGCAAAATTACCGAAATTCCGGTTGAGTTCGGGTTTGTCTCCGAAACGTTTTTCCCAAGCAAAATTAAAACTAGATATCGGAAAATCCCTGTTCCTGAGACAATCTTTTACTTTTTTTGTTTCTTGATAATAATGTGCCATCTCGGCTGTCGATTTTTCAACATGATAAGTTGGTAAGCGCATGAAACCATAAACACACGTTAAACCTAGTAAAATGAAAAGAGGATACTGCATATGTTTTGAAGTTCCCACGGCCGTCACAAGTATCGTAGAATGCAGGACAAAGTGAAGTCCAGCAAACGGTAGGGAATAATAAAATGCATTTATGGAACTTTGCATCGATTGTGTAAGGATTCCGATAAAAAAAACTGCCAAGAGATAGGAAATGCTTCGGTAAGAACAGGGATTTAGGAAATTTAAATACTGCAATTTCAGCGTTCTACGGCGCCAAAATTTCAGATCTAGATATCCAAGATACAACAAAGAGACGAAACAAATAAAAAATCCCATTGGGATGATATTCTGACTCTGGCCAAAAAATACGCCAATCTCTCTCATACCTGTCTCCCACGCAAAAAGATAAAAATCTATCTGCTGGAACTGAGTGATAAAACTTTCTGTGAGTTGTTGCGTTCTTTCAAAATCAATTTGCCCCGAGGTTATACTTTTGTGAAAATATGGTCCAATTACATAAAAGTAGAAAAAACGAAAACCAATGCTCAAACTACAAAGTAAAAAAAATTTCAATATATGTTTCTGAAACGAATAAAGATAGTAGCCTAAACTCCATAAGGTGATAAAAATAAGAATTAAAAAACCTTGTTCGTCTACTAAAGCCAAAGCCATGAGAACTAAGGTTAACATCACAGGATTTTTAGTGAACTTCCTTAAAAAAAGATCCTGTGATAAAAAATAAAATAGTAAAAATATTAGTCCACAGACTAGTATTTTCGAAGTCCGAAAATGAAAAAAACCAGATACAAAAACTGTATGTGTCTGCAAAAAAATAATAAACAAAAATAAAGTTATTATTTTCTTTTCTAATCTTCTTTTACCTAGAAACGGATAACCAATAACACAGACAAAAGATATAAAAAGAATCACATAATGCGTAAATGAAATAAAAAGATATTTATTTTGTTTAAGCGATAAATTAATAAAACTAGCATCGATTAAATTGATAAAATTTCCAATTTCACGCGCACGGTAATACGTATCATTTTCATATACATTAAATACTTTTTCGAAAATCGAATTTTGACCAAGAAGATAGCTATCATAAAAAACAAACTCACCATGAAAGATTCCACTATCCGCTTGGGTAAGAGATAAAAAGATCCAAAATCCAAATAACAGAAAAAAACCTAGATATACGAAACGATTGAAAAATTGTTTCGTAAGCACTCAATTCTCCTTAGTAACTAGACAAACAGCTACTAATCGTTTCGATTTCTATTTCAGTAAGTTCTGGATAATTACCGCAGTAAAAGGAATTGAAGTGTAGGAATTCAGTTTCGGGAAGATCCATTTTTGATTTTACATATTTTTTATAAAAAGGCTGCCTTTGGATATTGCCTGCGATCATCGGACGAATCTCAATTCCACCACCCGTAAATTGATTGATGTATTTTTCACGTAAGGCTGGAGTTTTGCAGACGATTGGTATCGCAAAACTTGAAAGAAGAGAAATATGCGAATGTTCAACAGGTAAAAAATCTGGATTGGATTTTATAATTTCCTCAAAATGAAGAAAATTTTTCTCCCTCGTTTTTACATTTTCATGTAAAAATTGAAGTTGGTAGGTGCCAAGAAAGCCAGTTATTTCTGTTGGTCTCAAATTAAAACCTAAGTCATAGAAGGTATACTTTGCCTCAAATTCATTGCTGATCTCATATTTTTTGCGTATCTCAATTTGTTGGTGAGACGTTAGATTTCGATCCCAACCATTTGCGCGTACAATTCGTAACATAATGGCAAGTTCAATATCATCCGTACAAACCATGCCACCCTCTATTGTCGACATATGATGTGCGACAAAAAATGAAAAACTAGATGCAACTCCAAAATTTCCGGCTCTTCCAGTTGGAATCTCAGTACCGAGTGCCTCACAGTTATCTTCAATTAAAATAATATTCTCTTTTTCACAATACTCGCGGATCAGATTCAAGTCTCCAACCAAACCCAATACGTTTGTCAAAAAAAATCCATTTAACTTCTCTTGTTTATGAATTTTATCGAGATTTTCGAGCATCACATTCAGAGTTTTTGCAGAACAATCAACCGCAACTGGTTCGAAACCTAGTTGGATGATCGGCATGACGTTAGTTGACCATGTCAGTGCAGAAAACCCAACTTTGTCTTTGTCTTTCAATCGATTTAAATTTTTTAATGCTTGGAGGATAGCAAGATTGGCACTACCGCCACTATTAAACAAAATCGCTTCTTTTCTCGCTTGGTAAAGTGAAAACTTTTTTTCAAATTCCAAACATTTAACATCCATACTTAGTCTAGGTGTATTCAAAATAAATTCAGAAAGAGCTTTTTTGGTCTCTACTTCATTTAGAAATGCATTTTTCATCAAAGGGATCATATTTTTATTTTTCCTATCTATTTAGTAGTTAATTCTATTATTGTAAAATTTCGTAAGCGTTCCAATTATTTATATTGGCAATGAGTTTATGTTTTAAAAAAGAATCATCCAATTTGAAAACACCAATTATATAAACTTTTCCTTTATACGATTTTCGCACTTCTTGAAAGGACTGTGAATGGTTGTAGTCCCAGTCAGAAAAACCATTTTCACCTCCCCAAAAAACATACTGTTTCCCATATTTTCCAGTCAATGCATCTGAAAAATATCCCTGTCCAAACCTAGTATAATGATTTCCAAAAGCAAACGCACCTAACTGAGTATAAGAGTTTCCTGCAAAATAAATCCTAGACTCTTTTTCGAAATGGCTGATTGTTTTTTGAATTTCGGTATAATGACTGTATAAGCTCTCTCTTTCTTTTAAGAGAAGAAAAAAGTCTGAAGCACGAAACATAACAATTGTTAGAATTAGAAGGGCCAAGGATACCCGCAAATACCGTCTCTCTTCGATTTTGGGCAAAAATGAAATACAATTGATGAGGACCAACGCATTGTTAAAATGAAATCCAGGAATGAAATATCTTGCACCATTATAATGTTTTAGTGCCTGAAGGAGGAAACCACCAACACAAATTAAAATAGCGCCTGTTAAAAGTAGATATTGTTTCGTTTTGTATGTTGGTTTATAACTATAAATATAAAGTGTTTTTAGAAAACGAAAAGAGTTAAAGGAGAAGAGAAAAAAGAAAATTTTTTCATCCAAAACAAACTGCCATAAATATCGCCACATTGCAACGAGATCAAAAATTTTATTTTCGCCTCCACCATACATCGCAGTATGTGTAAAGATACCTATAAACCAATCCATCATTATTTTATAGGAATCTATGACCGGAAAAATCGAAACCAACAAGGAAATCCCAAAAAAAGCAAGTATCGTCACGAAATCTCGGTAATATGGAATCGAGATCAGAATTAAAAAGACAAAAACAGGCAAAAATAAAATTTTAACTGCAATTGCAACGCCGGCAAAAAGAGAGAATAACAAAATTAAATCAATACGCGCTCTGGCTCGACGCAGGAAGATTTTTAGGACTAAATAACTCAGAATAAGAGACACGACGATCACAAAATATTCGCTCGTCATTTGGGGAAGAAAGGAAATATAAATTACTGATTGTAAATTGATAGCTTGAAAAAAAAGGGAAATCAAAAGATTGCGAGTTTTCAGATAAATCAAAGTCGAAAAAATAATAAGCAAACCAGCGTAAAGAGAAACCATGGAAAAACTAACAAAATCCAAATACTTGTTAGGGGAATCTAACAAATCCTTAACGATCCCCTGCTTGGTAAAAAAACCAAAGTCTAGAATATATTTGAGTTTCAATAATTGACCAATAAAAACGATGCTCGGAGTTCCTGGGTGATCGATATAGCCGATTTTTCCGATCGTCAAGTAACTGAGTCCATTCATCAAATAAATATATTCTGGATCATGACTGTAAACATGGTATTTTTGGAACTCTTCCAAAGAACAAATATAAAGTTTTAAAAGAATTAAAATTAAAGGAATCAGAAAAAGAGAAAAAACAAAAATGAGCAAATTTCCTGAAAGATTTGCCTTTTTGGTTTCCATCTTAGCCATTCCAAAAAATTCTAAATTTATTTTTGTCTCTGATTTGCTCCTCTGCTTGGTCGAGCGGTAGCCAACGTTTGCCGACCTTAATTTCATAAAAAAAGATTTTTAGGAAAGCAATGCCTGTTGAAAAACTTGGAGAACCAAAACCGTTATCAATTCTGTTGCTTTCGTACGTCGGGAATTCAGCTATTTTTAATTTCCGTTTGAATGCTCGGATCGAACCTTGGAATTCTATTGTATAACCAGGACCATCTAACGCGATTTCATTCCAGGCCTTTTTGGTGATCGCACGATACCCGTTAATGGTGTCTGTGACGAACTTTCCTCGGTTCCAAATTAAATTCGCTAAGAGCGTGAATGCGTTGTTTACCCATTTTCGTAATTTGAAGAATTGTTCATCCTCTTCGTTATGAGCTTCTTTTACCATTCGGGTTGCGATTACGATATCGTTTCCCTGCTCCAGAAGAGGTTTGAATTTTGGAATGTCTAACGGATCTTCATTTCCATCTGGACTAAAAAGAATAAGTGCATCTCCTTTTGCCTTTTTAAACGCTACACGAAATGCTTCCCCTCGACCCTTTACATCTTGGAAATAAACAGGTATGCCCTTCTTCTTTAGAAACTCGACAGTTCCATCCGTCGAGCCGCCATCCACGGCGAAAATTTCATCTACCGCATTCTTAGGTATTGTATCAAAAATTGATTGAAGACCCACGATTTCATTCAAAGTAAGAATCACTAAACTTATTTTCATATCGATTTAACCAATGTAGCTCTATAGTCTACGATTACGTTTTGTATGCCTTCGTCGAGAGAAACATTCGAATGAAATCCAAGACGAGTTAGCTTGGAAACATCCATACATTTTTTGGGCATACCATCCGGTTTGGAAGGATCCCAAGAAATTTTCCCCACATAGCCTACCATTTTTGCAATTTTTTCCGCTAGCTCTCTGATGGATACATCTTCTCCCGATCCAACATTTATAAATGAATCTTCTTTCCAATGCTCAAGAAGGAAAAAAACTGATCTGACAAGATCCGTTACATGAAAAAACTCACGCCTAGCAGATCCAGTTCCCCAATTCATTACCTCAGGCAAATTGGCAAGTCGGGCATCTTCAAATTTTTTAACGAGTGCACTTAATACATGTGAATGTTCGGGGTGAAAACTATCTCCTGGCCCATACAGATTGCTCGGCATAACACTCAAACCATTTAAACCGTACTGTTTTCTGTAATAGTCCATCATTTTTAGACCCGAAATTTTTGCCAAAGCATAACCTTCATTTGTTGGCTCGAGTGGTCCATTTAAGAGGTATTCCTCCTTCATTGGTTGCGGACATTCTCTTGGATAGATACAGGAACTGCCAAAAAAAATCACCTTTTTGCACTTATGAAGCGCAGCATTGTGTATCAAATTATTTTGAATCATTAAATTATCATAAATAAAATCCGCAGGCCTTTCCATATTGGCTTTGATTCCGCCTACAGTTGCTGCAATAATAAAAACAATATCAGGTTTCTCTTTTTCAAAAAAATTCGATACGGATACGGAATTTCGCAAATCTAATTCTTTCCTATCTCTTATGAGTATATTAGAATATCCATTTTCACGAAAATACTTCAAAAATGATGTTCCTACCATCCCTTTATGTCCCGAAATAAATATCTTATCTTCTTTCAGTATCAAACTTCAATCTCCTACTATTTTTTTTATGAAAACTAACAAACATTTGATACGCACAAATTGTCGGACCTGAAATGATTTTTCCGTTCATAATCATCTTTTCTATTTGTTCCAAAGTAAACGTTCGGAACTGGAAAATTTTTTCCGATTTTGGGAAAATATGAGGCTTTGGAATCCCTTTTTCAAACTCCAGAGAATAGAGAACATGGTGTATAAAATCCATTTTTCCAGGAGATTCATAGAAAAAACCAATATGGTTCATTTTCTTTGAAATCAGCCCTGTCTCCTCAGCTAACTCTCGCTTTGCGGCAGCTACGGGTGTCTCTTTTTTTTCTATCCCACCACCTGGAAATTCCCAAGAATTTTTTTTTATCGCACTACGATAACATTCAATCAATCCTATTTTTAATTTTCCTCCGTTATTAAAAATAGGTAGAATCACCACCGCAGGTTCCGCGTAAATATACGGGCCAAAATGCTTTTTGAATCTTATCTGGAAAAATTTAAAATCAAGAGGATTGTTACCCGGTTTTTTCATTCCATTTTCTGACCATTAGAGTAACAAAAATGACAAAGTTCAGAATCACGATTAAATTTGTAGGAAAAAAATAACGCGCAGAAGAGACGAGCGCAAACAAATTAACCGAAGACCAAAAAATCGGCAAAAGAGAAACCGAAATTAAAAACACGTCCAATTTCCGAATTCCAACAAAAAACAGAAAAAATGTGACACACCAAGAAATTTTAAGAATCAATTGATAAATGGGAATCGTATGGACCATAAATTTCTGAACAATACTACCACCTATGCCCACGCTAAATCTATCCTTCACATAACTCTGGAATTCTTCCGAGTCATTCGATTCGGAAATCAAATTTCGGTCCGACCGAAACAACATCAGGGCAAAATTAATCGTTTCATTGAATGGATGGTCAAATTCCAACATAATCTTTACATTATTGATAAGACCACGCAAATATGCTTTGGGATTCAGAGAAGCCAGTTCTAAAAATTCAAGAAATGGATTCGGTGATTCTCGAAATAACTGGCTCATGATAGCATAAAATTCTGGGTGACCAATAATCCCCTGCACTTCTACCTTTCCATCGTGAGTAAATTGTTTCAACGCTTGTTCATACTCATTCTTTTTGTTTCCCAATACATATGAATCTGGCAAAAGAACACCTTGAACAAGTAATCCTCCCATCATAAAGCCCCTTTTTGTTGCTTCATGGTCATTGTATCCCTTTTTCACAAAATTCGCCCAAGGGATCGACATAAGGAGAGAAATCGTAACGATGATAAGACTGTTTAAAAAAACAGAAAGGACAATCCTAGATTTTGATCCAAACCTTTGTTTCCATATTCGAACGCCTAACAGGAGTATCGCAGGACCCGCGAGAGTAAAAAGGTTGGGTTTAACATAATACAATAAACCGATATAAATACCTAAAATGCATGCATGCAGGTATAAATTTTTTATCTTTATATTCACTAAAACTAAAAATACGGCAAACGATAGACAAAGGAGTGTCTCCATCAATAACGAATGTTCGTAGGCGATTAAAATGGGATTAAAAGTAAGGAGTAGTATAACAATTGTAGCCTGGAGATTCCCTAGCTTTACTCGAAACAAATAAGCCAACGAAATGACCGTCATTAAACCCAAAATTGTTAGTAAAGCTGCAACACTGGATGAATTTAAACCGAAAATATATCCAACTGCTTTCAGTAAAAATGGGAAAAAAGGCGTTCTTACGAAATTCCAATGAGTCTGGAAATGATCTGTAAAAAAAAGATTTTGCATTCGAATATAATCGAGACCATCAGGAGAAATAAAAATTGGTATCGAAATCAAATAAACAACATGAACTAAACAAGTGAAAACAATGGCATGTATAAAAATCTTTCTAGAGTTTAAGTATTTTATGATCGAAAGCATTTAATATTTACCCTGGTATTGAGAAGAACAAAGATTTTAATGGACGTCATCGTTAAAAGTAAGTAAAAACAATGTATTAGAAGGTAGACCTAACCAATAAACATATTGTTTTTCTAACTTATAATTTTTAATCTGAGCTAGAGCGAGAGCACCCATCATTACTTTGCGAAAAGTATTCGGAAATAATAGATTTAGATTTTCTTCACTGCTATAGAATTTTTTACCAAGAAGGCTATAAATCCATAAATGAATTCTTTTTGGTAAATAGTGAAAAAGAGGGAATCCTGTATGAAATTCCAAAGGATGCAATCGGTTAGGAGAAGTCACAAAAATCCCTTTCTTCGCCACACGAATCAATTCCCCAACAAAGGAGATCTGATCTGTTTCATTACCAACATGCTCAACGACGGCATGTGAAAACACCCAATCAAAATGTTTGTCAGGAAATGGAAGATGTTTTCCGTCCCCTTTTATATAAGAAAGTCCAGGATAAATCTTTTCTAATACTTTAAAATCACCTAATCCTAAGGCAGTCAAGTTATGGGACCAGGGATAGTATTGTTCAAAAAAATTAGATGCAGGATGGTCTTGTGCAGACACGCCAACATCTAAAACCAGATCAGTAGAACTGGGTTTAAGCTTCTGAAAAAAGTTCAAATAAATTTGTTTTCTAACTTTTAATAATGAGTCTTCCGCAAATTTTTCAAAACCAAAAGAATGAAATCGAAAATAAGATTTCTCTTTATTTGTGCTCATATTTTGGTCGATTTTCAAAATTTAATAAATACAATTCAAAGTCAAACCGGTGAAATCTCGATGCCGTATCTAATATGATTCCGATTGCAAAGGAGATCAATGAAGTAATGATAAAACCAGTTGCCAATATAGCCAAAGGTACATGATATATATATCTATGTGTAACATAGTCTCGCATAACAGGAACAGATGATAAGATTCCAGCACCAAATAGTAAAACTGATAAATAACCAAAAAAATGAAAAGGTTTATAAAACTTAAATATCCAAAAGATAGTTTTTACAACCTTGATACCGTCCTTTATCGTGTTCAATTTCGAAAAGCTTCCTTCTGGTCTATCCCTATAACCAATCTGCGCTTCCGTTACCTTAAAACGTTTATCTAAAGCATGGAGAGTGATCTCAGTTTCCAATTCAAAACCTTTACACAATATCGGATAAGTTTTCACGAATCGACGCGTAAAAACGCGGTATCCTGATAGAATATCATTCAATGTAGAATGGAACAAAGTATTGATAAACCATTTCACAAGTACATTGCCAAAATAATGAAACACTCTTTTATTTTCTTTTTTATAGGCACCGCTGAAATGTCGATCACCTACGATCATATCCGAGGATGTTTCCTCTAATAAGGTCAACATAACATTTAAGTCGGATGCCTGGTAAGTGGTGTCGGCATCACACATGACATATATATCCGCCTCAATTTTTTGGAAGGCAGTTCTAACTGCAAATGCTTTCCCTTGCCGAGATTCATTCAAGATGATAGCATTTAACTTATGTTTTTTTATGATTTTATCAGCGAGCTCTTGTGTTCGGTCTTTAGAATTATTATCTACAATTACTAAAAGGGCCTTCGGATGATGTTTGCTAAAATCAAGAATTGTATTCTCAATGGTCAATTCTTCATTATATGCTGGTAATATGATGGCGATTTTTTTCAAATTTGATCGAAACCTTTACTTACAATTTTTAATTTCCACATTTCGTGAGTCGACTTATTTCTCAAATTAAATAAGAACCTGAAAATTCTACTTTTGTTTTTTTATGTCGAATCTTTACTAAAATAGAGTGATCCTCTTTTTTAAAAAATATTCTTCGACCATTGAAATCACCCCAGGGAAAAAGAAGATTCGACCTTTTAGCAGAATCGATCAAATAAAAAGAGATTTCGTATTCTTTCAATTCTGGAAAAAAATGAACTAACTCAAAATCGCTTCCCAGATCTCCATTATCCATCTTTTGCGCTTGGTAAAATCTCAGTAACACTTCTTTTTTATCGCCAGGTTGTATCAGTGAGTTTGGTAGAGAATTTACATACACCTTTGTATTTTTTAATTCTCCAATATAGGTATAAAAATCTTTCGATAACGAATTGATTTCGATATTCAATATGCGAGGCGTAACAGAATAACTCTCAACTTTCAGTGGGATGAATTCAGAAATAACAAGATTGGGCATCTTTTCATCGACTGAAAATTTAGATATAATATCCGAATTACGCGCAATGTAATGAATCAAGGCATTCGGAAAATCATTCACTAACACAATATTAAACTTTTCTAGTTTAGAAAGCACTTCTTCAACACGTGGAGAATATAGGAGTGAATAAGATTTAATATTTTTATAAGAGAGAATATCTCCAATGGAACGGTAGAAATTGTTAAACAGACCGAAAAAAGCAGTAAATATTAAAAAAATAAATGCCATCAGATATAAATGAAAATTCAGGAACTTAAACGGACCAGGACGAGATTTGATAAGTCCATCCACAGCAGCCCCGATTAACGGTGTCGTTAGGGTAAATAAAATCATCCAATACCGCATAATACCAGATACATATTTACTATGGATACAATAGCCAATATCACCAATCAAAAAGGAAAGCCCAAACATCAAAAACACTAACCTATTTTTAATCCGAAGGAACCATATTATAATTCCTGATAGTAACAGCATATGCGGGTAAAAACCATAATTGACTGAATGATCATAAAATAATGAAGAAGAGATTGAAGTTCTGTTAGTGTGAGCCGAATAAAGGGAATTCACTTCTTCTTGAGTTACCTTAAATAGTCGGTAAATAACACTTCCGGCCATATGATTCGCCATACTAGAAAGTGTTTCACGATTATACACACCCGTTGGAACTAAAATGGGAGACAAAAACAATTCCATATTTTGCGAAGCAAGATTAATTCCTGCCGTCTTTACGTTGAAAGGTGAATTTTGTGTACCTTTGACTACTTCCGAAAAAGCCAAGGGATTGCCTCTTGTTTGGAAATTCTCATTGAATGTTCCATATAACATAGATAACACACAAGTACAAAAAAGGATAGCATGTAGAAAACTTGATTTTACAAAAAACCAAGAACTTCGAAACCCGTAGGTATAAATAAAATATAAACAAACCATCCCAAAAAGACCATAGTATAACAACGCGATCGGTTTGATTCCTAAACTGATTCCTAATGCTAAACCAGAAATAAGAATATGGAATTTGTTCCTTTCCCGACACCAATTGACAAAAGCATAGATTGCAATCGAAAAACTCGATGCCACTAAAATGTCATCATTATCGCCAGTCCCATTTAACAAAAACACGTCAGAGCAAACTAACAACACTGTAGAAAAAAGAGCGCCAAATTTGGAAACTCCTAGATCTCTACACAAAGAGAACGATACCATACCGATGACGGTCCAATTCAAAAGTGAAAAAAAGTGAAGCGCTTGGAAAGAAACCTTATGGATGATAAAAAACATCCATGTAACGGCACTATTCAGAGGCGAAATAAAAACCAAACCTGACTCATAGTCTGTAGGACGAACCAGAGAGTGATTGTGTAAATAAGCGTAGATTTTTACTATTTTACTAGACAATGTATCAGGCGTTAAAGGTAGATAGTTAAGACAAATATAAAATTGTAATCCTACAATGATCATGAGAAACAAAAATACGATTGAAGTAAAACTGGGTTGGTTGGCTTTGATTGAAAATTTCGGAAACCGAATCTCGCGTATACTAAGTTCCTTATAACAAACCGCTAGTACGAGTATGCCTAAAGACAAAGACACAATTAAATAAATAATTCTATCGTTTAACAATCGAAAGCTCGAAAGAATAAAACTAGTCAGAATAATATTTGACCAAAAAATCAAATACGAATATATAACGAGTCTAATCCAATCTCTTGTTTTCAAGACCGCGATAGAAATCAAAAAAGAAATCAGGAGTAAAAAACTTGTATGTAAAACAAATGTGACCATCAAAGTTCCTTTAGTTTTACCTGATTTCCATCCAAATAATATTCTTCTTTAAGATGCGGGCAAATATACACCCCCGATCCAGAAACCGGCAGATGCATATTTTCACCGAAGCGACTTACCCATCCAATCTGTTTGGCAGGATTTCCAACCACCAACCCATATGGTTTTACGTCACGTGTAACTACCGCACCCGCGCCGATGAGTGCATACTCACCAATCGTAACCCCACAAACAATTGTTACGTTAGCACCAATGCTACATCCTTTTTTGAGAAGTGTTTTTTTATATTCTGATTTTCTTACAATAAAACTTCGAGGATTGATCACGTTGGTGAAAACCATTGACGGTCCGAGAAAAACATCATCCTCAATAATCACTCCATCATAGATGGATATATTATTTTGAACTTTGACTCCGTTACCAATGATCGCATTGGGACCAATGACTGAGTTTTGACCGAAAGAACAGTTTTCTCCAATTCGGCTTCCACTAATTACGTGAGAAAAATGCCAGATCTTAGTTCCACTGCCTATGATCACGTTCTCATCGATGAAAGATGATGGGTGTAAAAAAAAACTCATTTCTTACCACTCTTAAGCATCGGGTGCATTTGCCCACCGGACGTATTTATGGGCAAAGAATTGATTTTTTCAACAAGTTCAATTGACGGCAACGCATCCAAGATTCCGAATCCTTCTCCCTTTAAAATGCTTTCATAACTAAAAGTGTGCAAATCAGTAAAACCTTGCGAAAACTCCAAATCTTCCTTTTCAACTAAGATTGATCGGAAAGTCCTTTTTCCTGCTGACAATACTTCTACCGGTAGATCTTTGCCTGAAATAGATAGATACCAAGATACAGTTGCACGTTCTAATTCTAAATATCCAGAAGCTTTTTCTCCATCTAATTTATAAATGTTAATACTTAAGACCTTTCCAAAGATCCAGATCAGCATATCGAAAAAATGGATACCTATATTTGCTACAATTCCTCCTGACTTGTTCGTATCTGCTTTCCAAGATTTATGATACCAATTTCCTCGGGATGTAATGTATGTTAGAACTATATGTGGTCTCGTTTTTACGTTAATCATTCTCTTTCGAAATTGAATGATACTTTCATGATACCTGAGTTGTAGAATATTAAATACTTGCGATTTTGAATCCTTCTCTACATCCATAAGCCGTGAGGCTTCTTCTAACTTGAGAACCAGTGGTTTCTCGCAGATGACATTTGCACCTAATTTTAGTCCAAATCGGATATGTGCCGAATGCAAATAGTTAGGAGAACAAATACTAACATAGTCTATCTTTTCATTTTTCTGAAAATCGTCTAGAAAAGATTCGAATGATTCAAATTCTGTAAAGAACTCTGTTTCAGGAAAAAAACTATCAATAATTCCCACACTATCGTTTTTATCAATAGCAGCGATCAAACGATTCCCGGTTTCCTGTATTGCCTTCATATGCCGAGGTGCAATAAAACCAGCTGCTCCAATTAAAACAAAATTTTTTTTACTCATAATTTATAAACTTTATCCGATTTGAATTTGACTGCATTTCTTAGATCAACGACAATTTTTGCTCGATCAACTATCCATTCTTCATCAAAAATTGAATGATTAGTAGTAAATACGATGGCATCCATTGATCTTATCATTGCTTCACTCAACGTCACACTCTCAAATTCAATTTCATGTTCGGTATGAATTTTAGTTATATAGGGATCATGATAATATACTTCGCCACCTTTTCTATGAACTTCTTCGATTATTTTTAAGGCAGGCGATTCCCGTTCATCATCAATGTCTGGTTTGTAAGCAACACCTAAAAATAGAATCTTTGAGCCATTGATTGATTTCTTATGTCGATTTAGTGCGGTATTTATTTTAATTGTCATACGATGTGGCATTAGATTATCTATTTGTCCTGCCGTATGAATCATTGTTAAATCGAAATTGAAGTTTTTTGCGATATACTCTAAATAAAAAGGATCGAGGGGAATACAATGTCCACCAACGCCGGGACCAGGATAGAAAGCCTGAAACCCATAAGGTTTAGTTTTTGCAGCTTCAATAACCTCCCAGATATCAATATTCATTTTACCAGAGAGGAGTGCCAGTTCATTGATCAACGAAATATTAACTAAGCGATATGTATTCTCCAATATCTTAACCATTTCTGCAATCCGAGGAGATGAAACAGGATGTAAATGATGAATCGCCTTTCCATAAACTGCCAATGCTAATTCTTGGGCTTTTTCACCCAAGCCTCCGACGATTTTCGGAGTATTTTCTGTCTTATACTCTTTATTACCTGGATCTACTCTTTCAGGAGAGAAACATACCCAAAATTCTACTCCGTGATTTAGACCCGAATACTTTTCTAGAATCGGTAACATAAAGTCTTCGGTTGTTGTTGGATAAGTGGTACTTTCTAGTGAAACGAGTGTTCCATGCCTCATGAATTTTCCGATTTCTTCTGAAGCTCCTTTAATGAAGCTCATATCCGGCTTTTTAAATTTATCAAGAGGTGTGGGAACGCAAATGAGAATCACATCACATTCCGCAATTTTGGAGAAGTTAGTTGTTGCGGAAAACTTTTTTGAACTGACGGCCGATTCAAAGTCTTCTTCCAGTATATCCGAAATATAATTAATCCCCTGCTCAATCAGATCGACTTTTTTTTGTGATTTCTCGAATCCCAATACATTGATGCCTTTTTTTGCGAACAAAATTGCGAGAGGGAGACCAACATACCCGAGACCTAATATACCAATTTTCAAGGAACCTTGATTGATTTTTGTTAACAATTCGTTAAAGTAATCGATTTTCATGATTATTAATCTATCTTAGTTTTTGAATTTTCTAGGATCCAATCTCTTAGTTTTTCAATTGTCATCCATTCGTTATTATTGTCTGAAGTGTAAGAAAATCCTTCTGGAACCTTCTCACCAGACTTGATCCGGTTTTCATCCTCGTGCCATTTGTTTATTGTAGGCAAAATTTTATAGTAATCATCATACTCAAAAGTCGCATAAGAATCTTCAGGACTTATCATCTGTTCGTGCAATTTTTCACCTGGTCGAATTCCTATATATTCAAATTTTGCATTTGGAAGAACACTTCTTGCGATATCTAAAATATTCATTGAAGGGATTTTTTTAACATAAATTTCACCACCTACCATATCCTGAAAAGCCTTCCAAACTAATTCAACCCCTTGCTCTAATGAGATCATAAATCTCGTCATTCTTGAATCAGTGATTGGTAGAATTCCCGAATTCACCTTCGAAAGAAAAAATGGTATTACTGAACCTCTGGAACCCATTACATTTCCGTATCGAACAACCGAAAATCGTGTCGTATGGTTACCTTCATAAGCATTCGCGGCAACAAACAATTTATCTGATGCAAGTTTTGTCGCTCCGTAAAGATTTGCAGGACTTGAAGCCTTGTCCGTTGATAAAGCAACAACCTTTTCAATGTTTTGATCTATACAAGCATCAATTAGATTCATGGCACCAAAAATGTTTGTTTTTACGCATTCAAACGGATTATACTCAGCAGTCGGCACAATTTTCGTAGCTGCTGCATGCACGACTAAATTTACGCCATCCAATGCTCTGTGGATTCTATCCTTATCACGAACGTCCCCTATTACAAAATCTACTCGAGAATCATTCTCATATTTTTGAGCCATTTCATATTGCTTCATCTCATCACGCGAAAATATAATTATTTTCTTAACTTTAGTATGACTTAATGTCATCGGAACAAATCTATTTCCGAAACTTCCGGTTCCCCCAGTTAGCAAAATTGTTTTTCCTTTAAGACTATCCATTTACTTTTTTTTCCTTATAAACATTATTGATATATTTTCTGTCAAACTCTATGAATCCAAACAACAAGACTTATCCGCCAAAAATTGTCCATGCTTGGTTTACCTATAACAAAAAAAAGATAATTTTATCAAATCGGTGCACACATGGCAACCATTGAAAAATAATTCCTTGATTCAATAGTTAAAATTATATTTCTCAAAATACTTCTTTACGATATACCTAACATTCTTTATGTAATCTGTATAATTTCTTGTTTTCAGTATTCTTTACTTCATAGCTTTAATTGAACGATTTAAAAAACGATAGCTTACTTGGACTATAAAATAATCTAAACCAACCTTATATAATGATTTACTTTTTCTCCAAGTAGTTTTCTTCTTAAAACTTTTTAAATTTCCATATTGTTAAAATTTACGCCAGAGTATTAACATACAGTAGAGAGCTTATACTAGAGCATTATCCTGCTGAAGAAATAAATGCTTCCATATCCAACTCGCTTGGGTCCTTCAAATAATTTTGAACATATTCTCTTAAGTATTCTTTTTTTTCATTTGACCAAAATGCTGGAGTTTTTGATTCGTTCATCAATTCTACAAATTTACTTACGGTAGAAAACTCTGGTATTAATTTATTCGGTAGTTTAAAGAAAGGATTCTCTGATAACCACCAGTTAGAATTAAAATGAATTAGAGGGCAGCCTAGATAAGCTGCATAAAGACTCGCGGTCGTTCCTTGATAAATCACGATATTAGCTCTGTTTAGATCTTGCATTAAATCAGAAATGTTTGACTCTTCAATTGAATTAAAATTTTTATGATTCCAATGAGATTTAAAGACAGGAGAATTTAGTTTTAAAATAGGATGAGTTCGTATAACAAAGCTTGTATTCTTCAGATGATTTAATGATTCTAAAATAATAGTTAAAAATTTTGGCATTGTATTTAATCCCTCGAATAAAACTAAAGCAATCTTCTCACTGCTTATTGATTCTGCATTAAAGCTTTCAAGTTCTCTCTCTCGCAAAGCCCAACCACTAAACACTTTATGCTCGGGATAATTTCCTATACTTAATAATGCTTTTCTTGCATTTGGACCTGTACAATAAACCAAGTCCGGATTAGGCTTTGATAAAAAATCTTCACCATATAGTATCAACCTAGAATGAGATTTAAGTATTGAACAATGTAAAAATCCAGTCACCCTCCGAGAATCAGAAAGTGATTTTAAGGCGAGTTGTACAGACTTTTCCCAAGAATTCCCTTCATAAGTCTGGAATATTTTTGATTTCTTAAATCGGAAAAAAATTTCTAAGAAAGCTTCATTTCTAACAATACTGAAACATCGACTTTCAACACATTTAATCCAATCCAATTTAATAAGATTATAAAACCTATCATCTTCTCCCAAATGATTTTTTGGAAATTTTCGAAAGATTTCTTTAAGCAATGAGAGTAATAAATAAGGAATACGAGAAAAACTAATAATTCCTTCCATGCTTTCTATAAAGATAGTTTGATCTCTGGTATAAGTTATCTTTTGTCCGGAAACGGATGGTCCAATCAATAAAACTGATCGTTGTTTTTTACCGCAATAATCCAGAAGCCTTGCAAAATAAGGTTCCCTGTTTTTACCGTGAATTGGAGCAACGAGAATCAATTCCGGTTCATTGATCGACTTGGATAAACTAATCGTAAATGTTCTAAATACTATTTCCTTACACAAAAAATATCCAATATTCAAATAGGTTTTAAAGTTAGATTTAAGTTCTTGAAAAATTAATTTAATAATTGATACTATAGAAATTTCGAATGGAAGTAGGTCTTCAGTTTTTAACAAGAGATACCAAGAATATGATGGCAATTCAATGCTCTCTATTTTAAGATTTTTATTTTTAGCTGAACGCAATTTCGTCAAAAAAAATAAATAATTTTGCACATTACTAGAATAGCGATCCTTCAAAAACGTTGGTGAACAAAAATCAATTTCATTTAAAGATAGTTTTTTGAAATTTTCTAGTTTTTGAATATATTCATTAAAAGCTTTTTCTGATGATAAATCATCCAAAAATATATCAGGTGTGATCTCAAAGTTGCCTATGCCGATTCGAAAGGAATCCTTTATTGTCATTTGTATTCCCGGTAGCTTAAATTCATCTAAGTAGTTTGATTTTAAGAATGAATTCTAAATAATGCCAAATAACCAGTCAAAAAACTACATCTTTATACAATTCTAACCAGGCCCCTAATTAAATTCTCATTATTGGACCAAATCGTAAAAATCTATAAAAAAGGATTTATTCTTTGAAATTAAATTGCGCTCTCTCGTTTTTTGAATGTCATTTTATCAATCTTTTTAGTGGAGATGTTGCGAAACTAAATAAGAGGTAGAGAACTAACAACAATCTGTTTCTGTTATCTTTTTCTGCATAATACATTAAGGCCCTTGAAGACATAAGAAATGTTCTTAATTCTTGCCAAATTGATACCTTCTCTTCATCAAACCAATCAAAATAAATTTTCGCACTCGGATAAAGAAATAACTTTACGTCAGCCTTACGTAACAGCATAGAATGAAGTAAATCCTCTGCAAATGCCTTTCCATTAAAGGGATAAAATGGAGTTAAAATTAAATTTTCTTTTTTATGAAGCACGCAACCACCAGGCAACCATTCCACCTCAAGAGGATATTGTGAAGAAGTTTCTGAATAGCCGAAATTGATTCCAGCCCGACTAATTTTGCCAGGTGAATAACCTAAGAAACCATTTGCAATGAAAGCTAAAAATTTGTCTCTCCGATTTGGAATCCGATACGCAAATTTATGCTCTTTTCTCAAAAAGAACATCGGTGAGATTGATGCAGGAAATTCGAAGTTCAAAAGAGTATCTATTAGTTGCTCAATGCAATTCTCCTCTAATGTTATATCATCGTCAATTTGTAATACCAAATCATAATTCACATGTCTAAATCCAAAACATCGCTGTGATACCTGTCCCCTTGAATCAGCAACTAAAATTCGAACATTGGTGGCTATCGGAAAAGTAAGTGATTCAGTTTTACCCACTGGTAAAACAACCAGGATTTCCGCAGGCACAATCGTACTGCTATTAAGAGAAAAGATAGTTCCTTCTAATTCTGGACCACCCAGAGTTGCAATTACAACAGACAAATACGGATTTTGTTTTGTGTGAGCTTTCTTAGGCATAATTTATTAAACGAAATGGCAGGATAAATCTCATTCTTCCCAACAATACTTGGTAAAAAAATCGAATTAAATTACTATCAAAGTTTGCGTTAACGCTTTGAGAAATGCTTACTTCAATAGGAATAATTCGAATCTCTTAAAATGATTACACCAAACAGATTTTACAATCAACTATCTTTTTATGAAATTAAGGAGAACCGTTTTATTTCGTAAACCAAACAAAAACGAAACACCCGGTAGAATCTCTGGGATATTTTTAACGGGACTTACTTACTTTAAATAAAAAGAATATCTCTGAGATCAACCTTTGATTCGAAATCGAATTATCATTAAAGATGTTTCATGAATTTTAGCAATAACAAGCGCTCATTTAACCTAAATGAAAAAAATTTATTGCATCATACAAATAATGATTATATTCATTCGGCACTCTACTCCAAGTGAGATAACAACCTATCTGTGCATTATTCCAATGATCGTCTCTCATAAGAATGGACACCAATTGTTCTTCCGTCAGATATGCCGTTAGTATCTTTTTTGCATCTTGGTTATGACAAGAACTTACACGAAAATCATCCCAATTGACTGAATAGAATAAATTTCTATCGATTACCTTAATCTCCCAAATCCATGGACTTATTTTATGGGCGATCGAACTCGTTTTTTTGAACAAGTGTTCACCTGCTGCAAACATAATTTTAGTCAAACTTTCTTCCTCCAGACTGACAAAGGTTTTCTTAGTTTGACTAGACGGGAGAGCGGAGGAATAATAACGCCTATCTTCATCACTGGAATTTCTGCTATACTCAAAATCATTCGAATCTATTCTCAGTGCATCTTTTTCGTAAATTGCAAAAGATTTGATTTTGGTTAAATTTTCGATTCTCTCCGCATATTTATCCTTGTGTAAAAAAATCCCAGAATGCACTTCAAAGAACTCCTTCGATCTCTTGCCTAACAGAGCAAAGTCGGCAGAAAAAGGAATCAAATACTTTGGCTTTATTGCTTCTAAGAATTTCAAAAGAAACCCCTCCCCTTTGAGAGCCATATTTAGTGATAAATCTCTTTTTTCTTCAAATGATAGATTATCATAACATAAAGGGTAATCCTGGGCAAAGCCATTATATGAGAAAAGAAGAATATCAATTCTTTCCTCTCCGAACTCTTCCTTATACTTTGGTAAATCGTAAGGTGCATTATCTGGAAGTGCAAGTATATTCACCGAATTCTGATTTTCACCACATTTAATCAAAACACCCGTATCAATTGCGATTTTTTCTTCATCAGAAGGTACTAATCCTGTTTCTTGTCCAAAGGAATTCAAAGGTGGAATCAATTTCAGAGACACGGAATCTGAAAGAGCATAAACACTCTTTAATTGAAAGTTCACTATGTTTGTGAAACCTTTCTCGGAAATACTTTTTCTTAGGACATGATTTGGATAAATATCAGGAATGATTACTGTTACTGTTTTTGGGAGTTTTTTTAAGGTTTCTGGATCACAATGATCCTCATGTATATGAGATATAAATACGTGCGTAACACCATCCAAAAAAGCATCAACATTTCGAGGAGTAGGATAACAAGCCCAAGCCCCGTTATAGAGAAGACCAACTGCCCATGGATCAAGTAAAATCTTGAATTCTTTAAATTCAATTGTGCTACAGGCATTTGAAATAATTTCTATTTTTACGCTTTCTGTTTCATTCATTCAAAATCTATTCCTTTTAATCATACTAGATTGTAAAATTTAATTAATATATTGAAATATTTCAGTAGTCAATAAACAAATTGAAAGAAAGATACTTTTATGAAAATAGGCGTAACGAGCAAATCTTTTTCGCGCAATGCAGTTCTTCGCGAAAAACTTAAAGAAAGATATCAACATGTAGTGTTTAACGATGCCGGCATAATATTTAATGAAACAAGTCTAATAGAATTTCTTAAAGGTTGCGAGAAGGCAATTATTGGATTAGAGAAACTAAACGATAAGGTTATAAATTCACTTCCTGATCTGAAAGTGGTTAGCAAATACGGCGTTGGTCTTGACAATATTGACTTTAATATTCTCTCAGAAAGAGAGATATTTTTTGGGTATACGCCAGGAACTAACAAACGCGGAGTCGCAGAACTTGCCTTACAGATGATGCTTCTTCTCATCAGAAAATCATATAAATCAAATTTATTAATTAGGAAAGGAGAATGGATTCCCCAATTTGGAAATAACCTCACGGGAAAAGCGGTGGGAATCTTAGGTTTGGGAAATGTTGGGAAGGACTTGGTTACACTTCTAAAACCTTTCGAATGCAAAATCTTATGCCATGACATCAATCCTGATTTCTCATTCATTAAAGCCAATCAATTGGAGCACCTATCATTAACAGACTTATTCAAGAAATCACAAGTAATTTCAGTCCATATCCCTTTGAATGAGAGTACCAAAGGATTAGTTGGAAAAGAACTACTTTCTCTAATGAACGCAGAAAGCATTCTAATAAATACCTCAAGAGGTGGCATTGTTGATGAAACAAATTTATTTGAAATACTAAAGAATGAAAAAATCTTAGCAGCTGGCTTTGATGTTTTTGCAGAAGAACCTTGTAAAAACATGGAGCTTCTTCAACTAGAGAATTTCTTTAGCACCCCCCATATAGGTGGATCTTCGCAAGAATCAGTACTAATGATGGGGATGGCGGCTATCAATGGTCTCGATTCAGCGCAGATGATAAAGGATTTGGATTTTCTTTAATATGATCAAAGATCGCTCTTTGTAAAGGGTCATTCATAATGATTTCCTCGACAATGCTGATTTGTTCCGGAACATCGACACCTATAGTTTTATCGGAACTTATAACCGCTTGAATAGAAAAATCATGCTCCAAAAGTCTCAGCATATCGCATGATTCCTGTATTTCTAAAGGAGTTGGAGCTAGTTCAGAATAGCGATGAAGAAATTCTTTTCTGAAGGCCATCAGTCCTGTTTGTTTATAATATCTTACTCTATCATTCTTCTCATTTCCAGGAATAGCGGCCCTGGACATGTATAAGATTTTTAAACTATTCGATAGTACTACCTTTACGACATTTTTACTGTTCAATTCTTCGGAGTCTTCAATCGGATTCACTATATTTGATACTAGTAAATTAGGATTATCCAATAGTGGTTGGACCAAACTTTTTAAAGAATCTGCTGAAACAATCGGTTCATCTCCTTGGATATTTACAATTATTGGAGAATTAATGAAGTTAGCAGCCTCCTCAATTCTATCTGTGCATCGCTCATGTGAAGATTTTGTCATTACGGCAAGGCCACCAAAACCTTCTACTAAGTTTAAAATCTCCTTGTCACAGGTAGCAACAACTACCTTCTCAAATAGTCCGGATAAAATGGCACGCCTTCTGATATGTTCTATCATAGGTAATCCTAAAATTTCCTTTAAAGGTTTTCCAGGAAACCGAGTGGAGCCCATTCTTGCAGGAATAATAGCTGTTATATATTGTTCGTGTATCATTTAAGTGCTGCGGTAATTGTGACGGGAACACCGTCTGCATCCTCTATCAATAGTGGGGAAACATGAATCCATGAAATTCTCGAATTAAGATTTAAATATTCAAGATTCATATCTTCGATTAATAAAATTGGATTCCCATGATCTTTATGTAAAAAAGATAAATGAGCCAATCTTCCTTCTTCTTTATTTTGAAATGATGTTGCAGAAAGAAAATCAAACCCGATAATTTTAAGATTTTTAAAACGATCTCGAAAATAATTCGCCAATTTATGATGTAATCCTGGGTTAGCTTTCCAATAGTTATCGCTTGTTCGATATTTTTGAAAAAAGGTTTTAATGATTAAAAATTCAATATCTGGATTCAAATTATCTTGAAGTTTATCAGCCGTTAAAAGCTCGTTAGGTTCAAGAGGAATTTCGACTATAGCTATTTTGGAAAAGAACCATTCCCGCGCAGTATAGTCATTCAATCTTCTCCCATTTTGATCAAAATGAAAAGGAAGATCTATATGTGTTCCTGCATGGTTGCTCATTACGATTTGCAGTTTATTGCACTTGTCCCCGTTTGATATGCATCTGCGAGATGTTATTTCTATTTCTTTGTCACCACCGTAACCTGGTGTCGCATTATTATAATAATGAGATAGATAAATATATTCTTCATCCATTAACTTCTGCTCTCACATCTAAAGATCCATCAAAATTACAAGAATAGTTAACTTTGCCTCCAGCAGCTTTTACCAAAGCAATCCCAGCTGCTACGTCCCAAATTTTAATCCCCTTTTCTTCATATGCATCAACCTTTCCCGCAGCAACGTAAGCCAAAGAAAGCGAAGCGCACCCAAACCAACGAAGTTTTTTATAGATATGTAAATTTGATGAAAACAAATTCAAAGATTCAGGAATCGAAGAGTGACTAGGAATTCCAGTTGCCAATAATTCTTTTCTATTTTCAGTAGAAAGAAGTGAAAGTCGCCTTTCATTCAAATACGCGCCCTCTCCATCTACCGCAAAGTAAAAATCTCCTAACGAATAATCATATATTGCTCCGAGGATCGGACGGCCCAACTCCCATAAACAAATGGAACTTGTAAAAAACGGTATTCCTCGAAAGTAATTCAAAGATCCATCTAGTGGATCAACTATCCATGTAGATGCTTGGCTAGGATAAACACCCGAACTTTCCTCCGAATACACTGGTAATCCAGTGTTTGCTTCCAGATTCTTTCGAAACAAATCGTCTAACGTTTTGTCTATCTGGATCTTTATCTCTCGTTCCTGAAAGTTAAATTCATTTCTGCGATCCTTCTTTAAGAACCTATCCGCTTCATGAAACAGAGAAAGTAAGAATTCTTTATATCTCAATGGCAAATGCAAATTCACTCTTCTCTACAGAGTTGTAGAAAAAAATTTCCAATAATATGATCAAAAATCATGTGAACATCTTCAACAGGACCATATTCTCCTTTCTCTGTTGGAACATGCAAATTCAAGTCTGTGATAGATTTAATTGCCCCACCATCAAAACCTGTGATGCTTACAGTTTTTGCTTTCTTACTCTGAGCAAATTCTAAGGCCTTTATTATATTCGGCGAATTTCCACTCGCCGATATCGCAACGACTACATCATTTGGTTTCAAATATGCCTCCAATTGTTTCGTAAACAATTGTTCATAACCAAAGTCATTTCCGATCGCAGTTAACACTGGTACATTATCTACGAGGCTCATAATTCGAAACGGTTTTTTTGAGCTTCTGGTTCCTATTGCCAAATCGTTAGCAAAGTGACTAGCAGTCGCGGCACTACCACCGTTACCAATAAAATACACAAAATTATCGGAGTCTCTCGCTGATTTAATTAATTCAATAAAGGAGGCTACGTGATCAACGTTTATCTTGTCTAAAACAGTCTTCAAGTATTCTAAATAGTTCCTTACAAAAAGAGATGTTGATTCCCTCGCTTTATAAATTTTGTCAATATTGTTCATTCAATCCTCACAATGATAAATTATATCTTTCTTTCCAACCTGGATCAGCACAGTAAATTCTGTAGACCATTTCCATCGTCTTCAACGCTTCCCAGGAAGAGCCCTTTGTTACTTTTGAGTTAGTGGAAATATATTGATAAAAAGTTGCAATTTCATCACTCCAAGAATTGTCTTCATTGTAACGAACAGTTACTTCTTTCGGATCACCTAAATCATTCTCTGCTTTGTATGATATTGTAATTGTCTCTGCCCCATAACTTTTGCTACTAGAAAGAATTCCAGAAAGAACTATGCTTCCTTTTTCCAAATTAATATCCAAACTAAATTTATGCCGCCATTGGGTAGCAGTAGAATGCAAAAATGCAATGATTCCAGAATCTGTCTTCATTAAAGCATAGGCATTGTCTTCTACGTCGTAATTCCAAAATTTATTGTCAACAAAACTATAGAATTGAGAAAATTCACCAGCAAACAATCTAATTAAATCTACCATGTGAATACCCTGGTCGAGCAAAATCCCTCCCCCGGCTACTTTCCTCTCCGTTCTCCAATTAGATTTGAAGTTTAGGATTTGAGACTTACCATAAACACCCTTAATATTCAAAATAGCACCAAGTTCTCCCGATTGGATTACCCTCAAGGCTTCTTTTACAGAATCATGATACCTGTGATTAAAACCATACATCAATTTTGCATCTGCAAATTTGCTCTCTACCTCTCTCACCTTCCGAATATCAGCGACATCACGTCCTGGTGGTTTTTCACAAAACACGTGCAATCCTTTCGTTAGTCCGGCCATCGTCACTTCAGGAGCAACGTCATTAGGTAGACAAACAAAGATAATATCTAGTTTTTCATTTAAAAGCTCGGAGTAATGTGTATAGAAATTGAGACCATCTTGCATGACTCCTGGGCTGTTGAATTTTCTATCACAGACTGCAACCGTTTTCAAATTCGGGTGATTATCAATGAAGTTCCTTCTTCGTTCCCCAACAACACCATAGCCTGCTATACCTACGTTGTATACTTTTTCCACTAACTAACCTTTAGTTGATTAAAAAATTGAACTGCCTTACGAAAATTCGATTCTAAGACCCGAAAATCAACTCCATATGCGATAATTTTGTATCCTTCACTGATTTTTGTTTGAAGAGCCATTTCATCCATTTCGACAATGTGTATTCCTTTTTTTACGCTATACTGATTGGCTTTTTCTTCAATTAGCTTCAGTGCTTCTTGAACAATTGAATGCTCAAACTGGCCTGGAACGCCAAAACTTGCAGACAGATCATAGGGACCGATAATATAACCATCTATCAAACCAGAAGCGAAAATCTCATCCAAATTCTGCAATGCCAATCTATGCTCAATCTGAATGATTAAGCTGGATTGGTTTATTTGCCAATCCCAATACCCCTTAAAGTCAGCCCCATACTTCTGTGCTCTAGCCAATCCCACTCCTCGATTTCCAATCGGTGGATAATGCATGGCGTTGTATGCGTTTTTTACGTCTTCCAAAGTATTTACCATGGGAACAATCACCCCATGGGCTCCAGCATCCATTACGCGTTTTATTTGTACAAAATCATTGCTCGAAAGCCGAACCAGGGGAGACACATTAGATAACTCAATGATCCGCACCAGTTCTTCACATTGGTTTAAACTGATACAGCTGTGTTCCATGTCAATCGCCAGCCAATCAAAACCAGAGTTGCATAAGATTTCAGCTATTGTTGGAGATCCAATCGTGATCCATGAGCCCAGGAGAACCTTATTCTCGCGTAGCATAATCTTAAAACTTTTAGCTTTCATTTAAGGAAACCTCCCTTGTCCCCAATCAAAAACATCCTGAAAAATAAATTTGTCGAATCCTTCACTTTGTTATCTGGGTAAAATTCAATTTCTTATTCATCAATTTAACACATGTATATTAAAATTAGCGGGTTTATGTAAGCATTTGCGATTAGAATTTGAATTAGAATTTCCTTATCGTTGCGAAAAGCTAAGTTCTTAGTTTTCTAGCTTCACTAAAGTATAGAATCTTCTGAGATACTATATTTGAAATTATGCTTTATAATCCAGCTTTTTTGCCGAGGAATCGTTTGATTATGTGGCTAAAAAAGGCTCGTAATAGCCAATGTTATCCTTTAAAATTCCTATCGATTTTGAAGATGAAACATCCAGGTTTTGAAGGAACGTACGATCCTCTGTCAACTTCTTTTTCAACGAGGGAAATGTCTTCATTGCATCCATCGTTCGCTGGTTGTTTTTAACTAACTTGTCTGTTTTCTGAAAGAAAAGTAAATTATTACCCGCAGAAAACTTTAGCTGGATGATGGCTCTAAACGATGTTTTCACCAGCTCTGCACGGTGCCAACCGTCAACATCCAGAAATAAAACATCCCCAGGGTTAGCGTAGCAAGAGACTAATTTCTGACTCTGCAAATTTCTATTTCGATAAGATGGTGTGGAGAAAAATAAATGGGAACCACTGATATACTTTGTGTGAGAGGTCAAATCTGTTATCTTTGTTAAAGGAATATGAATTGTAAATTCGTAGGGATAATCAACATGCATAGCTGCTGGAAAATTATTCTTATCTGGTGAAAAATCTTGATGGCTAATATTAGGATAGGCAATAACTAAGTGCGGAATGATCTGAAGAACTGGGGTTTTTCCATAGATTGTGCTAAAGAAATCAAAAAGCAAATTTTTTATCCTTGAATTTGTGATCAGTCTATGCATTTCTTCATTATAGAAAGGGAAGCCAAGGTTTCCATCCCTTGGCTCAAAATTTTCTTTTTTAATACCGTAATCATTTTTCCATTGCTCGATTGTTTCCATTCCAATCGTATTTGCCATTCGGAAAAAACCATCTTCTAACAGAGTGTCTAGATCACTTTGTAAATGATTCTTCCTAGACTGAAATTGATTTAGCTTCTTTCTCAGTATCCTGAGGAATCTAAAATCAGATCCGTAAATGGTATAATCAGAACTCAAAGTACTTGCTAGGGTAGAGTTTTCCGTCGCGTTCAGAAAGCAATCGTAGAATCCTCTCGTTGCTTAATTTAACAAATGAAGGGTTCAGAAATTTCGTTTTTAACCCATAATAAGGATTGATCAATATTTCTTTGTTAGAGCTTGATTTTAGAGCATATACGGTGGCTCGATGAACTCTTCTTTTTTTCCAATTTAATTCTGGAGCAACATACTGATGTGCTAAAGGATCAGACTCAACATCTTCGTGTTCAGATGAAAGGGAAACCGAGATTTGGTTAAAACCATTTGAAAGCAATATCTCTATCACCTCAAAAACATTAATTATATCGAAATAGACAAAGTCACCATTTGGATGTCTATATCTTGCAACAGAAAGATCGGAAATCGTCTCACCATCCAAACATGAAACAAAACTAGTTGAAAAAGCTTTGTCTACTACGGCAGCAAATTTTGAAATAACGTCGAGTGGCTCGGGCATATGATGTATCGCGATTCTCTCAAAAAAATAATCATACCTTCGAGTGGGAATGAATGTAGTTACGTCCGCCTGTATCCAGTTTGCTTTCGGATGTTTTTTCTTACAAAACTCAAATCCTTGCTTTGAAATTTCCAGACCTGTATAATCGGTCAAATCGATCAAACCAGATTCCAGCATAAAATCGTAGGCTCCACCGGCTGCAGAGCCCACTTCTAGGATCGAACCCGTTGTTTTTTCGGGTTGCTTATCCCAATCTTTCTTAGTTCTTAACTTATCTCCGAACGGTAAACCCTCCCAGTTCCAAAGCGATGAAGAATTCTCATATTTCTTATAATGGTTATAAGACCACGTTTCTTTAAGATCTTGGTTTTTATATATATTGATATCTTTTTTCATTCTAATTTTACTATAACTTTGTTAAATCCCCTTGTATTTCTGTCAAGAATTGAAACATTCGAATAGGAAGAGAAAGAGAGACTTTGGCCTGACACTCTGTAACTGTCCCTTTTTTTGAACGTAAACTCTCTGTTCAATAAAAAACCAAACTAATCCTAATTGCATGCAAAAACCTATTAGAAGGCTTCCTTCAAACGTCTTTCAAAAACATACTCTCTTACACTTTTTTTATCTTTAATGCTCAATGTTCCCTTGGATTGAGCTATGATCTTAAAATTATTTGACAATAGGAAATCAATGATCCACTGATCCTCCTCAAGACCCTCGTTGATTTCAATTAAGATTGTTTTTAACCTATTGTCTTCAATTACCCGGCTTCCTCCTTTTATGATCTTGGATTCGATGCCATCAACATCAATCTTTAAGTGGCTAGGAAAGGGTAAGTTGTATTTATAAACTAAATTGTCAAGAGTCGTAGAAAAGCAACCTTGCTCATAAACAACAGGGAAATGCACTTGTTTATAATATGCATTGTCTCCAAAGTATGTATGGGCCGCTCCTGGTTGGGTATCGGTTAAACTCAACAATCCAATAGACTCGCTTTCCCCTATTGCAAATTGATATGCCTTTATGGTACCCGATAAATTGTTTATGATAATATTTCGGTTTAAGTAGTAATTATTACCAGATTCCGGTTCAAAGCTATAGACACTTAAACCTTTTAATCCAGCGAGGATGCTATACATTCCTACATTTGCGCCGATGTCAAAAAAAACTTCACCATGTTTCAAAGAGTAAATCCATTGAATTGTCTCTGGCTCTTTTTCAAAAAAAGTCTTTGCTCTCCATAATAGCAATGGATTGGTTACAAGATACTTAGATTTTACTTCTCCTGGTATAGAAAATATGAGTTTTTGAACTTCGTTGGCGATAATAACACTCCAAAAATTAGGTTTAGATAAGAAAAAAATTTTCAAAAAAACTTTTTTTAGAATATCTAAAAATTTTTCAATAATGGCAAAGCCAGTTCTTTTCACTAAGAGAAATAATTTCGTAATCAAAATTCCACCTTTGCTTTCATCCATTCTCTCACTTAATCTAAAAACTGCCTTGAAAATAAAACTTGTTTTCCAATCATCTCTTTTCAATAGGATAGGAATACATATTTCATTTAATGGCAATAATGCCTTCGAAACATAGATACTTCATCACCGACATAATATCAACGAAGCCTGAACGTTTCAGTAAATCAAAATTCCCCTGAGTCGAAAATGGCTCTAAAACGCCTTTCAATGATTTAGATTTATTTATAATTTCTTCTGCAGAAAATCCTTGCCTCAATTTAAAGTCATTGTACAAACCAGTCAAGATATCTTGAAACCTTGCATCACTTCCCCTAACTTTCTCAAAGAGTATGAAAGCACCACCCCAATTCAAGGATTCATATATTTTATTTATCAACTCTTGTCGAATGCTTGGCCGAATAAATTGCAAAGTGTAATATGCTACAATCAAATCGCTCTTTTCATATGGAAAGGTTAAGATATCGGATTGAAGAAATTCTACATTCAGAACTTTACTTTCTAGTTTCTTTTTCTCTGACTTAACAATCATTTCTTCTTCGATTTCAAGACCGTATATTTTAACTTGATTTTTTTGGTTATGATGCGTTGCTAATTTAATCACTAGCTCTCCCGTCGAAGAACCTAATTCATAGATGATTGAATTATCTTTTATAAAATAATCACTTAAAGAGCATACCAAATCATGACCTTCTTTGTAGAAAGGAACCGATTTACCTATATGGCCATCAAAATTCTCTGCTACATTACCACCGAATGTCCAATTCGCATCACCTGCCTTCAAATTATCACCAACATTACCCATATTCCCTTCCTTCAATCACCTTGAACTAAACTTAATTCATTCACCACTATCTCATAAATTTTACTAAATTTACGATTTCCTTTCACATAACCTGAGATAACTTCTTTTAATATCTCTTCCCAATTGCCAAAGTGTTTTTCTCCAAACGAATCCGATTCTAACAACCTAACTAATTCTCTCATGGAGCCAATAATGACATTGTTTTGAAAATACATATCATCGGTAATTGATTTTGCTTTATAATCATCCAAGAGTATCACTGGTTTTCCACACAAGGCGGATTCGATTGCAGCTGTAGCTCCAAATTTATGATTAATAATTAAATCTGAAGCCAATGCTACCTCAAATGGTAAAATATCATTTCGATGAGTGCCCTCATTTAATTCGATAAATCTACCAGTATCGATTGCCCTTTGAATCGTATAACTACTCGGATAAAGTTTTTTTAGATTGTTAAAGGCAAACTGAGACTTAATAATAACAGAGTATTTTCTATTTTTTATTACTAATCGTGCAAGTCTTAAAATATCAGAGAAATGATCCTTCTTTCTCACTAGTCCATACTTAGAATACTCGATAGATTCATCAAAATAACCTATAACAAGACTAGATTCATCATGTTTAATCTTCTTATTCAAATTTTGAGATTTTTCCTCTAAACTTGGATTAATATTTCTATAATATCCTCCTTCAAGAAAGATTCCCGGAGAAATATTTTTATAGATATATAATGGTTTATAGTGATTACCAAAAAGGACCATCACATCCGAGGTAGTCATCATAGGAACGGACAGAAAGGGCAAGTTCGAATACTGACAGGATACACTCTTGACACCTAACATCTGACTAGCTAAAAGCGCCGCTTGTGATTTTTCAGAATAATTTTCACTAACTAAAAAAAGTTTTATATTTAGAGAGAGAAACATTTTCATCAAAATTATTGATTCCTGAACCAAATAATAGTTATGAATCAAAATTGAGAATTCCATTAGGTTATGTGAAGTTAAGATTCCTTTTACGAGACGAATCTTCATTTTTCTTATAGAATCGAGCGCCGTCGAGGTTTTCTGATTTTTTTGAATTCTATGGAAATATGGCTTTTTTAATAAGAAAATCTGTTTGTGATTCAAATTTTCATAAATCTCATCTTCTACATAAAACTTTTTGTTTAACAAGACAAAAATATTAAATTCAAATTCCCTTTTACCATCTAACCAATGTAGCTGGGATCTAAGATCATTGTTTGATCGTATTGACTCCTCTTGGAAGGAAAATATGCCTGGAAGATCTAAATTTAACTTTTTTGAAAAAGAAAAAAATAAAAAATTCTTTATAAAAAAATAGATTGCGACTCCAACAAAGAAGTATAATTTTCTTAAAAAGAGTAAAATCTTTTCAATTGCGTTATAATAATATACAATCTGTAAATTCTTAAAATGATGATCCAGTATACTTCCAGGAAACATCATTGGCTTGCTCAGTAGCACTCTGGATTTTGCAGGACCTGAGAATGATTCAGCAATTAAACAATCAAGGATATACTTTCTAATTTCAATAAATAAGAATTTTGCTGTAAAAAGAATCCCCTCATTTCTCTTGCAACTTTCATTAAAATTTTTCAAGGGAAGTATTTTTGAAGAAATGCTTTCCGAAAGTTCTAAAGAAATAATGGAAGCCAATCTCGATGCAGCATGAGGAAGCGCATCCCCTTCAAAATTTATTTTCCCAGCCTGGAATTTCACCTCATCCAAGCGAAATCCCATTTTCTTTAGCAAAAACAAAAAAATCTTTCCTAGATTGGAAATAGGTTGGAATATCTCAATTTTCGTTTTCCTGTTTTCACTCAATAAAAGAAAAAAACTAAAGATATCTAATCTATCCAAAAATATTCGATTCATTGATATTTATTTAATTTAATCAAATAATTTCTGCCAATCACGATTTTATTCATATTTTCGAATATTCTGAAATTGACCTAGATTGGATAAAACATACTAGTATATACCGATCGTGGAGATCATTCCAAGATTAAATAGATCAGAGAGTTCAGTACCTACATGAGTTTTTCCAGACAAATACTCTTCTACTATTTTTTGAATATAATTCTTATTGAAATGGCTTTCAGGTATCCGTTGAATAAGATTACTACTTTTCAAATTCTTTTTAAATAGCGGTGTAAAAGAGGAATGGTACAACAACTCTGCTGAATGACTGAAACTAGGATCCACATCGTATAAGTAAGAATGAGGTCCAGTTTGCAAATGCATCGGATAATCTATTCTATTTTCTAGCATCCACTTTAGCGGGTATTTTGTGGGCTTTAACTCTAACCCCCTACCCCAAGATTCCGGCATATTAGACAGAAACTCAATCAACCGATTGTCATGGAAAGGAAGAGCCGCATTTAATCCATGGTAGTCAGCGGTGTGTTCCAAAGTCGCCACAGTGGATGCCTGCCAGTGAAATGAATTATACAAATATATGATTATTGCATAAAGAGTTTCCGGATCTAAGAGATCTTTCATCTTGTTAAGATATCGAGATTTCATGTGGTTCGAATAGTCTTTCCGCCCAGGACTGGATAAAATGCTCGCATTTTCAATACTAAAGAAAGGCAACCTACCCGGACTTGCGAATAGCGATTCAAGAACCTGAAGTTTTCTATCCACCTCTTCCAATGCTTCCGTATCAAAAATAAAATTTTGATATCGTTCCTTGAATATTTTCCAGATCGGGTCATCTTTAAATTTTCCCGAGATTATTTCTTTCATGAAAGTTGGGCTATAAAGGTAACAAGCCATTTTATCAGAGTATTCTCTAAAGTCATAGGATGCTGGATGAAAAATTGTTGCATATTGACTGAATCCAAAGTTATGAGCACCATCGCTCATCTCTCCCGCGAAAACAGTCTGTCCTCTAGAACCTTCTGCATTCGCAGTATGTTTTGCGAGCATCCAATGGTTTATTCCCGTATGCGCATAAAATTGTTGAGATCGAAAAAGGGGTTTCAATTCATCTATGATTTGTTCAGCGTTGTGTCGATAATCCAAATCACATATTTCAATTTTCACTTTATAATATTCTGCTACACTCATAGCTCTATCAATTTCAAACTGATTGATTACACCAGCTCGGTCAGAGTATCGCATTCTGCCGATTACGGCACGAACCTTTCGATTTCCTAGTAAATGTACTAAACATGCCAAGATAGAGGTTGAGTCCCAGCCTGATGATAAATATACTATATTTCCTTTGTTAGATGCCCGCGCCTTAATAGATTCCAAAAATAAGTTTGTATATTTATCGAGGCCTTTGTCATTATAATCAAGTTTCGGTGGAAGGTTCATTTTGAAGGCTTCGACTTTTAACTCATTTGCTTTTAAAATAAAGCTTTCATCGACTCCGAGCCGCTCGACATTTTTGTAGATCGTATCTTTCTTTGCAGGTCTTGCTCCATAGACAGTAAGAGTATGAGCTAAACCTACGGCAGATATTTCTTGTATACTTTCATGTATAGGGAGTAAATCGATCGAACTTCCGATTGATAGACTTTTTTCTCTCTTGTGATAGTATAGATCAACTCTGCCTGCACTATCTCGCCAAATTTGAATTGATTTGTCTTGTGGGTTAAATTTAAGGACTATAAAATATCCCTCGATGTCTCTGAGGCTATTCTGCTCCTCAAACGGAGAAGCGTCGATCTTTAAAACATAATTTCCTAATAAGGTGCCATCTGGCTTTCTATAGCCAATAACATTTCCAATTACTATAAAACAATGTCCATCTTTTGAATGCCATATATGAAAAATGTCGTTTGTATAAATGAATAAACCAGTATTATATTTTTCTTCCAATACTAATGGTTTCAAAAAGACTCTCTCATCATTTAGTTTGTTATTTGATAAAAAGAATTTTGCCTGCATTTACTTTACTCCTAATACTACTTCAAACACTTAAAACCATATTTAAAAAATTACTATCTTCAACTTTGACAAATGGGGAAATCGGAACAACCTTAAAACCGATACTTAAATAGGCGTTCACTGCATGTTCATTGTCTTTCTTCACTCTTAAATAAATATTTTGAATATTCTTCGTTTCTCTTAAAAAATTGAAACTTGCTTCGATAACTTCTTTAGCTACACCAAGACCTCGGAATTTCGGATTTCCAATCAATATTCCCATTTCAGCACTTTGGCCTACAAAATCAACTGGCTCATACTTTAAATTGCCAATATGTTCTGCTTTCTCTGCTGTAAAAATACCAAAAAAGAAAGAATCTGATTTGTTTTCACGTATGCGTATATAATCCCTTAAACTTTGTAAGGACTGCATTTTGTTTGCTGATTCTATAAATTTATTAGTCGCTGAATCGGCAAACCAACTTAGATACTCATTAGAAGCATCATTTTCGACTAGAGCTCTAAGGAAAAATCTTTGTGTCTTTATCATTTTAAGAACGAAATTGACCCAATTAAATGCGATGTCAAAAAATAAAACCTTTAAAAAATCCAGATGAGAAACACCACAAAATTACCGATTAATGGATAAGAGGCCATCATCGCTAACGTTGCTAAACTTTTCTGCGATCGCTAAATCCTGAGGTGTATCTATCTCCAGCCATCCGCCCTCGATGAACAACGGTTTCACTTTGGAACCATTGTTTATTAAACCCTGTAATACGTCCGTCATGTAAAGTTGATTCAGTTTAACTCCTTCTTTTATCAAGCTTTTCCCTTCCATGTTTGCCCGAATTTCATCATCTAAAAGTGCCTCCAATTCGAGAATACCGCTGTGTCCAAAATGGATTAAACCAATGTATTGTCCTTCAATGTTATTGATTACTTTTTCTTTTTGACCGATCGAACTTATAAACCCGTCGGGACCGATTTTTAAACTCTCGGCGTCGTTTAAAATATCAGGAAACCGATTTTCCCAATAGGTCTTCCAAGATAGATCTACTACAACCGTGATTCCAGTTTCGTGCTCGAGCAATTTTTCAATAACAGATGAATTATAAATTATATCCCCGTATGCAACAACAAAAGAGTTTCCGAAAAAATCCCGAGCGCACAACAGTGATTTAACCATATTGACCTTTGCATACTCCGGATTTTCAATCACTAGATCGTGAATTTCTCGGAGTTTCTCAATGAAATACCCACCCACGACAATTATTTGTTTTACATTTCTTTGAGTTTTAATACATTTAAGTTGCCATTCAATCAAACCTTTACCTAATAAATTTACCATCGACTTAGGTTTGTTGGCCGTTAGGTCACCGAGTCTTGTTCCTAATCCTGCGGCTAAAATGATAACATTTGTATTAGTCATAAAATAAACTGAATCCTTCTAAAAAAGAAGAGAATAAAAAATGATTAAAATTTTCAGATCCACCATCTCTTTCAGGATGCCACTGAATTCCGAATATTCTGTGATGTTTGTGTTTTAAGATTTCGATTACACCGTCCTCGGCACGTCCAACAATTGTCATATCTTCTGCCACGTTTTCTTCTAAAACGCCCATATTATGAAAAGAATTGACATCGATTAAATTATTTTCAAAGGTTTCTAATATCTTACTATCGAAAATCTCAACTTTATGCTTTTCTTTAGAATGATCTATTTTTGAGGAATAATTTTGCATCAACCTCGGCTCTAGCTTTCCCCCAAAAAAACAATTGAGAAATTGGAGGCCCCTGCAGATCCCCAATACAGGAATATTCAACTTTATACATGTTTTAAGAATATCCAGCTCGATCAGATTCCTTGTCCCGTTAACAGAAGCATCTTGAAGAAATATTCCAGAACTATCCACCACATCGTTGCCATTAGATAGAATTATTCTATCGATATTATTCGATTTGAAATAAATTTCAAAATCAATTTGAAAGTTTGGAATAAGATAATAATTTAAATTGAATCTATTTAAATACTTAATCCAGTCATGACTTATCGTATCTCTTCTTTCAGGGTAAGTATCATTCTCTACGAGTCGCATTGTAATGCCGATATTCTTTTTACTCATAAATGGCTTTTACATAACAGGATTTACAATCAACTAACACTCTTGGTGAATTTAATATTTTTTGGAAAATCAACTCTCCACATCCGATGACTCCAGGTAATGAAAATTCACTACATCTAATTGCCATATGCGAGGCCACGCCACCAAATTTTGTAACTAACGCCTTGAGGTTGTGTGTGAATATCCAATCGTAACCCGGATCTGCATTTTCGATCAACACTACTTTGCCTTTTAAATCTAATTCTTCGAATTTTGAATTATTTTGAATAAAGACAATTTCACCTGAGACAACCTTATCAGAAATAAAATTCGGCTTCGCTTCCGATAATTCAAAATAGTCAAGATCATCAGGTGATACAATAATCGGAGGAAGTTTTAGTAAATCAAACACAGATCTTTCAATTTTTTTCTCGCCTATATGATTTCTTAGGTAATCCTTTATATTTGCGATGGATTTAAATTCAGGATTCCTTAGTTTATAAATTACGGAAAGATTACAGTTCTTTATTTCCTCTCGGCCAAACCCCAATAATTCTCCACCTTTTGCAATGTATTCAATTGCCTGACTTAACGACTTAGTAAATCGAAATTTAGAGTCTTCTCTCTGCTGAATGGAAAATTTGATAAAGTCGAAAAGTTCTTTAGCATTTAACGAAAATTTATTTTCAATTAAAACTTGATTGATGGCATTTTCATCGAATTGGAAAACATCCTTACTTGAGCTGGTAATTTCTTGATTAATTTTCCATATGCTTTTGTCTAACTGGTCATATCTTTTCGTCGAGATATCATATGTGTTCATCCTTAGATGACCATACTTTTGATAAAAATCCTCTTCTGAGATACCTCCAAGATTAAACAGCTTCAAAGTATTGTAAAAGTCTGTCGCTGCAGTTGGAATGGAGGCTAAAAAGATTTCTTTTTGTTCGATAGAAATCAAATTCTTTTCGACAAGAGAATTTAAAAGGCTATGAGCAATAAAAGCAATCCTGGCGATTCGTGCGAAAGAAAAACATCCAAATTTTCGGCAACCTTCAATCAACAAATACGCTGCTTGAAAATTTTCATAATAATTTTTTGAATCCAAAAAAATTGCATTCACATCTGCTAATAAATTATCTAGTTTCCCTAGCCTTTCGGAATCTTCATTATAAAGATTTGAATAATTATCCAGTATATTGCTCGTTAAACTATGCAATGAAGACGATAACTCTTCCTTTTCATCACTGTTCAAGAAATTTGTTTTCTGCAATTTTTCTTTCAATGAAAAATCATAACAAGAGTATACAATTTCGAATTCTATTTTATCGTGAAACTTGGGATTGTTTTTAAGATCCGTTAAATACTGATTAATTAGCTTAGATCGTGTTTCTTTTGTGATTCCATTCGGGGTTAAGGATGCAAAACTTAACCTTGTATCAATGTATGGCTTTTTGGCCAAGGAACACATTAGTTCTCCATTGACGATATCAAAATATCCTAAAGAATTTCTTGCTTCATGCCAAATTCTTGATGTAATTATTTCCCGATACAGGGTGTAAGAAAGAGTATTTGGTTTTTCTCCGATAATCTCCGATGGATTCCAATCAGCCATATCAGATAGAATGGAAGTATCACCAGGAACTTGGGGCAATAATGCTTGATACCTCCTAACCCTTTCTTTTAATTCGGAAATCAAATCATTTGCATCTTTTTCGAGAGAATGATATATTTGTTCTACTAACAGAGGGCGACACTGAAAAATAAAAACTTCGTTCGACTCTCCAATCGCAAATTCAATATCGAGCGGTATATTACTCAATAAAGCTTCGATTTCTTTAATACTTCGAATTAACTCCTTCCAATTTTTATACCTATCTGAATCAGAAGATCTGTTTATAAAAAGAATTTTTCCATGCTTACCTGACGTAATTGCTTCTGTATCCGAGGAATTAACATAATTTATAACGTAATAAGGGGAATCGGAATATTTATGCCGTGTTAAAACAACACCAGAAATCTTTACATTCTGAAGCATTGGCTGTATCAAAATTTGTTGGTTCTCTGGATCCTTGATTTTTTTTTCTAAATAGGAATTATAAACAGTTTTTATAGATTCGAGTATTTCATTTCTATCGCATTTAACATTTAATACAGATTTAAAGGCTCCTGCATTCGAAAGCGAAATTGAATCCTCTTCATTACAAGAACTTCGAACAATCAACGTTTCTACTTTTAGAATTTCTTTTATTTTCTCAATTATTTTATCAGAGTCTTCTACGACTTGGGAATATGTTACCGTCACCTGCGGTAATATATTTGAAAATGATAACTGGCTACCGAGGCTAGACAACGTATCCGCTTTTGTGCCTAAAATTGGCGAATTGGCCTTTATATAGCTTAGTATTTTCGAAATCGACTCTTCAACTGTTTCCTTGTATGGGTAAATCACAACATCGGGATTATCTGGCTCTTCGTATGGGATATCCAATCCTACTATATTTGGCTCTTTTTGAGTTAAATTATCCTGATAAACTCCTTTGACATCTTTTTCTATCGCAACTCGCAAATCCAGTTTTAGATAGACTTCTATATAGTTCGGAAACTTTCTTCGATAAAAATCACGTGTCTCTTTGAAAGGTGCGATGTTTGCAACAATTACATCAATGTTATTCTCCGTGAGAGTCAATGCTGCAAGCGCTATCATCTTACTCACTTCCTTTCGATCTGAGGGCGAATATTTTTTCTCATTATCTAAGAAAGAACGAATTAGATCTCCGTCCATCAAATAAGCTCGTCTATTTCCGTAAGTATTTAGATATTCTACTAGCAACTTACTAAGAGTAGATTTTCCACTTCCGGAAATTCCGGTTAATAGGATAACTCTACCAACTTCTTTTTTTATCATTTTTTAATCGCACACCATGCTCTAGTTAAATAAAAAACTTCAATTTCGTTTTTATCTGTTAAAACATCATCGATATGATTTAAAAATTTTTGAAAAAGTTCTTCACCTAATTGTGCTCGGATATCATTTACTGATTTCCAAACACCCAGATATTCTTCCTTCTTCATAATTACCTTGTTTTTCGATTCCAGATAGACAACATCTTGGAAGAATTCATTTTTCCAAAGACGGTCATAAAGGCTGTTCGTAAATTCGCTGTTTCCAGATGAAACTCTTTTCATGTCTGGTTTTAAACTATATAAATAATCCTCTATGGAACTCAATAGTTGGGTTTCTCTAGTAACTCTTGGATTCCATATTGCAACAAAGACACCATTCTTCTTTAGCACCCTATTAAACTCTGCCAAACCCTTTTCAAAATTAACCCAGTGAAAAGAGGAGGCCATAGTAAGCAAATCTGCTGAATTGTCTTCTAAAGGAACCGATTCTCCTGATCCTTCTTTCCACACAATGTTTAGATTTCTGGAATCGATCTCGCCTTGATTTCTCATGGCTTCATTCGGTTCAATCGCATATACGCTCTTAAAATCTTTCCCGGAAACAAGACGAGTCCAGATCCCAGTGCCAGCGCCAACATCTACAAAAACTGAATCCTTTGGGCTCTTTTCTAAGAGTCCGAGTATTGAATTCAAAACATTAATGCTATAGCCAGGCCTATATTTTGAGTAATTTTCCGCAAGATTTGTGAAATCGCCTAAATTCATTTGACACCTATTGTAAATTTTTTATTTTGAAAAACGTTAGTTTTTCGCTCAACTAAATCATTCTTTTCTAAGTCACACAAAAACAGATAAATATCCGAAAATTTCAAACCTAGACACTCAGCAATCTGTAAATTGGAGTTTTTTCCATCTAGCAAATGATAAATTATATTCAATTTTATCTTAAAATTTGAATGATCAAAATGATAATCAGAATAGAGATTATACTTTGTCATCCAAAAAGGTACCGAGTGCTTAAACTGATATATCGTATCTTTTTCTAAAGTATCAATCATATGCAAAATCATCGCACAAGCCTTTTCCATTTCAGCTTCATTTATAAAATCACAATTGTCATTGCTGGTATGATATTGTACATATGGATACTTCTGTAAAGACAAAGTAGGAATTCCACATTGAACGGAATCAAACATATATTCATCATTTCCGATCAGACTAAAGAAGTCACTTGTAGATAATTCAGCATACGATCTGCATAAATTCATTGCTAGCAAATTCATATAGGTGTCTTCTTGTCGAGATAACTTTAAAAACCAGGAATCACCCCAGGCCACCATTTCAGAAAAAATAGCTCCAATTATATTTTCTTTATTCTGAAGAAATTCAGTGATGTATGCTGCAGAACCAATTGTTTCAGGAAGAATCAAGAACTTATAAGTATATATCCTATCAGTTTTTTTGCCCAATTCAAACATTACCTTCATGAACATTGCAAGTCCAGAGAAGGAATCATTCACTTGGGCAGGATGACAATAATCACTCAAAAAATACAAGCACTTGTCAGACGAGCCTTCTAATGTAACCTCTCCGACTAACATGTCTCCCTTTTCGGCTTCTATATCAATATGTATTTGATAATTTTCTTCCGATAGGGCGTCTGCTATATTCTTGGGTAAACTAATTCCCCATTGTTTTAACTGTAAATTATAATCATAGGCATGTCGCCAGTTATAAGAATACGCATTAGGCTGCATTTCCGAAATTGTAGTATGCTTAAGTAAATCTTCTTTACTTATTTCTCCCGAAAAAGAGCACGAGTAAACATTTAAGAATAAAGGATTATGATCGTAAGATGCAATGATGTTTCCCTTATTATCCTTTAACCAAGCTTCTTTGACAGTCCATTTAGGAGGAATAGTCCATGTTGAGTATTCGCTTCCAGATGGGAACTTGAGTTTGTTCACAGGAATGCCGATGGTATTTTCAATGTCATCTAAAATAGTAATTATGTCATTGGTTACGATGGTTCTATTCTTGAGATAATTTCTTTTTATAAAATCAACTATCTCACTCATCTCTAATACTTCTTTAACAAAAAACTTTTCTTTTTTCATTCATTATTTTCCTAGATAAAGATTATTCTTGGGTAAACTTCAATCTAATACGTTCGCTAATTTCGAGTTAGTGAATACCCTTTTAGTTTTTCGAAGATTTCTGTATTGTAGAAGGCCAAATTGATTTTTTCAATCTTTGGTTCTTTTAATCTTAGCAGACTTTTTCGCTCAATCTCATTCTTTAATTCTAAATCCAAGTTTACTGAATCAGTTCTCCATTTGAATGTGAATTCACGATTTTCTTTTTCCAACATCGATTGAATGGCATCCATATCCATCCCGCTTTCTTGTCTCGCTGTTACACGCGAATACGCAAAATGCTCCATTTCTGGAAATAACAACTCTTCAATTAAATATAGCTCGAGGAAGTTTAAGTGAGATTTCCAACGTTCTATTCTAGAGGTGTTATATCCCGCCGCATTTTTTTCAAAGCTAGAGACACCATCTCTCAAAACTTTGGTCCCTGGTATGAAGTGCTTTTCGGGATTTATCATATCCTCTTCAAATTCGATTTCTAAGAATTGGCAAATTTCCTCAGCCGTATCTTTTGGAGAACGAATCAAATTTTCGTAAGGAACCACCATTAACCTACCTTTAAACATCTCCAAACTAGAGTAATACAAAGTTAAGTCATATAGTTTTCTTAATCCGCGTAAAAAAGTTAGCTGACTTGTTCGCAGAGCATCTTTTACAGCTAAGTGAGAGGCTTGAACAGAACGCGGATCCCTGATTACAACAAAAAATTTTGAATCAGGGAATGTCTGCGCTAACGCTGGAAAGAAATCAATTATCCAATTTTCATGAATTCCACAATAATTGGTTAGTTGATTACCTCTCGTTTCAAAGATTATCCTCAAAAATGATTCTAATAAAGTCTTAATACTTTTTCCTTCTAGTTTCGATAAATGGGGAATAAGATCTTCATTATCTAATCTAGTTCTTGGTATTAACTTTTGAATTAATTCTGGAATTTTAGTATCATCAAAGGGAAAATTAAGATTTGATGAAAGCAAAGTGTTTAAGAAATTTATTCCTTCATTTTCAAAATAATAATCAGATATCGGCGAATTTAAATCAAACGATTCGAATTCCTCCGTTCCAAGTAAACTTTTAGCTACTATGTTTCGGTAATCTTTAAAAATCTGTAAACAAGGATCTAACGCATACTCAATTTTAGAGTGTGCGCTCAATGTCTGCACCAAGATTCCTGTACCTCCCCTAGCAGTTCCAGTTCCAAATAGATATTTCATATTTATCCTTAATAATGTATTTTCATATAAAACGAAGTTCAGTCACCTTACTTAAAGACTCTCTATTTTTGTATCTGATAAACTGGTATTCGAATAACGCATCTTCATTCCAGCAAATCCCAACTTACTGGCGTTCCCCTGTCTATATCCTTTAGTATTCTTCTTCCAATCAATTCTGCCTCGAATTTCGGTGCCAATCCAAATCCTGGCCTAATTCTTCTTATATGTTGTTTTTCAATGAGTTGTCCTGATTTCATATCTTGAACAAAATAAACAGATCTTCTAAACTTAAGACTAGCTTCTTCAGCAGGCTTTCGATCATATCCGGCTATACCAAGAGCAAGCCAGGCGTTTTTAGTATCGTTACATAAGCTTTTTAACTCATCTGGAGTAATGGAGAATTCGGAATCGGGACCGCTCTCATTGCGATCCAAGACAAAGTGTTTTTCAATGACCGTAGCTCCAAGAGCGATAGAAGTCACAGGAACAATATTTGTTAAACTATGATCAGAAAGACCAATTTGCAGATCAAATTGTTTGCGCATATCGGGTATTGTAAGAAGATTAGACTGTTCGATTGGTGCCGGATAACTACTGATACAATGTAGCAAGATTAACTCTTTACAACCCGAACGAGTAGCAGCATCAACAGTTTCTTCAATTTCTTGCAGATTGGCCATTCCGGTAGATATGATCATTGGCTTTTTTTTCGAGGCAATGTAACGAACTAATGGAAGATCAGTAGCTTCAAAAGATGCGACTTTATAAGCAGGTACGTTTAGACTCTCAAGTAAATCTACTGCAGACTCGTCAAAGGGAGTAGAGAAGATGGTAATACCAATTTTTCTTGCATAATCAAATAGTTCTTTATGCCATTCAAAAGGAGTTTCCGCCCATTTATAAAGGTCGTACAATTTATATCCATCCCATAATCCTCCATGTATCTGAAAATCTTCTTTCTCACAATCGATGGTAAGTGTGTCTGCAGTATATGTTTGAATTTTTATAGCATCTGCACCAGATTCTTTTGCAGCTAAGATGGTCTGTAACGCTCGCTCAATTTTGCCATTATGATTTGCTGACATTTCCGCAATTATATAAGGAGGAAAGTCCTGTCCGATTTGTCGGTTGTTGATTGTGATCGATCTCATAAGTTAGATAAAAATCTACAGAAATTAAGCAAAGATTTACTCGATTTCAAAATCAAGAAAATAAAGGAAGCCTTCTCTAGTTCTAGCAATGTAACCTTCTTTATATTCCTGAAGATTACCTAGAGAAAGTTTAGTATTCCAAATTTCGTTAAAATTAACTGCCCTGTGAACGATCAATTTTCTTCCAGTTGGCAAATAACAATAAGCCCCTGGATACGGGCGTGCTTGGGCTCGAATAAAATTAATGATGGAGTCATTGGTCTTTGTAAAATCTATATACCCCATTTCAGGATTTCTTTTTCCAAAATAGCTAGCTTGTTCTTGGTTTTGTGGTTCGGGGCGAAAGCCCTCCGAGATTTTTTTAAGGGCAATCATTAAACACTGCGGATATTTTTTTTCATATTTTTCCAGTATTGAAGCACCTGTATCATCCGCTTCTATCTCAATAATTTCTTGGTGATAGATATCACCAGTGTCAACAGTTTTCTCCATGATATGGCAAGTAATTCCTGTTTGCTCCTCACCATTGATAATTGCCCATACGTGAGGAGTCCTACCTCGATATTTTGGTAATAGTGACCCATGCATATTCAAGGGATACTCCGAGGATTGGAGTAAAATATCAGGAAGTATAAATCTATAGTTTACGCTAAATAAAAATTGAATTCGCTTTTCCTTCAAAAGATTAAGGAGGCTTTGGTCTTTGCGTAAATCTGAATAGGAATACGCGATATTATTTTTTGAAGAGAATTCGTCTACGGAGTTTTCTGAACCGTCCTTGTGCGTAAGAACAAAATCCAATTTAACTCCATTTTTTTGAAGTTCTTTCAAACAAACATAACCTAGTTTTCCAAATCCTGCGAATAAGTTCAACGAATGCTTTCTTCCTCTCCGAGATTCATATCTCTAAAGACTTCCAAAATTTCTAAAGGTTCTTTTATGTGACGGACCCCTTGTTTTTCTACAAAACCGCGAATGTTTCCCATTTGATTCTCTGCTGTTTTGATCATCACCATAGGTACTCCGCAAACATCGAGTTCGTATGTGGTTTGGCCTCCAGCCGTAATAGCAAAGTCAGTCGAGAGCATTAGATTCCTCATTTGTAACGCGGAAAGATTTTTATAGAAGATGGTGTTCTCATCTGCAATCTTACGAAGGTTTTCTTCATTTGTAAAAGCAGCTCCGATCACAAAAGACTTTATCAAATGAGGAAAGTTTTCCACCAGTATCTCCAAAAACTTTCCAGAGTAAAGGAGGGTATCCGTACCTCCAAGAGTGATCAAAACATTTTTTGGAGGTCTATTTTTTAAATTAATAACGAACTTTTCTCGAAATGGTTTTCTTAAGAGAACTCTCTCCTTTCCAGTAAGTATTCTATATACCGACCGATCATAATCCAGGAATAATCCAGGAAAACCTGGATTCAATAAAGTAGAACCTGGTGGGTAATCCAAGCGATAGTCATCATCGATACAAATAAGCTCTTCACAATGGTTCTTCAAGAGAGCATATATACAAATTTTTGCTAGGTAAGAATCCACATAAAAAATTGGTGAACTCCATTCTACACTTTTGGACCGATCGATTAGAAAACTAGTCAACGATTTTTCATCGAGCCAGTTAACGCACGTAACAGGGCATGGATATTCCCACTTGGGAAAATCGTAATCTGTTTGTAAGATAATTTCGACGGACTCACATCCATTTTCATTCAATTGTTCTGCGAGAGCTGTGCAACGACCCAAATGACCAAGGCCAGAAGATAGTAAGGCTTCGGTAAAAATAAGTATCATTCAGATAAACATCTCATTCACAAGAAATACATCATCTATCGAATCCACATAAAATTTTTTTTACCCATGGACTATAATTTGAAAATGCTTGTTTTTTAGAATCAAATTTTGATTTCTTGCTATTCAATCCCGAACACAAAACAATATAGAATTAAATTTCTATATTGTTTTTCTAAAAACTGGTTTTGTTGGCGGTCCGATTAACAAACCGTTGGTTGTTTCGTTTTGAATAGCTTGTTTATACACAAAAAGCGAATCATGAAATGAACTTAATATTTTCTCTATCTCGAATTCTCGGTGTGACCATGTAGTATAAAACATTCCCTGAAATAAAACTCCCCTCTTTATCATTTCCTGCAATAGAAGAGTTCTAAAAGAATTATCGATCTCGCCAAATGAGTTTCTGCAATTGATATAAAATAGACAAGGACATCCTAATATTTCAAGTTTCCGTTCTAGTCCTTGTGACTTGATGATTTTTTGGAGTTCTACCTTTAAATTTCTACCTCGATTCCAATTGCTTGAGATCATGTCAAAATCAGTAAATGCCTTGATGGTGGCAATCATTGCGGCAAGACCGATTGTCTCCGCTCCATGGGTGGTAGATATTAAAAAAAGTTTGTCTGCTCCTTCCCTTCGTATCCCACCAAGTTCCATAATCTCTCTTTTTCCGGTAAGGGCACATGCCGAAAACCCATTTGCAATACCTTTACCCCAAGTTGATAGATCAGCTGTTACTCCAAAATGGTTATGTGCACCTTTTAAACTCCACTTAAACCCGGTTATCATTTCATCCATGATAAAAACTACGTTTTTTTCATTACATAGCATTTGTACTTTCTTTAAAAAGTTATCTTTAGGAGGATCAAATTTCATCGGCTCCATTATCAGACAGGCGATGTCATGAGAATCCTGTTCAAATAATTTTTTAACCGATTCAAAGTCATTATAACTAAATGAAACAGTCATTTCCGAAACTTTTTCAGGAATGCCCCTATTGGATGGCGTTGTTACAATAAACCAATCATCATAACTAAAAAAGTTATGCTCTTTCGCTATTGCGATTTTATTTCGACCAGTGTAAGCCCTTGATAATTTCACGGCGGCAGTAGTTACTGTAGAGCCATTTTTGGCAAATTTTACCATATCACCTGCCTGAACCGTGTCCAAGAAGGCCTCCGCTGCCTCTAATTCAATTTTTGCAGGTCTTTGAAAATTCGTTCCCAAAAAGGCCGCATCCGCTACGGCCTGCGCGACTGGCTCATATCCATGACCTATAGATACCGAGGTTAAACCCATACTACAGTCAATGAATTCGTTACCATCGAGGTCCCAAACGTGGGCTCCTTTTCCTCTTACAATTGCTCCAGGCGAATTCTGAGGAAATTGGTCGTCTCCCTTGGAATAAGTATGGGCTCCACCGGGAATTAAATCGTGAATTCTCTTAGAAAAAGTATTCGATTTTTGAAAGTTATTTATCAATTTCTGCGAACCTATTAAATATTTTATAGATACATTGTTGCATATCCACTTTCCGTAAATGGATAGATTAGAGCTTTTAAGCTGGGGTTTTCATCTAGGAAAATGACAACATCCTCAATAGGAATTCTAGGAGCTAAACTTGAGAATTTGCCATAAACAGCCCTACAAACTGCCAAATCCTCTGGATTATCAACCGTTAGCCTCAAATCTTTTCTAATTAATTTTTTCTGCGGAATAACTTTTTCAACTCGAAATTTATCAAGGTTTTCTCGGATATAGAGTGTACAAAGCTCAGAGCGATGCTTACTCTCTCCATATTTATGCGAATATTCTAATGCACTTATTGAGATGATCTCAAAACCACAACCATCAATAATCTCATCGTAAAATAAAGCATCTAGCGATTTTTGTTGGTAGATTTTCCAGATTTTCTCTACTTCACTAAAATACAAAAATGGAGATTCGCTTGTAACCCTAAATATATCTGTGGCCTCGGCAAATCTTCCTGCTTCAATAAGTCGAGAAAGGACGTCAATCTCGTCTCCTATTATATACTTTATTCTTTTTTCTTCCGCTATTCTACAAAAAATTTCGTTTTCTATTCCCTCTGAGATACCAAGGACAATTTCATCAATGAAGCTTAATGTCTGTAGACAAGATATAATATTATCAATAATTCTTATCCCATTTTTTACATCTAAGTTTTGTAGTGGTTTTCCATAAAGTCGGGAACCCTGATTCCGACATGCAAGCACTGCAACTAATTTTCGATTCATATTATTTTTAAACTCAGAGCTAATTTCACTTTAAATCAGAATAAGATATAGGTTGGTTCGGTAGGATATCTGTTTTCAACTCTTTTCCATATACAAAATCTATTTCCGAAATTGATTCCAGCTTTGAGGATCTCTTTAAATTAACATTAGCAGGTAATATTTGATCACCTGCTTTTAGATGTTTATTTGCTACAACATGTCTCCTAATATTCAATCTATATTTTTCTTCATCCTCACTCATCCCGAAATTATCCTGTTTTATACTCGAGCCTAAAGCTTCAAAAGTAGACCGCATCACACGAACAAATTCAGCATATTCATCTGGATTCAAGGCTGATTCAAAATCTTCCATTTCAATAATTTTTGATAAAGTTAAGTGTTTTTCGAGCAGGGTCGCACCGGCACCAATTGCCGCCGCAGGAATCGAATATTTTGTAATCTTTAAGGGATCTGCATGATCTGCAAATCCCAATTGAATGTTCGGTGAAATTCTTGATATATATTCTCGCAAATATAACAGGCGACTGATTTGGTTTGTGTTGTCCCTAGTCGGATAGGCCTGAAATCCAAGCATCAAAATTACATTTTTATCGGCTAACACTTCAATAGCTTTCGTTATCTCACACAGATATGCACCACCAACACCAAGAATGATATTTGAGATCTTCGATTTAGCAACAAGACCAAGTAGATTTAAATTGGAAATATCAGTTGGATGCAACTTAATCATTTCTGTTTCGAGGCTTTCTGATATTTCTAAACTTTTTTCCCCAAAAATATCAAAGATTAATTTGATATTCTTTTCGGCGGAATACTTGCTCAATTCCAACCATTCCTCATAAGAGAATTCTAAACTTTTAAATAATTCATAGTATTTATAATCGTTAGTCGCTAGTTCATCAGCATAGACCATTTGAAATTTCGCATAGTTTGCACCAGCAACTCCCGCGGAACGAATTAATAGTTTTGATTGAGTTTTATCCCCTTCGAATCCTTGAGCTATTTCAGCTATAATTTTCAAATCTTCCATAGGTTTATCCTTCATTTAAAGTTTTGCCCAATTCATCGGTAAAATTAGATCTTCATCAGGTATTTTGCAAAACTTTGGAATTTCAAAATTTAAACCGTCTATAGCAGCAAGAATTTCTTTGAGGTGCTCCAATGAATCTATGCCAACAATGCATTTATCCACAAAGGAACTGTTAATGACTCTGTTCAAACAAATAGAAAGTAAGCTCTTCTTAGATTCACGAGAGAATTTAGAGAGTTCCTTCCAGATAGATTGCCATCTCTGAAATTTCTTTGGTCTAGTATTATCATCCATTAAAATCAATCCTTGTAAAAAAATGGACCTTGCGTGAATTTCTGTGTTTCTTTCCTTTAAAGAACGCAACAGGCCTGATTCTTCAAATCTTAGATCAAGAATGTTCATTGGAATCTGGACAATATCAAAATCAAAATTCTTTAGTAATTCTTTCAACTCCATGGGAGTATAGACAGAAACTCCAATTTTTGTAATTAAGCCCTCGCTTTTTAACCTTTGCAATTCCTGGTAATAAGTATCGCCATCCCTTCGAAAGAGGTCTTGAGATTGATGTAATAGTAAGCCATATAACTTCGACTGTACTAAATTTCGCATTGAATCTGAAACACTTTTACTAAGTAAGCTTTTGATGTCAAAGGTATGATCCGGGAGAGCTGAAACTTTTGTAATTATATTCCAGCTATCGACTCCTATACTTCCTAATACTGCTTCACTGCCATAGCTACTTGCCGTATCTAAAGTATTTATGCCTCTTTCAAACGCTAGCTGAAGAATCGAATGAATATCATCGGACTTGATTTTTCCGACCCTATTTGCAATACCATACTCAGATCCAAATTGTGCTGTACCGATTACTAATTTTGAATTCATCTATCTGTCAAAAAATAGTTTGAAATCCTATGGGACGGATAATAGAATCCCTGATGAATGTCAGTTGATCGTCTGTTAGCCCAGGATAGATTGGCAAACTTATTGCTTCTCGATAGTATTTTTCTGCTTCTGGAAAGTCGGATGCCTTGTAGCCAATTTTTTTATAATATGGCTGCGAATAAATGGGAATATAATGAATATTTACAAGAACTCCATTTGCTCGAAATCTCTCGAAAATACCATTTCTGTTCGACCCCATAATGTTTTTGTTGATTCTTATGATGAATAAATGTAAAGATGAGTAGGAATTCGATTCAAGCTTCGGAGTAATGAGGTCAATATTTGCAAGTAATTCCAGATATTTTGAATAAATATGGTGCCTTTTCTTAACGAACTCATCTAGCCTTTTCATTTGACTGAGTCCAAGAGCCGCTTGGATATCAGTCATCCGATAATTGTAGCCTAATTCGAGTTGCTGGTAATACCATGGTCCATCAGGTGGTTGCGTCATCTCGTCAGGTATTCTCGTGATTCCGTGGCTTCTTAAACGATAAAGTTTTGATGCATATTCTGGATCGTTTGTACAAACCATTCCACCTTCACCAGTAGTAATTATCTTCACCGGATGAAAACTAAAGACTGTTATATGTGAATACTCACAAGAACCTACTTTCTTATTGTTGTAACTAGCTCCGATGGCATGCGAAGCATCTTCAATGATTTTAAATCCATACTTTTGAGATAAACTCCAGATGGACTCCATATCACAACTTTGTCCCGCCAAATGAACTGGGATTAAAATTTTTGGAAGTTTGCCAACTTTTTCCGCTTCGACTAATTTTTCATTTAACCTTGCGATGGATAAATTATAAGTGACTGGATCGATATCTACAAAGTCTACATTTGCACCGCAGTATCTTGCACAATTTGCACTGGCAACGAAAGATATGGGACTGGTCCAAACATAATCTCCTTCATTCAATCCGAGTGCCATACATGCCATATGTAGACCTGACGTTGCGCTATTTACCGCGTAAGAATATTTAACACCTACATATTCGGATACAGATTTCTCGAATTGAGGAATTACGGGGCCTTGCGTGAGAAAATCTGATTTGAGGACATCTACAACCGCATCTATGTCAGATTGGTCAATATTTTGTCGGCCATAAGGTATCATAAAATACTCCTTATCGAATACTCAACGTCTGGTGGAGTGACTTTGAAAATTTTTGAAAAATGCACCGAACTTAAAGACATATCTAGGGGCCTCATTACTTCTCTGTTTGTTAAAGAATATTGGCGACTCACCAAATGATTATAATTAAGTTTTAAAATTTTCGCCATTTTTATAATAAATTCATATTTAGATATTCTTTCTGAACCTGCTAAATGAATGATACCTGAAAATCTATTCGAGATTAAGTCATTTATAAATCCCAGTAATAAAGGAATAGAGATCGGAGTAAAATATAAATCTTCAAAGCCATAAAACTCGTTAGGTTCACGAAGCTTTGCGATAACCCAATCAGAAAAAGATTGACGCCAGCTGTTTCCTGAACCAAAGAAATTACTTCTAATCACCATTGAATTCGGATTTTGTTTCAAGACCTCTATCTCACCCTTTGCTTTCGTTTTTCCATAAACGTTAACTGGATTTGGACTTTCTAGTTCCGTATAAAAACTTTTTTTTCCATCCCAAAGATGATCGGTTGAGATATGAATATTTAAAATCGATTCATTTGCTGTAAGATCCGCAATTTCACGGGGAAAAGTAACATGAATGTACTGCGCATGTTTTTCGTTTTTTTCACAATCTTCAACGCTGGTTAATCCAGTACAATTGATCAAAATATTAGGTTTGTAATCTAACAAGAATGCCTTAGTAGCATTTAGGTCTTGTACATCGAGGTGAACTGATCTGTTTTGTCTAAAATCCAAAAAATGGGAATTGTAAGTAGAAACTACTTCATATCCTCGACCATTAAAATAATTTACAGCATGCGATCCCAAGAGACCGCTCGCACCGAAAATTGCAATTTTAGGAATAGTATTAATTTTATTGTCCACTCAAAGGTTTATCTTTATAGAATACAATTTTCTATTTTCCAAATCTCCACTCTAAATATATTTTATTATATTTACCCAAGGGAGGTTCATCTAAGTAATATATGGAGAAATGTTGTTCTCCATCATACTCAAAAATCCAATTACCGATATAATTTTTTTTGTAAAAATCTCATATTTACGGTTCTTCCATCAATGATAATGATCGTCTTAGGCATTAGCAGTGGCTCAAACCTTAATATATCAGCCGGCATGACCACCACTTCAGAATTTTACCAATTAGCTATTCTTCCTTGCGCTTTTACATCAGATAGATCAGGACCATCCAAATAAATAAGATCTGGTACAACGTTTGGTAGATTTGTATAATAGTGGCATACTCTGTCTAAAAAAGTTCCTTCCTCAACCTCGCTAAAATGCAAATCCGCAAAATTCGATAATTCTTTTGGAAAATTCGTTCTAACGATGTCTAACCATTCCTTAGAGCTATACACCGAGTGTAATTTGAATGGATCGAGTTTTATGAAATCTTTTTATGAAAGGTAGAAATACTTTTCTGATTTTTTTCTAAGGGCATGCGCCATAGTAACGAGGGAAAATCCTAAATCAAATTCTATTATATTTAACACTTTATAATTTTCTATTAAATATTAAAGCAGAGTTAAATCTTTGTAATTAGGATTTATTTGATTTTCGCTTGATTTTGTAAGTAACTCGATGATCCCTTTTGAATTAAGGTATTCATAACTTTTTATACTTCTTTTCTATACTTCATTAACGTTTTCTTGGTTGTCAATCTTACCAATATTTTTTATAAAAATAATAAGATTCATCTCTTTCTTTTTTTTCAATGACAAGTTCAGTAAACTTAACTAATCTTTCTGCAGCTGATTCTAAGCCCAAGTATACACTACTACCTGCCGAGACTCTAGCTTCAATAGATATGTTTTTCATTTTTATTCTCTCTAATAGTAATCTGATAGACAAAGTAATATCTTCCCTACTATTACAGATTATGTTACTGGACGAATTTCGTATTCCATACAAATGAAGTGCAAAACGAAGGACATCCCAGTCTTTTAATGTTTGGATCCCGTATTTTCTTGGATTATAAGAAAAAGCTAACCCTGGCAATCCACATATATTTCCTTCAAGTAACATAGTGGAAAATGGTGAAATGACCGCATCTACAGCTCCGTAAATATCATTGTAAAAACTTAGGTCTGCCCCTTTATTGATGTCTGGTCCAGGTTCCCAAAAAGTAACATTTTTGAAATCTTCAGGTAGACTGAGTGCACTATTTTTGTTTTGTAAAATTTCATTCTTTCCAGTATGACCTTTATAATATATGTGAAGATCGCTAGGAAGATCCCCTTGATTGATTGCTTTTTCGAGATGGGTGATTATAAATTGTTCATCAAAAGCCCTGGAGCTAGGACAATACAGTAAAACTCGTTTGTCTAACGGAATTCCGAGTTCTTTTCGAACAATATTCCTTGATCTTCTTTTTTTTCTGAATATATCAAATCTTAAACTTCCCAAAGGGAAAATTCGGGAAGGCTGAATTCGGTGATGGGAAACAGCATGAACAAAAGTTTGTTCTCCGTAAACACCAAGATAATCTGGTAACTCAAGTGGATACCGATTGATAATGTTATCCCAATTTAATTGTATGCCGAAGGTTGGAATCTTCTGTTTTTTTGCAAATCGAATGATATCATCACAAAAACCATTAATATTATAAGAATTATATGCGACTAGGATACAGTCTACCCTTGGTAAATTTTTAAATTCACTGTGATTTGTAATTTGTAAAAAAAACTTTATGACATTGGAAAGAAATTTTGATATCCTAAAAAAATTAAAAAACCATAGGAAGGGAATAAAATGAGGGCCGTCAATGCCTGCTGTTTTTTCTATTGCAGTCTTTGTTTTGAAAACCTTCGATGCACTATGTACTTGATTTAAAAAGTAAGCAAAATGGCTGAATTCGGTTCTTATAAGAAACAAAAATCTTCTAAAAATAGATTCTCCTATTTTTCTTCCTATTATATGACTTTTCCTATGTTGGACTGCTTCATCAAACTCTCGCCCACCCCCAGAAAGGCGATAATCCAAAGAAACAAATTCTACATTAAAATGTTTTTCAAGTTCATCGACTGCACCTGATTGCACGAAATCGCGCAAGTGCCAAGTACTTCTAAGTGCAACAAATACATTTTGCTTTGATTTATGAATCATTTATGCGTTTTTCTCATTAAATAACGAGAAAAGGAATTTCCTTCGAAAAAAATCTTTTGGATAAAAAATACGGCTGGTAGATACTGTTTTCCCAAATCAAATAAATCTTAAATTGGCTCTTAATCATTAAATTTGTTCACTATTTCTAAATACAGAAAAAACATTTACGTTAATGCTATAGCAATGACTTTCCATAATGAATTAATAACGACTCGGCAATGATCCAATCTCTTTGTTGATCAATATTTACAGCATAGTCTCTGTTGCTGATGACTGATCGTTGATTCTTTCCGAGGAGGGTTTCGCCTTCAAATGGTAAGTTCGCACGAAATGCATAAATGGATCCGTCACGGCAATATACGGGATCTAATTCGGATCTAGCGATTGATCTCTCTTCTACTCCAAGAAATGGCGTAACTCTCCCGTCCTGGATCGTCTTTAATCTTTCGGGATGACACATATCCAACAAATAGTGACTTGTGACAGAGTCACAACCCGTTTCTATCAATATGTTTATGGAATCGTTTAAGCTGGAAATCTCCCGAATCGGATTTGTTGGTTGTAATAAAAGGATATGAGTAGGATCAAAACCAGCTTTTCTTTTTTCTTCCACAACGTGTCTAACGACATCTATTGTTTTGGCCGTATCCGTTGCTAGATCAATTGGTCTTTCGATCACCTGACAACCTAGCTCAAGTGAAATTTCCTTAGCTTCTTCCGAATCTGTGCTAACTATAATTTCATCTACTTTGTCTACCGATTTGGCATGTTCGATAGAATACTGAATCAAGGGTTTTCCTAGCAGCTGTTTTACATTTTTTCCTGGAAGTCGCTTCGATCCTTTTCTTGCAGGTATTAAAGCAATAATGTGCATTTTATTTTACTGCTACTATAAAATGTGTTCTAGAATTCTTTTCCGAAGATAAAAAAGGCTCTTTCATTCCAAATAATCTTCTGAGATTGAGAATGCTTTCATACATCTTTACGAGAAGAAATTCAATCCACTTTGGGATAGGATTAAAGGTAGGAAACGGATTAAGTTCATAGACTTCAACAACAGAAAAACCAGCCCTTTTGACATCCTCTGCGAATTCTAAACTAGTTTTAAAGGTTCTATATACATCCGAAGTTTTAGATCTCGTTTTTTTATCAAGCCAAGGTTTATCATCGCTATCAAAAATTGAATAAAACTTCAATAAAATTTTATTAATCGGTGCCGCAATTCTTTGAATGTTAGTTGGCTTCTCAGGTACATTCATCGAAATCATTACACCTCCGGGTGCCAAAACTTTATGCATTTGGGCATAGGCATCTACACTTTTTTCAATGTGCTCCATCACACCTAACGAAATCACAGCATGAAATGAGTTATTGGGGAAATTCAAATTTAACAAATCAGCCACGACTGCAGTGGACTGTACATTATATTTTTTTAAATTTTCGTTCGCAATCGAAATTGCATTTTCTGAATAGTCAGTCGGTAAAACATCCATATTGAGTGTTTTTGAGATAAAAATAGAAGCAGTTGCTCGCCCACAACCTAATTCCAAAAGTTTTTTAGATGCACAATTCTCTAATTTAATTTTCAGTTGTTTTGCGATAAATTTATTATAGTGTAAATAGAAAAATGATGATTGATTTTTGGGTGAATCAAAACTAAGTATATCAGTGTCCGGCGTTCCTGCCGCTTTTTTCCACCTATTATCATAAACAAACTTATCTTTATTCAAATCTTTGCCTCCTCAAACTTAGATACTTTTAAAAAATAATTCAATAACGCTGATTCTGCTTTTTCAATAGATTCATATGTGGCACCACCAATGTGAGGGGTTATAATCACATTAAAACCATCAAAAAAACAAGACAAAATAGGATCATCAGGAAACATACCTTTTTCTTCATCTTGGATTACATCCACTGCCAACCCACTGAGATGACCTTCTCGAACGGCGCGAGATATAGCATGACTATCTACGATATTTCCTCTTGAAGTATTGATCAGATAACTGCCAGGGGCCATTTTTTTTATAAGTTCATCGCTAACAAGCCCAATGTTTTCTTTCGTGGCCGTTACATGAACGGAAATTATATTACATTTTGTAAATAAATCCGCTGTTGATAATGAAGTAAAATCTTTGCTAAGAACATTTGGATCACTATCACAGATATAAACATTCATTCCGAACGCTTTTCCATATTGTGCAACTTGCTTGCCCAATCTGCCAAATCCAAGAATGCCTAAGTTTTTCCCTTTTAATTCGTTACCCCACAAGCCTGCCCTCGACCATTGTTTAGAATTTACTTTTTCTATAGCCTTTGGAATATTCCGAAGTAAGGAGAGAAGTAGTGCCCATGTATGTTCCGCAGTGGCCGAAATATCTTGAATTTCTGACATACAATTTCGCAACGATAATACTTGAATGTTCTTTTTTTCTGTAACCTTCAAATCAATATGTTCGAGAGCAGTCGTTGCACTTAGAACAAATTTCAAAGAAGGGGCATTGTTTACAACCGTCTCATCAATGAGTCTACCTAACCTAACCATCAATACGTTGCTCTTTTTTAGTTTTTCTAAAAACTCTTTCTCTGATTTGTATCCAAATTCTACGTTTCCAATGCTCCCGAGCAAACTTCTAACAGTATCACTTTGGTAATCTGGTTCCGTTACAAAAATATTCATGCCGAAAAACTAATATAAAGAATACTTAATTTAAATAATTAAGTGTTTTGTTAATTTCAATCTTTGCTGTAGCCAAAATTTCGGCGATTCTAATACCAGCCTTGCCATCTCCAAACAGTGTTGATGATTCATACTTCCCATGTTTGAGCTGAACTTTAATGGCCTCGAGTATTTCCGAACTTTTATAATCGACATCGATCACATTGGAGGCTCTTTCCCGATTTCTTTGCCTATTACCAATATTTACGCAAGGAGTACCCAAAAAGGAACCCTCTCTGATCCCTGATGAAGAATTCCCGACAATGCAAGAGCAGTTATTCAACAATCGAATATAATCTTCTGGAGAAAAATTTCGGAAAAAATGTAGATACGAAGCCGAATTTTTTTCACGAAATTGTCGAAGTCCTTTTGATATATCATCCGATCCAGCATCTACGTTTGGCCAGAGCCATATAATCTGATAACCGCTTTTCCCAATGCTATCACAGGCCTTCAATGTTTCAGAAATTTGCTCCAAACCTTTTCCGTATTCTGTTGTTACAGGATGCTGAAGAACAAGAAGATAGGGTTTACGCGCATCCAATTCTGCACCAACACCACCATATCTTTTAAAAATATCCAATGGTAGATCTAAACTATCTTGTTGAATTAAATCAATTGAGGGACAACCGGTAAGATGTACCGATGATTCCTGCTCTCCCATCTTAATGAGAAATTCTCTTGCCCTTTCTGTGGCTGGAAAATGGATATGCGATAATTTTGTAATTGCATGCCTAACGTTTTCATCAATTGAGCCGGTGACTTCCCCACCTTGTGTATGGGCTACCGGAATATTCATATAACTCGCCGCAATAGCCGTAGCAATTGTCTCATATCTATCTGCAACGGTTAAGACGATATCAGGCTTTAAACTATACAGCACGGAAGATAATTCAAGAATTCCAAGACCTGTTGATTTTGCCATCGTTAGTGGTGTTTCACCTTCTACCACAGAATGAACGAAGGCGGCGGGTATAAAACCATCATCTTCAATCTTTTGAATCGCGAGTCCATATCTGTAAAGAAGCGCGGATGCTCCAACAACTAATTGAAGTTCCATATTTGGATGAGATTTAATCGCAGAAAGAACGGATTTGATTCTTCCATAATTTGCCCGACTATTTACTACAATACATACCTTACGTTTATTCATATCTGTTTATCTTAATCCAAATCATTCCATCTTAGCAGTCGATTTAAACTTACTGTCTTTGTCAATTTACGACCGATTATTTTTTCGATATCATCAATTTTTATTCCATCACCAGGTTTTTTCAAAACAATATTTTCTGCTTTTATAATTTCGTCCTTAACCATCTCTCTATTGAAAGCGATGCTTCGACCAAACAAAACTTTTAATTGCTTTAAGCTTTCCGCCAATGAATCCTTATCTATCGGGTTTGAAGTCATAATGAACTCGGCATCCCGCATTTGAGAAATCGCTCTTAATTCATCAAAGGTAACCGAAGAAGATACATCAGGTCCAAAGAGTCGCTTATGAAATGTTACATGTAGTTCTAAAAAATTGATCCCTTTAGAGATAGCAGAATAAGCTGGAAATACTGTCCCCGAATGGTCGGATAAACCAACTAAACATTCATACCTTTTTTTAAACTCGCTGATGACATTTAATCCGACCTGATTCAATGGGTTTGGATAGGATGTTGTGCATTGGAATAAAGAAAAGGGTGAATTATGATACTTAAATTTTTCGACGATTTCATCAATTTCTTTGTAATTTGACATCCCTGTACTACATAAAATAGGTAGTCCAGATTTGCACATATGCTCAATCAAATGTTGATTGTATATTTCTCCTGAAGCTACTTTCCAAGAAGAGATTCCAAGTTTTTGCATCATCTCAAATGCTTCCAAACTAAACACGGAGCAAATGAAATGCAAATTTTTCTCTTTTGCATGACGCATCAAACCTTGCCACTGCTCTTCCGTAAACTCCATTCTTTTCCAATAGTCATATCGAGACTTGTCTTCAAAAGAAAAATTGATTCGAAATTTTTCGTCGAGTGTAGATTCAGAATCAGCGATATGAACTTGAAATTTGATGGCATCAGCTCCAGATTCAGAAGCAGCATCAATAAAAGAGTGTGCAATCCCCAAAGAGCCTTCATGCGATTGAGAAACCTCGGCGATTATAAAAGTTGGAGAGTTTTCATTTATAACCTTATTATCAATTTTAAGATCCTTCATTTTTTCTCCCCTCTCCGATTATATCTTCGTAACTTCCGATTCTTGCAATTTCCCCTTTTGAAATTTCGACAATCTTATCACAGAGTTTTAAAGTGGTTAACCTGTGAGCTATAATTAAAACCGTAATTTCGTGGCTAATACTTGTTAAAAAATCCATAACGGCAACTTCGGTTTCATTATCCAAGGAACTTGTCGCTTCATCAAGAACCATAATTTTTGCGTTTTTATAGAGAGCTCTGGCAATTCCGATTCTTTGTTTTTGGCCACCCGATAATTTAACTCCCCTTTCTCCGATCTGTGTTTCAAATTTCATCGGAAGGGAATCAATATAATTCAATAATTGCGCACCATCGGCGGAATGAATCAAACGCTCTTCATCTATCTCTTTTATAGGAATGCCCAAAGCTATGTTTTCGCGAATAGATCCTTCCGTTAAGAAAATTGATTGAGGAACGCTAGAAATTAGCTTAAACCAACCCATTCTATTGTTCTTGGTTAATTCAAGTGAATCAATCAATATTTTTCCAGATCTCGGTGTTAGTAAACCCATAATTATATCTAACAGAGTACTCTTCCCTTCCCCAGTAACACCGATAAACCCAACTCGCTCACCTTTCTTTATTTCTAAATTTAAATTTGCAATTTGAAAGGCATTTTGTTTATTATAGGAGAAGCTAACATCCTTTAATACAATCTTATCATTGAATGTAAATGTTGAATCCAAATGATCCTCAATAATTTCCTGTTTCAGATACTTGAGAATCTCATCTAACCGAGATTCGCCAGTTTTCAACATAGTCCAATCTGTAAATATCAGTTGGAGAACAGGCAACATTTTTTGAGCTCCCAATGCCAATGCGCCAAAATAAGGTAAAATAGTAGATAGTTGATTTCCTTTGGATCTTTCATAAGCCGCAAGAATGGCTATTAAAATGATTCCGGAGGCTTCTACTATAAACCAAGGAACTTTGCCTATAAATGTAATTCTTGAATTTGCCCAATTAAGTTGTTTATCAATTCTTCTAAAAATAGTAATGTAGAAATTTTGGAGTGCATTTAAAATCAAATCTCTGTATGCATTTAAGCCTTCAAAGAGTATCTTGCTAGTTATGATTTGACTATCAGCTACAATTTTCCCATTATATCTTAATGATTTGCGGCTAACGACTGCAAAAAGCAAATAAACTGTAGAAAAAATGAGAAAAAGGATTATAGTTAAATCTGGTTCAACATAGAATAAAAAAATGAATATTGAAATGAGAGTAATCACGGAGTTTGTAATTCTAAAAATAGGCGAAAACAGAAGAGAATTTAGTGATTTTGCATTTCTGATCGCGTTTACTACTTCATGACTCGATCTAGAAATGTGTACCATGTATTCCTGTTTGAGACTCAGTTCAAACACCTTTGAGCCGAGCTCAGTGCCAATAGAAAAGGATATTTGAGTTTGAAACCAGAGAAGTATGATTCGAAAAATACCAGAAACGAATGCAAAAAACGCAAATAATGCGAGAATAGGCAAGACTAAATCTTCAGCTTGGGTAAGTTGAAAAGTTTGCATAAGTAGTCTGATATACTCAATTTGTTCAAGTTTTTTAGGATCTAAAATGACAGTAATTAGAGGAATAATCGATCCAACTGATACTACTTCCAAGGCGGAAGAAAAAAAAGTTAGAAAAAAGAGAAAAACAAACTGAACTTTCCTTTTTGAGCTTAAAATTTCAAAAAATTGAATATAGCGTAAACTTTTGTTTTGTATTTTCATCATATTAAATCATTTCATCTGCGAATAAGAATTCACTTAAGAGTACGAATTCTTGCAGGTATCACTGTTTCCTTTGTGACATTACAATTTCGTATAATTCTAATATCTCTTTTACTGTTTTTTCCAAGGTAAACTTCTTCGAAAACTTGAGTATTCTCTCTCTATCCCATTTTTTGTTTAAAGCAAGAGAAACTTTTTCTGCTAACTGGTCTGAATTTTCAATGTCAACCAGAAAACCAACTTCGTCAGTGTCATTAAAAAGATACTCACTTCCACCATTCCTAGTTGCAACTACAGGTATCCCGCATGCCCATGCTTCTATTTGGACTACTCCAAAACTTTCATGTAAACTAGGAAGGCAAAGTACTGTAGAGGCATTGTAATAATCGATTAACTTATTATGCGAAATATTTCCAATGATCTGAACTTGATCCTGCAACCCAAATTTATTTATCATCTTGTGTAAGCTTTCTTCCTCTCCACCTGCTCCAATGAATATACCTTTGAATTTAATTGATTTTAGTTTGAGAAGATTGAATGCCTCCATTAAGTATCGATGTCCTTTAATTTTGTCAAACGAACCGATACTTAAAACGATTGGAAAATCGAGATTATAATGGATATGTGATAAAGCCTTTTCTTTTTCTAAGGGAAAGAACAAATCATTCCGAAAACCGTTTCCGATGAGAGTAATGTTCTTTTCAATTCCCAGCTGATTCAGAGCATTCACATTCTTCTGACCAACGCATATCAATCGTTCAGCCTTTGAAACGATTTCAGAAATCTTTTTTTTCCAAATTTTATCTCGAAACGGTAAATCATATATATCCTCTCCGTGCAAGGTGATCAGGAACGGTATCTGAAATGTTTCGGACAATTTCATTGCCACGAATCCGGAAGTCCAAGCAAAGTGAGCATGAATTAAATCAAATTGCAGATTCTTTTTCCTAATCAACGTGAGACATTTTCTGTATAATCTGTTACCGATAAATTTATAAAAAAAATCGCCAGGAAAATAATTAATTGAGATTGGATAGATTTTTACATTATGAGGTTTTTTGATTAAATCAATAGCGAATCTTTTTTGATGATTTTTAAATGATGATAAGAATTTAAAAAAACGAGATAATTCAGCTAACGGTTTATAGCGAACCAAAACATAAACCTCATCACAATGATGCGATAGTGCTTCGATCTGATCCTTCGTAAAGCTATTGTATGAATGAACTAAGAAAAGTATTTTCTTATCTTTAAGCATTTAAAAAAGTCTTTTGATCAATGAAATTCCTACACCATAATTCTAAATTGATCCATTTCCAAATTTCACCAGAAATATTAATTTTCTTATCTAAATGTTTTTGATATAATTTTTTAGCTTTCTTTGAATTAATATACCCTCTACTATTTAGAAGTTCAGAATCCAACAGTTTCCAAATTAAATTCTGAAACAATGGCAATCTAAACCATTCATCTTCTGGAGTCTCAAAACCAACCTTCGCTCTTTTTTCTAGGATACTTTCGGAAACAATTCCCTTCACTGCATCACGTAAAATTGCTTTATTAAATCCATTCTTGAAAAGATTTTCTCCTTCAATTCCAATTGCTTTTTCTACAAATCGATAGTCAAGAAAAGGATAACGAACTTCAATTGAATTCGCCATGGATGTCTTATCACCCCAGGTTAATAAATGTTCCAACTTGAACTCAAAATGCGCTAAAAATGATTCTCTTAAACTTGAGGCATTCCAAAGTTGATTTGAAATTATTGGTGAAGCCTTACATTTTCGAATCTTCTTGCCTAAGTATTTTTTTTGACTTCTAATAATTGATTCTTTCAAAGAAGAAGGCAATAAATAGAAAAAGAATGCTTTAATTCCTTCATATGATTTGGTTAAAAATATTTCTTCATAAACCTGTTTAATTAAATCAAGTATTCTAAATTTCTTAATCAACTCAATATAATATACGCCACGAAAATATCCATAACCACCTAGACTCTCATCCGCTCCTTGACCATCCAGCATGACTTTTACATATTTTTTTGCAAATTCATATACTTTGAAAGAGGCATATACGGAAGTGCTTGGTACAGGTTCATTTAACATTGCTACAACGGCTTCCAGTTCCTGAAAAAGAGTTTCTGCGTCCGGATATACAAAGCTCATTTTGAATCCTTTTCCACTTAAAGACTCAATTGCCTCTCGTTCATTCGATCTATGATTTGTAGGGTAAACAGCTGAAAAAGTAAAAATATCCTGATTATTTTGATTAAGCGAAGCCAAACATGCAATCGATGAAGAATCTATGCCTCCACTTAAACTCGTTCCTACGGGAACGTCACTTCTCAGCCTCAAGGAGATCGATTCTTTTAATGATTCAACCAACTCCAATTTATCTTTAAATGGAATTTTAGTTTGAGCGTTTAATTTATACCATTGAACCTCATTAAACGTGTCTTCTTTTAAATGCAAATAGCTTCCATGAGGTAACCGATAAAATCCTTTGAAGAATGTCATATGAGTGTGATTCGTTCGATTATACGCCAAATAATCGTAAATCATCTGGTCATTTGCTTCCCTCGCGAAATTTGAAGCATTAAGTAAAGGTAAAATTTCGGATGCAAAATATAATCTTTGTTCATCCATTACATAATAGAGCGGCTTTACTCCAAACCGATCACGTACTAAATACAATTCGCTGTCCTTATTATTGTAAAGGGCAAATGCAAACATTCCATTTAATTTATGGAAAGAATCGACTCCCCACTCTAAAAAAGACTGAAGCAAAACTTCTGTATCTGTTTTTGTCCTGAATTTTCTTCCTTTGCCTTGCAGTTCACTTCTTAATTCCAAATAATTGTAGATTTCACCGTTAAACACAATGGTGTATTGATTATCCTCGGAATGGAAAGGTTGGTGTCCATCATTAGAGAGATCTATTATCGCTAACCTACGATGTCCGAGAATACAATCTTTTGAAATGAATATACCTTCATCATCGGGCCCTCGATGAGATAAAAGCTGATTCATTTTCTTTACTTTCTCTACATCAGATTCGTTAAGACCTTTAGTTTTACTATAAATTCCTGAAATTCCGCACATATGGCTTATATAATTATACTAACTCGATAAAATCAAATTTATGATCTAAACTTTTACAGATAATGGAAATTGAACGTTTAAGGTCTATTGATGGGAGGAAGAAAAAAGAAATACTCGGACAGGATTTTCTTTTAATTTTAAAGAATTTGTTTATAACTTAACTTAGTTTCAATTCTATTCATAAAATGGCTTCTAAACTTCCATTTGATCTATCGATTCTCTGATTCTTCTTGCCGTATTTCCGCCGCCATACAATTCTGGTCGATTTAACTTTTTCACCGTAGAGATCATCTCATAAGCTTTCGATATTTGCGTCTTATCGGAACCAACTATAACATTCCATCCACTCTGAACCGTTTCTAACCATTCCGTTTGCTCTCTTAAAGTAATGCATGGAATCCCCAAGTAATATGCTTCTTTCTGAATGCCACCAGAATCAGTGAGGATTGCCTCAGCATTTGACATCAAACAAATCATATCTAAATAGCCTAATGGTTCTACTATGAATATTTTCTCATTATCGAAAGAAAGATCGTATTCATATATCTTATTCTTTGTCCGTGGATGTAAGGGTAATATGATGATTGTAGGTAGAGATGATAGCCCATCCAAAATATTTGTCAGCACAACTTTTGAATCTGTGTTTTCCGCGCGATGTATTGTAGCCAAGGAAAATTTCTTACCTTTTAGCTTCAATTGATCTAAAATTAATGATTTCTCAATGGCAATATCCTTAAATTTCAAAATCGAATCGTACATTATATCACCAACATCAATTACGTTTTCTTCAAGACCTTCTAGTTTGAGTTGCTTTACTGCTTCAGAAGAAGGCGCAAATAAAAATTTTGATATATGATCCACCAATATCCTGTTTGTCTCCTCAGGCATTCTACGATTAAAGCTTCTTAAGCCGGCTTCAACATGAGCCACAGGAATATGCAGCTTAACGGCCGCTAATGCACCTGCTAGCGTTGAATTGGTGTCACCATATACAAGTAGCAAATCGGGCTTTTCTTTCAATAGTATTTTCTCTATTTCAACCAGCATTGCTCCCGTTTGTGCACCGTGGCCACCGCCTCCTAAATCCAAACGATAGGTTGGTTTTGGGATACTAAGCTCATCAAAAAAAATATCCGACATATTTTCATCGTAATGCTGCCCAGTATGGATTAGTATTTCTTGATGATTTTTTTTAAGTTCCTCGGACAAGGCCACAGCCTTTATAAATTGAGGTCGCGCTCCTATCACAGTGATAATTTTCATTCTTTACTAAATCCTATTTATAAATACAATATACTTTAAAAAAATACTATTAACAGAATACTCGAAAATAATAGGAAAACAAAGAAGATTATTTAAGGTAACTTAAATAAAAATTTTAACTTAATTAGAATGAAGCGCTATTATTTAATTTGCAAGTCAAACGCTTAACACCCGTATGGAAAAGTATTTTCAAAGACTTCCCATTGTTTCTTTGATTTCTTTTAAAAAGAAAGCTACAACATCAACTTTATCACTTAATAACTTATCCCGCATTTTTAATGCGTCTGATTTAGATTTTGGATTTTGAAGAAGCATTTTGACCTGCTCAAACATTGAAGATTCTTCAGTTGGTAGAAAACTATGAATCAAACCATATTCATTTTCAATTTCAAGTATTACGGAACATTGCTTTGCAAAAGAATTTATTCGTATCGTCGGTGTACCCAAAACCGCTGCTTCCATAGCCATTGTCTGACTGTCTCCTATATACAAATCTGCGTAGTGCAAAAAATGATGAATTTCATGAACTGGAATGGGGACCCGAAATTTCTCAAACTCCGGTAAAAGTGGCTTTTCGGACGTTATATATACTTTTCCAAATTTGTTTAAAAATTCTATTAGTTGCTTTAAAACTCTGTCATCGATACCAATTTTTCCAATATCGTGACTGGCAGTAAGAAGAGCCAAGCGAATGATAAAAAATTTTTCTAATGTAGGATTGAGTTTTTGAACTACTTTCTTATCTGGTGAAAAGAATTTTTTACTTAAATACGCTAACTCATGATATCCGTTATACTCAACTCTCTTTTTTCCCCACATGCCTTTATCGACTGATCTGGGTAAGATCACTTTTGTAGAAAATGGGTAAACTAAATAATTTTCAGGAGTTACACTAGTATCGTCTTCGTTAAACATTAAAGATTTAATTCTAAAGAATACTCCTAAATGAGCTAGAGTACCTTCCGTTCCAACTAATAACCGATAACTTGCATTTCTGAGAATTTTGATCATACGAAATTCGGTTTTGAGCATTCCGATAATCGTCGATAATAGGATTGGAATACCATTTATTCTTCTACCTTCAGGAATGATATTTTCATAATCCCAATCTTCCTTCAGAACTAGATCTTCTAATACATCCTTCGTAACAATAATTACTTTTATTTGATATCTCGTCTTTAGATCATTGATAACATTCTTAAATAAATGATAATGAGCAGGATGTGCGAGAAAGAAAAGAATTTTCTTCATAAAATTTTCCTCAATAACATTTGATTTAGCATCTTAATTCAAGCAACGGGCAAACAAACAGATCGAAAACTCCGTATCCTTCTAATTAATACAACATGAATTCTCATAAATATTAAGTAACTTTCTCTTTCATTCTCCTCTAATCTCTATCAACTCGTCACTTGTTGGATAACTAATCAATACAGCCTTTCTTCGGCCATGAAATACAAACTTACTTCCGCAAGCTACAGCCGAAACTTGTGATTTTTCAATTGCATCCTTGAGATGAACGTTTTCCCAGGCACCACCACAAGCAATTACAGGAACACTGGCTTTTTTTGTAACGAAGGTCAATAAATCCAAATCATATCCTTCGCAAAGGCCATCAAAATCAATATTGTTAATCAAAATTTCGCCTGCACCTTGGCTCTGAACTAAATCAAGAACCATCTCCAAATCCTTAGAGATTTGTTTCGATCCACATCTTGAATAAACGGCATATTTCCCAAAAAGATTTTTTTTTATATCAAGGGAAACAACAACACTTTGATTTCCAAAACTCTTCGCTATTTCTTCGATGAGAGTTTTCGATTCAAGAGCATAAGTGTTTAAACATACTTTCTCAGCACCGGCACCTAAAATCTTTTTAGCGTCGTCTAAAGATTTTATTCCCCCACCTAACGCAAAAGGCATTAAACATTGATCGGAAATACTTTGAACTAAATTTAAATCTGGAATTCTGTTTTCTTTGGTCGCGGAGATATCTAAAAATATAAGTTCATCTACTTGTTTTGTATTAAAAATCTGAACAGCATTGATCGGATCTCCCACATACCGGTGATCCTTGAATTTCACTCCTTTCACAAGGCCCTTGCCTTGGAGCAACAAAACGGGGATCACTCGTGGTAATAACATCAACTTAACGTAGAAAAATTCTCTATTAGTTTTAAACCGAGAAGGTGACTTTTCTCTGGGTGAAACTGAGTACCGAAAATATTATCTTTCTGAATGACAGAAGTAAATGAATCACCATATTCTGTTTCTCCATAACTAATCGCAGAATCATTACAGCGAACTGAGTAAGTGTGCGTAAAATAAAATCGAGTTAAATTTGGTATGTCTTTATATAAAATAGATTTTTGTTTTTGATTTACTTTGTTCCATCCCACATGCGGAATTCTTAGTTTTAAATTTTCTTCAAATTTAAACTTCCGAGTTGATGCTTCTATCCATCCCAATCCATTACAGTCACCTTCTTCGCTGTGTTTTGTGAGCAGCTGCATTCCCAAACAAATTCCAAGAACTGGTTTTTTTTTTATCAATACCACTTCGTTTAACACTTCCAGTAAACCAAATTCTTTAATGTTTTTCATTCCTTCCGCAAAATGGCCAACCCCAGGTAGAATCAGCTTTTCGGCAGAAAGAATTTCTTCTGGATTACGGCTGATCCTAGATTGAATTTTAAGTCGCTCAAATTTCATCATAACTGAGCGTAAGTTTCCCATTCCGTAATCAATTATGACGATCATCTTACATCAATGTACTTTTCGTACAATACTTTTGGAAATATCCCTAGTTTCACAAAGACCAATATAAAAAAGCGAAATCTTTTTAAGATAGATTCACTAGTGTGAAAATCTTTATAACTTAGATTTTTATTTTCGATGATCTTAGATGCTTCGCTAGGCGAAATGCCGAGTTTTTGAAACGTATATTCAATAAATTCTGATGGAATCTCAGGTAAAAGATCTATTTTTCTTAGAGCCTCATCTCTGGATAGTAAACCAGAACGAACAGGTCCTGAAAGTGATATCTTTCGTTTATCAATTCCAAATTTTACAGGTAAATACCAACCAAAGGCAAATTTGGAATAGATATTTTCATAATGGTGACCACCATAATCAACCCAATCAAATTTTTCTGATAAAATTCGTTTTGCCTCAGACTTATCATAGTCAATGTAATTTAATACTGGAATCTGCCTGATTCCCTTAAGAAAAGTAAAATAAAAAATATTCAATAAAGAAAGGTTAGGATAAGATTTAAGATCAATTTTCGAAAATTTCCTAACTATAGTTTTGATATAAGTACCATCTAAATAACCCCACTCTTTAGGAACTGTACCTTCGGTTTTATAATTTTGACCACCTAATATGTATTTTATGCCTTCTCTATTTGCTGCTCGAAATAACACTCCGTGGATTGCGACATCAGTTGGAGTTTCGATACATGGTACAGATGCATTCAAAAATGCCTTTTGTATTTCACGAAATTCTTCCCAATCCGCGACTATGGTTTCAAGATCAATCTGTAATTTTTCCGTGATTTTTTTTATATTGGTCACTGCTTGGTCAGAGTTCCAACCATTGTCAAAATGAACAGCAAGTGGCCTAAGTTTTAAAACATCCTTTGCATAATAGAGTAGAAAACTTGAATCTGTTCCTCCACTAACGCCAACGATACAATCATAATTTTTACTTTTTGCCTTTGTCTGAATTTTTTCGACAATAGACTGAAGTTTAATTTTATTTGTTTCCGTATTTTGATAGTCGGAAGCCATCCGATCATGGCTTAAACAAAAATTACAAATTCCATTTGAATCGAAATAAATAGAGGAGATGGAAGTATCACACAAACATCGATTACAAATTTGTTTTGGTTTTTGGATAGTTCGAATAGAAAAATATTTGGAAAGATCAGGCATTTGTTTGTTTGTTAAAAAAAAGTGGATAGATACAAAAAACTACTAATATACATTCTGGAAAAAACCAATTCACGCTCTCATCATAGTGAAATAGATCTATCTTGGGAGCGTAGAAACAAAATGGGAAAAACAGAAAATAATCACTTTGAAAAAATTGTCTCTGCAGCACATCTAGGAATAAGTGGAGTGCAGATCCGAGAGCCATGATTAAGAAAGCTTCGCCTCGAATCCGACGCTCAAATAAATGAACAAATAAATAAAGTAAGAGCATTATCCCAATTGGTGTATGAAACGGAATAATAAATTCATCGATATTTTTATCAAATAACAACTTACTTAGAATAGTCGGAATCCGAGCAAACAAATCGGGAAAAATAGACCCCAAAACAAAAAGCGAAAGTCTATAGTTTGATAATCCAAACCGAGACAAAACGATGCCAGTTGTAAAATGGGTAAAAAGATCTGGCATTAACGTAACTTAAACGAAAAATGGGAAAACCTAAAATACTTAATAAATAACAAAACTGAAAAGGTTAGTCCTAAAAGAGAGACAAAATATTTTAAATATTGAAGACCATCCCTATCCTCATATTTCAAGATAATGACTTTTCTGTCTTTCGGACAATATCCAATCAGAGAAATCTTTTTTCCCAGTGGAATGCTATTGAGATTGGAGATATCAGCTTCGTAATTCTCGGATCCAACCAAGGCAAAATGGCGATCCCCTACTTTTTCCATAATCCCTGCGAATGCCACTTTTGTTCTGCTCAGATTCCGCTCACTTAATTCTGCACAATCTCCAATCGTAGGCGAAAATTTGATGCGATTTTTGCTTGCATATAAACTTAAAAAACCAAGAACACCAATGACTAAAACAAACTTTATATATTTATAGCGATCACCAAACATAAATTATGCCGAATGATCCAATAAAATAATTATTTTCCCTCTTCCATATCAAATAACATGGCAAAAAGTAAAAATTGAAACCCGGCAATCATGAGCGATGATGCAAGAACTGCACGCGTTGCATTCACTAAATATCCATCAAAAAACAAATGATTGATGACCAAAAATCCAGTCAGTATAAACCCAATTGGCAATAACAAAAAGGACAAATAATAGAAAAATACAAGAGGATGGAAGTCTATGAAAATATATTTGAAACGCAATCTCCAAAAAAAACCTTTCCACAACATTGGAGATACTTTTAAAAAATAACTAAAACCTTTTATCTGAGACTGACGTTCTCCCGCTAAATAGATAGCAGTTCTTGGTATATCAATGATTTTAAGCCCATAGGCGTTCAAACGAATTAAAAAATCCATTGGATAGCCATATTTCTTCCAGGCTCGAGTCCAGTTTACTGTATCTATAGCTCGTTTGCTTATTGCCGTATAACCATCTACGACATCCATAGTTTTATAATAACCAGATGCAATTTTCGTTAATGCAGTAATTAAAATATTTCCGATCAATCGAATCCTTGGCATTTTCTGTAAAGTATCTTCCAAACGATTTAATAAAAATCGATTTCCTTTGGCATAATCAGCTTTACCGTCAATGATTGGATCAAGAAAATTTGTGACCTCAGATAAATCCATTTGATGATCACCACCGACTACAACAGTTATACCATAACCATCTTCACTCGATTGTAGATATCCCGTAATGATAGCACCACCCGGTCCCTGGTTCTCTTGGTGTTTTAATAAGACAATCCGTTTGTCTTTTTTTGAATAATTTAATATCACATTATTTTGGTTATCTGGACTACAATCGTCCACAATATAAGCTCGGTCTATTACCTTAGGTATATTCTGGAGAGTAGGAAGGATTAACTTCTCTTCCTTGTACGCAGGTATTACCAGTGCAATTTTTTTACCTCTATACATCCTTTGTTGCCTCTATTAATTTTTCTGAAATAAAATCCACGTCTTCATTTTTTAATTCTGGGTAAATAGGAAGACTCAAAATTTCATCCTGTAACTTAAAGGTTACTGGATAATCAGTAGCATTTTTCCTTAGATGTGCATAAGCCTTTAAGAATGGAAGACCTGTCGGATAATGTATCCCGGTCGAAATTCCATTGTTCTCGAGAAATTCCGAAACGAGTGTTCTTTTTTTATTGGGAATTCTTATCACATACAAATGAAATACATGTTTATATTCGTTTGGAATGACCGGCAAAATCAGACCAGAATTTTTAAGATTCTCCGAATAACGCCGCGCTACACGAATTCTTTCCTCAGTCCAATTGGCCAAGTATTTAAGTTTAACTTTCAAAATACCAGCTTGAAGAGTATCTAACCTACTATTTGTTCCCTCAATATCGTGATCATATTTTCCAATCCGACCATGATTTGCTAACTTTCTAACTAGGATTGCCAATTCATTATCATTGGTTGTTACTGCACCTGCATCACCGTAAGCGCCTAAATTTTTTCCAGGATAAAAGCTGAAACTTCCGGCAATTCCAATCGAACCTATTTTTTTTCCCTTGATTTCAGCTAGATGTGCTTGGGCGGCATCTTCTAAAAGATACAAATTAAATTCCTGACAAATTGATTTCAATTCGTCCATTCTCGCGGGACAACCATATAAATGAACTGCAATGATTGCTTTAACTTTTAATTCATTTTGTTTCGAAACTAAATATTCTCTCACCAACTTTGGATCAATCGTATACTCGCTCTCTAAACAATCAATAAACACAGGCTTCGCACCTGTCAATGTAACAGCTTCGGAGGTTGCAATAAACGAGTTTGCTGGGACAATGACCTCGTCTCCAATTCCAATCTTTAGGGCTTTCAGGATCAATGTTAGCGAATCGGTTCCGTTACCCACTCCAATTGTATGTTTCACACCAATAGCATTCGAAAAATCTTCTTCAAATTGTTTTACAGCAGATCCTCCAATAAAGGAGGAGGATTCCATAAGAGAAAAAATTTCCGCATGAATTTCCTCTTTTAAATTATGATACTGTTTTTTAAGATCAATGAGTGGAATTTTTGTTATCATTAGGTTTTAATCCCCAACTTACACTTCTTTGGTTGGAATCTTAGGAAAACTTCGGATCCTGTCTCGATTGATTCGTAAAGCGCTAAGATCAACTCCAAACTTTTGCGCCCTTTGAAGCCATCGACAAGCGCAGTTTTTTGTTGTTTAAGACAATCAACGACGTGTTCATAATAGGCTTGGTGGCCAAATCCATAAACGTTAGGTGGATTTACAGAATACTTCTCCATGGTATCATTGTCTTCTGGAAGCGGCTCCACAAAATTCCAACTTTCGATTTTATTGACTGCATAGCCTCCGATCACAACAGAACCTTTTTCGCCAAGTACCGAAATCGAGCCCTCTAAATCTTTCGGCCTCGCGGCGGTAGTCGCCTCAATAATTCCTATAGCCCCATTTTTAAATTTTATGACTGCCGCCGCGGTATCTTCGGTTTCTATATTTACCAGTGCCGTTGAGCTTTTTGCAAAAACACTTTCGACATCACCAAACATCCATTCCAAGAGGTCAATATGATGACTAGCTTGGTTTGTAAGTACGCCCCCGTCTAAAGCCCAAGTCCCACGCCAAACATCTTGGTCATAATATTTCTGTTCTCTGCACCAACGAACTCTCACAGTACCAAGAACTAACTTACCAAATCTTCCACTCTCTAAGGCTTTTCTCAATTGTTGGACTGGAACATTGAAGCGATTCTGTTTTACAACGAATAGTTTTACCCCGTTCTCATCGCATGCTTGAATCATAGCATCGGCATCTTCCAAGCTAAGTGCCATAGGCTTTTCAACGATTATGTGCTTTTTATACTTTGCGATTTCAACCGTATGTACGGCATGATTTCCACTCTCTGTCAAAATTGAGACTGCATCGATTGCCAGATTCATAGATTTTAGCATTTGGTGATAATCTGTGAACCAGGGGACATTAAACTTCTCCCCAAATTGTTGTGCTCTCTCTTCCTTAATATCACAAACAGCCGTTAATTTCGCGCCAGAAATAACCTGGTTTCCCAAAAGTTCTGAATGCCGGTAAGCGATCCTACCACAACCTACTATCGCAAATTTAATCATGTAATATTAACTTATTTCCTTACTTATTAATTTAGAATCGACTGGTAAAGATTTGTATAACTAAGACTAATTTTATCCGTGGAAAAATTTTCCATTATGAAATTTCGTAATTCATGACCTGGAAATTTTTTTTCGCCCTCGTTTAATACCCGTAAAACCAAAGATTCAAAATCTTCCTGATTATAACATTTTGCTCTGTAGCCAGTTTTACCTTCAATGACAATGTCCTTTAAACCCGAGGTGTCAAAGGCGACTACTGGCGTTCCGCAAGCAATCGCTTCAGCGGCGACAAAACAGAAGGACTCAATTTTTGACGGAACTAAAAATACATCAGCAGCTGAATACAACAAACCAAGTGTTTGTTCCTCCGAGATATAATCAAAAGTAAACAAATTATTTGGTTTATACTCATGCCTTGAATCACCGAACGAAATGAAATAAAAATCCTCATTATTCTTACTTTTTTGAAAATTATAAATAACCGAAAGATTTTTATTTTTATCTAAATAATCCGATCCAAAAAGTATTATTTTCTTATGTAAAGGTAACCCGAGTATCTGCCTCGCAATATCTTTCGTATGAATTGGAAATTTGGAGATATCAACAATATTGGGAATTTGCGTAACCTTTCTTTCTTTGAAGAGCAGACTTCTCTTCGCTTCGTTCGACATCCAATTGCTTACGCCGACTGGATATAATTTTAAACTTTCCCAACTATTCTTTTTTCTTTGCCATACGGAATCTTCTGTTGGGATGTTGCTATAACCAGTTTCATAATCCTTTGATAAATCGATATGTGAACCGGCACAAAAAGGCCACATATCGTGTAATGTCCATACCACGGGAAGTTTGATTTTACCGATATCTTCAATAGATAAAAAATCATTGGCAATCCAATGCAAATGGACAATATCAGGTTGGTATTTTAGCAGTATATATTCGATGTTAAATGAAGAGTAGAATTGATCTGAGAACAGAATGGTCGACTTTGCAACCTTACCATCCTCATCTTTTTTTAAATTTTCCGCTCTAATGGATTGAATTTTATGATAATCTTTTGAATGAATCGGTATAACAAAAGTATTCTCATCAGAAATATTTTTACTTTCGACAACTAGAATCGATTCAAACCCTGAGTTTTTCAGAGAAAGATGAATGGATGTCGCCGCGCGAGCTGCCCCGCCTTTTGTATCATGATATGACAGGTGGAGGATTCGAGGCGAAGTTTTTGGATGGTCTTTTATAAATGTATCAAATTTTATCCTTGCGACAGATTTTTTAAAAATAATCTTCTGAATAAAATGAATAAAACGCATCTTTCCATTTTTTATTTTGAAGTTTTTTATTCTTATCCTAAGCTTTCGAACGAAATCAAAAAATTGTCTGAGATTTTGTAGCCGAAACAGTTGATAAATCAAATAATCAGCGAAAGGAAAATACTGAAAAATGATCTTTGCGTATTCATTTAAAATCCGCTGTCTATTTTTTTCATTGGCACTTGTTCCGTCTAAAGAATAGTTTGCGATGTAAAATCGGATTTTTTTCCTTGGAACATCTTTTGAATTCCAAAAACGCATCAGCTGTTCAAAGTCAGCCGCAAACCTATAATTAGTGTCGTATACTCCAAATTGTACAAATAATTCTTTTCGATAAAGTAATGCTTGGTGGCAAAGGTATTGGCTATCTCTTGACCAATACCTAAGACTTAGCTCATCGGGATAATTTGAAAATGTTTTTTCTCCATTGGGAGAAAGGATACAAATTCCAGCATAGAGTATCGATACTTTCTGATCTAAATAGAATCTAAGATCGCCAAGAACGGTTTTGTTATAAAGCGTATCCCCCGCATTCAAAAAGTAGAGCCAATCACCAGAGGACATCGCAATCCCTTTGTTTTGTGCGTCGTAAATGCCTTTATCTGGTTCTGATACCCATTTTTTTACAAGAGGATTTGATTCTAAAAAATCCTTACTACCATCAGTGGACCCACCATCGACTACGATCCATTCAATACCATCTAACAAGGTTTGAGAGGCTATACTATCATAGGTTTTTTTGAGACCTACAGAATTTTGATAGGTTACAGTAATGATCGAAAGTATCATCTAGATCTAATTAAATTTACGAAAGATTTTAGGAACGGAATCTTTTTTAAAATGTTTCGAACTTTTGAGGGCACGAGGGAATTTTGTTTTAAGATCCCAATTAAACCTTGAAGTCCAATGTGCGCATCCGCATTGGAAAGAACTCTCATCCGACCACGGAGTTTAAACTCGGAATAACGACCGGGGGGAAAAGAAAAAATGACTTTGGACATTTTACTATAAAATTTTATATGATTGCCGAGAAAATAATCCGCATGGGACGTCACCAAACTTGGTATCACCTCTCGTCTCTCACTATCAAGGAGGGTAAAATCTTCTAAAAACAATTCTAAAGATTGAAACTCAATCGGTATCCAATATAATTCTTCAATTTCGAGATGTTCTAAGGGTAAAAGACTAAATTTAATTTCAAAAGAAGTCCAATAAAAGGAAATTTTTAGTTTTCTTCGAATCTCCTCAGCATAAAGAAAATCCGTACCTCCCTTCTCTCGGTAATATAAAATTGTTTCCGATACTTGATTTTTATAGCGCAATTCACTTTCGATTAAATTCTCATAAACCGATTCGAAAAGCGTTAACGGAACAGGCGAGGAGTTAGAGATCAATTTCAGATCTAAATTGTTTTGTTTCTCCTTTTTTTGGATCAAGTTGTTGAATAAATTCTTATATCTGTTTGCCTGTACTTCTAACTGGTAAGAATCTTCAATCAATTTCCTTGCATTGATTCCTAGTAAAATTCTAGCATTCGTTTCCAGTTTTAAAAAATTTAAAATGGTTTCGGCAAACTGTTGTGCTCCTATTTCTTCACACAATAACCCATTTTGATTCGTAATAATCATATCGGGCATTCCACCCTTTCGAAAAGAAATTACAGGCGTCCCACTTGCAAAAGATTCAAGCATCGTATTAGGAAGATTGTCCTCTAAAGAAGGTAATAAAAAAACATCGGCGGCAGAATACAGGTCAGACATTTTTTCATCATTATCAATACGACCAAATAGAGTATAAGGGATCGCTAATTTTTTAATTTCAGGTGATGGAAATCCAAAAACTAACAAACGAATTTTTTTTGACTTTTGTATCGATAGAAATTCCTGCGAAGAAGCTAAGATAAAAAATGCCTCGGCTAACAAATGAAAGCCTTTTCGTTTATCGCTTCCGTCATCAGCCCCAAAAAGAATCGTCAACTCCGATGGATCGAGCCCTAATTTTATTTTTGATTCCTTTTTTGACTTTGGAGAAAAAATATCGCTCTCAATAGAATATGGAATCACCTTAACAGGTGTATTTCGAAATACTCGGCTTTTTTTAGTTTGATCGCCAAGCCAGACACTCGGAGTCACAATTGTGTTTATTTTTGAAAAACCAACAGCTCTTCTTTCAAGAATGGAGGTTGTAAAATCTGAACCTTGGCCACCTAACTGCGGGCAAATATTACAATTTTCAGTAAAATTTCCGCACCCAAAGGAGTAATGACATCCAGCAGTGAATGCCCACTCATCGTGAAAAGTCCAGATTACGGGTTTTCCAAGACTCGTGATCTTAGAAACTTCTTCAACCGATAAAAATCCTGTTACCCAATGTAGGTTTATGATGTCAGCGTTCCTAACAAGTGGGTGTTCCGAGATAGAATAACCGCTTGCCGGAAAATTGAAATTACTTCCGACCTCTCTTGCTTTTTGCGCTGTGTATCTAGAAATCATCTCATCGCTTAAATTTTCCTTCAAGGAGCGAGGATATTCCTCGATGTCCAAGGGAATAACAAATTCATCCACTGAATGTTTTTCTAAGCAAAGAATGGTCGACTCAAGACCGATCTCTCTGAGTCCCTTGTGAAGCCGAAACATCGCTCGAGAAGCACCACCAAACATGTCTGTAGTTGCCACTAGTAAAATTTTCAAGCGATGTTTTTCCTAGCCCATTCCCAAGCAGAGGATACCATTTTTTCCAAATCCGTATATTTAGGATTCCAACCCAAAATTTCTTTCGCTTTTTTATTTGAGGAAATCAAAATGGATGGATCTCCAGTTCTTGGCTTCGCAATTTCTAAGCTTAAATCTTTACCCGTAATTTTTTTTACAATTTCTATTACTTCTAAGACAGAAAAACCTTTTTCTAAGCCTAAATTAAATGCGTCTGGCGCTCCCCCATTTAACAAATATTTCATGGCCAAAAAATGTGCGTTTGCAATATCCCAAACATGTAAATAATCTCGTATACACGTTCCATCTGGAGTGTCATACTGATTGCCGAGGATTTGGAAGGTTTTTCTTTCGCCTGTTGCTACTTGAAGGAGGATTGGAATGATATGAGTTTCGGGCTCGTGTAATTCTCCTATTTCGCCATCTTCATCACAGCCAGCGGCATTAAAATAACGAAGGATAACACTATTCATTCCGTATGCTTGTTCATAGTCCTTTAGAATTCTTTCTACTACAAATTTTGTGAACCCATAGGGATTGACGGGCATTTGGGGATGATTTTCATCAATAGGAATATAATTTGCATTTCCATACGTCGCACAACTTGATGAAAAGATGAAATTTTTAATCTTCTCTTCGATCATTACATCTAACAACACGGTCGTGTTAAATACGTTGTTATGATAGTAAAGTGATGGTTTTGTTACTGACTCACCAACATAAGCAAAGGCAGATAAATGCATGACTGTATCAATCTCATTCTCTTGAAAAACCTTTCTTATTGCTTCTCGGTTTCCAAAGTCGATCTGATAGAACCTACCCCATTTAACCGCAGATTTATGACCACGACATAAATTATCCACAATCACAGTCTCAATGCCGAGTTGATTGAGATATTTATTTACATGAGAGCCTATATATCCAGCTCCTCCGATGATTAATGGCTTCATTTCTAGGGTTTTATCGCTTCAATGAAAATCGAGTCTGGTTTACTTTAAAACAGCGAGCTAATTCTATTATACGTATTTGAAAAAATGGAATCAAATACTGTCGAAAAAACAACGTATACATCATTCTAAAAAATACACTCAAATTGACTCAAGTATCAGCGCATAATCTGATTGAGATTACTTTTGCAATAAAAATCAATTTCACAACCTCGATTACAAATGTTGCAATATTTATTCGAATAATGAAGCAACTTTTCACTTTATCACTGCAACCAATATCCGACAGGAAAGAATCTCAAACACATAATACTTATTTGTAAATGACTACACATAAGATATATTTCTTAAATATAAAGAAATCTTCCGTTCATTTATCAAAAAGATGCATTTCTTATCTATACGCAAAGATGTTTATTTGGAGATCCATACCTAAATTCGTTTCTACTTTTTCAAATGGTTTTCGTGATGCAAATATGGTTTTTAGCTGATATCGGAAACCGTTATCCTTTATGATAAACAAAATTTCATCTAAAACTTGCTCAGTATCATAGAAAGAATGATATTCTATAAATAATTTTTTCACTAAGCCTAACTTATCTTTAATCTCTTTAAGAACCCTATATTCAGCACCTTCAATATCGATTTTCAAAAAATCCACCTCTCTTTCCAAATAGTTGGTCAATCGAGTTGTTTTAATCTTTTGTAAACCATCGAAATCATTATTTGCAAAATCGATTCTTCCAGCATCCGCGCCTTCTATTCGAAAATTGATTTCCGTAGCTTCATCCCATAAGCCCAAATTATAAAGTGTAACAGATGACAAACCGTAAAACTCTATATTTCGTTTACATACATTATAAACTTTAGTATCCGCCTCAAAGGCAATTATCGTCGAATCAGGATATAAGTTTTTAAAGTATAATATACTCGTACCAACATTGGCACCGCAATCTATAATGACGGGGTCTTTTTTATCTGTTTTAAAGAAGTAAATTTCTTCGTTAAAGATTTCCCTATAACTGTAATAGAACGAAAGTGTATCGACTATTTGAAATTCTCGACCAATTAATTTAACCCTATGGGTTTCATATCTTTTTTTCGAAAGAAGATAAGCAAATGGATCGTCAGAAGTCTGAATGCTATTTTTATTAATCAATCCGAAACGCCACCTAATAACGTGCAAAAGTCTACAAGGGTTCAGATAGATAAAAATCTTAAAAAAAATATTTAAGTTCAAGAATTACTCGTAAAAACAAAAATTTGGTTCAGTCTACTTTTTCTTTCCAGTTACAAAAAGTTTTAGTTTATGCAGAAAGTCTCTATAAACGAAGTTTGATGGCATTCAGTAATATTCACACACATATTTTCGCGAGAATCTTACTGAATGCTTTTTTGAAATTATTTATAATAAATCATCAAAGATCTTAATTCATTAGTAGACTTTGGGAAATAGAATACTTCTTTCTCAAACTCGAAACAAGGAATATACAATCTGTCTACTTTACAGTTTTTAGAGTCCACTTTCTCTTTCCCCAATGTACAGGAAATAGATTCAATGTCTTGTAGATTCCAGTGTACGCCCTTTCCATTTCCTGATTTAATTAACGTAGAAAAGAACGAAATCCGAAACGTAGCCTTCTTAAGAGACTTCATTGAGCATTGAATAGTAAGAATCTTAGGATCCTTCTCAGCAAAAAAAAATTCTATCCATCTTCCTAAAGAAGATTTTGCTTTTCCTATATTAGAACCCAAATAGAAACCACTACTTAGTATTATAAAAAGTAATAATAGACTTTTCTTAGTCATTTAATGATATATATATTTTCAAACACTTCTACTAACTCGTGATTGATTATTTTTAAACTAGATTTTCCCAAATTAGATTCACGAATATGAACCAACGAAATATTTTTTTCCTTTAATTCTAGCAAATAATCTTTCTTAATCTCAATTCTGTCTTCCTTTAAATATTTATACTTAGATGCATCCAACAAGATTACAGATCTTTGCCAATCGCTATTGAAATAAGGATACACCCAGGCATCGGCAAAACCAAAATAAGCGATTGTTTCTTTCGGATCAACATATTCACTAATATATTGCCAGGTCGGGGATTCCATGTTTTGATTGAAGGACAAGGTCGTTCTTGATGCCGACTCTAAATTGCTTACAAAGGCACGCATTCTCTTCGAAGAAGCATATTCTGAAATTGATGAAGAAATAAAATGAAATAGACAAAGGAAAAGAAGAATTAGCTCTATAAGCGTGGATTTTTGGAATATTCTATCTGTATAGAAAATACCTAATAGAACGAGGAATATTGGAAAAAATAAAAATAGTCTATAGTTCCAAGGAGAAAAATAAAAACTAAAATAAGCACCAAGTAGAAATATAGAATATAAAATTACAATTTTTTCCTTTAAATTCGCCTTTTGACTTAAAATTCGATAAATAGAAAGAGTAAAACCAACTGTTCCAAAAGATATAAACATTGCCCCAAATGATGAGATAGAATCGGAATCAGCATTGTAACGTGAAAATCCAATATCAAGGATTCGATATGGAAACTCTTTTAAGTTTAGTATCAAGATTCTAGAATGATGAGCAATAAATTTTGATAACCAGTCTCCACCTTCCGAATTCCCTAAAAACGAAAACATACCTCCTCGGATTAACTCTCCAACGCTAGTCAGATTAAGCATAGCAACCAGAAGGCATATTAAAGAAGGAAAAAGAAGAATTACAACCAACCAATGTTTTTTAGACAAACGAAAGAAGTGATCCTTATGTAAGAAAATAAGTATAGGCAAAAAAACAATTAGATGTATAATCGCACTCGTTTTACAACCGATCAAAAGAATCATATTTATTAATAAGAAAAATAAATACACATACCACTTATGAAGTTTCTCAAAACTGATAGATATAAGAGAAACAGTAAAGGCAGCTAAACTAAGGTGCTCTTGATTCGTTGTTGCTTGGATGATAACTAGAGGAATATTCAGAACACTAATAGCACCTAACATCGCAATCTTTTTTGAACTCCCCAAATGCATAAGAAGACGATAGGATGAGAGAACTAGAATAAAAGCGCTGATTGTTTGCGAAAGATTTATCAGAGAATCGTTACCAACGAAAGTAAACAACCAGTATACCATTCGTTTTGATCCAAGGATTTCTTGGTTTACCCATGGACTGGGTGTCTCCACGGAAAAGAGAATTTGTTTTGAGCGGTACCATTCCACTACTGGATGTAAATGATATACCATTTCGTCCCAAACATAATTTGGGTAAAAATATGCTTTTAAAATAAAGAAAATAAATTCTAAACTTATTAAGAGAAGTAAACTATAATATAGTCGATTTTTAGCTATGTTAAAATTTTTAAACCGAAATTTTAAAATTTCATTATACCAAAACTTTCTTGAAAGAAACAAAATTAATCCGTTTATAATAACACTCGTAAGTATTATCAGGTAATTTTCTAAACCTCCTCGAAAAAAACCTAGTATACTTATGATCGAAAATATTTGGAATACAAAGATTAGCGTGGACAGAAACAATCGCCGCGAGAACGAATTATCCTCTAGTGTAACGAAAATTACAAATGATAAGCTACCCATAAAGACTATTAGAGATATTAAAAAAAGTAGAAACATATTATTGTAAGTTGATTGCCAATCCCAGCATGTTGCTTCGGTTTTTACGTTACGCTAATTTCAAAATTATTCTTTAGTTCAACAAGCCCGTAAAACGACGAATGATGCTTAGCTCTTGGAATCAAAACCGTTATAGGTGGTAAATTAATAAATCTTACTGCTGTTTGATAGGCCAAATTTATTTCAACTTGGCTTAGTTGGTTTTTATTTATGTATTTTTCTGGCTGCACCATATTGAGTCCTAAAGAAATTAGATATTGACCTGGCTCAACTGGTAAATTGATGCTTTGCCTTACTTCAATCTTTCGCCCTTTTGGTAATTTACTTGGCAATTCAAGAGTTTGATCAGCTATAAAATTGTTATTTGAATTTATTAGTATATTCCGTGAATTAACGATTTCAATGCCAACAATAGGCGTATCAATGTCACTAAGCAGCTCAAGAGTATACTCAATACTCAAATCATCACCGGTATGAAAAACTGTCGTCTCTTCATTTCTTGAGTCAGAAATTCTTAAATGTGTAAGCTTTACGATATCTGATGGACCTACAATCTGAATTTGATCAACGATTTCGTTGGCCAAAGATACATCTTCTCGGGACTCACCTGTTTTACTCAGGTCATTCCTCTTATTCTCTAAGTTTTGGAATGTATATATTGCTTGGATCGGGTCACCGATAAAAACTGGCTCACCTTTGTTTAAGACCATCACACGATGACAGTATTTCTGAATAGACAATAAATCATGAGTAACAAAAACAAAGGTCGTCTTTTTATTTTTTAACAGCTGCTCAATTTTATCATGACATTTTTGAACGAAGAAAATGTCACCAACAGCTAATGCTTCATCCACAATCAGGATATCAGGCTCGAGCATTGCCTGCACAGAAAAAGCCAATCGAATCAACATTCCAGAACTATAATGTTTTACTGGTTGATCGATAAATTCACCGATTTCAGAAAAATTTAAAATTTCATCGAATCTCTCTCGAATTTCCGCTTTCGAAAAACCAAGAACGGTGCCGTTCAAATAAACGTTTTCTCTTCCTGTAAATTCAGGATTGAACCCACTACCAAGCTCTAGCAAAGCATTTACATTTCCTTTTACCGAGACTTCTCCGCTGCTAGGAAATAATGTTTTCGCGATGATTTGTAGGAGCGTGGACTTACCAGCTCCGTTTCTGCCTAAGATTCCGAAGGATTCACCTTTTGAGATTTCTAAATTAATATTCCTGAGAGCAAAAAATGATCCATTTTTTTCATCTCTTCGATTTCCATCATCTGAAACAAAAAGATTTTTAAATATCAATCCCAAACGATGGAAAGGAGAATCTGTCCGAACAAAATGTTTGGTAACATTCTTTAGTTGAATCGCATATTCCATTTCCATTAGATGATATCCGCAAACGAAACACGTGTTCGCTGAAACCACCAAAATCCAACTGCTAGGACAATGATGCTGAATATCCAGTATACGGAGATGTACGTTATTTGTGGATATCCACCGAATATCATAACTTTTCGCGAGCTATCTAGAATATGAGTCAGCGGATTTAATAACATGATCCAGTGGTATTTTGAGGAAATTCTATCTAAACTAAAAAAAACAGGACTCACAAACAACAAAATCGTGATGGCATTTCCAACCACTTGCGCGATATCTCGGAAATATACACATAAAGAGGAAATAAAAAAAGATGCGGCCACGGAAAGAAATACAAGCGGAATTAGAATGAATGGTAACATAAAAATGGAACCAGGAATTTTTGTTCCCCCAAGAAATGCAAAAATCAAAATAAAAATTAAAAGACTGATCATTGTATTAAACAAAACAGTCAATACGCTACTCACCGATAAAAGTTCCAAAGGAAAAACTACTTTTTTTACATAACTGGCATGGCTTAGGATAAGATACGGTGCTTCTCTCATCGACTCTCCCAATAGATTGAACACTGTGAGACTTGCAAAAAGAATAAGAGCAAAATCAAAATGATTCTCATCAGGCAGTCCCCACTTCGCCTTAAAAACAAAACTAAAAGCAAAAGTATAAATTGCTAATTGGATCAATGGCTGCAAAAAAGACCAAAAAAAACCTAGTAGAGAACCTCTATATTTAAGAAGAATATTTCTTTTAGTGAGCTGTATCACCAAATCTCTGTTTATATAGATAGATTTTATCAAAGTAAAAAGAGACGCCTTGTATCTCATACTTTATCTTTCTGCTCCACCCGTTTTCAGAAAGTCTGCGTAAGCTAAAGTGATTCCATCTTTAAGTTCAACCTGGTGTTTCCATCCCATTCGATGTAATTTGGAGACATCCAATAGTTTACGGGGAGTTCCGTCTGGCTTTGTTAAATCAAACGTCAACTTTCCTTGATAGCCAACAACATCTTTTACTGTTTCCGCAAGCTCTTTGATGCTCACTTCTATACCCGAACCAACATTAACATGCTCCCCGCCTTTCGGATCTCCCGTTACATCATAATTTTGCATTAAATACACACAGGCCCTTGCCATATCATCCGAATAAAGAAACTCGCGAAGTGGTTTTCCAGTTCCCCATACAATTACCTCAGGAGTTTGTTGAATTTTTGCTTCGTGAAATCTTCGAATGAGTGCCGGGAGAACATGTGAATTCTTGGGATGATAATTATCACCAGGACCGTATAGATTTGTCGGCATAACAGAAATAAAATTTGTTCCATGTTGACGATTATAACTTTGGCACATGATGATACCTGCAATTTTTGCAACAGCATAAGGTTCGTTTGTGGGCTCAAGTTTTCCATCCAATAACTGCCCCTCATCCATAGGTTGTTTTGCAAATTTAGGATAGATACATGAAGATCCTAAAAAAATTAATTTTTTTGTTCCATATTGGTAACAAGCATCAATGATATTGTTTTGAATTTGAATGTTCGAGAAAATAAAATCAGCGGGAAATGTATTGTTCGCATGAATGCCACCTACTTTGGCAGCAGCCAAAAAAACATACTCCGGCTTTTCTTTTTCAAAGAACGCCTTCACCTGATTCTGATCTGTCAAATCGAATTCTTGCCTAGTCCTTCCATGAAGATTTTTAAAACCTTCTTTCCTTAGGACTCTTTCGATAGCAGAACCAACAAGACCTCGGTGACCCGCTATATATATTTTAGAATCGAACTTCATTTGATTGACCTTGGAATTTAAGTTAATAAGAATAAATTCTAGAATTAGGAATGCAAGTAAACCATTAGGACTTTAATCCAAGTTCCGTATGTTTATCCGAACTGAGAGCTTTTTCTTCGTGAAGCTTTTCTACTTCCCTCTTTAGCTCTTCATATTCTTTCTTTTTCACTTCAAAAAAATGAAGTGTTAGGCGTGCCTTTTCTTCAATCCCTTGTGGAGTAAGTAGATATGCATATGTTGATTTGTTTTTGTTATTCTTAAAATTCTTTATTTTGATCATCCCTTTCTCAATTAGGGCGTTGATCACATAGTTTGTTTTGCCGAGGCTCAAACCCAGAAAATCAGAGGCCTCTCTTTGGGACAATCGAGGATTCTCCTCGAGCAAACGCAGTATCTTTAAATTGAAGTCTTCAGCCATATTTAAGTTTTGTGGGAGGAAAAAGAAAGGCTTAATAGAAGCATAGGGGACAGCTTCGCCCCATGAGTCCCATTTTTTCAAAAATGAAGCTCAATGGATCACATGTTCATCCCATGAACAGATCGGTCAAGCAATTTTGTTCATTTTTTGAACGCTCAATTTCGCTAAATACCACTCTACCGTTTTTAAGATGCCCGTTTCAAAGTTTTCCATGGCTTTCCATCCTAATTCAGTTTCGATTTTAGTAGCATCAATGGCGTATCTAAGGTCGTGGCCAGGCCGATCTGCCACATACGTAATTAGAGATTTATAACTTTTTCCATCTGGTCTCGGCTGTTTTTCATCCAAAATTTCGCAGATTTTATTAACAATGTAATTATTATTTCGTTCATTTCGCCCGCCAATATTATACGTTTCCCCACTCCTTCCTTTTTTAAAGGCAAGTTCGATTCCTATTGCGTGATCTAACACATATAGCCAATCTCGAATGTTTGTGCCCTGACCATAAATAGGAATATTCTCATTTGCTAATGCCTTGCGCAAGATTGTCGGGATTAGTTTTTCCGAGTGTTGTTTCGGGCCGTAGTTGTTCGAACAATTGGTTGTAACAGTATTCATTCCATACGTGTGGTGATAACTTCTAACGACAAAATCACTTCCCGCTTTACTGGCACTATATGGTGAATTAGGTGCATATGGAGTAGACTCAAGAAAAAGACCATCTTCGCCTAATGTACCGTATACTTCATCTGTGGAAACATGATGAAATCTGCAGTTTTCATAACCTGATTTACATAAAAAAGGTTTTTCCATCCAATGTTGGTAAGCAGCATGGACTAGTACAAATGTTCCGATAACGTTTGTTTGCAAAAAGACTTCAGGATTAGAAATAGAATTATCTACGTGACTTTCTGCTGCAAAGTGAATCACGCCACGAATATCATATTTTTGAAACAAGGATTGAACTAACGCCTGATCTTTGATATCTCCTTTTACGAATGTATATCTAGAATCACCTGCTACCTCATTTAAATTTTCCAAATTTCCAGCATATGTGAGTAAATCCAAATTGATCAGATGGATGTCTTTGTTTTCATTCAAAAAATAAGGAATAAAATTTGCACCAATAAAGCCCGCTCCACCCGTAACCAAAATTGATCTTAACTTCATTTTTTTCCCTTCGATTCATTTATATTGAATGTCGACTCGATCACATACAGAGGGCGTCCTTTTACCTCTTCAAAAATACGAGCAATGTACTCACCTAAGATTCCGATGGAAATCAAAATGGAACCTCCGATGATACAAAGTAAGGCAACAATCGTCGCCCAACCAGGATTATAAACTAGATCAGGATAAAGACCAGAATAATGCATCCAAGCTTTTACAACCGCAGTTAAACCGACTACGAATCCGACAATGGCGATCAAAATCCCCAAAGATAAACTCAAACGTAGCGGAAGAGGCGAAAAAGAAATGGCCGCATTCATCGCAAGGGTCAACATCTTTCGCAAGGGATATTTTGTTTCTCCTGCCGCTCGTGCTGCTCGCTTATATATAACAGGAGTTTGCGGAAAACCGACCCAAGCCCCCATTCCGCGTAAAAACCGATGTTTTTCTCTCATGAGTTTCAATGCTTCCAAACAGTTCCGAGAGATGAGTCTAAAATCTCCCGAATCTAAAGGCAGATCCTTGTGCACTAAAATTTTCATCAGTCGATAAAAAAGCCAAGCAGTCGCTAATTTAAAAGCTGACTCACCTACCCTCTCCTCTCTTTTCCCATAAACAACATCATACCCTTCTCGATATTTTTCTAACATATCAAGGATTACTTCGGGTGGATCTTGTAGATCCGCATCCATTATCACGATTGCTTCTCCTGAAGCATAGTCCATACCTGCCGTAACTGCTATTTGGTGACCAAAGTTTCTAGCAAAACTAATAATTTTTACTTTTTTATCCGCGTGCGACCAATGGATCAACTCTTCAATGGTTGTATCAGAGCTACCATCATTCACAAGTATGATTTCAACTTTCGATGGAATTTTGGAAATAATTCGATTTAATTCTTCTTTAAGAATCGGAATCACCTTTTCTTCGTTATAACATGGAATTACCAAAGAAAGAAGTCCGGGGTTTTTTCTTTTTTTTAAGGAGTAATGTGCAGCCAATGGTTTATCCCTTTTAATATTCGCCTGATTTTCAATCAAATTCCGCCAAACATAGTTTAAGGCTATCTTTCCAATATGGGATCTCGATACCTAGAGTCTGTTTGATTTTTGACTTATTTAACACGGAAAATGGTGGTCTTGCTGCAGGTGTCGGATAGTCTTTTGTTTCAATCGGTAGGATTTTGGTTTTGATATTGCTTCCTTCTAGAATTTCCTTTGCAAAGTCATACCAACTGGCCACTCCTTCATTCGAATAATGAAAGGTTCCGCTTTCTTTTGATTGAATGAGAACCAAAGAAATATCTGCCAAATCTCTCGCCCAAGTAGGCGAACCAATCTGATCGGAAATGACTCGTAGTTCTGATTTTTCTTTTCCTAATCTTCGAATTGTTTTTACGAAATTGTTTCCAAATTTGGAATATACCCAAGAGGTCCTTAGGATGATCGCATATTCATTCGCCGACAAAACAGCTCTTTCCCCTTTTTCTTTAGAACTTCCATACACGGAAAGCGGTGAGGTTGGATTTTCTTCTTTGTAAGGAAGAAAAGTCCGTCCATCAAAAACAAAATCAGTGGAAATATGAAGGAAACGTAAATTTAAATGTTTTGAAATTTTCGCAAGTAGTTCGGGAACAAACACATTTACTCTGTTAGCTTTTTTTTCCTCTTTTTCTGCCAAATCAACCGCAGTATAAGCCGCTGCATTGATGATACCGTGAATATTATGTTTTAAGATAAAATTTTCTACTAGTAATCTATCCTCTAAATCCAGCTCTTCCCTGGTAACGGCAACTATATTCAATGTCTCTTTAAATTTTGAAGATAAATGGCGGATTTCAGTCCCGACTTGGCCTGACCCTCCTGTTATCAAAACGTTAAACATACAAGTCCACCCGATCAAATAGATCTGCTTCTTTTAGCGATATTCCAACCTTATCTTTTTCTGAGAGTAATAATTGACTTTCTGTTAATTTCCAATCAATTCCAATTTCAGGTTCATTCCAAAGGATGGTTCTTTCACTTTCCTTTGAATAATAATTGTCCACCTTATATGAGAAAATGGCAACGTCACTTAACACAACGAAGCCGTGGGCAAATCCTCTGGGGATTAACAATTGTTTTTTGTTTTCTTCGCTAAGTTCAATGGCAAAATGTTTTCCAAAATGAGGAGATCCATTACGAATATCAACAGCTACATCTAAAACGGAACCCCTTATTACCCGGACAAGTTTCGTTTGGGCAAATGGCGGAAGCTGATAGTGTAGCCCGCGAAGTACTCCTTTTGTAGACATGGATTCGTTGTCTTGGACCCATTTAAAATTTCGGATTTGTTTGGAGATCAAATCATCTCGGTAACTTTCAAAAAAGTATCCACGTTCGTCCCCCCAAACCTTGGGCTCAAAAACAAAAACGCCTGGTAATTCAGATTCAAAGATTTTCATGCATTAAGTTTTTTTTAGTTTTGATTTTCGTTTCAAAATATCAAACAAGTATTGCCCGTATTGATTTTTCTTTAAGGGTTCCGCCAAATTGAGCAGTTTTTCTTCCGAAATATATCCCATCTCGAAGGCAATTTCCTCTAAACAAGCAACTTTCAGCCCTTGTCTTCTTTCGATCACCTCAATGAAGTTAGAAGCTTCGAGTAAACTTTCATGGGTGCCAGTATCAAGCCAGGCATATCCTCTTCCCATGACATTGACATCTAATTGCCCTTTGTCTAAATAGACTTGGTTGACCGTTGTAATTTCTAATTCTCCTCGCTCAGAGGGTTTTATCGACTTCGCAACCGACACAACATCTGAAGTATAAAAATAGAGCCCGATGACTGCATAATTACTCTTTGGAGTTTTTGGTTTTTCTTCTATGGAAAGTGCCTTACCATTCGAATCGAATTCCACTACGCCGTATCTTTCTGGGTCATTTACGTAATATCCGAATACGACCGACCTTCTGTCTTCTTTTACCTTTACCACGGAGCTTCTGAGTAGTTCCGTAAATCCATGGCCGTAGAAGATATTATCCCCGAGAACCAAACAGGCGTCATCACCGTTAAGGAACTCTTCGCCTAAAAGAAATGCCTGCGCTAGTCCATCGGGAGAGGGTTGGATTTTGTATTCGATCCTAAGGCCTAAATCATTTCCGTCTCCAAAAATCTCTTGGAACCGATGTGTGTCTGCTGGTGTTGAAATGATAAGGATTTCCCGAATGCCCGCAAGCATAAGTGCGGACATGGGATAATAGATCATGGGTTTGTCGTAAACTGGCAAAAGTTGTTTGACGACACCCCTGGTAATCGGATAAAGACGGGTTCCCGAGCCACCCGCTAGAATGATGCCTTTCATAGAATTTTCCTGGAAGATGGAATGGAAACGAGCGAAAAAGCACAGCTTCGCCCCATAAGTCCCAATCCGTTCAAATTTTGTGTCCACTTGGCTTTGCGTCAAGCAAACCGTTCACTGAATGAACGGAAAATAAATCGAATTATGTCGTATATTTTTGCTTGTACTTCCGAAGAATAGAAAAAAAATCAGAAAATATGAAAGATAACTTCCCGCAAATCCGACAAATTCTCCTCATCCGTTGTTCGGATCGGCCTGGGATCATTCATACGATTACGGGTCTCCTGCTCAAAAATGGCTGCAATATCGTTTCCAACCATGAATTTGTCGAACCCATAGATTCAGTCTTTTTTATGAGAACGGAGTTCTTTGGAATTTCGGAAGGATCAAATCTTGTCCAGGAGCTGATAACTCTACTTCCGAAAGATGCAGAAATCAAAATCCATTTGGAAAAAAAGCAGGAAGTGGTACTATTTGCAACCAAGGAAAGCCACTGTCTGGGAGACCTTCTCCTCAGGCACCGGTCGGGGGAATTAGACATTCACATTCCGTTTGTGTTGTCAAACCACCGAGAATTGCAAAGCCTAGTCGAAGATTTCCACCTTCCCTTTGTTTTTATTGACCATGAAGGGATCACCAGGGAAGAACACGAAGGAAAAATCCTTCAGACACTTGCAACGGTTTCTTTTGACTACATAGTCCTCGCAAAATATATGCGGATTTTATCAGAAGATTTTGTAGCAAAGTTTCCAGAAAAAATTCTGAACATCCACCATTCCTTTTTACCAGCCTTCGTTGGTGCAAGCCCATACAAACAAGCTTACGACCGAGGTGTGAAGCTCATCGGTGCAACCGCACACTTTGTGACAAGTTCCCTCGACGAAGGACCAATCCTTGCACAAGATGTGGTTCCCGTTGACCATAGTTTCACGAAAGACAAACTAGTGCTAAATGGAAGAGATATTGAAAAGGTGGTGCTTGCTCGTGCGATTCGTTTTGTTTTAGAACACCGAGTGATCGTTTGGAAAAACAAAACTGTAATATTTCGATAATAGCTATTTTTTTTATGGCAAAACAATATGCCGTGTTGAAAAAATCCCTAACAGTCAAAAAGAAAGCAAGTTGACTTGGAAAGCAGAACGGCTTTTTCTCTTTTTAGTCCTATGCCTGAAATTAAACACGCCACTCTAGCCTATAACCTACTCATTAGCCTTGTTGAAAAAACGGGAAATTTATTTTTTTCCGAGGTGGAAGAGCATTTTCTTCACGATTCTAAATCCCTGATTTCGCCTTATCCGACGGCCATACTTGGAAATCACGTTTCCGAGATGGACATCGCAGCGCTAGCAGTTGTTTACAAACAACTATCTCCACAGATAAAAATGACGATACCAGCAAGGGAAGATTTGATGGGAAAAAATTTTCTTACCAAAGAATTTAGAACGAAGGGAATCGCCAAATTACTCTTAAAACTTATTGATAAATCGAATTTGATTCCCATTTTATTGGCTTATATTGGGTGTATGCCCATAAAACGTCCGTTCCGTGACAATACACGAGAGCTTATAAAAAAAGGAGAACTTCGAGACACGGTTGATGCAGAATGGAACACCCTAGTTGAAAACATTGACAAGGGTAGAAACTTATTTATGTTCCCAGAAGGTACTTACAACCAAGACGGTTATCTCAATCAAATCAAAAAGGGTGTTTTTTATCTTAAAAATAAAGTGGAAGACATTCATTTTAATTCGTTTAACCTAACTTATGATTCACTCTCCTTTAAAAAAGCCAAATTGCACATTACGTACGGAACTCCCTTCAAAATTCCAAAAGAAGATAGTTCCGATGCGGTAATCAAAACTCTCCAAGAAAAATTGGGTGGCACATATGCGATTACCCTTGGGAATTTAATATCCTATATGTTACTCCGTTTTGAAGAATCTTCCCAAAGCTCAATCGAAAAATTTGGCCAAATGCTTGTCTCTTTCAAAAATCAAATTCTGGATTCTCATCCTGAATTAAAACTAGGATCTGAACTAAAAAAATTATCTGACACAAAACCTATAGAATTTGTTTTCGAAAAATTACAAAATTTAAAATATATAGACCTTGCGGAAGGTAAGGTAAAAGTTTTGGGAGCACTCACAAATATTCCAAAAACGATGAACCATCTGAAAAAACAGAATATCGTCTTGTATCATAAAAACCAGCTAACAAAACATTTAGAAAAACTAGATAAAGTATTTGATTCGATTACACAATCAACTGTTTAGTTAATTTTTAAATTAATGTTGGTGATAAGTATTGCCTGCTTCAAACAATCTTTGATCACATGGGTAGGAATTTTATTTTCCGTATCAAAAATAATGGTACGGTTGCCTTCAAATTCTAGCTCAGTGGGATATTGCGCTTGAAAACTTGGTTCGCCCCACTTCAGTGTCTCTTCTCGTTTACCTACACCCCTCGTCTCCTTAGCCACAGACAAAACCAATTCTCGCAATTTGAGAAGTTTTTCCCGAATGGCAGCGGGTAATTAAAAAATACCTCCGCTACCATCGGATTTTCCATCTTAAGTTTCGATCCTTTAAGTATTCATTTCATACGTATCAGCAAGTGTCAAAAGTTGATCCTTGTAGATACGTTGGAATCTCTCTTCGTTCGGAACTGGTTTTTTCAACATCTTCAGACAAATTTCCTGTTGGGCAGGATTACTTGTTGGTTTAGAGTACAACTGAGTTGCGAATTTAGAAAAATCTCGAATTAAAAAATCAAAGATTTGGTCGATTAAATCCTCATTTGTATTTTCTAATTTAGCACTCTCTAATACTAACTGACCATATGCGACCAATGTAAACAATTCGCCTACCGTGAGCATATATCCCAAATCAGCAGATTGTTCTTTATTTGGAGCTGCTTTTTCTAAAAATTCTTTAAATTTCTCGATTTGCTCTTTAAAGACTTCGATGTTCGGCAATTTAAAATAGTTATAAGCTATTTTATAATCATGAAATATGATTTTATCGAATCCTTTTGTTGTCGCTCCCTGTTGAAAGAGATATGTATCATCTTTTAGATCATATACTCGTGGAATATTTGGAAGGGTGTTGTCTGGTTTAAAAAAATAATTCTGCATAAATCGCATGATCAAAATCATGTTTACATGAACTGTTCCTTCTAACCTCGGCAACATCTGTATATCTCGGATTGCCATCTCGAAGTATGTATCTTTGTTCACACCTTTTGCTGCAATGATATCCCATAATCCGATCACAACTTCTTCACCTTGCGTTGTGACTTTCATTTTTTCCATTGGATTGAATAGAAGATACCGTTTGTCTGTTGCGGAAGCTGTTCGCATATAATCTGTCGCGCGCATTGAAAAAAGTTTCATAGCGGTAAGCCTTGTGAAACAATCCATAAAAATTTGTTTGATATGTGTGAAGTCAGTTACATATTGATTGAACAATTTTCGATGGGATGCATGGTTCAATGCTTCATAAAAGGCATGTGTACAGATTCCTACACTGCCCCAACCTAAATTGAATTTACAAAAGGCTATCGTAGCAAGAGAGGTATCCCATGCGGCACGTCCCTTAGATATAATATCATCTTCCGTGATAGGATAGTCATGAAGTTCAAACTCTGCAACATAGTTCTGTGAAGTGACGATATTAGGTTTCAACTCATATTTTGGATGCTGCGAATTGACTCCAAAAAAAACAAAATCTCCCGTATCTGACATTTTACCGAATGTAGAAACAATCGCTGCTTTGTTTCCGTTTCCGATATAAAACTTGTCCCCACTAGCACGGTAGGTTCCGTCACCATTGGGATGGAGCATCATATCACTTCCAATCAAATCCGCTCCGTGTTCTTTTTCAGATAAACCAAATGCAAAAATTTCTCCATCTTGCAATAGCTTTGCGGTTTTATTTTTGATCACTTCGTTTTTGCTGATCCAAATCGGTCCTACACCTAACATAGATACCTGCCATGTATACCAATAACAGAGACCATAAAAACCTAAAATTTCATTAAAGGCCATGATACGATTCGAGTCCCAGCGGGAATCACTTTCCCCGTATCCGCTTGGAGTCATCAAAATGGCGAACGCCTTTTCTTTTTTTACAAATTCCAGAAAATCTGCATACCAAACCTTGTCATGGTCATCCTTCAGAATTTTTTGTTTTCCTTTATTTTCAAAAAACTCGATGGTTTTTAACATTAAATTTCTAGATTTCGGATCTAAATGATCATATTTTTCTTTTTTGGGATTGAGTAGATTCACGAGGTTTCCTTTAGGTAAATAGTTCCTCGTTAAATTTTCTCTGTGATTGCCTTCTTTGTAAAGGGATTTTCAGCAAAGCCAGAGGCAGGCAAATCCACTTCTTATTAAATTAACAAGATTAGATTTGGGAAGGAGACTCCCGATTGAGACTGAGAAAAAAATGCTTCCACACCCTCCTCTTAAGTGATAAGAAGGAAAGTAGAAAAATTTTGTCATGTTTAATCGGTTTCTAACATACATTAGTTGAGAAGTTGTTAGAGAGGTCATACATGAAAATTCGGTTCTTGGTTTTGATCCTATTCGCATTTGTTTTTTTGAGACTGATTGGCTTACGAATTTTGACACTATCGCGGAGAGAAGGGAGTGGTCTCAACTGAGAGGACTGACGCCCGACAAGGTAGAACGATCTGACCCGAAGAAAATCAAAGTTGTCCCTGAACCCGCTAGACATTACTTTCAATTTGCGATCAAAGAAGGTCACCTTTCATGAAAGTAGCAGAATAGGAAATGGGAGTTGATATGGACGATAGCCGAGCCGCATTGGGAAGATCCGTTGCGGAAGCCAATTTTTACGGCTCCGAGGATGGGTTTGTTTTTTTTAAAGCAGAAGTTAAAATTATAAAATTTATATCAAAGTGAATATTCTTTTCAATGAAACTATCTAGGAAAAAATCAAAATGAAAAAAGAACTTACCAACAAACAAAAAGAAGAAATCTTACTCTCGTTAAAAGAAAGATTTGCCAAAAATCAAAACAGGCACGAAGGGATTGTATGGAAGGATGTCTTAGCTGTTCTTGAGAAATCCAACCAGAAACTCTGGTCTCTTTATCAAATGGAAAAATCGGGAGGAGAGCCAGACCTAGTAGGTTACGATAAAAAAAAATCAGAATATATTTTCTTTGATTGTTCAAAAGAATCTCCCTCTGAACGAAGAAGTCTTTGTTATGACAAAGAAGCCTTGGATAAAAGAAAAGAAAACAAACCCAAAAACTGTGTAATGGATGTCGCAAAGAGTATGGACATTGAACTTCTAACGGAGGAAGAATATAGATATTTACAGACCTTTGGCGAATTTGATTCCAAAACATCTAGTTGGCTAAAAACACCTGGGGATATCAGAAAACTCGGAGGTGCCCTATTTGGAGATTTTCGATACGGAAAGGTCTTTGTTTATCACAATGGAGCTGATTCGTATTATGCGGTGAGAGGATTTCGAGGTTCTTTAAGAGTTTAAATTTAGTTAAAATTATAAATCGAATTGGATCACAGAATTTTTTACATAAACATTCTTAAAATCTAAATGGCCTCGGATCCAATCTAAGGATTCCAAATGATAGAAAAAAACATGAGTGGGATCATTTTTATAATACCAATTTTGAAAATCAATTTCTTCCGTAAATAACGATGTTTTACAGAACAATTTTCCCTTTTCCTTCAGAAGAGATCGTAAAAGAGAAAATTCCTTTTGCGGATTTTGGAAGTGTTCGATTACCTCACAGGCCACGATATAATCATATTTTTGATTTAGAACCGACTCATCCTTCGCAAAGTATGGATCGTATTTTTCCACCAAATAACCATTATCTGATAGCAGTTTACTTACAATCGGCGTAGGACCTGAACCAAAATCTAAACCGATTGCTGATAGCGGAATCTGGCTCAGTACCGATTGAATGATAGGTGCCACGAAGTTCCGGTAATTTTGATCCTGAATATCATTATGATGCAAAAGGTATCTGTCTTTTTCGGATTGTGAATTCAGATAATATATTTTATGCAAAAATACAGACCTGCATGTTTCACATTGGAAATAGTCTTGTTTTCGAAATTCACCGAAAAAATTTGAATTTCCTTCACAAAGAGGGCATACTTCGCCAGTAAAACTTTTCATTGCGCAGAACTTAGAAAACAAAGTCGATGGAATACTTTCTTTGATATACAAATTTATTTCTTGAACTCGGAAATCTTTGGAAACTAATGAAAGAAAATCTACATTCAAGAATTGGGGAAAATTGGTGACCGAAACAAACGAGGATGAAAAAATACTTAGCCCTATTCTGGAGCAGAATGTTGAGTGTCCTATCTGCAAATTTAAGGAAGTGAAGAATTATGCCTTAAAGGCAAAATCACTTCCCATCCACCATAATATTTTCGAAGTTCCCATTTATGATGAAAATCCCAAATATACCCATTTAGATTTCAATGAACTTCAATTTACGGTTTGCCCTGAGTGTTTTTTTAATGGGGCAAATCGTAGCGACTTCAATTTTCACGGTTCGTTAGGGGAGAAACAATCGACTACTGATAAAAAAGTAAAAAACTATTGGGCGACCAATTCAAAACTCATCAAAACACAATTTGGCGGAAATAAATTCACAAAGGAATCTTTCCACCATCCAAGAACCCAAGAAGCCATTATACTCAGTGTTAACTTGTCGATCTACAAAGCTACCATTGAAATCCATGCAAAAATCCCATTTTCGACAATCAAAAGAGCACATAGATACATTCGTTTGTATTGTCTAAAAATTAATTACAATCTACCAGTCGATGAAGAAATACTCAAAAAAGCCATCGTTGACCTAGAAGAAGTGTTTAGACTTTCCGATTTTCCCGAAAAATCCTATGAATTTGAGGTTTGTTATCTAATCGTAGTTTGTTGCCTTAAAATCGGAGACGAAACTAAAGCTGCAGAATATATCAAAGTTTTGGATATCACAAAAGCAGAATTGACAGCAGAATCAAAAACAAATCCGAAAGTTCCCTTACAAGAAGTTACGAAATGGTCTACGAAAGCCAAAGAACTTTGGCAAAACAGACAAGATCCGACAATCTGGGATATAAACAAATGATCGGAAGTTTGAAAGGAAATCTAATTCGGCTCGATTTAGATTCTTTACTTATCGAAGTCTCTGGAGTCGGTTATGAAGTGATGATCCCCTTCCCCTTACATCTGGCACTTAGGGAATTCGAAGGAAAAGAAATATTTATTTTTGTGTATCACTCCATCACGGATCGGAATCAAAAATTATTCGGATTTTCTACGAATAAAGACCGTGAATTATTTAAATTAATTAAGTCTTTACACGGCATCGGAGAATTGACCGCTCTAAAAATATTATCCTTCTTCCAAGCTGATGAATTGTATCAAATTGCACAGGCCGATGATCGCAAAACATTGGAAAAGATACCGAAGGTAAAAGGAAAAACTTCTGAAAAAATTCTTTTCGAGATCAAACAAAATTTAAAAAAGTTAGAGTCTTTCCTAAGAGAAGACAAAAAAGAAACAACCGTACAAAATGTTCAAAATGACTTAGCAGTACTTGCACTAATACAATTAGGTTATGATGAAAAAACGGCCAATCGAGAAGTGGAGTTGATCCGAAAAAAAGAGCCTGATTTAGAGGCAGGCGAAATTGTAAGAAAAGTGATAACCCGTTAAACTTTTACAACATTCGCAATAACATCCATCTGCCTTCGATTTTTGCAAAAACTGGATTTACCAAGTAACGAGAGTTTTTCGCATTTTCTTTGAATTTTAGTTGGATTTCTGTTTCTTTGGCACTATCGAAAAAATAGTCAATAATGATTCCATGTGAACTTCTGATTACTGTTTGTACAGTTAGGTTTCCAGAACTTCCTTTTTTTTGATCCAAAAGACTTTGGTTAAAAAAATATGTGGCAAAATATCCATCAGGTAATGATAAATCTCGAGTTACTTCTTCTTTGGTCCAGTGACCTTTCACTTCGATAAAAAGGCCTAGTTCGCCAAAAACCATGTCTGGTAAAAAATTTAAATTTCCTTCACAAATTCCATTGATGATCTTTTTTATATCACCTAATATTTGTTCTGTATCCGCTTTTTTTCCATAATTGCCGTAGATTTTTCCTGTTTCCACTGGGATGGGACAATCAGCGAGTACAATTGGACTCGGTTCCTGGGATTTTACGCCTGGAGATACAAAGGTATTACAACTAAAAAACAAACTCAACAAAAAGAGCAAAAGTAAAGAGAGCGCCTTACATCGTTTTTTCGAGTAAATCTTCAAGTCTATCTCCATTGAAAATCTCAAAAGCGTCTTCATGTTGGGCGATAATCTTTCGACCAGCTTCTGTAAAATCAAAATTGCCGATGATAAAACCTTTCGAACATAAATTATCGTTCATCTGTTGTAACATTTCACGCAAAAAAATATCGGAGACTTTGGCATCCTTCCACTTTCGAATTCTGAAAATGGCTTTCATATCCACGTTTTCTTTCGAAGAACCTAAATAATTCACTCCATCTCCATCCAAATTAGCTAGTTCTTTCGTAACACGATAACCCAATTTCAAAAGCATTCGCGTAGCTTGATTTTTGAAAGTAGTTCCTGTCATGGATATAAATTTTTCGAACTTATCCTCACCGACTAAATCCAGTTTTTTGGCAGTTTTATTTCCATTTTCATCAACTAAACCTTTAATATTAAATGGTTTGGAGGATCGCATTCCACTTAACTCAAAATAACGCGAGTTCGGAAATAAACTAACAGACAAAAGATTCAATTCTTTTGTCACATCGTAGTCTAATGCGAGCGAATCGATATTTCCGAGACCCCGTTCGATTTTATACTTTAAGTTGGCGAGGGCAATCACATCGGGGTCATCTATTCGGTCAGCTTCCGCTTCAATCAGAGATTCAGAAGCATCTTCATAGCGTCCCATATAAATACAGATCATGGAGAAATGTATATCACTCTCTATGATTTCGCTATTCCATCCGTTTAACTTTGCCATCTCAAGACAGAGTCTGGCATATTTAAAAGCATCAGGAAAGTTTGTGATTAAAATCGATTCTGTCATCAAAAACTGAAAGATCGTATAACGAACGTACTCATCTTCTACTTGATCGGCGATTGCTGATGCAATTTTAATTGCATCTTTATGTTTGTTTTCCCTAGAAAGTGACAAGGCATATAAAAATCCACACACTGCTGATTTTTCAAGTTTATATGCCTTTTCAAAATATTCTCTCTCTTTTCCACCACCTGTTACACCAGATATAACACCGCGAGCAATATGGTAGAGAGACGAGTTCATTTTTTCTTCAGGTAACCTCGAAAAAAAATGTTCAGCGATACGGAATTCCTTTTGGCCAAGGGCCATAAAACCGAGGCGCATACAGGCGATCGGATTGGACCTGTCCGCTTCGAGTGTATCTAAATAATGAAAAAAAGATTCTTCATAAAAATCTTTGTTATAATAAATATCTGCGATCCGATTAGATACTGTGATCGGATCTATATCTTTCGTGTAACGGTTGTTTTTCTTTATATATTCTAAATGTTTGGCTTCGTTCAATGGGTCATTCTCCATTGAATAAATTTTTGCCATAACATAGTGGCCCTGTGGGTTTTGGTGGTCCTCTTCTAATTTGTCACGGACAATGGCGCGAGCATCGACAAAGTTACCCATTGCTGCTAAGCTGAGAGCCTTTGCATAACCGTCTCGATTCTGGGTGACAATGAAGGTAACGAGAAATCCTAATATGATAACCCCCGCACCCACCAAAATGAAAAATATCAATTTCGCTTACTTCCCTTGCCCTAATAATCGTTTGTAAAAATGTGGAATGGCACAAAAATGACTCTAAGGTGACGCCACTTTCTTACTTTTCTTTCGCTTGGAGGATACTTCTCAGGGACCGAATGTATACCCTGTCCTATGGTATCTGTGGCATAATCCTTTCTACCTTTTTCTTTTTGTCCGTACGAATACATATCCATCTTTATGGCGGGCTCTCTCTATCTAGTATCGTTTCCTTTGACCAAACTCCCCAGATTCTTTTTTATGTTAGCCTATTTGCTCTGATGACCTTGGCCCTTTTCCATAGCATCCAGAGACTTGGCGATATCGGGGTGATGATGGCAGTTGGGGGGAACCGCCTCGGTTGTATTTGGCTTCATAGCCTTGTCATTTTGCTACTTCTTGTCCCCGCAAGCGTTTTTGGCTACATCCTTGGTCTTGGGTTTCCCAAACCTGAGACGTTTGATTTTTTCAAGGAGTTGCAGACCTTCTTTGTAGGTGTCTCCTTCGTAATTTTGATCAGCTTTTTGGTCTCATTTCCGACCATTGGACTTACAACTCTTGTGGATCCCTACCGTGCCATCCGGAGACAGAGGTAGTGCTTCTTCGTGTTCACAATCTAACAAAATCCTATGGAAACGAGGTGGCAGTCGATTCCATTTCTTTTGATGTCAACCAAGGGGATTATGTAGCGATCATTGGTCCGTCTGGTTCTGGCAAAACTACCCTTTTGTCTTTGATGACGGGGATGCTCACAGCTACGACCGGTGACATTTTATATGACAACCAAAGACTTAGTCAGATTTCCAAACGCGAGTTATACGAAATTCGAGCAAGGGAACTCGGACTTGTCTTCCAATTTTCAGAATTGGTCGGGAATTTGAATGTAAGGGAAAATATTCTCTTACCTGGCATCTTCACGAGGAAATTCTCAAATGACGAATACCAACGTAAATGCAATTACCTCCTAGAACATTTAAAACTAGAATCTATCCAAAATCTACTTCCTAGACAACTCTCAGGTGGCCAGATTCAAAAAACTGCTATCGCCAGGTCTCTCATCAACGAACCCTCCATCCTCTTCGCCGATGAACCTTCTGGAGATCTAGATCCGGATAATAGTTTGCTCGTACAAAGGTTGTTAAACGAATACAACAAAAAGAATCTATCTATCATTCTTGTTACCCACGATATGAAACTAGCATTCGATGCCCAAACCATCTATAGCATGAAAATGGGGAAATTTGATCAGGTTATAAAAGGTAAATGAAATCTGAAATAGCAATTGGCATCGATATCGGTGGTGGATCGATAAAATCGGGCGTTTATGATTCCGATGGGAAAGAACTAAAACACCTCTCAACGCAAATGCCAAACAATTTAACAAACGAAAGTTTTTTAAAAACTATTGAACTCGCAACTACACCTCTTCTAGAAGGTTTTGTAATAAAAGGAATTGGTGTCGGTTCACCAGGTCCACTCGACAATGAAAAAGGAATTTTACTCGAGAGTGCGAATATGCCAAACATCAAAAACGTTAAAATCAAAGATTTTTTAGAATCAACTTATAAAATTCCGGTTCGATATGAAAACGATGCCAACTGTGCAGCCTTAGGTGAGTCATTTTTTGGCAATTATAGAAACACTTCCTCCCAGCTTATTTTGACTTTAGGTACAGGTATCGGAGGTGGTTTTGTCAACCAGAAAGTATTATATACCGGATACCAGGGCAATGGGATTGAAATTGGGCACATGACAGCTGTAATCGGGGGGGCACTTTGTGGTTGTGGTCAAAAAGGTTGTGTAGAAGCCTATTTTTCTACAAAAGGTTTTGTCCACCGTTATCAAGAGAAAACAAATACGGAATTGAACAATGCGGAAGCATTTTTTTTAGAAGTTCGTAACGGGAATAAAATTGCTCGTGAAATTCTAGATTTTGGAGTCTTGACCATGGCGGAAACAATTCGCGGTGCCGTTCATCTCTTGAATCCAGAAGCAGTTGTATTTGTAGGTGGAATCACTCTCGCATGGGATCTATTTGGTGATCACCTAGAATCGTTGATTCGGAGCAAAATTTTTCCAGTTTTAAATTCACAAATAAAGATTGGGGTAGGCGAAAATTTTGCTGGTAGTCTAGGAGCCGCAAGTCTAGTCTTCCAAGGGTAATCTAATGTCAGAAAATTGTTTGTTTTGCAATATATCGAAGGGAATTATACCTTCTAAAAAAGTTTATGAAGATGAAGACATATTTGTTTTTCATGATATTTCGCCAGTAGCCCCACTTCACTTACTCATCATACCTAAAAAACATATCAAAAGTATCAATGAATTAGAGCCCGCTGACACACTTGTAGTTGGTAAAATATTTATCAAGATACAATCTTTGACAAAAGAATTTGGCCTTTCTGAAAAGGGATATAGAGTTGTGAACAATACGGGCGAGTTCGGTGGGCAAACAGTCCACCATATTCACTTTCATTTGTTAGGTGGCAGACACTTACAGTGGCCGCCAGGATAAACAGGAGGATATATGAAAAAGTGGTTACTAGGATTTAGCGTATCTGCTATTGCAGTTTTTTTTCTTCTTCAGAACTTTGACTTGAATGAATTTGAACGCATCAAAGGAAAGTTGGATTGGAAGTTTTTATTGTTTTTGGTTTTTTCTAATTTATTTGCATTTGTTCCCTTTACGCTTCGTTGGTATTATCTTTTAGATAAAAAAATCAGTTTTATGAGTGCTTACGCCTCCTCTATCATTGGAGTCGGTCTCAATATGGTGTTGCCAGCTAGAGGGGGCGACGTAATGCGACTCGTCATAAATAAAAAAGATTCTGGTCTTCCTATTCCAAACCTATTAACGAAATTGTTTTTAGAAAAGGTGATGGATCTGGGAACTATTGTTCTCATTGGAGCATCGGCCTTGATTTTACTCGGGCTTGGTGAAAGTAAAAATCTAAGTCTTATTTATATTTCTGGATTTTTTCTAATCGGAATTTTTGGCGGTTTGCTCGCTGTTAGGTTATTTTTAGATCCCCTTCGGAACTTATTTCGAAAAATTTTTGGTCTTTTAAAAAGGGAATCCTTCTATCAACAAAAAATTGACCACCACCTTGTTGAATTCAGTGATTTTTTAAAGGGAAAAAAACTCATTTGGCCTGCAGTATATTCTTTTCCCACATGGTTAGTCGGCTATGCAACTAGTTATTGGTTAGCAGGACAGTTGATCGGGATGGATTTTATTTATACGGAAGTTCTTTTTGTTATGTTTGTTGGTGCAATGGGTGTGGCAATTCCGTCCGCACCATCTGGTATCGGAGTTTTTCATGCCTCCGTGATATCTGGTTTTTTACTTCTAGGCAAAGAGAGCGGGGATGGATTTGTTTTTGCGACCGTTTTTCACCTAACGCAATTTGTGATCATCACGACACTAGCGATTGTTTTTTACTTGGGTTGGACTGCTCTATCGAAAGACAAAACAACTTCCACTGCCCCATGATACATTGTATATAGGGATAGTGATACTAATTCCTATTGGCTGCTCAAACCTTGAATCGCCTAACAGAAACGAAACGAAGAAATTCTAACTTCTTGTTACTAAAATAGCAAATTACGAAGCTCGATTTGGCAGAAAAATAAAATGGATCGCATCGTAACTGGGATAGAGAACCAAAATGCGATCCAAAATTTGGACCAAGCTCTACGACAGATTAAAGGTTTCTACGGTTTGCCTACCGCAAATTTTGCGGCCTAACAAATCGAATACCTGAAATTTTTGAAACCTTAACCAAGTGCCTTAATCACTTCGGCTGGTGCCTGGACGAGTTCGACTAACACACCTTCACTTGACAATGGAAATTCTTCATTGCCTTTAGGATGAATGAAACAAACATCATATCCGGCGGCTCCCTTGCGAATTCCACCTGGTGTAAATCTAACGCCCTCTGCTGTCAGCCATTCGACTGCTTTTGCCAAATCGTCAATCCAGAGACCAATGTGGTTTAGTTTCGGATCATGCACCTTGGGACTTTTTGTAGGATCCACTGGTTCCATCAAATCGATTTCTACCTTATATGGCCCTTTTCCCATTGACAAAATATCCTCGTCTACATTCTCTTTTTCACTTCGATAATCAGACACTTTGGTAAGGCCCATTACATCCACCCAGAATTTGTTTAGTTTCTTTTTTGATTCTCCACCAATCGCAACCTGCTGGATTCCTAATACTTTAAATGGTCTGCTCATTTTTCTATCTCTCCTATCCTGTTTCCGCAAAAATCATCTAATTGATTCTCACCGAAAATTATCTTTTTTTCTACGTTGAAAAACTTTAGATTTTTAGCTACTGCAAATTCATTTAGGTA